>Ga0066601_10000019_pt1 | contig 92039 bp, 74 predicted proteins | sample Medcelwee11metaG_FD_59487 | JGI IMG/M metagenome (GOLD analysis project Ga0066601, IMG submission 59487) | Freshwater pond sediment microbial communities from the University of Edinburgh, under environmental carbon perturbations - Medium... | ecosystem: Environmental > Aquatic > Freshwater >... | reverse complement strand
GTAGCTCAGTAGGTTAGAGCAGTGGAATCATAATCCACGTGTCGGGGGTTCGAATCCCTCTCTCGCTACAATTTATTAGGAGAAAAAGTTAATGTATACATTATTAGTTACAATTGAAATTATTATCTCATTTTTGCTTGTTGTTGTAATTTTACTACAATCAAGTAAAGGTGGTGGCATGGCTGGTATAACAGGTGGTGCATCTGGAAGTTTTGGAAATATGTTTGGTTCCAGAAGAACAGCAGATTTTTTGAGCAAATCAACTTGGTGGTTAGGTGGTTCTTTGCTAGTTTTAGCAATAGCAATCAACTTGTTTTTCTTACCAGGTCAATCAACAACAGACCAAAGAGAAAGCATCATTCAAAATTCTCAGGCTCAACAAGCGCCAACAACTCCGACACTTCCTGCTCAACAAAACGAAGTGCCTGCTAACACAGAAAAATAATTTTATTAAATTTTTATCAAATAAACCTATCTTTCTTAGGAAAGGATAGGTTTTTTTGTATATTCACAGTCCAAAATTAAAAGTATGGAGTAATTATGACGAAAAAGAAGGCAGAAGTACATAAAGCATATAATAATGCTGAATTTCTTAACTCTGCTGGTGCTAGAGAATTAAGAATTTTGTCTGAGTTTATAGAACCAAAATTGCGATTCAGTAAAAATAAAATTATTGATACAATAGTGTTTTTTGGTTCAGCACGTATTAAATCAGAAAAAGAAGCTAAAGCAAAGCTTCGAGAAATAAAAAAAGCTGAAAATAAAACTTCGGTTAAATACAAAGAAGACCTTGCTCAAGCTGAACGAATGGTTCTAATGTCACGCTATTATGAAGATGCAGTTGAACTTTCCAAAAGATTAACCGAATGGTCAATGAAGCTATCTGAAGATGAAAAGAGATTCATAGTTTGTAGTGGCGGTGGACCAGGAATTATGGAAGCTGCAAATAAAGGAGCAAGACTTGCTGGTGGTGATTCAATTGGACTAAATATTTCAATTCCATTTGAACAATTTGGCAATTCTTACCTTAGACCAGAATCAACATTTGAGTTTCATTATTTCTTTATGAGAAAATTTTGGTTTGTTTATCTTGCAAAAGCTCTAATCGTATTTCCAGGTGGATTTGGAACATTGGATGAGTTGATGGAAGTAGTTACATTAATGCAAACTCAAAAAATCAAGAAAAACATGAAAGTCGTTATTTATGATGAATTATTCTGGAAAGAAATCATAAATTTTGAAAAACTAATTGAGCATGGTACAATTAGCAGAAGTGACTTAAAATTATTCGATTTTTGCAGTACAATAGATGAAGTTTTCACCAAAGTAACTTCACATTTCGAAAAGTATTATTTAAACTCAAAATAAACTGAGTTTAATATGTTGATTTAAAAAGCGAAACCCCTCAATTTTGAGGGGTTTTTAACTTTAGTTATCTCTACGAGATTCTTTATAAGCTCTTCTTTTCGCCTTAATTCGTTCCAATCTATTTTCTATAGAAGGTTTAACGAAATACTGACGTTTCTTAAATTCTTTAAGAACACCAGAACGCTCGTATTTTTTCTTAAAGCGTTTTAGAGCTCTGTCAATATTCTCATTATCTGATAGAATAATGCCAACCAAAGTTATCACCTACCTTTCAGTGGTTATTATGATTAATGTGAGTACAAAATTAACGAAATAACTTATTATTTCAAATATCAAAATGTTATATTACGTGTCTTAAAAAATAAAGTGAGCAAGTTTTGGAGAAAAAGATGAAAATATTGGTAACAGGTGGAGTTGGCTATATTGGAAGTCACACAGTAATTCAATTAATAAAAGAGAATTATGAAGTTATTGTCGTTGATAATTTGAGTAATAGCAAAATTGAATCACTCAAAAGAGTTGAATCGATTACTAATTCCACTATAAAATTCTACAAAGTTGATTTGTTGGATAAAGAAGCACTTGGAAAAATATTTTCTGATGAAAAATTTGATGCTGTTATTCACTTTGCTGGGTTAAAAGCTGTGGGCGAATCAGTTGAAAAACCGTTACACTATTACAAAAATAATGTAAATGGAACTTTGAATCTGCTTGAATTAATGAATGCAAATAATGTAAAAAATATCGTTTTTAGCTCCTCGGCTACAGTTTATGGTGACCCACATACGGTTCCAATAATGGAAAATTTTCCACTTTCGGCAACAAATCCTTATGGAAGATCAAAATTGATGATTGAGGAAATTTTTCGAGATTTATATAAAGCCGACAAAAAGTGGAATATTATAATACTTCGTTATTTTAACCCAGTTGGCGCTCACGAATCTGGATTAATAGGCGAAGATCCTAACGGAATTCCAAATAATTTAATGCCTTTTATTACTCAAGTTGCGGTTGGAAAAAGAACAGAACTTTCCGTTTTTGGAAATGACTACCCAACAATTGATGGAACTGGCGTTCGCGATTATATTCATGTTGTTGATTTAGCAAACGGGCATTTATCTGCCCTTGAAAAGCTAAAAACAATTCCAGGATGTGTTGAATATAATTTAGGAACAGGAAAAGGTTACTCAGTAATTGAAGTTGTTAAAGCATTTGAAAAAGCTTCAAATAAAAAAATTACATATAAAATTGTGTCACGAAGAGCAGGGGATATTGCGGAGTGTTATGCAAATCCATATTTAGCGAAAAAGGAATTAAATTGGGAAGCTAAATATGGAATTGAAAAAATGTGTGAAGATTCATGGCGATGGCAATCAGAAAATCCAAACGGATACGAATAATTTTAATATATAACTATTATTGCATGTAAAATAGTTCTTTTTGACTCATTTTTAGCTCATTTTTAGCATAAATAGTATTCATAAAAGTAAAATTAGAATAAATATTCACTTTTGATAAAAATGTTTTATTATATAAAAAAAAATATTGAATTTTAAACATTGATATTGTAGTTTCATTTAACCTATTAAATAAAAATATTTACATATACATCGAGTGTTGTTTGGAATGAAGTTAAGTCGCCTTTTTATGCTCATTTTAGTTTGCTTTTTTTTCAACACTACAACTTACCCAATCGATAATCAGATACTTAGTCCCCTTAAAAACCTAAATGAAAACATAGATAAAGCAGGTGGAATTAAAGGAATTGTTTATGATGAAAATAAAAAAGTACTATTTTCTGCAAACATTATTATTATTGGTACCAATTTAGGCGTAGCTACATGTTTCCAAGGAAAGTATAGAATAGATAATGTTCCCGTTGGAAAATATAAAGTGCAAGCCTCATATGTTGGATATACAAAAAAAATATTGGACGTTGAGATTATTGAAAATAGATTTATTGAACTCGATTTTAACTTAAAACCAGAATCGTTTAACGTAGGTGGAATTACAGTTACAGCAAAAGATGACCTTCTTCCAAGAGATATTGCAACTAAAACTGATATAAATTCTGGCGAAATTGAGCATTTTCAAGCAACAAACTTGGGCGATGTTCTTGATTTGGTTCCTGGAGTGCAAAAATCAGCAAATCCTGGAATTAGCAAAACAAGCCAAATTGCAATAAGAGCAAGCGAAGGTGATAATATCTCAGCTTTTGGAACCAAAGTTATTATCGATGGCGAACCGATTTCTAATAATTCCAATATGCAATTTGAAGCTATGACGGGTGCAAAATTTGGTGTAAATAATGTTGGTGGAAGTGTCGATTTACGCGAAATACCAGCAGATAATCTTGAATCAGTTTCCGTTATTTCTGGAATGCCGTCTGTTAGATATGGCGATTTTTCAAATGGAATTATTGAACTTAGCACAAAAATGGGTGCTGCTCCGCATAGAATTAAAGTGAAAAATAATCCCCAAAACACCGAAGCAAATCTCGGTGGTGGATTTGACTTAAAAAACAGCAATTCGCTTAATTACAATTTTAACATTGCCCGAAGTGAAAGAGATTTAAGATTAATTGGTGATGAATATACGCGTTTTACTACGCAACTTACTTTTGAACTTAAACACTTAGATGATTGGATTGCAAATTATAAATTTAAAGGTCAATTTATTAGTGACGAAGAAGAGCCACAAGGCGATTTGCTTCAAACCAAGGATTATAATAGAGGTTATACAGTAGGGTTTAATACATGGGGAACTTTTAAACCTTTTAACCAAATCTCTGATTTTAAGTATAATGCTTATGTTAGCATACGAAAAATAAATTCCATGAAAAGTAAATTAGTTACCGAATATTTAGTTACTCCAGAAAATGATACTCTTTCTTCTTATATCGGGAAATTAGAAAATAAAGGTATTCAATGGCTTGCTGGTGGACGTTTAGAATGGCAAAACGTTTTTTATACTGGTGAATACATTCATAATTTCCTTGCTGGAACAGAGGTTCAATACGATGCAAATACTGGTGAAGGAGTTGTGTTTGATACAGTTTACAATTATTATGGCGTAGAATCACAAAATAGACCTTATAGTTTTGATTCTGTTCCAGGCCAATTAATTTTAAGCATGTATGCCGAAGATAAATTAACTGGGCATTTTTTATTCGATTTTTCACTTATGTTTGGTTACAGATATGAAATGTACAGACCAAATTCCTTAAACATAAGTGGACTTTGGGGTGATGGCGATTTGGTCAATTCCTACCAAGGTAGTTTTTTTAATCCTCGAATTAGTCTTTTAACATATTTTTCTGCAAAAAATCAATTAAGAATTAATTTGGGAAGTAGTTCAAAATCGCCAGCGATGAGTACAATTTATCCTCCAGAAACGGTTTTAGAATGGAGAAATCCCATTTCGGGAACAATTGAATATTTTAGATATAATAAACAAGTCCCTAATTTAAAAGGTTATAAAACATCTCAAATAGAAATATCGTATGACCATAAGTTCATGAATAAAATGGGAATTTCCCTTACTGCTTATTATAGCGAAAGAAATAATGAACCAGATTACAAAGATATTCCAGTTTTTGCAGAAATTGATAATAATGGAAAAAAAGAGATTTATTATATTGATGAATATTCACTTAGCTATAACCTTGGAAAACATCTTAGTAAAGGTCTCGAATTCATTTTTAGAACCGCAAAAATTGATTTTCTTAATACCAATTTTAAAATAACAGGTGCTTATAGTTATGATAGGTCGCCAAGTACAAGTTATTCATATACTTATAATTATGACCAATCAATTGGGCAATATGCAAATTACAATGTTCCAGGAGTTTCAACAGATACATTAATTGGATTTTATTATCCATCATCTGGTCAATGGAGCGACAAACTTCAGATAAATTATTACTTAAATTATGTAAACCAAGATTTGGGTTTATGGGTTACGCTTCGTGCAGAACAGCTTTATTCTGATAGATATCAAAACTTTAGTTTAATACCTGTTGACAAAAATCTACTTACAGAAAGTGGAAAAATTAGTCGTGATTATGAAGAATCAGTTATATCTAAACCACCAAAATGGCTATTTAGTTTTAACGTTTCTAAATCTCTTTTTGATGGTGCAGAAGTATCATTTTACGTTAATAATTTCTTAGATGACCCAGCAATTTGGAATTACTACTATCCGCCATCTGATTATTATCGCGAAACTACACGAAATCCTGACCTATTTTATGGAATGGAATTTAGTATGATTTTCGATAAATTATTTGAATAAGTGTAATTATAAGTTAAACTATGAAAAAAACATTACAAACATTACTACTTTTAACACTTCTTTTTTCTTGCCAAGAAAAAGCTCCATTGCAAGTTGATGGTGAAGCGGAGTTAAAAATTGTAGCTGTCTGGAATAATTCTGGCGTCGATTCCATAAAAAATTATGTTCCTTTAGCTAATTCGGAAATGATTCTAGTTTCAGAATACGGCATTAGAACTGAATACACAGATGAAAATGGTATTTTAAATTTGAAAAATATTCCTTCATCAGTTTATCAAATATCTGCCCGAGGAAAGCATCCACTGGATGAAACAATTTTGATAGTTGGAAATTCGAATGATTTGGAAGTTATAAGTGGTTCACAAATTGTTGACACTATTTTCGCAAAACCAATATCTTCAACTGGAATATCAATCAATGAAATTTATGCTGGTGGTCCAGTTAATAGTATCTTCTTTTTTTATGATCAATTTATTGAGTTATATAATAGCAGTAACGAGGTAAAATATTTAGATGGTATGCAGATATTTAGAGTTGCTGGAACAGATAATTCCACTAAAGATCCTGGAGATGATTGGGATGCCGATGATGATATAGACGGAGTTACTTACGCTTTCAAATTTCCAGGAAGAAGTGGTGAAAAGAATTATCCATTTGAACCACAAACATTTATAGCAATTGCTCAAGATGCAATAGACCATTCTGCAACAGTTGGAACGAGTATCGATTTAAGTAATGTCGACTGGGAATTTGTTAACCAATTTAATGCTGTTGATTTCGATAATCCTAAAGTTCCAAATTTGATAAATTTCCGATTAGATAGAACAACTGACTTTATGATTAACCTAACATCGGATATAATTATTTTAGCAAATGGAGTTGACACCGTTTGGGAAGATGGTATTGACATTGAAACTATTTTGGATGGAGTGGAATATCAGTCGAGCAGTAGCAGTAGAAGCACTCTTGATGATAGAATTGATAGAGGTTGGATTCAATCACCTCCAAAGTACAATGGTGAATCAATGCAACGCCGTGAAAAAGGAATTGATACAAACGACGGCACTTTAGATTGGAAAGTGATTCACAAACCAACTCCAGGATGGCAGTAAAAATAAATGAATACAAAAATTAAAATATTGACGATTATTACATTTATAGTTAGTGCAAGTTTGTTTGCTCAACAGAGTAGGTTAGAGCAACTAGGTGGATTGAGTTACTCTATAATTGATATTGATTCTCAAATTGACCCATTTATTCTTGGAGGAAATCCAGCTTGGTTAGTAAATAGTCAACAAAATCAAAGATTAGATATTAATCCAGTTTTCGAAAATAGTAATGGTGATTATCACAGATATTTTGAATCAGGCAATGTTTCCAATTATTCAGTTAATTTTATGGGAATTAAACCACTTGGCAGCAATGGAACATTTCGTGGTTCTGCAAAATATCAGTACGATTTTCTTAAAGACAGAAATAAAATATTAACACTAAATCCATACTCTGGTGATGCTTTCTTTTTTACGGATACAACTTCTGGTGATTATAAATATAGCGGACCAACTTTTGAATTTATGCATAGTCTTGAAATTTTTGATAATCTTTATTTCGGGGCATCTGTTAATTATCAAATTTTGGACGGATTAAAAAAAGTGTACACTTATGCCGAAACGCTATACCGAAATGTTTCAGGAAATGTCGGTCTTGCTTATAGAATATCGGATAATTTGGTTTTAGGTGCTAACTATAAAATATTTGATGTACAAGAAAGAATAGTTGCAACCGATGTTAATAACAGAACAGTCCAAACCTTTTTATACAGAGGCGAAAATTATAATATTGAACTTCGAGGTACTTCCCAAAGTTATAAACTCAAAAAATTTGGAAATGCAGTTGCCTTTCAAACTAAGTATAAACCAAGTGATAATTTAACTATCGGACTAAATGCAACATATTTAATTCACAATTCTAAGTCACTTTTCCCTATGAGCTCAATAATTGAAGTTGAAGATGGATTTACAAGCCAGGAAAATTCAGATATTGTAATTATGGCTAAATGGTTGCAAAGTGATAACTTAACGTTTGGATTCGTTGGTGGATATAATAATAATTACAGTTGGACAAAAAACAGCAAACACAATTTAACAATTTGGGATATAAGCATAAGTAACATTTATACTGGAATTGGTTCAACTTACACCAATTTGGAAAATGAATTTTTAGTTGGAGCGGAATATGAATTGCATTCAATAGCTGCAGATTCAAATAAATATATTGATAGCAAATTTTCAAAAATCAATGGAATTAGTCATATTGCCAAACTTGGAATCGAAAAATCAATTAATAATATAATTAAAATAAGAGTAGGTTATAATTTTATTTTCCAAGAACACGATTTTATTTATGGTGGCGATAACGTAACAACACATTTTATTACTTTTGGTGGAAGTGCAAAAATTTCGGAAACAATGGAAATTGAACCTCGTATCGAGTATTCGATAACAAATCTTTCTGCAAATGAACTATATAAGAATAATTATGGAATATATACCACATTTAGGTTTTACAAATTTTAATTAAAACATGGAGGAATCATGCTAAAAAAATTACTCATTCTATTATTACTTACTATGACTGTTTCAATTTATGGGGGTAAAAATTGGCGAAAAGTTAGCCAAGCTTCTTACGATGCTCTTAGTGATGTGTTTTTTCTAAATGAGAATCTTGGGTGGATTGCTGGTTCAGGTGGTACAATTCTAAAAACAATTGATGGTGGTCTAACTTGGTTTACTCCAATGGATACTCTACCTGTTGTTACAACGATGAATAGTATTTACTTTGTAAACGAAAATGTTGGCTACTCAGGTGGTTCTGGAAATCTTTTATTGAAGACATTGGATGGTGGTAGTTCTTGGAGCCAAATTACAATTGACGCTCCTGAAGGAAGTATTTACTCAATATATTTTGTTGACGAAAGTATAGGTTGGATAATGAACGGCTATCAAGTTTTATACACAACCGATGGTGGTGATACTTGGAATGTTCAATTAACAGGAGTCGCTGCTGAACTGCGTTCCATGGATTTTAGTTCCCCAGAACGTGGAATTTGTGTTGGTGGAAAATCTGGTGTCTTTGCATTTTACTATTATGTTAAGGATAGTTTAATGTGGAAACAAGCTCCAAATCCGACAAACATTCCACCAGTGTACTCGAGAACCGATATATATTCAGTGGCTATGGCTAATGATAGCGTTGCATGTGCAACTGGTTGGGGTTCAAGTGCTGCTGGATTGCAGCCTTCATTCACGTTAAGAACTTCTGATGGAGGTAAAAATTGGACTTTTGTTGAACAAGCAGAGGAAGACAGACAATATATAAATATGTATGGAATGACATTTTTGGATGATTTGAACGGCATTATGGTTGGAGGTTCTACTTATAAGGGAAGCGTTGCATACAAAACTACTGATGGTGGTTTGACTTGGAAAGAAGCCTATTTGCCTTACGGATTTCAAGGCAAAGCAATTAGTATGATAAATGACAAAATATGTATAGTTGGTAGTATTGGTGGAATTGCTCTTTCAAACGATGCTGGTCAAACTTGGGAGTTAGTTACACCTGTAATAAATTCCACACTTTATGATATTGATCAATTACCTAATGGAAATATTCTCGCGGCTGGTTTTTATGGTGGTTTAATGATTTCAAATGATTTTGGAGTGAGCTGGAACAGTAGATTTATAGCTGGTAATAATGTTTGTCCTACTGTCGAAAATATTTTCTTCCTTGACAATAATATTGGATTTGCAGCACAACGAAATCGTGTGCTTTCGAAAACAACTGACGGCGGTCTTACTTGGACTCAAATAATGAAAGATACAATTGCTACATCAGTTAATAACCTTGACGTTCAGTTTATTGATGAGAATGTTGGTTTTGTTGTTGGAAAATTAGCTTCAGATATCAGTGCATTTTATAAAACAATCGATGGCGGAAATACTTGGTCAACTCAAATAGCTACACTTCCAAATGAATTAAATTCACTTTACTTTTTTAATGAAAATAATGGAATTGTAGTTGGTAATGAATCTGTTTTGGCTTATACAGGTAATGGAGGCGAAATTTGGGCAACTGCAAATATTAGTGATACAAGTGGAGTTTTCGATTTCAATGAAGTGGAATTCTTAAATAGCAATTTTGGGTTAGCTGCTGGTGAAATATTAGTAAAATCTACAGATGCTGGTAAAACATGGAAATACATACGTATCAAAGGACTTCCTTCTGAAATTCAAGCAGTAGAAATTGTAAATGAATCAACTTGGTATGTTACTGGGTCAAAATATCTTTTAAAAACTACAAATTCTGGCGAAACATGGGATGATGTAATTGATTTAGATGTCGTCACAGCTTCAACAAACTATGATTTATTTGTTGATACATTAGGTTATCCATGGGTAGCTTGTGGAAGTAGCGAAATATTTACAGTTTCACCAGAAGTGAGTGTTATAAAAAAAGATGATAATTTGCTTAATAGTTTCGTTTTGGAAAATAATTATCCTAATCCATTTAATCCTTCAACTAAAATTAGATATTCAATTCCAAAATCAAACGAACAAAATGTGTTGTTAAAAGTGTTTGATATGCTTGGACAAGAAGTTGCTACTTTAGTTAACGAAACACAAAAAGCTGGTACCTACGAAGTTGAGTTTAATGCAAATCAACTTTCTTCAGGGATTTATATATATACGTTACAAAGTGCTGGACTTTCTCTAAGTCGCAAAATGTTGCTCATTAAATAAGTAGAGCAATATTGTTTTTCGAAAAAGTTAATTAAATGTTTTTCATCAATTAGGAGAAAATGTTATGAAAAAATTATTTACTATGTTAGTAATATTAATGCTAAATTCACTCACCTTTGGGCAGCATTATTTATTTGATGCAGTTAAACAAAATGGTGGAACGGGCTCAGATTATACTTATGATGTTTGTGCTGATGCTGCTGGCAACAAGTATATTACCGGAAAGTATAATGCTAAAATTGATTTTGGTAGTGGTATTTCAATCACACCAGTAAATAACTATGATATTTTTGTGGCAAAATATAATGCTAATAACGAAATACAATGGGCTCAATCTTTTGGTGGCTATAGTGCTGATGAAGGAAGAACTGTAACGGTTGACGCTTCTGGTAATGTTATTGTAACGGCTGCATTTTTTGCAACGGTAATATTGGGTTCAGATACTCTTACAAGTAATGGAAACTTTGATGTAGTTATAGCAAAATTTGATGCTAACGGTAATTATCTATGGATGAAACAAGCTTATTCCACACACCAAGATAAAGTACTTGATGTTAAAATTGATACAGACGGTAATTACGTTATGGCTGGTTATTATGGAGACCTAGTAATTGATTCTTTAACGTACGAAGGATTAAAAATATATTCACATGGAGAGCGGGAAGTATTTGTTCTTAAAATGGATTCCGACGGAAATCCAATTTGGGGTGTTACTGGTGGTGGAATTGATAACGATGTTCCTTCTGGTTTAGTATTGGATAAAAATAATAACATATACGTAACCGGATACTATGATAATCAAGATGCTACTTTTGGAACTACGACTATTCCTAATTTGGGAGCTAATGATTCATTTATCGCAAAATTAAACTCTGCAGGTGAATATCAATGGGTACATGCTGCAAATGGTCCAAAAGACGTTGAAGCTAATTCTATAGATTATATAGATAGAGGAACATCTGAACCGGGTACAGTTTTGGTTTCTGGATATTATGTTGATTCAATTTATGTTAGTCCATCTTCAACTCTGCACGAATCAAATGGTGGAAGAGATATTTTTGTTCTAGCTTATACAGATGCTGGTGATTATGATGGTGATTTTTTCTACGGTGCAGCTGGTGATGATGAAGCAATGTCTATTAACTCAATTAAAGGTGCTGGTGGTTATTATTATATATCAGGAATGACAAAAAGTAGTTTAATTGCTAATGGAGACACCTTAACTAACTATGGTGGAAATGATATGTTTGTTATGAAAATGTATCAAGATAGTCTCATTTGGGCAAAAAATTATGGTGGAGTTTCAGATGAATACATTAACGCAGCTCACATTAATGATGACGGAACTATTTATTTTGCTGGTAACTTCAAAAGTTCATCTGCCAAATTTGATCCATTTGTAATGACACCTTTAGGTATTGATTTATGGATAGGACAAATGAAAGCACATACAATTGTATATCTTGAATGTAATCTTGCAGTTCAAATTGCAAATGGTACATTTAATCCTTCTGAAGATGCTGTTTATGTGAGAGGAGATTTCCAAGTTGATGCAAAAGACCCAAATGGAAATTGGCAAGGAAATATGTTCCAATTGTTAGACGAAGATCAAAATCAAATTTATTCAACTTTTATAAATTTGCCTACTGACTCTGTTAAAGTGTATAACTTCTTATTTGCAATTGGTGATGAGTTAGAATCAGTTGAAAATAGAAACTTTGCAGTAAATGCTTCAGATGTTTGGGTTAACCAAATATTTTTTAATAGCGATGCAATTCCAAGTGTGCCAATTATATACTCAATCTCAGATATTCCAAATGACCAAGGTGGAAAAGTAAGAATATCATTTACAACAAGCACAACAAATACATCCTATTCAGTTTGGAGAAAAATGGAGAACAATGGCTGGGATGCAATTGGCAGTTTCAATGCTATTCAAGATTCAAATTATCATTTTGTTTCACCAACTTTAGGTGATTCAACGGTTAACGGAATAGTATGGTCAACTTTTAGAATTTCTGCACATACTTCAGATCCAAAAGTATTTTATATGTCAGTAGCTGATAGCGGTTATTCAATTGATAACTTAGCACCAGTTGTTCCAGCTGGAGTTCTTGCAAAAGGTTTTGATGAAAAAGTTGAACTTGCTTGGGACAAAAATGTAGAAAATGATTTCCAATATTATGCTATATATCGTTCAACTGACGCAAATTTCACAACTGATTCTATGAAAGTTGCTACTTATACCACAACGGAAAATGTATATAATGATATTGATGTTATTCAAGGTGTAACTTATTATTATTTAGTTACTGCTGTTGATTATGCTGGGAACAATAGTGAAGTTTCTCAAAAAGTATTTGCTCTTGTAACAGATGTTGAAATTGGTGTTGAAATTCCAACAGTTTATGAATTAGGTCAAAACTATCCTAATCCATTTAATCCAAGTACTGTTATTAAATTTTCAATTCCAAATAGTGGTTTGGTTACTTTAAAGGTGTTTAATATTCTTGGACAAGAAGTTGTTACTTTAGTTAACGAAATTAAACCTATTGGAATCTATGAAGTATCTTTTGACGCTTCTAATTTAACCACTGGATTGTACATTTATAGAATCGAATCAGGTGATTTTACCGCTACTAAAAAAATGATGCTTATTAAATAAGCTATCCATTTCGTGCTATTTTAAGAGACGACTAATTTGGTCGTCTCTGTTTTATATTTTAATATTATTGAATTGTTAGAAAAATTTTGGAAATTAAATGAAAAATAAAATACGTTTATCTATTCAGCTATCGATTGTTGCAATAATTTTATACGCAATAATTAGACCTTTTTTCGACTCTGCTTTTAATCCCGATTTCGAAGCCTATTGCCCATTGGGTGGAATTGCTTCGTTAATGAGTAAATTAAATCTTGGAAGTTCCTCATGCCAAATGGGCGAAGTTCAAATGATGTTGGGAATTTCCTTAATTGTTGGTGCCATTATTTTTGGAAAACTTTTCTGTAGTTATCTTTGTCCAATTGGTACTTTTACAGAATGGCTTGGTAAAATAGGTGATAAATTTAAAATTAGATTTAATATTCCAGAATTTTTAGATAGACCTTTAAGATTGCTAAAGTATGCTCTTTTATACTACACGATTTATGCCACAATGAATGCAAGTGAATTGTTTTGTAAGGAATATGACCCATATTTAGCTTCCGTAACTTTTTTCCAAAATAATGATATTGTTTGGTATTTGTCAGCAATTTCCCTCGCAATAGTTATACTAGGCTCATTATTTACGCGAATGTTTTGGTGCAAGTATTTATGCCCACTTGGTGCAATCGGTAATATATTCTCAAATTTTGTTGTAGTTATAATAGCTGTTGTTCTATACTTTGGAGCAAATTTCTTTGGTGCAACTCTTGGTCTTGAGTGGTTACTTGGTGGTGTTGTCGGACTTGCAGCACTTAGTGAAATAATTTTCAAAAAGAGTTTCTTTTTCCCATTATTTAAGATTACAAGAAACAATGACAAATGTCCAACTTGCTCAAGATGCGATGATGAATGTCCTCAAGGTATCGAAGTTTCAAAATATGACGCTGTTAATCACGTTGATTGTACACTTTGTACTGATTGCGTTTACTCATGTCCAGTTAAACAAACTTTAACAGTTAACAAAATGCCAACTAAATATAGCAAATATATTGCTCCAATTGGAACAGTGGTTTTAGTCGTTGCTGGTTTAATTGCATCTTCATTTTATGAATTTACCACATTATCAGAAAGATGGGGCGGATTTGAAAAATTGGATAACGTTGCTGTTTATCACCAAGAAGATTTAACTTCAATAAAGTGTTTTGGAAGTGCATCTTCATTCAGATCTCAAATTGCTCGTATTAAAGGTATTGTTGGTTTGGATGCTTATGCTGCTTCACATTCTGTTGATATTTATTATAATCCAAAAATTATTACTGAGTTGGAAGTTAAAAAGTCAATTTTCCAACCTGTAAAGCAAAAAGTTAGAGCTGCTGAAAAAAGTGGCTTGGATTCTCTATCAGTAGCTCAAATCGGAATTGATAATTTCTTTGATAGAACAGATTTTAACAATTTAACATACGCATTAAGACGAAATGATGGAGTTTTTGGATTTGAAACAATTTTTGGCGAACCAGTTCAAACAAAAATATTTTATGATGGACAAAAACTAAATATCGACAAAATTATTGAGTTGATTTTAGTTGAGGAAGTTGAACTAAAAATGCGTGATGGTTCAACAATGAAGCAAGAAATTGAATTTGAAGTAAAAGAAGGTGGAAAAAACCTTGGCAAAATATCTATGTTGGATTATGAAAAAGGAATGTTCAAAGAGTACGATAAAAAGTTTAATAAATATATAAAACAGAATGTGGATAGTTTAAGCGTTTTGATTTATCCAATGAAAGAAGCTGCCATAAACACACTTTACATAAAGCTTAGCTATTTAACAAGCCATTTATCAAACTGGAAAGGAATTGTTAGATTACAAACTGTATATGACGATGGTCCAAAAGCATACATATATTTCAAAGATGCAGTTACTCCGCTTGATACAGTGAAAGCTGCAATTTCATCTCCTAAAATGAAAGTCCATTTTAGAGGTGGCAAAATTGAATATGTTGATAATCCGTTTAAATCTAAACCAGAAGGCGTAATTAAAAAAGCTAATGAACTTTTAAACTAAATTTTTGAGGTAAAATGGAATACGTAGTTGAGGTAAAAAATTTAACCCATTATTACGGTAGCAAAAAAGTGCACGAAAATCTTAATTTTAACATTAAGAAAGGTAGTATTTTTGGATTACTTGGTAAAAATGGAACTGGAAAAACAACCACAATTAACATTTTGAACGGATTTCTTAAACCAAAATCTGGACAGTGTTTAATTCTTGGGGAAGATTCTTATAAACTTTCTCCAAAAACAAAGGCTCAAATAGGATTTTTGATAGAAGGTCATATTCAATATTCGTTTATGAATATTATTCAAATCGAAAAATACTATTCACAGTTTTATCCCCAATGGAAAAAGGATGTTTACTACGATTTAATGTCAAAACTAAAGGTATTGGATAACCAAAGAATTTCTAAAATGTCGTGCGGACAAAGATCGCAAGTTACACTTGGATTATTGTTAGCTCAAGATCCAGATTTGCTTATTCTTGATGACTATTCAATGGGTTTGGATGCCGGTTATAGAAGGCTTTTTCTCGATTTCCTAAAAGAATATGGAAAAGCTGAAAATAAAACTATTTTTATCACTTCACATATTATTCAAGATTTAGACGGCTTTTTAGATGATTGCGTTATTCTTGATTATAATGGAGTGGTTTTGCAAATGCCAATTGATGAGTTTAAAAATACATTCAAAATGTATCAATTTACTACAAATCAAACGGATTTGATTTCAAAAGATGAAATCGTAAATAATTTTGAAATTATTAAAAATAAAGCCACGGTGTATTCATTTAATGATGTTGAAACTGTTCAGAACCATTTGAAGGCTAAAGGTGTGAATTTTACTGATTTCAAAGATCATAAAATGGATTTAGAAGATGCGTTTATTGGTATAACTGGAAAATATTAACGGAGATAAAATGTATAAAGCTTTAGCATATAAAGAATGGCTAAAAATAAGATGGTGGGCAGTTGGCTCTTTTATCTTAGAATTGTTGCTTCTTATTTATATTTTTACAAATTTGAGAGCTGTTATTGAGTATAATAGCGCTGAAATGATTTGGAGTTCAATTGTTTACAAAAGCTACATGTTTTTTCAGAGTTTGAAATATCTACCTTTTGTTATCGGAATTTTTATTTCGGTAGCTCAATATTTACCAGAAGTGTTGGATTTGAAACTTAAACTTACAATGCATCTACCACTTGAAGAAAATAGAGTGTTGCTTTTTCTAAATCTTTTTGGAACCACAACATTATTTATTTTATTCTTACCCTTAGTTATTGTGCTAGTTATTGGTTCAAGTATTGTGTTTCCTAGTGAAATTACTTATGCAATGATACTTTCAATAATTCCATGGTTTTTAGCTGGGTTCTTATCTTACTTTTTTGTTTCAGCAATAATGATTGAACCTGCTTGGGGAAGAAGATTAGTAATTGCAATTATAGGTTATTTTCTTATAAATGAATTTTTAGTTGATGTTATTTTGGGCGGATTTATAAAAATTCTTGTGTTTTTAATTGTCTTTACTCTTTTATACAATTATGTTCACATGCTTTCTGGATTAAGATTCAAACGAGGTTCAAAATGATATTTTCGGCTAAATTATCACGCTATTTACTTGTAATTACCGCAATTATAGTTGTTTCTATGGTGTTACCATATTTTTATTCAATGCTATTTTATAACTCGTATCCAGTTCCACGAGCTTATTTTAGTCCAGTTTCTAAAGATTTTATTTTCACAAAAGCTGGTACAAAAGATTTGCTAAGGTACGATAGAACAGGAAAAACATATACTCGTGAAGAGTTTGAGCGATTAACACCACTTTTTAATTACCGACAATTACTTTATCGCGAAGAAATGCCAGATTCGTTAAATGGTGTTAAACTCGATATACAAGATGTAAAATTGAACAATGTATTTTATGCCATAAAACCGTATGAAATATTTAAATATACAATTATGCTTAATCCATTAATAGAATCAGCACCTGGAAGGCCTGATTTGCAAATGCCTCGCGAGTTTTTCCGAATTGGTGAAAAAATGGAATTTATTGATTGTAGCACAAATGAAGTTAAATCTGAAATGAGTAATCTTTTTAATAATGCACTTATTGAAAGTGGATTTGAATTTCCAGCAATAGGTGTTTATGGAAATCCTTCCACTAGGAAGCCATTTGATGAAGGCTATTTGGTTATTGATAGTAATGACAAACTATTTCACATAAAACGAATTCAAAATAAACCTTTTGTCAGAAAAGTTGAAATTCCAGAAGGAATTAAAATAGACTATATTTATTTACGAGAATCAAATTTAAGAGAACAATATGCTCTTTTTATAACAGATAAAAATAAAATTTTTATTGTTTCGTATGATAATTATAAAATAGTAGAAATACCATCAGATGGATACGATAGAAAGGAAATGCAATTAGTAATTAAAGGTAATATGTTCTATCGTGAAATAGGATTTGTTTCAGATAAAATAGTAAAATCTATTGTAACTGATAGAAATTATAAGGTTATTGATACTTACTCAGAAATTTTAAAAACCAATGAAGATTTTTTAGTTGGCGATGTTTCCAACTATTTATTTCCATTTAAACTATCGTTAACAAGTTCGGATAATTTGTACGTAGACTTTTACACGCAAATATCTGATTTGAGATTTTTAATAGTAAGTAGTATTTTAGCCCTATTTTACTTCTTTTTCAGTAAAAAACGTGAAAATAAATTTCAATACACACAGTTATTAGATGCTGTTATTATTCTTTTTACGGGAATTTATGGATTAATGGCTGTTGTTTTTATAAAACTTGAAAGTTAGGTTTTTAAAAATACTTTTCAAATATAAATTAAATTAGTTAGTCTTAAATATAATAAAAGACTAACTAATCTAATTTAATCCATAATAAGTAGGCAAACCCAGATTTATTCAAAACCCACATAATGTCCTAAAAACGAATAAAATCAAAATATTGAAAATAATTTTGAAAAAGGATAGTTTTGTTCTTTTACCCAATATTTTATAAAAAAACGACAAAAAAATGGACTAAATGTTAAGTTATAGTAAATAAGAATTTTTTTTTTCTTAATCATTTCTTAACTTGCATAAACTTTTTGAAAATTATTCCTTTTGTTATTGGGAGGTACTATGAGGAAAAATTTATTTGTTCTAATTCTTCTTTTTCTGTCTATTTCTGTGTCCAGCTTTGCTGCGGAATACGATTTTGCCACAACAGGTAAAATTGCCGGTAGAGTAGTTGATGCCACAGGCGAAGGACTTCCATTTGTTAACCTAATTATTATGGGGTCAAGTATTGGAGCCGCGTCTGATATAGATGGATATTTTTCTATAATTAATGTTCCGCCAGGAACTTATCAAATTAAAGCGTCTGCTATTGGATATAATTCAACAGTTGTGCAAAACGTACGTGTTTCTATTGACCAAACAACTCAGATTGATATTACACTTACTGGAACTTCTGTTTCTCTTAGTGAAGATGTAGTTATTATTGCTTCTAAACCATTAGTCCAAAAAGACTTAACTGCTTCAACTTCTGTTGTTGGTGATGACTTAATTAAAGAATTACCAGTTACAGATTTGGGAGATGTTTTATCCCTTCAAGCTGGTATAGTTATTTCACAAGGTGGTGGAATTCACGTTAGAGGTGGTAGAAGCGGACAAGTTGCATATCAAATTGATGGCGTGCCTGTTACAGATTCTTACGACGGAAGCAGCGTTGTTGAAGTTAACCAAAATGCAGTTAAAGAAATGCAAATTATAAGTGGTGCATTTAATGCAGAATATGGCCAAGCACTTTCTGGTGTAATTAACTTAGTAACCAAAGACGGTTCTAACTCATATAGCGGAAATATTCAAGCTTATAGTGGTGATTATATTTCCAACAGAACAGACGTTTTTTGGAATATTGATGAAATATCACCTGTTACTGTTGCAAATATTGAAGGAAGTTTAAGTGGTCCCATTTTAAAGGATAAACTATATTTTTATGCAAATTTGAGATATTATCAGAATCAAGGTTATTTGTATGGTAGAGACCAATTTTCTGTAACTGATAGAGCTGTAGAAGCAGCAAATTCAGGTGGCTCTAATTATTTGTTTCTTGATCAATATGGTCAACTTTTAGACCCAAATATTACAGATGAGTATGTTTCCTTAAATCCTTTTAGAAAATATTTTGGACAAGGAAAACTTACTTATATGATTGGTAGTGGAATGAAAATGAGTTACAATTTTATTGGTGACGAGCAAAAGTATCAACATTATGATGGCGGCGCAAAATTAACTCCAGATAATAACCTACAAAGATTCCAAAATTCATATTCCCATATTCTTAATTTTAACCATGCCATTACTAATAGTAGTTTTTATACTTTAAATGCAAGTTATTACACAAAAGAATATCACCATTATTTGTTTGAAGATATATATACTGGTGACCCAAATCAACCAACTGAATATGTCGATAACACAATTCACCAAACACCTGCATACAGTTATGCTATTGGTGGAACAAATAAAAATAGATTTGAAAGAAATACAAAAGCATTTCTAGGTAAATTTGATTGGGTTTCTCAATTAACACAAGAACTTAATTTACAAGTTGGTGCAGAATATAAAAGACAAGAATTATATTATCATGACATAAATCTTGTTGATATGTTGGATGAAAATGGACAAAAAACAAATCCTTATAATGTTCAAATTCCTCCATTGGAATCCGTTGATAATAACGAATATCTTCATAAACCAGTTGAATTTGCTAGTTATGCACAAATTAAAGTTGAAGCATTTAATATGATTATTAATGCTGGTTTACGATTTGACATGTTTGACCCAGATGGTGTAATTCTTGCAGACCCAACGGATCCAAATTATAAAAATCCACTTAAACCAAGTAACAAATTTAATGATACTAATGGTAATGGTGTTTTGGATAATGGCGAAACAGTTAAAACTGATGCTGATAGATTAGATTATTGGTATAAAGATGCTTCAATAAAAACACAATTGTCACCAAGAATTGGTATTGCTTTCCCAATTACTGACCAAGGTGTTATTCACTTTTCTTATGGGCATTTTTTCCAATTACCAAGATATGAGTACTTATATTCAAATCCAGAATTTGAACTTGGTGTTGGTTCTGGAAACTCAGCTTTATTTGGAAATGCCGACTTAAGACCTCAAAGTACAGTTAAAGGTGAAATTGGTCTTCAACAACAAATAGGTGAATTTTCTGCTATTGATGTAACAGTATTCTTTGAAGATTTTAGAGATTTAACTGGTACTCAATCAGACGAAGTTTTAGTATTTGGTGGTGCTCAAAGTTATAGTCGTTATGCAAATTCTGATTTTGGATTCTCAAAGGGATTTGTATTAAAATATTCTCAAAGAATTAGCGATGGTTTAGCGGTTAATCTCGATTACACTTTTTCTGAAACAAAAGGAAATGCTTCAAATCCAGCCGATGCCCGAAATGCTGTGCTTGGTGGAGCATTACCAGAAACGATTATCGCTCCTTTAGATTGGAATCAAACTCACACAGTAAATACTTCAATTGCTTATTCCAAACCACAAGATTGGGGATTTTCAATTATTGCTAACTTCTTTACTGGTCAGCCTTATACACCAGCAGTTAATAAATTTACTCGTGTTACTCAAAATGCTTATCCAAGAAATAGTGCAGTTAAACCAACTAATTTTAATGTTGATTTAAGAATTTATAAAGATTTTTCACTTGGCTCTTCATACATTTCCATATTTGCTCGTGTTATGAATTTGCTTGATTGGGAAAATCCTAGAAGTGTTTATTCTGATACAGGTGATCCATATTATACTATTTCAAGAACTGAAGCAGATAGAATAGATCCTAATATGTATTACAACACATTAGATGAAATTTTTATGAATCCAAATAACTTTTCTGAACCAAGAAGAGTTGAAGTTGGTTTATCTTATAACTTTTAAAAATTTTCGGGTATAAAAATGATGAAAAAAATAATTAAAATATTCATAATGCTCTCTACTTTCATTTCGTTGCAAACCTTTGCACAAGGTGGTGGAGATGCTACGTTGTTAAAGATTGGTTTTCATACTGGAAACAGAGTGGGAATTTCATTCTATAATGATGGAGCAATAACTGGTTTTCGACAAGGTGTTGATATTAGAGGTGAGTGGCCTCTTGGTTCTGGTGAAAACTATATTGGTGACGTTACTCCTTTAATAGGTGTTGAGTTTACAAATACTAATGGAAAAACACTTCAATCAGTTTCAATTTCACGTGGTCCAAGAACAAATCAAGGTGATGAAAGACATCCAACTCAAGGATATTTTTGGGGATTCAATCCAATTCCTGGATTTCTAAATCCAAATGGCGAGTCTGTTGCAATGAGTCACCTCCTTAATTCGTGGCCAATTGGTGGTTGGGCAGATCCTGGTGGTTTCCCTGATGTTGTTAATTATGTTGACGCTGATGGAAATACAGAATGGTGGGGTTATTTCGGTAGAGGAATTGCACAAGCTGACCAAGAAAGTTTTTTTGTTGCCGATGACCAAACTGATGACGAATTTAACGGAATTAATACTGCTTCAGAAGCTACACTTTGGATTCCTGATTCTACTGATTTATTAAGACACGGAATGGGTTTGCAATACACACAACGCGGTTTTCAATGGGCAAGTTTCTTAGCCGAAGATGTGGTTTTTTGGTTAATGGATATTCATAACGAAGGAACTGCAAATTACCGTCGAGCTGATTTTGGAACAGTTGTTGGAACTCTTGCCGGTGGTGATGGCGATAGTGGTGATGACCTTGGTTCATTTGATGTTGAAAAATCAATCACATATTCTTGGGATAGTGATGGTATTGGTAACAAAGGACAAAAAGTAGGTTATGTTGGTTATGCTTATTTAGAATCACCAGGTAATCCTTTTGACGGAATTGATAATGATGGTGATTCAGAAGATTTAGCTTCACCACGCTTTAGCGTTCCAGATTTTCTTAGTAAAACTTATGCAGCTGGTGATGTTGTAATTTTAATAGATAAAGCAACTTACGAAAGAACAAAATATACTTTAGGTAGCTTGCCAGATACAGTTTATTCACTTGGTGAAATGATTGTTGTTCAAAGTGGTGTTCCATTAAGAGAAGGTCATATTGGAAGTGTTGTAAATGGTGTTTCAATTCCTGATCCTTCAGCTTCTGATGGTATTGATAACGATTTGGATGGATTAATTGATGAAAATGAAGCTATTCATATTACCGCGAGAACAATTAAAGGACAAGAACCAGTACAATATATTAATTACTATACTGGAGAAGGGCTTAATGATCTACTTATAGATGAAAAACGTGATAATGATATTGATGAAGATGGCGACTGGGATGCTACTTCTGATGACCTTGGGCAAGATGGTTTAGGCCCAGATGATGATAATTATCCTGGCAAAGATTCTGGTGAAGATGACGGAATGCCTACTCAAGGTGAACCAAATTATGGAAGAACTGACCCAGATGAATCTGACCAAATTGGATTAACTGCTTTCAATTTCTTTGCTCAAGCCGCTTCTCCAGATATGTCAAATGACTCACTTTTATGGATTAGAATGACTCCTGGTCGTTTTGATGTTATTCCTCCAATTCCTCAAGATGGTGATTTTATATATGCTTCAGGATTTTTCCCACTTCTATCCAAAAAAGTTGAACGTTTCTCAGAAGCTCTTTTATTTGGTGAAGATTTAAAAGATATTCAAGGTAACCAACAAATAGTTCAACAAATTTACAATTCTGGTTATAAATTTCCACAACCACCTCGTAAACCAAAAATTACTATTACTCAAGAGGATGGAAAAGTTGTAATTTATTGGGATAACGGTCCAACCGAACGTTCAAAAGATTTTATTACTAAAAAATTGGATTTCCAAGGTTATAAAATTTATAGAACAACAGATGCTGGATTCCGTGATGCACGCACAATTACTAACGCTTTTGGAGTTTTAGCCTTTGATAAACCAATTGTTCAATATGATATTGCTGATTCTATTAGCGGTTTCTATTATCCAACCGCTTCTATGTTAGAACAAGTTGGCGGAACAACTTATTATCTTGGCGATAACACAGGCGTTGTTAACAAATTTGTTGATTCAACAGTAACTCCAGGTATAACATATTATTACGCAGTTTGTGCTTATGATGCTGGCGATGCAGATTTAGCTATATTTCCATCAGAAAACTCTAAATTTATTTTTAGAGAAGCTACTGGAAATATTTTAACGGATGATAATACAGGATATGTTACTCCTGGTAGAAGACCTACTGGTTATGAAAAAGCCAATTTATTAAGTTTCGAAAAAAATGATACTTATAAAGCTACTGGCGATATTGAAGTTGAAATAATTGATGATGAAAAAATTATGGATAATTTTTCATACCAAGTATCTTTTAGAGACACTGCACTTCAAGGATACACAGAGAATTATTCTTTAATTGATTTACAAACTCCTGATACAGTTTATTTCCCATTAACAAACAATATGTCAATTGTTAATCCTGGTGATTCAGTTGTTGTTCCAGCAGGAACAGACACAGTATTCGTAAATGGAAAAAAAGTTGCTGTTAATTCTGATTATTACACAGCAACTTATGATACATTAATCAATAAAGACAATGTTTTTACTGGAAATACAAAAATTGTACACGGTTTCAGACTACAAATATATAACGATTGGGTAATTGCAGAGGATACATCTCTTTCGGGATTTGTTGATATTAGCAATAATCATACAGTAAATTACACTTTCCAAATATTTACTAATTTAGATAAACCAGCTGATAACGGAATTAACATTCCTAACGATTATGAAATTCAATTCTTAGATTCTTCAATTGTTAACATGTCTGTCGCAGATACAATTGGTAAAAAGTTGCCTCCTTTTAAAACAATAATTCCAGCAGCAGAAACACATTTGAAAGTTATTAATAAAACTACTGGAAAAGAGCTAGATTTCGTTTATCTCAAAACGGGTACTATTACAACTACATACAGCATTTGGTTCAAAGAAAATGTTAATGGAGAATATGTAAGAACTTGGCGTGTAAATATTAACTATCTTGAACCAAATATTCCTTTGGAAACCACTGGAAAGTTATTAATTACTACGGCTAAACCATTTAGTAGTGCCGATGTAGTAACATTTTCACTAAAAGGTCCCCAAATGGATGAAACTGGAGCCACAATGGACCTTGATTTAATCAAAGTTGTTCCTAATCCTTACGTTGTTACACATAGTGGCGAATCTGCATTATTAAGTAGCCAAACAAGCGGTAGAGGTGAACGTGAAATTAGATTCACACGTGTTCCTCCAGGCTCAAAAGTATCAATATTTACCGTACGTGGTGATAAAATTAGAACCCTAACTCAAGATAACCTATTTGTTGGTGATGTTTATTGGAACTTAAGAACAGAAGAAAATCTTGATGCTGCATACGGTGTTTATATTTTTGTAGTTGAAACTGATAATGGTGAAACAAAAATCGGCAAATTTGCCTTGTTAAAGTAACGGAGTGAAATGATGAAAAAAATAATATTAATCATATTGATGACTTTATCGGTGAGTTTGTTTGGGCAATCTAAAACTGGCTCAACTGCTGCACCGTTTCTAAATATTGGAATTGGTCCACGCGCAATTGCAATGGGTGGTGCCTTTGTTGCAACTGCAAACGATGTTAGTGCACTTTATTGGAATCCAGCTGGTGCTGCCAAAATGAACCAAAGTGGAGCATTATTTGCTCACTCGAAGTGGTTTGCCGATATTAATTATAATTGGGCTGGCGCTGTTGTAAATATGGGAGACGCTGGTGTTGTTGGTGTTTCGGTTACTAATCTAGACTATGGCGACATGGAAATTACAACCTTAAGCGAATCTGAAGGAACTGGTGGTACATTTACTGCAAACGATTTATCAATTGCACTAACTTATTCCAAAAATCTTACGGATAGATTTTCTATTGGAGGCTCTGTAAAATATATTTCGCAAAGCATTTGGAATAGTTCTGCCTCAACTTATGCTGTTGATCTCGGTGTTTTATTTCATTCGGATGTTTATGGCTTACGAATTGGCGCAGCAATTACAAATCTTGGTGGCGATATGCAAATTACTGGAAGTGATTTAAGCGTTCAACATGATATTGATAATACTCAATATGGAAATAACGATCAAATACTTGCTACATTGGATACAGATAAATTTCCAATACCTTTAACATTTAAAATTGGTGTTGGAATGGATGTAATTGATATGGAAAATCATAGATTTACACTTGCTCTCGATGCACTTCATCCAAATGATAATAAAGAATCTATTAATGTTGGTGCAGAATATTTAATTTTTGATATGATTGCACTTCGAGGCGGTTATAAATCGCTATTATTAGAAAATGCCGAAGAAGGACTTACTCTCGGTTTTGGACTAAAATACGTTTTTGCACCTCAAATGATAATTTTTATGGATTATGCGTACCAAGAATTTGGACAATTGAAAAACACACAACATTTTTCAGTTGGCGTCAATTTTTAACTGAATTATCTGAAAAACCCACGAAATTTTCGTGGGTTTTTTGTTTTTAAAAAGAATCATTTTTAAAAATTATTTTGGAGTTAAAAAAAAAATATCTTAACTTTAAGAGTTATAATTAGGTTCTTAGCATTATTCTAATAACATTGGATTTCCTATTAAAAAGTTAATATTTATATTACTGTTAGCATCTCAACTTTTCGCTCAAACATCTGCGCCAAAGCGGGAAATGAGAGCTGCGTGGCTATCAACAGTCCGCAATATCGATTGGCCGACAAGTGCCTTTAACACGACGGAAAAAAACATTTCAGACTTAATCCGCATTATTGATTACCTTAAAGATGCAAATCTTAACACGGTAATTATGCAAGTAAGACCAGCAAGTGATGCAATGTATGCTTCCACAATTGAACCATGGTCTTCATGGTTAACAGGAAGTCAAGGCAAAGCACCGTCACCTTTTTATGACCCATTGCAAATTGCAATTGAAGAATCGCATAAAAGAGGAATGGAGCTTCACGCTTGGTTAAATCCTTATCGAGTTAGATTAGCAAGTTATAATTTAAATTTGGATGAAATGAATGTTGCGGTTCAACATCCAGATTGGGTTTTAAACATAAATGGAGATGAAATTTTAGATCCAGGTATTCCAGAAGTTCGACAACACATTGTTAATGTAATAACAGATATAATTACACGATATGACGTTGATGCAATTCACTTTGATGATTATTTTTATCTTGAAGGAATTACAAATCAAGATGCTCAGACTTTTGCGACTTATCCTAATGGATATACAAATTTAGGCGATTGGCGAAGAAATAACGTTAATGAACTTTTACGAATGATTTATGCGCAAATTCAAGCAGTTAATCCACGAGTAAAATTTGGTCAAAGCCCTCCTGGAATTTGGCGAAATGGTGTGCCAGATGGAACTTTTGGTTGGGATGTTTATAACTCAATTTATTGCGATGCAGTAACTTGGTTTAACGAACAAATTATTGATTACCTTGCACCACAGCTCTATTGGGCGTTTGGTGGAGGTCAAGATTATGGCAAACTTGCTCCATGGTGGGCAAGTGTAAGTAACGATAGACACGTATATCCTGGTTTGGCTTATTATAGAGTCGGGGAAGCCACTTTTGATAAAACACAAATTGGCAAAATGGTTTCTTACAATAGGACAAACAATGGCATTCAGGGTGAAGTTTATTTTACGGCAAATAATTTTGATGAAAATAGAAGTGGTATAACCGATACTTTAAAAAATAATTATTATAAATATCCTGCACTTGTGCCAGTAATGGATTGGAAAGATACAATATCACCAAATAATCCAGATAATTTGAGATTTGATCGTGTTTCTGGAATTGGCACTACCGCAATAACTTGGAATGTTCCAGTTGGTGAAGACATTAAATTTTACGTTTTATATCGTTCTTTGGATGCTAATTTTCTTCCTTCAAACATTTCAGACCCAAAAAATATATTCAAAATTACGTCAAACAACTATGTGCAAATTGATGAGCAATTTCCAACTGAAAAAGCTTATTATTATGTAACAGCTCTTGATTGGAATAACAACGAAAGTTCAGTTAGTAATATTTTTGAATATGAACCAGTTATTGTTTTGCCGGATGTTCCCAACTTGGTTTCACCTGCAAATAGTTTAAATAATGTGAAAGACACAGTTAATTTTGTTTGGAATTATGCTAATAATGCAAACTCTTATTCATTAAAAATTGCCACTGATTCAGAATTTTCCAACTTAGTTCTTTCTAAATCTGATATTTTAGATACAACATATCAAGTTACTGGATTATCTGGAGAAACTGAATATTTCTGGAGCGTGAAAGCTGTAAATCTTGCTGGAGATGGCAATTATGCAACCGGTTTTAACTTTGTCACTGGTTATCCGATTGCTCCAACATTAATTTCTCCAACATTCCAACAATTAAATATAGAGTTAAACCCAACATTTAAATGGCAAAATAATCCAATTGTTTCTTCGTATCACATTCAGATAGCTGAAGGACTTGGAATCGTAAACGAATATTTAGTCCTTGATACAATTTTAACAAATACTTCGGTTCAATTATCAAACTTGAAACCGGGAACATTTTACGCTTGGCGAGTTAATGCTATTAATGAATATGGCACAAGTCTTTGGTCTAAACTATTTCAAATGAAAACGGTTGTAATAATTCCCGATGTGCCAACATTGGTTTCACCAACAGATGATTTAAATACTTTGGGCGAAACAATTTCATTTGTTTGGAACAAAGCAAATTATAGTAATACATATAAAATTCAAGTTTCAAAAGTGGAATCATTTTCATCTCGTGTTTTTGAAGCGGATAATTTGATAGATACTTCTATAACTTTTTCTGGATTTGAAGGAGCTACAAATTATTATTGGCGAGTTAGAGCAAATAATAATGGTGGAAGTAGTGCATTTTCACAAGCATTTAGTTTTTCAACTGGCTTTCCACTTATGCCAACTTTATTATATCCTGCTTATCAAGCATTAAATAAAGAAATTGACCCAATTCTGAGATGGACAAAATCTAATTTAGCTACTGAATACAACGTGCAACTTTCTTCTGGATTAAGTATTGATGTTAATAAGTTGGTAATTGATTCAATAGTTACAGATACAGTTTTATATTATAAAAAGCTAAACCCAAATACGATATATTCTTGGAGAGTTAAAGCAAAAAATACATCTGGGGAAAGTGAATGGACTGGTTTATTTCAATTTAAGACTTCAACAGACACGGTTTTAGCGGTTGAAGAACCAAAAACAAACTTGCCTAAAGAATATTCTTTGGAGCAAAATTATCCAAATCCATTTAATCCATCAACTACAATTTCGTTTGCATTACCAAAAGCTGGAATGACTAAATTAACTGTTTATAACATAATAGGTCAACAGGTTGCTACTTTGGTTTCGGAATATTTAGATGCTGGTGTTTACAAAATACAATTTAACGCAAATTCTTACAATAAAGGACTTACAAGTGGATTATATCTTTACCGTTTAGAATCGAGCAATTTTGTATATATTAAAAAAATGATTTTACTTAAATAGATTTTATTTAGATTTAAATTTTTACAAAACAACAATACTAATAATTAAAATAACTGTTAACGTAGAGGAAATTACATGAAAAAATTTCTACTATTTGCTTTCATTTTATTAATTACCAACTCAATAATTTTTGCTCAGTCTGGAAAAATATCTGGAACAATTTCAGATTCCAAAACTGGTGAACCTCTAATAGGTGTAAATATTATTGTTGAAGGAACTTCTTTAGGTGCTGCCACAGATGTTGATGGCTTTTATGTTATCCTAAATGTTCCTCCAGGTACTTATGACTTAAAAGCATCGTATATTGGCTTTGCCCCACAAACAATCAAAAATTTGCGTGTAAACATTGGTCAAACCAGTGAAGCAAATTTTAGATTAAGTGATCAATCAATTCAAACTGACATTGTCGTTGTTGTTGCTACAACTCCAGTTGTTCAAAGGGACGTAGCCTCAAGTGGCGCTAACTTAAATGCCGAAGAGATTAAAAACTTGCCTGTGGTAAGTGTTGCAAGTGTTGTAGGTCTTCAAGCTGGTGTTGAAGGCGGTACTATTCGCGGTGGTTCTGGTGACGAAGTAGTTTACGAAGTAAATGGTATTTCGATGCGTGATGGTCGTGATAATTCGTCATATAATAACTTAAGTATGACTTCAGTTCAACAAATCCGTGTTCAATCTGGTGGTTTTACTGCCGATGTAGGCGATGTTCGTTCTGGTTTAATTGAAGTTGTTACAAAAGAAGGTGACAGACATAAATATACTGTTAGTTTCCAAGGTCAGTTTAGCCCTGCCGCAAATAAATTTTTTGGAGCTTCAGTAAACGACCCAACTTCTTATTTTGTAAGACCTTATGTTGATGATGCCGTTGCTTGGACTGGTACAAATAATGGTGCTTGGACAGAATATGAAAAGCGTCAATATCCAGAATTTCAAGGTTGGAATGCATTTTCGGAAGGAACATTGCAAAATGATGATCCAAATGACGATTTAACTCCTGAAGCTGCACAAAGATTGTTTTTATGGCAATACCGTAAAACTTTTGATATTGAAGAACCTGATTATGATGTTGATCTATCCGTTGGGGGTCCTGTTCCTTTTGTAAGTGAAGCTCTTGGTGGTTTGCGTTTTCTTGCAAGCTATAAACAAAATCAAACAATGTTATTAGTTCCTCTTTCAACTCCAGATTATAGTGATTATAATGCATCACTTAAACTTACTTCAGACCTTTCAAAAGGAATGAAATTAATGGTTGAAGGACATTATGGTTCTCAAGCTGGAACTTCGACAAGTACAACCGGAACAACTGGTATTTTTGAATCAGATTGGTCTCTTGCTGATAGAGTTGATTATGGAAACTACACAAATGCAGTTTTGTTCTCGGATGCATATTTTACTCCAACAACCGTAACACGCTCAAGCATTGCTGCAAAATTTACACATGTAGTAAGTCCAAAAACATTTTATGAAGTTATATTTAGTAATTTCAATTCTAAGTATGATACTAATCCTGGAACAGCGCGTGATTTATCACAAAAATATTTATTTGGAAATGGTTACTACGTTGATGAAGCTCCATTTGGATATTATCAAGGTGCATCAAATGTATTAAATGGCGCTAACATTTTAATGGGTTCTGTGTATAGCCAAGGTCGTGATTCAAGTAAAGTTTCATTATATAACTTAAAATTTGACTATTCAAGCCAATTAGATAAATCCAATAATATTAAAGCTGGATTCATGTTTAGATTAAGCGATTTTAACACCAATTATGGTTTAGTTTCTGAGCTATATAGTACAAATAACAGACAATACAAATGGGATACAAAACCTTATGTAATAGCTGGTTATGTTCAAGATAAGTTGGAATTTGAAGCAATGGTTGCAACAGTTGGTGTTCGTGTTGAATATTCTGACCCTAATAGTGAGTGGTATCAGTATTCTACTTATGATCCAGCACTTACGGCATCAAATTCTGCAAATAGAGATAATTTGTTAGTTAAAGAAAGAATTACTCCTCAATTAACTTTTATGCCTCGTATCGGGATTGCTTTCCCAATAACTGTTGATAGTAAATTATTCTTGAATTATGGTCACTATCAAGCATTACCAACTCCAAATAATTTGTATTTAATTACTGAAGATACAAATGGTAGAGTTTTATCTTTTGCAAATCCTTATGCAAAATTAGAAAAAACAATTACTTATGAAGTTGGTTATGAACATAGTTTACTCGATTCATATCTACTTAGAATTACTGGCTATTATAAAGATATAACAAATGAATCAAGAGATATCCAATATGTTGCTTCTGACCCAGCAGTTAATTATTACAAAACTGAACCAGTACAATATAGAGATATTAGAGGATTTGAAGTTCAAATTAATAAAAACCGTGGTGATTGGATAACAGGTTTTGTTAACTATAATTACATGGTTACTTCACTTGGAAAATTTGGTTGGGGTGAATATAATGAATCACCTGCATCTCAACTTGACTACATTAATACAGATGGTCAAACTTGGTTCCAACAAGATAAGCCGATGCCACGCCCTATTGCAAGAGCAAATATCGACTTTTTTACTCCTGACGAATATGGCAATATACTCGGAAATTGGAGATTTAACATTCTTTCTGTTTGGAAAGCTGGAAGTTATACCTCTTGGACTGGTGATGCTGGTTTAAGTGCAAAAACTACAAACAATTTACAGTGGTTGGATTACTACAATACAGATATCAGACTTTCAAAAGGGTTAGATTTTGGTTCGTTTGATATCCAATTTTATGTTCAAATAAATAATGTTTTCGATGTTAAAGTTCTTTCAACTACTGGATTTTCACGAACAAATTTTGATTATGAAAATTACATGAAATCATTACATTTTGATGAAGATGTTGTTAATTATGATAACCAAAGATATTATAATGTTCCTGGTGATGATAAACCTGGTGACTATAGAAGATCTGGTGTAGAATATACTCCTATTGAAGCTGTTTCAAATATCAATAATATTGAAAATCCTGTTGAAGATTTAATTTATTACGATGTTGAATCAAGAAGATATTACGAGTTTACTGAAACATCTGGATGGGAAAGAAGTAGCGAAAAGAAAATTCAAAAAGTGTTAAAAGATAAAGCATACATCGATATGCCAAACTTAGGATTTTTCACTTTCTTAAATCCACGCGATATATTCTTTGGATTAAAATTTAATGTAACATTATAAATGAAAATGATTTTAGCAAATAATAAAATAATTGCAATTTTTAAGAGTGTCATTACGAATTCTATATCAGCTGAAGTTGAATTATTTAATTCAGGTTCACTCCTTCGTTATGACGTGGAAATTTAATAATCATGAAATTATTAGGTACAATTATGAAAAAAGATTTTTATAAAATATTTTCAATTCTGATTATAACGCTTTTTATTTTGCCAATTGGCAAAAATTACGCGCAAATTGGAAAAATTGAAAAATGGTTAAATGTTGGTTCTTTCCATAACTGGTATTCAAGTATTGGTGGAGAAAGAGAAGTAGATCATCCAGCAGCTACCGGTCAGTTATTTGGATGGCAGTGGCCAGCTTATTATCCAAATCAAGATATGCAAGCGGCAAAGGGTTTATGGATTGGTTGCAAAAATTATACTGACCCAAATGCAAATAATACTAAATTTGATTTCAAGGTGGTTCATTGTGGACCAAGACCTCAAACTGGTGGAGATAACGAGTTTTTTCCTATCGAATTTAAGCATTATGCAAAATTTACTCCTTCTGAAGTAAGAGTTGATGGTGCACTTTCAACTTATCCAGGACAGCAAGTAACAATTGATGAACTTGACCCAACTATGCCTTATGATCAAATGATTTACAATTATGTAAATACAGAACTTGGTATGTCAATGAAAAGGAAAATTTATCAATTTAGCAATCCTTACTATGATAATTTCCACGTTACTGAATATACATTTATTAATACTGGAAATATTGACGCTGATGATGTTGTTGAAAGAACAAGCGGTGATTTGGAAGACGTTTATTTCTATTTCCAAAAACGACATGGTTTTAATAGAGAGACAAGAATTCTTTTTGGTGACCCAACTTCTTGGGGTGCTAATACAATGAATAACGAAGTTGGTCCTTATGCCGCTGGCGACAATGAGTCTATGAGATATTCATACGCTTGGCACGGATACTGGGATAAATTTACTGCTTATAATACAATTGGTGGTCCTATTTGGTATCCTGATGAAGGTTATGGTGCAAGAATTAATGATGCTGATACTGTTGGAAGACTTGGCGCAGCCCAGTTTTCTGGAGCATTAACATTATTTGCACAAAACGGAACTAATCCAACAGTTGATGACCCAAGTCAACCTTCAACCACTGGATATGAATCTTCAGATGGTGAGTTGCAATATGCTTCAGATACTTATAATGCTTCACAGATGCAGGCAAGATATGCATTGATGGTAAAAGGTCATCCAGCACAAAGTCACGCTGATTGGATTACTGGTGGTGATTATGTAAATCAAAAAATAGTTGGTGGTGATAAGTCAATAAATGCGGCTGGTTATTCTTATGTTAATGGTTATGGTCCTTACCAAGTTGCTTATGGCGATAGCGTTAAAATTACTCTTGTTGAAGGTTCGTCTGGTTTAAGTAGAGATGAAGCAATCCGAATTGGTAAACTATTTAAAAGTGGTGCAATGTCTGTCGTTGATAAAAACATCGCCGTTCTTGGTGGACAAGATTCATTAAAGGTTACTTTTGAACGAGCTACAGATGCTTATAATAATGCTTGGAATGTTCCGCAAGCGCCATTTCCACCTAAATCTTTTAATGTGGATTCGCGCGGTGGTAGAATTGACTTAAGTTGGACTCCAAATAATGACGGACCTGAAGTAAAAGGATTTGAAATTTATAGAAATACTGTTAACGCAGTTGATGGTTATGCAAGTAATTCTTATTTTTCAAAATTTGAAAAAATTGCAGATTTGAGTCCAACAGAAACAGAATATCAAGATTCTACACAAGATCAAGACGCAGCTTATTATTACTATATTGTCTCAGTTGGTGATGATATGCCAGCAGTTCCAGCATTAAATATTCCAGCTTACACATTAAAAAGTAACAGAGCTTATACTCAATCGTATATTTCAGCTTTTAAACGTAGTAAAGGAGCTGCAAATATTACGGACAAAGTAAGAGTTTATCCAAATCCTTATATTATTTCTGCAACAGATAACTGGTTATTCCAAGGCGGGGCCGTTGAACGTAATAAAGTGGCTTTCGATAACATTTCTGGAATGTGCACAATTCGTATTTTTACTGAAATTGGTGAATTAATTAGAACAATTAAACACACCGATGGTAGTGGTTCTGATGATTGGGATTTGAGAACTTCATCAAATCAATTAGTAGTTAGTGGGATATATATTGCCTTAGTTACTGATGATATAACAGGTGACAGCGAAATTGTTAAATTTTCGATAATTCGATAAAAATTATAATAGGTACTTAAATGAATAACAAAATTAAAATCATATTCTCTATTATATTTCTACTATTTACTGTGCAAAATAATTTTTCACAAGTTAAATTAGCTCAGAGTGGAATGAAATTTTTAAGTCTTGATGGAGATGCTAGAAGTGCAGCAATGGGCGGTGCCGTAGCTTCAGTTGAAGGTAATTCAGCGTCACAATATTATAATCCATCAAGTGTTGCTCGTCAAACTTCGGAGTTTGATATAAGCTTAACAAACACACTTTGGATTGCCGATATTAATTATATTCACGCAGCATTAACGTATGCTCCTGCAAATGGTTTGTATGGTGTGTTTGGTCTAACATTTGAAAATGTTGATTACGGCGCTTTCGATCATACAATTATTGGTCCTGATGGCGGTTCTCTTGATATAGGCATTTATAAACCTTCTGCAATTGCTGCCGGCGTTAGTTATGCACGTGCATTATCCGATAAATTTTCAGTTGGTGGTGATGTTAGATATATTTATCAGAATTTTGGCGATGGACTAATTGTTGGTGGAACTTATGACGATTATGAAACACAAAAAATTGATTTAGATGTTTTTTCATTCGATTTTGGAGTTTTGTATAAAACTGGATTTAAAAGCCTAAATCTTGGTATGTCAGTTAGAAACTTCTCTCAAGAGATTAAGTATTTTGAAGAAAACTTTCAATTGCCTTTAACTTTTACTCTCGGTCTTTCAATGAATTTGCTTGATATTTGGGATGTTTCAAATGATAAACATTCAATTATTTTAGCAGTTGATGCAGAGCATCCAAGAGATAATGTTGAATTATTGCGAATAGGTGGTGAATACACTTTATATAAAACACTTTCTATTAGAGGTGGTTATATAACAAATTCTGATATTGCAAAATTGAGTGCTGGTTTAGGATTTGTGGTTGAAGATGGTGGATCAAAATTCGGGTTTGATTACTCTTATTTCCCAGCTGATTATTTTAGTGATGTTCACAAAATTGCTGTAAAAATGTCATTGTAAATGTTTTTTAAATTAATAATAAAATAAATTTCTATTTAAAATTTCGACCGTTATATGGCGGAGGAAAAACATAGGATTAATCAAATGAAAAAGAAAAATAATAAAATGAGCTTGTCTAAAATTGTATTTGTATTTATTGCAATCTCAATATTTGCTGTTGGTTGCAGCCCAGATTTGACACCAAGTTTATACGATAGCGTTGGCGATAAAGGTGTTCCTGCCGAAATTACAAGCGTTAGTCCAGCTAGTGGATATTCTGGAGTTACAACAATAACTATTACAGGCAAAAATTTCAGCTCGGTTCTTGAAGAAAATTCCGTCTATTTTAGTTCAAAAAAAGCTGAAATTTTATCTGGAACTACTACAGAATTAGTTGTAAAAGCCCCAATTATTATTGGTGATTCACTTCGCATTTTTGTCGGAAAAGTTGGCGTAGAAAACTTCAGTAATTCTCATTATTATAAGCTTGGTAATGCAGTAAATGAACAATATGCCTTTTTAGCAAATCAAGAACCTTATGCTGTTACTGTTGATTTGGATGGAAATGCCTATTTTTCATACATTGATGCATCACTTGGAAAAGGTGTTTATAAAATTTCAGCGGATGGAGTTTTATCGGAATTTGCTCCTAAAGGTGGTGAAACATTCTTTAATGACTTAAAATATCATTCCGATGGTTATTTAATAGGTGTTTACGGAAATAAAGCTATTTTTAAGATTGAAGCTGGTGTAAAACCTGCCGTTTTTGTTAACACAAACAATAATAATATTAAACTTTCTACATTCGATTTTGATGCTGATAAAAACATTTGGTCTGCTGGAAAAGGTGGATTTATTGTGCGCTCAAAACCGGACAAAACATTTAAATTATTCACATACGCAAACGATATTTCGGGTGTTCGAGTTTTTAACGGTTATTTATATGCAATTTCTGGTGCGTCTGGCTCACAAAATATAGTACGTTTTCCAATAGTTTCGGCTGATAGCTTAGGAGCCGAAGAAGTTTATTTCCCATTTTCTGCAAATGTAGGGATTGGACTTAATGCAAATTCATTAACTTTTGCCGCTGATGGACAAATGTATATTTCAACCACTCCATTAAGTTTAACTTCTGAACCCATTGACCAAATTATGTTTGTTAATACAGACGGTTCATTTGGCGTTTGGTATCCAGGACTAATTACTTCATATATTGCTAATTTAGCTTGGGGAACAGGAACAGAAATGTATGTTATTCGTAACAGATATCCACTTGATAAAACAATTGCTCCAACATCAGGCCAAAATATTTTAAGAATTGATATGGAACGACTTGGTGCTCCAGAGTATGGAAGAGATTAATGTTCTAAGATAAAATGAATTAATTGGTACTTTCATTTTACTTTGTTGTTAAAGCCGGTGTTTCGTCAACCGGCTTTTTTATTTTAATTCGTTTTAAGTAACTTTGCACTTTAATTATGCTAATATTTATAAATTTGAAAGTTAATCTATGAACATACTCGGAATTTCAGCATTCTATCACGATAGTGCAGCGGCTTTGGTTATTGATGGAAAAATTATTGCTGCAGCTCAAGAAGAACGATTTACTCGAAAAAAACACGACCATCGCTTTCCAATAAATGCTGTTAATTATTGTTTGGAAGAAGCTAAAATATCTATTAACGATATTGATTATGTAGCTTTTTATGATAAACCTTTTCTAAAATTTGAACGAATACTTGAAACTTATCTAACATTTGCCCCAAAGGGAATTAAATCATTCATTAAAGCAATGCCACTTTGGATTAAAGAAAAACTTTGGCTAAAAGAACTAATTGGCAATGAGTTAGGTTATTCTGGTAAAATTCTCTTTCCAGAACATCATCAATCTCATGCAGCTTCGGCTTTTTATCCATCACCTTTTGATGATGCGGCATTTATTACGCTTGATGGAGTTGGTGAATGGACTACAACAAGTTATGGAGTTGGAGAAGGAAATAATATAAATATTTTAGCCGATATTAAGTTTCCTCATTCAATAGGTTTGCTTTACTCAGCTTTTACTTATTATACTGGATTTAAAGTCAATTCAGGTGAATACAAAGTAATGGGACTTGCTCCATACGGTGAGCCAAAATATGTTAATTTGATTTTTGATAAACTCATTGACCTAAAAGAGGATGGCTCTTTTAAGCTAAATATGAAGTATTTCAATTTTGCTGCTGGTTTAACAATGACAAATTCAAAATTTGACAAATTATTTGGTGGAAAAGCTCGCAAACCGGAATCAGAATTAACTCAACGTGAAATGGATTTGGCACGTTCAATCCAAGATGTTACTGAAGAAGTAATGTTACGAACGGCAAAGCACGTGCGAAAAGTTACAGGTAAAAATAATCTTTGTCTTGCTGGAGGCGTTGCTCTTAATTGTGTTGGAAATGGCAAAATTCTAAAAGAAAAAATATTTGATAATATTTGGATTCAACCAGCGGCGGGTGATGCTGGTGGTGCACTTGGTGCAGCATTGTTTACGTGGCATCAATATCTTGGAAATGAAAGAACTACTTACGGAAAGAAAGATTCGCAAAATGGTTCATATTTAGGACCGTCTTTTAATACTGCAACGATTAAAAACTTTTTGGATGCAAATTCAATAAAATACATGCAACTTATGGATGAAGAAATTGTTACCGAAGTTGCTAATTTGCTAAATGAGGAAAAAGTGATTGGCTGGTTTAATGGTCGTTCTGAGTTTGGACCACGTGCACTTGGCAATCGTTCAATTATTGGAGATGCCCGTTCGCAAAAAATGCAATCAATAATGAACCTAAAAATCAAGTTTCGCGAAAGTTTCCGCCCATTTGCTCCTTCAGTTTTGGAGGAAAAAGTTTCTGATTATTTTGAAATGGATGTAGAAAGTCCGTATATGCTTCTTGTTGCAGATGTAAAAAAAGAACGACAGAAACAAATGACAGATGCTGAACAAAAGTTATTTGGAATTGAAAAGCTAAATATTAAACGTTCGGATATTCCAGCAATTACTCACATTGATTATTCGGCACGCATTCAAACAGTAAATAAAGATACAAATCCGCTTTATCACGCTGTTATTTCCAAATTTGACGAGCTTTATGGCTCCGCTGTAATTGTAAATACTTCGTTTAACGTTCGTGGTGAACCAATTGTTAACAAGCCCGAAGAAGCCTTTACTTGCTTTATGCGTACGGACATGGATTATCTCGTTTTAGGTAATTTTATTCTTGATAAATCCCAAATGAATAAACTTGAAAAGGATATTGATTGGAAAAAAGAATTTGAACTTGATTAGTGGAGTAAAAAATCTTTGTGTTATTTGTAACACAACCTTAAATTGGAAATTAAAATTATGATAATAGAAGAAATAAAAAGTATAAAAAGCAATAAAAATGAACTTAAAAAATTTGGAATTACCATTGGAGCAGTTCTGTTAATAGTGAGTATTTTGCTATTTATCTATGAAAAGCCGCTTGCATCGTATTTTTTTGGAGCTGGAATAGGTTTTCAAATAATAGCACAAGTATTTCCGATAATATTTCTGCCACTTCAAAAAATTTGGATGACTTTTGCCGTTTTGATGGGATTTGTAATGACTCGAGTAATTTTGTCAATTTTATTCTATTTGGTAATTACTCCAATCAGTTTTGTGTCAAAAATATTCCAAAAAGATTTCCTAAATTTGAAAATAGAAAAAGATAAAAAGTCGTATTGGAACGTAAGAAACGAAAATTACGACAAATCATCAACCGAAAAACAATTTTAACTATGAGCAAAATATCGATTTTATCTGAGTTGTGGGATTTTCTGAAAGAACGAAAAAAATGGTGGTTACTTCCAATTGTAATTTTCTTAGTATTATTAGGAAGTTTAATAGTGCTAACACAAGGTTCTGCATTAGCACCATTTATATACGCAATATTTTAATTTTTTATAATTTGTAGCAGTTGGTTCTGAAAATTTTTAGCACCATTAAAATTTGGATTAACCAATAAACAGCTATTTATGGCGTTAAGAGCGGATTTATAATCTTGTTTTTGAGCAAACGCACCTGCTAAATTATAATAAGTTTGAGCATCTTGCGAATTTAGATTAATAGATTTTGTTAAATGGGAAATTGCACTATCCGTTTTTTGTTTGGATAATTCAATAATTCCAATCCATTTATGAGCAAAAGCAGTCTCTTTTAGCTTGGCATACTTAAATAAGTATGGAAGCGCTTTATCAAATTGTTTGATGCTTATTAAATTATTACTAACCATTTCGTAGTAATCATAAACAAAAGGATATTGGAAAATAACAGCATCCATTTCGGACAAATATTCGTCAAAAAATCCTCTTTTGAAAAACCAAGTTGCCATTTTCCGATGTGCTTGTTCCCACGAAAATTTGTTATCAATCACAAAAAGAGCTAATGAATCGGAAAAATTTTGAACATTAAACCTTTCAATTACCTGATTTAATGGCAATGGAGTTTCAACAAAAGGCCAATCGGATTTGAGAATATTAAGGCGATATTGTCCAATTGTTGAATCGAGATGAGTAAAATTATAATGGTCACGCACATATTTATCGTGCAATTCATTGTTTACAAATCCATTTTTTGAATTTGGTAATAAATTACCTTCCAACATTTTTTCAATAAATAATTTGCCAATTTCTTGATAACCAGTAATTGTTGGATGAAGGTGGTCAGTCATTAAATTATTACCAACAATACCATTTGGACTAATTTTATTGAACTTCTCTTCCGATAAAACAACTGGATAATTGTGCTTTTGGGCAAGTTGTTTAATAATTTCATTTATTTTTGATGATGCACGAAAACGAAGTGCATCTAAATTTTTTGCCTTTTCAAAGTATTTATGGGCATTTGTGTTATCGCCTTTTGCCAGCAATTTTTTGCCAAGTTCAAAATTATATTTTGCAGAACTTTCATCATTTTTGTTATTGGAAACAAAAGGCGGTTGATCTTTCAAATTGCTCACCAAATCGGATAGAATAACTTTTACTCCAGCATCTTTTGCCAACTGCAACATTTCGTCTAAATTTCCCTCAAATTGATTTATTCCAATATTATAAACGTTGGAATCGAATTCAATCATTTGGTCACTTGCCATTCGCGACATTAAAGTGCCTCCGTTTACTTCCGATTTTGGGAACAAGGACATAACACTTTTTATAAAATTACGTAATAATTGAACAGTTTTGTATTTGTTGGCTGAAAGCATTGTGTTTACCAACCAGCGTGAACTACCAAGAGTTTCCAACGAACCAGCTCCGAGAGCTCCATAATATTCATTATGTCCCGCATAAATGAGAATAAAATCGGGCTTTTGCTCTAAAATTCCAGGAAACATATCAAGAATTGAATAACTACTAATTGCTGCCATTGCACAATTTATAACTTCAATAGTTTTTTCTGGATAAAGTAATTCCAAACGCATTTTTACATATCTTGCAAATGAGCCATTTGGTGTAAAAGGATATCCAGCCGCACTACTTCCACCAAGAATAAAAACACGAATGCTATTTTCATTTTTCTGTATGTCAAATAAATCTTGAGATGGGTAAGGAGTTGCTTCGGTTGTGTAAAAATATCGTTTAGCAATTTCGGGATTGCACATCATTTTTTGCGCATCGATGTTAACCCATTGATTATACGGCTCGCCATAATTGAAAAATGAAAGTCCAATTTCTAAAAAAACGATTAAAAATATTGGAATTAAAAGAAGCAAAAAATTGAAATAAAATGGATACTTTTTTTTCTCTTTTACTACATTTGTCTGTTTTTGCATTTTAACTTTAGTCAAAAATTCCTCACAAAAATATATTTTGATAACTAAAATAGCATAAAAATATATTTATTTCTTTTCTAATTGGATTAAATATGTAGTAGAAAACTATCTTATCGAAGAAGTAGCATTTTTTTACTTTGCGTGAAATTGCCAGCTTTTAAAGTGTAATAATATACTCCAGACGCTAAATTTCTGGCGTTAAATTGAACAGAGTAATTTCCAGCAGTTTGTTCTTTATTTACGAGAGTTGTTATTTCCTGTCCAAGAATATTATATATTTTTAATATAATTGGTTGTGCCGAATTATCATTCCCGTTTTGAGGAATTGCATATTCAATTGTTGTTGTTGGATTAAATGGATTTGGATAATTCTGCTCAAGTCTAAATTCGGAAATTAAATTATTACTTTCGTTAACAGAAACAATTGGCTCGGAGTAATTTGCTGTTAAATTATCAAAAAATATTGAGCCAGAGTAATTTGTGTTTACAACTCGCCCTGATGCTAAAATAACGGCTATTTTTGTTAAAGTTACTGGAAAATGGAAAACATTTGAAGCAACTAATGGTATTGGATTTGTAAATTTTGCCTTCAAAGTGTCAAAATTTTCGTCAACATCGAGCGATTTATCAGCAAGAATTGCAAACTCCTCACCACTATAATTAGTTACAATAAATGCAATTGAATGCTTAAAATCATTTCCATTTGCATCTAATTCAAAATTAAGAGGAATTCCTTCAATTGGAATATTGGTATTTAAATAAGCCCAATTTTGCACACCCGATTGATAAACAAAATTATAATTTAGCTTAATTGAGGAATTTCCTTCGGTAAAATGCGAATTAACAATTTCAATATTGCTTTTGGAAGTGTCTATATTTTCACCACTGAAAGTCCAATTATCTAAGTTATCAAAGCTACTTAATAAAGAACTTCCATTTTTAATTGAAATTGTAACAATAGCTGTGTCGCTAATGGAATTCCAATTAACGACAATTTTTGTAATTCCTTCCAAAATTCCAGTGAATTTTCCAAGCGAGTCAATTGTTCCAACATCTGTATTTGTGGAAATCCAAATAAAATCATTTATTGATAAATTTTGGTCAAATCCAAAAACATCATAAGCTTTAGCTTTAAACTGAATACTATTTGTCGTATCGGCAAATAAATTTTCGGGTGAAATTTGTAATTTAACTATCGAATTTACAATTACAAGCGATGAATCAAGAAAACCTTCGTATTCTGCAATTACATAACCAGTATCCGCTTTTTCACCTGCTGTGAATAATCCATTTGCTGAAATTGTGCCAAAATTATGACTCAACGAATAATTTACGTTTTCAGTTGTAATAGTAATAGGATTATAAAATTCGTCACTACCTTTGGCACTAAATTGATAATAATTAGCAGAAAATACTTTTGCGTACTTAGTGTTTAAGCTTATTTTTGATAATCCAGATTTATTATCCAACGAAACTACCATTAAACTATTTGAAACACTGCGTTCACCACCATCATCGGAAGGGGAATTTACGATGCTATTTCGCACAACCATAGTTGTGGAACCACCTCCATCCATATTAACTGCTCGATAAACACCAAAATCGACTAAAAAATCAGCAAGTTCAGGTAGTGACATTCCACGGCTAGATTCTTGTCTTCCATCAACTGTTACAAGATATAAATAGCGTTTGTCTTCACTAAATCCAGCGGCAGTTCTTGGATGCCGATCAGTTGCAAATGTGTTTGAACCACCTTCTTCGGCGTAGCAAGCAAGAGCACAATTTTCGCCATTGCTAACAATTTTTGGATATCCGTTCAAAAGAGTAACTATATTTTCTGGTGCAGGTGAAATTTTTTGAATTACAGAAATAGTGTCGCCAATTGCAATTAGCGTATCAATAAATGCTTTTGATGTTCCATGTCCAGAAAGCACAACTTTCCCTTTTGACAAAGCCATTGAACCCTGTCCAATTTTTTTATCAACAACAATGTATTTTATTGTGTCGTTAACTTGAATTTTTGAAATTGGTTCAATTAAAATTTCACTTCCATATTGGTTTGTGCCAGTTGTAGTTCCAAAATAAGAATTAAAAAGAATAAGAAAGTCAGTTTCGCGAGTTTTGTTTATTCCATTAATATTTTTGGAAGTTTTATCACTTAAAATGAGTTTTGAACTTAATGAAAGTCGCTCAATAAAAGGTTCTTTTTCGGAAGAAAAACCAATTGCTGACCAATTATTGTTTTGCGTAATTATTTCACCTTCTCTAATTTGCATTCCAACATCTTGACCGTTTCCGTCAAAAAATCCACCATTAATTGCACCAACAATATGATGTCCTTCTGTATTATAACGTGCAGACATTGCGGAAGTTTTTTCAAATCCAGTAATTTTGTCTTTACTAATTCCAGCTTCAATTTTAATAATTCCTTCTTTTAAATCAATTTTTAGAATATCCAAAGTCCACGGAACATTTGGCTCAATCACAGAATAGTGGAAAACGCCTTTTGCAACTTGTTTTATTGATAAAGTATCAAATTGATTTTGCGAAAAAATGATTAAATTGAAAGCGAAAAAATAAATAAGTAATGTTTTTTTCATAATTATTTTTGTTTATTATTTTGAGAATTTTAACGTATTTTAGCACCTAACTTACTAAAAATAATTTTTATAATTTGAAATTTTGTGAGGAATTATGTTTCTGAAATCATCAGAAAAAACAGCCATTATATATAAAGATGAAGTAATTAGTTATAATCTTCTTTTAAAAACAGTTTCGCAATACTCAACTTTGTTTGATGAAGCAAAAACCCAAAAAATTGCAATATATTTGGAAAACCGTCCAGAATGGGTTTACTCATTTTATTCTGGAATGATGACACAATCAATTCTTGTTCCCATTGATTTTATGTTGCCACCAGATGATGTAGCATATATTTTAAACGATTGCAAGCCCGAAGTGATTTTTTATTCCAACGAAACTGAAACTCGTGTTAACGAAACTATATTGCAAGTTAATCACCCAATAATAAAAATTAATGTCGATAACATAAATTTAGCCGAAATAAATTGTGAAACTCGGGAGTTAGCTCCATATAGTGATGATGATGTTTTCTCAATAATTTATACTTCTGGAACAACTGGAAAACCAAAAGGAGTTATGCTTACTTTTGCCAATATTGAGTCAAATATTTATGGAACAACAAAATATGTTGAGATATATAAAGAACGTTCACGTACTTTAGTTTTACTTCCTTTGCATCACATTCTTCCACTTGGTGGGACAGTTATAATGCCACTTTATGTTGGAGGAACAATAGTTTTTTCGCCATCTTTGCTTTCAGAAGATGTAATTGCAACTTTGCAAAACCACAAGATAAATATAATTGTTTCTGTTCCAAGATTTTTTGCATTAATCCGAAAGGGAATTAGAGAGAAAATAGATTCCAATAAAATTGCTTCGTTGTTATTTAAAATTGCCGAAAAGAAAAAATCACGAAGTTTTTCTCGAAAAATATTTAAAAAAGTACACGAAAAATTTGGTGGTGAAATTGAAACTTTTGTTAGTGGAGGTGCAAAATTGGATGAAAATGTTGCACGCGATTTCCAAACTCTTGGTTTTGAAGTACTTGAAGGTTATGGAATGACTGAAACTTCGCCTATGATTACTTTTACTCGTCCAGGTCGTGTTAAAATAGGTTCGCCTGGTGAAGTATTTCCAGGAATGGAAGTAAAATTTGAAGATGGCGAAATTCTTGCTCGCGGACCAAATTTAATGAAAGGTTATTACAACAAAGAAACCGAAACAAACGAAGCCGTTGTTGATGGTTGGTTGCATACTGGCGACTTAGGACATTTGGATGATGAAGGATTTCTTTTTGTAACTGGAAGAAAAAAGGAATTAATCGTACTTTCAAATGGTAAAAATATTACTCCAGAAGAAGTTGAATTAAAGTTTCTTGAAGTGAACGAAATTACCGAAGAAGTTGGTGTTTATATGGAAAATGACCAACTTTTAGCCATTGTTTATCCAAATTCAACCAAAGTTAAAGCTGCCCAAATTTCAGATATTTATGAATTTTATAGATGGGAAGTTGTTGCAAAATACAATGAAAAATCTCCTTCTTATCGCAGAATTTCAAATTTTACTATTATTGATGAACCACTTCCACGCACACGATTAAGTAAATTGAAGCGATTTTTGCTTCCAGAAATTGGAAAAGGAAATGCAATTAAAAAAGCGAAAAAAGAAGCCGATTTGGAATTTGAAGAATACAAAATCATCAAAGATTTTCTCGTTAGGGAAAAGGGAAAAGATGTTTTTCCATCTGACCATTTGGAGTTAGATTTAGCACTCGATTCGCTTGATAAAATAACGTTTCTTTCTTTTTTGAGTTCAACTTTTGGAATTGAGCTAAATGAAGAGCATTTGGTAAAATATGGCACAATTGAACAAATATCTAATTTTATAAAAGAAAACAAAACAAAAGTAAATATTGAAACAATCGATTGGAAAGCAATATTTAAGGAAACTGTTAATTTAAATCTTCCAAAAAGTTGGATTACTGTAAATCTGTTCAAAAATTGGTCACGTTTAGTATTTATGCTTTATTTCAAAATTAAAGCTGAAGGTGTTGAAAAACTTCCAAAAGGACCTTTTATAATTGCCCCAAATCACCAAAGCTTTTTTGATGGACTTTTTGTAACAATGTTCATCAAGAATAAAATTATGAAACAAACATACTTTTACGCAAAAAAGAAGCATATTAGAAATAGATTCCTAAACTTTTTAGCAAACAAAAATAATGTTATTGTTGTTGATATTAACAACGATTTGAAAAAATCGCTTCAAAAAATGGCTGCCGTTCTTAAAAGTGGCAAAAATATGATTATTTTTCCAGAAGGAACTCGTTCTGTAAACGGTGAATTGGGCGATTACAAAAAAACTTTTGCAATTTTAAGTAGCGAATTGAACGTTCCGATTGTTCCCGTTGCAATTGGAGGCGCATATAATGCACTTCCAAAAGGGAGTTTTATTCCTCGTCCATTTAAAAAAGTGTGTGTTAAATTTTTAGAACCGATAAACCCCGACGGACATTCTTACGAATCGTTGACAAATGCAGTTTATTCAAAAGTTGCTGCTGAATTAAAATGCTAAAAAAAATCCCATTCAAATTTTGAATGGGATTTTTATAATTTCAGGTTACCCAATTTTAGTGGCTTTGCTGTAATTATTCTTTTCTAAAACCATCAATTGGTTTTGATTGAATTCTTTCTAATAAGTTAAAATAAACTTGTTCCATTTCTAATTCATCAGAAAATTCAACGGTAATTTTGTCGTGATCAGTATAAAAATGAATTTTTAATTCTTCCAATTTTTTTTCAACTTTTGTAATATGATCAAAATTAATTAATTTATCACAAACTTCTATCCACATAATAACTCCTTTATTTGGTGCTTTACTATCGAAAAAAACTATTTTTTATTTAGAGTTTCAAGCAATTATTTAAGTGAAATAATGAATTACTATAATGCAGAAAAATATTTAAGTGAAATCAGAAAATTTTACACTTTTTCTAATTTGTTCTCTTTATATAAAGCTAAAGCTTCTTTAATTGGTTTATCAGCTGCTCCAATATAAATTTCCATTTTGGATCGTTCAAGCACTTTTACTGCATTTCCGCCAGGACCATTTCCAGTAATTAAAACGTCAATATTGGAATTATATAATTTTTGAGCAGTTTTGGGTCCAGCTCCGTGTGCTTCGGCTGCCGAGTCGTTATTTTCAATAATTTCAATTGCTTCGTTTGAATCATCATAAATTAAGATGTATTCACATCTTCCAAAACGAGCGTCAACTATTGAATCTAAATCTTTTCCTTTGCTTGTAAATGCAATTTTCATAAAATATCCTTATTTTTACTATATATTTAACTACTTATTTAACATGTTTAACAAATTGCTTAATTGTTTAATTGTTATATTGTTAAAAACAATTCAACAATTAAGCAATTATTCTTTTAATTTTTTCCCAACTTTGGGTTAATATTTCTTTTAACTCACCTTTGTCGTATTCAACAATAGTTTGTGCGTTTGTCATAGCTTTTGTAAAATTTTCATTATATGGAATTGAAGCAATATGCTCAATATTTTCCTTTTTGAGGAATTCCAAAATTTCTGCCGTTCCATTTTCATTAATATCAAATTTATTAATAATACATCCAGCTTTAATTTTGAATGATTTTACCAAATCGTAAACGCGTTTTAAGTCATGAATTCCAGAAATGGATGGTTCAGTAACCAAAACAACAAAATTTGCACCAGAAAGGGAGGAAACAACTGGGCAGCCAATTCCTGGTGAACCATCGATTAAAACATAATTTTTGTTCTCGGAGTGAGCCAAAGTTTTAGCTTCATTTTTTACTTTTGTAACCAATTTTCCCGAATTATCCGAACCAATTCCTAAACGCGCGTGAATCATTGGAGTATTTAAACGAGTTGTGGATGAAAACCACTTGCCAGAATATGCAGGAAGCAAGTCAATGGCTGAAGTTGGGCAAACTTTTGCACAATATGCACATCCTTCGCAATCAATTGTATCAACAACAAAATGATTATTTTTGAAAGGAATAGCATCAAAACGACAAACATTTGCACATCTTCCACAATTTGTGCAGTATTTTTGGTCAATTTTAGCAATTAAACCGCTATAAAAATCTTCTTCTTTTCCAAAATCTGGTTTCAGTAAAAGATGCAAATCGGCTGCATCTACATCGCAATCGGCTACTAAAACATCATTTCCAGCAAGATAAGCAAATGAAGCTGTAATCGACGTTTTTCCAGTTCCACCTTTTCCTGAAATAATAACAATTTCTTTCATATTTTATTCAAATTCTTCAATTAAATCATAAATGTAATTTTTAACTTTCTCTAATTCGCGAGCAAATTCTGGAATTTGCAAATAAAGTAATTCTCCTTTGGAATAAAGCTCGGCAACACGTCTATCGTTAGGAAATTTGGCAATTATTTCAATTCCATTATTAATGCAATAATTAATTACATCATCATTCCCAATTCCAAATCGATTTATTACAACTCCAAAATCCTTTTTCATTTCTCGCATAGTATCAACCGCAAGTTTCAAATCGTGAAGTCCAAAAGGAGTTGGTTCTGTTATTAAAATAACAAAATTAACATGTTTTGTGGCTTCAATAACTGGACACGAAGTTCCCGGTGGAGAATCAAAAATGTGAATTTGGGCTGATGATAGCTTTTTATCAACATATAAATTTGTCTGCTTAATGAGTGGAACTGCTTGTTCTTCGCCTATTGTTAATCTACTTTCAACTAATGACAGATTTCCCATTTTTTTGTGAGTTAACTCTCCCATTTTTTTAGGAATCATTGGAAGAGCATCTGTTGGACAAAGTTCGGAACACGCGTAACAACTATGGCAAAGTTCGGGAAGCACCGAAATAAAATTGCCAAATTGAAGAACTGCGTTAAATTTACAAGCATTTTGACAAATTCCACAAGCATCACATTTATCTTCAATCCATTCGGGAATCATTTTAAACTTGTCTTCTTTGTTAACAAGTTCACCACTAAAAAAAAGTCCCGAATTAGGCTCTTCAACATCCAAATCGGTTAAAACCACTTCCATATTCTGCGATAAATATGAAGCTAAATTTGTGGAAAGAGTAGTTTTTCCAGTTCCACCTTTTCCACTTGCAATAGCAATTTTCATATAATTAGATATAAGATTTATAGATTTGAGACACAAGATATACTCTATCTCTCAATCTGTTTTTGTTAAATAATCAGTTAATATTTATTTAAAACTTACAAAAAAGGCAAAAAATTTGAGTATTTATAATCTCAAATCTTGTGTCTATTTGTCTTTAAAGAGCTAATTAATGGTGATGTTCGTGGTCGCCATCGTGTCCATGATGTTCACCATCGCAACTGTTATCACCAGTTTCTAATAAATTATCCAAATGAGCTTTAACAAGAATTTTAGGTTCAATTGAATCGGCACCCATAATTACAGTAATTCCGTTTTGAGTAAAAATATCAACGGCTCTTTGACCCATTCCACCAGCTATAACAAAGTTTACACCTTTACCAGCCAAAAAACTTGGATATGCACCAGGCACATGTTCTGGTGGATCTAATGAATATTCTTTTGTAATTACATTGTTTTCGGTTTCAACTATTACAAAATTTTCACTGTGTCCAAAATGTGGCGAAAGTTTTCCGCCAATTGCTGGAATTGCATAAAGTACTTTTTCCATTTTATTCTCCATTTGTTTCCCAAATTATGGGATAATTATAATTTGAAATATTTTTATTTTTTAAGTAGTTCTTCTCTAACCATTGTGTGATTACAAGATGGACATTTTAGCTCCGTGCATTTAACTCCACGTTGATGTGGCACTTTTTCGCCACATTTAGCACAAACGCAAAAACCACATGAACCAAAACCACCGCCATTATTTCTACCTTGACCACCACCTCTGCCAAGTCCTTTTCCAGAACCTAAATTGTTACCTAAATTATTCATTATTTAACTCCAATTATGTTGAACAGCATTTCCCATGTCCAAATCCACCAGCAATATTTAGGAGATTTGTGGAATTACATTCAGGACAATTAGAAATTGATTTATCAATATTTATATTAAACATATGTCCACAACTATTACATCTAATTATATTTTTTCTGAAGTGAATATTTCCGCCATCTATGTTTAAAGCACTTCCATTTACAATTAATTGGGCAATGTTGCTTCGGGCTTTTTCAATTAGTCGAGTAAAAGTTGAACGAGAAATTTCCATTTCGTTTGCCGCTTCATCGTGCGAAAGTCCCATATAATCAGCTAATCTAAAAGCTTCATATTCATCTAAAGATAGAGAAACTTGCTTAAGTAAGTTCATTTTTACACCAATTGGTTTAAAATCAGTAAACAACGGAGGTAGATGAACAATTCTTTCTTTTTGTGGTCGCGACATAAAATTATCCTAAAAAATACTTCTCAAAAGTAATGAACATATGTGCAAAAGGCAAGTGAAAGTTTAAAACTAGAGTAGTTGAAAACAGAAATTTAAAGGATATTATTTGTAAATGAGATTAAAGATAAAAAGAGTAAATTAAACGGTAGAATTAGATTAAAAGAGAGTTTTTGGAATTAGGCGATTGTTATTCGCAATCATCAAGACCGAGAAAATCGAGCAATTTGGTGTGCGAATCGGACGAAATTTTCCACTCATATTTTTTGTAAACTAAAATAGTTTGAGAAATTGATTTATAATATTTTTGGCAACTTTCGCAATTATCAAGATGAGATTTTATAGTTGTGCAAGTCGGTGAATCAAGATCTTCGCCAAGCGTATCACAAATGTGATTCATAACGTCTTTACATGTAATTTTATGATCTTTTTTCATAACCAAAAGTATTGTTTAATTCATTTCTTAAAAAAGCTCTTGCTCTATGTAACCTTGATTTAACAGCCGGAACTGAAAGTCCAATTGCTTCTCCAGTTTCTTCCGTTGAAAATCCTTGAATATCACGCAACATAAAAACCACTCTATAATCAGGAGCCAGTTTTTTTATTGCTTCGTCAAGAATTCCACCAAGTTCACTATTTTCTGTTAGTTTATCTGGTGCAATTTCCCAATCAGTAATGCTTTTGGGGTCAATGAGAGCATCATCATCGTCTAATGAAGTATAAGCGTGTTTTTTATTACTTCTTGCCATCATTAAACAATGATTTGAAACAACAGTATAAAGCCAAGTTGATAATTTCGATTTTCCGCTGAACTGATCTATCGATTTTACCATGCTCATAAATGTTTCTTGCATGGTGTGTTCAGCTTTTTCTTTATCGCGACAGATTTTGTAAGCAAAGTTGTAAACTGTTTGTTCGTAAATTTTTACCAACTTTGAAAGAGCGGCTCTGTCACCTTTTTGAGCTTTTGCAATTATTTCGTTTTCGTTCATTCGTTTGATGTAAGATTTTTTGAAAAGATTCAGATTATAAAAAAATGAATTCTTAACATTTTTATTAAAAAAGAAACTAAAACTACAATTATTGAAACTTTCTTGCAACGAAAGTTTTGATGTTATTTACTTAAATCCAATTTACTTTTAAGTAATTCGTTAACTACTTTTGGATTTGCTTTGCCTTGTGAAATTTTCATAACTTGACCAACAAAAAAGCCAAGTACAGATTCTTTTCCGTCCAAATATTGTTGAACTTGCGCTTTGTTGTTTGCAATTATTTCATCAATTATTTTTTCAAGAGCAGAAGTGTCCGAAATTTGAACTAGGTTTTTGTCTTTTACAATTTTTACAGGGCTTTCGTTAGTTTTTAACATTTCTGGAAAAATATCTTTTGCAATTTTTCCACTAATTGTGCCGTTATTAATTAATTCAATCAAATTTCCAATATTATTTGCTGAAATAGGGAAGTCATTAATTTCAATTTTTGTTTCCTTCATAATTTTTAACACATCGCCCATAACCCAATTGCTGGCGGATTTATAATCATTTGTAACTGAAATTACTTTTTCGTAATAATCAGCTAATTGGCGAGTGCTTGTAAGAATTTCGGCATCATATTCTGGAAGTTTGAAATCAGAAATAAAGCGATTTTTACGCATTTCTGGAAGTTCTGGCAAATTTTTAGCAATTTCATTTTTCCATTCGTCGCTAACAACAACAGGCATCAAATCTGGTTCTGGAAAGTAGCGATAATCGTGCGATTCTTCTTTGCTACGCATTGGAAAAACATCTTCTAAATCAGCATCCCAAAGTAAAGTTTGTTGAATAATACGTCCACCGTCTTCAATAATTTCAGTTTGGCGAGCAATTTCAACATTAATTGCTTTTTCAACATTTTTGAAGGAATTCATATTTTTAACTTCGGTTTTTGTGCCTAACTTTGTTTCACCTTTTAACCTAATGGAAACATTTGCATCGCAACGAAGCGAGCCTTCTTCCATATTTCCGTCACAAATATTTAAATAAGTTAAAATCTGCTTCAATTTTGTTAAATAAAGGTATGCTTCTTCAGCCGAACGCATATCTGGTTCGCTAACAATTTCGATTAATGGAACTCCAGTTCTGTTCAAATCAACCAAAGTTTCACTTCCTTTGTCATGAATTGATTTTCCAGCATCTTCTTCCATGTGAATTCGTGTAATGTTCAATTTGTGCTCAATTCCATCAGAAGTTGTAACTTCCAAATAGCCTTTTTCACAAATTGGTTCATCAAACTGACTTGTTTGCCAGCCTTTGGGTGAATCGGGGTAAAAATAATTTTTTCGTGCAAATGTTGAATGATTTCTAATAGTGCAGTTGGTTGCAAGTCCCATAAGCGTAGCATATTCCACTACTTTTTTATTCAAAACTGGTAAAACTCCTGGATGCCCAAGACAAATTGGACAAACGTTTGAGTTTGGTTCGCTTCCAAATTTTGTTGAACAACCACAAAAGATTTTTGATTCTGTAGAAAGTTGTGCGTGTACTTCAAGTCCTATTACTGCTTCGTATTTTGAGTTCATATTATATAAAATTACTTGTTAAAATTTGCAGTTCAAATATAGTTATAAATGGAAAAAGATATTTGGCGAAAGAATGTTTGAAATTAAAAAGAATTGCACGAAGATTGAATTGATTTAAGCTTAAATTTGACAAAAACTTATAAAAATAGCACGCAGATTGAACGGATTTAACTGATTTGAACTGGATCTCATATAATAAATTTGTCTTGCTACGACTTGCTACTTTGTAGATGCAAAATTAAAAACCCCGTGAGGTTTTGGCAACCACGCGGGGTTTGGGGTTTAATACAAATTTTGAGGTGGATTATTTATCCACCAAATCTTTCTTTAATTATTTCCATTAATTTAATAGTAGTTTCTGGAATTTTTGTTCCAGGTCCAAATATAGCAGAAGCGCCATTTGCGTAGAGAAAATCATAATCCTGTGCTGGAATAACACCACCAATAATTACAATTATATCTTCGCGACCGAGTGCTTTTAACTCGGCAACTAATTGTGGAAGCAAAGTTTTATGACCTGCAGCAAGCGAACTCATTCCAACAACATGAACATCATTTTCAACTGCTTGCATTGCAGCTTCTTTTGGAGTTTGAAATAGCGGACCGATGTCAACATCAAAACCAAGATCGGCGTAGGCGGTAGCAACAACTTTTGCTCCACGGTCGTGACCATCTTGTCCGAGTTTTGCAATTAAAATTCGAGGTCTTCTTCCTTCTTCTTTTGCAAATTCGTCAGTAAGAATTTTTGCTTGTTCAACACTCATGTTCATCTCAGAATTATATTCTTTACTATAAACTCCAGAAATTGTGCGAGTAATGGCTTTGTATCTTCCACTAATTGTTTCAATTGCATCAGAAATTTCGCCAAGTGTTGCTCTAAGACGAGCAGCTTCAACAGCTAATTCCAAAAGATTTCCAACACCAGTTTCGGCACATTTAGTTAAATTTTCAAGAGCAATTTTTACTTTTTCGTTATTTCTTGTAGCTTTTATGTTGTTAAGTCGTTCAATTTGCGATAATCTAACAGCGGTATTATCAACTTCTAAAATATCAATTGGGTCTTCTTTTTCCAAACGATATTTATTAACTCCAACAATAGTTTCTTCGCCAGAATCAATTCTTGCTTGTTTTCGAGCAGCAGCTTCTTCAATTCTCATTTTGGGAATTCCAGCTTCAATTGCTTTTGTCATTCCGCCATAGGATTCAACTTCAAGAATGTGTTCCCAACCTTTTTTTACTAGCTCATTTGTTAAAGATTCAACATAATAAGAACCAGCCCAAGGATCGATAACTTTTGTAATTTCTGTTTCATCTTGCAAAAATAGCTGTGTGTTACGGGCAATACGGGCAGAAAAATCGGTTGGAAGTGCAATTGCTTCATCCAAAGAATTTGTATGCAACGATTGAGTGTGTCCCATTACCGCAGCCATTCCTTCAATACAAGTTCTTATTACATTGTTGTACGGATCTTGTTCGGTTAAACTCCAGCCAGAAGTTTGTGAATGCGTTCTTAACGACATTGATTTTGGATTTTTAGGATTAAATTGTTTTATCAATTTTGCCCAAATTAGACGAGCAGCGCGCATTTTGGCAACTTCCATAAAAAAGTTCATTCCTTGTGCCCAAAAAAATGATAATCGTGGAGCAAAAGTATCAATATCCAACCCAGCGGCTATTCCAGTTCGCACGTATTCCAATCCGTCGGCAAGAGTGTAAGCCATTTCCAAATCGGCTGTAGCGCCAGCCTCTTGCATGTGATAGCCCGAAATAGAAATGCTGTTATATTTTGGCATTTTTTCGGATGTAAATCTGAAAATATCGGCAATAATTTTCATCGACATTTGTGGTGGATAAATATATGTGTTTCGCACCATGTATTCTTTTAAAATATCGTTTTGAATTGTTCCAGAAAGAAGTTCGTTTGGAACGCCTTGTTCTTCGGCAGTTACAATAAAAAATGCGAGTATTGGAAGAACTGCACCATTCATCGTCATCGAAACGGACATTTTATCAAGTGGAATTTTATCAAATAAAATTTTCATATCCTCAACAGAATCAATAGCTACGCCGGCTTTTCCAACATCACCAACAACTCGCTCGTGGTCAGAATCGTAACCGCGATGAGTAGCTAAATCAAAAGCAACCGAAAGTCCCATCTGACCTTGAGCCAAATTTCTTCTGTAAAATGCGTTACTTTCTTCCGCTGTTGAAAATCCAGCATATTGGCGAATTGTCCAAGGACGAGTTACATACATTGAGCTATAAGGTCCGCGCAAAAAAGGTGGAATTCCAGAAATATAATCCAAATGTTCAAAATCCTTTATATCACTTTTAGTATAAAGAGGTTTAATTTTAATTCTTTCCATTGTGTTTGATTCAAAGTTGGAAATCTGTTTGTCAGAATTTTCAACAAAACTTTTTTCCCAATCACTTTTGGAAGATTTATCTATTTCCAATTTCAAATCTATATTTGCAAAATTTGGGTGATTCATTTCACCTCCGAAAAATTATTTTCAAAAATATTTGAGAGTATTGAATAAGCATCAGCGCCGAGATAAATAAACTCGTCAACGCCGCAGTTTTTATATTCTTCAATATTGTCTTTTGGATAGCCTGCAAGAACGAGAGTAATGTTATTTAACTTTGCTTTAATTTTAGTTGCCAATTCTGGTACAATTTCGGCATATTTCTCATCTGTTGAACAAATTACAATAATTTTGCTTTGAGATTCTTCGGCTTTTGATGTAGCATCGTCAAAATTTGAAAATCCAGTTGGATATTTAACGTCAAATCCAGCAACTTCAAAAAAGTTGCGAGAAAAATCCGCTCTTCCTTTGTATTCTTTCAATATTCCTATTGATGCGAGAAAAACGGAAGGTTTTTTGCCAGTTTTGGTTTCAATATTTTTAACTTTAAGGCGTAATTCCTCAAAAGGTTCAGCGCCACGACGAGTGTTTATTGGATTGATTTTTATTCTTTCAATATCGTTTACATTAACTCGACAAGAACGAGTAATTTCGCCAAGAGTAGCACCATTTAAAATGGCAGTTGCTGCAATATCAATGCTTTGGTCATCACATTTTTTAGAAAGTTTGTCCAAAGCAGCTAAAATATCTTCATTTTTTTGCTTGTTTTCGGCAACTCTAAAATTTTGAAGAAATTTAGCTCGTTGTTTTTGCAATTCACTGTGATTTACTTTTTTTATAATAGGCATTTCTTCAGTTGGGTTTGCGTACATATTTGTACCAACAATTACAGATTTTCGCTTTGCGATTGCATTTTTGCGTTGTTGATAAACGTTTTCAATCTCATTTTGAATAAAATTATTTTTGAGGGATTCTATCATTCCGCCATTTTTTTCTATCTGTTGGAACAAAATCCACGCTTTTTTAGCAAGTTCTTCGGTTAAATTTTCAACAAAATATGAACCGCCTGCAGCGTCAATTGTGCTTCCTAAATGTGCTTCTTCGTTAAGAATTATCTGAGTATTTCGAGCAATTCTTCGCGAAAAATTATCTGGAGTTGAAAATGTTGAATCAAAAGGAGCAACTTGTAAACTATTTATTCCACCAACAATAGCAGAAAATGCTTCGGTTGTTGTGCGAAGTATATTTACATGTGGGTCAAAAACCGTTTTGTTAAACTGCGAAGTTACCGCAAAAGTACTAATATTTTGCGATTTTTCGTTGCCACCAAAGTTGGAAATCAAATTTTTCCAAAGCAATTTTGCGGCTCTAAATTTTGCCACTTCTGTAAAAAAGGATGAACCAATTCCAAAAGTAACTTTAATGCTTTGAGCAATTTCGTCAATTTCCATTCCTAAATCGATAAGTTTTCTAATATATTCCGCCGCAGTTGCTATTGCAAACGATAATTCTTGAACGGCATTTGCGCCACTGTTTATATATGGAAGTGTGCTTACGCTAATGGTTTTCAATAAAGGAGCGTTTTTCTTTTTCCAAATTAATGATGATTTTAATCCAGAAATAGCCGAATTAACTGGAACTGGAAGTTCACCTTCGGAAGCCCAAAATCCTATTGGATCGGCTTCAACAGAACCAGAAATTTGCGAAATATCAATTTTGTTTTTCTTGCAGTAAGCTGAAAGAATTGAAATAAATGGAACTGACGAAAATCCAGTGCTGATAAAAATTGGATATTTTGTAATTGGAATACCATTTAACGCACGCGAAAAACTGCTTAAACCCGAGATTGAAAGTCCACCTTTTCCAACATCTTCTGTTTTTGCATAATCAGCGTCAAAGCCCAGTTTTGAAGCTTTATCAAGCGACAAATATATTGCATTTTGTCCACGATTTAACGCATCTTTTAGAGCCAAATTGTACTCATCGGCGTCAGCAATTTCCAAACGTTGGTTAATAAGCCATGGCGAATTAAAATATTCCGCATCATTTGCAGAACGCGTGCTTCCGCTATGTGGAAATAAATCGAGATGCTTATTATTCTCAAGTGTTTCGCGAGTATAAATTGGTTGAAGTTCAATCCCTTCAATAGTTTTGGTTATTAGTTTTTCAAACGGTAAACCTTTCAAATCTTTTTGAACAACGTTTTTCCAATCATCAAAAGTTGGTGGAGTAAAATCCGCTTTTAAATCAATGTTTTTGGAAAGTTCAAAATTTTTGAGATTCATATTTATCCTTTCAATTTTTGAATGAATTAAACAACATCTATGCCAGCAAAGTTAAAAAAATAGAATGAGTAAAAACCGCATTTACAGCAATAAAAAGCAGAAATAAGCTATTTGGTTTAGTGAAAATATTGTTTCCGAAAATATAATTCCAAAATCTTGGAAATGCTTTTCTCCAATATCCGAAACAATTTTTAAAAATTTCTTTAAGCTATTTTTTCGAAAAATATATCAACCAATCTCTAAAAGTGATTCACCTTTTTCAACGGAACTGTTTTCTTTTGCTGAAATTGACTTAACAATTCCAGAAGCTGACGCTCTAATTTCGTTTTCCATTTTCATTGCTTCTAACAAGAGAATTGGCTCACCCATTTGGACGTTATCACCAACTTTTTTCAGTATTTTTACAATTAATCCAGGCATTGGCGATTTGATTATTTCGCTTCCACTTTCTTTTGCCTTATTTTTCAAATAATCATTTGCCTTTTCTTCAAGATTTGTGCGCACAGTTACGTTATAAGAATATCCAGCAATTGTAAATGAATAATTTTCGCTGTTGTTTTTGTTGGAAGTAACTTGATAAACTCTGTTATTTACTTTAAGCAAAAATACACTTTTTGATAGTTGTGAGAGTTCAACATCAAAATTAGCACCATTTAATTCAATTTTATTGTTGGATAGAATTTTTAGATTATGCTTATTGTCATTAAGCGAAATTGTGTAATCATTCATAACTACTTTTACCCCATTGATTTTCTGGTTTGCATTCTCTTTTAAATGGTTTCGTTTTTGAATCTTTATCTTTTAATAAAGCCGCTAAAATTACGGCAATATTTTCATATTTATCATCAAGTTCAGTTTTCCATTTTCCGGGCAGAAGTTTAATAAATTTATTATCAATAAAATTAATGTCAAAGTTGCCATTTAGGAATAAAGGATTATTCAAAATCCAATGAAATGCGTGAATATTTGTAGTAACACCGACAATTTGATATTCTTCCAAAGATCTAATCATGCGAGCAATTGCTTCGTTACGGTCACGTCCAAAAGTAATTACTTTTGATAACATTGGGTCGTAGTAAACAGAAACATCGGAATGAATGTCAATTCCTCTATCAACTCTAATTCCAGGTCCAGAAGGCAAGCGGTGATGAAGTATTTTCCCAGTTGATGGAGCAAAGTTAGCATCAACATCTTCTGCATAAATTCTGCATTCAATGGCATGTCCTAATATTTTAATATCTTCTTGCTTAATAGTTAGCTTGTCGCCTTGTGCAATTTTAATTTGCTCTTTTACCAAATCAATTCCAGTAATTAATTCTGTAACAGGATGTTCCACTTGAAGACGAGTATTCATTTCAAGAAAATAAAAACTCTCTTTTTGGTCAAACAAAAATTCAATAGTTCCAGCATTATAATAATTGCACGCTTTTGCTGCATTTACTGCCGCTAAAGTGACTTTTGCACGTAATTTTGGTGTTAGAGTAAAAGCTGGAGCTTCTTCAACAACTTTTTGATGCCGTCGTTGAATTGAGCAATCTCTTTCAAAAAGATGAAGATAGTTTCCGTGTTTATCGGCTAAAATTTGTACTTCAATGTGTTTTGGATTTTCAATAAATTTTTCGATGTAAACCGTATCATTTCCAAAAGCCTTTTTTGCTTCATTTTTCGCGCTATCTATTGCTTGTTTTAAGTCGTCAATATGTTCAATTTTTCGCATTCCTTTTCCACCACCACCAGCAGAAGCTTTTAACATAACTGGTAACCCAATTTCCAAAGCAACACTTTTTGCTTCTTCATAAGTCGAAATTCCTTCAGTTGTGCCTGGAACAATTGGAACATTATTTTGCTTCATTAATGTGCGAGCCCGAGTTTTATCGCCCATCATTTCCACCGATTTTGAAGAAGGACCAATAAAAATGATTCCAGCATTTTCGCATTTTTTGATAAAATTAGCATTTTCGGAAAGAAAGCCATATCCTGGATGAATTGCATCGGCGCCAATATTTTTAGCAAGTTCAATAATTTTATCGCCGTTTAAGTATGAATCGGAAGCAACGCTATTTCCAATGTGATAAGCTTCATCAGCTACTCGAACATGAAGCGAATATTTATCCGCCTCTGAATAAACCGCAACAGAAGTTATTTTCATTTCTGTACATGCTTTTGCAATTCTTACAGCAATTTCGCCACGGTTTGCAATTAAAATTTTTTTTATCATGGTTTATTTCTTTAAGTTTTCAATTTCATTGTTCAATTGTTTCATTGTTCAATTGTTAGAAGTGGTTTTAACAATCCAACAATTTAGCAATTTATCCTCCATCACAAAGGAATATTAGTGTGTTTTTTATTTGGATTACTATCAACCTTTGTTTTCAACAATTGCAATGCGTTTACCAATTTTAACTTTGTTTCATTTGGATGAATTACAGCATCAACATAACCACGCTCGGCAGCAATATATGGATTTGCAAATTTTTCGGTAAATTCCGCAATTTTTTCATCTAATTTTGCTTGTGGATTTTCTGCGGCATCAATTTCCTTTTTGAAAATAATTTCAACTGCTCCTTTTGGTCCCATTACTGCAATTTCGGCAGTAGGCCAAGCAAAGTTAAAATCGGCTCGTATGTGTTTGGAATTCATAACATCGTAAGCTCCGCCGTATGCTTTACGAGTAATTATTGTAATTTTAGGAACAGTAGCTTCACTAAATGCAAAAAGTAATTTGGCGCCGTGCTTAATAATTCCGCCCCATTCTTGTTCAGTTCCAGGTAAAAATCCAGGAACATCTTCAAAAACAATTAGTGGAATATTGAATGCATCGCAAAATCGAATAAATCGGGCACCTTTTACAGAAGCATTTATATCCAAAACTCCAGCCAAAACTGCGGGTTGATTTGCAACTATTCCAACCGACATACCGCCAATTCTACCAAAACCGACAATAATATTTTCGGCGTAATTTTTATGAACTTCCAAAAACTCACCGTTATCAATAATTAGTTTGATAACTTCATTCATATCATAAGGCTTGTTGGGATTTTCTGGAATTATTATATCTAGTGCCGAAATTGTCAAATCTTGTGAAAAATCAAATTCCTTTTCGGGTGCTTTATCTTTCCAATTTAATGGAATAAAATCGACCAATTTTCTAATATTTTGAAGAACTTCAATTTCACTTTCAAAGGCAAAATGGGCAACGCCACTTTTTGTTGAATGAGTTTCGGCTCCGCCGAGTGCATCAAAAGTTACTTCTTCGTGAGTTACTGTTTTAACAACATTTGGACCAGTTACAAACATGTGACTTGTGTGATTAACCATAAATATAAAATCTGTAATTGCAGGCGAATAAACCGCCCCACCAGCACAAGGACCAAGTATTGCAGAAATTTGTGGAATTGTTCCAGAAGCCAATGTATTTCTCAAAAATATATCGGCATATCCACCAAGACTAACAACGCCTTCTTGAATTCTTGCACCACCAGAATCATTTAATCCAATTACTGGAATTCCAATTTTCATTGCCATTTCCATAATTTTTACTATTTTTTCGGCATGTGCCTCAGAAAGCGAACCTCCAAAAACAGTAAAATCTTGACTAAAAATAGCAATTGGTCTATCATTAATACGAGCAAAGCCTGTAATAACACCGTCACCAAGAAATTTTTGTTGTTCCAAACCAAAATCGGAAGAGCGGTGTTTTACAAACATATCTACTTCTTCAAAACTTCCTTCGTCAACAAGTAGTCTAATTCTTTCGCGAGCTGAAAGTTTGCCTTTGTCGTGCTGACTTTTAATTCGGCTTTCGCCACCGCCGAGTTTTGCCTTTTCGCGAAGTTTTTCAAGTTCGTCAAATTTTTTCTGAATCATATTTACCTTGTGTAAGTTTCAATTTTAAATTCAATTTGTCAAAAACACTCGTTCCAAAAGAGGAATTAGTGCTAAAATAGAAAAAACATTGATTATATAAAACAAATTTTTAGAATTTTATTAATAATAGTTTTGGAAAATCGGTTTTGTGAAAAGGAAATTTGATATCTTTCCAACCATAAATATCAAATTTTAGGAAGTTATGAAAAAGTTATTTTTAATTGTGTTTGCTTTGGTTTCTGTTCAATTATTTGCACAAAATGAACAGGAAATTAATATTTTGGAATTAAATTATCCTGAAGAATTAGGCGTTATTAAACGTGCTGATTGGGGCTGGATTCCGCTCGAAAAGGGAAAAGAAGAAGCAAAAATTACACAAATTACAATCCACCATGGTGGAGTTGAAGTTTCGGCTGATAAAAATCCATTAGATGCTATTAGAAATTTGCAAAAATGGAGCAGAGCCGAAAAAAATTGGATTGATATTCCTTATCATTTTATGATTGATTTGTCAGGAAAAATTTATGAAGCCCGTCCAATAAATTTGCCTGGTGACACAAATACAGAATATAATCCGACTGGTCATGCATTAATTGAAGTTATGGGGAATTATGAAGTTCAAGAATTTAGCGAAACTCAATTAAAATCGGTAATTGCACTTTCGGCATTTCTCGCTAAGGAATTTAATGTTCCAGTTTCCGAAATTAAAACTCATAAAGATTATTCTAAAATGACAGTTTGCCCTGGAAAAAATATTTATAAATACTTTGAAGGTGGAACTATTTTGAAACAAATTGAAGAAAAATTGAAGGATTAATTTTTCTTCAATCCTTCAATTTTTGCAAGTTCTGCATCTATAGAGCCAATTATTATTTTAGTTTTAACTTTAACTGGAAGCTTTCTTTCATCGTCTGTTAACCAGATTGTTATTTGACCTTCTGTCTTAAATAATCCACCTTCAACGATAATTGGCTCAACCATAATGCACTTAAAAGTGCCAGCTTCAACTTCAATAGTCTCTTTTCCTTTATATACAACATCTAAAGGATAAACACTTTTCTTGTAAAAATTGTGAAGTTCAAACTTATCGCCAACTTTCATTTTAGAATAATCCAAAGTTCGAGCGTAATAAAATGCAGATACAATATCGTTTATATTTGCTGGAATTTCGTAAGTACCTTTGCTGGTTTTAGCAACATGTTTTCTATGATCAAAAAATGCTGCAAAATCCATACTAAAACCGCCTTCGCGAACATGTTGTTCAAATCGCCATGGAAATAAAGATTCAACATCCAAATATGTTTCGTATCTATCACGAACTTTGTAAAATGGGTCAAAACTTGGCAACGAATTTACACTAAATGTAACATGATATGTATCGCGTCCTGCTATTTTTTTAATTTTTGGAATTTCCATAACAGCTACGCCAGCAGTTACAAATCCATATTTTACATTAAAAGTCAACTTTTCGCCAACTGTAAATGCGTCGTTTTTTATTTTCCTAAAATTGTCTTTTCCAAACGCTAATTGAGAAAGTAGGATTGCTAATATTATTATTTTCGATTTCATTTTAAACTCTTTTTTATTGTAAAAATTACTGAAAAATTAATTAAGAATTACTTTTACTTTCCTTATATGACAATTTATATGACAATTTATATGACAATTTATATGACAATTTATATGCCAAACAATATATTGCAAAAAATTAGAAAAATGAGTACTTGATTCCAAAAATTGTACAATATTATAATAAATTGTGGCTTTTAATGGACAAATTAGTTCCAAAAGTTGGAAAGGGTTCAGAATAAATGAATATTTTAAGGAATATATTGCTGTTCAGAAAACGGAGTTTCATCCAAGAAAAGTATTTTATGATTTCATTCTCGAATTAATTTCGGCAATTTTTTTTTGGAAATGTTCGGCTCGTTGTGGTTGAATATCTATCAAAGTTTCATAAATTGCTTTTGCTTCGCGATAATTAGATTGGTCAAAATAGATTGATGCTAAAGTTTCGGAAGCTAATCCTCTTGGAGGAAGAAAATTATCTGGTTCTTTGGGCGAACTTGATTCAACAAATGAGAAATCTTCATCAAGATTTACTTTAATTTTTGCGGTTTTTAACACATTTGCTAATTCTTCAAGTTCATCAGAATCTATTTTGCTTTCATTTACTGATTGATAAACACTATTCTCAATTAATTCGGAATTAACATTTTTATAAAAGTTAAGAGTTTTTGAGCAGTTTAACAAGGAATTTCCCTTTTGGAAGCACTCTTCAGCTTCAACAATATCACCATTTATCAGAAAAATTTTGCCTAATAAAAAATAAGGAGTTGGGTAATTTTCGTAAAGTTCAATTCCGTTTTGAAGAATAGAAATTGCATCTTCAAAATGGTCATTTTCCATTTCATCGGATGCAATTCTAACAAAAAGTGGTGATTTATTATTTAATTCATAAATATCTTTGTATTCACTTTCTATATTCATGATTTAAAATCATTTATTTTTTAACATAACTTGCTTTAATGAAAGCACTGCAACTGAGAAAAATCCAAAGAAAAACATCAAATTAAATGGAAGTGCAGCTAATTCCATAAAATAGATAGAAGTTATTACTCCAACAAAGCTATAAAATGCAAATATTATTTCTACAAAAAGTAACGCAGAAATCTTACTTCCTGCAACATATTTATTAACAACCGAAATTGTGCTATTTGAAGCAAATTTTGGAGTTCTAACAAATTCACTTTTTTTGTTAAAAACACCTTCCATAACAGCTTTTGAGTTATTTAGAGCAAAGCCCATTGTTCCAGAAAGAAAAACTGGAAAGATTAAAATCCTTTTTTTCCAATCTTGATAAATATTTTTTTGCGCCGAAGTATATAAGAAGAAAGTGCTAAAAAATGCAACAATAAAAAGGGAACTATATCTAAAATATGCATCAAAATTTCCGGCATGTTTTATAAACAATAATGGCAAATTTAAAAGAGCAACAACTAAAACAAATGGAAAAACGAAATTGTTAGTTAAATGGAAAGTTGATTGCAGTTTCAATCTTAAACTCAAATTAGATTTCCAAATAGTTGGTAAAAGTTTTTTAGCTGTTTCGATGGCACCTTTTGTCCAACGGAATTGTTGTGATTTTAACGCACTCATTTCTTCTGGTAATTCTGCTGGAGTAGTTACATCTTTTAAGTAAACAAATTGCCAACCTCTTAATTGAGCACGGTAGCTTAAATCTAAATCTTCTGTTAAAGTATCATTTGCCCAGTTACCAGCATCAACAATACATTCTTTTTTCCAAACACCGCCAGTTCCGTTAAAATTAATGAAAAATCCTGCATCGTTTCTAACTTTTTGTTCAATTGCAAAATGTCCGTCAAGAGCAAAAGCTTGAACGCGAGTTAAAAGCGATTGTTTTTCATTTATATGTCCCCAACGAGTTTGAACCATTCCAATTTTTGAAGAATAGAAATGCGGTAAGGTTTTTTTAAGAAAATCAGCTGGAGGAAGAAAATCTGCATCAAAAATGGCAATAAACTCACCTTTAGCTTCAGCAAGACCATTTTTAAGCGCACCAGCTTTAAAACCAGTTCTATCAGTTCTTCTAATGTGGCTAATTAAAAATCCTTCATCTTTTTTTCTTTGAACAATACCTGCAACAAGTTCTATTGTTTCATCTGTTGAATCATCAAGAACTTGAATTTCTAGATTTTCTTTGGGATAATCGAGTTTGCAAACAGAATCAATGAGTCTTTCAACAACATATAATTCGTTATAAAGTGGTAGTTGAATAGTAACTATTTTGGAAGTATCAACATTTTCGAGCGTTTGTTGAATTTTGTTTCTATGCTTATGTTGATAAAACAACATAATAAATCCATGGCTCGAAAAAACAAGCAAAATAGATAGTGAAATTGTGTACAAAATCAGAACTAATTCTGAAAAAGGAAAATCGGTCATTTAATCAATCCTATAATATTAAAAATTTACCAGTCTGCCACGACTGCTAATAATAAATCCAAATTTACGTTTTCAATAGCTCGTTTAATAGCATCTTGTCTATTTTCTATCGATAATGAAGTCGCATCGAAAGTAGCGTAATTGGAAAATCGTTTATCAAAAATTGTTTTTTTCATTACTAAATCTTTATATAAAGCTTGAACAGTAATCGTAATTTTCCTATCTGTGGCTTTTTCATCATCACCAGAAACAACTTCAGTTTGTTCATTAAAAGAAACAAGTGAAACTGAAAGAACCGCATCCGAATTAGCTGCATTAGTTACTTGCAAGCTATTATCATCAGTAAATTGCTGAATTAAATTTTGTGTAATATCATTACTTAAATTAGCTTCGCCTTTTCCGCTTTTATCTTTAACTATTGGAATTGAAATAGTTTTAAGATGTAACGGCACCGAAGAACCAGTAAATGAATAACTACAACTCCACAACAAAGCCAAAATGGTAATAACAACAATATTTCTAATTAATTTCATATTCCTTTAGCTTTCTATAAAGCGTTCTTTCGCTTATATTAAGTAGTTTTGAAGTTAATTTTTTATTCCATTTTGTATATTCTAATGCATTTTCAATGGCGTCTTTTTCCAATTCGTTTATTGAAACAACAGAACTTGGTTTTACGCTATTATCTTCAACATTATTAAAATTTATTCTTGCAATATTTTTCAAATCGTTAATATCTTTTTTTATATCAATTAACGCTCGATAAATCATTTCTCTATCTAAAGCATCTGATGGTTTATCCAAATAAACTGGCAAATTTCTACTTTCTTCCAACATTGTTGGTCGTGAAAGCAACAAATTGAACGATTCTGAAGTTATTTTTCCAGTATTGTTCAAAGCCAAAGCAGATTCAATAGTATTTTTTAATTCTCTAATATTTCCAGGCCAATAATAATTTACTAAAAAATTTGGAACATCGTCACTATATTCAAAAGGAGGTAAATTATTTCGTTCTGAATAATTTTTTATAAAATAATCAGCTAACGGAAGAATATCTTCCTTTCTTTCTCTCAATGGGGGAATAGTTAAAGTGACGGCTTTCAATCTAAAAAATAAATCATTCCTAAATCGTTTATTAATTACTTCTTGTTCTAATGATTTATTTGTTGCTGCAATAATTCTTACATCAACGGAAGTAACTCGCTCACTTCCTAATCGCATAAATTCATTAGTTTCTAAAACTCGTAACAATTTTACTTGAGTTGTTAACGACATTTCTCCAATTTCATCGAGAAAAAGAGTGCCTTTATCGGCAATTTCAAAATAACCTTTTCGAACATCTGTTGCTCCTGTAAAAGAGCCTTTTTCGTGTCCAAAAAGCTCAGATTCTAAAAGTCCTTCAGGAATTGCACCGCAATTTACGTTTACAAGATTTTTGCTACTTCTTTTGCTTGCTTCGTGAATTGCACGTGCAAACACTTCTTTTCCAACACCACTTTCACCAGTTATCAATATAGAAATATCTGCATCAGCTACTTGTTGTATTATATCAACTAAATCTTTTGTTTGTTTGGACTTACCAACAATATTGTGTTTTTTTTGAAACTCTTCTGTCGTCATTTATCTAAATAAAATTGAGTGCAAATATAATAAAGGAAATTAAATTTCACTAATGTTTGCAAAAATATTTTGTCAATAAGGCATAGTAGCCTGCATACCGTCAAAAGTTAAAAAATACTTGTTTTTCTGTTGGTTGGATAATTTGGAATGCTGTTCAACTATTTTATCTTCATCATTAATATGGACAAAATAGACTTTTTGATACTCTGAATTATTTAAAAACTCAATAATTTCATTAAATGGAATGTGAGTTGATTCAACAATTAACACATTTGGCTTAAATTTGCTAAAAAGTGACAAATCAGAAATTAATCCAATATCTGAACTATAATGCATTATGCAATTTTTACTTTTTATTAAAACCGAATTTGAAATAAATCTGTTTTTGGGAATAACATTTAAATTGTGTTTATTAAATATATGATTGTTTTTAGCCGTAAAAAGATGAAAATCATCAGAAAGCTCAATTTTTGCGTTAGAATTGAAACCAATTATTTTAAATTCAAAATTAAACGTTTCAGGAAAAAGGAATGAATAATTAAGAAAATTAGTCACAAATTTTACAAATGATTTATGAATGTATAAACTCAGCGGTTTAGTTCTATCCGCCATTTTCATTTGAGTTAGCAAAGAAGCAATTCCAGAAAAATGATCGGCGTGAGTGTGAGTTATAAAAATGGAGTCAATTATTTTCAAATCAATTTTTAAATTTAAAAGGGCTTTCGAAATTCCATCGCCAGAATCGATTAAAACATTGTAATCTCCATTATTAATTAACAAAGAAGTGTGAAATCTTTTAATTTGCGTTTTACCCGAACCAGTTCCAACAAATGTAACTTCCAAAATTACCGCCAATTAATTAAATGGAACAACTCGTCCAATTAGATTAAGATCCTTTTTTAGTTCATCAAGCAATTCTTGAGTTGAATCTTGATTTATAAATTTTCCAATATTCACAACATTTAAAGTAGAACCGCCAACATCTTTTGTATATGTTTTGGCATAAATGCCTTTTTTTTCATATTTGTTTTTAAGATTATCGGCGGTAGTTTTATTCAAAAAAGCACCCGCTTGAATTGTGAATTTAAATTCATTTACATTTGAAATCTGGTCATTTTTAATATTTTTGGAGTTTTCTGTGTTGTTTGCTTCAAAAAAATCTTCACTTGGCAAAGTTCTATCGGCTGCTTTTATATATGGCGAGTTTGGATAGTCTTTTTTCAGTTTTGTTAAAAATTGTTCGGCTTTGGAATAAATTCCAAGCGAATAGTAATAAGAAAACACGCGATATAAAGCCGCATCGGCAAATTGTGAATTTGGGAAATTTGTAAACACCAAAGTGTATTTATTTAGTGCTTCGTCGCCATTTTCGGTTAAAACAGCAGCTAAAAATTGTACATTTGCATCTTTAGGATATCTATCATTAAATCGCTTAAAATCATTTTTGGCTTCTTCAAATTCGTTATTTTCAATATGTTGCAAAGTTGAAACAATATCAACTTGAGCAGAACTAATGGATGAGCAAAATAATAAAATCATTATGAGATGAATATGTATTTGCATTTTTTTTATGTTCATATTAACTCACTTTTTGTTCCAAACGTTAAATTTATATTTTTAAGATTTATTGACAATCTTCTATTTTGCATTAAAAAGTCATTTTCTGTGATTTTTGTAAACATCAGTAATTTCAATAAATTCGCCAAAAAGAGTTGCCGATGTTGCTTTGTATATTTTTACCTTAACAAAATCACCAATTTGAACATCTTTTTCAACTGGAATAATCACAATTTTATTTGTGTCGGTTCTTCCAGAATAAAATTGATTAGATTTTTTGCTAAAATTTTCGATTAAAATTACATCTTCAGTTCCAATTAATTGCTGATTAATTTCAAATGCAATTTTCTGTTGTTGGTCAATTATTTCGGTTAATCTGCGAGATTTAACTTCTTCTGGAACGTCATCTTCCATTTTAAAAGCGCGAGTTCCTTCTCTTGGCGAATATTTAAACATAAATGCACCATCGTAGCGTACTTTTGCCATAACCTCTAAAGTCATTTTGTGTTCTTCTTCTGTTTCGGTAGGAAATCCAGAAATAATATCAGTCGAAAAAGTTACGCCGAGAATAATTTTTCTTGCACGTTCAATAATTCCAAGATAATGTTCAATTGTATAAGTTCGGTTCATTTCCAACAAAATTCTATCAGAACCAGATTGAACTGGAAGATGAATATAATTGCAAATATTGGAATTTTCGGCAATTACGTGTAGCAATTTATCCGACAAATCTTGTGGATGCGAAGTTGTGAATCTAATTCGCAAATTTTTATCAACTTTTGCACAGGCAACAAGTAAATCGGCAAAGTCATTTTCGCCGTCAGAATAAGAATTAACATTTTGACCAAGCAAAGTAACTTCTCTAAATCCACGCTGCGAAAGTCGGCTAACTTCTTCAACTATTGATTCCATTTTACTGCTTCGCTCTCTTCCACGCGTGAATGGAACAACGCAATATGTGCAAAATTTGTCGCAACCGCGCATTACCGAAATCCAAGCTGAAAGACCTTCTTCACGAAAAGGTTCAATATCTTCATAAGTTTCAGTTCGCGAAAGTTTAACTCCAATTCCTTTTTCGCCAGCAACGGCAGTATCTATAAATTCTGGAATTCTACGATATTCATCTGGTCCAACGACTAAATCGACAACTTTTTCCTTTTCAATTAAATCATCTCTAAGTCGTTCAGCCATGCAACCGAGAATTCCAATAACCAAATTTGGGTTTTTTTGTTTCAAAGTGCCAATTGTTCCAAGTCTGCCGTGAATTCTTTGTTCGGCATTATCTCTAACGCTACAAGTATTTAGGAAAACAACATCGGCGGAATCGAGTTCTTTTGTTAATTCATATCCTTTGTTGTTCAAAATTCCCATTACAACTTCTGTATCTGCCAAATTCATTTGGCAACCATAAGTTTCTATATATACTTTATTTTTATTCATTAAAATTAAAAACCTTTCTTCAAACAGTATTTTTTGTGTTTTTCAAAATTTGTTATGCAAATATAAAGAATTTATAAATAATTAGGACACTTAGTCTATTCTTTTGTAACTTTGCAGATAATTAAAATAGTGTAAAAAATGAATAATCAAGAAATATTAAAAAGAAAATCGGCTGAAAAAGCTGTAGAATTTGTGAAATCTGGAATGATTCTTGGTTTTGGAACAGGCTCAACATTTAATCATGTTTTGTATGTGCTTGCCGAAAAATTGAAATCTGGTGAATTAAAAAATATTGTTGGAATTCCTTCATCCGAAAAAACGCAAAAATTAGCTTCAGAATTAAACATTCCAACTTCAACTTTAGAGAAATTTCCAAAACTTGATTTAACAATTGATGGTGCTGATGAAGTTGATAAAAAATTAAATTTAATAAAAGGCGGTGGCGGAGCACATCTTCGTGAAAAAATAATAGCTCAAGCAAGTAAAAAATACATAATTATTGTTGACGAATCTAAAATGTCGCAATCACTTGGCGAAAAATGGGCAGTTCCTATTGAAGTAATCAAAATGGCAAACAAAACTGAAATGGAATTTCTTGAATCACTTGGTGCAGTTGTTAAACAACGACAAAATAGCGATGGAACAATTTTTACCACCGATGAAGGAAATTACATTCTTGATGCTAAGTTTGGTGTTATTTATGATCCCAAAAAATTGGCAAAACAACTTGCCAAACGAGCTGGAATTGTGGAACATGGACTTTTTGTTAAAATGGCTGATTTTGTGATTGTTGCAAAAGAAAACGGAATTGAGGTTTTGAAAAAAGGGGAGTGATTTAAGAAATTGGTTTATATAAAGTTTTATTATTTTCCCCAATTTTTGATAAATATGCCTTTTCAAAACCATTTGCTAAATCTCTACTTGCAGTTGCGGATGAAATTCCCTTAAAAAAATTCATATAATCTTTTCGTGAAAATTCTTCCTTGTTCATCGTTATAAAATACTCCAATCTTTGAATGCTTGATAATGTTCTATTATTAAAATTTAACAAATTAATTAACGATTTTTCTAATACTTTAAGCATATATTCAATAAATACTGTTGAATTACCATTTTTATCACTTACTTCTAAAGCATTAATATAATCTTCTTGAGTTTGATTAATTAGTGTTTCAAATGGCAAATTTTCAAAAACTGGATATTGTTGCATCAGGATTACAGTTTGCCAAAGTCTTCCCATTCTTCCATTACCGTCCAAAAAAGGGTGAATGAATTCAACTTCATAATGAAAAACGCAACTTTTGATTAAATTTAGTTCGTTATAGTCTTTTAAATATTTGAATAAATCATCCATTAATCGGGGAACTCTTTCTGCCGGTGGAGCTAAATGAGTTATTTCCGAACCCTTAAATATACCAACACTTTGAGTTCGGTATTTTCCAGAATTTTCAACTAAATAATTCATTAACAATTTGTGAGCATTTAAAAATGAACTGTACGAAAATGGCTTAAATGATTTAATATTATCGTAAACTTTTATTGCATTGGTTACTTCCAAAATATCTTTTTTTGAACCAACTACTTTTTTATTTTCTACTAATGCTGTTATCTGTTCTTCTGATAACGAATTGCCTTCAATTTAATGATGAATGAATAGTTTTAATCTTATTTTGTTTTCTTAACTGTGGTGAAGCATTCCCAATATAATTTGCATTTATTTCACCAATTTTTTCAGAAATTGACGAAACTAATCTTAAAATATTTGTTGTTATTTCATACGGTGGTTTCATATTGTCTTTACCGTGATACTATCATTTGATACTATCAAATTTAATTGTTTCGTTGCAGATTTACAATTATTTTCTATTCAAATCCATAATTAGAGTTTTTTCAATAGCATCAATTTGTTCGTTTGGAATACCAGCTTCATTTGCAAATACTTTCCATTTTGAAACAGATTCAATAACTTCATCAATTATATTTGCAGCTTTTTTAATGTTCATGTTTTTCACTAATTCAAGAATATCTTCGCGAGTTATATTTTCACGTTTACCATTAATGCTCATTTGGTGAGCTTTCATCCACTTATTTGCTGGGTCGTAAGCATAAGTAATGTCATAAGCTGGAGATAGGCTCCAATTGCCTTCTTTATCCATTAGGAACGAAATATTTTTTGTGTGGTCGTCCTGGTTGCGAGCAATTACATTAAAAACCATTCTTCGGAATAATTCCTCCATTTGCGAATATGGCAATTTTAGCTGACGCATAACCTGAAACGCTTGTTCGTAGGAATAAGCATTTGAATAACTATAATCGAAATGAGCAATTGCACAAAGAGTTTGCATATGCAACTTGGTATTTCCAATTCTATCAAAACGTTTAGTCATAAAGTGAGTTCTATTATTTTCGGTTAAAATTTTGGAATCGATTATATTTATTCCAGCATCTTTTGCCATCAAATAATATGCGTACTCAATTTTGCCGTATCCTTTTGGGTCGCCAAGTTCCTTATTTGTAACTCCATCAAATTTAATAATCCAATATTCATAATTTTCAAGATTATCAATTTGTCCTGAGCGAACATCTCCAGTAATTGGATTATAAGCAATAATTGCTTTAGCTCTTGCACCACCAGCAGAAGTTCCAACTCTAATAATTTTTAACAAATCATCACTACTTTTGTGGATATTTCCTTCAAGAGTTTTTCTATCCGATAGAATTTCACCAGCTAATTTTACCAATTCATCAATTTCTATTTTATTTGAAACGCTATCTGAAGGCGATAATATTGGTTCATATTCCAAAGCTCCCATTCCTCTTTTTCCTGTGTAGCAAAGACGTTCGATGGAATTAAAGCTATTTGGGTCACGACCCTGTTGTGCCAACCATGAGTCAATTATTTTATTTCCAAAAGCATCTGGCAAACTATCTGCTAATAATCCAGGCAAACCTTTATAAGTCTCTTTATTTAGTGTTGGAAATGAAAAAAGATTTTTATTCCCAATTGCTTTTTCAAGTGGCATTGTGAGTGGAGCAATATCCAAACCAGATTTCAGAAATGATTTGTCATATTCAAATGTTGCGGTTTCTGTATTTTCATTCCAAGCAATTGCACCAACTACATTATCCCACAGTTTAACTTTGGCAACTTTTATCATTCGGTTTTCCTCTTTGGAGATGCTTTTTTGCGATATTTTTCTTGCATTTCCAACAACTTCATAGGACTTATTTCGGGTTCTACAAAAAACACTTTTAGTAAATCTAAGTTGTCTAATGCTCTTAATGCTTGAATTAATGTAAGGAGTGAAACAGAGCGACCTGCTTCCATTCGGCTAATTGTAACGCGGTTAAGCCCAGAACTGGCTGCAAGTTGTTCTTGCGAGATATTTTGATTTAATCGCATTTGTTTAATTCCGCTACAAATTTGTTGAACAAGTGCGGAATCGGACATTGAAAATAAGTTATTACCGTAGCTTTTATGATACATTATATCACCTTTTGCACATTGTTGTATCTTTTCTGCTACAAATATAAGAAATAATTCAAGAAAAGCAAATTCTTTTATGTAACAAAAAAGTCACAATATCTCCGAAATATCGATATAACGTAACATAAAAGCTACACAAAACAAGTAATTGCAAAATACTATTTAGAGTTAAATGAAAATTACCACTAACAATTTGCATTAAAACAATCTCTCAATTTATAAAATGAAAGTTTGATAACTATCAATAAAAAAAATGAACTATTTGTAATTAGTAAATTGAGCAGAAAAATCTAAATCAGCATTTTTGATTGCAGCCATAACTGCTTGCAAATCATCAAGTTTTGCTCCTTGAACTCTAACACGCTCATCCATAATCTGAGCATTAACCTTAAGACCTAAATCTTTAATTAATTTTGTTATTATTTTACCATTTTCTTTTGAAATTCCGCTTTGAAGAGTTATTTTTTGACGCAATCTTCCACCAGAAGCAGCTTCAACATCTTCACGGTTCATCAATTTTAGTGAAAGTTGTCTTTTCAAAAATTTAGTTTGAATAATATCGAACGAAGCGTTTAACGAATACTCATCCTTTGAATTAATGGTAATAAATTTATCGGGTTTATTCAATGTAACTTCTGTGTTTGAAGCTTTCAAATCATAGCGCTGCTGTATTTCTTTTATTGCTTGATTTACAGCATTATCAACTTCTTGAAAATCGATTTCTGAAACAACATCAAATGACGAACTTTTAGCCATTTTTTCCTCCTAAAAAGTTAATATTTATAATAACAAACTTAGCTATTCTAAATTAAAAAAGAATGCAGAATAAAAGGATATGTTATGTGAAAAATTAAAATAAATTATAATATTTACGATAATTTATGCAATGAAAACAATTGGAGTTCAGCAGGCGTTCTTATACGGAAAAATTGTGGCAATCAATTTTTGCTAAATTTTTAAAGAGAAAAAAGTTGAACATATAAAAATTGATAACTATTTTACTAAAAATTTTGGAGTGATAATGGGAAAGCGTAAATCGTCAAAACCGGTTAATAAAAAGTTTGATAAAAAAGATTATCAAAAAGAATATGAAAAGCTTCAAATTGAGTTAGTAAAATTGCAAGAATGGATAAAATTTAAAGGACTAAAAGTAGTAGTTCTTTTTGAAGGACGCGATGCAGCTGGCAAAGGTGGAACAATTAAAAGAATTTTGGATAAGTTAAATCCACGTGTTTGTCGTGTTGTTGCCCTAGGAACTCCAACCGAAAAAGAAAAAACACAATGGTATTTTCAAAGATATGTTCCTCATCTTCCAGCAGCAGGAGAAATGGTTTTGTTTGATAGAAGTTGGTATAATAGGGCTGGTGTTGAAAAAGTAATGAACTTTTGTACCGAAGAAGAATATCACGAATTTATGCGATCTTGCCCAGAATTCGAAAGAATGCTTGTCCGCTCTGGAATTATTCTTATAAAATACTGGTTTTCGGTAAGTGACGAAGAACAGGAAAAAAGATTCCAAAAACGAATAAACGACCCAATAAGAAGATGGAAATTAAGTCCAATGGATTTAGAATCACGCGCTCGTTGGCTTGATTATTCCAAAGCTAAAGACGAAATGTTTAAATACACCGATATTAAACAAGCTCCTTGGTACGTAGTTGAAGCGGATGACAAAAAATGTGCACGATTAAACACAATTCATCATCTTTTAAGCCTGATTCCGTATAAAGATCTAACACCAAAGCCAATAGTTCTTCCGCCAAGGATGGAAGGAGATGGATATATTCGTCCACCTTTTGAGGACCAAACATTTGTTCCTCAAATATGTAATAAAAATTAGTTTTGGAAAAACTTTATAAAATTTGCGACTTAAAATACCTTAAATCGTCATTAAGATTTAGAAATGGATGTTTTTGTTGAAGAAGATTGATTTTTGAAATCATCAATCTTAAAAAATTTTGATGTTCATCCGAACTTAAATTTCTAACGCGATGATTTTTAGCTAAAACAATTTTGGAAACTTCATTAACCGATTTCAAACATTCGTTACTAAAGTTTGAATTGCTAAATTTTTCCCAAATGTAATCTGTGGCAATTTTATTTGGATGAATCAAATCGGTATTGTAAAACCGATAATCACGTAAATCGTCCATAATAATTTCGTATGAAGGAAAATATGAGCAATTATTTTTACTATTAATCACTTCGTTAATGGCTAAAAGAAGATTTGCCTTACTAAGTTGATTGCTGTGAGCACCATTTTTCCAATGTCGAACAGGACTTACGGTTAAAATAAATCTAATTTTTGGATTAAATAGTTCAACCAATTCCACAATATTTTTTATGTTTGTAACGGTTTCGTCCAAATTTAGCATAAAATGTGCAAATTCTTTTTGTGGAATTTTATGACAATTTGAGACAATTATGCCATTTTCTAAATGCTTATAAACAAACGAAGTTCCAAAAGTGATTATTATTACATCCGTTTTTTGCAAAAATTTCAGAGTTTTTTCAATTCCGGAATTAATATTTTCTAAAATTATCTCTTTTTTATGATGCGAAAAATCACTGTGATGATAAAAACTATGCCATTCACTTTGATGAAAAACTAAATCAGATTCTATGAATTTATGATTATTTACAACGAATTTTAACGAATTATAAATTGAAATGGGATTGTAAAGGACTCCAAAAGGATTTGCCATAACGTTAAATCTGCTAAACTTGAAATATTCTGCAATATTTTCGGCAAAACATGAGCCAATAGTCAAAATGTTATCAGAGTGACTAATTTGATGTGGAAATTTTTCAATATTTATTTCAGTTCTAAAATTCATTTTAAGAAAAATATCCGCTAATTATTGATTAAAATTTTATTTTCTATATAAAAATAACAAAAATATTTTCGATTATTCTATAAAGAATAGAGATTTATAAGTTTGTGATTGCTAAAATTTTAGCAAGGAGGATTAGAAAATTACTGATGAAGAAAAAATAAAATGGTTTGATTTAGCAACTCGTTTCCAAATAGAAGGTAAAATTCAACTTGTTATGAAAAAACGAGTTAATGGAGAAGGACATTGGGCTATTATTAATTTTGAAAATAATACTGTTATGAATTCCAACATGGATTGGGAGCCAGCGGATTTTGGGAAACGAGATGAATCCTTTTTAATTAGAACTCTTTTTCCATTAGATAGTGCAATGGCTCAATGGGAGCAATATAAAATGTTTTCTGGAGATGCTTAAATTGTAAATAAATTAATGCGTTAATTGCGTTATTAAACTTTTATGCTGTGGATATTTTTGCAATAATTCATCTCTTTTGGCAAGCTCAAAATCAGCAAAATCGAAACCTGGCGCAACAGTGCATCCAACAAGTGTGTAACCATTTTCAGAAATTGGTTTTGCTGCAAACCAAACATTTTTAGGAATAACAACTTGAGGAAGTTCATTCTGCTCAAAATTTAATCCCAATTTTTTGATTTCAAAATTGCCATCTGGGAAAATTAAATATGTTTGAATTGTCAAACCGTCGTAAAAATGCCATATTTCATCCGATTTAATTCTATGGAATGCCGAAAAATCATTCTCTTTTAACAGAAAATAAATTGAAGTTGAAATAGAATGTGAAACTGAATATCGCTTATTAAGACAATTTTCTGAAATTGTCTCTTCTGAACGATAAACTTCGCTAAAATATCCGCCTTCGGGATGAGCAACTAATTTAAGGTTAGATATCCATTGTTGTGCTTTTGTCATCATTTAAGTATTTGGTCACAAATAAAAACTCATTAGTATTTAAAATTTCGGAATGTTTTATATATTTTGAAATAATTAACATAAACCATTCTTTATCAATTCCATTTTGGTCAGCAATTTTTGTTAAATGCTCCAATTCTGGTTCTGAAAGATTATTGTCAGAAAATGCGACTTTTAATCCATCCAAAATAAAACTTTCTGCAATAAATCTATCCGAAAAAGTTGGAACATCATCGGTTAGAAACTCGTTTTCCATAAGTTCTTTAACAGCACCTTCAATAAAAGATTTATCAAAACCAAGCGTTTTGCCAATCTTTATCATTAAATTTCTTTCATTTTCATTTATAATATTGTCTCTTTTAATTAATAGCAACAATCCTTTAAAATAGGAACTTCTGTCAAGTAAGGTAAGTTTCATATTCATTCCAAATTTGGTTTTAAATAATAATTAAAAATATATTGAACAACAATTGAATAAGCTTTTCAAAAATATTCGAATTTTTAATGAAAAACATTTCCAGTCACAATAAGTTCTAAATTCTCATAATGAGAAAATATCTCAAAATAATTCAGTTAAATTATTTAATCAATTCATTATCGCTTAAATTCGCAAATTATTTAGTGGTACGGTTATTGTAAATATGACTCGTCTTAAATATTAGGAAATCTAAAGTATGGAACTTGTACCAATTATATACAGCTCGTTATTAGTTGTAATTTCACTTTTGAGCATTGTTTTAATTGTATCATTATTGTGCTCAAAAGTCTTTAAATGTGGAAACTCAAATGTTAGAAATAGAGTGAAAATTGAGCCTATCGTAGAAAATAAGAAAATTGCAACGGAACAATATGAAAGAAAAGTGACCAAAAATATTGTAAAAGAACATGTTTCTGAAATGCCAAGTTTAGCTAAAGTGCACGTTGATAAAGATTTAGTTTCAAGAAATAAAGTGAGAGTTGTTAGCAAAGCTGAAAATTTTCACAGAGAAAGTCGAAATTATGATGCAAAACCAATTTCGCGATATATGATTGTTAATTCATTCCCAATTGAAAATAGAGCCAATAGTAGCATTTATTCCAAATTTTCAAAAATATCAATAGAATATTCAAAAGGTTAAATTATCATGCTTGAAGAGAAAAATCAAAAAATTGCAAATATGTTCTATAAACGAGCATTTAGTTTGCAAATAAATGGTGATTATTTGCAAGCGAGAGAAAGTTATTTAAGTTCAATAAGTATTTTTCCAACAGCCGAAGCATTTGTAAATTTAGGTTGGACATACAGCAAAGAGCAAAATTTTGATGAAGCAATTAAACAATGTCACAAAGCGCTTGTTATCAACCAAAATTATGGAATGGCGTATAGCGATATTGGTTATTATCTCTTAAAATCAAACAAAGTTGATGAAGCCATTGTTTGGCTTGAAGAAGCAATTATTCAAAATGATTTTGACGGAAAATTTTTTGCGTATTTTAATCTTGGCAAAGCTTATGAAAAAAAATGTTTGTGGCAAAATGCCGTTAAAATGTATGATAAATCAGTATACTTAAAACCCGGATTTAAGTTAGGAATTAAAAAATTATTGCTTCTTTCGGCAAAAATGAATTAATCTAAAATTCCACCCAAAATTACCTCAGAAACACACAATTTTACTTTCCAATTTAGCTTTTCAAAAAATAAAATATTATTATTGACACCTAATTTTTATGGAGTGAAAGTGAACGGTTCAATAAATGGTATTGAAAAGGATTTAGTGGCAAATCAAGAAGACCTTTGGCGAGTTTTTAGAATTATGGCAGAGTTTGTAGAGGGTTTTGAAAAAATGAGCAATATTAAGCCAAGTGTTGCTGTTTTTGGTTCTGCACGGACAAAACCAAGTGATAAATGTTATAAAATGACTGTAAAAGTTAGCAAAGAACTTACGAAAAAGGGTTTTGGAATTATTACAGGCGGTGGTCCTGGAATAATGGAAGCAGCAAACAAAGGTGCAAAAGAAGTAAATGGTAGTTCTACTGGAGTTAATATTGAACTTCCTCACGAGCAATATTCAAATGCTTATGTTGATAAAGACAAACTTTTAAATTTTAGATATTTCTTTGTTCGCAAAGTTATGTTCTTTAAATATTCGCAAGGTTATGTAATTATGCCAGGTGGATTTGGAACAATTGACGAATTTTTTGAAGTTCTTACTTTAATCCAAACTGGCAAAACCAAAAAAGTACCAGTTGTTGTTATGGGCGTTGAGTATTGGAAACCTCTTATGAATTGGGTTAAAGATTACATGGCTAAATTTAAATATATCGAAGATTTTGACATGGATTTATTTAAGTTAACAGACGACCCAAAAGAAGCAGCAGAAATTATTTATCAATTCCATAAAGGCAAAAAAATAATACCAAATTTTTAATTAATTTTGAGCTAACATGATTAAAATGGTTTTCAAATTTATAGTAATTTTATTTTTAATATTTAATGGTGGAATTTTGGCACAAAGCGATTTATCCCAAAAATTGTATGATAATTATTCAAATTTCGTATTTGATAAAATTCAAAACAAACGATTTTCTCATTCCGATTTAATGAAAGCTATTAAAAAGTTTGAAAAATCAAAAATAATAAACGTTTCAACAGCTGGATATTCGGTTGAAGGAAGAGAAATTAAACTAATCAAAATTGGAAACGGTAAAACAAACATTATGGCTTGGTCGCAAATGCACGGCGATGAATCAACAGCCACAATGGCTTTGCTTGATTTCTTTAAATTTGTTGAGACCGAAAGCGAATTTTCTCCAATGATTAAAGAAATGCTTCAGAAAGTTACACTTTACATAATTCCAATGCTAAATCCCGATGGAACTGAACGTTTCACTCGCCGAAATGAATTGGATATTGACTTAAATCGCGATGCTTTAAGATTGCAATTTCCAGAATCCAAAATTCTTAAAAAAATTCAAGAGCAAACAAAACCAAAATTCTCTTTTAATCTTCACGATCAAAGTACACGTTACACAGTTGGGAATAGTTATAAAGTTGCCACAATCTCGTTTTTGGCTCCAGCTTTTAACGAAGCAAAAGATATTAACCCTGTTCGCGAAAATGCAATGAAGTTAATTTCGCAATTGACTTCAAATTTGGAAGAATTTATTCCAGGACACATTGCAAAATATGACGACGAATTTGAACCACGTGCATTTGGGGATAATTTTGTAAAATGGGGAAGCAGTCTAATTTTAATCGAATCTGGTGGTTGGAAGAACAATTACGAAAAGAGTTTTTTGCGAAAATTGAACTTTATTGCTTTGGTTTTAGGATTTGAATCAATTGCAAATGAGGATTACAAAAAAGAAACAACCGAGATCTACCACAACATTCCAGAAAACCAAAAGCGACTTTTCGATTTGCTTCTACGAAACGTTACAATTGAAAAAAATAATCAAAAATATATTGTTGATATTGGAATAAATCAAAATGAAGTTGGAACTTCCGATAAACGTGATTTCTATTTTTCTGGAACAATTGAAGATATTGGCGATTTATCAACTTTTTATGGCTTTGATGAACTTGATTGTTCGGGATATACAATTGAAACTGCTCAAGTTTACCCCAAAAAATTTAAGGGTTTTAAATCTGTTAAAAATACTGATTTAGTTCCTATTTTAATGAAAGGATATTCGTTTATTGAAGTTGATGACTTAAATCTATCACAACGTTTTTCAAAAATTCCTATCAATTTAGTTAAAACTGGAAAATTTAAGAAACAGTCAATTTCAATTGGTAGAAATGCAAATTTTAGGCTACTAAAGGATGGAAAAGTTAAATTTGTTTGCGTAAACGGATTTTTATTTGACATCCGAAGTGGTAAAAATTCAATCCAAAATGGATTAGTTTATTAGAAATTCAATCCAAAATTTAAAACAACTTTTAAATCAATTCTTTTGCAATTATTAGCAAAAGAATTGATTCAATTTATTTTGGAAAGGAAAAACTATTTTGAGAGTACAAAACGCTTTATTTAAGTAATTCAAAAGCTTCAGTATAAATTCTTTTAGCTACAGCCAAATTATCTCGGCATATTTGTCCATCTGGTTCAAAATCAGGCAAAACACTGCCAATTGGATATTTTGAAGGTAGATAAATACTGTCGAGCAAATCACACTCATCTTCAGAAACTTCAATTTTAATACTGTTTTCAGAAAGAGTAGTTACAAGTTCAAAAATACTGTGTGATTTTATCAACTTCAGTTTCTTTTCAATAAATATAGCTTTTAATGATTTTTCAATACTTTGTTGAATGTTTTGCAAACATGGATTGTAAAGTAATGATTCTAAAAGCACATCTGCGGCTTCAATGTTTTCATGAGCATAAGTCAGCCAAAGTTTAGTTTCCTTTGTCATAAATAACCTCGCCAGATTCAATCTCACTTTCTACAAATGAGTTTGTAGTGCCACATTTGATTGGAATAATATCAACAGCTATTCTTTTACTAATATTTCTAATCATTTTTCGATATTTCATTGCCAAGGATAAATACTTTTCTTTACTATTTTGAAATATTGCAATATCAATATCAGATGGTGATTGGTCCTTTAAAAATGATCCAAATACAATAATTCTCTCAATTTCTGTTTGAGAACGCAATGAGCTAACTATCTCGTTTTTGAATTCTTCTTTCTGAATGCTTGTTAAAATCATTTTTCTTTAAATTTTAATATTGATTTAAAATATATGTCCAATATAATGTTTTTTGAAGGAAACATTCCATAAGGATTTTAATTCGTTTTTCTAAATTATTTTCACAAATTGCTTAAAAAAACTTGCAATTGGGTTGCTTTTAGACAAAGTTTACGAAATATCGAAATTGTATTGTAGATAATACCAACTATTTAAAATGAAAAAGCCTTGTAAAATATTATTTTACAAGGCTTTACGTTGTGAGCGCACCTGGGCTCGAACCAGGGACCCTCTCCTTAAAAGGGAGATGCTCTACCACTGAGCTATGCGCCCAACGTCATTTCATCATTTCAAAAAAATGCGAAAACAAACTTAAGAATATTGTTTTTTAACGTCAAGTATAAAAATAATTTTTTTTTTGAAAAGTAAATTGATATAAGTAATTTTGCTTTTCATAAAAGAAAAATTACTAATTTGAAGTTTGTAAATCCAAAAAAAATTTTAGTTATTCGTTTCAGTTCGCTTGGCGATGTTTTATTAACAACTCCATTTTTGCGTGTTGTTAAAAACAAATATCCTAAAATTGAAATTGATTATTTAATAAGAGATAGTTTTATCGATGCGATAAAACTAAATCCAAATATCAGCAATATTTTTTCTTGGAAAACTGAAGATGACTTAGAATCATTAATTTCGCAACTAAAATTGGCAAATTATGATTTTATAATTGATTTGCAAAATAATTTCCGTTCCAGAAAAGTTGTGTCAAAACTTGGGAAAAGTGGCTTTTCATTTAAAAAACCCAATATTAAAAAATTCCTTTTGGTCAATTTAAAATATAATTTGTTGAAAGATGAAAAATCAATTCCAGAAAGATATATTAATGTAATTCCAGAATTACAAATTGATGAAAAAGGACTCGAATTATTCATTCCAAGCGAAAATAAATTAGAAAATTTAACCGAAAAGGGAATTATTGGCTTAGCACCTGGTGCGTTTCATTTTACCAAAAGATATCCAATTGATTATTTTGCAAAAGTTGGAAATATGCTTAAAAATGATGGTTTTGAAATTGCCATTTTTGGCGGAAAATCCGATAGAGAAATTTGTAGCGAGTTAAATAGCAAAATTGAAGGCTCGTTTGACTTTTCCAACGATAATAAATTGTTTGAAACTGCTTCAAAAATGAAGAATTGCAAATTAGTTATTTGTAACGATTCGGGATTGATGCACACCGCAACGGCAGTTGGAATTCCTGTAGTTTCAATTTTTGGTTCAACTGTTAAAGAATTTGGATTTTCGCCTTTTGGAGTTGCAAATTTGATAATTGAAAATAATAATTTATCTTGCAGACCTTGCAGCCACATTGGTAAATCCGTGTGTAAAAAAAAGCATTTTAAGTGTATGTTGGACTTAAATCCAAACTTAGTTTATGAAAAAACAATAAAATTTATGAGCAGTTTATGAAAAAATTATGGTGGATTCTTTATAATTTATTGGTAATTCCAATTCTTTATCTTTTTTTTAGAATTGCTCGCACGTTTAACAAAAAAATAAGAAGTGGGTTTGATAGAAGAAGAGTCCAAAATAAATTTATAAAAGAAGAAATAAATTTGCTTGATAAATCAAAAAAGTTGATTTGGTTTCACTCCGCGTCACTTGGCGAGTTTGAGCAGGCAAAACCAATAATTGAAAAATTGCGAACTGAAAAAAATGTAAATATTTTGGTAACGTTCTTTTCGCCTTCGGGTTATGATAACTCAAAAAAATATCCTTTTGCCGATTTAGTGGCATACATGCCGTTCGATCTTCATAAATCAATTAAGGAATTTCTTGATATTGTTAATCCAAGTGTTGTTGTTTTTATGCGTTATGATATTTGGCCCAACTTGTTGTGGCAATTGGGCGAGCGAAAAGTTCCAACAATGATTGTTGACGCAACAATGCAACAAAATTCCAACAGAAAAATTGCAATTGTAAAGCAATTTCATATTTCAATTTATAAGTGTTTTAGCGATATTTTAACCGTTTCGAGCAAAGATGCAAGTAGTTTTCTCGATTTCAAAATTCCACAAGCTAAAATTAAAGCGGTTGGCGATACAAGATTTGATAGAGTTTATCAGAAAAGTTTAACGGCACAAAGCAAAAAGCTATTCCGTGATGGACTTTTTAACAACAAAAAGATTTTCGTTTTTGGAAGTTCGTGGGAAGAAGATGAAAATGTGGTTTTTCCAGCATTTGAAAAACTTGCTCAAAACGACGAAAATGTGATTATGATTGTTGCTCCGCATGAGCCAACTGAAATTCATCTCGAAAAAATTGAACATTATTTTACTAAAAAACTTAAAACCATCCGATTTTCGTCCAAAAATAATTATACTGATGAAAGAGTTGTTATAATTGATTCTATTGGAATTTTGCTAACTCTGTATTTTTATGCAAATGTAGCTTATGTGGGTGGAAGTTTTAGGCAGGGAATTCACAACGTTTTGGAACCAGCTGTTTATGGAATTCCAGTTATTTTTGGACCCAAAATTGAAAATAGTCACGAAGCTAAAGAATTGGTTAAAAGAGAAGCTTCACAAGTTGTAAAAAATGTTGACGAAGCATACCAAATTTTGAGCAAATTGTTCTCAAATGACGATTTTAGGAACAAAATGGGCAAAATTGCCGCAAATTATGTAAATGAAAACATTGGCGCTTCAAATAAAATAATTACCGAAATTGAAAAGTATTTGTGAAAATTGATTGTCTGAATTAGATTCTGTGTAAGCTTGTACCGAGATGTTTTTGCATGGGGAACATTGCGGAATGGAATTTTGAAATTGATGAAAAAGCACACACCCCTAAATCCCCTCTCAAGAGGGGACTTATAAAAAAGTATTGTTATAAAATATGTTTTTCAAATTGGCGGAACACATTCAAAAGTACATACCAAATCGTTACCGAAAGCTTTAGGTAGAGAATTTTAAAATCTGAGACAAGAAAATCCCCTCTCGAGAGGGGAAAGATGCGGTGTTTTTTCCGCATCAAGGGGTGTGTTATTGAGAAATGAGGAAATAATACTTCTGGACGAAGTGTTAAAAAAAAAATTCAAATGGAAATATGAAATAATAAAAAAAAGCACATACCCCTAAATCCCCTCTCGAGAGGGGAAGGATGCGGTGCTTTTCCGCATCAAGGGGTGTGTTATGGATAAATGAGGAAATAATACTTCTGGACGAAGTGTTAAAAAAAAATTCAAATGGAAATATGAAATAATAAAAAAAAGCACACACCCCCAACCCCTCTCAAGAGGGGAGTAATTAAAGCGCTGTTTTTGCTGAATATTAACACTCAATTCTATTAAAAATTGCATGACTATATAAAAATATACAATTCCAAAAAATCCCCTCTTGAGAGGGGAAAGATGCGGTGCTCTTTCCGCATCAAGGGGTTCGCCACAGCGAATAGATGTGTTTGTTTTGATGCAAATATGTCGTGGGTTAGTAAATGAGAGATAACTCTTTAACTCTTTAACGGTTTTAACCGTTTACCTCACTTAAAAGTGGAAACATATATGTATTTTCCCCAAAATTTTATTCATTTTTGAAAAATTAGTTTAAAACTTAAAGCTATACTATTGACAAATAGTAAATAATTAGTGAACTTACTCACGTTCTTTTCTGTTATTAGTATTATGATAAAAACTGTATTAAATGTCTTTTGAAAATGTTAAATTTATTACAAAATGTTACACTAAATGTGATTTACCTATTATTCTAAATAAATTAACAACTATAACTTACGAGGTATCAAACATGAAGAAAATTACTATTTTACTTACTATTCTGTTAATAGCAAGCTCATTTGTAAACGCAGCTACAGGGTGGTATAATGATTTTGTGAAACTTAACGTAAATGGTGCTGGTACCGTTGCACCAACTGGTTGGTATTGGATTGGTGCCGACCCTACTTATGCTACACAATTGGATGGTGCTGCATTGGGAGCAGTTACTACATTAGTGCTTGAAGGTTGCGATATGAAATACTGGAGTGATACCCAGGATAGAACAGGGGGTTCATTTTTTTACAAAATAACGAACGATGGAGGTACTGTGGATTATATTGCAGCTACTGAAGTTATTTGGGATCAGGTTTCTTTAGGTGGAAATGATTATCAGGGGACTAAAGCTGTAAGTATAGATGTTTTGGCAGATTTGCCCTATGGTGCAGGAAGTTACAAACTACATGTATGGTCAAAAAGCTGGGGTGCAGATGGCGATAGCTGGTTGACAAATACTGGTGCTAATTATGTTGCTACATTCTCATATACAAAAGCAAATCCAGTTTCATTTTCTGGAACTTACAAAGTGGGAGAATCAACAGGAACAGACTTTACTTCATTAAGTGCTGCTGTAGCGGCTATTAACGCCGGAGCAATAGCCGGGAATGTAGTGCTTGAAATTACATCTGATATTACCGAAGTAGCTAATATTGGTTTAGGTGTTAATACTAATGGTTTTGGTATTACCATTCGTCCTGATGCCGATGCTAATAGAACAATTACGTTTACAAAATTAGCAGACAATATCAGTCCTACAGGTCACTTAGTTATTGGTTACACCGATTTAACAACAGCATGGGCTGACGCAAACACAATAGCAACAAACAATGTAACAATTGATGGATATGCTAACGGTGGTTCTACTAGAAGATTGACCTTTACCAATACAAGTGCAAGTCATACAAATGCAAGGGGGATAGTTGTTGTTGGAGCTTGTGAAAATACAATTGTAAAAAACAGTATTATTAATAATTTAACTACTTCTACAGGTTCACCATTTTGCATTGGTGCTGTGGCTAGAAAAGGTACTGCAATTGAAGTTGCCCCAATTGGTTTAACATTTGAAAATAATATTTTGACTGCTTTAGGTAATAATGTCGCAATGGGTGTTCGGTTGACGAATTCAGGGACATTAACTACCGTGCGTATTACAGGATTTGTTTTCAAGAATAATATTGTTTCTGCAAGGCGACGTCTTGTAGAAATTAACTATACTACAGGTGGGGAAATTTATAATAATGAATTTATAACTCAACAAACAGGTGCCCCAGGTACCATTTCCTATGGACTTTGGACATCATCAGGAGTTACAGGAACACTTAACATATATAACAACAAATTTATTGAGGCTTTTACTGAAGAAACAGGGGCATTCGGTCATAGAGTCGTATCGCTTTCAAGTGGAGCGACTTACAATATTTACAACAACACTTTTGCTGGTTTGGACAAAACTAAGCCTTCAACTGCTGCCACAAGTTTGACTTATTTGTTCTACAGTGGTGTAGCAGGAACAATTTATAATAATACGTTTTACATGCCAGTATTAACCGATGCTAGTTCTACGGGATATTATTCCGCTATACAATTATCAGGTAATACTGCCACTATAAAGAATAATATTTTTATAAATGATGAACCAACGCATGCAAATACTTATTTTATCAGTGCAGTCCCAACTCCGAACTCTGATTATAATGATTATTTTTTATCTACTCCACATGCTGGAGGTAAAATTGTAAGTACATATGTTACATTAGCTGAGTACCAAACTGCAAATCCTACAAAAGATATTAATTCTATCTCAAAAGATGTTAATTTTGTTGATGTAGCAACTGGTGATTTACACTTAACAGGTGCTTCACTTGGTGACACAGACTTAATAGCAGAAGTACTTGCTTCTGTTACAACAGATATGGATGGTGAAACAAGAAGTTTAACTTTCCCTTATATGGGTGCCGATGAAAACCTTGCAAATTTATTACCTGTTGAACTTACAAAATTTGACGCAACACTTGTTGATGATGGCGTAATGTTATATTGGTCAACCGCAACAGAAGTAAACAACTACGGATTTGAAGTAGAAGTTTCAACAGATGGCGAAAATTGGGAAAATGTTGGTTTTGTTGAAGGACACGGAAATAGTAATTCGCAACAAGACTATAATTTCTTATATACAGAACCATTTAACAACAAAGTTAATTTCCGCTTAAAACAAGTTGATACAGATGGTGGATTTGAGTATTCAGAAGTTGTTTCAGTTTTATCAGGCGAAGCATCTTTTAAATTGAATCAAAACTATCCAAATCCTTTTAATCCAACTACAGTTATTAGTTTTTCGCTAAAAGCTTCTGCAAAAGTTACATTAAAAGTATATAATGCACTTGGACAAGAAGTAGCAGTTTTAGCAAACAACGTAATGGATGCAGGATTTCACGAAGTTGATTTTGACGCTTCAAATTTAGCAAGTGGAGTTTACATTTACAGATTGGATGCACCAGGTTATTCAAAAACAATGAAAATGATGTTGCTTAAATAAAAACTGTAAAATTTATTGTTTTATCAGCTTTAAAAAGGTTGTAAACGGTTAAAACCGTTAAAATACTTGTTCTTTTCATATTAACCCATGACTTAAGTCGTGGGTTAATAATAACTTAAGCTGATGCATAACCGTTTCAACGGTTTGTTTTTCAGTCTAAATTAAAAGAAATACCTTTTTAGACCAAACTCATTATTTATTAAATAGAAAAGGTTTTATTCAATTATAAATGGAGTAGTTGAAAAACTACTCCAAATTTATAGAAAAGGGTTTGATATGAATGTAATTCCGTTGTTTAAAGATGAAGAAATACAGTTTGAGCAGAAGAAAAGTGGATTTATACAAATTCCAGAAGATTGGTGGAAAACGGATTACTCGGTTGATTATAGTTTGGAAGTAATTCCTCAAAAAGTAAGTGTTTACCGAAAAGAAAAAGTTAAACACTTGCCCAAAACACCAGGTTGGAGTATAAATAATGGTGATTACCGAGTTAGAGAAACTAAAAACGATGCTCGTGATTATGTATATTACCGCAATTTTAAGCTTAAAATGCTAAAATATTCTATATATCCCGTTCTTTTTGTTACAATTTTAGTAATTATAAAAATATCTGAAGTACTTTCAAAAATTTAGCATTTGTTCAAAACTTAATGCAAAATTTAACCTCCAATAGTTTTTATGTTGGAGGTTTTTATTTAAACCCGAGAAAATTTCCGCAATTTTTTTATAAAAAAGTTATTATTAAAAATTTTATTTTGGACAGATTCGAAATTATTCCTCAAAAGATGTAAAAATGAAGACAATTAAACTTTTCCTTATTATTCTACTTTTTTCCAACATATTTTTTGCCCAAAAACGAGAATTTAGAGGTTCTTGGGTTTCCACCGTTTCAAATTTGGATTGGCCCTCATCGCGGTTGTTAACTGTGGATAATCAAAAAGCCGAATTAATTGCCATTTTGGACGAATTAGAGCAAATAAAAATGAATGCGGTTTTGCTACAAGTTAGACCAGAATGTGATGCTTTTTATAATTCGTCAATTGAGCCTTGGTCATATTGGCTAACCGGAATGCAAGGAACTGCACCCTCGCCAACTTACGATCCGCTCACTTTTGCCGTTGATGAAGCACATAAACGCGGAATTGAACTCTATGCGTGGCTAAATCCGTTTCGTGCAGTTGCAAATATTGGAAATTATACGCAGCACTCTTCACACGTTTCAATTCAACATCCAGAATGGATTTTAGCATTTAATAGTATTGACCAAAAATTGCTCGATCCAGGGCAAGCTACCGTTCGTGCTTATGTTCAATCAGTTGTTTTGGAAATTGTAAATAATTACAATGTCGATGGAATTGTTTTTGACGATTATTTCTATCCTTATCCAAATTCAGCAGTTGGTTTTTTGGGAATTACCACCGAAGATTCATTAACTTATGCGAATGAAAGTCGTGGATTTACAAATCTTCAAAATTGGAGACGCGATAACGTAAATTTATTTGTTTCAAGCATAAATTCCGCAATTAAATTAGCCAAACCTTATGTTAAGTTCGGAATTTCGCCTTTTGGAATATGGAAAAATGGTGTTCCAACTGGAATAATTGGAATGGATGCTTATAATCAAATTTATTGTGATGCGACTGCTTGGCTTAATGCTGAAACTGTGGATTTTCTGTCGCCACAATTATATTGGCCCTTTGGAGGGGCACAAGATTATGGAACTTTGCTTCCTTGGTGGGGAACTAAGATAAATGGAAGGCATTTATATTCTTCATTAGCACTTTATCGCTCAAGTACTTGGGCTTCGGATGAATTGACAAATCAAATTGATTTGAACCGAAGTAATGCAAATTGCGAAGGTTCAATATATTTTAGGCATTCATATTTTGAAACAGACCCGCATGGAATTTTGAATACATTGCAAACAAGTTATTATCAGCAAAAAGCACTTGCTCCATTAATGAGTTGGTTGGGTGGAAGCGTTCCAAATTCACCAATAAATTTGCAAATAGTTGAAAATCATTCCGAAAACACAATTAGTTGGGAAAATTCGACAAGCCCAAATCTAAAATTTAATGCAATATATAAAAGTGCAACAAGTCCAGTTGATATTTCAAATGTGAACAATTTATTAGACATAATTGGTGCAACTGAAACGAGTTACACTGATTATAGCATATCAAATAGTATTCAATACTATGCGGTTACAACTATTAGTAACTACGATATTGAAAGCAATCAATCAGAAATTGTTACAAACACACTTGCAAATAATGTGATTTTAGATGATTTTGAAGCTTCTGAAGGACATTTTGCAACACTTCCAACTTATAGTGGCTCAACAGTTGGAATTTTAACAACCTCGACGGCAGATAGGATTTTAACAGACTCTCATAACGGAAATGCCTCTGAACAAGTTGTTTTAAAAGATAATACTTCTTCCTCAAGTAATTGGTACGTAAGATTGCTTTCTGGAGCAGGTACGCCAGCAAACAATACTTTAATTAATGGACAGTATCAAATTGGTGTTTGGATTAAAACAAGTTCAGCCCCAAACGGCTCACAAATTTCATTATGGATTGACGACTCGGATGGAACTGAAATTGGGGAGTTTGTAGATATAATCAATGATGGAAACTGGCACCTTTATCGTTGGGATTTAGCAGATAATACTCAATGGGGAACGTTAAATGGAAATGGAGAAATAACAGCCGCAAATGTTACATTGGATGCAATTATTTTTACAGCTCCAAATAATTCACCCGATTGGACAATATTAATTGATGATGTTTACTCTGAAGAATCAACTCCAGTTCCAGTTGAGTTAAACAATTTTATAGCATTAAATTTAAATAACAAAGTTCAACTAATATGGCAAACTGCTACAGAAGTTAACAATTATGGTTTTTCAATAGAAAGAAAAAGCGAAAATTTTGGAAATAAATGGAAAAAAATCGGTTTTGTAGAAGGATCTGGAAATAGTAATTCGCCAAAGCAATATTCATTTTATGATACTGATAATCTAGAAGGTGAAGTTAGTTATAGATTATCACAAATTGATACTGATGGCAGAATTGAGTATTCAAATATAGCAAGTATATTTGTTGATGAAATGAAAAAAACAGAATTATTCCAAAATCACCCAAATCCGTTTAATCCGAGTACAACAATTAGCTTTTTTATAAGCGAGCCGACAGATGTAAAAATTAAAGTTTACAATTCACTCGGTCAAGAAGTTGTGGAATTGTTAAATGATAAAATTGAAGCAGGAAACCACGAAATAAATTTTAATGCAAGCAATTTAACAAGTGGAATATATATTTACAGATTGGAAACTCATAATTTTGTAAAAACTATGAAAATGTTGTTAATTAAGTAGAAAAAATGATTATTTTGTTTGAATGGCTATAAATGTAAATAGGTCTCTTTAAAAATATTGGACAGAAATCATGTAATAAATTAAATTAATTTAAAAAATTACTTGCATATTTTTATGTTATCCTATATTTTTGTAGCTCGTTTCTTTTACATTATGACATAATGGGCAGGCGCCAAAGCTGGAGAGTTGGGGCGGACTGTAAATCCGTTGGCTACGCCTGAGGGGGTTCGATTCCCTCCCTGCCCACAAACGATATTTTTGAAGGAGAATAAGAAGCCTATTTTTATTCCTACTTCGCTAAATATCTAATAACTACGTTTATATTTATTATAAGCGGGGGTAACTCAATTGGTAGAGTCACAGCCTTCCAAGCTGTTGGTCGCGGGTTCGAATCCCGTCTCCCGCTCAAACTTTTCGCAAGAAAAGTTTGTTGTTTTTTTTTGTTTTGAATTACGCTGACGTAGCTCAGTAGGTAGAGCACATCCTTGGTAAGGATGAGGTCACCGGTTCAATCCCGGTCGTCAGCTCAAA
>Ga0066601_10000017_pt1 | contig 93369 bp, 91 predicted proteins | sample Medcelwee11metaG_FD_59487 | JGI IMG/M metagenome (GOLD analysis project Ga0066601, IMG submission 59487) | Freshwater pond sediment microbial communities from the University of Edinburgh, under environmental carbon perturbations - Medium... | ecosystem: Environmental > Aquatic > Freshwater >... | reverse complement strand
GAATCGAACCCCCCTCCTCAGCTTGGAAGGCTGATATAATAGCCACTATACGACACCCGCTTTTTTCACTGTACAAAATAATTGTATATGATTTTTATTTTTTGTCCAGCATTTACAAATTTAACACTATCCAAATCACTGGATTGCACAAAAACCAACAACTGAGGATATTTATATCATTTTTTTAAAACTTGCCACTCTTAATTTTATTTAATCGCTTTATTTTTCATATCTAGCTTCAACAGTATTCCAACAAATTAAATTAAAAAACGCTTCGACGTATTCAATCTTTTTTAATTTTGCTGGCATAAAAGCGTGTTCAAAAACATCCAAGACCAAAATTGGCTCAGCACCGGTCAAGTGCCCAGAATCATGTTCATTTATCCAAACATTAAAAAGCTTTTCATTTTTCCTATCCAAACATAAAATCACCCAGCCAATCCCACGCATTAAAGCCTTGGCTTTAAAGTCTTTTTCCCAATTTTCATACGAACCAAAATCATTCTCTATTTTTTTAAAAAGCGCGCCACCTTTTTTTAATTCGCTATAATTTTTGATTAAATTGCCAAAATACAATTCGTGCAATCGCATACCGTTCCACTCCCAACCAAATCGGCGAATAATTTCACCCGACTGATAACTTCCCTCTTCTTTTTTCAATAATTCCAAAATATTATTAGTATTTTTAACATAACCTTCATACAAGCCAAAATGGATTTCCAATAAATCATTGGGCAAAATGCCATTATCCAAAACGTGTTCAAATTTTTCTATTTCATACATAAAAATGAAATTAAATAATTTAATATTAATATTACACCCACAATAATTATTTCTTTTCAATAAATTCAGAATTAATGCGAAATCTCCATAAATAATCTTTGCAATGCTTGGCGTAATCCACCCCTATTCGCTTAAGTCTTTCAATTTTATCTGCAGAAACAAAAATTCCTTTCTCAATCCAAAGTTTTTTTCCTTTTGTTATATCTAATCCATTAATCTCCCTGTCGATTTGCAAAATTTTACATATTTTTCCTGGACCATTGGTTTTTTTATAATCAATATTTTCAATTTTTATTCCCCTAATTAAAACTGCCGCTGGAAAGTCTTTTTTTTCCGTAACAATATTAAAACAATGATACATGCCATAAATCATATAGACATAAGCGTATCCAGCCTGACCATGCATCAACTCTGTTCGTCTAGTTCTGCCTTTGGAGGCGTGACTTGCCAAATCTTCTGTTCCCATATAAGCCTCTACTTCCGTTATTAAACCACGAATTTCTCTTCTCTTTGATCCATCTGAAATCTGACGCACAATAATATTGCCTAAAAGATTTTGCGCGACAAGCAATGTGTTTTGTTTATAAAAAGTACTGTCTAAAATCTTAATTCTCTCTTTTTTTATCAGTGATGGCTTTGACATAAATTTCTAATAATTTTTTTGCACAAAACTGTGCCGTGTAATTCTCCCTGATTCTTTTTTTGGCATTATTAGAAAAATTTTTTCTAACTTCTTGATTATCAATAATCTTTATCACTGCAATAGAAAACTCCTCTTCATTTTGTTGCACTAAAAAACCATTTGTTCCATTGATCACAAAATCACTTACTCCAGTAGCCTCCACTGCCACAATTGCAGCCCCCGAATACATTGCCTCAGCAATTACCATGCCCTGAGTTTCAGACTTAGAAGCATAGACAAAAATATCAATTGCTGCAAAAACGTCTTCTTTGCGATCTTCCTGATCAGTAAAAATTACTCTTTCGGTTAATTTTTCATTATCAACATAGTTTTTCATTTCTTCCAATAAATCTCCGCTACCCTTAACTAAGAAAACGACCGCGCTTCTTCTCTTCAATACCATGACCATGACCTTAAAAAGAAATTTAATATTTTTTTCTTGCGTGAAACGGGAGACTACACCCAAAACAATAGTTTCTTTTTTAATTTTATATTTTTTCCTTATTTTTTCTTTATCAGCATCTTCAAATATTCTCTCTACACCAGTAGCCAGAGAGAAAATTTTTTCTTCATAAACACCCCAATTTTTAATTATCTTGGCAACTGATGGGGTTGGCGCAATAACAATATCCGCTTTATTGGCATATCCGACTGCATTGGAAATAACTTTGCGACCAATAAATTTCTCCGGAACAAAAGTCGGGACAAAATGAGTATATTTATCATATAAAGTATGCCAAGTAAAAATCAGCGGCACTTGTTTTTTTTTCGCCCATTTTTTTGCTACCGACCCCAAAAGATTGGGATGTTGCGAGTGAATAATATCAATTTCCAATTTTTCTAAAATCTTATTAATTTTTTTTGAATATGGAATTGCTAAAGGAAAACTTATTTTATATCTAAAATCAATTGAAGGGTAACGAAAAATATTAGCATTTACATCCTGATAACCCTTAGTTTTTGGCGCAAAAACATAGACTTCGTGTCCGTCTCTTTCAAATTCTTTTCTAAAACTTTCAATAGAAGAAGAAACTCCGAATGGATTTGGCAAATAATTGTTAGTAAAAATAGCTATTTTCATTATTTAACCTTAAATTTCCAATCTTCGTCTTTAACTTTCTTTTTTTAAAAGTTATCAACAATTACTGAAAATTATTTTAATTTTTCTCAAGAAAATTAAGAATATCGCAAAAAACATGTTCATTGTTAATATCAGCAACAAAGGTATGATAAGCCTTTTTAATATATTTTTTAATTTTTACCTTGGAACTTATTTTTTCATAGATACATTCCAAGCTATCAGCTGTTACGATGTGATCGTGCGTAGATTGCATAATCAAACAAGGCTGAGCAATAAAATGTAAATTTTTCCGCGCTTCACGAGTTATCGCAATAGCATCCAGCACACTTTTGATTGGAAAAGTCTGATAGGAAACTAATCTGGTTACCATGCCGGAATATCCAAAAGATGGTGGATAAAATTTCTTATGATATTTCTTGCCAAATAACAGACATAAATACGCAAAAACGTTCATCAGCCATTCTGTTCTCATTTTATAAGGAGTTGCCATTAGAATTATCCCGGCAATGTCTGGATTTTTTTTTGCTAAAATCATAGTTAAAGCCGCTCCGATTGAAGTTCCGGCAACATAAACATCCTTGTATTCCTTTTTAAGTTCAAAATATCCTCTCTCTACATCATCAACCCAATCAGTCCATCTCGTATTTTCCAGTGCCTTTGATTCAGTGCCGTGGCCACTCAAAAGCGGTCCATAGACTGTGTAGCCTTGAGAATTTAGAAATTTTCCCAATCTTCGAACTTCATAAGGAGCTGACGTCCAACCATGTATCAAAAGTATTCCCTTTCCGTTACTGCCCTTAAGGAAAAATGGTTTACCTGCTAAATGCCTCTCGCCTTCAAAAATAATCTTCGGATCCTCATAAAGCGGCTCGCTGACGTCATTAAATATTTCTTTAGTAGTCATCATGTGTCCATTTTATCACTTTTAAATTCTTTATTTGATTTCTGACAAAAAAATCATCGCAATTAAGCGATTAAAACAAAAAGTATTTAAATTAAATTATTTTTAATCAATCCTCTGGAAATATGCTTTTAGATTTTTTCTTTTTATACAAAATTATTAATAAATAAGAGCCAACGGATGTTACTGCAATAATCCAGCCAATCCATTTGATATATTGACTTATTTCACGCCAAAGATATCCATAAAAATATCCCATAGCCACCAAAAAACCACTCCAAACAATTCCGCCTAAAATCGAATATTTTAGGAATTTTCTAAAATCCATTTTTACAATACCTGCTGCAGTAAAAGTTGCCCAACAAAGTCCAGTTGTGGATTTGACTGCAAGAATTGTTTTTCCGCCGTGTTTTTCAAAATATTTTTCCATTCTTAATACAATTTTTTCCGTAATTCCCAAATAACGACCAAATCCTTTGACAAATCCCATTCCCCATTTATAACCAGCACCATAGAGCAAAGTATCACCTATAGCATCTCCTAATATTGAAAAAAACAATATATAAGACCAATGAAAAACACCCCAAGAGGCTAACATGGCCGCAACGATAGTTACTATCGGTCCTTCAACAATCATTAAAGGCAACATGCCCCAATAGCCATATTGTAGAAGAAATTGAAAAATTGTTTGACCGGCTTGTTCCATGCTTGTAATTATAAAACACCTGACAAAAAATTCAAGTCTTGACAAATCAACAAAAAAGTGTATAGTTAGACGTTACCTTAAGAAAGTAACCAGCCCCCAAATATTTTGGAGGGAGCTTGCATTATGCAAGCTCCAAACAAAAGGAGGCTGAAATGGCAAACACTTCAATCGAGTTGTCCAAACGTCCCGCTGAAATCGAAGATTTTTTGCGTATTCGCTATTGGCGATATGTAAAAGAGATGGGGGCGGAACCGGAAAACGATTCCGGTTTAGAACAAGATCATCATGACTTAAATGGTAATTGCCACTACATAATCATCAAAAAAGATGATGAAGTAATTGGCGGCTGTCGTTTAATTGATCGGCGAATGACCCAATTGCCGATTGAAAATTTCATCTCAATGGATAACTTAAAAAATTTGCCAGAAAACTCGGCAGAAATTTCAAGATACACATTGAGTCGAAATTGTCAGTTAAGCCGGCTGGATAAGATTAATCTCCAGCGAGAACTTAATGAATTCATTGCCTGTCTAGGTGATGAACTGGGAATTAACTCTTTTGTTGCCAATATTAGATATTCTTGCCTACTCTGGCAAAATAAAAAAATTGGCAGTGTCGTAATGACGAAAATTGGAAATCCCAATTTCCATGATGGGGCCGGCAAACTAGTCCCCATTATTCTAGTAAAAAAAACTGAGCCTCTTTAGTTAACTTTAAAGTATTGGTTGTGATACATTAAGGGGCTCATAACAAAAAAAGGACCGCGAAACGCTTCGGTCCTTTTTTATTTTGGTAGCGCCAGGGGGAATCGAACCCCCGTTACCAGGATGAGAACCTGACGTCCTAACCACTAGACGATGGCGCCTTATTTTCTTATTATTTTCTAAATTAAAATATATCCCATAGTGCATCAAAAATTGTCTTTTGGACAATTTTTGATATGAAACTGCAATTTTTTAACGACTTCAAGTGTCCCTTAAAATACTTGAAGCACTATCTTTTTTATAACAACCTCAGTTTATCAGAAATAAAAAAATAATCAAGAAACTATACAAAAAATAATACGTCTTAGAAATTTTTAAATATTTTTAATAACCAATTCCCTTTATTCTAACAATCTCGGCTAATTTTTTTTTAGCCCGATTAATCAATGTCCCCACTGTATTAACCGGTTTACCAATAATTTTTCCTATTTCAAAATAAGAATATTCATCAAAATAACGCAACTCTAATATTTTTCTATATTTTACTGGTAACATATCCAAAGCGTCGTCCATTTCTGCTACAATTTCCTTATGTGCAAAAATTTCTGCACCATTAGCTGTTTCTATATTAGCTACTAGTTTATCTTTGCTCACATTTATTTCTTCCCAAGAAACTGTTCTTCTTTTGCTATTTTTTTTTATAAAATTTACAGCCTCATTGTGAGATATCCTATATATCCAAGAAGAAAATTTGCGGTCTAAATCAAACTTGTTTAAATTTTTATAAGTTTTTGTAAAAACATCTTGCAAAAGATCTTGAACCTCATCCTTATTGCGAATCAAGTGAAACATGTAAATGAACAAGCTTTTTTCATAACGCTTGAAAAGTATTCTATAAACTTCCAAGTTTTCATTCATAACAATTTCAACCAACTCGTTGTCTGTAAGTTTTTCTCGCAACTTATCTGTTTCTAGTCGATTTTCACTATATTTTTTTTCAATCTTAATTTTTGATTTATTTTCTAACTTTCCGTTTTTTTTCAATTTAAAAAAGACTTCTTGCTTAACTTTCTTAGAACTTTTCTTTTTAGTATTCATGTGATAGCATCATTTAATGATTAAGGTGGTAATGATGCGATATAAAACACTTACTGATATTTAAAATCATACCATATTCAAACGATTATGACATTTTATTTTAAATTAAAAACAAACCGATGTCCAGTGAATATATATTAGCCATAGAAACTTCTTGCGATGACACCGCCATCGCTGTTTTACATTCAGATAATAAATGTTTAAAAATATTATCCAATAAAGTATCTTCTCAAACAGAAATACACGCGCAATGGGGAGGAATTGTGCCTAATTTAGCTGCCCGCGAACACGTAAAAAACATTCCCATTTTACTTTCTTCAGCCCTATCAGAAGCAAAAACTTCACTGGAAAAAATAAATTTAATTGCCGTTACCAATGGACCAGGGCTCATTCCCGCTTTACTGGTTGGAACTAATTTTGCAAAAACATTAGCCTATGTATTAAAAAAACCTCTCATTGGAATTAATCATATTGAAGGACATATCTATGCAAATTGGATAGATAAAACCACCGGCGAAATCCAAAATTTAGATGACATACAATTTCCACTCTTGTGTTTATTGGTTAGCGGTGGTCATACTCAATTGATATTAATGAAGGATCATTTGCAATATGAAATTATCGGGCAAACATTAGATGATGCGGTTGGTGAAGCTTTTGACAAAACAGCTCGCATCCTTAATCTTGGTTATCCAGGCGGACCAGCTGTAGCGCAACAAGCTGCCAATTTCAAGACCAATCTTGAGAATAAAATTTCACTTCCCCGCCCCATGCTAAAATCACCTGATTTTAATTTTTCTTTTTCCGGCCTTAAAACGGCAACTCTTTATGAAACCAAAAAAAATCCCCAATCACTGAAAGACTCTTCCTACGTAGCAATGATTTGTCATGAATTTCAACAAGCCGCAATTGATGTTTTAATTTTCAAAACGTTAAAAGCTGCTCAAAAATTTAATCCGCAAACTATTCTACTGGCCGGCGGTGTCAGTGCTAATTTACAATTAAGAAAACAACTAGGCGAAGCTATTGAAAAAAAACTGCCACTTATTGCCTATCATTTATTGCCAGTTTCCTTAACTGGCGATAACGCCGCTATGATCGGAGCCGCCGCCTATTTCCGTTGGCAAAAAATGACTACCGCCGAAAAAGCTCAGACAAAAAATAATTGGAAAAAATTATCGACAAATGCAAATCTGAAAATCTAATGATTTGCAGTTAATTTTCTTGAAAAATATTCTTTTAACTGCTAAAATTAAACTTATTGGGCAAGATATTTTTTCTGTCAGTCTTTTGCTCACGAGTATTTATTGTTGATAAACCTAGTGTTTTATGAAAAAAGAATTTCCTAAAATATATGATCCGCATTCAATTGAACAAGACATCTACCGTCAATGGGAAACTAGCGGCTGTTTTAATCCTGATAAAATCAACAGTCAAGAAACTTACTGCAATATCTTGCCACCGCCAAACGCTAACGGTGAACTGCATCTAGGTCATGCCAGCGGATATACTTTTATGGATATTTTTGGTCGATTCGAAAGAATGAATGGCAAAAAGGTTTTACTTTTACCAGGCAAGGATCATGCCGGCATCCAAACCCAGGTGGTTTTTGAAAAAAAAATAAAACAAGAACGCAATGTTACGCGCTACGACCTTGGTCGTGAAGAATTTTACCGAGAAACTTATGATTTTTGTACAGCCAGCGCCAATTACATGCGCTCTCAAGAAAAAAAAATAGGGATTAGCGCTGATTGGTCTCGAGAAAAATTTACGCTTGATCCAGATGTATTAAAAACTGCTCTGGATACTTTTCTAAAAATGCATGCGGATAATCTTATTTATAAAGGCAAACGAATTATCAATTGGTGTCCTCGCTGTGAAAGTGCCCTTTCAGATGTAGAAGTAGTTCATAAAGAAACTCCAGGTAAAATATACTACATAAAATATCCTCTCGAAGAAAATCCGCAAAAACATATAACCGTAGCAACCACCCGCCCAGAAACCCTATTAGGAGATAGTGCGGTAGCCGTAAATCCGCAAGATAAAAAATATCTAAAATTTGTTGGAAAAAATGTTATTTTACCCTTACAAGAAAAAATTATTCCAATTATTGCCGATTCCCGCATTGATATGAAATTCGCGACGGGCGCGGTTAAGATAACTCCGGCACACGACCCGCTTGATTGGGAAATTGGCAAGGATCATGGTCTTGAAGAAATATCCATCATCAATGAAAAATCGGTTATAACAGAATATGGCGGAAAATATAAAGGACTTTCAATTACTGAAGCTAGGGCTCAAATTATTAGTGACTTAAAAGAAAAAAAACTGCTAGAAAAAATAGAAGATATTCAACATTCTATTTCTTCCTGTGAACGTTGCAAAACAATCATTGAGCCATTAATTTCCAACCAATGGTTTGTTAATGTTGACGCAGACAGCTTTTCCCTTAAAAAACAAGCTATTGCCGCAATAAAATCAGATCAAATAAAAATATTTCCAGAAAATTTCAAAGACATATTAATTAACTGGTTCGATAACATGCACGATTGGTGCATTAGTCGACAAATATGGTGGGGGCCACAATTTCCCGTTTGGTATTGCGAAAATTGCAAAGAAGAAAAACCTATTATTTCCCTGCAAAAACCAACTGTCTGTCCTCACTGCAAATCAAATAAACTCTTCCAGGATCAAAATACTTTCGACACCTGGTTTACATCCGGACAATGGGCTTACACCCCACTAAACTTTTCTAAAGGAAAAGATACATTTTTTTATCCATCCGACATGATGATAATGGGAAGGGATCTGCTTTTTTTCTGGGCATCTCGCATGATAATGCTAAGTCTTTATCGAACAGGTCAAGTTCCTTTTGCTAATCTTTATTTTACTGGATTAGTGCGTGATAAGTCTGGACAAAAAATGTCTAAATCCAAAGGCAACGGAATTGATCCGCTACTGATGATTGAAAAATTTGGAACCGACGCATTGCGCATGAGCTTGATAATAGATACCGCTCCTGGTCAAGATTATCGACTTTATGAAGAAAAAATAGAAACCTTTAGAAATTTCGCCAATAAACTTTGGAATATTTCCCGTTACTGCTTAACGCAAAACGATTTCAAACTCGAACAAAAAATCGATCTTATTGATATAAAAAGCGGCGCTGACCACTGGATAATGCGACAACTCTCAAAAACAATAACTGATGTAAATCGTCTTTTTGAATCCAAGCAAATTTCCCTGGCCGCCGACAAACTCAAATTATTCACTTGGAATGATTTCGCCGACTGGTACATAGAAACTCATAAAACAGAACAAAACACTAAATTACTAGGCTATGTTTTAGATAAATTACTGCGACTGTGGCATCCATTTATGCCGTTTATTACTGAACATATTTGGCAATTGTCCGGCTGTCAAGGCTTATTAATGACATCAACCTGGCCAACCACGACACCCACTGATCTTTTTAGAGAAAATGACGCTCAGCTGTTTGATTTGATTCGTGAAATAATTATTTCTATTCGCAACGGACGAATCGAAAATAAAATAGATCCAAAAAAGAAAATAGAAATTATCTTTGAAATGGAGCATCAATTGAAAGATCCAAAAAAAGATATTCAAAATTTTATTTTAAATCAAGCCAATCTAATCAAAAAATTAAAAACCGGTGTAGAAAAGATAGCTTTTCAAATCAACATTCCTTCTGAAAAAATTACTCGCACTGTCGCTGGAATCAATATCCATATTCCTCTAAAAGGATTGGTAGATAATCAAAAAGAAAAAGAAAAGAATCAGAAGAATCAAAAGAATTTAGAACAATATATACAAAATCTAAAAAACCGATTAACCAACAAAGAGTTTATTTCCAAAGCACCTGCACATATCGTAACTGAACAAAAAGAAAGCCTATTTAAAGCAGAGAGGGATCTTGAATATTTAAAAAATCAACTTAAACAACAAGGCGAATGAAAAAAACTGAATCTTTTATTTTAGGCCTAACAGCAGCAGTAGCAGCGCTGATTTGCACAATAACATTAACAACTGTAATAAATTTTTTAAATCCTAATTTTTCTCAATCCTTATTTTTCATTATTCTGGCAATTATTGTTGAAGAAATTTTTAAATTTTTATTTTTATTAAAAATTATCAAAAAATCAACTTTTCTGCTTAGAAACGCTTTTTTTCTCGGACTAGGATTTTCACTGATAGAATTGATTTTTATTCTTTTGGGAGATTATCCCGTCAAAGAAATAATTCCGGCTATGCTTCAAATATCAATAATTCACATTTCAACTTCAGTTATAATAACAAAAATAATTAAATTTAATCCACTTTCATTCTCAAAAAAAATATTAGCCCTAATTATCGCTTTTGTAGTACACCTCACCTATAATCTAACTGCCTTACAAGAAAAAGGACTTTTTTTCGCAATATTATTCGGCGTATTAACATTAATGTTTATAACTTTTAAAAAAAACAAAAAAACAACTATTGCACCAGCTGAACTTATGCTATAAAATATAATTAGCTTGTGTAATTTTTTAAAAATATAATCCCCTAGGGGATTCCAATTATATGGTAAAAACTAAAAGATCTTTCATTGAAAGAATGACCGGGGTTAAAACTATAAAAGAAGATGGCGTTCGAGAATCGATGCCAATTTATGCCGAAGAAGATAATTCAGAAATGATTATGAACAATGGATCTTTTTCCAATTCGTTTTCTATAGAAAATGAAGATTCCGGTTATGCCGATGATGCCGAAGGACAATTAACGATCGACGTTTACCAAACCGAAACGGATGTGGTTATTAAATCAACAATAGCCGGAGTAAAACCTGAAGATTTAGACGTTTCCATTAATAATGATATGGTTACAATCAAGGGAGAAAGAAAGAATGAAGAGCGCGTTTCAACAGAAAATTATTATTACCAAGAATGTTACTGGGGTGGTTTTTCCCGCTCTGTTGTGCTACCAGTAGAAGTTGTTGCTGATAAAATTGAAGCTTCCTTAAAAAATGGAATCTTAACCATAAGATTGCCCAAGGCAGACACTACTAAAACCAAAAAAATTCAGGTTCGTGGTTTTTAAATAAAATTCTCCTTGACACCTTAACGCAAAAGAGATTTTTAAAGAATCTCTTTTGTTTTCCGATAATCATGAATAAGAAAAACTCAATTATCAAAAAAGAAGCAGAAAAAATATCAAAAGTAATTATTATTTTTGTGTTTTTTTTAATGTTCACGTTAACAGCTCAAAAGTCACTAGCAGCTTCAGTGTTAAATGAAAATGAAATTTTATTAAAAATAAAAGATTTTTCCAAAACTGTTCCCTACTCAGAATATTCCAATTGGATATTATTTTCGCCATCTCTTTCATTAAATAAAACTTACCGCTCCGAAATTGAAAATATTAATTATTGCGCAGAAAAAAATCTAATTTGCCAAGTTTTTCTATCACGAAGAGACTACTTACACACCAAAAAAAGTACCGCCATGTCTTTTAATGCTAATAATGCTAAAATTTATTTGGAAAAAATTTCCTCAGAAATAAACACGGAACCGATTGATGCTAAATTCAAAATGGAAAATAACAAGGTTCTGATTTTTATTCCAGACCAAGAAGGATTGAAGATTGATTTGGAAAAAAGCTTAGAAATTCTTGCTGAAAATTTTCAAAAAACTAATGGATTTGAAAATAAACAAGAAATAATTCTGCCCTATTTAAATTTAAAGCCAAAAATAAGCTCAGCTGATGTTAATGATTTAGGAATAAATACTCTAATTGGGGAGGGTAAGTCCAATTTCAAAGGATCAACCACCAGCAGAATACATAATATAAAAACCGCCATGACCAGATATGATGGATTGCTGTTAGCTCCAGGGGAAGAATTTTCATTTGTACAGATACTCGGACCAGTAGATGGAGAACATGGATATTTTCCAGAGCTTGTCATTAAACAAGACAAAACAGAACCAGAATTTGGAGGAGGCATCTGCCAGGTTTCCACTACGGTATTTAGAGCTGCTATCTATGCTGGTTTAGAAATAACTGCCAGACGAAACCACGCTTATCCGGTTTCCTACTATAATCCACAAGGAATGGATGCCACTATTTATGTGCCGAAACCAGATTTAAAATTTAAAAATAATACACCAGGCCATATACTATTTCAACCAAAAATAGAAGGAACCGAATTAACCTTTAGTCTTTATGGAACAAATGATGGTAGAAAAACAGAAGTTGATGGGCCACATGTTCTAGAAAAAAAAGCTGATGGATCAATGAAAACCATTTTTACTCAAAAAGTTATCAACGAAAACGGTGAGGAATTGATAAATGAAACGTTTAGTAGTTTTTATGATTCTCCTGATAAATTTCCACACCCCTCCACAGAAAAAATAACCGAAAAACCAAAAGATTGGTCCAAAAACCAATGGGCAGATTATAAAAAAGCTAATGGGATATGATTCTTTAACCATTGACTATTTGACATTTACCTGCTAAAATTCGGGGTGTGCTTGTTTTCTTAAATAATTGTTTTTCAGAAATACTAAACTATTTTCCTATAAACATGGGTCATTAGCTCAGTTGGTAGAGCAGTTGCCTCTTAAGCAAACGGTCGCAGGTTCGAATCCTGCATGACCCACTGATTTACGTTATATATTGAAAGCCCTCGTAGTTCAATGGATAGAACACCAGCCTTCTAAGCTGGTTATCTAGGTTCGATTCCTGGCGAGGGTACAAGTTTTCAGTTTTAAATTTTCAACTTTTTAAGAAAATAATTTTTATTATTTAATCACAAAATTAAAAATTAAGATTTGAAAATTACATACCCTGACAAATTAAAATGGTGGCTATAGTTCAATGGCAGAACATCGGTTTGTGGTACCGAGTACAAGGGTCCGATTCCCTTTAGCCACCCAGTATTATTTCTCATGCGTCCTTAGCTCAATCGGATAGAGTGTCTGGCTTCGGACCAGAAGGTTGGGGGTTCGAGTCCCTCAGGGCGCACCAAAAAATCCCGCTTTAGCGGGATTTTAACTTTTCACAATTAATCAGTCTAGTATGGCTTGAAAATATCCTTGAGTTCCGGATATTCTTTTACATATTCAGTTTTTCTTTCAGCCACTATTTCCAATGCCTTGGAAAAATAATCTTCCTTGAAGTTTATCCCAGCATCTTTAGTCTTTTTATAAATAGCTCTTTCCTCTTCACTCCAGGTCGAGCCATACAAACTTTCATACCAAAAAAAACCCCCGAAAACAGAGACAACCAAAATAATTATTCCAAAAAACACTTTATAATAATTATTCCAAAAAACACCTACTGATGCCCATAAATTTTTAGTATTTTTTTCGTTTTTTATTTTCATTTTTGTTTAAAAAATAACGATATATCAAATTTTTATATATAAAATGCTACCTCCATAACAACTTCTAGTAAATCTTCCTTTGGTAATTCCTGTATTATATCTACTTTATTATTTTCATCTGCATTCAATACTTGATCCTCCTGCTTATGAATAATACTCAAACCAAAATAATCACCCGAACCATCAGCCTTTTTCTTTTCCCCAAATTTCAAAAAAATAATATCAGAAAAATAATTCATATTTTCCAATTTACGTATAAATTTCATTGTCTGATTAAAATTCCCATTTAAAACTATTTTCATAGTAAGAAAATCCTTTCCTGGCAGATCACTAATCATGTCTTTCTTCTTGTCACTGCCCTTATTTGCGGTATTTTTTACCAATTCATTGTTTTCAGTTATAATTTCTATATTTATCGCATTGCCCGTTTCAATTGCTGTCTTTTCCAATTCTTCTATTAAAAAAACTGCGTTCTCCTGTCTAAAAAAAACATCTAACTTTTTTTCTTCCTTGCTTATAATATCCATCTTATCTTTCAAATGTGGAATATCTTCTATTTTATTTTTAGTTATTGCATAATCAATAGTTTTTTCTTCGGAGTAATTTCTTTTTTGTTCAATATTACGAAATGCTGGCTGCATAACAAATTTAAAAACACCAGCAACTGCAATAAAATAGAACAAAACAATAAAGATCTCTTTATTTTTTTCCCAAATTTTTATCATTTTATTTTATCATTACTAAACAATCTTTTTTTATTTGAAAATCCATTTGAAAATCTATATCACTTTTTGCTACTAAATTAGAGAGTGGTGTGTTTATATTTTCAAAACACTCAGTTTGTTTCATTTTCTCTTGAAAATTTATGAGAGCTTCTCGCTGTTTCGCTTTACCCACCAAAAACACTTGATAATCCTTAGTCGACAACTCAGTCAAATAAACATTTGGTGGCATCACTTCAATCAGCATATTAATAATAACCGACCATCGAAAATGTTTTTCTTGTAAATTATTTATATTTACAATTTTTTTATTTATTGTTTCTAAATTATCTTCATAAAATTTCAAATCTTTATACCCATCATTAGCTATCACTGATTCTAAGTTTTTATTCAAGCCTTCATTTTTTATATCCAAAACTAAGTTTACATCAAAAAGAATAATTGCAAATAAAACAATTGGCACTAAAAAAAATAGTTCCTGATTTATAATAGTTTTTAATCTTTTTTTTCTAAAAATCTCCCTTTTTTTGCTATCAGGGAGAAGATCAAGATATATCTTCATAATTCATGCCTCTTAACGCCAGCCCAATAGCTGTCGCATATTTAACAGATAAATTTCTTTCAATTCCTGGAAGATTTTTTCCCAAAACAACGTTCGTCCAAGGATTTCCCAAGACAACATTCCTTCCCAATCGTCTAGAGAGAAAAGGAATTAAACCCTTAACCGTTGCTTCTTTTCCACATATTATTATTTCATCGACCGTTTTCGCATATTGCAATTCCAAGATAAAAAAATCAACCGAACGACTTATTTCAGCAGTTAAATTTTCAAGTACCGGCTTTACTGCTGAAAAAATATGACTATCCTTAAACTCCGAACCTATCCCCTGAATATTTTTCATTTTTTCAGCTTCTTGTAATGAAATATTCAATGTTTTAGAAATAGAATCATTTATTGATTGACTGGAAACCGGAATACTGGAAGTAAAACATGGAACTCCTTTATTAAATATAGAAAAACTTGTTCTTCTTTCATCAAAATCTATTATCAATACGGATTTATTTTCACTATTAACATCGAGCAGGCTTCTGGCCTGAGCTATCGACTCCATTTCAAATCCCACCACATCTAAACCTGCCCCTTCCAATATAGCCAAGAATTGATCGATAGTTTTCTTGGAAACTGCAACCACGATAACATCCATTTTTCCCTTATCGCAAGATATATTTTCATCTAACATCTGCCAATCATAATAAACCTGATCCAAAGATAATGGTATATTAGCTTCTATTTCCCACTTTATTGCTTCTCCAGCTTCTTCCACGCTCATTTTTGGGATAGAAATAATGCGCAAAAAAGCCTTGTTTTCAGGAAGAGAACAGATGACTTTATTAGATTTCATCTTCCTTGGTCCTGCCTTATCTATAGCGTTTTTTACTGCCAAGGAAACTTGATCTGTTTTTAATATTTCACCATCACAAATACTACCAGAAGGCATAACAAAAGAACCGAATCCAATTAGTCGATCTTCTTTACCCTCTTTTTCAAATTGCACAACCCGAACTGTTAAATCACTAAGATCTATTCCGATTGCTGTTCCAGTGAAATCAAAAATTTTTTTTGCAAAAAAACTCATTTTTTATTTTTATATTTATTTCCTATTTCTCATTATAACTCTTCCCACAAATCTATCAAATATTTATCTCCTGTCGGGAAATAAGGTGGTGGAAAATACAACAAATTATTATCATAATTAAGATTGCGAAAACAATATCCATCACCAATACTAAAAGATCCGCAACTATATGCACTGCCTACATGAGTAAATCCATATCTTTGATTTGTGGCTATCGCACCAAAAACGGTTATAGCATTCTTCTTATTGCCATAAATCTCCCTGCCCACCCTACCATCTACCGCCAACAAGGCTGCATCTATTCTTAAATCATCTTCGCTATTCATAATAATTTCTATATCATCTTGAGCCATTACTCCAATTACATCAGAACCATCGTAATTAGTATATCGAATGTCATTTTTTATATACACACTCGATTTCTCTCCTGTAATCAAATTAGCAGCAACGATGGTAACTCGAACATTATCAATCGCACCTTCCATTGTTACATTGCCATCCACAAAAATAAGTCCATTATCCGGTATTGGAAAATTGGCAAAAGTGGTGTCATAATTTTTTATTTCATTAGTACTGCCATGATAACTTCTGATTGTAGCAATATCAAAAGTTCCATTGGTTTTTAAAATTATATGCCTTCCTTTCCCATCATTATTAAAATACAAACTACCATTAGTTCCCGCAATAGCCTCGGTTTTTAATAAATTAAGATCGGATGAAACAGTGCTAAAATCCTTAACTGGTACAGGAAATCGTTTACCAGCAGTAAAAACATCACTATTCATATTGGTGTTATATTCATTTAGCCAAGATGTCCAAACACCAGGCTTAATCGCTTTAACATCACTATCGCTATCATAATACTGACTAACTCCGCTATAAACAACATTATTCGCTGTTCCATCAAAATGTACTCCACCGTTAGCGAATATTTTTCCATTAACCTCTGTACCATCTCCAAATCGCAAAAAACTATTACCCAGCGCAACGTATTCACTCCAAGAAGGTCTTCTAAATCTTGCCTTGATTATTCTTTTAACATCCGGATATTTATACGTATAACCAGTTGATGTTACGTCAACAATAGTTGAATTAAAATTGGGAGCCGTAACGACTATTGAATATTCTCCAATATTATTTCCCGCCCCATCTTCAAAAATTCCAACATAAGGACTGCCCACACCTCTAGGATTGCCATCTTCCCAAAAATCCATTATCTGTTGAGCGCTTTTACCATCAGTTTCATGTGCCAAATACCAACGATAATAATTTATTCCAGACTCAGCTATATGAAAAGCATTCTCTTTAGATTCAATATTGTATCCATATCTTAGTTGTGAAACAACAAACGATACCAAAGATGTTAGGATAACAGAAACTACCGCTATCATAACAATTCCATAGGCAATGGCTGATCCCCTGAAAATAGAAACTTTAAATTGTTTTGTTTTTTTATTCATTATATTCATTGAGATTTCTTAAATTTACAAATGATTCAAATTTTACATTTTCCGGAGCTGTTTGAGGTTTTATATTCACCCATAAAAAAATTTTAATGAGTTTTATGTTTCCAGTACTTGCTGGGGTAGTCAATGGATTATTCACATTATCTCCTGGATAATTTTCATTATAGTAATAAAAAATTGGATCAGAGGGCGTATTTGAAACATGATCAACTATTATCTCAACTTCTTGATCCCCGACTGGATAAACCGCTGGTAGTCCAGTTGGCTCAGAAATACCTTTTTTTAATTTTTCATCCTCAAAAAAATAATGTATCCTTTCTGTCGCCAAATCATCATCATTATTAAAATAAACGACTAAATCAAAATTATCTGCCGATTTAATCATATAACTCCCATCATCGGCCTGCCTGGTTTTTCTTAATTCACTAACCACTCGACTTACAGCTCTAGACGCGACTCTTATTGATTCCCCCTCCTCAATCACAAAAGAATTAACTTTCCAGCTTCGGACAAAAAGCATAGAAAAACCAGCTACTCCAATAAAAAAAATACCTATTGATATTATAACATCAACTATCGTCATTCCATTTTTATTTTTATTTGCAATCATATCAGATAGCTGAAAGATTAATATCTTTGGTTACTAAATTATTTATATTTACAATTGTATCTTCTTCTGAAAATCCGCTTGCGCTTACCGTTAATTCATAATCAGCTGAAACTAATTCTGACGATTCTTGCGCAAAATAGGCATAACCATTTTCATCAGTATCTAATTCCAAATTAATTCCCAACAAATCATTCTTAAGCTTTATTCTGGCTCCTTCAATAGGTCCTTCATCTGCTGAATCCTTGACCTTTACCCATAATGAATTAATGTTTTTATTAGCAAACAAAACTTCAATTTCAACATTCTGACCCGGAAGAATATCAAATTTTTCCGGATCTCCAAGACCAGGATCAACCTTTACAAAAACATAATCTGTTAAATTATCAAGACATTTTAAAAAATACACCCCAAAACTCATATCAAAAAAACTAGCTTCACCCAAAGAGTCTGTTTTTAATGATAACTCTTCAAAATCATATTTATCCGTAATTGGATTAAGACCAATATTTTCCCCTATTTTCCTACCACCCTTCAATGAAAAATCTACTTCCGGAATAGGATTGCCAAGAAAATCTTTTGAAATAATTTTTATATCCGAAGTTTTATCAGTAATAATCGTTTTTGTATTTAAGGTACCCTCAACAACACTAGCGTGCACATCTACTGGAGAAAAATCAGTTGGATCACCTGAATAAGGCGCGTAAGTTCTTACCGGATAATAACCATCTTTATTTATTTCAATTTCATATCCCTGATTAGATTCGGGAGACCCTATAGCCAAATAATTACCGGATGAATCCGTAGTTTTAATATCGCTTATATTAGGAATCACTGAATTGTTTATTATTTTTACAGTAGCGCCCGATATGCCATTGCCTAGTGCATCCAATACGTTTATCGAAAGAATTCCTCCGGAGAGCGGGGGTTCTATACCAGGAGCGGCAAACAAAGAAGTCATTATTACTGATTTTTCTGAACTAAAATCATCCCAAGAAACCGTTATCTTAATTTGTTTATAATCATTTGGGCGATTATCATTAGTCGCTAACACAGTCCCATCAAAACCATCATCCTTATATCCAATTTCAGTTATAACTCGAAAAATTCTGTTCATCCTTATCACATCTTCCTGAGGATCAATATCGCCGGGAACATCGATACTGCCTTGCGTACCAATATCTGCATATTGCAAGCTCCTGGTTATTTCCATTTTTTCATTAGCCAACTCTATTGCAGTTAATCGCATTTTGGTTTCCAAAATATAATTAACGCCTAATGTAAAAGTTGAATAAAAAGTAACCGTAGTAACTATAAATATAAACAGAAAAACTAAAGCCTCTATCAGAGTAAACCCGTTTCTTTTTATTCCCAAACAATTTGATCGCATATTTTTCGTATCCTATAAATTTATTTGATATTTTCCATTAAACTATACATTGGTTGCAACATCGCAATAGCAAAAAATCCTACTGCACCACCAATAATAACCATTAAAATTGGTTCTATGATTGAGGACATATTTTTTGTTATCTGATTAATTTCTTCTTCATAAAATTCAGCTAACTGCAACAACACACTTTCAGTTTTACCGGTTTCTTCACCTACCTCAACAATTTGATACACTAAAGGCGGAAATATTTTTCTATCAGATGACAATATTTTGCTCAAAGCCACTCCCTTTTGAATATCTTCCACTCCTTTAATAAAAGCCTGTTTATAGAAATAATTAGATAATGTATTAGAAACGATTTTTAACGCATCTATGACACTTATACCGCTTTTCAATAAAGAACTATAGATTCTGGCAAATCTAGCGCAATTAACTTTTATGACGATATTATTTATGACTGGAATTCTTATTACGACATAACTCCAAATTTTTTGCCCCAACGAACTAGAAAACAAAAATTTTACTCCCAATATAACAACAACCAATCCAATCAAAACTAGGGCGCTGTTATTTTTTAATAAATCACTCAACGACACTATGAATTGGGTGGCTTTGGGTAATTCCACATTCATGTCTTTAAACACTCCCATCATCTGAGGAAGTACGTATGTAAGCATCAATATTCCTATCATAAGCATGACTGAAATTATAACTGCTGGATATATCATAGCCCCGCGAACTTTGCTCAATAAATCGTGTTCTTTTTCCAATTGAATGGCTACAATCTTTAAAACCTCATCTAAATTACCGCCGGCTTCACCAACCCTGACCATATTAACAAATAATTCACTAAAAACTGCCGGATATTTTGCCAAACCCTCACTAAGAGTCCGCCCCGACTGAAGATCTGTCTGTATATTGGTTAGGATATTTCTAAAAGTTCGATTTTCTGTTTGAATTGTCAGATTTTGAAGAGCCCGGGAAATCGGAAGTCCTGATGATATCATTACGCTTAGATTGCGAGCAAAAACCATTTTTTCTTTCAAGGGAACATTTTTAAATTTATCTAAAAATTTTACCTTAATTGAAGTATCTTTTTCTTCCAACAATTTTATCGAAGTTGGCAGGAAACCTTCAGCTTTAAGCTGAAGCACTACACCCTTTTCATCTTTCGAAATTATCTCTCCTCCTTTAGTTTCACCGGTATAACTTTTAGCTGTATAAATAAATTTTGGCATAATCTTGAGCTTATAAATTACAACTTCAATTTATAGATATTTTCTAAGAAAAGAAATTGATTTTTGAAAACTATTCCTTAGTCACTCTCAAAACTTCTTCAATCGAAGTTATTCCATCGATTATTTTTATAAATCCGTCTTCACTCATCGTAGTCATTCCCTGTTGTTTGGCCATTTTTTCCAATTCATCCGTTGAAGCGTTAGCTGTAATTAATTTTCCAATTTCTTCATTAACCTCCAATACTTCATATATCCCAACTCTTCCTTTATAGCCTTCGTTGTGGCATTGTTCACATCCCTTGGTTTTATAAAAAGAAATGTCCGTCCACTTATCATCTTTGCCTACCTTTTTGGTTAATTGCGAAGATTTTTTTAAAGCTTCCAATATTCCATCCATATCAAAAGTTTCTCTTAGTGTCGCTATTTCTTTGTCATTGAGCTTATATTCCGCCTTACATTCTTGACACAATTTTCTAACTAAACGTTGAGCGATTATAACGTTAACTGTTGAGGCTATTAAAAACGGTTCTGCGCCCATATCAGCCAAACGAGGTAAGGTTCCAGCAGCGCTATTGGTATGCAACGTTGAAAGCACTAAATGACCAGTCATAGCAGCATGTAATGCAATTTCCATCGTTTCTTTATCGCGTATTTCTCCCACCATTATAATATCAGGATCTTGACGTAAAAGAGAACGCAAAGCGGCAGCAAAGCTCATTCCTATCTTAGAATTAACCTGAGTTTGATTTATTTTTTGCATCCGATATTCCACCGGATCTTCCACTGTACTGATATTAACTTCCGGTCTATTTAATATATCCATTATAGTATAAAGTGTTGTCGTTTTACCGCTACCAGTCGGACCAGTAACTAAAATCATGCCATTGGGTCTTTTTATTTCACGATGAATAACCTCCAGAGAATCACCTATTAATCCCATTTTTTCCAAAGTTAATCCTTTTGATGATTCATCTAAAAGACGCATGACTATTTTTTCGCCATCAAATATAGGCAGGATACTAACACGAAAAGCTATTTTATAACCATCCTTTTCAATCTTGAATCTTCCGTCCTGGGGCAAACGATGTTCGTCTAATTTCAAATTCGCTAACACTTTAATACGGGCAACTAAACCAGATATTACCTGCTTGGGCAAAATCATGGCATCATGCAAAACACCGTCTATCCTATATCTAACCCTTACTTCTTTTTCATCTGGTTCGATGTGGATATCACTGGCAGATTGCAATATGGCATGCTTAAGCAATGTATCAACTATCCTTATAATTGGCAGGTCTTGAGCCATTTTTTCAAGATCTTCACTGTCCTGTCCACTGGCAATATCCTCGGAATCCCTGCTAATAATATCACCAAATTCAGCTTTTAAGCTTTTTTCATATTGCTTAAGAACCTCTTTAATACTTTCATCTGAAGTAAGACAAGGAACTATTTTTAAACCGGTTTTTTTTCGAATAAAATCAATCGTTTGCAAATCTTCCGGATTAATCATCGCCACCTTCAAATTATTACCCTCTCTTTCAAAAGAAACTATATTATATTTTTTAGCGATAGGTTCAGGGATTATCTGTAAAATATCAGTGGGTATTGATTCTTTTTCAAGATTAACAAAAGGTATCCCCAATATATAAGCGTATAATTTTCGCAATTCAATTTCTTTGACAATCCCTTGTTCCAATAACAAATCACCCAACTGTTTGTTTTGTTGGTCTGCCTGAGCATATAGCTCTTCAACTTTCGCCGTATCGATTAAATTTGAATCCAGTAAAAAATCCCTTAACTGATTATTTTCTATTTTCATTTTTTTCCCGCCAAGATTGAATCTTAAAAAAAATCAAAAGACTCAACAGGCAAGGTTTTTTTTATTTTTATCTTTATTTGAAGCCTTTTCTATCAATTCATGTTCAATACTGATTTTATTTTCTGAGTTATTTCCTCCAATTTATAATCCGCCTTAACCAAATAGGTAGTTGCGCCCAATTCTAAAGCTTTTTCCACATCATTAACGCTACCTAAATTAGTCAATAAAATTATCGGAATATTTTTAGTTGCTTCATTTGATTTAACCTCTTTAATTACTTCATACCCATCTTTTTTTGGAAGAATTATATCCAATAATATCAAATCTGGATTCTCCGATTCAATTTTTCGCAAACCCTCTTCACCATCAATAGCCGTTGCAACATCGAAACCTTCAGCAGTCATAAAATCTTGTAATGCCTTGTTTAAAACTATTTCATCTTCAATTATAAGCAATTTTTTCTTATTCATTTTTTTAGTATCGCAAGTATGTATTTTTTTAAAAAAATTACCTACTTGTGTTGTAAAATTTATCATTTTTTTTTAACGGTAAAGAAAAACAAAAAGTTGATCCTTTATTTTCTTCAGAATCAAACCACATTGATCCTCCCGATTGTACTATAACGTTTTTAGCAATATAAAGACCCAGTCCTGTTCCTTCTGTTTGATTTTTAATAACATTATCACTTCGAAAAAACTTATGAAAAATATTTTTTTGTTGTTTTCTTGGTATGCCAACACCCTCATCCTTAACGCAAACCACGATTCGATCGGACTCCGGTGTTATAGCTATATCCACATTACCGCTGGTTTTTGTATATTTAATACTATTTGAAATTAAATTATCTAAAACTACTTCCAATCTTTTTCTGTCTCCAATTATTTTAGGAACATTTCCATAATTAGTTACTTTTATTGCCACATTATGCGAACTGGCTAAATTCTTGTTACTGTCAATAACATCTTTAATAATCTTAACGATATCTAATTCTTCTTTAATCAAAGGCAATCGTCCCTGGTCTATTCTGGCAACGTCCAGCAAATCGTTAACCAGTCTTATCATCCGCTCATTTGAAGTATTTATATTGCTCAACAGTTCTTGTTGTTTTTCATTTAATCCATCGCCGAATTTTGAAATTAGAAGTTCCATTTCCCAATTCATTTCCGACAGTGGAGTTTTTAATTGATGGGAAACAATAGAAACGAATTCCGTTTTCATTTTATTGGCGCGCGCAATTTCATCTACACCACGAATTATGGAATTTCCAATAGTAAAAAGAACGGTTACCAGAACAAATTCGCTAGTCAACAAATATTCCAAAGAATCAGAATTTTTAGAAACAAAATACACCGTTAACATTGAAGCAGCTATAATAATTCCCATTAAAATAAAAAGGAATCCTGGTGAACGCCAAACGCTCACACCCAATTCATTGGCTTGTTTTTTAAGATTAAACTCGTCCAATATTGATTCAGAAAAAAACATCATTATTTTTTATTTTTACTATTGACATTCAAGCTGTTTATTATTTTTATTATAGCACAAAAAACTATAATCCAAAATTTCAAAAATACGCTAAGAAAGTCAAAAAAAATAACTTAATTTAATATTTTCAATATCATTAAGATTAAATTTTAAATTCAACCACATCACCGTCACGCATGACATAATCTTTGCCGACAGTTTTTATTGCGCCAAGTTCTTTAGATTTTCCCCACGAACCGATTTCTAAAAGCTTATCCCACTGGATAATATCTGCTCGAATAAATTTTTCTTGAAAATCTGTATGTATTGCCGCGGCAGCTTCCGGAGCAGTTGATCCCTTTTTAAATGTCCAGGCTCTGGTTTCCTGCTTTCCGGTAGTTAAATAAGTTTCCAATCCCAAAAGAAAGTAAGCCTCGACAATTAGACTGTCGATATGTGATTCTAACTCAAGTTCATTTTTTTCGTCTTCGCTCATATCAATTAATTCTTCTTCTATCTTGATATCCAATTTAATATGCTTTCTTTTTTTCATTTCTTCCGACAGTTCAACACCAAGATCGGAAACATTATACACGTAAAGGAATGGCTTCATGGTAAGCAGTTGCATATCTCTGATAATTATTTTTCCGTTTTCATCTTTCATTATCTCCAATAAATCCGGCGTTTCATTGGCTAATTTTCCACTTTCCAAAGTTGTTTTTATTTTTTTTACAACTTCCAATTGCTTATCAGCTCCTTTTTTATTACCTCGCACTTCTTTTTCAATTCTTGCTTCTGTCTTAATAACAGTTTCCATGTCGGCCAAAACCAATTCAGTATTAATCACTTCAATGTCATCTAGTGGATCGATCTTGTTATGAACATGCGTAATATTGCTATTTTCAAAAACACGCACCACCTGAGCAATAGCATCTACTTCCCGGATATTAGCCAAAAATTTATTTCCTAATCCTTCGCCCTCTGCAGCTCCTTTAACTATTCCCGCTATATCAACAAATTCCACGATAGCCGGAACTATTTTTTCCGTTTGCGACATTTCTGATAATCTTAAAAGACGCTCATCTGGGACCTTAACTATTCCAATATTTGGCTCTATTGTGCAAAAAGGATAATTATTGATATCTACCGGATTTTTGGTTAAAGCTTTAAATAATGTCGACTTTCCGACATTGGGCAAGCCGACAATTCCAATTTTCAACGACATAAATAAATAAATTTTAAAATTAAAAAAACACTCGAAACTAAAGTATCCGTCTTTGCTATTCTACTGGAAATGACAAAAATAATCAACAATAAGCCATTTTTCTTTACTTGAATAGTTTTTATGCTATTATTATTTAACGATTATATCCTTAATCCATTATTGAATTCACATGAAACCAAGCCACATTATCTGTCATTACGGAGAAATAGCACTAAAAAAAGGCAATCGACTTTTTTTTGAAAGACAATTAGTTAAAAACATCCAGCAGCAATTAGAAAAAGATTTTGCCGATTCAATCAAAAATGTCCAACGCAAATTTGGCAACATAACGATTGAACTTCAGCCTGAACAAAAAATCAACCTTTCGCTTCTAGAAACAACTCTTGCCCAAATATTTGGCATAGTTAATTTTTCCTTAGCTTTTAAGATCGATCAGGATTTAACCGCCATCAAAAAAACGGTTTATGAGCTACTAAAAAAAGAAGACTTTAAAACGTTTCGCATAACTGCCCGTCGAAGTGAAAAAAATTTTCCATTAACTTCTGAGGGTATAAATCGCGAAGTGGGTGCCTTTATCGTAGAAAAAATGAATAAAAAGGTCAACCTGAAAAATCCCGAACGAAATTGTTTTATAGAAATAACCAACGGGAACGCTTTTATTTATAAACAAAAAATTAAAGGGGCTGGCGGATTGCCGGTTGGTACTGCCGGCAAAGCTCTAGTCCTTCTTTCCGGCGGACTTGATTCACCTATTGCCGCCTATTATGCCCTCAAAAGAGGCTTAAATATAAAATTCGTTCATTTTCACTCAATGCCCTACACCTCCAAAGCATCTCTGGAAAAAGTTACACAACTAGCAAAAAAACTTAAAAATTACAAAGCTTCTGGACAAATATTTTCCGTTCCATTTTCCGATGCACAAAAAGAAATAATGCTTAATTGCCCAGACAATTTGCGTATAATACTTTATCGTCGAACAATGCTACGTATAGCTGAAATTTTAGCCAAAAAAAACAAAGCTTTAGCTTTGGTTAGTGGCGATTCTCTTGGTCAGGTCGCTTCTCAAACATTAGAAAATCTTTCAGTTGTCGGACAAGCCTCTAAAATATTATTATTACGCCCATTAATTGGCTTAGATAAGGAAGAAATTATGCAAAAAGCCCGCGAAATAGGAACTTATGATATATCTATTCTCCCGCACGATGATTGTTGTACTCGTTTGATGCCAAAAAAACCCGAGCTTCGATCAAAATTGGATGATGTATTGAATGCTGAAAAAAATCTAGATTTTGAAAAAATAATCAATACCGCTTTAAAAGAAATGGAAACTATATTACTATAAATCAACATTAAATCCAATCTTTTTTAGAAAACAAAAGAAACAATGTCAATGAAATTAGCGCCGTCGAAAAAACTATTCCAACAAACGCCAATGGATTTTTATCAAAAGGCAATGTGACATTCATGCCAAAAAAACTAGCAATCATAGTTGGCACTGTCAAAAGAATTGTTAATGATGTTAAAAATTTTATAACCCGATTAAGTTCATTGGTTATAATCGTAGAATAAGCCTCTCGCACGTTTATAGAATAACGCAAGGTAGACTTTGCTAATTCCACTAATTGACGATTTCCCAAATAAACATCTTCCAATAAATCTTGATCTTTTTCAAAAAAATCAATATGCCGTCCTTCCGTCAAAGAGGATAAAACCGAGCTAGTAGGCACTAACGCTGAAAGAAAATCGTTAAGAATTTTTTCATAATCTACAAACTGAACTATGTCCTTGCTACTTAATTTTCTTATCTTAACTTTTATTGCCCGTATCTTCCTGCCAATATCATTAAGAAAAATGCTATATTGAGTATTAATAGCAAATAAAATTTGCAAGAAAAATTTTATTCGTTGATTGGTATTAAATTCATTTTTTCCTTTCAAAAAATCTTCCAAAAAAACTGCCTTTTCACGAATTACTGTCAAAATGAAGTCTTCACCAATTGCTACCAAAAGCGGAATCGTAACCACTTCGCTACTACCGTTTTTGGGAACCCTGGTGAAAAAATAAGTCACTCCATCCTCTCTCTCTATTCGAGGAACCTCATAAGGATCAATGGCATCCAAGCACAAGCTCTCATCAATATTTATAACCTTGCTTATTTCAGATATCTCTTTGGCACTCGGATTTTCCATGTGTATCCAAGACCCTTTCTTGAATTGCGAAATGACTTTTAATTTTTTTTCTTTAGCTGTGTGAAAATATATATTTACCATATTTATATTATAACATTTTTTTTTCAATCAACAAATTAATCTCAGTCAAACAAAAAAACCGCTACAATAAATTGAGCGGTTTTTGTAAGAAGATTTTTAAAAAAGTCCCATTTGTCCAAAAAGAGTAAAAACCATCATTGGAATTAATGAGAGAAGAACCGCTAATGAAAATTCTTCGTGAGCCTGTTCCTTTTGTTTTCTAACGACACAATGCGGACAATGAGGTGAGTGCTCCATTTTTTTGTATTCATCTCCGTTTTTTAAAAAAACTGAAATGAATTTTTATTAATTTTTATTTTTCCTCTCTTAAGCTTTTTGAGCAAAAGAAGTTTTTTCTTCTTTAGCCTTAAAGCCTAAGATAAGCTTTTTAAAGACAAAAACGGGCAACCGAAGCACCCGTTTCAAATCTTCATATATCTATTATACACCCAAAAAGGTAAAAAGTCAATAATAATATGAAAACAATGTGGGGCTTAATGGCTCTTAAATCATTATTAGATAAAAAAATACTAACCCTCTATTAATTAATCCGATTTAAATACTCCCTGTAATGTTTATACCCCCTATATCCCCTATAATCCTTAAACATTTTTTGAGTTTGCCGATCAAGCGCCTTAACTACACTGCTGTCGGCTTTTTTATATTGCTCATAAATTTTTTTCATTTCAAAATACGAAATATCCTGATTTTTTTTAAGCTGTTTAATGCGAAAATATCTGGATTTATTCTTATCATTTTTATATTTATCTTTATACTCTTTATATTTCTGATAATCCAAAGAATTATTTTCTTCGTCTTCGATTAAATCATCATTCTCATTATCACCCAAATCCTCCTCTAAATATTCCGGCACTTCATGACGAATAAAGCTGGACTGAGAAGAATTAGATCCATAAACAATAAACATGGTATATAGGTATTTTCCGGAAATGAATGATTTTGCACCGCCCCAGTCCCAATAATTTTCAGCATTTGGTATATGTAAAGTCAATTCTTGCGAGAAAGAATCCCCTCCATCCAAACTCTCCACGAAATTATAGTTTCCATTTATCCCGTCATCATAAAAATAAAGAACTTGCTCTGTCTGCGGAATAGTAAAAGTTTCATACAACCATCCGCCACCCTGCAAAGTTCCATCGACTACTTTTCTAGACGCTTCCCATTGATTAGCGGAAACATCATAATCCCTAATCATAAGATCATGAAAACTATTACCTTGCCAAAAAATAGAAATATCTCCGTCTGGACGATTCAATAAAACTCCACCACTACCACTAGTTACCGTGTCCGAATTATTTACACTTGTTTCTCCATCGTTAAGAATTCTATTATCATAACTGACGATTTTTTCATCAATATCAATCTCAATCACTTGCACACTGGGATCTCCAGCAAAAGCGGCTCCTGTAAAACCTAACCAAATTTTAGACTCATCATGTTGAGGAATTATGGTCGATGGCTCAAAATAAAAAAATAAATCACTATCAGTCGCCTCTCGACCTACCGTCCAATTAACACCGTCATCTTCGGAATAAAGATAATATAAGGTTCCTTTAGGAAAATTAAATATGGTAAAAAATATCCACAAATTACCATTTGCATCCTGAATTATGGACCATGAATCTTGCCTAACATCAATTTCAATCCCATATGGATCAGATATATTCGCTGTTTGCCAAGGGGTTGTTAATATTTCAGCCGCGGTTGGCTCCTTGGGAAGTATTTTATATTTAAAATTTTCATAATTTTCTCCATCGCCTACAATAAACACACCATCTTGATTTTCTCCTTCCGAATAAGGCAATGAAGTTACCATAAAATTTCCACCACTATCTCCTAAATCTAAAGATTCAGCTGGTTCCGACCAATTTGAAGTAAAATCAACCGGATCGGCGGCATTAACAAAAAAAGGAGAAGCCAGGAAAATCATCGAAATGATTATTTTTTTCATTTTTTTATTTTTTGAATATTTTAATTTTAAATAATTATACCACAAAAAATAATTGAAATAAATTCTTCCAAAAAATTTTCTATTATTCGTATCTTAAGGCTTCTATTGGATTTAATCTGGAAGCGCGTCGAGCTGGATAATAACCAAAAACCATTCCGATAACTGCCGACACAGCAAAAGACAGTATGATTGAAAACTCTGAAACCATAGTTTTAGTGCCAAAAAAATTTTCCACCATCCAAGAAACCACTATGCCTAAAACTATTCCAATTATTCCGCCCGCAAAAGTTAGCGCCACCGATTCAAATAAAAATTGCCAACCAATATCCCGACTTTTAGCTCCAATAGCCTTACGCAATCCTATTTCTCGAGTTCTCTCTGTTACACTTGTAAGCATCATATTCATAATACCAATTCCACCCACTACCAAAGATATTCCCGCTACCGCGCCTAAAAGAATAGTCAGTGTATCTGTTACGGAAGATGCCGTTTCCACTATATCTCCCTGATTCATGATATTAAAATCAGCATCATCAACATCAATTAAATTATGTCTTTCCAATAATAAATTTTCTATCTCATCTTCCACTGATGTCATTGAATTTTGATTGGCAACTTTAACATTTATCATTGAAAGATATTCATTGCCTTGAAAATATTGTTGATAAGTTGAAAGTGGCACGTATATAATATCATCACTACTGGTAAAACCCGTTCCTCCCTTTGCTGCAGTAACGCCAATTATCGTAAAATCAATGCCATTTATTCTGATTTTTTTTCCTAATACATCATCATCACTCTCAAACAAAGCATCTTTAACATCTGGGCCGATTACGGCGACTTTAGTCAATCTGTTTTGCTGTTGCAAAGTTACAAAAGAACCAGTTTCCATTTCCACATTTCGAACTAGCGCGTAATTTTCCGTAACACCTGTTATAGAAGTGCGCGTATTATTACCTTCCGCAATCACCTGATATTCACCTGAGGATATCGGCGCTACTAATTCAATTTCACTTATTTCCGTTTCAATGGCTTGCGCATCCGTCATAACAAGCGTTTGCGCTGATCCCATTCCACCCCTAATAAAAGAACCTGGGGACTTATGCGCTCCAGGACGAATCATTAAAAGATTAGATCCTATGGACTGAATATTATTTTCGATTTGTTCTTTTGCGCCATTGCCGATTGCCACCATGACTATGACTGAACATATTCCAATCACAATTCCTAAAATAGTCAAACTTGTTCTGGCTTTATTAGCAACAATAGCCGAATAAGTTTCAAATAAAGTATCTTTTAAAAACATTTTTTTAAACTGAAGGATTATTTTTCTTATCGCTAATTATTTTACCATCCTTAATAAATATTACTCGCTTAGCCCAAGATGCCACCTCTTCTTCATGCGTTATAAGAATTATTGTGTGTTTTTTTTCTTCATTTAATTTCCTAAAAGTATCTAAAACAAAATCGCCAGTTCTTGAATCCAGATTTCCAGTTGGCTCATCGGCTAATATTAAAGATGGATCATTAACTAGCGCCCTAGCAATGGCAACTCTCTGCATCTGACCTCCTGAAAGTTGGTTAGAAAGATGTTGCCATCGTTCCATTGGAAGATCCACCGCTCTTAATGTTTCCGCAGCCCTAACCTCCCGTTCTTTTCGAGGAACTTTTTCATATATCAACGGTAACATGACATTGCGCAAAACAGTGGTTCTAGGCAATAAATTAAACGATTGAAAAACAAATCCTATTTTTTTCATACGAATAATTGCTAATTCATCATCGCTAAGTTTAGACACATCTTTCCCATCTAACAAATATTTGCCACTACTAGGAGTATCCAAAGCACCCAATATATGCATAAGAGTTGATTTTCCACTGCCCGAAGGTCCCATAATTGCCACAAATTCACCATCCGCAATTGAAAAGGAAACGTCATCCAGCGCTTTGGTTTGATTATCTCCGCTTTTATAAATTTTAGTTAAATTTCTACATTCAATCATATTTTTTATTGACTCCTTAATGATTTGGACCACTGCCGGTTCCCGGTCCGCTCATCGTTGGCAAAATACCACTTCCAGAAGAACTGGATGTTTCCTTATTAATTGTAGAAGAATTATCTGATGAACTAATAATAATCACATCCCCTTCTTTAATGCCACTTTTTATTTCAATACTGGTATCATTAGAAATTCCGACTTCAACCATCTTTTTTTGTATTTGCAATTGATCAATAATGCTTTGCTTTTTTCCATCATCAGAAATATTTCCATCTCCAACGTAAACCAAAACATACTTTTCCTTATTTCCGTTTTTAATAGCACTATTAGGAACAATGATCACGTCTTTTTTATTTTCAATTTTAATTTCCGCATCAACGCTCATGCCCGGCTTCAAATTATTATTTTCAGATTCAAATTCAATTTCTAATCCATAACTAACTACACCCGACTCAACGTTGCCAATAGTATCAACCTTGGAAACTTTTCCATTAATAATTTCATCCGATAGGGCATCTAGGGTTAACGTAACTTCATTTCCGTTTTTTACCATAGCAGCATCAACTTCATTTAATGTTATATTAGCCACCATTTTACTTGTAATAACTGAAGCCAACACGTCGCTTTGAGAAATAGAATCCCCCGCTTCCACAGCTAAATCTGTTACAACACCATCAAAAGGAGCTTTAATATAATAATCTTCTAATTTTTCTTTAGCATCATTCAGTAAATGATTTTTTTGCTGCACGGAAATTTCCTGTAATTGCCTGTTCCATTTATCTTCTATGGTTTCTGTTTTATATTGATTTTGAATTTGTTTCAATTTGATTTGAGCCGAACGCAATTCTATTTCTGCATTTCTGACTGATTTTTGAGCATCTTCGAAATTAAGCACGGCAATAACCTGATCTTTTTTAACTTCTTGATCGTTTTTTACATACACATCAATTACCTCAATGGCATCTCCCGCGACTACCGGCTTTAAATTAACCTGACTCTGGGGATTTATTTGTCCACTACCAGTAACAGAAACTACGAGCTCCCCTTTTTCGGCAACTTTAGTTTTATATGTAACAATGGCATTATCATTGGAAAAATTTTTATCATACCAATAATATCCCCCTCCCAACAAGATAAATAGTACTATAATTACAATTGCTTTGTGATTAATAAAAAATAACCAACTCTTGCTTAAAAATCCATTTTTTTCCTCCATATTTATAAAATAAAATTAACACTTAAATTCTTTATCCAAAAATATCCAACCTATTCGGCTACTGGAGCAATTAAGCGGTCTTTCATTTCTGGACGACATGATAACTCCTCTGATTGAGGACTTTTTTTACAAATTCCATTAATTTTCTTTTCCTCGTTGTCATCCATTCCTTTGAAAGAAAATTGACAACCATCCCCCTCCACCTTACTTTCACAAGCACTAATACCCGCTTCAAAACCTTCACCAAATCTTCCGCCAGAAGTCTGAACTTGTTGTTGATTTTCAGTTATTGCTTGATTTTGAATTTTATTCTCAACATTTTCTTTTGTTTCATTTTGCCCAGAAGAAATACTGTTTACATCTCCAGTTTTAATATTCAATTCAGGTTTATTTTCTTTACCACAACCAGAAAAAACAAATACTGACGTCAAAACAACCCCCGAAATTATTATCTTTTTTTTCATTTTTTCATCCGCTCATCATCAATCAAGATAACACTTTTAACAATAAAAGTGCTAGAAAATGAGCCTTGCATTAAAATATTATAAATTCAAACAACGTTTATAAAATATCCATTTAAAAAATCCAAATGATATTTTAATAAATAAGACGAAATATGGGTAAGATTGTTTTCACCGACAAAAAAGCTTCAGAACCATGGGTATAACTTTCTTGCTCTCGGTGTATGTCATTCAGAAAATTACGATATTCTTTTGCTGATATGCCACATGTGCCACTATTTGGCACCCACCTTGCAAATGACCATTTGCCAACCCCTAGATCATAAGATAATTTCATTACGTCTATCATCTCGCGATAATTCAAATCAGAAACCGTTGAATTAACAACTATGGGGATATTGGCATTTTTTAATAACTCAATACCATTAATTGTTCTTTCAAAACTTCCTACACTCCTAATATTATCGTGTGTTTCTTTCATGCCATCAAGCGAAACTTGAAACCAATTTATTCCAATTTCTTTCAGCTTGGCAACACTTTTTTCATTGAGCAACTCAGGATTCCCAAGAACTGCTAATTTTTTTACAAATACCCTTGCTTCCTTTAGAATATTCCATATTTCAGGATGAGTGAGGGGGTCGCCACCAGTTATAGAAAAGACAATATCGGCATCCAGTTCCAAACAACAATCTTGCATGTCCGACATGATATTTCTTGCAAATGGCAAGGAAACCATATTCCTATTAAATTCATGGGGGTAGCAGTGATTGCAACGATTTCCGCAAAAATCCGTGATATACCACTGAAAATAGAAACTATTTTTTATGATATATTCTCCTTTTACTTGATAATTTTAATATACTAATCCATTCATACTTCAAGGAAACTTGGCATGTCCCATATCTAATGTCAATCACTTTTAGTTCTGATCCTAATTCCTTGATCCAAAATAATGACTTAACAAAAGCAAAATATAAATTTATTATTTTCAAATATCAGAACTCTATTTTTTAACCGCATAAAAACAAAAAACCCACCAAAAAAGGTAGGTTTTGCTATCTGTCGGGGCGCAGGGATTCCTCCTCACCCAAACTTTCTCACGAGTACGCAGAGAAAGTTTTCCTTCGGAGCCCGGGTTTTCAAAAACGCAAAATCGTTTGCCTTTTTGAAATACCCTTCAAATCCCTGCGCAACTCAGAGAAATAAAGAAAAAGAGAAGATCTTTGATGACCTTCTCTTTTTCTTTATCTGTCGGGGCGCAGGGATTCGAACCCTGTCTAAATGGTCCCAAACCACTCGTGCTAGCCGTTGACACCACGCCCCGTTTTTCTATTTTTATTCACTAAAAACAATATTACCAGCATATTAAAAATAAATCAACAGTCCAAGAAATAGTTATTATTTTTATAAATAAAATCTCATTTTTTATTCTTGACCAAAATTCCTAATTCGAACTTCCATACCATTATCATCTGCAAGAAGACATTTTCCGTTAAAATAATCCGATTGGTTTCTCCGTACAAACCAGAAACGTAAAACTTGTTACTACTATTTTTTTCATTTTTCACAAACCCATTTTCTTTAAAAAAATACCACAAATAGATATAACTTAGCTTTCATAATAAAAATTAACCTCAAGCTTAAATAAATTTATCTACATATTCCAAAAAAACTAACCCTCGTTTTTATTTATCTTATAAGATATTCGAAGCATCATCAGCAAAGCTGCCAAAAGAGCGATATTTGCAATAAATCTAGAACAATAAAAAACAGATTGGCTGAAATCTTTCGAAAATACCCCCACCGCCCTGTCTAACTGTAAAACAGCAGCAAAGGCTAATACTAAAGGAACCACAAGCATCACCTTAAACACCCAATCTAAAGCCTTTCTGGTTCTAAATATTATAATTGTTATAACCACAGCCATCGCAAGATACAATATAATATTAATTGAAGTTAATATTAATTCTGATTTCATGTTGCTTTTATTGATTAATTACTTAAAAAAACCCTTTCTCTTAAAAATATCTTCATCAATTTCTCCATACACAAAATATCTCCCATATTCATATATTACCACTAACAATAAAACTATCAAAAAGCCCAACACTACCAAAACATTGCATACCAATACTTTGTTTAATTTTTCCCTTGTGACAAAAACTTCCCCCACCTGTACGACTTTTTTATCACTCACATTTAAATTCACACTCTGCACATAAGTTCTACCTGCCGTTTCAGCAGAAACTTTCAAAAGATATTCTCCTTCTAACATTCTGTCTTTGAGTTTTATTTTTTTCAAAAAAGAATCATTTCCCGAAAACATAACCTTATCTTGAAAATCCATAACTTTTTCAAAAGACCCGTTCTTCAAGTACATTAAATCGTATTTTATCAAACCTTCCATTGGAAATCCACTACCGATATCGGAAAATAATAATTGCACAGGAATTTCTTCACCCGCAAAATACAATCTCTCGTTTGGAATCATTAATTCAAAAAAATACACATTGGCTACATTATTTTCTAAAAAAAGATCTCCAGTATCACCATCGCCCAACTTTTCCTTATATCCACTTGAAACCAATTCTATTTTTTCAATTCCGCTTTTACTGTCATCCACCAAAAAACTAAATTTGTCAGCATAAACATCCCTCTTTTCAGAAATTTTAAACGGCGATATGTTATACATTTCGATGGTATGCGTTCCATTTTCTAATGGATGTCCCAAATTAGACCAAGACCAATTTCCCATGGAATCGCTCCTGACCGAAACAAAAAATTTTATCGAATTAATTTCCAACAAAATTTCCGAGTTAGGATAAAGTGCTTTCCCTGAAAAAACAGCCACTGGGGTTGTTATTTTTTCAGTTACTTTTTCAATTTTTTCATTTTGCAAATAACCCAAATCAGCATCTAAATTACTAATTACTCGAAAATTTTTAATTAATAATTTATTTTCTCTGTTCAAATCATCCTGTTGAATATTTTCAACATTATCTATTGGATTAAAAGGGGCTATACGTTGATCAAAACTAACAACTTCATAGGCTTCACTCCATGATAAGAGCCCCCCATTAAAAATTGACAAAACTAACATGTTTAAAAAGACAGCGCATAATAAGCCCGTGGCTATGGTAAGATTTCTTATGCCTTTTTGATGTTTCATTTAAAAAAGTATCTTAAGAGAATGTTTCGATTTGCTCTAATATTCCGTTTTTTGCAAATATTTTAACGTCTTTTATGAAATTTCCGTCTGTTTTTTTTGTTTTTTCCTGAATAAATTCATTAATCAATTTTTCTGAGGGGTTTATTTCTTTTTCTTTTTTTCCCTGAATAACTAAAAATTTCAATACATACGTTTCATCTTTTTTTGTCACATTACTCCAAATTTTTTCTATCTCACCCTTATCAGACACATACACCATCTCTACTGGCAATATTTTTTGTCCAAAACTTAATTCTCCCGCATCCACATCAGAAATACAGACAAAAAGAAATATCAGCAAAAAATTTGCTGCAAAAAACAAAAACCACCCTTTTTTCACCGTTTTTGTCACTTTTTTATTATTAACAAAAAATATCTACTTTCCTAATAATACCAATATGTCTGCTTGATCTTGCGCTTCTTCCGCTGGAAAACCTGCTTTTATTTCAGAATCAATATTATTTTTTTTGATTATTTCTTTTAATATTTCAGCATCTTTTGCAAAACCTTCTTTAAAATAAATAATCTTACCGATATAATCATCTTTTTGCGCATTAGCTGAAATGACTTCTAAAAACCCTTCTTTTAAAAGAATTTCTTTTGTTTTACCTGCGCTGCCCGGAATATCGCCTCCATTTAAAACCACAATTTTCAAAGTTTCTCGAGCATGTTCTTTTTCTTTATCAACAACATCGTTATCCCTCAATTCTTTTCTCTCTGTAGTTGTGTTTGGAATATTTGTTCCCGTAGGTGTTTTATTTTCCGACTGCATAATAGTGGCGATTGAATCTTTGTCTTCTGTGTTTTTTTTCTTTCCCAGCCAAAATGCCACCATTCCCACAATCACCAATATTGTTATCAAAAAAACTGTAATTGCTAAAATTATCAATATTTTTTTACCTTTTTTACCTAAACATTTTTTTTCAACGTTATCAACATTTTTTTCAATTTCTGAAACAATTTGTTCACTATTATTATCACTATTTATCCTTATTTCCGCCATGGAAAACGGAGTGCTGATTTTATCTTTTATTGAAACTTTTGGAACAATACCGACGATTTCCTTTTTTGTTTCTATCCCCATCACATCTTCACCACTTTTTTCATTTTTTATTTGACCATTATCCATAACAAGATTTTCTCCAGTAATATTGCTTTGATTTTCTTTTTCTCTTTTTTCTACAGATGGAACCAATATAGCCTGACCCTCATAAAGATGATAAGGTATTTTTAATTTATTGGTTTTAACCAAAACTTTCCATTTAACATCATACTTATCCGCCAAAACAGCGACCGAATCCCCATTTTTAACAATATATTCAACCCAGCCAATTCCACCATAAAGTTTACTATTTCTTCTTTTTATCAAATATAAAATAAATGCAATCAAACCAATAAAAATCAACGCTATTGAAATTTCCCGCCACGGGATAATCCATTTTTTTATAACTTCAGATTTTAATACTTCTTCTGAGCTGCCACTGTTATATTTAATCTCGGCTTGAAAAGAATAATATCCAAAAAAAGGTTTTTTCCAAGAATAATTAGCTAAAAATTTATCTCCTCGTAAAACTTGAAAACTTCTGACCACATCTTCATTTTTTTTGCCAAAAAGTAAATCTTTTATGTATATATCATTACTATGCTCAATGCTAACATTTCCTGAATTAGAAATTTTAGTTTCCAAAAGAAACTCTTTAGGTTTTTTTTCTTTGCCAAACCAGTCAGAGAAATCAAATTCTGAAAATTTCTTAACTACCTTAAACTCATCCATCGTAATTTTCTTGATAACTTCTCCTGGAACTGTTTGATATATTCGAATTCCAACTCGAGTGGTCAATTTCACGCTTGATCCGCCATCTTGAGCGACATCATCGGTAGTTTTTTTCTGTATCAAAATTCCTCCCGTATGTTCTCCCACGTCCACTCCTTGCGGAATTGAAATTATAAATGGAATATTTTTTTTACCTTTACCCTCAATTTTTATCTCGACTGAATCCTTGCCAGCGCACCATTGATCAAAACTTTTTTTCAAATCTTCATTTAAATCTTTCTGTTCAAATTCATTTTTTAAATCTTCTTCATTTAAAGCGCAAAAAGTTTTTATGCTTTTTTGTTTTTTTTCAAAAACTCCTCCTAAATCCTGCGGTACCTCGTCAGGATAAAATTTAACCCAAGATCCGACTCCTTCATTTTTTTCTGAAAATTGTTTAAGCGCAAAACCACCGCCAGAACTTTTTATAGTATCTGCAGCATAAATCAAAACATCTAAAGAATTATCAAAAAGATTCATTACTTCCAAGGCATCTTCCTTGAATTCTCCCGCGGCCAAAGAATAAATAAACCAAGATTCACTATTTTCAATTTTAGAATCTGGATTGGCCGGCTTACCGCCTAACATTCCATATTCTATTGCTTCGGAATTTCCAACATAAAAAAATGAAGAAGCAACCAATAACAAACCCAACACTAGTTTAATATTTTTATTTTTTTGCATTTTTATATAATCATTTCTTATTTAAATATAATTATACAATATTTCCTGAAAAATAAAAAATTCAACAAAAAAAACCGTTTCAAAACGGTTTTCAAAAAATTAATCAATGATTAAATTATATAACAGTTAGAGTCATCTCCATAACATAACTTCCAACCGCTTGGGCACTTGGAATGCTTTGAGAAATTCCCACTCCCACTAAATCCCATTGACCAGGTTTAGCTGCTCCGCTGGTCGCTGACATTAAATCGATACTATCAACAGTCCCTTCTACAAAAGAATCACTATTCCCCTTAGACACATTTGAGGTAGCTGTACCAGATACTCCAGTGATAGTTGCGACACTCGGATCAATCGTCATTTGACCACCAACTAAATCAGCGTCTAGTCCGTCTGTCGCATCTAATGATGAATCATTGAAATCATAGGTATTTGATCCGTTACTCCAAGCACTTGTTGTCCCGTTAGTTGCCGCCATACTTAATGTCCAGGTGTCCGTCGATCCGCTAGGATTAGTAATTCGCATTCTCTCATCTGAGCTTCCCAATACTGATTGTGAAGTTTGAGATGTCATTGAAAAAGCCTTAGCTGGAAAAACTATATTCGGGCTAGCCACAGAATTTCCTGAGCTGTCAACTATCTGCACATCCAAAGTGCCAGATATAGATTGAGACATTTGTGTCGTATCAGCTCCCAAAACCACTAATATTCCGACTAAAGAAGAAACAAAACACACTGATAGTCCAAGAAAAAAACCTTCGATCAATATTTTTTTAACATCTTTGTGTTTTTTCATTTTTTTATTTTTATTAGCTTATGGTCATAACCATAGAAATTGAATAACTAGCAGCTGATTGAGAAGCTGGGATTTTTTGAGTAAGCGCTACTCCAGTCAAATCCCATCTGCAAAAAGTTGGAGCACCTGCGGCCGCTGACATAAGATCGATACTATCAACTGTTCCTTGAGAAAAAGACTCACTGACTCCTTTGGTAACATTAGTAGTGGCGCATCCACTGACGCCTGCCAATGTTCCCGTAGAAGGATCAACTGTCATTTGACCACCGACTGAATCAGCATCTCCACCATCAGTATATCCGGATCCATCGTTAAAATCATAAGAATTAGTTCCCCCGTCTGTCCAACTGGCAGTATCGGCGCTTCCAGCCAAATTTACTGACCAAATTTCTGAACTCGTTGGATTATATGTTCTAATTCTTTCAGAAGATGTTCCTAAAACTCCAGATCCATCTTGAGTATCAAAAGAAAAAGTCAATGCCCCAAAAGAAACCGATGGACTAACAACTGAATTTCCAGAATCATCTACTATATCAACCGATTTTGTTCCAGCACTAATTGCTTGATTTAATTGTGGAGTGTTAGCGGCATATGTCCCAAATCCCAACAAAACAACAACTGCGCCAATTGCCACTGTTATTTTTTTAGACAAAACCTGCATTTTCTTTTTCATTTTTTTGTTTTTACTTTTTAAATTAAAAAAGGGTGAATATTCCTTTATTCATTCTCTCAGTTTATTAAGAAAAATGAATAAATGAATTTTCACCCTAAGAAATTCCTGCTTTTTTGAAATTCTTAAATTAATTATACACCCAAAAATCACTTCTGTCAACGCACGGTATTTTTTCTAATTTTTTATTCTTTATTGTTAATTTTATCACACCTTATACTGCCGTAAGCGTCATTCCAAGTAAATAATTATCTACCGATTGAGAAGCTGGAATATCCTGCAATAGATTTACACCAGTAATATCCCAGTAACAATTGGTTTGAGCTGTTCCTCCGGCAGTCAATATGTTTATTGCGTCTTGTGATCCTTGAATAAAATAAGTCGCCGACCCCTTTGTTAATCCAGTGTTTGCACAGCCACTCTGCGGTATTATGGATGAACCGCTGGCATCAACTTGCAATCTTCCGGTTGTTGCCAATCCATTAAAATCATAGGAATAAGAATTTCCCTCCCATAAAGAAGTTATCCCGCTTGTAGCTGAAATCGACAATGTCCAAGATGCTGTTTCAGTTGTATTGCTTAATCTTATTTTTTGTACGGTTGTTCCTAGGATTGCATCCGATATTTGTGCGTTCCAATTAAAACTCTTTGTTGAAAAAAATACCGATGGATTAGATATGGGAGATCCGTCATTATCAACCAAGTCTACCGACAAACTTCCTCCACTAGTTTCCCTGTCGGACTCCGACCATTGAATATTCATTCTAAATTGTAAGAGAATATCTCCCGCCGCTTCTTCTTGATATAATGCTATTCCCTCGCCCGGTTTCAATACAAATTCATCTTGATAATTTATCAAATTTTCTATATCGCCTTGTTGATTGATTACTCCCGGAGCGATCAATCCTAATAATCTGGCAGTCGATCCAGCAGAAAAATTTACGGTTGGTCCGGCATAATTTATTTCAGCTGTTGTTGTTACTGTCCCGCTATGTTTTTTAGGAACATTGGCCTGAATTACCGCAGTTCCTCCAGAGTAAGTAGAAATTTTTTTAATAGTTAAAGGAATATGACCAGGAGCTACCATTGCGCTTGTTCGATTGGATCTTATTTCAATTCTTTTAACTAAATAATTCTTATTGGAATCAACCGGATTAAAAAAAGAAGAATAAACATAGCCCGAATTCAATGAACCGGCTATTGGACCAGTTGAGAGAAGATATTCACCCGCCGTATCCGGCGTATCAGCAAAAGCAACCTCCTCCCATTCAATTAATATTTTTACTCGAAAATCCGCATCGCCGGCAGATTCCTGATACAGCGCTATTCCTTCTCCTGGCTGCAATATTATCCGTTCGTCATCTTTAAAAATAAATTCCTTATAACCGCTCGTAGACGGGGCTGTTGCACTCCCGACAGTTCCGGCTGTTTGTACACTGGTTATTCGAGAATCCACACCCCCAGTTAAACTTACCGCGACGCCCGTGCGTCGAATATCCATAGCCGAATCCGCACTGCCAGTGTTTTTTTTAGGAACATTAGTGGCTGTTATTTGTGTGCCACCAGAAGCTGAGGTTGTTCTGCGTAAAGTCATCGGGATATATAAAGCTGTTGATTGCGAATCTATTCTTAGAGCTATTTTTTTTATAATCGATGTTTTTCCTGAAACTGCCGGATTAAAAAATGAAGCATAGTTATACCCAGAAGCAGTTGAACCATTAACTGGGCCAATATTTATCAGATATTCACCCGCGGCAGACGGAGTTGTTAACTCTTCGTCCCATTCTATAAAAGTTTTTATATAATGATCGATATCACCAGCCACTACATCCAAATAAAAACCTATTCCTTCGCCCGGTTTTAAAACTAACTTCTCATTTTGACCAAAAGCAATTTCATTTTGTCCAATTATCTGCCCAACTGTTCCTGCTCCGTTAACTGTCAATAAGCGCGAGTCAGCTGTTCCGGCATATGTTGCCGTAATAGGCGTAGCACAAGTCGTTCCACAAGAACGCAATTCCATTATTGAATCGAGAGTTCCTGTATTTTTTTTTGGAACATCAGTCGCCGTTATTTGCGTGCCACCAGAAGCAACTGTAATTCTTCGCCAATTAAAAGCAGTATAAGTAGCGGTTGTGTCAGCATTATTTCTTATTCCTATTTTTTTTATTACTGCTGTTTTTCCTGAAGATACCGGATTAAAAAAAGTATAGAAAGTGGTATTAATTGCCGGGGCCACCGCTTCATTGGAAATTTTATGAAAAGCAAAAATATATTCGCCTGCCGCAGCTGGCGTGCTAACTGCAGAAACCTCTTCCCATTCAATTATCATCCTAACTAATTGATCCACGTCTCCGACTGTTTCAGAGATTAAAGCTATGCCCTCTCCTTGCTGTAAAATAAGTTTTTCATCATTTTCCTGAAAATCTATCATCTGAAAACCATGTGGCTGACCGGCGCTAGCACAAGGGGTTATTAATCCCAAGCGCGCTTCCGACGTTCCAACCAAACTAACTGTTGGACCACTGCGCCTAAACTCCATTACACTATCATTACTAGAAGTATTTTTTTTGGGAATATTAGAAGCTGTAATTGCTGTCCCTCCTGAAGCTGCTGTTGTTCTACGCAAAGAAATATTATTAGTATAAACAGCAGTCGTATCACAAGTTTCCGCGCCAAACCACACCCTTTTAACTACAGCGCTTTTTCCTGATGTTGCTGGATTAAAAAATGAATGATAAGCATATCCAGCCGTTGAAGCAACCTCAACTCGTGGAAAAGCAAATAAAAATTCATTTTGTGCAGATGGAGCATTAGTCGTTTCTTCCCATTCAAAATAAGTACGAATCCGTTGATCAGAGTCTCCTGCCGCTTCCTGATAAACAACAATTCCCTCTCCCGGTTTTATAACAATATTTTCATCATTTTGTCCAAATGCTATTTCGCGCTGACTATGAAACTGACCCAAACCGCCTGGCATTGTTTGTGAGAGAATTCGAGAATCTACAATACCTGCCAATGTAACAGTCGGTCCACTATATCGAATTTCTGCAATGGAATTAACTGAGTTACTATTTTTTTTCGGTATATCGGTAGCAGATATTTGTGTTCCACCAGAAGCCGCTGTTATTCTTCTAACTGAAAGATTGACATAATTAGCCGTAGTAACAGCATTTGCTCGAACATGAATACGTTTTATTACGGCTACTTTTCCTGACGAAGCAGGATTAAAAAAAGAAGAGAAAACATAATTAGCAGTAGCTATTCCATTCATCGGACCAACATCTAACATATATTCCAACTCACTCTCATCTAAAGCTGCCTGGGCCTGATTAGGACCAAATCTGAAGTTATCAACAATGTTTGGATTTTGTTTTGCTAAATAAATCTTATCCACAATACCTCCGCCGTTAATCTTCTTCCAAATAATTTCCAAAGTTTCATCAGACACATTAAAATCAACTGTCAAAAAACAGACTAATAAAAAAATAACCGATATTTTTCTACTAAAGTTGGACAACATAGTTATATATTTCTTTCGAAATCTCACTAAATAATCTCGCGGTATCTTCTTCTGAAACTGAAAAGCCGTCTTTTTGCTGTACCATAACAGTTAGTAGATATGGTCTACCAGGGACATACACTATTCCCGAATCAGCCCGCACCCGCTCATTACTTCTTATTCCAGTTTTATGAACAAAAGGAACTTCCATGGGTATTGCCTGACCTAACAAATCTCGGGGCGCTTCTTTTAATATATTTAAAAACTCTTGTGAATTTTCCGGCAAAAGGTATGTGGCATTATATAGCGACCTAAAAAAAACCGAATATCTTTTAGCGGTTATTCGGTTATCCATAGCTTTTTCACCAGAATTTTTCTTGGCATTATCAACGATATCATCTAGTCCTAAGTGATTATATATGTCGGTTATTTCTTCACTTTCCAAATTACGCAAAAGTACCGAATGAGCAGTGTTGTCAGAATTAATCAAAGATTCTTGTAAAAATTGTCTGATTGTCATAGCCGTACCGGATTGTTTTTTATATAAACTTCCAAATTCACTATCTTTATCTTCATCCAAAATAACCAGTTCATTATTCATGGACCATTTTTTATTTTCTATTTTTTTAAAAATAGCCATCGCAATTGGAATCTTAATCAAGCTAGCTGGCCATATTTTTTCATCTTTATTAACTGATATATTAGCTCCCGTCGGTAAATATTCAAAATATATAGATACTTTATAATTATCGACATTCTCATATTTAGATAGCAAGCTTTCTCGTAATAATTGAAAATTTACCACTAAATTTTTAGAATCTATCAATGTCACCGCCGGACTAAGTAATTGATATTTATCTATTAAAAAATCTTTATAAAAATTATGTTTTTTTATAAAGAACAATACATTGCCAATCAACGACAAGATTAAAAACGAAATGATTATAATCATTCTTTTTTGCTCCGTCCAAATAATTTTTTTATTTTTATTTTCCTTTTTATCAATTTTCATGTTTTTCAAATTATAACACAAGCTATTCTGACTCACAATTTTATAAATAAAATCCGCCATATAGGGCGGATTTTATTATTCCATCTTTAAACCACAATTGAGTCTCCAAATAGATTGAATTATTTTACAGCCTCCTTGAGTGTTTTTCCTGCAGTAAATTTTGGTACACGCATTGCTGGAATCTGAATTTTTTCTTTTGTTTGAGGATTTATTCCTTCGCGAGATGCTCGATCAGAAATACGAAATGTTCCAAATCCGGTCAAAGTAACCTTGTTTCCTTGTCGGATTTCTTCCGTAACTTTTTCCTCAAAAGCCTCTAACATAGCGCTTACATCTTTTTTGGAAAGATCAGTTTTTGATGCAATTGCATCTATTAGAGCTTCTTTATTTATGTTTGCCATATGACACCTCCAATCTAGTTTTATTGATTTAAATATTTATTCTATTTATTACATTTTACTTTTTCCTTTAAAATAAAGCAAATGGCTTCTATATAAATATCGAACTAACTATCTAGCAAACTCCACACTCCGAGTTTCTCTTAAGACATTAACTTTTATTTCTCCTGGATATTTTAATTCACTTTCAATTTTATCTGCTATTTCTCGAGCTAATTTCATTGCCCCCAAGTCATCTATTTCTTCTGGCTTAACAAAAACCCGAATTTCTCTTCCAGCCTGAATAGCGTAAGTTTTTTCTACTCCGGGAAACGATGTAGCTACACTTTCCAATTCTTCTAGTCTCTTTAAATAATTCTCCAAAGAATCTTTTCTAGCCCCTGGTCGACTAGCTGAAATAGCATCGGCAGCAGCAACAATGAAAGCCTCTTGAGTTTCAAACGGATAATCTTCATGGTGTGATTTTACTGCGTCGATAACTTCCTTTGGCATTCCGAATTTATTTAAAATCTTTATGCCTATCTCCACGTGAGTTCCCTGAATATCATGATCAACAGCCTTTCCAATATCATGATACAAGCCAGCTTTCTTTGCAACTGCAACATCAGCTCCCAGTTCAGCAGCCAATGCTCCAGAAAGATGTGCTACTTCCAAAGAATGTAACAACGCATTTTGTCCAAAACTAGTTCGATAACGAAGTCTTCCCAATACATGAATAAGTTTAGGGTCAACACCGGCTACTCCAACATCATAAGAAGCGGCATCTCCAGCTTCTTTAATCTTATTGTTAATTTCTTTTTTAGCATATTCCACTGCCTCTTCAATTTTGGTAGGATGTATCCGACCATCACCTAATAATTTTTCCAATGCTATTCGCGCAACTTCTCTTCTAACTGGATCAAAGCCTGAAATAACAACTGCTTCCGGCGTATCATCGACGATAATTTCAACTCCAGTCATTTTTTCCAGTGCCTTTATATTTCGACCTTCTCTTCCGATTATTCTGCCCTTAACTTCATCTGACGGTATCGAAACCGTAGTCGTAACCACTTCAGAAGCATGCGAACCGGCATATTTTTGAATTACGCTAGTCATTATATTTTTAGCTCTTTTTTCAATATCAGCCATTCCTTCTTTCTCTAACTTGGCCATTTTTGCAGCAATAACATCTCGATTCTCTTCTTCGGTTAATTGCAATAATATTGTCTTAGCTTGTTCTTTGGAAAGTCCGGCTATCTTTTCCAATCGCTCTAATTCTTTTTTTCTGACATCTTCTGTTTCTTGTCTCAATTTCTTTATTTCCTCTACTCTTTGTTCTAAAATCTTTTTTCCCTTTTCCAACTCATCCAATTTACTGTCTACTAATTCTTCTCTTTTTTCCAGTCGCTGTTCCAATCTAAGTATTTGATCCTCTCTGACCTTTTCTTTTTTCTTAGCTTCTTCTAAAATTTCAACGGCTTTATTTTTTGCATCCAAAACTCCTTCTTGAGCTTTTTTTTCAGCTTCTTCAATAATTTTGCTAGCTTTTCCTTCAGCACTGCCCAACTGCTTCTTAGCAATCGACTGCCTAAATAAATAACCGAAAAAAATTCCTAACACTAAAACAACTAATCCCTCCAGGAACGTTGCTATATTTATTTCCATATTTTTTAATTTCTTTTCAGATAAGTCCTAATGCGCACAAAAAAAGATGAAGTTCTTATAACCTTCACAAATGAAAATTTCTTTATTTAATGAAAAATTTTTATACATTCTATTACGCATTTTTATTATTTTCGCATTATTTTGGAAAATAAGGTGGTCTTATCAAAATGAAAATTCACATATTATTCAATGCAATTTCAATGATACATCTACTAACGCCTTTTGTCAAAGCCATAAAAATGCTATAATGATCCACAGTGGCACTGTTGCCTATTAATATTTTAATATAAAAATAACAATTTAGTTGTTTTGTTGACTTAATTTTAAAAAACCTGCGAGAGAATAAGCTTTTAAATAAATTCAGTTTTCGCTTGAAAAATTAAAATCATGCGAATATCAAATTATAAATATATGTACAAACCAGTAACTGTGGTTATTTTAGATGGTTGGGGAATTAGTAATAATTCACGAGGAAATGTTTTAAAAGAAACCTCTTTGCCAACCATAGAAAAGCTCAATAAATTTTATCCAATGACCACCCTGCAAGCTTCCGGTATTTCAGTGGGGCTTTTTTGGGGAGAACCAGGCAATAGCGAAGTTGGGCATATGACAATTGGTTCGGGGAAAGTTATTTATCAAAGTCTTCCTAAAATAACTCTGTCTATTCAAGATGGTAGCTTTTTTTCCAATGAAGCTCTCCTAAAAGCAATGGAAAGTAGCAAAACCAATAACTCCTCTCTTCACTTAATTGGACTTGTTGGAGAGGGTAGTGTCCATTCTTATATGGAACACTTACACGCTTTATTGGAAATGGCAAACAAACAAGATTTACAAAAAGTATATATACACGCTTTTACCGACGGACGAGATTCTCCGCCCACTTCCGCTATTCAATCCATATCTAAACTACAAGAAAAGCTCAATTCTATGAAAATTGGCAAATTAGCGACTCTCTGTGGTCGTAATTGGGCTATGGATAGAAACAACAACTGGGATCGAGTCGAAAAAGCTTATCGGTTATTAACTGAATCTCAAGGAGAATTAGCCGAAAATCCATTATCTTATCTGCGTTCATCCTATGATAAAGGTATCACCGATGAATATTTAGAGCCTTGTGTTTTAACTGAAAATGGCAACCCGATTGCAAAAATTCAAAACAAAGATTCTGTTATTTTTTTCAATTTTCGCGAAGATCGTGCCCGAGAAATAACCAAAACGTTCGTTCTTCCCGGCTTTGATAAATTTAAAAAAGAAAATATCGAAATCGAATTCGTAACAATGACTGAATATGAAAAAGATCTTCCGGTAAAAGTAGCTTTTCCACCAGAAAATCCTACTGGTGGATTAGGAGAAATACTTAGTCAAAATAAGCTCAATCAGTTACGTATTGCTGAAACCGAAAAATATGCCCATGTAACTTATTTTTTCAATGGCGGTCGTGAAGATTCTTGGCCAGGCGAAGATCGCCTCCTAGTTCCATCCCCTTCTGTTTCAAAATTTGATGAAAAACCGGAGATGAGCGCCGATCAGATAACCGAAAAACTACTCGCCGCTATTGAAACAGCTCGCTATAACTTTATCTTAGTTAATTACGCCAATCCGGACATGGTTGGTCATACGGGAAACTCCAAGGCCGCCGCTGAAGCAGTTAAGACCGTTGATCGCAATTTAGCCCTGCTTATTCCGGCAATCTTGAAAGCTGGCGGTTGTTTATTAATAACCGCTGATCATGGTAATGTCGAGCAAATGATAAATTTTTCAACTGGACAAATTGATACTGAACACTCTACTAACCCAGTTCCAGTTTGGTTTGTTACCCCGGATAATCATCGTGAAAAATCCGATGAAGAAGTTTCACGCCAACAAAACGAAGTTGGCGGACTATTGAACGATTTGGCTCCAACTGTACTAGCTTTGCTGGGTATCGAAAAGCCAGAAGAAATGAATGGTGAAAATCTCTTACCATTATTAAAATAAGATTTTAAAAAAACTCTAAATTAAAAAATCGGCAAAATGCCGATTTTTTAATTAGAACTAAATTGATATATCAAAATTTTATTTCGCAATAACCTTATCAACTATTCCATATTTAACAGCTTCTTCTGCTAACATAAAATAATCCCGATCAGTGTCTTTTTCTATCTTACCAATTTTTTGTCCGGTATGTTTAGCTAAAATTTGATTGAGTTTATCTTTTAGTCTCAATATGTGTCTAGCATGAATATCAATATCGCTAGCTTGTCCCTGAGCTCCACCTAAAACCTGATGAATCATCACTTCCCCATTAGGCAAAATCATTCGTTTGCCTTTTTTTCCAGCTGATAATAACAGAGCTGCTCCTGATGCCGCTAAGCCGACACAAATAGTTTGAACATCTGGTTTCACATATTGAATAGTATCATAAATAGCCAAAGCGCTGGAAACCACACCGCCTGGAGAGTTTATGTATAATTTAATATCTTCTTTGGAATTTTGCTGCTCCAAAAAAAGTAACTGCGCAATTATAGCATTAGCTACTCCATCATCAATAGGCGTCCCCAAAAAAATTATCCGATCTTTCAAAAGCCTGGAATAAATATCATAAGCTCTCTCGCCATAACTAGTTTTTTCTATAACAGTCGGAATTAGATATTGATTGTTAATTTTATTAGACATAAGCTTAATTATTAATTAATTAAAATAAGACAAACATCTTTTGCGCAATTATTTTAATTATTTTTCCATTTTTTCCAATAATGCAAACACTTCTTCATTTTGCAAATTACCCTTTACATAATTGTATAGTTTAGCCAAATCAATATTTTTTTCAATATCCTTAATTTTTTTATATTGAGCGAGAGTTTTGTTTATCTCAGCTTCAATTTTTTCTCCTGAAACTTCGATTTCACTTTCTTTGGCAACTTTCTCCAACGCCAAAGCGGCTAATATTCTTTTTTCAGCTTGCGGTCGCCAATCTTTTTCCATTTCTTCCTTGGTTTTTTTTATCTGTTCCAGATATTTTTCAAAAGTTATTCCCATTCCGGAAATTTGCATTTCAAATTCACCAAGCATTCTGCGCAATTCTTCCTGTACTAGAATCTCTGGCAATTCAGCTTTGGCTGCGATTATTAATTTTTCAATATATTCTCCTCTTTTCTTTTCTTTAAGTTCAGCTTCTTTTTCTTTGGTAATTCCTTCTTTTAAGTTTTTCTTAAGTTCGGCTAAATTTTCAAATTTTCCCAAAGATTTAACAAAAGCATCATTAATTTCCGGAGTTTTTCTTTCCTGAACAGTTTCCAATTTAACCGAAAAAGAAGCTGGGTTACCCGCTAAATTCTTATCGTGATATTCTGCCGGAAAAACTAACTCAAATTCCTTTTCCTCTCCCGCTTGCATTCCAATGATATTTTCTTCAAATCCAGGAATAAAAACTCCTTTGCCTAAAATTAAAGGATGATTTTTACTAGAACCGCCTTCAATCGGCACTCCTTGTTTTTTAACTTGAAAATCTATCAAAACGCTGTCGCCATCCTGGGCTTTTCTATCTACGCTAACTAATTGAACTCGACTTTGCGCCAATTGAATAATTTCTTTTTCTACATCATCATCCGTAATTTCAATTTTTTTTCCTTTATATTCCTTGTTTATTTTCTTTATATCTTCTCGCCATTGTTTCATTTCAACTTCGGGAACAACCGCTGTTACAATTTTATAAATCAACTCATTGCCCTCAGCTACCTTAAGTATTTCAGCCTTAGGTTGTCCGATAGCTTCAATTTTTTCTTTTTCCAAAACATCCGGATAAGTTCCTTGGATTGCTTGTTGAGAAGCTTCTTCTAAAATCACATTAGCGCCAACCTTTTTTTCCACAATATCACGTGGAGCTTTTCCGGCACGAAAACCAGCGATTTTTATTTCTTTGGATATTCCTTGTACCGCCTGTTCAATATATTTTCTCCAACCATCCCACTGGACAGTTACTTTTATTTCTACTTCAGATTTAGGAAGTTTTTTGATTTCAGCTGTGATCATTGTATTTTTCTTAAACAGTTTAATAGTCTTCAATTTTTTCTATTTTGCAAATGTTTATAACTACTTGTTTATATTGTTAAATTTCTTATCATATAACTTAAGACCTTTTTTAATCGCCAACATAGCTTTATCCTTATTTTGGAAACCTTTTATCTCAACAATTTTACCCTCGATTGATTTATAAGTTTCAAAAAAATGCTTTATCTCTTTAAGCGTATAAGGATTTACATCTTTTAAGTCTTGGACATTCTCCCAACGAGGATCACTACTTGGAACCGTTATTAATTTATCATCACCTTCCCCGCCATCAATCATTTTCATAATGCCTACGGGTCTAGCTTCAACTAATATTCCCGGAAAAAAAGAATAGGTAGTCAACACAATAACATCTAAGGCATCATTGTCATCCCAGTAAGTCCTGGGCACAAATCCATAATCAAAAGGATAGTCCTGGGATGTTTTCATCGCCCGATCCAGCTTAATCAAGCCAGTTTCTTTATCAATTTCATATTTATTTTTAGACCCCTTGGGAATTTCAATAATTACATTGATTTTTTCGGGAATTTCTTCTCCCGCAGAAATTTCGTGCAATAAGTTCATACTTTTTATAATTCTACTGACATCGTCAAAAAAATTAACTTTGTCCCGAATTTTGAAAATTTATTTAATTTAAAATTAAATCCTTACTTTCATTTAATTATTTAATTTTCAACGTCATCTTTGTCTATTTCATCTTTTTTTATTTTTTCCTTGGGTTCACCGATAACGTCAATTCTCCAGTTAGTAAGCTTGGCTGCCAAACGCACATTCTGACCTTGCTTGCCAATAGCTAAAGATAATTGATCCTCAGGAACCTTAACCTTGGCCTGCTTTTCTTTTTCATTTATATCCACCCTTAAAACTTTAGCCGGGCTGATAGCGGCCGCAATAAATTTTTCCGGTTTTTCATTCCATTCAATTATATCAATTTTTTCACCTCCCAATTCATCAATAATAGCTTGCACCCTAGTACCCTTCTGACCCACGCAAGAACCAATTGGATCTATGCCATCTTCATTAGAATTAACCGCAATCTTGGTTCTTGATCCAGCTTCACGGGCAATAGATTTTATTTCAACCGTACCGGCAAAAATCTCCGGCACTTCCAATTCAAAAAGTTTTCGTACCATTTCTCCGCTAGTTCTGCTTAGAGTCATTCCTGGCCCCTTAGGATCAGACTCTACTTTTGTAAGATATACTTTGATTCGCTGACCAATACGATACGATTCCCCTTTAACTTGTTCTGAAGGAAATATCACTCCGATAGATTTTCCCAAATCAACATAAACATTACGTCCTTCAATTCTTTGTACCACACCGCTAACTACTTCCCCCTCTTTTTCCTTATATTCAACAAACATAGATTCTCTTTCAGCTTCCCGTATTCTTTGAATTATAACCTGCTTGGCTGTTTGAGCAGCAACTCGACCATAGTCATCCTTGGCTTCCAATTCCAATTCGACAATTTCTCCAATCTTTACATCTTTTCTGATTTTTTTAGCATCCTCCAGTAATATATCTCTCTCTGGATTATAACGTGGCAATTTTTCTTCATCATTATCACTATTCCCAGCTGTTTCCAATTCATCAATATCTTCTTCTGCTAAAAATTCTCTCATCGTTTCATCAACCACATCTTTCATTAAGAAAAAATGACTACTTCCGGTTATAGAGTTAAATTCAGCTCTTATTTTTTGTCCTCTTTTACCGTAGTCTTTTTTGTAAGCTGCCGCCAAAGCTGCCTCAATTATCTCAATAACCTTATCCCTAGAAATTCCCTTCTCATCGGCAATTTGCATTATGGCACTACCAAATTCACCCAGCCTTCCGCTAAGCGATTCATTTTCTTCTAGTTGAACTTTTTTTCTTGGCATATTTTTTAACTTTAAATTATTATAAGTTGAATTTTATTTACAATAGACAACTTTATTTTAATTAATACGTCTTTTAATGAAAAAGATTCGCTTTCCAGCGAACCCTCTTAAAAAACACTTTTTATATTATACACCCTAAAAACAATGCTGTCAAACCAAATATCCCTTTTAAATACTGGTTATTTGCTAAAATATAGCTTCTCCGGCCAGTGCTGCAACAATCGCTTTTAAGACAAGATAGCCTGACAATCCAACAATTATTCCTACAACCGACCAAGTCATATTTCTTTTGGCAACATCAATCATCCCACTATCTCCAACGGAAACTAGATATTGAATACCCGAAACAACAAAAGCCATGATCGAAAGAATCGTAAACAAAGCCATTAACCAAGATAACAGGCTAGTTAAAATATCCAGCACGCTGGCATCAGAAAGTCCCGTAATTTCGCTTTTAGGCATACACACGCCCGCAATTTTTTCAAAACCATTATCACAGGTAAGTACTTCTGTTGTTGCATTTTCTTTTCCATTTTCATCACTATTCTCATCCGGCGACCAAAGACCATTCCACCAATTATCAACTTCTTCTTTATTGGAATCATCCCAGGGAACAACCTCGCAAACAAATCCACTGCTAGTCGGTACGCAAATTCCATCGTTACCTGCCCAATTAATACAAGGACTATCTGCCTTGGTGCAGTCTTCCCCGGCGTTGCTTGGAGTTCCTTGCCAAGAATCGACTATACAAACCGCCTGCGTTCCATCCACTTTATCCAATTGGCAAGTTCCTTTATTACCTAAACCATTAATACAAGCTTCGCCGACTACGCAATCAGCCGCCATAACTCTATTTATCGAAAATTGCCACAAAAAAGAAACGGCTACCAGGTAAAAAATTATCAGAAAAAAATATTTTCTTTTCATTTTTATTCTCTATATTTAAAGAAGTTGATTAAAAAACATCCGATCCTCCCAACCACATGTTAACTGCCTGCAATACTATAAACCCGGAAAGACCTACTATTATTCCAACGATCGAATATTTCATTCCGGTTTTAGCTCTGTCTATGAGTCCACTGTCTCCTGCCGCCACTAAATACATTATTCCGGAAATTACAAACCCAATAATTCCAACCAAGCCAAACAAAGTCAAGAGCCAAAATAAAAGATTTTCAATTATTCCCAATATCGTGCCATCTGGCAAACCAAAACTGCCTGGCATAGCAAATCCCCCATTATTAGATCCTTCACTGCCTATGCCAATAGAAAAATTACCATCTGAGTCAACTCCAGCGCTCCAATCCAAGGCCAATGCTGAAGTCGATGTTGCCGAAATAACTACCAAAGCGACCCCCAACACCCAAAAAATATTTTTTATTTTTTTATTCATTTTTTATAAGGCGCTGAAAATCATGAATATTTCTAATCTAGTCCACGACTACATCGCTTATTTTTATTTATTTTTTATTAATTTAATTTTAACATATTTTTTTTAATCAAACAATTTTTAATAAATCAAAAAACGCGAACCGAAGTCGCGTTTTTTAATATAGCTATAATTGAAAACTTAGAATGTATCGTTCGCGCCCAAAAGTCCTTGTACGGCTTTAATTACAACCAATCCGATCAAGGCTACTAAAACTCCAACTATCGAATAAGTCATAGCTTTTTTAGCTCTATCTATCATTCCATCGTCTCCAGCCGCAGTTAGGTACATGATACCGGCAATAACGAAACCGATTACGCCCAAAATACCAACTATCATCAGCAACCAATTCATTATATTGGTTATAATTCCAGTCAAACTGGCTGATGGCAAGTTCGTTCCAGTGGGAGTTTGAAATTGCGCTAATGCCAATGAGGGAATAGTCACCAAAACTCCTGTTAAGCTATATATTGCTTTTTTCATTTTATTCATAATACACCTCCTTCTTGATATTATTTTTTATTTTTTTCTCTGTCATTGTTTTTATTTTTGAAAAAAACCTCCTATTAGGCGCGTTACTATCAGTGCTGAAAATATAATTATAATTCCTATCGTTGAATAAAGGGATGCTTTCTTGACCAAGTGTAATTTCCTGTAATCACCGATTGAAAAAAAATATAACATTCCACTGACCAACAACATTATTATAGCAAGAATACCGACAAACGACAACATGAACTGAACTGCATTAAGAATAATTTGAGAAAAACGTGGCGCCTCTGAAATTACTCCGGCTTGAGCGATATTTATCCAATGTATCATAATCATATAGTCAATTTATCCTCATTTAATCAAACTGAATCAATTCCGTAAATCAACCACATTGCCGCTTATTTTTTCATTCCCTTGTTGATCCAATCCATATTTTATGCTTTTTACATCATTTTGCACAAAACCCATTGGAGTTATTCTATAAACCGGACGCGTAATTGGTTTTTGGTTTTGTTGCTTCTTTAATTCTTTTATTTTTTGCATTAAATCATCACTCGTTTCAACTCGAGAATTATTTGCCTGAAAATTTACAGACTGACTCGAAACTGAAGCTGGGATTTCAACTGGAATTTCTTCCCGAATATAAGAACTTTTTTGCGCTGAAGGCAACTCTTTTCTTTTTTTCTCCGTCGGTAATGTTTGTGGAAAAGAAAACCTGAAACTACCACCTAAAGCTTGACTGCCTTCCGACTTTGGCACAGATATGCGAGAAGATCCAAATGATAGATTTTCCGTTGTCATGTTTCTTCTTACGTTTTCTCCAGGATTCCAAGAATTTTTTACCACTGATTCTTCTTTATCTTTTTTTAGAGAAAATTCATACTTATCTTGCACATCAACAAATGAAACTGGCTGACGTGACGGTCGGCCGACATCTGTCATTTTCACTGTGCTATTTTCAGATATCGTCTTAGATGAAAAATCAATTGCTCCGTCAGGTGTGTTAGGGCGATTTTCTGCTTTATTTTTTTTATCTTGATAAATATCATTAACAATGCCGGTTTTCCAAGATGTTTCCATAACCGGCTTAGCTTGCGGTTGGTTTTGATTTTTCAACAAACCGTTGCTACTAATTTCTGGTCGAAAATTATCATCATCCAAACTTTTATTTTCAAAAAAAACTTTCTTGTCTCGAATGCTGACCGATATTTCTTCGCCATCATCCAGTGATTTCAATATCTCCGCCAATCTTCTTCTTTCCAGTGAAGTTAGTTTTTTAGTATTTTCACTATGAAAAAGATAATTTCCACGCTCGATACTGCCATGACTTCCCTTGCCTAAACAATCATAATAATCAGCAATCCAATTTTTAATTGATGGTTTAACTGGCTCAGAAAAAATTCGCAACTTAAGTGGAGCTGAAGTCAACATTTGTTCTCCAATAATCGGAAACTTTTCAAGAGCTTTAGTTAGAAATAATTTTTCAATAGTATTTTCATTTTTTTCATCTTTTATTTCTTGATTTAAAACTTCAAAAATAATGTCCCTTATTTTTAAAATTTTAACAGTATCTAATCCGAAAAATTTCTTTTCCAATAAAGCTTCCAGTTGTTCTTTTTTTAAATCACCTAAAACCACTAAACGTATTATTCTAGCAATATTAGCTGCATCCTCAGGCGAAAAAGAAAATCCAACAGCCAGATCATAAACCTTATTTATCGTAAACTCGGAAGATAAAATATCTTGCTCTTTTTGAGAAAGAGCGTCTATTTTTTTCCAACGCTCATAAAATTCCTGAGTACTTTCACCTTCCCTTATAGAAATTGTCATTGGACAACACCCAGAAAAAGTTATTTCTTTTTTATTTTCCATGCGCAATGACTATATAATATTATTCCCCCCTTGATTAATTCCCGCTCTCCATTTATCCCTATCCACACCTGAAAGTTTTCCTGCGACTTTTGCGACTTCGCTAGCATTTGCAGAAGATTTATTTGCAAACTCTCTCACATAATTATGCAATCCAGAATCGCCGTGCAGATTACCTTTTTGCGCAGCTATTTTTTCCATCGACATGCCGCCAAGAACTTTATTGTAAATATCCTGATCTGTCTCATTGCTTGACTTTTTTTCAATCTTATCCTTGATAACCATTTGAATATTTTTTTCATTAACCTTATCTGTAAATATTTTCTCATATACTGGATGACGGTCTTTTAATTGATTCATTGACTTTTTGTATCTTTCAAAGGCTTTCGAATCTTTTCCAAAACCATTATTTTCAGCCATTTCCATAGCAGCCGCCATTTTTTCATGTTCTTTTCCATTTTCTATCAAATCATGCAACACTGCATCATTAACGCCACCTTCATCTTTCCATTTCTTTCTAAGTTCAGCCATTTTTTTACGATCATGTCGATCAGTGGCATCACGCCATCCTTTTAAGCGTTGTTTATTTGTAAGCATTCCTCCAATCTTAGCAGCTCGAAGTTCAGTTGCTTCCGAACCTCCATATAAAGGTATCTGGCGACCAAAAAGTTTTCCTTTTTTCTTGAAATCATCCGCCACCATTTTCATGCCATCGGTAATTCCGGTTCCACGCACAAACGCTTTAGTTCCACGCCAAGGTTGACGTCCAGCCCATTTTGAAAAACCTTTCCCTTTGCCAACAACGTAGCCAGCGCCGGCAATGCTCATGCTATTAGCTATTCCCATTCCCATCCAAAGAATAGCAACTGGAATCATATAATAAGCCACGTTTCCCAACCAAACAGCAAAACCAGCATTATCATTATTTGGTGGCACGTTATTGCCAGCAATTCCAATAAGCTGGTCTTTAGCTTCCGCTCCAATTCCACTCATAATTGAAACTGAGAGTAACAGCACAAAAACCATAATCGGTCCAAAGAAAGCATATTTAAAAAGCGCATCCCACCATTTCTGGGAAAAACTTTGAAATCCAGGAAAAACCGAACCGACAAAGCCCATTGGAGAAGTGGCAACCACTATCATCAAGGCTAATAATCGAACAGTCATCAATGCCCCCAGAACAATAAGTGTTACTCCTAAAATAAATACCGTTATAATTGAAGCCAGTAAATAAGGTATTTTATAGGCGCTAAATCCTTCCGGCATCAAAGTGTTTTCAATTGATGAGAATCTCAAAATATCTGTCGCCATTTTTAATCCACTGCTATCATTTAAAAAAGAAAACATGATAACATTAGAAATATCAATTATTATTCTGGCAATCGGATAACTGAAATTAACCAGCAAAACTGCCAATAAAACTGAAATAAATATTCGTTTGATGTTATATCTATCAACTTGAAAAATGGTAGAGAAGGCTGAAAACAACAATAATAAAATGAAAAGCATATTTAAAAGATCTCGAAAAACACCCCAAGTCTTATAGATAACCGGCTTTTCCAAAAAACCATCTTGACCCCAAAGTCCAGCACTCAAAACCCATTCCAGCAATGTAGCACCAATTGAAAACAGCCATCCAACCGCAACAAAAACCGCATTCAAAATATTAACGATTGCTGTACTGGAATCATCATCTTTATAAATATCAACATCTGTATTAATAGTTGCATCTGAAATTTCCGCTGGCAATGGCTGCGCCATCGCCTCCCCGGAAAAAAACAACGCACCCAAAAAAATAAAGCTTAAAAATATAATCGCTTCTATTAAAAAAATTTTCTTTTTATTTTGCATCCCACTGTTCATCTGAAGATATTTTTGCTTTATTAAGAAAAATCATGCTTATCTATAAAATCTCCCATCAATTTTATTTTATTCTAAATATCTTATCTTAATTAAAATTATACCACAAAAAAAAAGCGAGCGGTAGACTTCGATAACAATTACTGTTATCTAAAATCACCCTCGCTTTATTATTTTTGGCAAAAAAAATTACCAGAGTCTTTTTTTTGCCCTGGCGAAATGCTGTTCACATTCCGCCGAACTAAATGTTACCCTATTTATATTGGCCGAATAGGCAACATCTTTGAAAATCTTTTCAATTTTTAGACTTCCGGCCCTTTCCCCTGTTACAGGGTTGTCCGCCAGAATCTTCGTGGTTTTCATAACCGCGAAGAACGAATACGGCGCGACCTCATCAGGCCTTCCATCTATCCACTTCACCCTTATTAATAATTCTAAAAATCCACTTACCACGTGAATTTTTGAATTTCCGTCTGGATGAATGGCTGATAACTCATTAAAAACCTTCTTCCGAATAACCGGTTTTTCAGGTTTTTCGATAAACATTTCCCACCTATTTTTTTTTATTAAGGCAGGTTCCCCCGTCTTGTTCGTGAAACTAACCGCATAGTTGATAATTGTATCAATCTCTTCTTCGCTAAATCCGGATCCCGGACCAAAAATCTCCGAAAAGCCGGCGGCGTCAACCATCGCAGGGGTTTCGATTAAGAAAAAAACGAAAATTGCCAACAAGATACTGTTTTTCATGGTGCCCCCTTTTCTGGATTGTTAAATTACCGGTTTACTGTTACGAATAACAAATATCCATAACAGCTGTTTATATTATAAACATTCAATTGTATATCAAAAATATCATTTTGTCAAGATAATTTTTTTACTTTTCAAGTTCCGAATTTAACGATAAATAAGTATTCTATTCTTTATTACAATTTAGCACAAAAAATAATTCCTACCAAATTAAAAAAGAGCCGTAGCTCTTTTTTAGTATATAAATCCTTTAATAACACGACTATTGGCAGGCATTGTCCTGCGACTGGTTTTAGCCCAACCAACGTAATTCATTTCAGAAACCGTAATCGTATTGCCACTGACTTTTTCTACAAAAGCCACGTGGCCATAATATCGATCTTCCGTTGTTACCACAATCGAACCGACTTTCGGTGTTTTTCCAGTTTTATATCCCATTGACTTGGCTTTATAAAGCCAAGTTCCAGCATTTCCGCTCCAAGGCACATAACGTTTTTGGGCGACATACCAAGTGCAATAACCATAAGGAAAACGATGTCCAGTACCTGGTTTTCCAGTCAAATCTTTCCAACCGGAAATTTCCGGCGTACCACCAGTCGAATTGGCATATTGTCTTTTTTCAATGGCTCCAGAAGTCGCCTCATTACGGCTATCCCAATAAGAAGTTTCACCTTGTCCGCCTGGAATAACTATTTCATCACCCTTTTCCACTGCGCCATTAGCCGGTAAATCATTAAATGCTATTATTTTTTCTTTATCTGCTTTATATTTGGTTGCTATTGATTCTATCGTATCACCCTCTTTTACTATATGACTGAGTCCGGCTACTGGCAGGATAAAAAGTATATCGCCTGGCGCAATCGAATCGATATTATCAATATCATTAGCCCAAAGAATAGTATTAACAGTTATATTATGCTTCTGGGCGATACCGCTAACCGTATCTCCATCCTGAACAGTATACATTTTAACTCCGCCTTCTTCTTCCGGTTCGCGCATAACACCGCCCGTAGCAGCCGAAGCCAATAACGATTGTCCTTGCATTATCGGTTCATTCTCCTCCTCATCTTTAAAATTCGGATCCACTGCTATATTAGCTTTAATCAAAGGAGCTACTGCCAAGTTATCAGTACGACTTTCTTGAGCAGAAATCCTATTAACCTGACTAGAAGAAGCATCGTTATTGCCATCATTCCAATAACCAAAAAGAAAATCATTAGAATCATTGCCAGCAGCAACATTAGTAGCCGCCACTAAAAGCGCGCTTGAAACCACCACTGCATGCGAAGAATAGTGCCTTAACAAATGCAACAACTTCACTGTCCGATGTCTTTTTACAAAACCGGCCAATGATTTTTGGTATGAGTGTAGCTTTGTATTAAATTTTTTGAGATTTTCCTTTTTATCCGCAACAATTTCACGATTGAAAAGTTTCTGCTTACTAATAGGAATATTCCTTTCTGATGACTTTTGGGTTTAGAGCACGATTTAATCTGACGAAATCTGTCCGACTCATCATCCAAAGTCCTAATTTTTAGCTGTTTACAATTATATGTCCACAGGATTTTCTGTCAATTACAAGTATGTAATTATTTAATAAAATTAAGCTTTTATAAGCCAATATAGACTGTGGATAACTTTTAAACAATAATCATTGATTATGTTTTTTGAAAATATTTTTTCATAACATGCTATAATCAGATTGTGCGACACAAGATAGACACTTTGGTTTTTATATAATTAACAATACTGCGCATAAGCGAGTTATAAATAGCCCAAACCCGTTAGTTCGCAAAAATCACCAATGAATTTAGCTTCTTTATTGACCGATTTTCTTGAATATTTGGAAATTGAACGCAATAGATCACAAAAAACAATCGAAAATTATTCGCACTATGTTTCCCGTTTTTTAAAACTTTCCCATATCCAAAAACCAAGTGAAATAACTGCCGATGTTGTTAGAAATTATCGCCTGCAATTAAACAGACTGCTTGATGAAAAAGGCTGTCCTCTGAAAAAAATAACCCAAAATTATCATGTTATTGCTCTGCGAAATTTCCTTAAATATTTAGCCAAACGTGATATTAAAACATTGTCTGCAGAAAAAATAGAAGTTGGAAAAAATCCTTCCCAAGAAATTAATTTTCTTGAGCCAGAAGAGTTGATTCGATTATTAAATGGCGCTAACGGTATAGATTTCAAAAGCCTACGCGATCGAGCCATTCTGGAACTGCTTTTTTCAACTGGATTGCGCGTTTCCGAATTAACCCATACTACCCGTGAACAAATAAATTTAGCTCATCAAGAATTCAGTGTCCGCGGAAAAGGTGATAAAATTCGCATTGTCTTTATTTCCAACTCAGCCAAAAACGCGCTGGAAAAATATCTTAAAAAAAGAATTGATTTAGATCCCGCACTTTTCATCCGAATTTCAAAAAATGATTCAATACTGTCAAAAGATAACCGTCAATTAACCTCACGCAGTATCCAGCGAATAGTTAAGTACTATGCCCTTAAAGCTGGCATAGTTAAAGACGTGCATCCGCACACACTGCGTCATAGTTTTGCCACCGATCTTCTTGCCAACGGCGCTGACATCCGCTCTGTCCAGATAATGCTTGGTCATTCCTCCATCACTACTACTCAAATTTATACTCACGTTACCAATCAGCAATTAAAGGATACTCACAAGAAATATCACGGAAAAAAGAAATAAAAAAAATACATCTCAGCTTTTAATTAAAATTAATTTTTCAAATAAAATATGTCAGCCATATTAAAAGATCTCAACCCTCAACAAAAATTAGCCGCCTCTACTATTGATGGGCCTATTCTAATCATCGCCGGCGCCGGCAGTGGAAAAACCAAAACGTTAACCCATCGCGTAGCTTACCTAATCAAAGAAGCTAATATTCGACCACAAAATATTTTAACCGTAACCTTTACCAATAAAGCCGCCCAAGAAATGAAGGAGCGGATTATTAATATTCTAGGGACTTCTGAAAAAAATCTTATTCCAATAATTGGAACATTTCACTCAATTTGTGTTCGTATCTTGCGCAGTGAAATAAACAAAATTGGTTATAAAAACGCTTTTCACATAGTCGATACTCAAGATCAGCAAACTATGATAAAAAAAATTATGAAAGAATTGGAAATAAACACAGACCAATTCAATCCGAAAGCTTTTTTGTCCGCAATCAGTAATTGCAAAAATGAAATGACTGATGCTCAGCTTTTTGCCGAACAAGCCAATGGCTATTATGAAGAAACTCTTTCTCGAGTTTTTTCTGATTATCAAAAAAAACTTCGAGAAAATAACGCCCTAGATTTTGACGATATTATCAATTTTACTGTCAAAATACTTATTGAAAATCCTTTGATTTTAGAAAAATATCAGAATTGGTTTAAATATATAATGGTAGACGAATATCAAGACACTAATAAAGCCCAGTATTTATTAATAAATATGCTGGCAAAAAAATATGGCAATTTATGCGTAGTTGGCGATGATTGGCAGAGCATTTATCGTTTTCGCGGCGCCGATATCAAAAATATTTTAGATTTTGAAAAAGATTATCCTCAAGCCAAAGTAATTCACCTAGAACAAAATTATCGATCCACCCAAATAATACTAGACGCTGCTTATGGGGTAATCTCTAAAAATATTAATCGCAAAGACAAAAAACTCTGGACTGACAAAAGTGCTGGTCATCTGATAACTTCCTATGAAGCTGATGATGAACAAGATGAGGCCGGTTTTATTGCTGATGAGATCACAAAAATTATCCGCAACAAAAATAACGCCCAAATAAAATACAGCGATTTCGTTATTCTTTATCGTACTAATGCTCAATCACGTATTTTAGAAGAAATGTTTTTACGTCGCTCATTGCCCTATCGCATAATTGGCGGACTTAAATTTTATCAAAGAAAGGAAATCAAAGATGTCATTGCTTACATCCGCCTTATTTATAATTTTTCTGATTCTATTTCACTTGAAAGAGTTTTAAATGAACCCAAAAGAGGATTAGGCAGCGCCACGTTAAATCGCTGGCTAGAGTTTTCTAAAAACGAAAACCTTAATCCTATCAATGCCGCTTTAAAAATGGAGTCTTTTAATTCTTCGCTTAATTCCGGAAAAATCGACACGATTCGAAAATTTTGTGAATTCATAATTCGAATGAAAGATGCCAGCACCCGAATTTCTGTCGCTGATTTCATTGAAAAAGTTTTCAAAGAAAGTGGCTACGAAAAAGTTCTATTGGCTGATGGAATAGAAGGAGAAACCCGCTGGGAAAACGTACGTGAACTTATTTCCGTGGCACAAAAATTTAATAACAAGGACTATTTTGAAGTTGATGATAAAATTGGCTCTTTCTTGGAAGAAATTGCCCTGTCCAGCGATACTGATTCTATTGATCAACGTGCTGACAGCGTACATATGATGACATTACACAGCGCCAAGGGATTAGAATTTCCCTATGTTTTTATTGTCGGACTAGAAGAAGGGATTCTTCCACATTCACGTAGCCTGATTTCCTATGAAGAAATGGAGGAGGAAAGACGCCTAATGTATGTAGGATTAACTAGGGCCAAGGAAAAAATATATCTGCTTTTTACTCGAGGACGAACACTTTTCGGCTCTACGCAAGTTAATCCGCCTTCACGTTTTTTAGATGATATTCCAGAAAAATTAAAAATGCACAGCAAGAAAACCCAAATTGAAAACGCCCTTTTTTCTGCAAATTTCAATAAATCAAATTCACCCAAAAAAGAAAAAATTGTTTTTCATGACGGAGATCGGGTGCGCCATGCCGAATTTGGCGATGGAGTAATCATTTCAGCAATAGAAGATTTGTTGGTTATAGCTTTTAAAAAAGTAGGCATTAAAAGAATCTCGACCCAATATGCTAATTTAAAAAAAATTTAAAATATTTTTTATTTTAAATAAAATTAGATACTGCGATAAAAAAATAACTAGATAATCTTGGCCAGTTTTTTCCAATCACCCACTGAAAGTTCTTGAGCTCGCACGGTTTTAAAAAATCCGTTTTTTTCCAGAATATTCTCAATTTCTTTTTTATCCGCGTGCAAGCTATTAGCCAAATTATTAGCCAGAGTTTTTCTTTTAGCTGAAAATCCCATTTTTACTATTTGAAAAAATTTTTTATCTTCCTCCTTATTTCTTTCATTTTGCTGATTATCGATTATTATTTTTATTACCGCGCTATCTACCTGCGGAATTGGATCGAAAGAATTTCGGCTAACCGTAAATAAATATTGCGCTCTTGCGTAATATTGAACGGAAACGCCTAATATACTTAACTGTCCGGGTTCTGCCACAATTCTTTCCGCTACCTCTTTTTGCACCATCAATACCATTTCTCGTGGAGGAATTTTATTTTCTAAAAAGTATCTAATAATTGGAGAAGTTATATAATATGGGAGATTCGCAACCACTTTATAGCCAGCAATCGCTGATGGATGATCAGCGATTATTTTTAAAAAATTTATTTTCAAAATATCATCATGAATTATTTTTATATTTTTTTCACTTTTAAATTTATCATTTAAAAAATGAATTAACCTATTGTCCAGCTCAATAGCTAAAACTTTTGCGCCTTTTTGAGAAAGTTTTTCAGTTAAAGCTCCTTTTCCTGGTCCAATTTCAACAATAAAATCATCTTTTTTCAAATCCGCCACTTCAACAATTTTCTCAAGAACCTCTTCGTCTTTTAAAAAATTTTGCCCTAATGATTTTTTGGGTTTAATCATACTAATAAATTTTATTATTAAAAAAATAAAATTAAGAACTCGCTTGGTTTTTATAAAACATCTGATGATTTGCTAATTCTTTATTTCTTCCATTTTTACATCAATAATTCCGGCCCCCAGTGGCGCGATTGCTGCAAAAGCTGATTTACCTAAATCAATAATCCTATTAGGACCAAATGGTCCACGATCATTTATCTTAACAATGACTGATTTGCCATTGTTCTTGTTGGTTACCTTAGCATAACTTCCCATCGAAAGCCAAGGATTTGCAGCCCAATATCCGCTTATTGAAGGATATTTGGTTTCCAAATATTTTGGTTGAGCATACCAGCTTCCAAAACCTGTGTGAACTTTGCCAACTTTTACATAAGTTCCTCGGGTAATGATTTCATCCACAGGATTTTTTATAATATGCTCATCTATTTTTTTTCTTTTTATTTCTTTTCCATCGTAATAAACCACCTCATAAATGATTTCTTTTTTTCCTTTTTCACCCTTTGCTGTGACTTTCTGTTCTCTCCAGCCTAATTTGTCATTTTCATTCTCAATGATTTTAAAAGCAATCATCTCTTCTCTTGTTTCTCTTTCCACTTTTACGTGTGTTATGGATATTGCCATTCCATTTTCCACCATAAATTCGCTTTTGGGGTTGATTATATCATCTTCACCAACGTTCAATTCCTTTTTTTCACGCACTGCCTCTCCTACAGTTTTTCTTAAAGTAAAAAATTCTTTCTTTTCGCCTGACTCATCCACGATTATTTTTCTGGCTTTTTGAACAAAAACATGACTGCCATTGAACAACTTAGCTTCTAAATTCGGATGTACCTCATCGTTTTGATTTATTTCAAAACCTTGTTGCCGCAATAACTGCTCCACATTTTTTGCTCCTGTTTTCAAAATAAAATTCAAACTGTCTGATTCCAAAAAAACTATTTTATTTTCCGTCTCCAAAAAACTGTTAACTGATTTTTCATTATAAAAATATAACTGACCGAAAAAAAACAAAATGCCAATAATGCTTGCACTTAAAAAAAAGAAAAAACTTTTAATTTTTTTTCTTTTTTGACTGATCATATTTTTTTTAACATCCCTGGCCATGTCCGATTCTTACTCTGTTTTAAATCTATATTGTACAGCTTCTGCAATATGTTGAGTTTCTATCTGGGAACTGCCCATTAAATCCGCGATTGTTCGAGATAATTTAATTATCCGATGATACCCTCGAGCGCTCAATTTTAAATTAGAAACAGCGCTTTGTAATAATTTGGCGCATTCAGGACTTATCGGACAAAAATTTTTAATATGGGCATTTCCCATTTCACTGTTGGTAATTATATTGATTTTAGCAAATCTTTCTTGTTGAATTTTTCTCGCCCTTTCAACTCGCTGTCTGATTTCTTCACTTTTCTCACTATTAACTTTTTCTTGTAATTTCTCAAATTTTAACCGAGGAACTTCCACGTGTAAATCAATTCTGTCCATAATCGGTCCGGATATTTTTCGTTGATATTTCAGTACTTGAGAATAGCTACAAGAACAAATCCTTTCAGGATCAGAAGCATTGCCGCACGGACAGGGATTCATTGCTGCTAAGAGAGTAAATCTGGCTGGAAATTCTAAACTGCCTCGAACTCGAGAGATTGTAATTTTACCATCTTCAAGTGGTTGACGCAAATTTTCCAACACCGTTTTGGGAAATTCAGCGAACTCATCCAAGAACAATACTCCGCGATGCGAAAGACTTATTTCTCCAGGCTTTGGATATGTTCCGCCACCTACCAAAGAGACCGCGCTGGAGCTATGGTGCGGATTGCGATACGGTCGCTGAGTAATTAAAGCACTGTCTTTGCTCAACTTGCCTGCTACAGAAAAAATTTTAGTTATCTCTAATGCTTCCTCTAATGTAAGTTTAGGCAATATCGAAGGAAAAGCCTTGGCCAAAAGTGTTTTACCACTGCCCGGAGGACCACTTAGTAGCACATTATGTCCCCCTGCTGCCGCTATTTCCAAAGCTCTTTTGGCATGTTCCTGTCCGATTATATCCCCCATATCAAACAAACAAGATTGTTCAGAAAAAAAATCCTCCTTGTTTAAACCAGGATAAGGAGTGATTAATCGATTTTTTGTAAAATGATCAGCAATATCATATAAATGCTCCACTGGGATAATCGTTATTCCTTCCACTACGCTAGCCTCCTTGGCATTTTCTACTGGCAAATATATTTCAGATATTCCTTTCTTTTTAGCCAATAAAGCAATTGGTAAAATTCCTTGTACTGGTCGTATTTTGCCATCCAGTGCTAATTCCCCAGCTATTAATTTATTTCGCGAATCAAATTGAATTTGTTTTGTGGCTAAAAGAAAACCCAATGCAATCGGCAAATCATACATCGAACTAGCTTTGGGAAGATCCGCTGGCGCAAGATTAACAGTTATTCTGCCACATTGATGCGGCGGACGAAAACCACTGTTTTTCAAAGCGCTGGAAACACGATCCCGCGACTCTTTTATGGCCATATCTGGCAATCCCACAATAGTAAAATTATGCAAGCCAGCCGAAAGAACGTCGACCTCGACTTCAACGATTTCTCCATCTAATCCAACTATAGCTGCGGAAAATATCTTGGAAGACATTTGATAAAAAATTATTTTTAATTTAAAAATTCTATTAATAAAAACGCTATTCACTCATTGAAACATCGACTATTTTTAACTTTATTATTTTCTTTCTTTCATTTATAACCATCAAAAATATCAATCCTACCATAAATGTTTCTAATGGAAAAATTCCAGTACCCGGAAAAGATTCTATCAAACTAAATCCCAGCCAAACTATTGCTCTTTTAATGAAAGTAACTGCTATTTTTTTAAAATGTTTTCTTTTGCCACCTTGCCCAGCCAAAATCAACATCATTGCTATAAAAATAGACACACACCAAGTAATTATCGTTCCCAATGCTATGGCCACCCCAATCAATGGAGCCAAAAACAAAGATGCTCCCATAACCGCCTGCATTGCAAAAATTATCAAATCCAAAAAATCTTTCAAAATAGCCGCCAAAAAAGCAGGGACAAATGGAGCATCAGCTATCAAATTTATTGCCGAATTTTTTTTATTCTCGTTTAAGTTAGCTTTGTTGAATTTATTGGCAATTCTTCTGCTTTTAACTGTCGACTCACTAACACGAAACTGCTCCTGGTTTTTCATAACAGATTCCCTGATACTTGTTTGCCTATTTTGACTAAGACGAATAAGCCTATCTGATTCTTTGTTGCTCATTTCAGGAATCATTTCTGACATAAAACAATATTATCTATTACTAAAAAATCAATTTAATGCCTTATTCTTCATCGGCCAAATCTTTTTTATTTTGTTCAATTTCTAAAAGTTGACGAGGATCAGAGGTTATCACTTGATCTTCAGTATAAGAAGCTATTATTTTTATAGCCACGTGTTTAGCGCCGGCAAATAATATACCCTCTCCCACATTACTTTCCAAAAGTAAAAATTTTTCTTGTTCAGTTAAATAAAAAGTTTCCGCTATAGTATCAATAGCCGCTGGAGATTGTCTTAGCATCAATTGCAATGAAGAGTTAGTTACAATTGGTTTTCCATAACGAGAAGACATAAAATCAGCTATATCCTGAGTTATAGTGGTTAATCCTGTATAATATTTTCGACATCTTTTGGCTATTCCAAAAAGAAACGAGGCCGCGTCTTCATTTTGCATCATAACCCAGGCTTCATCCACAACTATCATTCTTTTTTTAAGTTCCGAACGCATTTCATTCCAAATAAATTGTAAAATGAGATACATTGCTATCGGTCGTAACTGCTCTTCTAAATCTCTTATATTAAAAACCACTAATTGATTGTTAACCTTTACGTTAGTTGTTTTGTTTAAAACTCCAGCAAAAATACCTTCGGTATATTTTTCCAGTCTTATCGCCAAAGATTCGCCACCTTCGGAATTGCGCAAAACATCATAAAGATCGGACATGGTTGGAAAAGAATTAGAATTAAAAGATTTAAAATTAGCTTGCGGAGTGATGTCGCGCATAGCATAAGTCTCCCGAATGGCTATATCCAAAACTGAATCCTCCTCGGGAGTAACTGCGCCCAACATTATATGCAAAAGACCGATAATGCTGGCGATATTACTACGCAAAACATCTTCCGGATCTTCATTTTCTCCAACCTTCGGTAAATCAAAAGGATTGATGTGAAAATCACTATCCAAAGACATTTTTATAAAAGTTCCACCCACCGTATCGCAAAGATATTTATATTCATTTTCCGGATCAATCACGATAACATTAGTTCCAACCATCATGGATCGAAATATTTCTAGTTTAACGGCATAACTTTTTCCTCCACCGGACTTGGCAAAAACTACCATATTAGCATTTTCCATCTTAAAACGATCAAAAAGAATTAAGCTATTATTATGCCTATTTATACCATATAAAATACCCTCATTAGAAGATAAATCAGCCGAAACAAAAGGAAATGTCGTCGACAAAGGCGAGGTGTTTAAATTATTCGCAACATCTAATTCATCATTAGCCAATGGCAATGTTGAGGAAAACCCTTGCTCAACTTTTAAAACAGCTGGCTTGATATATACCAATTGTGCCTCTAAGATAGCTTCTATTTCACGAGCAGCCTTATTTAAGTCTTCCGGTGTTTTAGCATAAACAGTCATATACACCCCGAAACGGAAAAATTTCTCTGTTCCTTGCTGTAATTTATCCCGTAAATCTTCAATGTCCTGCAAAGCGGTTTCTAAAATCGGATCACGCACCTTTCCACCTTCTTCTTCTATATGTATTTGCGATTGAACTTGTGTGGTAGTTTTACGTAAAGTTTTCAATATCTCTGCCGTATCTACCGGATGAATAAACATGGAGATATTCATTGGAAAATCCAAATTTATTATCGGCGAAAACCAATTTGTGTGCAGATAACGAGGATAAGCAATAATAAAAAGCGTTCTAGCGTAAGTTTCACCGATTTGCAAATGATTCGTTGAAATCCGCATCGCAGAAGGAGCAATTAAATCCTTTATTGTGGCTACTCCTCTTTCATATAAACTATCGCTATCTAAAATTTCCGGCAGTGGGATAGGTTTTTTATTTTTATCTGATCCAAATAACATATTTTTATTTTAATTCCAATTTATCTATGTCCCCCAAAAGCGTATTGTGATCAACCACTGGATTATACGAATTATATAGAAGCTCGATAATTTCATCTGTCCTTAGCGGCACAATTTTTAATCCTATGCCTCCTAAGCCCGCCGCTATTTGATCAACTCTTTGCCATAACTGATTTTTATAAGTTTCAAATAAATGTTTTTTTCTTTCGGTGTTTTTTTTCTGCCCCCCAAAAAAATTCTCAAAAAAATTACCCTCCACACTTTCTACTGGTGAAAACGGAACTACTATATAGAAAAATTTTGACATTATATTAGAAACTTCTGTCAGATTTTTAATAAATTTACGATATTCAGCAATTTGAAAATTCAAAAGTTCGTTAGAAAGTTGTAACTCCTGCTTTCTTAAATATTCCATGTAAGGCTCAATGTTAAGCCGTCTTGAGCTGATAATAATTTGTATGGGAAAATCCAAAGAATTTAAGAAGTTTTGATATTGATTTGTTATTGAATCCTGTTCTTCAGTAGATTTAAGATCAAAATTTATAGCCGAAACCATCAAAACAGCCCGGAATGAACCATTTTTTAAAGAAATAACGCCGTCCTTAACTTCTTCAACATCAACATATTTTTGAGTACTGCCAGTTCCAGAACCCCCTGATAATTTATCTGAATGTAATAATTCCATAGTATTCCAATTAAATAACTTTTTGGATTGATTTTATTTTTTTATTCCTGAGCGCTTTAACATTTCAACGACCCCTTGATCACTTTGCTCCCCGTCACTGTCTAATATCTTAGCAATCCCACTTAAATTATTCAAAGCAAACTTTCTTCTTCTCTCTTGTTCCAATATTTTTCTATTATCAATTTCTTTTGCTTTATTGTTATTTGAAGTTTTTCCAATATTTCCTTTCTGAATGTCTCTCTTCCAAACATATATCTTAGGTCCAAATAAAAAGAATATTCCAGAAATAACGAATCCAACTAAGGGCTGTCCGTATGGTCGATAAAAAGCCAATGCCCCAAAAATCAACAATTCCGGTATAGCAATGATAAAAAAAAGTACTTTGGGCAAAATCGCCCACATAATCAAAGTCAACACTCCCGCTGCAATCATCCAAAGGAGCTGTTTAACTGTAAGGGGACCCACCACCTTGTCTTCAACATCAATATATTGTGGAACTGTAAAAAGCATTTTTTAAATGATAAAAATAAATTAATTTACAAAAAACTGCGCAATCTGCCTAACTAAAACCATCGCCGAAAAAGAAATTATTATTCCAATGAGAGCGTTTTTAGTTATCTCTTTGCCTCTATCTATAAGATCCTCGTTTCCTGCCGATGAAAGATACATAACTCCGCCCAGCACCATCATTAAGATAGACAAAATACCGACCGCCGCTAGCAAAAAATTAAGAACATTCATGGCAATCTGGGTTAAAGTAAGAGCCGCCGCCACTTCTGGAGTAGTTGCTCCGCCCCATTTTAATATAATAGACAATTCTTTCAAAAAAGAAGGTGCGGCTATACCTAATGCTAATCCAACTAAAGCTGAGGTGATAGTATTTTTTCCCTTTTCAGCCATTCCACTGTTACCGGCTGAAACTATGTACATTATTGCCCCGATAATAATAAAAACTAAAGAAAGTATAACTATTATTTTTTGCAATACTGATAGAAAATGCGTAAGAAATCCTTCAACCGTATCAAATTCCAATGGGTTAGTAAAAACAGCTCCCGATGCAGCCGGTGTTTCTGCGCTATCAGCTTCGGCTGCAATAGCAACTGGCAAAGAAATACCAACTACTTCTAATAAGTCGCTATCATTCGCAATTGTTACCAGACTTCCAAAAAAAATCATTAACAACCAGGTTATCACTATAAAAATTTTATTTTTCATTTCTGTTTTAAAAACTAGTTAAATTTAATTTTATTTAAAAAAACTATCTATCACCGAACAACATTCCAAGCTGTCTTCACATTTCACATTATCTTCCTTGGGTGTCAAAACATATAATTGCTGTTTACATTCATCAATTTTTACGCACTTTCCTTCTGTTCCAGCTGCGGCAGACATGCTTGTTCCCTGGCAAGATTCCCCTTCTTTTTTCAAAACATCCACCTCTTCATTTTTACAGCACCTATATCCAATACTACAAGAAGGCCCGACTAAAACAAATTCTTGTCCGTCCGGACATTCATCAAACGTCGCTCCAAATCCCAAATAAACACAGGTTCCAACATCATCGACTCCACATTTTTTATTTTCCTCTTCTTTTGGTTGTGTTTGTTCTTCCTCTTCTACTACCGAGTTGGCTTCCGATACTATTCCAGCGCAACTGAAATTACTCCAACCGGTTACCGATTGAATTCCTAAATCCTTACGTGCACCCAATAAGTGCAATGTATAATTAACCATTAACCAAGCACTGAACATAATAATTATTCCTATTGTCGCATTTTTCATTGCATCTTTTGCAAATCCAGTCATTCCAGAATCTCCAGCGGAAATAGTATAAACAACAGCGGCAAATGCTAAAATTGCCATTCCAATAAAAAAAGATAAATAAAGAGCTTTTTTAATTAATCCATTTACTCCCAATATGAAATGACATAAGGTACAAGGACTTTCATTACTACCACCACAAGGAATCAATCCAGCTGCTTGAGTGCTAAATGGAATTATAACTAAAAAAAAGACCAAGATCATTATAAATGACCAGATCTGTCGCCTATTGAAAAAATAATTTATTATTGTTTTTTGCATTAGTATTATTGTTTCATAATCTCATTTATCCTATTAGTAGCTATCGTCAATGCGTCATACAAGGAAGCATTGTTCCTGTTTAATGAATCTATCATTTCAGCTAATATTTTTTCGATACCATCAGGATCAACCTGATACCAACTCTTGGCTATCAAATTACCATAAGCGTAAGCACCAATAACCGGATCATTTTTTTGTAATTCTATTATATCACGTCTGGCGGCTGGTTTTTCAGTTGCTTTAAGATAGACTATTGCTGGATCTATATTAGTCATAAAATCCTTAGAGTTTCCAGTTCTACCGTTAATTAACTTAAAAGTTCCGTTATTTTTGACTGTTAAAAATTTTAAAAATTGCCAAGCCTCGTGAGTTCTAATTTCATTGGGCACGTCCACCACTTGACCATTAACCGTCATTTTAGAGTTTTTATTTTTTGCAACTGAATATCCCCAATAATTAGCATAATTAACTGGATTTAAGTAATCAATTTGTGGAACCGGAGCTATTCCAAAATTAAGCTTACTGTTTTTACTGATTATAGTTGGTCTGTGCCATGAATAATTCAACATCATGGCAACCCCATTTTCAGAAAAAGCGTCTACTGAATAATGCAATTTGCTGTTCCAAGTATAGAAAGGAGAATTGACATTAGAAAACTGAGCATAATAGCCCAAAGCATTCTCCCCGGCCTTAACTACGTTACCATCAGAGTTAACAACTCCAACATTCAAAATGGCTTTATTTCCTTGTTCGCTTATCATCTGTACCCCGTTTTGAAACATCAATAATCCCAAAACATCCGTCGAGCGATTTATATTATAAGCGGTGCCAACAGCCGCTCCAGCTTGAACAATCTCACCTTTTAAATCTAACTTTGTAAGTCTTTTTACTGCTTCATTGAATTCATCCCAAGTTTTCGGAGGAGATGTTATTCCAGCCGCATTAAACATGTCTCGGTTATAATAAAGAGCTAGAGAATCCACGGATAAGGGCAATCCATATACCTTCTTTTGATTAACAAAATCATTAAAAACCGTATCAACAAAATTATTTCTAACATCCGTTTCCCCCAAAATCATATCCGGAGCTGGTTCTATTCGAGAAGCAAAAGAAGGCACCCAATTATTTTGAATCATAAATATGTCCGGGCCTTGACCAGAAGCCATGGCCTCGATAAGCTCTCGCCTATAACTTTCTTGAGTAAATTTTCTATATTTTATTTCACCGACATAAGGGTTAATTTTTTTATATTCATTGATAATCTCTTCATATACGGAGCTATCGTCAAAAAGACCCCAAACTTCTAGGCTCACGGAATATCCGGTATTTTGTTTGCCACAACCAGAAAAAAACAGAACTGCAAACAAAAAAGCGAACGAAAAAAATATTTTTATTTTATTTTTCATTTTTTATTTGATGATTAAACTATTTTCAAACAAAATTTTTCACTATCATTTTTATTTTATTACCACGAAAGCGTAATGGAATTTCCCCGCATCTACTTTTTTTTCAAATAAAAATCCTTCATTTTTCGCAAGCTCCATTAAAACATCTTCAAGAATTCGCAAACTTTTATGCGGACCAATAGCAAAGTTTTCATTTCCCCATTCAACTATAATTGCTTTACCGCCTCTTTTTAGAACTCGATAAGCCTCTCTTAAAATGGCTGGCTTATTTTGATTTTGAAATAAAATTCCTTTCATTATAACCCAATCCAAACTATCATCCTCCAGGCAACTGCCATTTTCTCTTTCTAAATTAACTCTGTTAGTCTGCACATTAGAAATGCTCATGGATTTGCTTCTACTTTCAACTGTTTCCAGTGCTTGTGGCAAAATATCCAAAGCCATTAAATGTCCTTCGCTTCCTATTGCTTTTGCAAAAGGCAAAGAAAAATACCCTGAAGCACAACCAAAATCCGCCACCAGAGAACCTTTTTTTAAATCAATTTGAGCTATAATAGATTCGGGATCAAGAAAATTACTCATTGTTGAATTTATTTCCATATTTTTTTAAAAATATAACTTTTTATTTATTTTACAACAAAAAAAATAAAAAGACAAAAAAAATAAAATTGAGTTTTAAATTATTTTATGTTATATAAGTTATGTACTATTTTAAATATAAGGAGAGGTGCCAGAGAGGTCGAATGGGACTGACTCGAAATCAGTTGTTTCGGCAACGGAACCGTGGGTTCGAATCCCACCCTCTCCGCACAAATAAACATAGCCCTGAGCCTGTTTAATATCCCTGAGCGCCTAAGTATAAAGATTAATGTTGTCACTTAAAAAAATATATTTGCGCATTTTAAATAGCTTTTTAAAAAATCTTTGATAAAAAAAGAATTGTGCATTTGCCAATAAATACGTAATTAAACACTCTTTTTTTGCTTATTTACACTGCAAAAATTTACTATAGTGTTTTTGATTAAAATTCTAACTTTTTTTCAACAGAATCCATAACAATAAAAATAAAGATTTTATTCTGGTATTTTGGAACATAATCGAGACTAAATTTCTTCATGCTATCAATAGAAAGTCCCCTGTCAAAAAAATGCTTTAAAATCTTTTACTTGTCTTATTCTTCCCAAAACTGCTTTTAATAAAATTTTACAGCCACTTTAAATGTATCCGTGACAATGTTTTTGATTTCCTAATCCTTGAGGTTAAAGTTTTTTTAATTAAATTCCAGCCTTTTCAGCCAGCAATTTAAGCGCTTCCTTAAAATCCAAAATTTCAATTTCTACCAAGAAAAGCATAAGTTGTTTTTCAACTGACACTTGCTTTTTAAAACCTCGCATATTCTCCTATAAAATCAACAATATTGAAACGGGATTTAATATCTTTAAAAAACAATTTTTCCTTTACAAAAAAGGAAAGTTATGTTAAATTCCTAGAAGTAATCGAATAAAAAAATTATTGAAATGTTAGCAATAGTTGATAAAACTGTTATTTTTTTGTTTATCACCCTATTTATTGGATTAATTGGAACAATTCTTTCTACTGTCGCCCTATTGAAAATAAGGAAAATAAACGCCAATAATAAAATTCTTTTTTCCGGCAAAGAGACTCGCAGTCTAGAAAAAATAATTACTGACCACTCACGATCAATAACTAATATAGACAAAGAAATTCAGGAGCTTTTTGAAATATCCAATCAAATACACAATCTTGCCCATAGGGGTTTACATAAAATAAATGTGGTCAGATTCAACCCATTTAAAGATATCGGTGGCAATCAAAGTTTCGTGGTCGCACTCTTGGATGGAAAAAACTCCGGAGTGGTTATTTCTTCCTTGCATACGCGTGAAGGAACTCGAGTGTATGCCAAGCCAGTAACTAAAGGTCTTTGCAAAGAATATCAAATGACTGAAGAAGAATCCAAGGCTGTTGTCGCAGCCATGTCACAAAAAGGCACCCGAATCTAAATTTATAATCTTAAAATACATGGAAGAAAAAGGAATGTCCAAAATAATTAAAATACCACCCACAATTACCGTAAAGAAATTCAGTGAGGTTTTAAACATTCCGGTTTCTCTTGTGATTACCGAGCTTTTAAAAAACAAGATATTGGCCACCATAAATGAAGAAATAGATTATGACACCGCCAGTATAATAGCCCAAGACCTGGGATTTATCACCGAAGAATACATAGAAATTTCCGATGATCAATCCATGACCTTAGAAAAATTAATTGAAATTTGCAAAAAAGAAAAAGATTCTGGAAAAAATCTAAGACAACGAGCGCCGGTGGTTACTATCTTGGGTCACGTTGATCACGGCAAAACAACCTTGCTTGACACTATCCGTAAAACCTCCGTAGCTGAAAAGGAGGCTGGCGGAATAACCCAACATATCAGTGCTTATCAAACAAAAAAGAAAGGTCAATTAATAACATTTGTTGATACGCCCGGACATGAAGCTTTTTCCGGTATGCGAGAAAGGGGCGTAAACATAGCTGACATCGCAGTCTTAGTGGTTGCTGCTGACGATGGAGTACGTCCGCAAACCAAGGAAGTTATTCAATATTTAAAAAACAAGAAAATACCTACCATAATAGCTATTAACAAAATAGACAAACCTGATGCCAATATTCAACGAGTTAAGCAAGAGCTGGCTGACAATGACATTCTTATCGAACAATGGGGTGGCAATTATATTTGTGCCGAGATTAGCGCTAAACAGAATTTAGGAATTGACGAACTTCTAGAAAGTATTCTTTTGGTGGCCGAGGTGGAAGATTTTCGTGCCGATGAAAAAAGAGATGCGCTAGGAGTGGTTCTAGAATCCAACCTTGATCCCAATAAAGGACCGGTTGCCACAATTTTAATCAAAACTGGCACATTGAAAGTCGGTCAAGATGTGGTTGTTGGCAAAACTTATGGTCGCATAAGAAAAATAGAAGATTTCATGGGAAAATCATTATTATTCGCCGGACCTTCAACGCCCGTTTCAATTATGGGCTTAGTTGATACTCCCAATACCAACGATGTTCTTCAGGTGGCTAGTGGCAAAACAGCTGCTCGTTTAAAATCCAAGGGTATTGGTGATTCACTGTTTGACAACAAAGAAAGATTGACCTCCCAAAATATGATGAAAAAAATCGAAGATGAAAAAATACAAAAACTTAATATTATTCTAAAAGCTGATGTGCAAGGCTCACTAGAAGCAATCGAACAAATTCTTTCTACTATCAAATCTGATGAAATCGCAATCAACTACATTGGCATCGGGGTTGGTAGCATAACTGAATCTGACATAAAAATAGCTGCTCCATCTAAAGCTGTTATTTTTGGATTTAATGCCGAACCTACTCCAGTTGCTAAAAGATTAGCTGAAGCCAATGAAGTAGAAATAAAAACCTACAAAATAATTTATGAATTGGTGGCGGAAATTAAAAAATTACTCATAGAAATGCTGCCTCCGGAAATTATCCGTACTGATTATGGAAAAATGAAAGTTGCCGCCATATTTAAAACAGGCAAACACGATATGATTATTGGGGGGATGGTTGTTGAAAATAAAATAGTAAAGAAATCCCTAATTGAAGTATGGCGAGGAGAAAAAATTATAGGCAAAGGCACTCTTTCAAATTTGCAACAAAACAAAATACCATCTGACGAAGTTGAAAAAGGCAATGAGTGTGGCTTGGTATTTGAAGGTGATACTAAAATAAAAGAAGACGACATTCTTTTGAGCTACACAGAAGAGGAAAGAAAGAAAACTCTATAAAACTTCTGTGAAAAAATCAATTTATTGCAAATAACTTTCAAAGGTAGTCTTATAAATATTTAAAATTAAAATTTCAAACCTTATCATTTGCCCTATTTTATATTTCCATTATTAATATTATGTCCCAAAGAATCGCTAAAATTAATTCTCTCATTCGTCAATATTTGGCAGAAATTCTGATTAAAAATCTAAGTCTTAAGCTTGGAGTTTTTTTAACGATAGCTAAAGTTGACACTACTCCAGACCTGCGCTATACTCGCATATTCCTAAGCGTTTTCCCAGAAAAAGAAATCGACTACGTGGAACAAACACTAAAAAAAGAAAAATACCTATTGCAAGGTTCGCTTAATAAAAAGCTGCACATGAAGCCCTTGCCAAAAATAGTATTCCAAATAGATACGACCGAAGCGCAAGCCGATAAAATAGAAAAAATACTTCAAAGTCTCTAAAATTACTTCAACTTTCGCTTTTAAAAAACGTCTCACTGAAAATCAACATGAAATCCTTTTCACAAGAATTCAACACGCTTTCTTATGTTATCAAAAAATCTACCAAAATACTTTTAGTAGCACATTTTCATCCAGACGGAGACACTGCCGGCTCAGTTTTAGCTTTAAAAGAATATTTTCAAATAATCGGTAAACAAGCGGATATTGTTTGTCATGATGATTTTCCAGTTTTCCTAAAAAAACTAACCCCTGAACGTTTTAATAAACCGGAAGATCTAGAACTTGAAAATTACGATGTCATTATTGGTTGCGACAGTGTTGAAAGAGGCTTTAATCGAATAATAAAAAACATACCCTCACAAACTGTCACTGTAATAATAGACCACCATCCAGATGTTGCTCTTGAGGCTGACATAAAAATTTCAGATAGTCAAAAATCTTCGGCCTGCGAAATAATATATGATTTCTTTTCTTTTAAAAAAATCGAAATCAATGCAAAAATTGCGACTTATTTAATGTTGGGAATTCTTTCTGATACTGGAAATTTTCAACATGCCAACACCACCACTCGAGTAATGGAGATATCTGCCGAGTTAATGAAAAAAGGCGCTGCTTTTTATAAAATAATTGAATCCGCGTTTTCTAATAAAAATTTAGCTACTCTCAAGCTTTGGAGTATCGCCATTGAAAAGGCTAAAATAAACCCAGAAAATGGCATGATTGCGACTGTCCTAACCAAACAAGACGTTAAACGCTGCGAAGCCTCAATTGAAGACATTGGTCAAGTTGCCTCTATTCTCAATACTGTTCCTGGAACCAAATTTTCACTCATTCTTTCAGAAAAAGACGATGGCACAATTAAGGGCAGTTTGCGCAGTGAAGAATATAAAGGAGTAGATGTTTCCGAAATAGCTCATCGATTTGGCGGTGGCGGGCATAAACTGGCCAGCGGCTTCACAATTAAAGGTAGGTTACAAGAAACGCCTACTGGCTGGGAAATAAAATAAAAAACAATCCCACGTAAACGATTGTTTTTAATCTCTCTAAATTATTTAAAATAATGCAATTCCACATCTTCTCCAACAACCGCGTAAGAACAACTATCCAGCCAGTCGCCACAATTAACATATACTAACTTATCTGGATTTTCCACTTTTTCGGGCCAATGAGTATGTCCCATGATAATCCCATCCAACTTCCTAGAACGAGCATAAGCCAAGGCTAATGCTCGAATTTTTTCCACTATTTCTGCATATTTATGCGAATTTTTCTTAGAAGAAAGGGATTTTTTCTTACCAAAAAACCTGCGACCAAAAGCGCTTATTTTAACCAACAAAATGTATAACTGATCCAAGAGTATTGAAATTATAACATGATTTCGAGTAAAAGAATCGAATTCATCGCCATGTAACACTAAATATTTTTTATGATCATTACGAATTATATATTCAGATCTGATTTTTATCTTACCGAAAGTAAAGCGGGAAAATGCACGAAAAGCCCGATCATGATTTCCGGGAATATAAACGATTTTTGTCCCAATCTCTGAAAGTTTGGCTAATTTAGTTATTATATGGTGTTCTTCTTTGCCTATATTTTTATAATTAGTACTCCAAAATTCAAAGGCATCTCCAGCAATAATAACCCGCTTGGGAGGGTTGTCTAAAAGTGTTGTCAAAAACCTTGAAAGCTTTTCAACCTTTGCGTTTTTAGTCCCCAAATGAAAATCGCTAATGACGATAGTGTCTTGCTTTTGATAAGTCAATTCTAACATTTTTTCTTTTAAATAAGCATTATTTAGCTCACCTGTTTATCAATTATAGCACATTTTAATCTTATTTGCAATGTTAAGTGAGTTGTTTTTTTAACTAAAATAAGCTAATTTATATGTACACTTAATCTCAAAATAAATTCGACATATGCACATTGGCTGTCACATTTCTATCGCTGGCGGAATCACAAATGCTCCCAAAAGAGCCGCTGACTTCGGTTGTGAAACCATGCAAATTTTTACTCGCTCACCGCAAGGAGGAAAAAAATCAGAATTAAATCAAGCAACTATTGATAATTTTAAAAGTGAATGTAAAAAATACAATATTAAAAATATTGTTGTTCATTCTCCTTATTATATAAATTTAGCATCATCAAATAACCGAATACGCTACGGATCAATTAGCGCGATTCGTGAAGAACTTGAAAGGGCAAGTTCTATTGGTGCAAAATATGTTATGACCCATCTTGGAAGCGCAAAAGATATGAAACTAGATGAAGCCTTAGATAAGGTAAATGAAATGCTAACGAAATCTCTGGAAGAATACAATGGTTCCGCTAAGCTTCTCTTGGAAAATAGCGCCGGGGCAGGAGCTATTATTGGTGACAACCTCTCTGATCTTTCCATTATTTTAAAAAAAACAAAAAACAAAAATATCGCAGGAATCTGCCTCGACACACAACATTCTTTCGCGTCCGGATATGACTGGACCGACTTTGAAAATACCATCTCCAAAATAGACAAAGAGATCGGGATAAAAAATATAAAACTTTTCCATGTCAATGACAGTAAAACCGAAATGGGTTCCAAAAAAGACCGCCATGAGCATATCGGGAAAGGACTTATCGGAAAAAAAGCTTTTGAAAATATTGCAAAGTTTGCCAAAAAAAATAAAATTGATATGATTTTGGAAACTGAACATGATGAGGTTGCGGAAGACATTAAGCTTATGAAAAAATTTAGAGACAAATAACGTATCTTTATTACTCCACCTTCATCTTTATTATCACTCTATCCTTTACTCTTGATCCTGCTTCACAAAATTTATTTTTTTAATAATTTAATCTTATTTTTACGCAATTGCAATTATTTGAGATTATCGTATAATTGATAAATCATTAATATTATATTTTAATGAAAAAAAAGAAAAGTAATATTCTTGAAAAAATAAATGAATTCCGGTATTCAGATTCCCTTCCGGCGACTGCCACAAAATTCTTGTTGGCTATTTTAGCAGCAGGGCCTTTTTTAGTTGTTGGCTCAGCCGCAGCCGGAATTTTTTCAGCAACAAAATCTTTTGAAAAATCCAAGCGATATTCCAAAAAACAAATTGAAAACTCAATCAGAAATCTAAAACACCGAAAACTTATTGAAATTATTCAAGAAAAAGACGGCCAAATAAAAGTTCAATTATCCAATAGGGGCAAAAAAAGAACCAGAGAATTTTCTATCTCAACGCTCTCTATACCTAAACCAAAGAAATGGGATGGAAAATGGAGAATTCTCATGTTTGATATCCCCTCAAAACCTAAGATTTATGATAAGGCGAGAGAAGCACTGAGAAAAAAAATCAAAGAACTTAGATTTTATCAGATGCAAAAAAGTGCTTGGGCATATCCATATGAATGCGAAGATGAAATTCTTCTTATTGCTGAATTATATAATATTCAAAAATTTATTGAAATAATAACTGTAGAAAAAATCCTTCACGAACAACACCTCAAAAAATTCTTCAAGATCTGAATACATTAACTTTACAATTAAACTTTAGTTTATTATTTAACCAGCATAAACAACAAACTTAAATTTCTCAAATTTACGCAATTGCAGTTATTTGAGATAATAGAGAAATGAATGATTATTATGTTAAAAAAACATTAAACTTATAAAAAAATTAAAAAATAAATAAAACTTCTTATAATATAAGAAAAAGGCGACAGTCACATTGGACCGTCGCCTTAACTAAAACTCAAAGGAAATTTCGAAGATTACCCTCCCTGCCATACTGCTACCTGAAAGAAACTTTCATTCAGAAAACTCTTCCAGGGCTCAAAAGATTTGAATTTTGTTTCGAATCCGGAACCCTTTCTGAAGCAATCCCTCTCTCGCTTCATAATTTGCACTACTTTTCCCTCCACTGACCAAAAATCACACTCCTTTTCTCCATACATGGGCTCTGCTGTAAAGTGGCATCCGAAGCCTCCCCATGTAAGATAATATCCCACACTCTTATCCTTCCAATTCCAATTCTCCAGAAACGTTTTATACTCCTCAGTTGAAAGTATCCTTTTTCCAGCGGTTGCCGCCTCTCTTAGAGCTGCTTCGAGAGAGAAAAATTGCCTCCCTTCAGGAAGTTTTTCAACTATTTTTCCACAAGGGGAAATTTTATATTCTCCCTTGTGGTCTTTCTTTTTTTCCCAATTCGAGGAATCCACCTTGAAATAGCACGCGTTCATTTTTCCTCCTTTGACGTTTTTAACGTCCTATTAAGTTTTTAAAAAACATTGTTAAGTGTTTTTCCTTGTGGTTATTCATCTTAACAAGCTAGTATAGCACAAACTTATCTTTACATCAAGACTTTATGATGATATTATTGTGATATAATAATGCTTTATTATAAATAAATTATATAATATTTATCAAATATGTTTGATGAAATAGAAAATAAATCGATTTTAAACGACCTTAAACTACTGGGACTGAAAGACAATGAAGCTACGGTCTATTTGGCTCTTTTGGAGCTTGGCGAAGTTGGCTCATCTAAAATAATCAAAAAAACAAACCTTCATGGGCAATATGTTTACAATTGTCTAGGAACCCTTGAAGAAAAAGGTCTTATTCAGCACCTGATAAAAAATGGACGCAAAAAATTCACAGCAAAAAACCCACGGATACTGGTGAGCTTGATTGAAAGACAAAAAGAAATTGCACGTTCCGTTGTCGAAAAACTAAAAGAGGCTATGGTAATGCCGCCTCATCAACATTTTGAAACATATCAAGGAGAAGAATCATACATAATTTATGAATTTGAACTGCTGAAAAATGCCCCTGAGGGAAGCGAACTTTTAGTTATCGGAGGTTCTGGTGACGACTTTGCTAAAAATATGAACAAGAACCTATATTCGTACGAAAAATTACGTATTGAAAAAAACATTTCGATACGCTATATTGGCAGTGAAAACCAAAAGAAAGAATTAATGCGATCAAAAAATCATCGCGAGCTATTCGAATATCGAATCTTACCGGGGCTGTTCACCGGAATGGTAAATACCAACATCTGGCCCGCCTCTATTGGATTTAATATTTTCGGCTCTCCGGTAACGGTCTTCTCCATTTCAAATCCTGTTATCGCAGGAAGCTACAAACAATTTTTTGAAACACTTTGGAGAATTGGCAAATACTGAGAATTACTATATCATTCCATTTATGAATCAAACTCTTGATATATTATTATGAAAATTGCAATAATTTCAGACACACATGACAATATTCCGAACCTCAAAAAGGTTTTGGATTATTGTCGAAAAAATGGAGTCGAAAAACTTATTCATTGCGGAGATTTGGCTGAAATTGAAACACTGGATTATATCCTAGAAAATTTTACTGGCAACATCTTCTGGACTCATGGCAACATGGATCGAGGACATGCGGCCGATTATCCTTTTTCAGATGGAAAATATAAATCCGTCAATATCTTTTCCAAACATGGTGAAGTTGAAATTGCCAATAAAAAAATCGCTTTTGTTCATTTTCCCGAATATGCTGAAAAGCTAGCTCGGGAGGGACGCTTTGATTTTGTTTTTTATGGCCATACTCATAAACCCTGGACTGAAAAAATAAAAAGTGAAAATATTAACGGTAACACAAAAGAATGCGAAATGCTCAATCCTGGCAACGTTGCCAACCAATATTACCCACCAACATTTGCAGTTTATAATAGTTTAACTGAAAGATTTGAATTAATAAGAATAAATGGATTAAAATAATCTCTTAATTTAATGTTAAAAAAAGAAGAACTCAAGGAATTAAACAAAAAAATATCTAAATGCAATAAATGTACTCTTTATTGCAAAACATCCCGCGTTGTGGCTGGTAGTGGCAATCCAGAGGCAAAAATAATGTTTATCGGAGAGGCTCCTGGAAAAAAAGAAAATGAAACTGGAATGCCCTTTATGGGATCCGCTGGAAAATTTCTTAATGAAATGCTTGGATTAATCAATCTTCAACGTGAAAATGTTTTTATTACAAATATTTGCAAGTGTCGACCGCCACAAAACCGCGATCCATTGCCAACAGAAATTGCTATTTGTTGGCATTGGCTAGAAAAACAAATCCAGATTATTAACCCCACTCTTATTGTTACTCTGGGTCGGCACTCTCTTGGCAGGTTTTTTCCAAAATTAAAAATTTCAACAACTCATGGAAAATTTTTTCAAGCCGAATTGCCTAAAATTGGTCGAAAAAATTTTTATGTGCTATATCACCCGGCAGCCGCACTTTACAACAGATCACTGAGAGAAACCCTTAAAAAAGATTTCAAAAAGATTCCACGAATTTTAAAAAGCATTAAATAAAAATCGCTCAATGAATGAGCAATCTTGGACAAGCTTCGTTAAAAATTTCAACTGGGTGCCGCGGGCGAGACTCGAACTCGCAAGGAGTATTAATCCGGGGGATTTTAAGTCCCCTGTGTATACCAATTTCACCACCACGGCAAAAATATAAAACGAGGTCGCGTCCGGAATTGAACCGGAGTACGCGGTTTTGCAGACCGCTGCGTAACCACTCCGCCACGCGACCATCTAATTTTTTGTCACGCAAATCGACGGATTTTAACAGAAAATCCTTCCACACAACTGTTAACTCTGCCATTATATCTGATTATATTCTTTCGGTCAATTTTTTTCCAACACAAAAGCGCCCATCTTCAGGCGCTTTTGTTATCTAAATTTTTATTTGTTTTTTATGGGTTAATTACCCAAGCAATTAAGTTTTTTCTGCCAAATTGAAAGGCATCTTTTTTGGTTTCCATGTAAATATCAACCTTATTGCCCTTAATTGCTCCTCCGCGATCTTCACATCTATACTGACCCATTCCTTCAATTTCTATTATTGTTCCAAATGGAAATTCTTTAGGACAAGCCAATGTTCGATTTTCTTTTACTTTTATACCGCTAGAGGTTATTCCGGTGTTCCAACCACACTCATCGGCAGCAGCTGTATAAGCCGAAGCATTAACGATAAATTTTTCAACTGGAAGATTTTCCCATTTCTCTTCTTGTTTTTTTCTCCAATTAGCCAAAATAATATCGTTTTTTAATTCTTCTTCGGTTTTTTCAGCAACTATTCGACTCTTGTTCTCCTCTTTATTAATTTCCTCGGTGGCAACTGTCGACTCTTCCTTTATATTTGTTTTTGTATTCGTGTTTATTATGCCTTCTGCAACGACCGGCTGAACCATATTGCTCAAAGCGATCGAAGCTGTTGCGATAACATTCACGATATCCATAAGTTATCGTTACTTCTTATCCGATTCTTGATGTTTCTTCAAGATAACGGGTCACAACCATATTCGATTGTCGACTGTTAATATTAACATAAAATAAGATAAGAGTCAAGTCATTGTGCCTGTTTTTGCCTTAAATAAAGCATAGTTTATTTTAAAAAATAATAAAAAATTGACTTTTATCATAAAAACCCTACAATAAAAGTAGTATTTTAAGTTTATAGTACTTTTCCTTAAATTAGGGAGGGTTATCATGGCAGATAAAATGCTCATAAGTTGTTTTGGAGAAAACTGTCCCAGGGATGTTTGGGGATGTTTACCTAATCCTGAAAAATCAGACAACATCGTGATTTGCGATAATTGTCTGGATTTTCCTTGCCCAGATTCTGTCACTAAAAAATCAGTAACGTCCCTGTTTTGCCCAAAATGCACTGAAAGATTAACAACTTTTGTGCAAAAAATAAAATCAACTGGGGAATTTCCTGCAAATTTCACCATTGGTTGATTCGTTTTAAGAAAAACCTGAAAATCCCCTGGCAAATAATTGCAGGGGATTTTGTTGTTTCACGAAAATATCCCAATTACATCATGCCGCCCATACCAGACATACCGACATGATTATGTTCCTCTTTTTTTTCTGGCAAATCAGTTACCGCCGCTTCAGTTGTAAGTAGCATTGCTGAAATTGAAACTGCATTTTCTAGAGCAGTCCTGGTTACTTTTAGCGGATCTATTATTCCCGCTTTAATCATATTATCAATAAATTCGTCTTTACTGGCATCATAACCAAAATTGGCATTATCCTCAGAAAAAACCCTATCCAAAACAACATCGGCACTTTTTTTACCAGTATTAAAAACTATTTGTTTAAGTGGTTCACTAAGCGATCTAATCATAGCATCGTATCCAGCCTTAAAATCTTGACTTTGCCCATCATATTTTTTTCCAATAAGCTTTTTTGAAGCTTTAACTAAAGCTACACCACCACCGGCAACAATACCTTCTTCCACGGCTGCGCGAGTAGCTGCTAAAGCATCTTCCATTTTATGCTTAATATAAGTAAGCTCTGTTTCGGTAGCTGCACCAACGCGAATAACCGCTACGCCACCAGAAAGTTTAGCAATTCTTTTTTGTAATTTTTCTTTATCCCACCTACTATCAGATATTCTTAATTGAGCTTTTATTTGTTCCACTCGACTATGAATATTTTTTTTATTCCCATTACCGCCAATAACAGTCGTGTCATCCTTAGTTGAAATTATTTTCTGAGCCATGCCCAACATGGGAATTTCAGCTTTTTTAAGATTTAACCCTTTATCTTCAGTGATAACTTGTCCCCCAGTCAAAACTGCAATGTCTTCAAGTATAGCTCTTCTATTATCACCAAAATCAGGCGCCTTAATTGCCAAAACATTAAGCGTGCCCCGTAATTTATTAACCACTAATGTTGCCAATGCCTCACCATCCACATCCTCTGCAATAATAACCAAGTCCTTTTTGCCAGATTGAGCAATTTTTTCCAAAAGCGGTAAAATTTCTTGAATGGAGGAAATCTTTTTATCAGTAATCAAAATATATGGATCCTTAAGTTCAGCTTTTTGCGTTTCTACATCAGTGATCATATATGGAGAAACGTAGCCTTTGTCAAAATTCATTCCTTCTACAATTTCTTTATCAAAACCAAAGGTTTGCGATTCTTCCACCGTAATAACTCCATCTTTTCCAACTTCATCCATAACTTGTGCGATAATTTCTCCCATTTCTCTAGATTCGGCAGAAATAGTTGCAACCTGCGCAATCTCTTCTTTTGAACTTATTTTTTTAGAATTTTTTTTAAGAATTTCAATAACATCATTTTTAGCTTCTTCCATTCCCTGCCTGATGCCAATCGGACTAATACCAGTTTCCACGAATTTCAAACCAGCCCCCACTAAGGCCTGGGCTATGAGAGTAGAAGTTGTTGTTCCATCACCAGCCACATCGTTAGTTTTGCTGGCAACTTCCTTAACCAACTGAGCACCGATATTTTCAAATTTATCTTCTAATTCAATTTCTTTGGCAATGGAAACGCCATCATTGGTAATAATCGGAGATCCATAACCTTTGTCTAAAATAACATTGCGACCGCGCGGACCAAGTGTTGTCTTAACAATATTAGCAACTTTATCGATGCCAATTTTAATCTTTTTTCTAACATCCACACCTGTTTCAATTTGTTTTATCATATATTTTGATTTAATGATTAAATTCAACTCTTATTCTATTCCAAAATTGCCAAAATATCATCCTGACTGACAAGCAAAAATTCTTCATTGCCTATTTTAATTTCATCTGGAGAATATTTTTTAAATATAACCTTATCTCCAATTTTTACGCTCAATGGAAATAACTGCCCATTTTCCATCATTTTTCCAGGACCCAAGGCAACAACCTCCCCCTTTTCCGATCTTTCTTTATTACTTGTTTCGGGCAAAACAATGCCGTATTTTGCAGTATCTTCAACATTAATAGGTTTTAGAACCACTCTGTCTGAAAGCGGTTTTAATTTCATATTTTTATGTTCTATTTTTAACCTAATATATAAGATCAAAAATAGAAAATTTAATTATTAGCACTTACAGTCTTAGACTGCTAATTATTATTTTAGAAAAAAAATTTTTATTGTCAAGTGATTAATTTCGGACTCTAACCACTGTTTACGAATATCAAAAACAGGCTTTAAACAAAGCCTGTTTTTTGCCGGAGCGATTTAGATAATACAGTGAAAACAAGATTTATGGAAAAATCATTTTTTAACCCTTTCGAGAATAACTGACTCATCCAAATCAGTTCTTTTGTGTAGTTGTAATTGTTTTTTCATTTTTATAATCAAAAAATCAATCGACTGCCATTGTATTACGCTTGCTTTTTCCTCATCATCTTTTTTTCTTTTAGCTAAATTTATTTCTTTGAGTTTAACTAAAAAATATAACGTAGTTTTTTCTATCGGTGCATCTGCTCTATAAAATTGACTTTTTATAGAGCCAATATACTTTATAATTTCACCCTTAGCTCCAAATTCTTCAAGTAACCCTCTAGCTACTGCATCCTCAAGACTTTCTCCTGTTTCAACAGTCTCTCTCATGAGAATATAAAAATCTTCCAATTTCACAAGATTCGGTTTATATTCAAAATTTTTAAAATAATGACAACAAATTTCATTTTTATCATTCACTAAAACAGCTCCCACTGAGAGATGAAATGGATTCTCTTTTGTTCCTCTGTAATAAGTTTCCATACGATTAAATTATAGCACAGTTCCAATCACCATTTTTAAATGAGCTGGCTAGTACATGCGGTTAGAACTGGATTTATGGATAAGAGCCTATACTAATTGAAAAGGATTATTTTCAATAATAGATATCTTCTTCGGTCACCTTCTGTGAATCAATCTTTTTGTCTGGAATCATTTGCCATTGCATTTCAAAGATTCCTTTCATAGTGTTAAACATCGCTTTACTTTCAATAAGAATACCAAATTTTTCTTGGAATGATTTGATGGAAACCATACTTTTTCCATACACGCTTATTTCGAGTTCCATATTTTGTTTTTCTCCTTTGATCAGTTTTCCTTTTCTAAACATTTTTTCATCTTGCAATTTAAGATCAAGCATATACTCATTTTCTTGAGCCAAATATCTTGCCCAAATCTTTCTTTTGATGCGCTCTGGCATATAAAAATCATAAAAAAACTCATCTCCAAAAATTTCATAACTCTCCGAAAGAAAAACCAAAAGCTCACTGTCAGGATATCTAAGCTCATCACGATACATTTCTTTGATTCCCTCTAGGCCCTCAAAATATTTTATTGTCGGCTTTTTTTCCAACATATTGGCAATTGAAAGAAGTTCCGGCAAAGCTTTTTTAAAAACAGCCTCTTTTTCCTTGATGTCCTCTCCAATTGTGCGAGGATCCCGAGCAATATATAAGACTTTTTTAGTTTTTTTAGTTAGACTTATAATTCCCCTGCCTTTCAAACTATCCAAAAGATGATAAACCGTTGTCCTTTTTAGTCCTGACTTACGTGCAATGTCCTGCACCGTAGCTTCGCCCAATTCTAAAAGCGCCAAATATAGCTTAGCTTCTTTTTCCTCAAAGCCCATTTTTTCAAGTGTTTTTTGCAGCATTTTGTTTATTTGTCCATATTTTGGTCAACATAATTAGTGTATCATATTTGGCATATTTTGTCAATTTAAAGCCATATTTTAGACACTTACTCAGATACTACACTTTAATATTTGACTATACTATGGACAATTTGTTATTTTTGATGTATACTATGATGTTACGATGAGAAATTAAGTAACACAATAGTTACTTAAAAACTACAAAAAAGGAGATTAAAATGGAAACTATTCTAAGTACCTGGTTTTGCGTATCAACCTTTGGCCTATGCTTGTTGTGGATTGGAAGTGCAGCAAAAAAATATTTCGAAATAGACTATAGAAACTATTTTTTTTATACTACTCTTGCTTTCGACCACAAAAAAGATGTCCTCGCGGAAAAAAAGAAAATCAGGCTAAGAATTGCAGAAATAAAAAGAATAAAAAGCAGTTTTATGTTTAAAGTTTTACAAAAAACATATGTTTTTGCAATAATGTCTTTTGTAATATCCTTTGTATCTGTTGTGATGATTTCCATGACGAAAATAATAGCAGGATAAGGAGAACAAGATGAACTGCCCAAAATGTAATTCTCCAACAGAAAGAAAAGAAATTGTTTTTACGGATTTTCTAACGTACTACATTCCAGAACAAGAATGGTACGAATGTGCATGCGGCTGGAAATCTCAAACAAAAGAAATTAAAAAATCTCTAGCCTATCGCATAAAGAAGTTCTTTGATAAAATATTTTTTGATTGAGTTATTTTGCCCTGACAATTGGTAATTGTCAGGGCTTTTTCTTTTTTAAAATAACTATTTATAATTCCTAGTTCTAACCCTATTTTTTGGGTATTAAAAACAGGCTTTAAACAAAGCCTATTTTTTGCCGGAGCAGTTTAGTTAATACAGTGAAAACAAGATTTATGGAAAAATAGTTCAATTTAGATTAGATTTCTTCTTGCAACTCCAGTTTCCTTATTTTAAAAACAGAATAAGAACCTATCACTAGAAACAACATCACAGAAAAAATCATTAGAAACATCATTGAAAAACTATCTATAATTTTTCCACTAACAAACATTAAAAAAGTTGCCCCAACTCTAATCATTAAGCTATTCAGCGAAAGGACAGTAGAACGAACTGATTTTTTAATAACAGCATTAGCATCTACCATAAACTTAGTTTCAAAATATCCAAGCATGAAATGACTTAAAAACATGCCTCCGAGGGCTAAAGTTGGAATGCTTGTAAACCCCGTTATTATAATTAAAATCAAAAGAATGCTCATAGTAATAAAAATATTGCTTTTCGAAAATTTTTCATAAAACTTTACGCCAGCAGCAATAAGTAGCGTGGCAATGCCAATTAGAATTCCCCAGGAGGCAACATTAAATTCCAATTTTAAAAACAATGGATTATATAGCCACTTAAAGCTAAAAAGAAATGCTCCCAAAAGCGACCAAACAATTAATATATTCAAAAGTTTTATATTTTTAATAGAATATTTTAGTCCATCGATTCCAAGTTTAATAATATTGTTTTCTTCCGTTTTTCCTCTACTTTTAACCCTCGTACTTATGATTAGTAGTGCTGATAAAACTAGAAATAGTGCTGTTAAATAAAGTGGTATTTTTAAGTTAATAGCAGACACAAATCCACCAACAGAAACTGCTAAGAAAGTAGTAAAAATTCCATACAGTTTAACTTGCGAATAATCCTTTTTAAAATCTTTAGATACTGAATGCAAAAGAGCGTTATCGCTACCAGAAACAAATGATCCACCCAAGGCTAATAAAGTCAAAATCACCCCGTAAAACAACATCCCTTCTCCCGAAAAAGAGAGCAGCAAATAAGACAAAGCGAGAATTAAATAACCAATAAATACAGAAATACGATGAGAATAGTAGTCGCCGATAACTCCTGTTGGATATTCCAATAAAACACTCATTACATAATAAAAACCAATAAGTTGAAAAACGTGTTCTGTGGAAATATTTTGGCTAGTTAAATACAAAATCATTGTTGCAACCCAAAAACGAGCATCAAATAGTATTTTAGCTAATTTTATTTTCATTAAATCATTCATGTGGGAATAATAACATAAAATAAATACATGGTCATTAATACGTTTCTAGTTCTAATTTGGCTTCCTGAGTACTAAAAATAGACCTTAAACAAAGCCTGTTTTTGCCGGAGCGGGTAAGCAGAAAATCTTACTGCTCGCTCATAATTCGCGCCTTGAAGCCCAGCGGTTTCAATACTTCCGCCACGGGAAAACCTAGTTTTTCCCGACCCCTTTCCTTGTTCGATTCTACTTACCCATAAATTCAAAAAGCACTCCCAAAATGGAGTGCTTTTTGAAAATTTGGAGCGGGTAAGCAGAATCGAACTGCCGTCTCATCCTTGGCAAGGACGTATAATAGCCACTATACGATACCCGCTTAAATTTTTCTTTATCAAAACTAAAATTCTAATGGTGGGACTGGTAGGGATCGGACCTACGACCAAACGATTATGAGTCGTCCGCTCTACCACTGAGCTACAGTCCCATAAATATTATGTGCCTGGGGAGAGAATTGAACTCACGACACGTGGATTTTCAGTCCACTGCTCTACCACTGAGCTACCCAGGCTTTTATTTTATTGTGGGTGATAGTGGACTCGAACCACTGACCCCTTCTTTGTAAGAGAAGTGCTCTAACCAACTGAGCTAATCACCCTTTAAAAAACACTTAGACATTTTATCGCGAATGATTGGTGGGCGAAAGAGGACTTGAACCTCCAAGGGATTGCTCCCACATGCACCTCAAGCATGCGCGTATACCAAATTCCGCCATCCGCCCAAATTTCCTATCTCGCACTTATTAAATTAATCCTGGGTTTAATTTTTTTCTTCCTCAATTTCAGTTTTTTCAACTTCTTCTTCTTTGGTAGACGCTTTTTCCGCAACAACAAATTCTGCAATATCCTTATATTTAAGCTTTAAAGATTTGACAGTTTTTTCTCGAATATAATAAAGTTTCGATCTCCTGGTTTTAGCTCTTTTGATCACTTCGATTTTATCTATCATTGGAGAGTGTACAGGCAAGACCAACTCAACTCCCACGCCGCTTGAAACCTTTCGAACAGTAATTGTCTGTGAAGAACTTTGTCCACCTCTAATAGCAATAATCATTCCTTGAAAAATCTGAATTCTTTCTTTGCCTCCCTCCACTATTTTGCGATAAACCTTTACCACATCACCTGTTTGAAAATCAGGAACCTGACTAGTTCGTTGCAACATATTAAACTCAATTATTTTCTTTTGCATATATTTATGATGATCCGTACCTTCTTACAAGTGATACTGGCAAAACGCACCCACTTCAATAAATAGGCGGAAAAATTACTCAATTAAAAAGCTTTTACATAATACCGGCTTTATGATAATTAGTCAATATTAGTCAAGAATTGATAAAAATCCGCTGGTATTTCCGAAATAAATTCAAAATTATCACCAAACAATTCAAATTTCAACTCCCTCGCATGTAGCAATTGTCTTGGAATGTTTTTCAATTCTAATTTTTTATATTTTTTTGAAACATATTTCAAATCACCCACAATCGGATGACCTAAAGAAAAAAAATGTATTCTAATTTGATGCATTCTACCGGTTTTTGGCTGAGCTTGGACCAAATCAAATTCTTCATAACTTTTTAACACTTTAAATT
>Ga0066601_10000016_pt1 | contig 98523 bp, 73 predicted proteins | sample Medcelwee11metaG_FD_59487 | JGI IMG/M metagenome (GOLD analysis project Ga0066601, IMG submission 59487) | Freshwater pond sediment microbial communities from the University of Edinburgh, under environmental carbon perturbations - Medium... | ecosystem: Environmental > Aquatic > Freshwater >... | reverse complement strand
TAGCTCAGTCGGTAGAGCAATGGACTGAAAATCCATGTGTCGGCGGTTCAATTCCGTCTCCGCCCACAAATTTTAGCCGTGTTACCGAACACGGCTTTTTTATTTTAAAGAAAAAATAGCAAAACGAGTTTAAAAAAGAACAATTAACACAAACTCTTCTCCAACATCACTCTGAAAAAAACATAATGGATTTTTAAGTCTTAAAGTTGTTGCCTTTTAGTTCGTAAAAATTTGAAATTTTGCACCATTTTATACACCATTTTTTACTTCTAAAACAAACTCTAAATTAACAAACGAGATAATAGCTCAAATAGGGTATCATTTTATAATAAAATGACTTATTGTCTGTAAATTAAATTAGGACTAATTATCTCATTTGGGTAAATTCAACTTGAAGATAACAAGATTACTTATTATCTTGCATCATTATTAACAAAGAAATTTCATTTTGAAAAATATAATTAAAGTTTCACTTGCATTACTCCATTTTGTCATTTCATGCAAAACAACAGACTCAAACGTGGTTGAAAATAATGATAAAATCTCACCAATTGTTGAAGAATTGGCAAAAGATAAATTTGGGGATGATTTTAATATATTTTTTAATTTAAAAAATGATTATGTGTTATGTACAAGTTCACCCAAAACAGAAATCCCAAATAGCAGAGAAGTAAGTTATTTTATATTCGACATCATAGGAAATATGCTAGTTGAAGAAAAAATAATTAGGAATGGTTCAATTTCTTGGATTTCGGATTATGAAATAAAGGTAACTGAAATTCCTGGGATGATAAAAAAGAATGAAAATGGAGAAATGGGATATATATTAAATTTAAAAAATAATTCAAAAACTAAACTAAATGGAGGAGTTAATTGATTACTCACAAAATTAAAATATCCGTTCCAGTTATAATATTTGCATTAGCTACATTGTTTTTAGCTAGTAATCAAATTTCTGGAAATGACACTGACACAAAAAAGTCAGACAAACAAAGTTTTTTGAAAATGCAAAAAACTAATGGAAAAGCAGTTTCCAAAGAAAATTGGTCACAAAAAAAACTTAAAGTTAAAGGTGTGTTAAAATCTGATTCACCAGACAAATTTGATGAAATTCAAAAAAGAATTAGAACTGCTCCTGGTAAAAAAGAGCCAGAATATGAAAGAAATTACCGCTTTATCGAATTGAAAAAAGCAAAAGACCAACTAAAACTACAAAAGAACTCATCAAACCAAATAATGGAAACATTAAATTGGGTTGAAAGAGGTCCTGCAAATGTTGGTGGTAGAACAAGAGCAATTGTGGTTGACCCAAGTGATGCAACTTATAAAACTTGGTTTGCTGGTTCAGTTGGTGGCGGCGTTTGGAAAACTACTGATGCTGGTACAACTTGGATTCCTTTAACCGATAATATGCCAAATTTGGCAGTTACTTGTTTGGAAATGTCTAAATCAAACAATAACGTTTTATATGCTGGAACAGGTGAAGGTTTTAACAATGCCGATGCAATACAAGGTGATGGTATTCTTAAGTCAACAGATAAAGGAGCAACATGGAGTCAATTAGCCTCTACCTCATCAAATTCAGATTTTTCTTACGTAAACAGATTGGCTGTTGACCCAAATAATGAAAATATTGTTGTTGCAGCAACAAATTCTGGAATATTTAAAACTACTAATGGTGGAACGAACTGGAGTAAAGTGTATACTGGGAATGTTCAAGATTTAAGAGCAAATCCAAGCAATTTTAACACTCTTTATGCTCCAACCTCACAAGGCGTTATGCGTTCACTAAATGCTGGTGCAACATGGGTGCTTCCTGAAAAAGCAAAATTTGGTGGTGGACGAATTGAAATAGCTGCTGCTTTAAGTGATACAAACAGACTTTATGCATCTGTTGATTCCGCTCCTAATAAAATTTATTCCTCTTTTGATGGCGGCACAACTTGGGTTGAAGTACTTGAAAAAAGCGGAGCGGATATTGCTTGGCTTGGTGAACAAGGATGGTATGATAACACAATAGGCGTTAATCCGTTTAATGAAAATATTGTTTATTTTGCTGGAATTGATTTATGGCAAGCAAATATTGAAACAGATTCTATATTTGGAATATCTAACATAGTAGATACATATCTCGACACAATATTTTCTTATACGCCAACATCATTACCAGAAAGAAGTGGTGGTTTAGGAACGGGAGAAGATTTTTGGGGTGAAAGTGTATTGGTTAATACGGAATTACCAAATATAGAAATACAGTTTGGTCCAGGAAAATCACAGAAAGCACACTTATTCTCAAATAGTACTTATCTTTATAAAAATTATGTTGACGTACCTTTTGAAGTGTGGGATACAAAAAATAATAAACAACTAATGTGCTCATTTACAGATGTATATGTTAATAACGCATATAATTTGGGTGCTACCCGTGGTGATGTCATTTTTGTAAATAATGTTGATTATGATGCGGTTAACCCTTCAAGTGATATTGCTAAGACTTTTGGACTTAAACATGAAAACGCATATGTTGTTGCTTTAAGAATGGCTGTTGGAAAAACTTGGAATGCTGATAATTTACCTGACGTTAAATTAAGTATTGAAGTTGGTAAATTACCTGCACTCTCAAGAACAACTGTTGCTATTACGGATGGTTACAATCAGTACCCTACAAATACATACACTCACGTAGATCATCATAATATTACAGTATTTCCTACAAACAATACCACAAAAGAATTTATTTTGTTAAATGGAAATGATGGTGGTATTGCCGTTTCTTATGATGCTGGTGTTTCTTTCGATGAAGTTGGGCTTAATGGTTATAATACTTCACAATTTTATGGTGCTGATAAAAAACCAGGAGTAAGTGAATATTTTGGTGGAATGCAAGATAATGGAACTTGGGAATCAGCTAATGATGTTGATGCCGATAAAACCACAAAATACACATATCGAATTGGTGGTGATGGTTTCGAAGTATCATGTCATTATGGCGATGGTCAAAAAATGATTGGTGGGTCTCAATATAATAGATTTTACAAAACAGAAAATGGTTGGCAATCATATGGAGCAGCTAGTGTTGGCTTTAATGGTTGGGGTAATAGTGCTGTGTCACCTTTTATTTCAAAAATTGCCAAATCTTATAGCGATCCAGATTTGCTTTACACAATAACAACTGAAGGTGTTTACAAAAGTGAGAACTTTGGTGATAGTTGGTCACTTTATCCATTAGCTGGATTAAATGGTGGGTATTTCAGTTTTGCTCAAGTTGAAATTTCAATAGCTGAGCCTCAAGTTGTTTGGGCTGGCGCATATTCAAATGCATTATATATGTCAAAAGATGGTGGATTGACATTTACAATGGTTAAAGATAATGGAATAATAAATGCAGCAATGTTAAGTGGATTAAACACTCATCCAACTAACGAAGCAATTGCTTATGCAACTTTTTCTTATTCTGGATATGCAAAAATTTTAAGAACAACTGACTATGGTCAAACTTGGTCAGATATTACCGGTTTTGCATCTGGTACAACTAGCACAAATGGTTTTCCTAATGTTGCAGTTTACAGTGTTTCAGTAATGCCATATAATACAGATATTATTTGGGCTGGAACTGATATCGGAATAGTTGAATCTACTGATGGTGGTACCTCTTGGCATTTGGCAAATAACGGACTACCACAAGTTTCAATTTGGGATATTAAAATTGTTGACGACGAAGTTGTTGTAGCTACTCACGGACGCGGAATTTGGTCAGTTTCATTACCAGAATTAGCAAATCACAAACCTCCAGTTGCCACACTTGCTCCATTACTTAACTCAGCTAATGTTGGAGCTTCTGGTTTGATAATAAACGCATCATTACGTTCAGTTTATGATTCAACAAATGTTGTAATTAATGGAAAAAAAATAATGACAATTTTAGCTAACAGTGCAGTAGATACTATCGTTGTTGTTAAAGTTGATGCATCTGGTTCTGCCGATATATACTTAAATTCAATGGTTAATGCACGTTCATATAAATCTACAACTTCAAGTATTGATATTTATGAGTTGTTAGCATCTTCAAAAGGTTATAAAAACGATTTTGCAAATGATAATGGTGATTTAGTTTTAGATGGCTTAGCAATAAATACACCAACTGGATTTGCAAATCCTTCACTAAATTCAGTGCATCCTTATTTAGATAATACAAACGCAACTGCAGTTCTACGTGTTCCTATAATTGTTGCTGGTAATGATGGTATTTTTAAATATGATGATATTGCAATTGTTGAACCAGGTGAAGCTGGAACTGTTTTTGGTGATTCTGAATTTTGGGATTATGTAATAGTTGAAGCTACAAATGGTGGCGACTGGATTCCACTCGAAGATGGTTATGACTCAAGATTATATAGCGAATGGAATACTGCATACGCTGGTAGTCAAAATGGAACATCTGCAATGTATAAAACACACAGCATTAATTTACTTGATAAATTTGCTGATGGCGATACAATTATCATTCGTTTCAGACTATTTGCTGACCAATATACAACTGGCTGGGGCTGGAGTATAGATAATATTAAAATTCAAGAACAATATGTTGGCGTTAATGATGATATGGTTATTCCAACAAAGTTTGATTTGAGTCAAAATTATCCAAATCCATTTAACCCAAATACTAATATTAGTTTTTCTTTACCAACTGAAAGTAACGTTAAATTAGAGGTATTTAATTCACGTGGTGAAGTAGTAACAACATTAGTTAGTGAAACTAGAAATGCAGGAATTCATACAATAAATTGGAATGCAAGCAACCTTGCCTCTGGTGTTTATATGTACCGTATTAAAGCAGAATCCTTAACTGATTCAAAAGAGTTTAATATGGTTAAGAAAATGATTCTTATGAAATAATATAGAGTAAAATCTCATTTTCATATTAACCCCTTTGGAATTAGTTCTGAAGGGGTTTTTTATTAAATTGTTAATCCAACACATTATAAGTAACTTTATGGAGTTAATTTAGAAATATAATTTGTGAGAAATCAATTCCCATCAAAATTAGTTAAAATCATTAATGATGCATATTAAATCCTTTGGAGAAAAATATACGCAAAAATATAATTATTGTAATTTATAGAGAGTTTTATGTTAAAAAAAATATTGAGTTTATTTAGAAGAAAAATAGTAACAAAAGCCCCACCTATTCTTAAACCAAATGATAATAGTGAAAGCAAAAAGAACAAACCAACAGTTTCTCAAAAGAAAAATCCAATAAATAAAGTTGGCAAACTGGTTAGTGAAGCTAAGCCGGAAATAGATAATTCAAAAAAATGGAGTCCAAAAGATTTTCCTGTGTTAGAAGCTACTGGCAAAGTTAGATTTTACGATTTTAAATTATCAAATGGCATTTTGCACGCAATTGCCGATTTAGGATTCCAATATTGCACTCCAATACAAGCTGGAATATTAAAAAGCACCTTAAATGGTCGCGACGCAATTGGTAGAGCTCAAACAGGAACAGGAAAAACTGCAGCATTTTTAATTACTGCAATTTCAAAATTGGTAAAAAGAGATTCTACAATAAAGCGTATTAAGGCTGCTCCAAGAATTCTAATTTTAGCTCCAACTCGTGAATTAGTTCAACAAATTGAAAAAGATGCACTTGATTTAATAAAATATCAACCAATTAAAGTGGTTTCTGTATTTGGTGGAATGGATTATAAAAAACAGCAATTAAAAATTAAAGGCAATTATATTGATATAATGGTTGCTACTCCAGGTCGTTTAATCGATTTTATGCAGCAAAAATTGGTTCATCTGGATTCTGTTGAAATTTTTATTTTAGATGAAGCAGATCGAATGCTTGACATGGGCTTTATTCTTGATGTAAAAAAAATTGAACGAGCAATTCCAACCAAAGAGAAGCGGCAAACATTGTTTTTTAGCGCCACTTTTCCAGATGCAATTAAACGTTTTGCTAATAGTTGGACAAATAATCCAGTAACTGTTGAAATTGAACCTGAAAACGTTGCTGCCGATACAGTTACTCAAGTTAATTATATAATAGAAGCATCCGAAAAATTCAAACTATTGTTCAATATTTTAAAACAAGATGAATCTTCTCGCGTTTTGATATTTTGTAATAGAAAAGATACAGCAAAGGATTTATTTGATAGATTGGAGCAATACGAAATATCATCTACTTTACTAAGTGGCGATATTGACCAAAGAAAAAGAATGAACAGATTAACTGGCTTTAAAGAAGGAAAATTTCGAGTTTTAGTTGCAACTGATGTTGCTGGAAGAGGAATTCATATCGATAATGTTAGTCACGTTATAAATTATAATTTGCCAGTTGATGCAGAAGATTATGTTCACAGAATTGGAAGAACTGGGCGTGCTGGTTTGGCTGGAATTTCTATCAGCTTTGCGTGCGATGATGATTCATTCAATATTCCAAATATAGAAGAGTATTTGAAAGGAAAATTGGAATTAGTTTATCCAGATGATAATTTATTAGAAGAACTTCCTCCAGTTTTACGTGAAAAGAAAGTTGAAGATAAAAATTCTGGAGATCTTGCAAAAAAATATCCTCAAAAGAGAAATAATAATAGAAAAGGGAATTATAATTCCAAAAATTCAAATCAAAGAAACTTTAAACCAAAAAATATTGAAAGCAAAGAATAATTTAATTCTTTGCTTCCTTTTTAACTTCTAATTTTGTGGAAATAATTTCGGTATGCGATAAGTTTAAGTTATTGCTTATTTTACGAATAAAATATTCCTCATATTTATCCAAAACTCCATCAATAAAAACCAATTGCCAGAGATTTTTAACTATTTCCATCTTTTCACTTTTGCTAAATGATTCGTTAATAGTTTTAGTAAATTCATATAAACTAATACTTTTTTCAGTTTGAGCTATCGATTTTTGGATTAGTTTATCAACCAAATCACCTTCAAGCCCAAACTTTTCATTCATTGTTTTAATTATAAAATCTTTTTCCACTTGAGAAAAACTATCGTCAGAATTGGCAACTTCAAGAAACAGAGCACAAGTAGCAACTTTTATTTGTTCATCCTTGTCAATATTGGAAAGGGAATCCTGATAATTACTACTTTCTGTAAAAATATTTTTGATAAAATTGAGCATATTTTCCTAATAAATAATTAAATAAAGTTATCTATCAAATAAAGTTGTTAAATTTTTATAGATCGTTCTCAATTCTGCTGGAACTTGGTCCCAACTAAAACGCCACATCCAGTTTCCACCAAGTCTGCTTGGAAAATTCATACGTGCTTCTGTTCCTAAATTAAGAATATCTTGCATTGGAATAACAACTATGTTTGCAACTGATTTATATGCCTCTAAAATTAAAGCAGAACAAATATCATCGCCAAAATAATTTAAGTATTGCTGAGTCCATTCATAAATTCCAGATTCACTATTTTTTTCATTCTCAAAAAATCCTTTTGTGGTATCATTATCATGCGAACCAGTGTAAACGCAACAATTTTTAATGTGATTATGTGGAAGAAATTTCTTATCGCCATCAACTCCAAAAGCAAATTGCAAAATTTTCATTCCTGGCAAATTAAACGAATCGCGTAAATCTTCAACTTCTGGAGTAATAACGCCTAAATCTTCTGCAAGAATTTTTACATCTCCAAAAACATTTTTAAAAACTTCAAATAATTTTTTGCCTGGAGCTTTAACCCACTTTCCATCAATAGCCGTTTTTGCATCTCCTGGAATTTCCCAATATGCTTCAAGACCTCTAAAATGATCAATTCTTACAATATCAACTAATTCATACATTTTTTGAAGTCGCTTTTGCCACCACAAGAAATTATCTTTTTCCATAATTTCCCATCGGTATAATGGATTTCCCCAAAGTTGACCAGTTTTGCTAAAATAATCTGGTGGAACGCCAGCTACGGTTTCAAGATTTCCCGTTTCATCCACTGAAAAAAGAGATGAGTTAGCCCAAACATCAGAACTATCGTACGCAACAAAAATTGGTAAATCACCAATAATTTGAATTCCATTTTCGTTTGCATAATTTTTAACTACATTCCATTGAGTTGCAAATTTGTATTGCATAAATTTATGAAATCCAATTTCGTCACTAAGTTTTTCAGTCCATTTTTCAATTGCTCCATTTTCTCTAAAAGCAATATCTTTTTCCCAATCTTTCCAAACAATTCCATTATGGTAGTTTTTTACTGCCATAAATAGTGCGTAATCTTCTAACCAATCTTTGTTATTTTCGCAAAAATCGACACATTCATTTTGGATTGAGTTGCCCATAGTTTTCATATTTTCATATGCAATTCGTAATAATTTGAGCTTATTTACATATATTGAACCAAAATCAATTTTATGTGGGTCAGAAATTGGCATTTGACTTAATTCAATTTTGGAAAGTAAACCTTCGTCCAAAAGTTTTTCAAAACTAATTAAATATGGATTTCCTGCAAAAGTTGAAAAACTTTGATAAGGTGAATCTCCATATCCTGTTGGACCAAGTGGAAATATTTGCCACAGTTTTTGTCCACTATTGCTCAAAAAATCGATAAAATTTATAGCTTCGCTACCTAATTCACCTATTCCATATTTACCTGGCAAAGAGGTTGGGTGTAATAAAACTCCTGCACTTCGATTGTACTTCATAATTACCTCAAAAAATTAAAATAATTTTCAAAAATACTACTTTTTTTTTTGATAGCAAATTATGTGTTTTTGATTTGTTATCAAAGAAAAATAATAGACATTATAGTGTATTTTATTAATGTAAAATTAATATTCTGCTTTAAACTTTGCTTCCTTTAAAAAATTATATTATTTTGACTTCCAATTAATTTGTAAATTCATAAATCACTCATATTCTTGTAACTATATGAAAAACAACAAGTTATAAGTATAATTATAATAAATATCTTTAAATAAGGAGTTCTGAATGAAGATAAAAAGACGATTTACCACTCCTGATGTTAGTCCATTTAGTTTAATTGAATTTGTTAAAAGAACATCTGAAATTAAAAATCCCGATGGGTCAATAGTTTTCAAAATGGAAGACGTTGAGGTGCCAAAAGGATGGTCGCAAGTTGCTACAGACATTATTGCGCAAAAATATTTTAGAAAAGCTGGTGTTCCACGTTTAACAATTAAAAATAATGAAAAAGGCGTTCCTAAATGGCTTCAACCATCAATTCCAGATACAGAAAGATTAGAAGCACTCCCTGAAAAAGAAAGATTTTCATCTGAAAACGATTCTAAACAAGTTTTTCACCGACTTGCTGGAACTTGGACTTACTGGGGATGGAAAGCCAATTATTTTGATTCTGAAGAAGATGCAAAAACTTTTTATGACGAACATCTTTATATGTTAGCTAGTCAAATGTCGGCACCAAATAGTCCACAATGGTTTAATACTGGTTTAAATTGGGCTTATGGAATAAATGGACCAGCTCAAGGTCATTATTATGTTGATTTCAAGACTGAAAAATTAACGCAATCAACAGACGCATACACGCATCCACAACCACACGCTTGCTTTATTCAATCAGTTAAGGATGATTTGGTAAACGAAGGCGGAATAATGGATTTGTGGACACGCGAGGCTCGTCTTTTTAAATATGGTTCAGGAACTGGAACTAACTTTTCAGAAGTTAGAGGCTATGACGAACCTTTGAGCGGTGGTGGAAAATCATCTGGTTTAATGTCTTTTTTGAAAATAGGTGATAAAGCTGCTGGAGCGATAAAATCTGGTGGAACTACGCGACGTGCTGCTAAAATGGTTACTCTTGATATTGATCATCCAGATATTGAAGAATTTATTAATTGGAAAGTTGTTGAAGAGCAAAAAGTTGCCTCAATTGTAACTGGTTCGCATCTAAATAATATTCATTTGAATAATATTATTACTGCGTGTTACATGGAACATCCCGAAAATGATAGATTTAGCAAAAAAACAAATAAACATTTACGAAGTGCAATAATTGAAGCAAGAAAAGTAAGAATTTCTGAAAATTCTATTGAACGTGCAATTCAACTTGCTAAAGCCGGATTTAAACAAATTAAATTTGCAACTTACGATACTGATTGGACTTCAGAAGCTTATGCAACTGTTTCTGGACAGAATTCAAACAATTCTGTTCGCGTAACAAACGAGTTTATGAATGCAGTTATTACCGATAGTGAATGGAATTTACTCGCCCGCGGCGAAAAACGAAAAGCAAAAGCAGAAAATCGTAAACCAAAAGCATTTAAAACTTTGCGAGCAAATAGTTTATGGGAAGATATTGGATTTGCTGCTTGGTCTTCTGCAGATCCTGGTTTACAATTTCACACAACTATTAACGAATGGCACACTTGCTCAAATAGTGGCGAAATTAGAGCTTCAAATCCTTGTAGCGAATATATGTTTTTGGATGATACTGCTTGTAATTTAGCTTCTTTGAACTTAGTTAAGTTTTTTGACGATGCAAAACAGCTGTTCTTAATAGATAATTTTAGACACGCTTCTGAACTTTGGACAATGGTTCTAGAAATTAGTGTTTTAATGGCACAATATCCAAGCAAAGAAGTTGCCCAAAATAGTTACGATTTTAGAACTTTAGGTCTTGGTTATGCCAATTTAGGTTCTTTGTTAATGCGTCAAGGAATTGCTTATGATAGCAAAGAAGCTGTTGCAATTACCGGTGCAATTACTGCAATTATGCATTTAACATCTTATGCAACATCTGCTTTAATGGCAAAAGAGTTTGGAACTTTTGCAAAGCACGAAGAAAATAAAGACAAAATGATTAGTGTTATTAAAAATCATCAACGTGCTGCTTATAACGTTCCATTGGAAGAATATGAAGGATTAACCATTTATCCAAAAGGCATTAATCCAAAATACTGTCCTTCAGATTTGCTTAAAGCGGCTCGTGAAGATGCTGATAGAGCAGTTGAGTTGGGAAGCCAATTTGGATTTAGAAACGCTCAAGTTACAGTTTTAGCTCCAACTGGAACAATTGGGTTAGTTATGGATTGTGACACAACTGGAATTGAACCAGATTTTGCTTTGGTTAAATTTAAAAAACTAGCTGGTGGTGGATATTTTAAAATTATAAATCAATCAATTCCACCCGCGCTTAGCAAATTAGGTTACAATAAAGAACAAATTACTGAAATTGTAAAATATGCTAAAGGTTCTGGAACATTAAAAGGATGTCCACATATCAATCCAGAAGCACTAAAAGCACGTGGATTTACTGATGAAATAATTGAAAAAATTGAAGCAATGTTACCATCAGTTTTCGAAATTGGTTTTGCATTTAATCGTTTTTCAATTGGGGATGATTTTATAAAAGGAAAACTTGGATTAACCGAGAAAGAATTGAACAATTATGATTTCGATTTATTGGAATATCTTGGATTTTCGAGAACAGAAATTGCAATTGCAAATGATTTTGTTTGTGGAACAATGACTGTTGAAGGCGCTCCATTTCTAAAACACGAAGATTATCCAATTTTTGATTGTGCAAACAAATGTGGTAAAAAAGGTACTCGTTTTATTGCTGCGGACGCTCACATTAACATTATGGCAGCTGCTCAACCATTTTTATCAGGTGCAATTTCCAAAACGGTTAACTTCCCTTATGAAGCCTCAATTGAGGATATTAAAGAATCATATATAAAATCATGGAAGATGGGACTTAAAGCTAATGCAATTTATCGCGATGGTTCTAAATTATCTCAACCTTTAAATACAACTTCGGATGATGATATTATTGAAGAAATGATTGAACATAAAGAAGAAAATGATATTGTTAAAGTTGCCGAAAAAATTATTCACAGATATATTGCCAAACGAAGGAAGCTTCCAGATAGAAGAAATGGATATACACAAAAAGTGAAAATAAATGGTCAAACTGTTTATTTGCGAACAGGAGATTACGACAACGGTGAACTTGGCGAAATATTTATTGATATGGCAAAAGAAGGTGCGGCTTATAGAAGTTTGTTAAATAACTTTGCAATTGCAATTTCATTAGGTCTTCAGCATGGAGTTCCGCTTGAGGAATTTGTTGATGCGTTTATTTTTACTCGTTTTGAACCATCTGGACCAGTTTCGGGGCACAAACGAATTAAAATGTCAACTTCTGTTATCGATTACATTTTTAGAGAATTAGCTGTCTCTTATCTTGGAAGAAATGATTTGGCTCATATTGATGAAGAAATTGCTGGAAAAATTAGTAGTGACCATCTTCCAAAAATTGAACCTGATTTTGAAAGTGAAGAAATTATTAGCGAAAGAACAATAATTCTTGATAGAGAAGATAATATTAAAACAAGTATGTCAAGCGAAAGGAAAAAAGTTGCAGTTCAAAGTCAACTTAGCGTGGCTGCTCGTGAACGAATTAAAGCTAAACAACAAGGCTATACTGGCGATATTTGTCCAGAATGCGGTAGTATGACAATGGTTAGAAACGGAACTTGCTTGAAATGTAACACTTGTGGTGCAACTACAGGTTGTAGTTAAAAAGTAATTAAAAAAAACATTTTAGGTTAATTAAAACCTCCAAGAAGTTAAATTCTTGGAGGTTTTTTTATAGTTATTTGTTCTTTAAATAATCATAAATAAGTCTAACGCCATAACCAGTGTTAAATTTTTCGGTATAACTTCTAAATTTGTGTTTAAGTGCTGGTCCAGCTAAATCAATATGAGCGTATGGAATTTTTTCGTCAACAAATTGTTCAAGAAATTTTGCAGCAGTAATTGAACCGCCCCAACGAGAACCAAGATTGCTTAAATCAGCTGTTTCGCTATCCAATTCCTTTTTGAAATCATCCCAAAATGGCATTCTCCAAATTCTTTCAAAAGTTTTGTTTCCAGAAAAAGTTAATTTTTCTGCAATTTTGTCATCTTTAGTAAATAATCCCGAAGTAAATTCGCCAAGAGCAACAACAACCGCTCCAGTTAGTGTAGCAAAATCAATAATTTCATTTGGATTTTGCTTGCTTGCAAATTCCAAAGCATCAGCCAAAATTAAGCGCCCCTCGGCATCTGTGTTTTTAACTTCAATTGTTTTGCCACTTGAAGTTGAAATAATATCACCGGGTTTAAATGCCTTTCCAGAAATCATATTTTCGACAGCTGGTACAATTCCAATAATTTCAATTGGCAAATTATTTAAAGCTGCTGCGTAAATTGTACCAATAACGGTAGCTGCGCCGGACATATCGCCATTCATTTCAATCATTCCATCAGTTGTTTTAATGGAATAACCACCAGAATCGTATGTAACTCCTTTTCCAACTAAAGCTATTTTTTGATTTTGTTTAACCTTTTTAGGTTTGTAGCGCATTTTTAACAAAAATGGAGGATTTTCGCTACCTTCCGCGACTGCAAGAATTGCATTCATCTTGCGTTTTTTTAGCTCGGCTTTGTTAAATGAAGTTACTGTAACACCAATTTTTGATAAAGTGGATTTTGTAATTTTTACCAATTCGGCAGGAGTTAAGGTGATTGCCGGTTCGTTGGATAAATCGCGAGCGAAATAAACCGCTTTTAATAAATTATCTGTGCTAGCTATTATTGATTTAATTGGAAAATTATCACTTATTGAAAGGTTTATTACTACTTGTTTAAGTGGCTTTTTGTCAGTTTTGTATTTATCAAAGCTATAATTTCCTAATATAAGACCTTCAACAAATGTTTGATAATAGTATTTTTCATCGGTAAAGACATCTTCAAACGGCAAAAAATTTGGAATTTGTATTTCAATATTGGAAATTTCTGAATCTTTTAACTCAATTATTGTTTTGGAAAGAAAATTTCGGAATGTATCTATATCAAACTTTTTATCAATAAAAACTTTTTTTAAAATAAATAAATCGGGTTTTGCTTTTGGATTTAAAAATTTTATTTCGTTTTTTTCATCCGATAAAAAGCTTTTGAGCAATCCAGTTTTTGTATTTAACGAATTAGCTTCTAAAAATTGAAGATAATCGCTTTCCAAATTTAATTTATCAGTAAAGAATCTTATTAATAATGAGTTACTTTTTTTTGAAAGATTTGTTTTACTTGAATTTATTATCAAATCAAATAGCATTTTTTCTCCTTAATTAAAATATTTTTGAAGGTAATTTAGGGCAAAATCGATAACTTGAGGAATAGTTTCTTCCATTTTTTTATTTTCAACTCTGGCACCCGAAGCAAAAAAATGTCCACCACCGTTAAATTCGGCAGCTAATTTGTTAACAGGCACTTTTGTTGCCGACCTAAAACTCATTTTAAATCCAGTTTCCAACTCAAAAAAGAAAATTCCAACTTCAACACCTTTAATTGAAAGAGTGTAATTCACAAATCCTTCAACATCTTCTTCGGATGAATTTGTTTCCTTCAAATCGGAGTTAGTTATTTTCATATAAGCAAGTTGTCCAGATATAGAAACGACAAGCGAATTGAAAGCTCTTCCAAGTAACTGAATTCTGTTCGCGCTTCCTTGGTCGTAAATATTTTGATGAATTACTTTTGGAATTACACCAGCATCTAACAATTCTGCTACAATTCTGTGAATTTCAGAAGTTGTTCGTTCATATTTGAAAGAGCCAGTATCGGTCATAATTGCAACATAAAGTGGCATTGCAAAACTATAATTCATTTCAATTTTGGAGTGTTTTAACAATCTATAAATTAGCTCGCCAGTAGAAGAGCTTGAAATATCAATTAAATTAATGTTTGCATAGTTTTCTGGAAATTCGTGGTGATCAATGCAAATTATTTCAGCATTACTTTTTCTAATGTAGTTTTCTAAAGATTGAGTTCGGTTTAAGTGATTTAAATCGACAACAAAAATTATCTTTGCTTGATTTATAAAATTAGTATGAATTTCTTCACTAAATTGAAGTACTTCGCTATCAGAATTTAGCATAAAAAGAAGATAATCGGGAGTTTGGCTATGATTGATAATTTTAACGTTTTTTCCGAAAGAGCTTATAAGCCGTGCCAACGCAAGTTCAGAGCCAATAGCATCACCATCGGGATTAACGTGCGTTGTAATAACAAAATTATCATTTTCCTTAATTTTGCTAAGTATGTTTTCTAATAAATTATTCACAAAATTTTTGTTTTTGTTTTAAAATAATAAAGGCGGAGATAACTCTTCGCCTTTAATTTAAGAATGAAATAGATTATTCAATTTCCCAAGTATTACCACTAAATAGAAGTTTTTCCAAGTCCCCTTCACCTTTTTTAGCAGTAATATCATTAATTTGAGCAGTTACGCCTTCATCGTATGTTGGTTTAATAATTTGTCTAAAAACGCCAATTGGAGTTGGTAAATTTGGGTCGTCAGTCATGTGGGAATAAATAAAAGCTCTAACAGGAGTTTCATCAAATTCATCATGGACGAGTAAATCATTTACAGAATGAACACCATCATTCAAATCAACAACAACAGGATTAAAGCCATTTAGTTTAATTCCTTTATCAAAATTTTTACCAAATAACAAAGGTTCGCCATGCTCAAGAACAATAATGTTATCAGATTTAGTTTCTTTATCGGTATAATTATCATAAGCTCCGTCATTAAAAATAACGCAATTTTGATAAACTTCTAAAAATGCAACACCTTTGTGTTCAGCAGCTCTTTTAATCATTTCTTGTAAGTGCTTTGTGTCTCTATCCAAAGTACGAGCTACAAAAGTGGCTTCACTTCCAAGTGCAAGTGAAGTTGGATTAAAAGGATAATCAACACTTCCATAAGGAGAACTTTTTGTAATTTTCCCTTTTTCAGAAGTTGGTGAATATTGACCTTTTGTTAAACCATAAATTTTATTGTTGAAAAGAATAATTTTCAAATCAATATTTTTTCTACAAGCATGAATAAAATGGTTGCCACCGATTGACATTAAATCGCCATCACCAGTTGAAACCCAAACGGATAATTCAGGGCGGGCTACTTTAAGTCCAGTTGCGATAGCAGGAGCGCGTCCATGAATTCCGTGCAATCCAAAAGTATCCATGTAATAAGGAAAACGGCTTGAACAACCAATACCAGCAATCCAAACAAAATCTTCCTTTTTAATTCCAAGTGTAGGAAATACTTTTTGAACTTGTGCCAAAACAGAATAATCACCACAACCAGGACACCAACGTACATCTTGATTTGATTGAAAATCTTTTGACGTTAGTTTTAATTCTTCTACATTTATATTATCAGTCATTTTTTCCTCCAAGAATTTCAGCAATTTTCTCAGTTATTTCAAAAGTTTTTAAAGGTAATCCTCTCATTTTGTTAAATTGGATTACTGGAACTAAAAATTTATCTCTAAGAATTTTTGCTAATTGTCCCATATTATTTTCTGGGACTAATACTTTATCAAATTTAGAAAGAACTTCGCCAAGATTTTTTGGGAAAGGATTAATATACTTAAGCTGAGCGCGAGAAACTTTCATTCCTTTAGTTCTTGCATCATTTACAGCTTCGGTAATTGAACCCATTGTACCACCCCAACCAAGTACAAGAAGTTCACCTTCACTATCACCATCAACAACTAAATCTGGAATAATTTTTTGCATATTTTGAATTTTTTCTGCTCTAATTCTAACCATTAAATCGTGGTTTTCTGGATCGTGACTAACAGCACCTGTAATATTATCTTTTTCCAAACCACCAATTCTATGTTCGAGACCTGGAGTTCCTGGAACAGCCCAAGGACGAGCGAGATTTTCATCACGAGAATAAGGTTGAAAATTATTTGGATCTGTTCTTTGTGAAACTTCAATTTTTTGTAATTCATTTGCGTGTGGAATTTTCCAAGGTTCAGCACCATTTGCAATATATCCATCGGTTAAAAGTATAACTGGAACCATGTATTGCAAAGCAAGTTTTGAAGCTTCAATTGCCATATAAAAACAATCAGAAGGACTTGTAGCAGCAATAACCGCAACAGGAGATTCTCCACTTCTTCCATACATAGCTTGCAATAAATCAGATTGTTCTGTTTTTGTTGGAAGTCCTGTACTTGGTCCGCCACGTTGAACATTTACAATAACAAGAGGAAGTTCTAACATTAAAGCCAATCCAGTTGCTTCAGTTTTTAATGCTAATCCAGGACCAGAAGTTGTTGTAATAGCTAAACTTCCACCAAAAGAAGCGCCAATTGCACTTGCAATACCAGCAATTTCATCTTCTGCTTGAAGTGTTTTTACTCCATAATTTTTATATTTACTTAAATGGTGTAAAATATCAGTAGCTGGAGTAATTGGATATGAGCCTAAAAACAAAGGCAATCCGCTCAATTTACTTGCTGCAATAAATCCAATTGCTGTAGCTTCATTTCCAGAAATTGATTTGTAAGTTCCTTTTGGTAAAGGTGCTTTTGCAATTTTATATCTTGAAGCAAATAGTTCTGTATTTTCTCCATAATAATAGCCAGCTTTAAGAGCCTTTTCGTTTCCACAGATAACTTCAGCTTTGTTAGTAAATTTCTTTCTAACCCATTCTAAAGTTGGATCTAATGGTTCGTTAAATAACCAGTACATCAATCCAAGAGCAAAAAAGTTTTTGCTTCTTGCAACATCTTTTGGTTTAAGTCCACAATCTTTTAAGGCTTCAACTGTTAGTGATGTTACTGGGACTGGAAATACTTTATATTCTGATAATGAATCATCTTCTAAAGGATTAGAGTCATATTTTGCTAATTTTAAGTTTTTTGCATCAAAAGCATCACTGTTGCATATAATAATGCCACGTTGTTTTAAGTTTTTTAAATTTACTTTTAATGCTGCGGGATTCATAGCAACAAGCACATCTGTATTATCGCCGGGAGTATGAACATTGCTTGAACCAAAATGAAGTTGGAAACCACTAACTCCGTAAAGCGTTCCTAAAGGAGCTCGTATTTCAGATGGATAATCGGGAAGCGTACTCAAATCATTCCCTAAAAACGCTGTTGTGTCACTAAACTGTGTTCCGGTTAGTTGCATACCATCACCAGAATCACCAGCAAACATTACGGTTACGTCATTTAACTCCTTAATAACTTTACCGTTTTTTTCTTCTTGTGCCATTGTTTTTTTTACTCGTTTCTTATTAAAATAATTAGTTTATTACATAAAATATAACTTTTAAAATAGCTATTAGTGTCAAATATTCCAACAAAAACTTAAATTAATTAACACTTTTAACCATTTTTAGAAAGTCAGTTGCATTTACAAAACCAGTTAATCGTTCAACCTCGTTTCCTTTTGAATCGATAATAATAATTGTTGGCATTCCCTTAATTTGAAATTGATTTCTTATTTTTTCAGTTTCATCGGAAAGGGATTTTGTCATATCAACTTTTAGGGTCTTAAATTTTGATAATTCTGAGATGACATTTGCATCAGAAAAAGTTAAAGCATCTAATTCTTTACAAGGAATGCACCAATCGGCGTAAAAATCTATTACAATTTTGTCATTATTTTTTATTGCAGCTTCATAATTTTCAGTTGAAAATTTTTCCCAATTTGGAGCCGATTTTTCAGCGGGCATTAACATCCAACTTGCAATTGATATCATAAGAACAGCAAAAACGGATTTGAAAATTCTATATCCCTTTAAATTGTTGGCTAATTTGTCAATAAACAACAAATAAATACTTGCTCCAATCATAAAAACTGGTAGTAAATAATGAGCCACAATTTTGGGTAAAATTGGATTAATAAAATAAATAGCCATTCCAATTAGAATAAATCCAAAAATATTACGAACTCCTTCCATCCAAAAGCCAGCGCGAGGAAGTGATTTAATTCTTCCAGAAAAGATTGCAAGCAATAAATAAGGAACGCCCAAACCAACTGCGAGGAAGAAGAACATTATAAATCCATAAAGAACATCACCTTTTGCAGCAACATAAGTTACTAATCCGAGAACAAAAGGACCAATGCAAGGGGCTGCGACAACACCCATTGTAAGACCCATAAAAAATGCGCCAAAAATTCCAGTTCTTGCTCCACCAGCTTTTGCAACTAACGAATCTGGGGCTTTTATTTCATAAAGTCCAAACATACTTAAGGCAAGTACGACGAATATTGCTGAAATTATGATAATTACAATAGGATTTTGCAAAAGTGTTCCAAAAATTGCACCACTCATGGCAGTAACAACACCGACAATTGAATAAGTTAAAGCCATTCCAAGAACATAAAGAATGCCTAAAACAAATAATTTGCTAGTTTTTCCTTCGCTTTGACCTCCAAAATAACCAATTGTTATTGGAATTAAAGGATAAACGCAAGGTGTAAGATTTAACGCAAGTCCGCCTAAAAATACAAAAAGAATGCTCAATAAAAGTCCGCTTGATTCCAAAGTTGAAGCAATTCCGTCATCTTTTTTTTCAATTTCGGTTTTGGCTGGCGAATATGAAATATCCAGTTTTGAAAAAATATCTTGATTTATTTCACTAATTGGAGTTTTATTATCAACAACTTCAATTTTTAAAGTATCTAAAGCGCTTGAAGGAGCCATGCAACTTGCATCGTTACAAGCTTGATAGCTAATTTCGATAGGAATTTCGATAATTCCAGTTTTAAGCGAGTCAGAAATTTTTAAAATTGCGGCAATGTATTCCACTCCTTCATAAACTGAAACTAATTCGTCCGAAAAGCTAAAAGAAACTTCCTTTGCTTTTGGATAAATCACCGAAACTACATTCACATTTTCAGATTTGGTGAATAATTCTGTTGGAATAAGAAAATCATCTTTTGGCGTGTTTGAATTGATGTGAAAATTTTCCAAAATGTTAAGTTTAATAGCAATTTTAACTTCGCTATTAGGTTGAACTTTATCAAATGAACTAAATACTTCGGTAGAAACGTATTTTTTGTCAAAATCAAATTGAGCGTTAATTGTACTTACAAAAAATAAAAGCAGTGTGAATATTTTTAAGTGTTTTTTCATTTTATTTCCTTTTGTTACTATAAAAATCAGTTACTTTAGCTAAATTTACTAATTATTGTAGCTGACTAATTTGGGATTTTTTTTATTCCAGTTTGATTAAAAGCAATCGTAAAGATTACTAAATTCATAATTAATTCTAAAATATCATTAAAAACATTACTTTCTCCAACCTTGAACTATTGGAATTCTTCTTCCATAACCAAATGACTTTGTAGAAACTCGTAATGGTGGCGCTGCTTGATATCTTTTGAATTCACTTCTTTCAACAAGCAACAAAACTCTCTTTACAATTTCTTCGTTTCCAATTTCGTCTATAATTTCATCAATTTCTTTGTGTTCTTCGAGATATTTTCGCAAAATTTTGTCTAATAAATTGTAAGAGGGAAGTGAATCTTCATCTTTTTGATTTGGTCTTAATTCTGCAGATGGTGGTTTAGAAATAATTTCGTTTGGAATAATTTCATTTTCGTTATTTATAAATTTTGCAATTTTAAATACATCAGTTTTGTAAACATCGGCAATTACGCCAAGAGCACCATTCATATCGCCATAAAGAGTTGCATAACCAACTGCCATTTCGGATTTGTTACCAGTTGTGCAAAGCAGGTAATTAAACTTATTTGCAAATGCCATTAAATATACGCCACGAATTCTGGCTTGCAAATTTTCTTCTGTAACATCATTTGGCAATTGGTTAAATGATGGTTGAATCATTTCATTTATTTTATCAAACACTGGTTGAATTGAAATTTTATCAGAAGTTATTCCAAGATTTTCAACCAATTTTTCGGAATCTTTAATGCTTCCTTCACTTGAATATTGCGAAGGCATCATAATTACGTGAACATTTTCTTTTCCAAACGCTTTTACTGCAATATAAGTTACCAAAGCGGAGTCAATTCCACCGCTTAAACCAATAATTGCTTTTTTAAATCCAGTTTTGGTTGAATATTCTTTTAATCCATATGTTAAAGCTAAAAGAACTTCCTCTTCCATTGTTTTTTCAACTTCCAAAATTGGGTTGTAGCTTTTTTGTGTGTCGTAAATAAGAAAATCTTCCTCGTAAGTTTTTCCAAGCAAATCAAGCTCGCCGTTGGAATTGAAACACATACTTCCACCATCAAAAATTAAATCGGTTTGTCCGCCAGTTACACAAACATAAACTAAAGGAATTTTGTTCGTTTTGGTTAAAGTGGAAAGCATTTGAAAACGTTCTTGTCGTCTTCCAAAAGCGTATGGCGAAGCGGAAATATTAATAAGTAAAGTTGAGCCTTTTTCAACTAATCTTTGAACTGGATCGCGATAGTATCTTCGCTGTTTCCAATAATCGGCATCGTTCCAAATATCTTCGCAGATAGAAATTCCTAATTTTTCGCCTTTAAATTCATAAACATAAACCTCTTTTGCTGATTCAAAATAACGAACTTCGTCAAAAACATCATAATTTGGAAGTAGAGTTTTATGCTGAGTAAATTGGATTTTTCCATCGAAACACAGAACGGCGGAATTATATAAACCAGTGCCAACAGTATCAAATTCTTCAGTTATTGTTCCAAAAATTAAACCAACACTTTTGGTAATTAATGCAATTTCTTTAGTTGCTTTTGTAACTTCGGCTCTAAAAGCCTTGCGTTCAATTAAATCTTGTGGCGAATAGCCAGTAATTGTCAATTCTGGAAAAATTACTAAATCAACTTCACTTTCAATTGCTTTTTTATAGCCATCGATAATCTTTTGTTTATTGTAATTAATATCACCGATTATTGGATCTATTTGACAAAGGGCTATTTTCATTTTATTATGACTCTAAAATATTAAAAATAAGATTTTAAAACTACTTAAGTTAAAAAATATTGGCAATAAGAATAAATTTAATTGTCAATATAAAACAAATGTTTTAGTAACTAAAACATGAATTGATTTAACCAATTCGAAGAAAAAGAGTTTCAGAAATTAGGAAAAAACTCGCAGGACGAAAAAATTATTCAATTAACGTAAAAAAGAATGTGCTTCCTTTATCAATCTCGCTTTCTGCCCAAATTGTGCCTTTATTTTTTTCGACTAATTCTTTGCAAAGAATTAATCCAAGTCCAGTTCCTTTTTCACCTTTCGTACCTAATGAACTATAATGTTCTTCAATTTTGAACAATTTTTTTAGCACATTTTTGTTCATTCCTAAACCAGAATCTTTAATTTGGACTAAAATTCCATTTTTTTGTTTTTTTGCAGAAACAGTAATATTTCCTTTATTTGGAGTAAATTTAATGGCATTTGCAAGCAAGTTTCTAAAAACAGTTTCAAGCATTTTTGAATCAGCATAAACAACTAAATCATCATCTAAGTTATCAATTAGTTCTATTTCTTTGTTTTTTGCATCTATTTCAATAAATGGAATTGCTTTTGTGTATGTTTTCTTCAGATTTATTTTCTTTGGTAAAAACTCAATTCTACCTGTTTGAATGCTTGCCCATTCCAACAATTCTGTAATTAAGGAGTGCAAATTGTTAATTGAATTATTCAAATTGCTAATGGATTCTTCTTTATCCTCTTCGGATAAAGTAATATATTTTTCATTCAATAATTGACTCATTCCGAGTAATCCTTGAAATGGACTTTTCAAATCGTGAGAAATTATTGAAAAGAATTTATCCTTATCAGCATTCAATTTTTTAAGTTTCTTTTCGGATAAAGCAAGTTTTTCGTCAGAATATTTTTTATTAATTGCTTTTATAATTTGGACTGAGACAAATTCGAGCAATTCTATATCAGAATCAGTAAATGCATCTTGATTGTTATAATCCTGAATAACCAAAACACCTTGAATAGTTGATTCAAAATTAAGATAGATTCCAACCCAAATTTTTGCCGATTCGCCACTTAAACTAACAATTCCTTCTTTTTGGAGCTGTTTATCCATATCTTCAGTTATAACCATCGATTTTTTTTTGCTTAAAATATATTCTGTTAATCCATTTCCTAATTGATGTGGCTCTGGAGCTGCATCTTTTTCGTCAACATGATAAGGAAAAGTTAAAAGTTTTGTTTCCTCACTATAAAGTGCAATATAAAAATTATCGGCGGGCATTAAATTTTTAATAATATTATGAATTGAACTATATAATTCGCGTAAAGTTTTATCAGAATTAGCTTCGTCCGAAATTTTGAATAGAGCAGATTGTAATATTTCTTGTTTTCTGTTCTTTGTTATGTCTTGAACAATTCCAAAAGAGCGAATAGGTTCATTTTTCTCATTATAGAATATCTTAACCTTTTCGTAAACATATTTTATTGTGTCTTTATCAAACACAAGTTTGTAAGAAATATCAAAATTTTTGTGATTTTGCAAAGCAATTTGAAACGATTTTTTAACTATTTCGCGGTCATCTGGATGAACTATGTTATAAAAATTAATATTTGTCAATTCTCTTTGCGATGAATCCAAATTATAAATACGCAATAATTCTTTTGAACGATGAATTTCGTTTGTTATTAAATTCTTTTCCCAGTGACCAACATGTGCAATTTTTTGAGCTTCTTTTAAAAATTGCTCACTTTCTACTAATTTTTTTTCTGCTTGCAGATTTTTCGTATTATCTTCAATTAAGATAACTCCACCAGTTACTTCGTTATTTTCGGAATAAACTGCATTGCAATGAGCAATAATTGGAGTGCTAATTCCAGTTGCTTGCGAATTATAAATTTCTTCATAATAAACATAGCCAATTTTAAGCGATTTTTTAATTTCAGATGAAAGTCTTTCATCTCTTAAATCTTTAAACAAATTTATTTTTAATAAAACATCTTTTTTAATTTCAAATATTGATAAAACTCTTTCGTTGCATTCAATAATTTTTCCGCTATTATTGAAATAAATTATTCCAAATTGAGAATTATTAAAAATGGCTCTGTAAATGTCATTTGCTTCTAAGTTTGTAATTTTATTTTTCACTTTGCTCATTGATTTACTAGGTTTATTAAAAGTTGTTTTATTTGAAGTCTGTTTAAGCGAGTTAGTTAACAGAATTCAATTTTAAGTAAATTTCAAATTTTGAACTACAAAAATATGAAAAAAAGAGTTTTTATTTGGAAGAATTTGTGAATATTGACAATTATTTTGCCGAAAAAAAATTTATACCCCACCTTTAACTAAAAGGAAATTATTTTTTTCGTTAGCCAATTTTCTTAATTCATAAGGAAGTATAATTGCAAAACATGTTCCTGGATTTTCGGGTGTGCCAAGAAAACTTGGACTGCTAACCGAAATGCTACCACGATGTTGGTGAATAATTTCTTTTACAATGGATAAACCAACTCCAGAGCCTTCTTCGTTACTTTTATTTGTGTTATTTGCTCGGTAATAGTTGTCAAAAATTTTGTCAATTTCGTTTTGTGGAATTCCTATTCCATTGTCACAAATTGTTATTTTTATCGATTTATCATCAAATTGCGAATCAATCTTTACTATGCCTTTTTTGTTTGTGTATTTTATTGCATTTCCAATCAAATTGGAAAAAGCAAGTTTAAGCAAAACATCATCACCTTTTAATATTTTTGAATCATTAAAATTTGTCTTTTGGAAGGAAAGTTGCTTGCTTAGAATATTTTCTTTATTTACGTCAATTATTTCGTCAATAAGTTTGCTAATATCAATATCATCACTTGTTTTTTCGTCCAATAATCTTAATCTGGAAATTCGCAAAATATTATTAATCATTTCTAAAGATTCATTTAATCTGATAATAACTCTTTTTAATTTATTCCCAATTTCGGGAGAAAAATCTCCAAGAAATCCGTCCAAAATTAGTGAAACGATTGACTTTGTGGCAGCAATTGGTGATTTAATTTCGTGAACAACTCCCATAATGTATTTTTGCTTTTTTAGTTCGGAGTTGTTTATTTCTTTAAGTGCTTCGTGCAGATTTTTTTCGTTTAAATAAAGTTGATGTGCAATTCTGTTTGTTAAAAATACGCTTACCATTGTCATTAAACTGAATGAAATTAATGTAGTAATTATGTATTCGGGGTTGCTGTATAACTCAGATTTGTAAATTCCTTCGAGGCAATAATGTGATGTTATTTCAAAATATTGCAAATAAGTAATTAAAGTCATCGAAATTATTACCGCAAAAGCGATTGTGTAAATCACTATTCCAGGAAGAATTAAACTTCCAATAATGAGATGAAAGATATAAAACATATAAAGTGGACTTTCAATTCCTCCAGTAAAAATTATTAAAACTGTTAAAAGAGATAAATCCACAAAAATTTGAACTAACGATAAATGTAACGGATTAAACTGACCGCGAACATTTTTTATGTGTTTTCTTATTGATAATAGGGAAATGTTGTAAATAAAGAGAAATAATGTAATTAACCCAATTAAATTATGTTGAAATGGCGATAAGTTAATATTAATAACAAATTCGAACAAATAGTTGAAAGCAAAAAGCATTGCAATTGCAATAAATCTCAATTTTATGAAAAATAAGTTTCGTCTTTTTAACGAAAGCCAAAATTTTTCAGTAGTGTCAATCCATTCTGGAACTAATTTTATCATAATCTGCTTCTTAATTCACACATATATTTTATAATTATAAAACAATATAGCAAAAATTATTTTGTAAAAAACGAAATGTTAAATGCAAAATTGAAAAATTCCAAATTTTGCATTCAACATTCCAAATAGCTGGTTAGGCAATATATTCGCCACGTTTGGTATAAGTTGTATGTAACAATTTATGCGATTTATGTCCACAAGGACCATCAGTTAGGAAGTTTTCGTAAATGTACGCAATATGTGGATTTTCGTGCGATTTACGAATTGGTAATCCTTCCTCTTCCTTATAAATTGCTTCGGCACGTTTTGCACGTATTTTGGCATTTGTTGGAATTGGCTGTCCACCACCTCCAAGGCATCCACCGGGGCAACCCATAAATTCGATAAAATGACATTGGCTAAATATTCCACCATCTTTAATATTTTCCATTACTTTTTTTGCATTTGCGGTTCCGTGTGCAACAGCAACTTTAAGTGTTGCACCTTTTAACCAATTCCAATCTGAAAAATATTTTTTATACATTTCTGGAACTTCACCAACTTCGGTGATTGGTAACTCAACATAACGAACGCCATCAAAACCGCGAACTGGATTTATATTAGCATTTTCAAAAATATCTTCAACTTTTTTACCAGTAACCAATTCCACAACAGTTCTTAACGCAGCTTCCATTACTCCGCCAGTCGCACCAAAAATTAACCCAGCTCCAGATGCTTCGCCAAATGGATCATCAAATCCAGATTTTGGCATTTCTGGAAGATGAATTCCAGTTTCTTTTATCATTTGAGCAAGTTCTCGAGTTGTTAAACCATAATCAACATCCTTAAATCCAGAATCAACCATTTCGGGACGGTTGCATTCAAATTTTTTAGCAGAACAAGGCATTACAGCTATTGTTACAATATCAGCTGGATTTATTTTAGCTTCTTGTGCATAAAAAGTTTTAATTATTGCCCCAAACATTTGTTGAGGTGATTTTGCACTGCTCAAATTATCAATATATTGTGGATAAAAATGTTCTAAATATTTAACCCAACCAGGCGAACATGACGTAAATTGTGGAATTTTATTTACATTTTCGCCTTTTACAAGGGCATTATATAATCTTAAAATTAGCTCAGTTCCTTCTTCCAAGATTGTTAAATCGGCTGTAAAATTTGTATCAAAAACTTTATCAAATCCAATTCTTCTTAGAGCAGTGTTTAGCTCTCCAGTCATTGAATGACCAGCTTCCAATCCAAATTCTTCGCCAATTGCCGCACGCGGAGATGGTGCTGTTTGAATTACAACATGTTTTGTTGGGTCATCAATTGCACGCCATATTTCATCTCTTGGGTCGTTAGCTCGTAAAGCTCCAGTTGGACAGCGATTTATACACTGACCACAATTTATGCAAATTACATCAGAAAGCTGTTTATCAAAGAAAGTTCCAATATGAGTGTTATCACCACGACCAATGGCTTCAAGAACGCCAACTTCTTGTAAATCGATACAAGTTCTTACACAACGCTTGCATAAAATACATTTATCCATATCACGAACAACTGAATAGGATGAATTATCAACTTTATATCGCGGTTTTTCGATATGACCAAAATTATAATGGTCAACTCCATATTCTTTTGCGAGTTTTTGTAATTCGCAATTATTGTTTCTAAAGCACGAATAACATTCGCCATAATGTTCACTTAAAAGTAAATCAATAATGTGTTTGCGAGCTTTGCGAACCATTGGAGTTGCGGTTTTAATTTTAATAGGGGCAGTTATTGGAAATGCACATGATGCTTGTAAAGTTCTCATATTTTCAACTTCAACAACGCAAACGCGACAAACGCCAGCTATACACAAATCCTCATGATGACACAAAGTTGGAATATGCACGTTGTTTTGTTTGCAAGCCTCTAAAATTGTTGTTCCAAGCGGAACAGTAACTTCTTTTTCATTTATTTGAACTTTTACTGAACCTCCAATATACTCTGGATGAAGTGGTAATTCAATTCTATGAGGTTTTTGGCTAATTGGAGCGCGTCCATTTTTATTATTTTCCATTTGCAACTCCATTTTCATGATAAAAAATTTCGTCTTTAAAGTTTTCTAATATTGAGATAAATGAATTAGGTGAAGATTGACCTAATCCACATTTGGAAGCTATTTGCATTGTCCTTCCCAAATCTTTCAATTTGTCTAAATATGCAAAAGTGTATTGTTCGTTTTCAATCATTTTAACACCTTCGAGTAATTTTGTATTTCCGATTCTGCAAGGTGTGCATTGTCCACAAGATTCTTCCACAAAAAATTCCATAAAGTTTTTTAATATTTTTAACATATCTCTATTTTCGTCAAAAATTATAATTGAACCACCGGTTGGAATATCTTCATAAGCAATTTTTCTGTCAAATTGTGATTTTGGAACACAAATTCCGGAAGCCCCTCCTATTTGAACAGCTTTTGTATTTTTTGCTCCAACTCGTTCTAATAGTTCATTTATTGTAATTCCCCATTCCCATTCATAAACATCTGGTTTATCGCAATCGCCAGAAACTGAAAAAAGTTTAGTACCTGCGGATTTTTCAGTTCCAAAATTTCTGTACCAATTTCCACCTTTTAGAACAATATGAGGAATGCAACAAAGCGTTTCAACATTATTTACAGAAGTTGGCATGCCTTGAAATCCCGTATTTACTGGATATGGTGGACGGTTACGAGCTTCTCCTCTGTGACCTTCGAGTGATTCAATAAGTGCGGTTTCTTCGCCACAAACATAAGCCGATGAGCCAAGATGAATTGTAATATCAAAATCAAATCCTTCTTTTCCAAGTATGTTTTTGCCAAGTAAGTTTTCTTTACGCATTAATTCTAAATAATCTTCGAGTGATTTTCGGATGTATTCATATTCGCCTCGCAAATATAAAATTCCATATTGAGCACCAATTGCGTAACCGGCAATAATCATTCCTTCAAAAACCAATTCTGGATATTCAACCAACAAAACACGGTCTTTAAAAGTGCCAGGTTCGCCTTCATCGGCGTTACAAATTATATATTTTCTTTCAGCTATTGCGGCTGCACCAAGCATCCATTTGGTCGAAACTGGAAATCCAGCTCCACCACGACCTTTTAATTTTGAATCCTTAACCTCAAAAAGAATATCGTCGCGAGAAAGTGTTAACGCTTTTCGAATTCCTTCTCCTAAAGTATATTCAGAAAATAAAATTTTTCCAGTTCTATTTTTAGATTTTTTCATATTTACCCCACCACTTTATGTAAATGTTCAACGGCTGTTTGTGGCGTAAGTTTTGTAAAAACTCTTTCATTTATTGCCATTGCAGGGCCTTCATCGCACAATCCTAAACAATTTGTGTATTCAATTGTAAATTTGTTATCGCTTGTCGTTTCACCCATTTTGATGCCAAGTTCGCGTTCAACGGCTTTTACAATTGATATTTTATTTTTCATATCGCAAGAAATAGTTTTGCAAATGCGAACAATATTTCTTCCTTTGGGCTCTGAATTTAAGAAAGCGTAAAACGAAATAACGCTATATACTTCAACTGGTTGAATATTTAAATGGCGAGCTATTTCTTGTTGTGCATAGTCAGAAATATATCGGTGTTTTGATTGAATTTCTTGCAAAATTGAAAGCAAAGATGAGCGGGAATTTCCATATTTTTCAATTAATTGTTCAATTTCTTTTGCAAGGGACGTTTTTTCAAATACTAACATTTTACGACCTCTCGTTATTTATTTAATAGAAATTTTACTTTTTTAATTAATTCACTTGATGAAATTGGTTTTTCAACAAAATCATCCACTGGAACCATTTCACCAGCACCAAATTCCATTCCTACAACTTTTGAAATAGAAGTGTACATTAATATTGGTGTTTTAATTCCTTCTCTACGGAATTTTTGGGCAAGAAAAAAACCGTCATCTGGCTCTTCCATCATTACATCTAAAATAATTAAATCTGGATTTTTCTCTTTTACTAAAGAGTAACCAGTAGTGGGATTATCGGTTGTGATTACTTCAAAATCACTTGCTTGTAAAATTAATTCTGTTGCTTCTAAAATATCATGATCATCATCAATAACAACAATTAGTGGCATACTCAACTCCAATTTATATTTAAAGAAAAATAACTACGATGGAGAATATTTTCAGTGGGTTAAATCCGACAAAAATTGTGCCTATTATTTTATAATAGTAAAATGTCGTATTTTATCAGAATGAAGGGTTTATAATTTAAAAAAGAGCATAAAATTATCAAAAGTAGGAATACATATTTCCCATCTAATATAAAGTGCTTTATAGGGTAATCGGTTATTTGGGATTTTTAATTATATCGGGATTCTGAAATTATAAATTCCAAAATCCATCTTTTTTCAAGTTATTTATTTTTTTGCAATATTTTCAACTTGACTAAAAACCCTTAAGAAATTTCCACTCCAGATTTTCTCTATTTCATCTTTGGAATAACCACGTTTTTGGAGCTCAAGAGTTAAATTTCCTATTTCACTAACATCTTTAATTCCTTTAACTTTTCCACCGCCATCAAAATCAGAACCGATTGCTACATGATTTATTCCAACCAATTTTACTACATAATCAATATGGTCAACCACATCGCTTACAGAAGCCATTTTGGATGGAAAATTTGTGTGAATTTCGTCCCATTCTTTAGCTAATGTTTCTTTTGCTTTTTCTGATAAATTAGGAAGTGAATATTGTTTCTTAATTCTTGCAACTACCGAATCTTTTGCGGGATTTGGTTCGGGAGTTTTTAGGTATTCATCCACAAAATTAATTCCAATAATTCCACCATTTTTAGCTAGTAGTTTTATCATTTCGTCAGTCATATTTCTTGGATGATTGCACAAACTTCGCACATTACTATGAGTTGCAACAACTGGTGCTTTTGAATATTTTATGACCTGATAAAATGAACTATCTGAAATGTGCGAAACGTCAATAATAATTCCAAGTCTATTTAACTCATTAATAACTTCAATTCCAAAAGGGGATAAGCCATCGTCTTTAGTTTCATCGGTCGATGAATCGCAAATATCGTTATCTTTTGTGTGACAAAGAGTTAAATATCTAATTCCCAAATTGTAAAAGTGTTCAATTTGCGAAATTTCTTTTCCGATTGGATAACCATTTTCCATTCCAATTAAAATGGGGTGTTTTGCAAGTTTATTTATTCTTAAAATATCGTTGCTCGAAAGAGCTAACTCAGCAAAAGAAAGTGATTTATTTATGCGTTTTTGAATTGTTTCTAAAATTTTGTGAGCTTTTTCATTTGCAAGTTTATTCCCTATACTATCACGCTCGCCTTGTGCAGTCCAAACAATAAAAAAAGCAGCGTCTAATCCACCTTTTCCCATTCTTGAAAAATCAGTTTGGCTTGAACTACCAATTAATGAGTTATCATTTTCAAGATTATACGAAGAATCTCGAACCAATTTTATTGGAATATCGATATGTAAATCAATTGTTAGCAAATCTTTGTGAAGTTTAGAATCGGCATTTTCTTGCGAACATGCTATCAATGGAATAAAAATTAACAATAAAGATGTCAAAATTTTCATATTTCCTCTAAATTTTAAGATTACAAAAGTTTTTTTATTTCTTTTTAGAAAATACTGAAATAATTGTTTTAATTTTCGATAATTTAATGAAAACAATTTTTGTTAATTAATTTTGCTAAAAAAATTGATATGGAGACTTTAAATGGAGAATGAAAAAGATTCGTTAATACTATCTGGAGAAGAAACTTTTAATGTTTTATTAAATATTAAAGACCTTCCTTCAATTCCAAAAATTATGTTGGAAGTTCAAGCTCTATTAAGAAGCGAATCGCACAACACAGTAAAATTGGCTAGCATTGTTGGAAAAGACCATGGATTAACAACTAAAATTTTAATGGTTGCCAATTCTCCGTTATATGGTTTGCAACGCAAAGTTTCATCGCTTGAATTTGCGATAATGCTGCTTGGCGTAAATGAAGTTTCAAATATTGTAACAGCGTTATCTTTGGCTGAAACTATGAAGATGAATGATATTCACGGACTCAGTTTTATGTCATTTTGGAAACATTCTATGCTTGTTGGAACTGCTGCAAAAGATATTGCCAAAAGACTTGGCTTTTTCGATTTATCTGGAGACGCTTTTGTGGGCGGAATGTTGCACGATTTGGGAATTCAATTAACAGCTCGGTATTTTCCACTCCAATTTCAAAAAGTTATGGAAGCAGTGGAAATTGATGGATTAAATTTCAAAGATGCTGAAGAAAAATATTTAGGATTAACACATCAAGAAATTGGCGGATTTATTTCCAGAAGATGGAATTTGCCACCTCATTTAATAAATTCACTTATGTTTCACCATAATCCATATGGAGCAATGGATTCGCCAATAGTTCCATATATTGTTCATATTGCTGACTGTATGACTCAAAAATTCAAAATTGCAGATGTACATTGGGATGAAGGTTTGGAATTTGACAAATCAATAATAAGTGTGCTTAAATTTGATAGCGAAGAGAAATTTTATGAATTTGTTGATGATTATCAAAGTCGCTTTGAAGAAACATCAAACGCAATTAAATTTTAGTGGAATAAACTAAGTTTTCTTCGAAAATCTTATGCAATCTATTCCCGAAGTTGTTTTTACTTCAATTGAGGGAAGTTTTTTTGACTTGAATCCTATGGCTTTACATCCAAAAGGAAAGTTTTTATGCCAAGTGATATAAAAATGTTTGCAATTTCGACAGTTTACTTCGTTATTTTTCATACAATTTTACTTTTGTAATTGGTTGAATTACTAGAATTGAGTTAATAATATCTAATTTTCCATAAACTCAATTTAATTTTCAAGTCATTTTAAAATTTAGTTTATCAAATTCAGTCTCAAAAATAAATGAAAATAATAGAAATTCAAAGATTTTGAGAATATTGTCTGTTCAAATTAAAAGAAATGGAGTTACAATTTCCAAATTTTAAAAGAATTTTGGATTTTAAATGGAAAACAGCTCTAAATTAATTCTTGATTATAGAACTTAAATAAAGTAATTTAGCGTGATATAATTTTAATTTATGAATATTTTAATAGGAGAAGTGATGAAAAAGGCACTTAGTATTTTAGTTGTTTTAAGTATGGTTTTGGGTTTATCGGCTTTTCAATGTGCGTCAACAGAGTTAACAAGCGCTAAACTTTACATTCAACAAAAAAATTATAATAAAGCAAAAGAAGCTCTTGAAAAAGAAATTGCTAAAAATGCGGCGAGTGACGAAGGTTTTTATTTACTCGGTTATTTGAATGGTGAGCAAGGTGATTTGCAATCAATGATTAAAAATTTTGATAAATCACTTGCAATTTCCAAAAAATTTGAAAAAAACATTGATGATTACAAAAAATTTCAATGGCAAGATAGTTTCAACAAAGGTGTAGGATTTTTTAATAAAGGGACAAAAGTTACTGATAAAGATAGTAGCAAAGTCTTTTTTAATAAATCAATAGAAAGTTTCCAAAATTGTACTATTGTTGAACCAGATACAGCAAGTTCTTATCAAAATATGTTTTATTCAATGATTAATGCTGGTAGAAACGAAGCAGAATTGGAAGTTCCATTATTAAAAATTATAGAATTAAAATCTTCTCCACAAGCATATGTTGATTTAAGTAAGGTTTATAGCAATCAAGCTATTATTCTTATGAATTCATTCCAAGACACAAAAAATGTTGATGATAGCGTTAAAGCAATGGCAATTTATGATAAAGAAATTAAACTTTTGGAAGGCGCTCAAGATAAATATCCAGACGATGCAAAAATATTAGCTCAACTTTCAAATGCTTATGTTGATGCAAACAAAATGGATGTTGCGATGAAAGCTTTTGAAAAAGGAATTGAAAAAGACCCAACTAATGAGGTATATCGTTATAATTATGGAGTTTTGTTGTTAGGTGGAAATAATTTTCAAGAAGCTGCAAATCAATTCCAAAAAGCAATTGATCTAAAAAATGATTATGTAAGCGCACATTATAATCTTGGTGTAACTTTCCTAAAATGGGGAGCAAAATTACAAGAAAAAGCAATTGAAGAAGATTCTGATGATTTAACTTATAAAGAAAAATTTACTGCAGCAGTTGCTCCTTTAGAAAGATATTTATTAGATAATCCAGAAGATGCACAAATTTGGAACTTTTTAGGTAAAGTTTATGCAAATTTGGGCCAAACAGAGAAATCAAAAGAAGCTTTTGAAAAAGCAGATTTATATAGATAATTTTTAGTTAAAATTGTTTTATTAACCCACAATTTATTAAATTTAAAATGAGTTGTGGGTTTTTTTATAAATAAGAGAAAATAATGAATAATAATAATGCAAAACAACAGATAAGTATTGAATTAGGTGAAAATGAGGCGCAAGGAATTTATTCAAATCTTGCCATAATTACACATTCTCCAGCTGAATTTATAATAGATTTTACACGAGTTGTGCCAGGAGTTCCAAAAGCAAAAGTTCAATCGCGAATAATTACTACTCCACAACATGCAAAAATGCTTTTAAAAGCATTGCAAGACAATATTGAAAAATTTGAATCAAGATTTGGCGAAATTAAAATTGAAGGTCATGCAAATCCACAATTTGGTTTCGCAAATCCAGATAATGGTGAAAAGATAAATTAATTATCACTTAAATTTGAAATATTGATAGGTATCACAACACGTTTTATTTAAATTTTATAACTTATAGTTGTTGAATTTTTAATAACTAAGCACTAAGGTGTTGTCATGAAAAATAAATTACTAAAAATGATTGTTTTTGCTTCCATTTTTGCAAGCCTAAACATTTCGGCGCAACAGATTTCAGTTAATATGAATGTGTTCAAACCACTTCCTGAGGTATCTTTTGCTGCATTTCTAACAAATCCGTTTTTAGAAAGTACTCCAAGAATTTTGCAAATAGCAATTTCTCCACAAGGTGAAACAGTAATTGTAAAAGGTGCAATTCTTTGGCGAAAATTGGATGAAAGTTCGTTTGAAGAATTGCTGAACTTTACGACTAAACCATTTCTTTCAAGAAATTTTTATAATGATGATTTTTCGTCGTTTGACGGAATTGGGATTGATGAAAGTAATACTTCGGATGATTTGTTGGAAGAAAATCTTAAAAAAGGGAAACCAACAGGTACTTATAGAATAATTGTAGAAGTTTATGATGAAAATATGGTTTTTCAAAGCTCTGCAACAGAAGACCTTGAATTTACAAATCCATCGCAAACACTTTCTATTATTCAACCCGAAGTTGATGACGAATTGGATTTTGCAGGTATTTATTTAAGTTGGACTTCTGTTTCGGGTGTTTCTGAATATATTGTTAGAGCTAATGTTCGTTCAGATAAGAATGAATCATTGGAGGAAGCACTTCTAAAAGGAAATCCAATTGTTAATGATAAAGGTGTTGGAGTTAAACTGAACGTAAATTTATATGAAATTGCTGATAGAGAAATAATCGAAGGACAAGAAATTGTTGTGCAAATTAAAGGTGTTATTGAAGGACCAGGTGGCGAGAGTTATATATATTCCGATATTGTCAACTTCAAAATAGCAAAAAAAAGCAGTGATCAAACGCAAGATATTAAAACAAAATTTAATGATGCTTTGGAAGAATTATCAAGCAATTTAAAAGATGAATTAAATGAAAATATTTCAGGGCAAGATGAAAGCGATTTTGCAGAACGTTTGGAAGATTTGATGAATAGGATAGCTAACGGAGAAATTTCGTTTGATGATTTAAGAATAACAATGGAAGATGGACGAGTGCTAACTTATCAAGAATTTCAAGAAATTTTGGAATATTTGAGAAAAAATCCACAATTGTTAACTAATTTGAATTTTGAAGAAAAATAGACAAAGGTGATAAAATGAAACGCAAAAATATTATAGTACTTTTATTATTTGTTATCACCGTTACTTTTGGTTTTAAAATTGATGATAACAAAACAACTCCAATAGCGTTAATCAAAAAAGTAGTTAAAGATGTTTCTTTCAAAAAAATTGACGCTTCTGATTGGGAAAAAGCTAAAACAGGAGTTCCGCTTAAGAGTGGAGAGCAAATTAAAACAGGATATAAATCATTAGCTTTAGTGCTTTTTACTGACGGAACAGGATTATTACGTGTTAGAGAAAACTCAACTATGTATATCTATGGCAAAAATGTTGATAATAAACTAAACAAAAACACTTTTATTGAAAAGGGCTTAATCGGTTTTGATGTAAACAAGCAGGATGCTGAGGAGTTTAAATTTACAACACCAACTGCAGTTGCAGCAATTAGAGGAACTGCTGGTTATGTTGAGGTTGGTAGAGATAGCTCAACAACAGTTGTGTGTGACCACGGAAAAATTGAGGTTGAATCTTTGGCAGGAAACAAGGAAAAAGTTACTGTAGAAGGTGGAAAAGCAATAAATATTAGTTCGAAAGGTAAAATAGTTAAAGGTGATATTTCATCTTTAGAACAAAAAAAATTCCAAAAATCGATGAAAACAGATGTTAAAAAAATTAAAATTGAGACTGAAGAGGGAATAATTGAATTAGAGTTTTATCCAGAAGAAAAATAATTAATTAGGATTAAAATTTATTAAAGGTTGAAAAAATGCTATCAGTTGAGAAAAAAATTGCAAAAAAAATAATCTATATCTTCGCAATTTTTATACTTGGTTCGGTTTCCTCTTTTGCACAGCTTAGTAATTCTGTTTCCGCTATTCAGTTTGGTGAAATAAAGGATGGAAATAATGTTAATGTAACTGTTTCATTAGTAAATTCACCACTAATCTCGCGAGTTCAAATCGTCTATAAATCCTTTCATGAATCGGATTTTAAAATTAGAGAAATGGAATTACAAGGCGATATAGCTACTTACCAAATTACAGCCGAAGATATTTCTGCTCCAACGCTTTCATATTATTTAATAATTGAGTCAAAAGATGGAAGTGTTGAAGCATATCCTTTGGGTGCTCCTGATACTGCTGAACCGATTGAACTAATGGTTTCTTCAAAAAGTGAAAAAGATAATGAAATATTAATTTTAAGTCCAAATACAAACGAAACAATTTTGTTAAGTGATTTATTTATTTCAATTTCTATGACAAAAGCACCTGATGAGGTTGATATTTCGAAAACGGAAATAATTTTTAACGGAATGGACGTAACTAAAAACACAATATTTGCTGGCGAATTACTTCTTTATTATCCACAAAATTTTGAGAATGCTTTCAATGCTGGAAATCAATCGTTAGAAGTAAAAGTTTATAATCAGAACGGAGAATTATATCATTCTATTAAACGAGATTTTATTGCTGCCGATTTAACTATGCAAAGTGAATTAGGAAGTGGATTAAAATTTAACGGTAGTGCTGATGGAGAAATTAGAAATGAATCTTTTGCTGGAACAAATACACTATACAGAAATTTGGGTCTTACTTTAAACGCAGGAATAGACGATTGGAAATTTAAAGGATATGGCTATTTAACTTCGGAGGAAAATGCATTTGTTCAACCTCAAAACAGATATTCGTTTTCTGTTGGTAGCGATTGGATTGATTTAAGAGCTGGAGATAGCTATCCACGGTATAATGATCTTTTGTTAAATGGAAAAAGAGTACGAGGCTTTGATGGAAAAATCGATTTTGGAATTTTGCATTTCCAAGCAACTTATGGCGAAGTTAGACGTAAAATTGAAGGCTCAATAATTCAAAAATATTCAGAAAATGATGCACCTTTGCAGTCAAATGTCGTGCGTATTGATTCGGTTAAATACGGTTCTCCTTTTGCTATGGTTGATTTTGGTACTCATTCTAGAAATCTTCTTTCTAGTAGACTTGGAATAGGTTCAAAAAACGGATTTGAATTTGGAATGTCTTTTTTACACGCAAAAGATGATGTAAATTCGGTCGAATTTGGAAGCAAACCAGAAGAAAATCTTGTAGCAAGTATAGATATGCGACTTGCGCTTGATAATCAAAGAATTATTCTAAAAGGAGTTAGTGCAATTTCCATTATCAATTCGGATATCACTTCAGGGACTTATACTGATGCCCAAATTGATTCAATTTTTAATGCGAGTGATGAACTTGGAAGCGATGTAGAGAATTTTAAGAATATTAAAAATCAAATATCTCAATTTTTCACTGTAAATCAGTTTATTGAACCACTTAATATAACCGAACTTTCATCGCTTGCAGGAGAAGGAAGTCTGGAATTAAATTACTTTAATAACAATTTAAAAGGCTCTTACATTTACAGAGGAAATCAATTTACGTCATTTGGACAAGAATATACTCGAACCGATATCGCTGGATTGAATATTTCCGATAGATTTAGAATGCTTGATAATCAATTGTTTTTTACTCTTGGATACGAAAATCTTAACGACAATCTTCAAGGAACAAAAGTTGCAACTACAAATTTTCAAACAATTCGTTCCTCAGTTTCTTTATACATGCGAGAGGATATTCCAAATATTACTCTTAGTTATTCGCAAAATTCAAATGATAATAAAATAGATGCAACTGATTCATTAAATGGAATGCTTTCGGTAAATGATAAAACAGAAAGATATTCCTTAAATCTTGGTTATGATTTCAATTTTAAAGTACGCCATAGTTCTTCATTAGGTTTTATGACTTCAAGTAGAAGTGACGAGAGTTTTTATAATAACGATGCAAAGTATTTTTCAACTTCATTTAGCTTAAATAGTTATTGGACAAGTGCTCTTGTTAGTAATTTTAGCATTTTTTATTACGATAGTGAAATTGCTGGATTATTATACAGTTACGTTACGTTGAATGCTGGTGGAAGGTATAAAATAATGAACGACGATGTTGAGTTTACTTTTAATTATAGTCCAAGTTTTGGTGATTTTAAGCGACATGCGGTTGATTTAACAGCCGCTTATCAAATTGTTCAAAATTTATGGTTAAGAGCTCAAGTTAGATATTACAATATGGCAGAAACTGGTACAAACACAATTTCTGGTGTAACCATGCGATATAATTTTTAACGAAATGAAAAGCTTTATTAAAAGCAACAAAAAATATTTTGCTAAAATTGCAGTTCCGCTTGCAACTGCTTTAATTACTGTTTTATTAACGCAGAACATTTTCTTTTCTATAAAGCCACTGCAGGAGTTGGAACTTAAATATTTAGATATTCGCTTTTCAAATAAAGCTGTTAAAGATATTAAAGATTCTGCAAATGTTATTATTCTTGGAATTTCACAAGATGATTATGACCAAATTCCCGAACCATACAATTCTTGGCCCTGGCCTCGCTCATATTTTGCAAATGTAGTTAACAATCTTAAAAACGCTGGCGTTAAAGCCATTGGAATAGATGTTTTAATGTCCAATGATGATAAATTTTCAGCGGAAAATGATAGACTTTTTGAAGAAGCTATTCTTAATTCGCAAAATGTTGTTGTTGCTGGGGTGCTTGATGTTGAAGCCGAAATGCAATTAGAAAATGGGAATTTTGCAATAAAAAACAATTCGTATAATTTCCGAAATAAATTTTATGCTGTTGATAGTTCTGTTGGAATTGTCCAAATAGGTAGTGACGAAGATGGAATTTATCGAAGATATGAACCACTTGTTATTTCTGGTGTAAATGAAGCGATTTTACCAACTTTTGGGTTTGCAGTTTTAAATAAATATTATAATTTAAAAGGGAATAATATTGTTAGTCTTAATAATTCCTATTTCAATCTAGGCGAAAAAAAAATTCCTCGTTATGACAAATCATCAATGCTTATCAATTATTATGGACCAAACGGAACTTTCGAATATCTAAAATTTTCGGATGTTTTGGATGACAGCAATTTTAAAACTAAAGACGAAATATATTACGATACAGATGTTAATATTTGGGATGACGAATTAACTGGTTTACTGCAATCGGGAAAATTTAAGGACAAAATTGTTTTAATCGGCTCAACTTTACCTGAAGATAGAGATTTCCACCCAATATCATTTAGCCAGGGAAAGCGAAAAGGCGATAATCAGATGTGGGGCGTAGAAATTCATGCAAACGCTATTCAAAACGTAATTTGGAATGATTTTCTAATCAAAGAATCAAAGATGATTGAAATTATCGCAATTTTTATACTTTCATTTTTATCGTTTTTTATCTTTTCAATTTTTAAGCAAATTAAGAAAATCCCTTTAGTTTTAGTCGAAATTATTAATATTTCAATACTTTCGGTTATGTTTATTGGGTTTTACTTTATTGGAATTTACCTTTTTGTTGAACATAATTACATCGTTTCATTTATTAGCCCTGTTCTATCAATCGTATTAGGATATTTTTCAACTACAGCCTACCATGTAATAAGCGTAAGAAAACATAATGCAATGATAAAAGGAATGTTTGGACAATATGTTAATAAATCACTCGTAAACGAATTGTTAAACAATCCAGAAAAACTTTCTCTTGGCGGAGTTAAAAAGAACTTAACTATTATGTTTAGTGATATTGAAGGATTTACATCCATTTCTGAAAAAATGAAACCAGAAGAATTGATTGAGTTTATAAACAACTATTTAACCATTATGACCGCATTTGTGCTCGAAAATCAAGGAACTCTTGATAAATATCTTGGAGATTCACTAATGGCTTTTTGGGGTGCACCTTTGGATGTTGAAAATAAAGAGTTTAAAGCATGTGCTTCTGCAATTCAGATGCAACAAAAAATGGAAGAATTAAAAAGTAGCTTTGTGGATGATTCTTCAATAAGTGTTAAAACTAGAATTGGAATTAATAGTGATTATGTTGTTGTAGGCAATATTGGCGGTGTTGAACGATTTGACTACACAGTAATGGGCGATGGCGTTAATCTTGCTTCAAGATTGGAAAGTGCAAATAAATTTTATGGAACTTCCATAATGATAAGCGAAACTGTTTATCAAAAAGTTGAAAATGAAGTAATTGTGAGAATTATAGACAAAATTGTCGTAAAAGGAAAAACCGAACCAATAACTGTTTATGAACTTCTTGGATTAAATAACGATGAAAAAGCAGTTGAAAAATTAAATTTGTTCAACGATTATAATATTGGATATAATAATTATATAAATAAAAACTTTAGAATAGCTAAAAATGATTTCCAAAAAGCGTTAATCAAAAATCCAAACGATAAACTTTCAAAGATATATTTAGAAAGATGTGAAAGTTATATTCTAAATCCACCTGCAGAAGATTGGGTTCCAATCTCTCATTTAACAAGTAAATAATTTGAACATATAAAAATAATTTTTGTTGTAAATTTAACGACAATTGGGGCTTATTTTTTAAGTTATATTATGTTTTCTTTAATAGAATTTACTATATTTGAAATTGATTCTTGTTCAGTAAATCCGTTAAACGATTGTAATTTTGAACTTGATTTTGTAAAACATTTATATGAATATAAATATTTTTAATAAAAATTGGATTGTTATGAAAAGGGGTTTATTATTTTTTCTGCTGATAACCACGCAAGTATTTTCTGTTTCGAATGTTAAATTTAATTTAATCATTCCATCAAATTCAGCTACAGTTAAATTTGAAAGTTTGGTCGATTTTGCAGTTGATAAAGCAGGTAATATTTATTTTTTAGATGAGGATTTAGCAAAAATTACTTGTTTTGACAAAGATGGAAATCTACTTCCAAACAAGGCTCAACTTAAATCAAGTTTTCTTAAAGAACCTGTTTCTATTGAATTATCGCTATCAGATAATATTTATATCCTTGATAATTCGCTTAAAAAAGTACTTATATACGATACCGAAGGTAATTTTGTAAAATCTTTTGGAAATTCGGAGGGTAATTTAGGAAGTTTTAAATCCCCAATTGATATGGCAATGGATAAAAATTCCAATATATACATTGTGGATGAAGGAAACGAATATTTGTTGAGATATAACTCGGAAGGTCTTTTTAGAGGTGGATTAAAAGTTCCGGAGCCAATTTCAGTTGATGTTGATAAAAAAGGAAATATACATGTTCTTTCCAAACTACAAACTGGATTAGTAATTGATGTTTATACCGAAAATTTCTTAAAGATTAGAACAATTCCTTTATCACAAATGGCAATGCCAAATCATTTCTCTATTAATTCTTTTAATGAATATTATATTATTGATACCGAAAGAGGAAATGCTGCTTATTTTGATAGCACTGGACGAGCTTTGGGAAATACGATTGGAGTAAAAAGTTCAAATAAAGGTCGTCAACAGTTTAGCAAACCAACTCGAATTTTATCTCGCCAAGTTAATGCTACTGACGATTTAATTTTCATAATGGATAATGATTTTAGCGAAATTCAAATTTTCACTGTTTCACAAGATAAACCACGTACGGAAATTAAACAATTACTTCCCAAATACGATTTGAAAATTATTAAAGATATTACAAGAACTCCAGCAATTGATATAGCTTTTGACAAAGGAAATGAATATTCAATTACTTCAAATGGAGTTGTTATTTGCACCGAAAAAGGAGTTTTGAAATATTCTATAACTTCACAAAGCGTTGCAGCAAATGGAATAAAACTTTCAGAACCAGTTGCTTTATCCGTTTTTGGCGACAAACTTTATGTTTTAGATAAGGATGAAAATAAAATTTTAGTGTTTAATTCTGCTGATGGAAGTTACTCTTTTGCGTTTGGTGAATCAGGAAATACTACTGGCAAATTTGACTCACCAACAGATATTGTCTGCGACCAAAACGGAAATATGTATATTGCCGATCAAGAAAATGTTAGAGTAAATGTGTATTCAAACGATGGAATTTTTAAATATGAAATAAAATTACCAAACACACCACCATATTTACTTTCATTTAGCGATGATAAACTCTACATTTTAACAGAGAAACAAGATCAAATTTTTAACTATAATATAATTGATAATAAATTTGCCGTATTTCCAGTAAATCAAATTACAACAGAACCAAAGATTGTTGCGATTACTTCTCTAAATGGAGGATTTTTATATTTTTATAATGAAAATAATGGAACAGGCTATTTATGTAAAGGCGAAAAACTTTATGCACAGTTTTTAGCTAAAGGTAACGAGCCAGAGACATTTGCAAATGTTTCAGCCCTTGGGTTTGACCAACAAAGGAATCATTTTGTATTTTTCAATAATAAAACCCAGCAGCAACTTACAGTTAAATTTTCCATTGCTCCTAAAATTCCAACAAATCTTAAATTTGCGGTTAATGATTTAGGCGAGGGATTTCTATCGTGGGAAAATAAAGACATAAACACAGCTTCTTACACAATTTTAAGAAAAAAAACAGATGACGCAAAGTTCAATTCATTGGCAGAATTAGATACAAACTACTACAAAATTGATTCCAAAAACTCAGAATCTATTTTTGAATATGCCATTCAAGCTGTTTCAGCAGATAGTTTTTGCAGTGAATTATCCCAAAATGTTGTTGATGAATATTCCTATTTCTTGAAACTAAAAGAAACCGACCCACAGAAAAGTATTGAAAAGCTTACTTCTGTAAAATCGCTAAATGAAAAAGCTGTTTTAAACGAAGTTCTAAACATATATTCCACACTTTTAAGAAAAGCTAATAACGAAAATAATTTTGATTTGGTTCTAAAATATTACGATGAAATGAAAAAAATTACACCATTGGAGCCAAATATTTATCTTGATGAAAGCAATATCTATAAAAAATTGTTAAAATTTACTGAAGGTGCTCTAAAATTAGAGGAAAGTATTAAGGTAATTCCAGATAATTTGAAAATATGGTCACAGTTGGTTAGATTAAAATTATTAGCAAAAGATTATCAAGGCGCTGAAGTTTCATGCAATCAAGCACTAAAATTATTCCCCGATGATGAAAAATTGTGGGGCAATTTGGCTGAAAGTTACGTAAAACTCAACAAATATATTGAAGCGAGTAATATTTATAAAAATCTTGCAATGAAACACGGTTTGGAAGATTATTACATTCAAGCTGGAAATTTATTGGTTGACGCCAACCAAGTTGAAAGTGCAATTGCTCTTTATCAGCTTGCAGAAAATAACGGAATTGAAGGTGCAAAACTATACGCTGCAAGAGGAAAAGCGCTTATTGAAAAAGGCGATTTTGCTAATGGTGAGTTCCAAATTGAGAAATCGATTAAAATGGATGAGACAAATGCCGAAAGTTATTATTACCTCGCTTTGGCTAACTCTAAAAAAAGAAATCTTAAAGCAGCAATTAGTGCTTACGAAAAATCGGTTAAAATTGATAACACAAATTATAAAGTCCTTTTTGATTATGGAACAGATTTAGTAAAAATAAATAAATATGACGATGCAATTTTGATGTTTGAAAGAGCTTTAGAACTTAATCCAAATAGTGGCGAAATTGCTCTTAATCTTGGAAGAAATTATGCTCGAAAGAGAAATTTGGATTTAGCGGTTAAACATTTATCAACTGCTAAAAAGCTTTTCCCAGATAATAAAGAGATTGAAACTGAACTAAGCAATGCATTGTTGGCAAGAGAAAAATATAATGCAAGCCGTCCACCAATTGAAATTGCAAATATTGATTTGGACAACATTTTTCCCTCATTTTTGGATTATTACAATTCACAACCAATTGGTGCAATTTCAATTTTTAATACTAAAAATGATGTTTTTGACGATATTTCAATTAAAGTAAATATTCCGGGATTGATTAGTGAACCTGCACTTATTATTGTTCCAATTATTTATCCCAACGAGATTAGTGAAAACTTGGTTTATCTTCAAATTGATAAATCTGTTTTAAACAGTGTTTTAACAGAAGATAAAATTTTTGATGTTATTGTAAAATTATCATATATGAAAGAAGGGAAAAATGAAACTTTTGAACAAAAAACAACATTAAATGTTTACCAATTAAACTCAATTTCTTGGGATGACAAGAAACATCTCGCAAGTTTTATAAATCCAAGGGATGAGAATTTAAGAAATTTTGTTACTTCAGAAATTATTGCAAAAACTAGTTTTACTGATAATAAATTTAGCGGAATTCCAAAACCAATTTTACAAGCAACTCAAGTTTGGGAATATCTACGACAAATGAATTTAAATTATGTTCAAGATCCAAATCGGTCGTATGAAATTGTATCAAAATCCAATGCAATTGATTATGTGCAATTTCCAACCCAGACTTTAGCCAAAAAAGTTGGTGATTGTGATGATTTGGTTACACTTCTTTCAAATTCTCTTGAAGTACTTGGAATTGAAACAGCGTATATTGATGTTCCTGGACATGTATTTTTAGCATTTAATACCGGACTTATTCCAAATCAGCTTGAAGAAAATGGGCTTTCGGATGAACAGGTTATAATTAAATATAATAAAGTTTGGTTGCCACTCGAATCAACTGTTATTGGAAAAAATTCGTTTGTGGAAAGTTGGAAATATGCAGCTTCCCGATTTGCAAAGGAAAGAGAAGCAAACAGTCCAATAGAAATTGTTGAAATTCAGAATGCCGCAATTACATATCCACCAATTAGCTTTCCAACAAAAATTCCAATTGTTAGCAGTGTTAATAAAGAAATTGTTAAAACCGAATTATTAAAGGATTTAGAAAGTTTCAAACTAACGAGTGACCAGACTTATGAAGAAGAATTGCGAAAGGTTTTGAGCTTATATCCAACAAATATTCACACATTTAATAAATTAGGCATTTATTATGCCCAAAAAGGGGATTATGCTAATGCCGAAATATATTTTACACGAACGCTTCAATACGATAAAGATAATGTGGTGGCACTTACAAATCTTGGTAATTTAGGGTTTATTAGAAAAGATTACGATTATGCAGAGCGTAAATATTTAATGGCTCTTAAGTTTGATCAACAAAATGTTGGAATTTTGGCAAACATAGTACGCTGTAATTATAAGCAAAAAAAGATTGCAACCGCGGTGGAATATTATCAAAAAATTGAACAAATTGACCCCGAATATGTCAAAAATATTAAAGAAATTAAAAAGCAATAGGAGAATACAATGAAAGCTAAATTATTATTTGTCTCCGTAATTATTTTAACTAACATTATTTTTGCACAGACGAAAGTTGGCGAAGTTAGCTTTTTACTCGGTAATGTTGAGTTTACTGTCGAAAATACAAATAATTGGAAACCTATGGATGTTGGAACAAAAATACTTTCCAACTGGGTTATTCGTGGAACTGGAGACGCCGAACTTGAAATAACATGGAATAATGGGGTAATTAGCGAATTGAGCAATTTGAATTCGGTAAAAGTAATTGATTTAATGAAAAAAGCTAATTTAAAGACAGATTGGCTTGATAGAATGAAGAACAAAATTGATGTTATGTTTGCTGAAAACGAAGCTTCAAAAGTGCAAGGTGTTGCTGGAATTAGACGCTCCGAAGTAACAATTGAGAAAAAAGATTCCATTTATTGGGCAGAACCACAAGCTGCAAATTTTAACGAAGGATATTCCGCATTTCAAAGTGGCGATTATGATAAAGCAGTTCCAATTTTTGAACAAGTTGTTTTGCAAGATCCTCTAACAAAAAAAGGCGAATTAGCTCGTAGTTGTCTTATTACTATGTACACAAATAAAAATGATAAAATCAAAGCTGATGAACATTTGCAAATATTTTTGAAAGATTTTCCACAAAGTGAATTAATTAATATAATGAATGAGAACAAGTGATTCTCGATTATTAATTTAACATAAAGAAGTTAAAATATGAAAGGAAAGTACTTTTTAGTCTATGGTTTAATAATCACTTATGCCATAGTTTCAATTCTATTTCTTCAGTTAGCTCCAGTTAATGGTGGAATAAATAAAATAAATAAGTTTATTTATGACTTAAAATTCAACATTAGCATTGCTGGAAAAGAAGAAACTAAGATTAAAGATGTTGTGGTTATAGATCTTGATGAAAAAAGTATTCAAAAGTTAGGTAGATATTCAAGTTGGCCAATTGCGTACTATGGCGAAATAGTAAAATACATTTCAGAAGGAGGTGCAAAAGCAATAGCATTTGATATGTTTTTCACTGAAGCTGATAGCCTTAGTCCAGAAATTGTTAAATATTACACAGAAGATGTTTCCCAAAAATTGAATTTAGATAAAGAAAAAATCTACTCTGTCATTCAATCGTTAAATACAGAAGCTATCTTTGCCAATGCACTTCGAAAATCCAAAATTACAACACTTGGCGCGTTTGATAACTATTTTAGAGATGATTTAATAGAAATTGAACTTCCTTCAAATATGTTAAAAATTCCAACAAGTAATTTTAATAATTTGCCAAAAATTAAACAGATAACTAATCCAAATCTTCCAATTAAATCGTTAAGCGAAAATGCTCATAGAGTTGGATTTGCCCACATTTCACCAGATGATGATGGAACAACGCGTCATTACGAGCCATTGTTTATTTACAATTCGCAATTAGTTTCTAATTTTAGCTTCCAATTGGTTTTAGATGCTTTAAATGTTGATTCTATTTCATTTAGCAATAATTATTGCGAATTGTATTCCAAAAGCGAAAAAGTGCTAAATATTCCAATTGATGAAGATGGAAAAACTTATCTCAATTTTTATGGTGGGAAAAAATCTTTTAGATACATTTCATTTTCAGATATAATTCAAAAAAGGATTCCTCAAAAGTTTTTTAGAAATAAAATAGTGTTTGTTGGCTCATCTGCAATTGGTTTGCACGATTTGAAAACAATTCCAATCGACCAAAATTATCCTGGGGTTGAGCTTCACGCAACTTTTGTGAAAAACGCACTGAATAATGAGTTTATTCATCCAGTTGATACACAATTGCAAATTATTCTTCTATCTTTGTTGGTGCTAATATCGTTTTATCTTTTTAGCCGATTTAACATTGCACTTACAATTATCTTTTTTCCAGTAATACTAATTTTGGCTTTTATTGGTGATTATTTAATTTTTACCACATATCAAATTTTAATTAATTATGGGTTGATAATATATTTTTCGACTACTTCATTTATTGCCATAGTTCTTTATAGATATAAAACTGAATTACAAGAAAAAATGAAAGTGAAAAAGACATTTGGTCATTATTTACCATCTTCAATAATGAACGAAATGTTAAACAATCCCGATAAACTAAAACTTGGTGGCGAATATAAAAACGTAACCGCTCTTTTTACTGATATTAAAGGATTTACAAGCATTTCTGAACATGTTGAGCCAAGCGAACTTACTAAATTTCTTAAAGAATATATGACGGAATTAACAGCATCAGTTTTCAAACATGATGGAATGTTGGATAAATATATTGGCGATGCAATTGTAGCTTTATTTGGCGTTCCTTTGGAATTGGAAAAACATGCACAAAAAGCTTGTATTGCAGCAATTGAGATGCGTAAGCTATCACATAAAATTTCTGATAAGTTTTCATATATTGAGCAATTTAATGGATTGATAACAAGAATTGGAATCAATACTGGCGATATGATTACTGGAAATATGGGTTCAGAGCAACTTTTTGATTATACTGGAATTGGCGATAATATGAATCTCGCTGCACGACTTGAAGCTCTAAACAAATATTATAATTCCGAAATCCTTATTTCAGAATCGACAAAAAATGAGTTAGATAGTAATTTTATTTTTCGAGAAGTTGATAATGTTGCAGTAAAAGGGAAGGAAAAAGGGGTCAGAATTTTTGAATTAGTCGATTTGATTTCAAATTTAAGTAGTGTTGAAATAGAAAAATTGAAAATCCAATTTGAAGAATATGGCAATATTTTGCAAGCATATTATTTGGGTAATTGGCAATTAGCAAAACAATTGTTAATAAATTATTTAGAAAACTATAATTCAGATTTAATCGCTTTTTCATTAAAAGAACGAATTGAGAGTTTTGAAAAAAATCCACCAGAAAATTGGGATGGAGTATTCAAAATGGAAAGCAAATAGTTTATTGTATTAATATAAATCAGAGTTGTATTTCTATTGATTTAACGCCAAATTTATTTCTTCCCACCAATTATTTAAAGCTTTTTGGTCAAGTAATAAAATGTTTTCCTTAGTTATTGACGAATTAAAAGGCGAAATTTTAGTTAATTCTTTAATTATTTTTTCGCGAAACTCGGGTGAAACTTGAGGTAATAAATAAAATAGTGTGAAACCATCATTTTTTGAAGAATTGCGAATTATTTTTGACAACAAAAACTCATTTCCAGATAATGAATATGTATTTATCAAATTGGCAAATTCGGTTGAAGTGTGCATATTGATTGGGATTGAGATACTATTTTCTCCAGTAAAACTAAATTTATAGTTTGAAGGAATTTGGAAATCAAAACCGTTTATAGTTATGTAAATTGAATTGCTTAAAACACTAACTTCAATGTTGCCGTTAGTTGTATCGATTGAAAATTCAGAATTTGAACTTTTGATTGCAATATTGTTGTAATTTAGTTCAAATAAACCATTTTTGAAATCTGGAATAAAACTTAAACTGCCACCAATGTAAATTATTGAGTTTAATGATTTTGTCCCATTTTTGACTTCAATTTTAGTGTTTTCGTTTAGTTTTATAATTCCAGCATCTTGGATTAAAATTTCAGCAAGTTCACTTTCTTTTGTTTCAAAAAGTGTATTGATATTCAATTCGATATTTTTGTTTTTAGAATTGGTTGATAAATCGGATTTATTGACAATTTTAACAAACCAAGGCGTTGTGTTATTCATATCGACATATAAAAAATATCCCAAAATTAAAGCAGAAATAAAAACTAATGAAATAAACACTGAAAAAATCTGTTTTATTCTAAATTTAGTTTTGGGTTTCAATTTTTGTCTTGGTTTTGCTTCTTTTTTTTCTTTCCCAAAAATTTTCTTTTCTTTTTTCTTTTCATCTGCCTCTTTTTCGCTTAAATTATTATTTAATAACGAGTTAAGGATATTTTCAAGTGTCTTTTCACTTGGTGAAAATGTACTTGGAAGATTTGATAGATTTCTTTGAAGGTTCTTAAGTTTCCCAAGTTCGATAGCTAAATCAATATTATCTAATAGCATATCTTCAAATCTATTTTGCTCTTCTTCCGAAAGGAGATTGTCAAAATAGTCGTGGAGCAATATTTCTTCGTTTTCTTTAAACATAATTACTTGAACTTAAAATTCCTCGTCGAGTTTCTCTAACCATTTGCTTAATTTCTTCTTTTTTTAAATCCGAAAAGAAATCAGCAATCTCTTCAAATGTGTATTTTTCGATATCGTGTAAAATAAATGTAATTCTTTCTTTTTCTGGAAGCGATAATATTATGCTTTCTAAGCGTTCATTACTTGCAACTTCTCTTTCATTTTCATCAATAACATTTTCAGAAATTAATCTGTTTTTTACTTTTTCAGATCTAATTTCATCTAAAAGTTTATAAATAGCTATACTTTTTAGCCAAATCTCAAAACTTTGGTCTTCTCTTAAAAAATGAAGATTATCCCAAGCTTCAATAAAAATATCTTGTGTGATCACTTCAGCAATTTTTTCATTTAGCAAAAATCTTACTGCAATATTATATATTTTCTTTAAGTTTATATTGCATAACTCTTTATAAGCATTTTTTTTACCTTGCTTTGCCGATTTAATAAGCAACTTTATATAATCTTCTTCCATAAAATTCCAAATAAATTTAACTTAAATTTTAAGTTAAACAAGTTTATTTACTGCTTCCTCAATAGAAAAATAAAATTCAAATATATTTAACATTTTTGTTGTTTCAAGCATTGAAAAAACGACGGAACTTTTGTCAGCAAAAACCAAACTCAAATTTCCATTAACTGCTTTAATTTTTTTTAGCGAAACAACAATTGCACCTAAAAAAGTAGAATCCATAAACGCAATATTTCGGCAATCAAGAATTATTTTATGCTGTCCAGATTGGATTAGCTCGTCCATTGTGTCCTTAAATATAGAGGCTTTGCTTAAAGTGGCACGTTCTAATTGTATTCTAACTACAATTGCATTTTCAAGTTCATCAACAATAAATTCAGAAATCATTAAATTTTCCTTTAATTATTTTACAAAATTAACAAAAAATCTTTAATTTCAAAGAAATATAACTAATTAAAGGTTATCTAAAGTAAATTTGTAACTATTTAATATTTGTTCTGCAAGTTGGTATGGTGAAATATTTTTGTTTAATATTTCATCAATTGAATTATTTATAAATGTTGAATTAAATTCCAAAATTTGTTTATTCAAAAGTTCGTGAATAATTGTAATAATGCGTTCTTTTGTGTATTCAATTCGTAATTTTTTACAGTTTTCATTATTTGAGCAAAATTCTCTGTGCTTGTCAATCATTTCAACTAATTCCAAAATGCCCTTGTTTTCAATAGCACTTGTTTTTAAAACAGGAGGTTGCCAATCTTGTTGCGAAAAATTACGCAGTTGCAATGATGATTGAAGTGATGTCAATGCTTTGTTAGCTTCAGGTCTGTCGCATTTATTTAGCACAAACAGATCAGCAATTTCCATTAACCCAGCTTTCATTGCTTGAATTGCATCGCCAGATTCTGGAACTAAAGTAACAATTGTTGTATGAGCAATTTTTGCAATATCAAGTTCGGATTGCCCAACACCAACTGTTTCAAATATAATATAATCAAATCCGGCAGCGTCAAGAATATCTGCAATATCAATGGTTTTTCTGCTTAATCCGCCCAAACTTCCGCGTGTGGCAACGCTTCTAATATAAACATTGTCAAGCATTCCAATGTCGTTCATTCGCACTCTATCTCCAAGAAGCGCTCCACCAGAAAATGGACTTGTTGGGTCAACAGCAATAATTGCAACTGATTTTCCAAGTGATAGAAAGTGTTTGGAAATTTGATTGGTAATTGTCGATTTTCCTGCTCCAGGAGGTCCAGTTATTCCAATTCTGAATGCATTTCCCGTTTTTTTGTAAAGATATTTTAAAATTTGGATAGAAACTTCATTTTCTGACTCAACAGCCGAAATTATGCGAGCTATTAATCTTTTATTACCAATTGCAAAATTTTCGAGAATATTTGAATTAAATTCCATTTTATCGTGAGTAAAGGTTATTAAATTTTATATAATTAAGCACTTCTGGTTGAACAAGCAAATCGATTGGCAAATTATTCATTTGTCTTTTTCTAATATCAGTTGAACTTATTTGAATAGTTGGACTATCGACAAAAATAAACTTATCAGAATTTAGTTTTGATTGACCTGAATTTTCGAAAAAACGGCGTAAAACAACCACATTTACTAATTCAAGAATTTCTTCCCATTTAAACCATTTATCAAAAACTGAAAAATTATCGTAACCTATAATTAGCTCTAAATTACTGTGCAATTTTTTAAAGTGTTTAATTGTATCAATTGAGTACGAAATGCCACTTTTGTTAATCTCAAAATCACTAACGGAAAAAGATTTGAAATTTTGAGTGGCTAATTTTGTCATTTGCAATCTATGAATTGCTGAAGCTGATTCAATTTCTTGTTTTAATGGGGAAGTGCTTGTTGGAACAAAAATTATCTGGGATAAATTCCTAATTTCCATTACTGATTGAGCAGTAATTAAATGCCCCAAGTGTATTGGGTCAAAAGTACCTCCAAATAATCCAACTTTTTCCATTAATTTTGCTCTAAATTTTTGTTAATATCAACAAGTTCAGCAATTTTGATTCTCAATTGCTCAATTTCATAAGTGTAAAGTTCAATATTATTACCACTAATATCAACTTGATGTTTTCTAAAAGCTAATAAAGTTGCCTTTTGAATAAATTCATTTTGATATTTTTTGGCAAACCATCCATTTTTGAATTTATTCAAGGATGTTAGAATAATTAATAAATCATCTGGAATTTCATTTTCGAGTTCTTTTCTAATGATTTTGTTCTCATATTTTATTGAAAAATAATAAGTTAACAAGAATATTATGAAAACAATAATCATAAAAACAATTCCGACAAGAAATGTATTTTCAAATAATACGCTAATATTCCATGAAAAATGTATAAACATTGCTATTAGTAGCGCAATAATGGAAGTTAAAATTAACTTAATATTGGAAGAATATTTTGCTAAACTCATAAATCCACCAACAGAAGCTGTTGAAAGAGCGTGCATAACTGCAGAAAAAGCACTTCTAATTACAAAAAGTGGAAGAAAACTTGTAAACGAATCTCCGTATAAAATAAAATAGAAAAAATTTTCAGTCATTCCAAAACCAAGACCAGTTGCACCTCCATAAATTAGTCCGTCAGTTAAATTATCCACATTTTTATTATGAATGGTTTTGAATAAAAGGGAAGCTTTTGCAATTTCTTCAACAAATGGGGCAACTAAAACAATTTTAAGTAAATTAATTGTTTGGTCACTAAATAAAAAAACAAGTGGAACAGAAAGTATTTTACTTCCGATAATTCCAAAAAAAATGGCAACAGTTGCACCATAAATAAAATGTAAAATGACAAATTTTATTGGTTCTGGTTCATTTTTATCAAATTTCCAAAGAAAATATAGATATATTAGCATTGGAGAAATTGAACCAATAATTGAAGTTATTAGCATTGTTTATAAACCTTTTGATTAAAACAAGGCAAAGTTAAAAAAAGAAATCTATATAAGTGTTATAAATAAAAATTGACTTAATTTATTGTTTTTACTAAATTTACAATTCGAATATTTTATGAGTTGGAGGAATTAATGTTTGCAGTTGTTGATATAGCTGGACAACAATTTAACGTTGAAGAGAATAGAAAATACTACGTTCCAAGATTAGGAAATGATGTTGATACAGAAGTATCATTTGAATCTGTACTTCTTTACAATGATGGCAAGGAAACAAAGGTTGGTTTACCAACTATTGATGGTATGAAAGTAACTGCTAAAATCCTTGAACATTTGAAAGATGAAAAACTTATTGTTTTCAAAAAGAAGAAAAGAAAAGGTTATCAAAAGAAAAATGGTCATAGACAACAATTAACAAGAATTGAAGTAACAAAAATAGCTTAACCGGAGGAAATAATGGCTCATAAGAAAGGTCAGGGGTCGTCAAGAAATGGTCGTGACAGTAATCCACAATTTTTAGGTGTGAAACGATTTGGTGGTCAAAAAGTAACTGCTGGTTCTATTTTAGTTAGACAAAAAGGTACAAAATTTCATGCTGGACAAAATGTTCAACGTGGTGGCGATGATACTCTTTTTTCACTAATTGATGGCTTTGTAAAGTTTGAAAAAAAGCGTGATGATAGAAAATTCATCAGTGTTTATGATGTAGCTTAGTCTGCTTTTTATGCTTTTATAAAAAACCTTCTGTTTGGAAGGTTTTTTTGTTTTAAAGCAATTTAAATTAAAGAAGGGAAAAATTTGTAATGATTTACGAAAGTGAAAAGCGTGATAGGATTATAAATTGAAATTTGTAGTATTATCCTCCAAAGAATTAACTTTGGAGGATAAAAATTTGTAAGAACGGATTAGAATCCTAAATTTTCCATATCTGCTACAAGTGTAGTTACAGCATTAACTGAATGGTCGAATGCAGCTTGTTCTTCTTCATTAAGAGAAACTTCAATTATTCTTTCGCATCCATTTGAACCAAGAACAGCTGGAACTCCAACATAATATCCATTAACTTTATATTCGCCATTTAGGTAAACACAAGTAGCCAAAACTCTTTTTTGGTCATTTAGAATAGCTTCTGCCATTTGAATAGCTGCTGAAGCAGGTGAATAGAAAGCAGAACCAGTTTTTAATAATTTAACAACTTCACCACCAGCATCTTTTGTGCGTTTAACCATTGCATCCATAACTTCTTTAGCTTTTGCAACGTCATTATATTTTCTTTCGAGAAGTTCCATAACAGGAAGCCCATTAACGTTTGCATAACGAACTAAAGGAACCATTGTATCACCATGACCGCCAAGAACCATTGCATTTACGTCTTTTACAGCAACTTCAAGTTCCCAAGCGATAAATGATGAAAAGCGTGATGAATCAAGAACGCCAGCTTGTCCGATAACACGGTTGTGAGGAAATCCAGAAACTTTTTGGAATAATGTAACCATTGCGTCAAGAGGATTTGAAATAATAATAACAACTGAATTTGGAGCAAATTCTTTAACACCTTCTGCAACAGATTTCATAATTTTGGCATTAGTTGTTAGCAAATCGTCGCGACTCATTCCAGGTTTGCGAGGTAAGCCAGCAGTAACAATTACTAAATCGGAATTTTCAATATCCTTGTATTGATTTGTGCCTTTTACAGCAACATCAAAACCATCAATGCGAGATGCTTCTGCAATATCAAGAGTTTTGCCTTGAGGTAAATCTTCAACAATATCAAAAAGAACAACATCAGCCAATTCTCTTAAAGCGATTAATTGTGCAAGTACTCCACCAATTTGTCCGCCACCAATTAGTGCAATCTTTTTTCTAGCCATTTTTATCTCCATAATTTTTAAATTAATATATTAATTGTCTATATAAAATAAATATAATCGTAATAATAATCATACTAAATAATACTTTTATCATAAAAAAATTAAATTAGAGAAATAACGAGAATTAGTTCTGTTCCAGAATTAGTAAAATTATATTTTACTTCGTTGATAAAAGAACGCATAATGTAGATTCCACGTCCGCTATCTTTCAACAAATTTTCGGGATTTGTTGGGTCTGGAACCTCATCGGGATTAAAACCATTTCCACTATCTTTAATACTAATTTCAATTTTATCATTAAACCAATTTAGAGAAATTATAACATTCTTTTTAGGGTCAAGCTTATTTCCGTGAACCATTGCGTTGGAAAGTCCTTCCGAAATGGCAAGATTTAAATTAGCCAAAATATTTTTTTCAATATTTGCAGTTTTTAGAATATCGAGCAGAAAGTCGTTTACTTCTGGAATAAGATTTGGGTCGTTATTAACAATTTTTTGATACGATTTAATCAGCATTTTCTTATAAAGGATTATTTAGTTTAAAAGTTCACACTTTTGTTTATTGATACAAAAAATAGGTAAAATCTTAATATCTTTTCAAGTGTTATTGTTTTTAAAAATTCCAATTTAACTTTAACATCATGTTTGCAAGTTCGTAATCTTGGTTCGATTCTGTATTAATAAATTCATACCAACCACTAAAACTTAAGTATAATTTATCTGAAATGGAATACGTAATTGCAGATAATGGTGCTTGGCTGTTGTAAATAGTGTTTAACGATTTAGTGCCTTTGTCATCAAATAAGTACGTTGAAAGAGCAAAATACCGCAATCCAATTGCAAAAGTTAGATATTTGAATCTAAATTCAATTGTTGGTTCGGCAAATCTCTCATCCAAATACCTGACTGGATTGTTCGCAAATCCATCCCAGTTAAAATCACCTTGTTCAGAAAATTTTACATAGCCCAAAAATTTAAGAAAAGTGGTTCTAAATAATTTAATTGTAGTTGAATCACGCAAAGATAATTGTCGGTATGAAAAACTCTTTAAATTAGGATTTAAGTCTTCAAAATCATAAACAGTATAATTGGCAGAAACTTCTGCGCTATTTTTGGATGAAATATTATTCATATGCAAATCGCCACCACCAACTAATTTTAGAACTCTTAAAACATTATTATTAGCACTTCTTTCTTTAAAAATGTAAACAGTTTTATTAATGCTACCTTGAATTCCAGTAAAAAAATCGAAAAAAGGTGAAATATTTCTAATATATTTTAACTCAAACATGGATAAGAGCTCGTCTCTATCATCAAAATTTAATTCACTTTGTGTATCATAAATTAGTTTTCTGTGGAAAAGACTCATCGAAATTTTGTCATTTGGTGAAAACGAAAAAATAGATTCTCCAGAAAGAGTAATTTGTTTACCGTTATTATTTTTCCGTTTTTCCTGTTCATCGCGTTTTTCAAAAATAATTTCACTTGCACCAGTAATATATTTTGCTCTGTTTTTTTCTTCTCTATCCGAAAAGACAAGTTTGAAAAATCCATTAAATGTTTTGCTATTATATTGAAGTTTGGAGGCAAAATTCATTTTAAACTCTTCAACTTGGGTATCAAAAGTTGATGTAGAAGTGTTTGCAGTTGAAATATATCTTGTATCTCTATCAATTGTTCTCCAATCCAGACTTCCATCAATAAATAGAACTAATCCGTCAATAGAAGTTATCATACTAAGTTGGTCAACAATAGAGTATCTAACTTCAGTTCTACTTTGAATATTTTTCGAAATATCAAATTCTGACATAGTGAGCGAATCGGTATCAAAGAAAAAATCCTTTCGCTGTTCAGAATATAAACCAAATAATTTATTTCGATATGAGTCTTCAAATGTTTTATCGAGGTTAAATTTAAGATTTATAACTTGGTTTTTTCTTGGTGCAATATCTTCAGTTTGGTATTTTAGCTCGGAAAACAGATTAAATTCATTAAAATTGTAGTTATCTAAAATGGCTTCAATTCCATAAATGGGACCATTGTTTATAATTCCAATTTGCTCGTTTCTGGAAATTCCAACAAAGGGTGTAAAACTAATTTTTTCGTCAGGAAAGTATTTTAAATAAGCAGAAGAATTAAAAATGGAAGAATTATTAATAGCCAATTTTTTATCATCGGTATAAATATTGTAATTTATATTTGAGCCAATTGCAAAATCGTTAGAAACATCATATTGCCCAAGTAATGAAAAGAACGCGTTGTCTCTAACACTTAATCCATAAGATTTTATAATAGTTGAATAAAAAGTTTGATTAACGCCTATAAAGAGATTGCTAATTTGCTTCCCAAACTTAAAATCCTGCCTAAAGTTGAAAGTCTGCAATTGCTTTTCAAAATTGGAGCTAAGTACCGAAGGTGAATATCGCGATTTTATAAAGCTTAGCGAATCGCTTGAAATTTGCGATTTTATAACCGATGGCAAAATTAAAATTATTATATATATAAATATTTTTCGCAAAATTATTTATTAACTCGATTTTAATAAGTTGAACTGCTAAAATACATATCTATTATTAATTATGAAATGTGTTACAGCAATTTGCATATAAAATTAAATTGCTTTGGCTATTTAAAATTGTTAATCCATAATTTGGTTGTATATTGAGTCTGTTGTAAAAAAATGTTTATATATTAGCAATCATTAGAAAGAAGACTGTTGAAAGATGCGAATAATAAACGTAAATTAGCTTTTAAGATTAAATTGTTCAAGTAATACAAGGACGTGAAATGAAAGAGATTATTAAATTTGCTAAAAATAACAAAACTCAATATATCGAGGAGTTAAAAGAATATTTACGAATTCCAAGTATTTCAACTTTGGAAAATCATAAAGGCGATATAGAAAAGTGCAGTAAATTTGTTGCTGCAAAACTAAGTGATGCTGGCATGACGGAAGTGAAGATATTTCCAACCGAAGGACATCCAATTGTTTATGCTGAATGGATGAAAGCCCCAGGCAAGCCTACTGTTTTAATTTATGGACATTATGACGTTCAACCAGTTGACCCACTTGAACTTTGGAAAAATGATCCATTTGAACCAGTTATCAAATCTGGAAAAATTTACGCTCGTGGCGCTAATGATAACAAAGGTCAAAATTTTGTACATATTAAAAGTGTAGAAGCATTTCTAAAAACTAAAGGTGAACTTCCATTAAATGTAAAATTTTTAATTGAAGGTGAAGAAGAAATTGGAAGTGAAAATTTAGGAAAGTTCTTAAAGAAAAATCAAAAATTGCTAAAATGCGATGCGGTTTTAATTTCTGACACAAGTATGTATGCTCCAGGAATTCCAACAATAAATTATGGTTTACGTGGATTAGCATATATGGAAGTTGAAGTTACTGGTCCAAATCGTGATTTACATTCTGGAAGTTTTGGCGGTGGAATAGCCAACCCAATTAACGAATTGGCAAAAATTATTTCCAAACTTCAAGACAATAATGGAAAAATTGCAATTCCAGATTTTTATAAAGACGTAAAACCACTTTCTAAAAAAGATAGAGAAAATTATAAAAATCTTAATTTTTCGGATGTTGAGTTAATGAAAGAATATGGAGTTGATGAGCTAAAAGGCGAAAAAGGCTATTCAACATTAGAAAGACTTTCTGGCAGACCAACTTTGGACTGTAATGGAATAATTGGTGGTTTTACTGGCGAAGGCGCTAAAACTGTGTTGCCATCAAAGGCAAGTGCAAAAATTAGTATGCGACTTGTTCCAGACCAAAATCCCGCAGAAATTGCCAAATTATTTACTAAATATGTTCATTTAATTGCTCCTAAAAGTGTAAAAGTAAAAGTTAAAGATTTACATGGAGGCTTTCCAATAGTAATGTCGCTTGAAGATAAAGCAATTGAAGCTGGTGCAAAAGCTGTTGCAAAAGCTTTTGGAAAAGAAACCGTTTATACACGCGAAGGTGGCTCAATTCCTATTGTTGTTGAGTTCTCAAAGCAGTTGAAGGCTCCAGTTGTGCTTATGGGACTTGGATTAGAAACTGATAATATACATTCGCCAAATGAACATTTTTGGCTTAAAAACTTTGAACTTGGAATTTTAAGTTCAATTTATTTTCTTGATGAATTTGCTAAATAGCTTAATTGTTTGTTAGTTGAGGACAAAATGAAAATAACCAAATTACTTTTTTTAATACTTACGCTTGCGTTTGTTAGTTGTAATCAAATGTCGGATGACCAAGCTGAAGATTCTGCCAATAAGGATGAGGCCATAAGACGCTACAATTTGGAAATGGCTAAGAAGCAAAAAGGTAACGTAAATCCTTATGATACTTTAGCACTTAAGGAATACATACTCGATCAAGATAGCATGGGTACATATTTGGTGGAATTTGACAGAACATTTACTTACAACGTTCCAAAATCTGCTGTAATATATTACTCAGATAGAAAAACTAAACGACAATACATTTTTGCTGTAATTGCAAAATCGAAGAAAGGCGAGCGTTTTATTGAGCCAAAAAATGTAATTGGTTACGAATCCAGTTTTATAAATTTGGATAGCACTAAACTAGGAACTGCATTTTTCTATCTTTCACTTTTTGAATGTAAAGATTCTTCATTTAGGCTAATTTGGGAATCGGAAGTTCCAATTCACGGTGGCTTTAATCGCATGACGTTAAAAAACTGGAAACCAAAAAACATTATGTATGTTGAGTTAAACTACGAAGCGGGAATTATTTCGGGACATCGTAATTATAACTTTTTTATGGTTCACGGAATTGATAAAAAACCGCATTTAATGGAAACATATGTTGGATTAGTCCACAAACGCACTTTAACTAAAGTAAATGATGATAAATTCCCCGATTACTGGGAATATAGATTTTGGGAAGACTCATTATCTATAAGAATTAGAGACTCAATTCCATTTTATTGGGATTCAACAAAGCATTTATACATTACAAAAGTAAATAATCGATGGTTTAGAAAATATTAATTAACAAATATGACAAAAAAAGAAGAATTATATAGTTACTATAAATCACAATTTAGTCAAATAGAAATTGATGATAATAATATTGTTAGAACATATTCATCAGTTAAAGACGAATATGATTTGCTTCATAATGGAGTTGGGATTAGAGATCTTTCGGCTTTTAGCAAAATATTTATTCATGGCAAAGATTCTGTTTCATTATTGCGAAGACTTGCTACAAACCGAATAATTGACCTAAATGTGCTTCAATGGGTTAAAACTTTGTTCATAAACTTTGAAGGAAATATTATTGATAGAGCCTTATTAATGCAATTTGAGGATTATTTTTTGCTAATTGGTTCAAATACTGAAGAAAATAAGTTATTTAAGTGGATTAAAAGATTTATTATAAAAGAAGATATTTCGCTTTCAAATGTTGCAGAGGATTACTCTGTTTTTGAAATTATGGGCTCGCAAGCTACTTCATACATTACTATGATTCTTGGCGACAAATTTGATAATCTTAAGGATAATAATGTGCTTCGAGTTCAAGTTGAGGATTTTTTTATTCATGGAATAAAAATTGACGATTGTGGCTCAATTGAAAAATATATTATTTTGGTTGATTCCAAAAATGCTATTAGAACTCTTGAAATAATGAACGAAAACAAAAGTGTGTTCGATTTTGGAATGGTTGGACAAGATGCTTACAACATTTTTAGAATTGAAAATGGAATACCAGTTGCACCAAATGAACTAAACGATACTGTAAATCCTATTGAAGTTTATCTTAAATCTGAAATTAGTACTTTAAAACACGATTACATTGGTCATGAAAGCGTTGAAACTAAAAACGATAATTTAAGCAGATTGGTTAGAGTAAAATTTAAAACCGCTGTAAATTTTGATAAACTTCCAACAACAATTTTTGATGAAAACAACAAGGATGTTGGAATTGTTACTAGTTTTGCCAATGCAGATTTTATCAAATCTCCAATAGGACTTGGATTTATTGACAATAACCTAATCATAAATGGCAATTTATATTATGCAGCAGATGGAAAAAGCAAAATAGAAATTAATATTTGTGAAATGAAAAAGATATGAAAATTTATACAAAAACTGGAGATGATGGTACAACTGGATTATTTGGTGGTGAAAGAGTATCAAAAGATGCTTTAAGAGTTGAGTGTTATGGCACAGTTGACGAACTTAATTCAACTTTGGGCATGGTAAATTCTGAGGTCAAAAATATTGAGCTAACCACTCTAATTACAGAAATCCAAAATAAACTATTTACTGTTGGCGGACAGTTAGCTACCCCAGCAGAAAAAAGTGGACTGATTTTAATAAAATTAGTTGATGAAGATATATTATTTTTGGAAAAAAATATTGATAGTTTTGAAGAAAAACTGGAACCATTGAAACAATTTATTTTGCCAGGTGGTTCAAAAGGTGCTTCTTTATTGCATTTTGCTCGTTCTGTTTGCAGAAGAGCCGAACGATTAGTAACTTCACTTTCCAAAAATGAAAAAGTTTCTAATTTAATTTTGATATACTTAAATCGTTTATCCGATTTATTATTTGTTCTTGCACGTTTTGAAAATAGTAATAACCATGTGCCCGATATTCCATGGCAAAAGTAAAATCTATTTTGATTTAATTTTGCTTTATAATTTTGGGGGTGAAATTGGTTTCGACGGGATTATTTAGTCTTTGGACTGCGCACCGTGTTATCCGTAGACACGCTAAACGACGGTATCTAAATATAATCGACAATTACGATTACGCATTAGCAGCTTAATCCCAAAAGGATAGCTACTCGTTTGCCGAACTTTCTCGTATCAGAGTTTGAACAAACGCCGCTTAGATACGATAGCCAAATCGAGAACTTGAGTAGATGAGGCGAAACTTTAATCAAGTTGGTTCAATAATATCTTGTTAATCAGAGATTGTTGGATAAGATTAAAAGACTAACTATGTGTGTAGACGTTCTCTGAACGGTAATTCCGGACCCGGGTTCGACTCCCGGCACCTCCACAAAATTTGTTCAATTTAGTTATTACAAATTTCCTACCAATATATTAAATCCAATTTTTTTAATTAATAAGTAAATAACGCTATTATTTAATAGATTTGCATTCAATTATAATTAATAAATGTGATTTATGAATGTAGCTTTTGTAGCAAGTGAAGTTGTTCCTTTTGCAAAAACTGGTGGTTTAGCCGATGTTTCAGGTGCACTTCCAATTGAATTGACCAGACTAGGACATAATGTTAAAGTATTTATGCCAAAGTATTATTCGGTTGATGAAAATAGATTTAATCTTAAATATGAATCGTGGATTGGAATAATTCCAGTTAGAGTTGCTCACAAAATACACAATGTTCAAGTTTTCAAAGGCGTTTTGGATGATTCAGTTACCGAAATTTACTTTATTGATTACCCACCATTTTTTCACAGACATTCACTTTACACAAATGACTACGACGAAGATGAGCGTTTTATACTTTTTTCAAAAGCTGTAATTGAATTATTGCAACGTTTGCCGTGGGTGCCAGAAGTAATTCACTTAAATGATTGGCAAACGGGGTTAATTCCGCTATTATTAAAGGATAATTACAGTTGGGACAGATTATTTGATAAAACAGCAACTGTTTTTACAATACATAATATTGCTTATCAAGGTAATTTTCACCATTCTGCTTATGAAAAAGCTGAAATTAGCTCAAAATATTTTATGGCTCCAGGTTCAATTGAACACGAAGGACGCGTTAATTTTTTGAAAGCAGCAATCTCTTTTGCAGATATAATTACTACTGTTAGCGAAAAATATGCCGAAGAATTGTTAACTAAAGAGTTTAGTTTTGGAATGGATACCATTTTAAGTTATCGAAAAAGAGATTTGTTCGGAATTTTGAACGGAATTGATGAATCGGTTTGGAATCCTGAAGTTGATAGTTTTATTCCTTTTAATTATTCCACAAAATCGTTAAAAAACAAAAATAAGAACAAAGTAGAATTACTCAAAATGCTAAGTTTGCCATATGATGAAAATATTCCAGTTGTAGGTATTGTTTCAAGATTGGCTATTCAAAAGGGAATTGATTTGTTCCTTGATTCAATAGATTATCTTCTGTCTTTAAATGTTCAATGGGTAATTCTTGGGAGTGGCGAATACGAATATGAGCAAAAATTGAAAGAAATTGCTCAAAATAACCCAAATAAATTTAATGTGATTCTTGGATATAATAACGAAATTGCACATTTAATTACCGCTGGCTCTGATATGTTTTTAATGCCATCGCAATTTGAACCTTGTGGATTGACTCAAATGTATTCGCTAAAATATGGAACAGTTCCAATTGTTAGAAATACAGGCGGACTTGCGGATACGGTTTTCGATTGGGATAATCAAACATTTCTTGGCAAAAATGATGGAAATGGGTTTTCTTTTAATGATTATAATGGTTTTGCTCTCACAAATGCAGTTGAAAGAGCGGTTTCAAACTTCCAAAATAAAAATATTTGGAAGCAAATAGTTCAAAATGGAATGAAAACTTCATTTGCTTGGAAAATTTCTGCTGAAAAATATATTTCGCTTTATAAAATGGCTCTTTCTAAAAAATAGATGAATATTGGGTTTACAATTTTTTCAATTCGCAAATTAAAATTGGTTCAAAATAAAATATGATTAAAGAAGAATATAAATTTACTAAACTTCCAAACGGTATTAGAATTGTTACCGAAAACCTTCCGCATGTAAGCTCTTTTTCACTTGGATTTTGGTTTAACACAGGTTCGAGGAACGAAAACACTAAAAATAATGGAATTTCGCATTTTACCGAACACATGCTTTTTAAAGGTACTTCCAACCGAAGTTCAAAAAAAATATCGGATGATGTTGAAAAACTTGGTGGCTATTTAAACGCTTTTACTTCCAAAGAGCATACTTGCTATTATGGGCGTGGAGTTGGGGTGCATTTGCCAAAGGTTTTTGATGTACTTTCCGATATGGTGCAAAATTCACTTTTCCGCCAAAAAGATATTGATAAAGAATCTGGTGTTATTCTGGATGAGTTTTTTGATATTGAAGATTCGCCAGAAGAGTTGATTTTTGAAAAATTTGAGTCAAATATTTTCAAATCGCATCCGCTCCATTATCAAATTATTGGAACAGAAAAGAACATTAAGTCGTTTACTCACAATAATTTTGTCGATTATTTGAGCAAACATTATACTAATAATAATTTTCTTGTCGCCGCAAGTGGAAATGTAAATCATGACGAAATTGTCGATTTAGTTAATAAAAAAATTGTAAATCTGCAATCTGATGTTGCAAAGTCAAAAAAAACACTTGCCAAAACGAATAAATCCAATTTAGTTATCGAAAAAGAAATTCAACAAACACACGTAATTATTGGAAGAGAAACTTTTGGATATGTTGATAAAGATAGATTAAAAGTAAATCTTTTAGCAAATATTATTGGAGAGGGAAGTAGCTCGCGACTTTTTAACGTTTTGCGTGAAAAAAATGGACTTACTTACCAAATAAATTCTTTTCTTAATTCATTTGCCGATTATTCGGCTTTTGGTGTTTATTTTTCAACCAACGAAAAACATGCCGATAAAGCAACTGATTTGGTGCTAAAGGAATTTGATAAAATTCTAAAAAATGGAATTTCTAAAATTGAATTTGCACGAGCAAAAGAATATATGAAAGGGCATTTAATTATGCACCTTGAAGGAACAACCAACAGAATGACAAGAATAGCTCAAACAAATTTGTACTTAAACAGAACAAAAACAATTCAAGAATCAATTAATGCAATTAACGAAATTACTTTGGATGATGTTATTGAAGTTTCAAAAGAGTTGCTTAATGTTGATTGTTTAAGCAAAGTTGTTATTAAGGCAACCAAATAAAAAGTTCACTTTTTAATCCAAAAACAAACAATGGTTGAAATTTTGATGAATATACAAACCAGAAAAATTGGCTAATATTTTTCTGGTTTGAAAATATTATTTTGTTAGAGATATATACTTAAGCCAAAAAGAACTTGCGAGCCTAAAGTAACTCTTTCGTAAATTTCGGTTTCAATGGGATTGCTTATTCCATCATAAGTCCGTTTTTCCTCTGTTTTTTGGTAACTATAAAGCACTGTCATAAGATATTCGCAATGAATTCCTATTCTTTTACTTACTTTCCATTCAACGCCTAAAGAACCTCTTAATCCAACACCATAAACTGGAGCCCAACTTTCGTAAATAAAATGAGTATCATCATAGAGATATTTTGTTTCAGTCAAACTATTCCCGAAAGAAAATAAAACACCACTTCCGCCAAACATTTGAAAATCATCTTCTTTTGCTAAATTCCATAAATAATCAGCCCCGAGACCTATTAAATAAGTGGTCTTTTCAGATGTATAATCATTTTCGGTAAAATATTTGTCTTCAGTACTAGCTGTATTAAATATTCTTGGTGAAAATAAAAGTCTAATTTGGTCTGAATTATCCAAAACTTTTTTCACTGCAATATCGGCATCCAAATTGGTAAGTGTAAAACTATCTGAAATACCAAAAGATAGTGCATAACACGATTTTGATGAATCACTTTGTGAATAAATTTGTGCTGAAATAAATAACGAAATTAGAACTACATAAATTGCTTTCATTGTTTCCTCTGTTTTTTTAGTTTATAGTTGAATTAAATTTAGCCAAAATATTTATTTATACGAGTTTGATTAGCAAATTTCATATTTCATTTCATTGCATTTCAACAACAAAAGTCCCTTTATCATTTATTCCCATAAAACTGATATGAAACCATTTACCAGATAAAGTTGTGTTATCAAAAGTACCTTCCAAAAGTGTGTTGTTATCAACAAAGTTCGGATTTAAGTTAATTTGAACTTCGGTATCATTCATTATTCCAACAAGTTCGCCACTTTCGCCATTTACAAAATTCCAATTACCTTTTAAATTTGTTGAATCAATTTGAGTAAAATTTATACTGCCTTTTTGCCAAATTACTCCCGTTGAATCATACATTGTAATATTTCCTTGAAAAACTCCATCTAAATTGGCATTAATTGTCGGTTCAGAATCTTTACACGAAGCTAAAAGGAAAATAGAAAGGATGGAAAAAAATAACATTTGTTTTAATTTCATAATTTACTCCCATTTAGTTGTTATTTACATTGTTAAAATAACAATGTAAATAACACTTAACAACTAGAAAAACAAAATTATTAATCTGGAATTTCGGCTTCAACAAGTTGTTTTAAAAGCACCAACGATTCCTGCCAACCAAGATAGCATGCTTCTAAAGGAATTGATTCAGGTATTCCTTCTTGAGTAATGTTTAGCTCAGTTCCACAAAAAACTGCCTTTAATAAAACCGTCGTTTTCATAGTTCCAGGTAAATTTGGATCGTCAAATTCGTCAGTAATAATTAATTTTTCGTTTGGAATAAGTTCAATATACTTTCCTCCAAACGATTGAGCTTTTCCTGTATTAAAATTTGTGAATGACATTTTGTAAGTTCCTCCAACTTTTGCTTCAAGATGGTGAACTTTACATGTAAATCCGTTTGGTGGAAACCACTTACACATTGCATCGGCATCAAGAAACGCACGATAAATTCTTTCGGGCGTTGAATTAAGCACACGATGAAGTGAAACTGTATTGTTTTGCATAATTTATATGTCCTTTCTGTATTATTTTAAGAATTACTCCTTTTTGGAGTGATATCATTTAATTTGTTATAAAAATTGTTTCCAAAATTCTTAATTACATAAAAATAAAAACGTGAAGAGGGTCAGTTTATAAAGCTATTTTGCATTTCGTTTTCTTTTTGTCCATGGCAACCAACCTTTAAATGAACCTAGTGTAGAAAAAACGATTGCTGATAACATTATTAAAAGTCCAAAATTTTGCCCAAACTTATTTCCCGCAATACGTCCTGCTTCTGCAGCATCCTCCCCAATTGAACCAGCTTCTACTCCAGCGATACCACCAACTATTGCTCCACCAATTATGCTAATTAGAAAATAAAATATTATAGAATAAACAATTGAAAACAGAATCTTTTTCGTGATGGAAATTCCATTTTCCTTTGCTATTATTTCATTTTGAATTGAAATACCATCTTTTTTTGATATTCCTATGTTTTGATTAACTGAATTTTGCCATGAATATCTACAAAGATTATTACAAAATAAATTTTCATTAAATTTAACTGCATTACCTGACGTTATTTCTTGATTGCAATATGAGCATTTCATAAGATTTCCCTTTTTTACCATTATTTAAATTGTTCGTTTTTATCAATTTTCTATTTACTACAACTCTGCAACATGAGTTTGGTTTTACAAACTTTTTAGTTGTCACCACGTAAGAAAAATAAATAAATAATTAATAATTAACAATTAAAAGCCAAAATAGCTTCTTCAAACTTCCGATTTCCGACTTTCGACTTTCGATTTTCGACTTTTCGACTTTTCAATATTTTCAACTCACAACTTACGAGCAACAATTCAAAATTCATATTTGAATAAAATTGTTGGCTTATTATATTTTCGCTATTTTTGTATTCCAAAATGAGAAAAAAAGTAAATGAATGCAATTGAAGTTAATCAATTAACAAAAATCTATAAAACCAACAAAAAAAACATAGAAGTTACAGCACTTAATAATTTTTCGCTAACTGTTAAAAAAGGTGAAATATTTGGATTGCTTGGTCCAAATGGAGCTGGAAAAACTACTTTAATTAAAACTTTGCTCGGAATTGTGTTTCCAACTTCGGGAGATGCAACAATTCTTGGTAGCCCTATAAGCGATTTTAGAATTAAGCAAAAAATTGGCTTTTTGCCAGAAAATCACAAATTTCCAAACTATTTAACTGCTGAGCAGACTCTAAAATACTTTGCTCAACTTAGTAATGTAGATGTTAAAAATGTTGGTTTTCAAATAGATAAATTGCTCGAACTTGTGAAAATGACAAAGTGGAAAAAGACGAAAATTAGTAAATTTTCAAAAGGAATGATGCAACGTCTTGGTTTAGCACAAGCAATGATGAATAATCCCGAATTAATATTTTTAGATGAACCAACCGATGGAGTTGACCCAATTGGACGAAAAGAAATTCGCGATATATTAAACGATTTGAAAAACTATGGCACAACAATCTTTTTAAATAGTCATCTTTTATCCGAAGTTGAACTTGTAAGCGATAGAGTTGCAATAATGAACTCCGGAAAACTTTTGAAAGAGGGAACTGTTGAGGATTTAACAACAAGCAAAGAAAGTTATATTATTGAAACAGCAAGCAGTTTTGATAACAACTTATTGTTAGAAAGTTTTGAAAATATTAGCATAAAGTTGGATTCAGCAACCAAATTAAACGTAAATGTAAAAGATAATCTTGAGTTAAACTTTGTAATTGATAAAATTAGAAAAGCTGGAGTAAATATTAAAACAATTTCCATCCAAAAACACTCGTTGGAAGAACTTTTTATGTCACTAATAAATGACGAAAGAAGAGGTGAAAAATGAAAAATATTTACACAATTTCGTTATTAACCTTTAGAGAAGCACTTTCCAAAAAGATATTTTTGTTTTTCTTTTCGGTTTCAACTTTTGTAATTCTCGTTTTTGCATTTCTTTTTGGCTTTGTTTCGGCTGAATCGTTTTCGGGTGGATTTGTAAAGGTCTCAACCACAAGTTTTGATAATACAATTGCAAACGGAATTAAAATGTTTATAATTTATCCACTTTATGCTGGTGGATTGTTTTTGTCCATTTTTTCTGTTGCGGGTTTTATTCCAACTCTTTTAGAAAAAGGAAATATTGATTTAATTTTATCAAAACCAGTTTCGCGTCCACAAGTGATTTTGGGTAAATTTTTTGGTGGAACTTTTATGGTTTTTTCCAACATATTTTACGCAATTTTTATGATTTGGGTTTTAATTGGAATAAAATTTAACGTTTGGGAAGCAAATTTTCTTTTATCTGCTTTTACAATTACATTGGCTTTTGCGTCAATTTATTCAATTATCATCTTTGTTGGAATTTTATCAAAAAGCTCAACTTTTTCTTTGGTAATCTCTTATTTAATATTTTTTGTCCTTTCGCCAATTTTATCATCACGCGAAACAATTTTTGCATTTATAAATAATAACTTCTGGAAATCGGTATTTGAAATACTTTATTATATAGTTCCACAAACTTCTGATTTATCAACAATTACAACTTCTTTGGCTGTTGGAAATTCTGTTGATAGTTTTAACCCAATATTTTATACTGTTTTTTATATAATTCTCATACTTTTGGGTGCAATTTTCATTTTTAGAAAAAAAGATTACTAATTATTCAAAAAATGAACGTTTTTTGTGGAACATTACTTGTTACGTATTTAAGATTAAAATAAAATAATAAATTTAAAAGGAAAAATATGTCAGAAAAAAATGAAGTAACACTCACCGATTTACTTGGTGATATTGCTCAGCCCGAAGAAGTGGATAAAATAGAGTTAGTTGCAATTATTGGCGCTGGAATTATGGGCCAAGGAATTGCACAAACTATTGCTTCTTCTGGAATTGATGTTTTGGTAATTGAAAACACAGTTGAACGTGTTGATATTGCAAAAGAGAATTTAACAAGAAATATGGAACACGAAATTTCACGCTGGGCAATGACTAAAAGTGAAATGAAATCAGTTATGAGCCGAATTCAATGGTCTTTGGATATAAATGAAGTTAAAGAAGCCGATTTTATCATTGAGGCTGTTGAAGAAAATTTTGAAACAAAGCAACGAATTTTCTCCATTTTAGACAAAGTTGCTAAAGAAAACACAATTTTGGTTTCAAATACTGCTACTTTAAGTCTTACAAAAATTGCTGAAATTACAAAACGTTCCGACAGAATTATTGGAATGCACTTTTTAAATCCAGTTCCAAAGGTAAACTTGGTTGAAGTTGTAAAAGGACTTGAAACCTCGGATGAAACAGTTGCAAAAACAAAAGCTTTTGCCGAAAAAATTGGTAAACGCCCAATTGAAGTTTATGAATATCCAGGATTTGTGACAACACGCGTAATTGTGCCTTATTTAAACGAAGCAATGTACGTTCTTTTGGAAGGAATTGCCTCCGCCGAAGATATTGAAGTTGCTATGAAATTGGGTTATAATTTACAAATTGGACCTTTAGAATTAGCCGATACAATTGGTCTTGACGAACTTTTGCATTGGATGCAAGAACTTTGGAATGCACTTGGCGAACCTCGTTACCGTCCTTGTCCTATTCTTCGCCAAAAAGTTAGAGATAAAAAGTTTGGCAAAAAAAGTGGTGAAGGATTTTTTAAATACAATCAAGATGGAAATAAAATTGCAAATTAAGGGGTTTTAATGAAAATATTAGTGTTAAATTCTGGAAGTTCTTCTATAAAATATCAATTTATTGATACAAATTTTAAAGAAGCACTTGCAAAAGGACAAGTTGAAAGAATTGGAATGAGTAGCGCTGTTTTAACTCACGCTCCAAAAGACAAAGAAAAAATTAAAATTGTTGGCGAAATTTTGGACCACACAATTGCTATTGAATATGTTTTGGCGGTTTTGTTATCGCAAAATCATGGAGTAATTAAAGATAGATCGGAAATTGATGCTGTTGGACACAGAGTTGTTCATGGTGGCGAAGATTTTTCTGGCTCGGTTTTAATTACCGATAAAGTAATGGAAGTTTTGAAAGAAAACATCGAAATAGCTCCGCTACACAATCCAGCAAATATAAAAGGTGTTAAAGCTGCTCAAGCACATTTACCAAACTGCCCACAAGTTGGAGTGTTTGATACCGCATTTCACGCAAAAATGCCACCTTATGCGTATTTATATGGAATTCCTTACGAGCTTTATCGTCGTTATAAAATTAGACGCTACGGATTTCATGGAACTTCGCACAGATTTGTTGCTTTAAAAGCTGCCGAAATGCTTGGCAAACCTTACGAAGAACTTAAAATTATTACAGCGCATTTAGGAAATGGTGGCTCGTTGGCTGCTATCAATTTTGGAATTTCTGTTGATACTTCAATGGGTTTTACTCCGCTTGAAGGATTAATTATGGGAACTCGTAGCGGTGATTTAGATCCTTCAATTGTTACTTACGTTATGGGAAAAGAAGGTTTAGACGTTCGCGAAATGAACGCACTTTTAAATAAACATAGCGGACTTGTTGGAGTTAGTGGCGAAAGTTCTGATATGCGTGAACTTGAGCAAGCTGTTGAAGAAGGTAACAAACGAGCTAAAAATGCTTTCAATTTATACACTTACAGAATTAAAAAGTATGTTGGTTCTTACATTGCTGCTCTTGGTGGATTAGATGCGTTAGTTTTTACTGGTGGAATTGGCGAAAATTCGGTTGCAGTTAGAAAAGCTGTTTGCGAAAATATGCAGTATTTGGGACTTGAAATTGATTTACAGAAAAATGAATCGGTAAAAGGACAAATGGATATTTCTGCCGAAAACTCAAAAGCAAAGGTTTTTGTTATTCCAACTAATGAAGAGTTGGTAATTGCACTTGATACTGAAATGATTGTTAATGAGCAATTGAATGGTTTAAACTAATTTTAATTTATAAATGGAGATACAAATGTGTCTCCATTTATCACTCTTTTTAAAGTAGATTTCGATAAAATTTAATACATTTCAAACAACAATTTTCACATCACAAACCAAAGGAATAAGATGCTCAAAAGAATTTTATTTGTCCTAATATTCAGCTCAATTTTAATCACTTCACAAACTGCACAAAAGAGTTATCCAGTTCCAGAATGGTCAAAAGACGCAATTTGGTATCAAATATTTCCAGAACGTTTTGATAATGGCGATAAAGCAAACGACCCTAAAATTGTTGATATGAGTAAAGGCTGTCCCTACAAATTTCCTTCTGATTGGAAAATTATGCCGTGGACATCCGATTGGTACACAACTCAATCATGGGAGAAAAATCCAAATCACGATTTTTATTGGAATATTGGTTCGCGACGTTATGGCGGCGATTTGCAGGGAATTATAAATCGTTTGGATTATATCCAAAATCTTGGAATTACGGCAATTTATTTAAATCCAATCTTCGAAAGTCCTTCGTTACATAAATATGATGCAACAATGTTTCATCACATTGATAACAATTTTGGACCAAATCCAGAAAAAGATAAAGAAATTTGGGCAACCGAAAATCCAGGAAATCCAGAAACTTGGAAATGGACAACTGCCGATTCGTTATTTTTAAAATTGATTGAAGAGTGCCATTCAAGAGGAATTAAAATAATTATCGATGGCGTTTTTAATCACGTTGGTTCAAGTTTTTGGGCATTTGAAGATGTTGTTAAAAATCAGCAAAATTCAGATTACAAAAATTGGTTTACAATAAATGCTTGGGATAATCCACAAACTGACAAAAACGAGTTTGATTATAAAGGCTGGAATGGAGTTAAAGATTTACCAGAAATTAAAGAAAATGAAAATGGCTTAGTTGAGGAAGCAAGTAATCACGTTCATAATGTTGTTAAAAGATGGATGGATCCAAATAATGATGGAAATCCTGCTGATGGAATTGATGGCTGGCGTTTGGATGTTGCCGAAATGGTGGCTCAGCCTTTTTGGCGTAAATTCAGAATTTGGGTTAAAGAAATAAATCCAAATGCGTATATCACTGGCGAAGTTTGGTGGAGCGATTGGCAAAATAATAAAATGTTTAACGCTGCACCTTGGTTTGATGGAAAAACTTTTGACGCAGTTATGAACTACCGTTTTACCGAAGCTGTAAAAAATTATGTAAGTGATGTAAAAATGCAAACAACTTCGGAAGAGTTTGTAAAAGCTATAAATCAGATTATCAGTGATTATCCAAAAGAAAATTTATATGGAATTATGAATTTATTAGGTAGTCACGATGCCGAACGACTCGCTTCACTTACGGTAAATCCAGACAATTGGTACGATCATTTTCAAAAAGACACAGTTTTTAATATCAGAAAACCAAATTTTACTGAGCAATTAAAACAACGATTGATGGTCGGCTTACAAATGACTTTCCCCGGCGCTCCAATGATTTATTATGGCGATGAAGCTGGAATGTGGGGCGGCGATGACCCAGATTGTCGTAAACCAATGATTTGGGCTGAAATGCAATATGACGACGAAATTGGCTCTCCTTTTGGCACAAAAAGGAACGCTGATAAAGTTAGTTTTGATAGTTCTCTTTTTAATTGGTATCAAAGTTTGATTAAAATAAGACTTGAAAATAAGGAATTATCACTCGGTGAAATTAAGTTTGTAGCTTTCAATAACGCTGATAAAACTCTAATATTTAAAAGATATTTAAACAATAGCGAAATATTTATAGCAATTAATAATAGTAATTTGAAGCAAAATATTACATTTGAAGTTAAAAATGAAGAATTGAGCGATTTAATTACAAAAACTATAGTTAGCAAGAAAGACGATAAATTCAGTTTACAAATTGAACCATATCAGATTTTGATATTAAAATAAAATTGTATGTGCATTAATGCTTTTCTAATGTGTATTTTGGATTAACGATTTAGAATTTGAGAGAAAGGAATTGTTATGGACTTAAAATTAAAAAACAAAGTTGCTTTAGTAACAGCTTCCAGCAAAGGAATTGGAAAATCCGTTGCTGAAATTCTAATTAAGGAAGGTTGCAAGGTAGTTATTTGTTCCAGCAATAGACAAAATTTAATTGAAGCAGCAAAAGAGATAAAAGAAAGTTGTGGAATTGAGCCACTTTGGGGCATTTGTGATGTAAGTAATCCAAACGATATAATTGAAATAGTGAAAATGACGAAAAATCATTTTGGTGATATAGATATTTTAGTAAATAATTGTGGCGGACCAATACCCGGCACTTTTGATAATTTGGATGATAGCAATTGGCTTGATGCTGTTGACCAGGTATTATTGAGCGTTGTGCGTTTAACTCGCGAAGTTTTGCCTGGAATGAAAGCTAAAAAATGGGGCAGAATTATAAATATTACATCAAAATCAGTAAAGCAACCAATTGATAATTTAATGCTTTCAAACTCGCTTAGAAGCGCTGTAACGGCATTTTCAAAAACACTAAGCAATGAAGTAGGTAAGTTTAATATTACTGTAAATAACGTAGCTCCTGGTTTTACATTAACTTCAAGATTGTACGAATTAGCATTGGTTAAAGAAAAAGCTACCGGCGTTTCGCACGAAGAAGTGCTTGCAGAAATGGCAAATAGCGTTCCATTAAAGCGTTTGGGAAGTCCTGAAGAAATTGCTTCAATGGTTGTATTTTTGGCATCCGAACAAGCAGGTTACACAACTGGAACAACAATTCAAGTTGATGGTGGAGCAATTAAATCAACTTATTAATAACTTAAAATTTCTCCATAGGTAGGGGACAAAATGATTAAAGAAACCGAAATATCTGTATTTCCAAACAAATTGGATGACAAAGCGCTTTTCAAAAAATTAGCGGCAAAAAACTTAAAAATAACCGATTCTGATATTACATCAGTTCAAATTTTGCGTCGTTCAATTGATGCTCGTGGTAAATTTCCGACATACAAACTGCGTGTAAAAGTATTTATAAGTGAGTTTAGAGGTGATGAAACTGTAAAATTTGACTTCAAAGATGTTAATAAAGCAAAAAGAGTAATTATTGTTGGAAGTGGTCCGGCGGGACTTTTTGCAGCTCTAAAATTGTTAGAATTGGGATTAAAACCAATCCTAATAGAACGCGGTTCGGATGTGCAAAAACGACGACGCGATTTAAAAGCAATTCAGCAAGATGGAATTGTAAATCCAGATTCCAATTATTGTTTTGGCGAAGGCGGTGCTGGCACTTATAGCGATGGTAAATTATACACACGTTCAACAAAACGTGGAGATGTTAAAAGAGTGTTAAATTTGCTTGTTCAACACGGAGCAAAAGAAGAAATTTTAATTGATGCTCATCCTCATATTGGCTCAAATAAACTTCCAAAAGTTGTAATTGAGATTAGAAACACAATTTCTAAATTTGGTGGCGAATTGCATTTTGATAGCAAGGTTTCGGATTTTATTATAAAAAATTCCAAAATTGAAGGTGTAATTGTAAATGAAAATACCGAAGTTTTGGGCGATTCGGTTATTCTTGCAACTGGTCACTCAGCCCGCGACATTTTTTATTTGTTGGATAAATATAATGTTAAAATTGAAGCAAAACCATTTGCAATGGGTGTTAGAATTGAACATCCGCAGCAATTGATTGATTCAATTCAATATCACACAACAAAAAAGAGCGATTTATTGCCAGCAGCGGAATACAGTTTAGCTTGCCAAATTAATAATCGCGGAGTTTATTCGTTTTGTATGTGTCCGGGTGGAATTATAATTCCCGCTTCAACTTCACCTGGCGAATTGGTTTTAAATGGAATGTCAACATCGCAGCGAAATTCGCCATTTGCAAATTCTGGACTTGTAGTTTCGGTAACTGAAGAAGATTGGAAACATCAATCCGCTCATGGAGTTTTTGCAGGTTTGGAATTTCAGAAAGAAGTTGAAAAAATGGCTTTTGAAATTGGTGGCGGAAACCAACAAGCTCCAGCACAACGCATCACTGATTTTGTTACACGAAGAATTTCTAAATCACTTCCAGATACATCATATATTCCTGGAATTATAAATTCACCTTTGCACGAATTATTGCCAAAGGGAATTGTTTCGCGGTTGCAAAAGAGCTTTTTCCAATTTAACAAAAGCATGAATGGATTTTACACCGAAGAAGCTCAAATTTTAGCTCCCGAAACAAGAACAAGCTCGCCAATCAGAATTCCAAGAAATGACGAAACTCTTATGCACATTGAGTTAAAAGGATTATTTCCATCCGGAGAAGGTGCTGGTTACGCGGGTGGAATTGTTTCCGCCGCAATTGATGGCGAACGAAGTGCCGAGGCTGTTGCGAGATACTTAAAAGTGCTATAACTAAAATTATTTTTCCATATAAAATAAACTTTATTTCTTGACTTTACGGCTCAAAATTAGCATTTTTGACACATGAGTCAAAATTACTCCTTAATATCTTCGCTTGGTGAAACTATTGCCATTACAACTTTTGGGAATGAAAATATCTCTCAGAATAAGTGCATCGTTTTAGCCCATGGTTTTAAAGGATTTAAGGATTGGGGTTATGCTCCATATTTTGGTAATTATTTTGCATCGAATGGATATTTTGTAATTACATTTAATTTTTCGCACAACGGAATTGGTGAAAACAAATTTGAGTTTACCGAGTTGGAAAAATTTGCGAATAACACATTTTCGCGAGAAATAAGCGAACTTCAAGATGTTGTAAATGCTTATAATAACAACTATTTTGGAGAAGTTTCAAATCCTAAAATTGGATTAGTTGGTCACAGTCGCGGCGGTGCAATTGCTCTATTAACTGCTTCCAAAATTGAAAATATAAAAGCAATTTCTACTTGGGGAAGTGTTTCAACTTTTGATAGATACTCTACTAGACAAAAAGAAATTTGGAAGAAAAAAGGTTATTTTTCAGTAATGAATATGCGAACAAATCAAGAAATGAGGTTAAATGCTTCATTACTTTTGGATTTAGAAGCAAATAAAAATGGTTTATTAAATATTGAAAAAGCTGTAAAAAATCTAAAAATGCCACTTTTAATTATTCATGGAAAAGAAGATTTGGCAGTTAAAATTAGCGAAGCCGAAGATTTGTATAGCTGGTCAAATAAGGAAAATAGTGAATTAATACTTATTGAAAACACTGGACATACATTTGGTTGTGTTCATCCGTTTGAAGGAACTAATTTGAAATTTGAGGAAGTTTTAAGTAAAACTAAAGAGTTTTTTGAAAAAAACATCCGTAAACAATTAAGTGAGAAGGAAAAGTTGGAATGTTAAGTCTTGCTGAAAAAATAGTTTTTATAATTGCCGTTATAGTTTCACTTTCACTTGCATATAAATCTTTCAAAAGAATGTTCCAAATAATTAATCGCGGTGTTAATCCAATTTCTTGGAGCGAGACTTTCAAAAATTTTCCAAAAGGAATTAAAGTATTTTTAAGCCAACAAACACTTTTTACCACACGACCAATTATCGGATTTATTCACGCAATGGTTGCTTGGGGTTTTACAATTTATATTTTGGTAAATATTTTTGATGTAATTGCTGGATTTGTTCCAGATTTTGCGTTTTTCCCAAACAGTTCAATTGGCTTTATTTACCGACTTTTTGTGGATGTTTTTAGCGTTATAGTTTTAGCTGGAGTTTCGTATTTTCTATTTCGCCGATTTATTCAAAACGAAGATAAACTGATAATTAATTCACCAGTTTTTTTATCAGAAAGTGCAAAAAATGGCATTCGTAAAGATTCTTTAATTGTTGGATTGTTTATCATTTTGCATGTTAGTGGAAGATTTTTTAGTGCTTCATTTTTTATTGCACAAAACAAACCAGATTCTGCTCAACCTTTTGCAACTTTATTATCAAATTTGTGGCAGAATTTTTCACAAAATCAGTTGGTTTTTGGCGAGCATTTATGTTGGTGGCTTGCTTTAGGACTTATTTTAGCATTTATTCCATATTTTCCACTTTCGAAACACGCTCATTTGTTTATGGGACCATTAAATTTTATGATTCCCGATGATAAACCAAACAAAGGCGCTATTAAACCAATAAATTTTGAAGACGAATCAATTGAACAATATGGCGTTGCAAATATGGAACATTTTTCGCAAAAGTCCATTTTTGATTCATTTGCGTGCATTATGTGTAATCGCTGTCAGGATAACTGTCCAGCATATCAAACTGGAAAAGAGCTTTCACCAGCAGCTTTAGAAATAAATAAGCGATATTATTTAAATAAAAATGGAAATTCATTTATTTCTGGAAGTGAAGATCCACTAAAAGATATTCTTTTAACTGATGATGCGCTTTGGTCATGTACAAGTTGTAATTTTTGTGTTGTGGTTTGTCCAGTTGGAAATGCCCCAATGAACGATATTTTAGAAATTAGGCAAGACCGAGTTTTAATGCAAAGCGATTTCCCGAATGAATTGACGGCAACATTTAAGAATTTAGAAACCAATAATAATCCTTGGGCTTTTAATCAACAAGACCGAGCAAATTGGGCAGAAGGATTAAATATTAAAACTTTAGCAGAAAATTCGGAAAATGAAATTTTATTTTGGGTTGGTTGTGCCGGTTCTTACGATGCGAGATATCAAAAAGTTTCTCAGGCTTTTTCCAAAATTATGCAAAAAGCGGGTGTTGATTTTAGAATTCTTGGAACAGAAGAAAAATGCAATGGCGACACTGCCAGACGGCTTGGAAATGAATATTTGGCTCAAAATTTAATGCAAGAAAACATTGCCACATTGGATAAATATAACGTAAAAAGCATAGTTACTGCATGTCCACATTGCTTTAATTCGCTAAAAAATGAGTATCCAAAACTTGGTGGAAAATATGAGGTGTTGCATCATACCGAGTTTATTGATAACTTAATAAAATCAAATAAAATTTCTTTAAAAAATGACGCAAAAATTGAAAATTTGACTTATCATGACTCGTGTTATTTAGGTAGATATAACTCGATTTATGAACAGCCACGTAATGTTCTTAAAAGTATTGAAAATGTAAATTTAGCAGAACCCAAGCGTAATAAAGATGAAGGTTTTTGCTGTGGTGCTGGTGGCGGAAGAATGTTTCTTGAAGAAACCGCTGGCACAAGAATTAATGAAGAACGCACTAAAGAATTATTAGAAACTGGTGCAAATACTATTGCTTCGGCTTGTCCTTTTTGTATGACAATGCTAAACGATGGATTAAAATCTAAAGAAAAAAACGAAGAAATTGAGGTGAAAGACGTTGCCGAAATTATTCTTCAATATATTAAATAACTTATTTACTAATAACAAACAACCGGAGGATTCATGAGTCAATCATATCAAGATTTAGTAACCTTTCTAAAAGAAATGGAACCTGATATTCAAAAATTTTATGAAAAAGGACAAGCTGCAGCTGGCACACGTCTTCGTAAATCATTGAGCGATTTGAAGAAAAAAGCTCAAGATATGCGAAATGAAGTTCAAAATATCAAAACAGAAAGAAAAGCTTAATCCAAATTTCAATTTAAGGGAAATTGCCGCCATTTGAAATTTTCAAATGGCGGTTTTTTATTGTATGAATTATAAATTACTTATTACATCCATATTTTTATTTTCTCTTCAAATATTTTCTAAAGAAGGAAATAAACCGCTTAATAATCCAGTTTCAACAATTGAATTTAGTTTTGTTGGCGATATTATGTGCCATTCAACTCAATTTAAGTTTGCTCAAGTTGGCAACTCGTATAATTTTAAACCAGTTTATCGCGAAATTAAGCCATATTTTGATAATTCTGATGTTGTTGTTGGAAATCTTGAAACAGTAATTGAGGCAAAAGGATTTAATTATTCGGGCTATCCAGCTTTTAATACTCCAAAAGAATTTTTGGAAGGTCTTAAATATGCTGGTTTCGACATTTTAACAACCGCCAATAATCACTCTTTTGATGTTAACGAAAAAGGGGTTTTAAGCACAATTAAGCAAATTGGTAATTATGGAATGAAAAATGTTGGCAGTTACAGTTCAAAATCCAAACGAGATTCGGTAGTTATTTTTGAGAAAAATGGAATAAAATATGCAGTTTTATCATATACTTATGGAGTAAATCTATATCAAATTCCACAAAACAAGAGTTATTTGGTAAACAGAATTGATGAATCCATAATTAAAAATGATATAAAAAATTACAGAAAAAATGGTGCAGAAATAATTATTGTTTCTTTTCATTTTGGAGTGGAATACGCTCTTAAACCAAATTCGTATCAAACTGATATTGTAAAAAAAACTATCGATTTAGGGGCTGATATAATTATTGGTGCTCATCCTCATTCGTTGCAACCAATTCAATATTTTAATTCGAGTAAGTCCAAATTAGGAAAAGTTTTAGTGGCTTATTCGCTTGGAAATTTTATTTCAAATCAGCGCTGGCGATATTCTGATGGCGGAGCAGTTTTGAATTTTACGGTTGAAAAAAACAATTTGGATGGAACAATTAGTTTGGCTGGAGTTAGATATTTGCCAATTTGGGTTTTTAAAGGCAACACGAAAAATGGTTCGGAGTATATTGTTCTTCCTACCGAAGTTGCAAAAAGAGAATCGATTCCAGATTATTTGTCAAAAACCGATATAAAATTAATGAACGAATGTTCAAATGATACACATTCAATTTTAAATGGATATTTAGCAAATATTGATATTGATTCGATAAATAAAAGCAGATTTAGAAAAATGAAAATGGATTATTTAGTTAATCGTATTTTTACCAAAAATATTAAGGTTTTGAAAAAGGAAAACAATTATTTGAATTATCACAAAGATACTCTCAATTATTTTCAACCAGATTCAATAAAAGAATATCATTTTTACAAGTAGATTTTCTCATTTAATTTCAAATTAACATTATTTAGGTAATTATTAGTAACCTTGTAATTAATATTGAATTTAAGTTAACAATTAAATAATTTTAGCCAACAGTTTTTATTTAATCGGAGGAATATCGAAAATAGTTCTACCATTTTGGAATAGTCATAAATAAATTAAGGTACTGAAATTTACGGTAGAAAATCACAGCAGATGCAGAAGTTAATAACTTTTCTTTCGATTACAATTGTTATCATTTCTATTATTGCATCTTTCGGTTTTACTAGCAGATTTAAATTTTCTGATAGTCGCATCAATGATGTTGAAGGGGATTTTTATACTCATTCCGAAAGTGAAACAAATTCCTTTATTCACAACTATTTAGAAAATCACTTTGCTGTCTTTTCAGATTCCACTGATTCGGTCAATAATATTAGTAATAATCTTTCAATTATAACAGATTCAACAAAAATAAGTAACAAGATTAATACAGATTCTACTAAATCGCGTAAAAAGATTAATGAAGATTCAGTCAGAATAGAACTTATGAAACTTGATTCTACTGCAAGAATTAAGCATTTCAGTTATGTTCAACCAGATTATTATAGTGCCAATCCAACAGATGTATTTAAGTCTAATTTATTCATTTATCCTTCGCCATCAAATTCACAAAAAAGCATTGAGCTTGATTCAACAGGGCAGTTTGTTCTAATAAAAGAAACAATTGCTGGTAATGAATCTAAAACAATGTTAAGAATGCCATTAAGTGATTATATTGAAAAAATGATTGCCGAAGTAAATAAGCGTGAATTAAATGCTCTTTCCAGAAAATATGAAGTTCTAAATAAAGATGACGATTTAGGAAGTTTACTTTCGGATATTACAAATATTGAAATTCCGCTACCAAGTGCTTCGTTTTTATCAATTTTTGGACCTCCAAAAATAAATTTACGAGTTAGTGGTGCTGTAGATATTCACGGTGCTTGGCGTAATGAAACCACAGAAGGTTTAACGGCTTCTGCTTTAGGAAATAGTAGAAACGAACCAGATTTTAGTCAACAAGTACAAATTAGCGTTAATGGAACTATTGGAGATAAATTAACAATTGGCGCCGATTGGAATACAGAAAGAACATTTGAATACGAAAACATGTTAAAATTGCAATATAAAGGTTACGAAGACGAAATGATTCAATCAATTGAGGCTGGAAACGTTTCTCTTCAAACTTCTCCTTTGGTTGGCGGTAGTGAAGCCCTTTTTGGTGTTAAAGCAAATTTTCAATTTGGTCCATTTTCTTTAACTGCTCTTGCATCGCAAAAAAAAGGTGAAGTAAGAGAAGTTTCAGTTTCTGGTGGTAGTGAAAAGCAAACTTATTCAATTGAAGCTTTAAATTATTCCGAAAATAATTACTTTTTAGATACAGTTTATGCAAGTGTTTTACCAGAATATAATTTTTTCAAAAGATATTTTGGAAGTTTGACGCCATGGGTAAATGAAGAATATTTTGTAAAAGAATTAGAAGTTTGGCGTTCTTTTGTTGGAAATTTTAATCCAGCTACTCAAAAAAGAGCTAATGTTTACATCGATCTTGAGTCAAGAAGTCCAGGAGAAACTTATGATCCATCTCTTAGGTCACCAAATAACAAAGAGGAGCAAGGTGAATCCGTAATTAACAACTATTTTGAAAAATTGACAGAAGGTACTGATTATATTTATCACGAAGCAACCGGTTTTATAACTTTTAAAACTCAAATTCAACGCGATGATGCAATTGCAGTTTCTTATAGAATTCAGGGTAAAACTGACGACGTTGCTGATGATATAATTTACGGCGAATTTTGGAATGAAATTAAAGATTCAGTTGTATTATTAAAGTTAATTAAACCAGCAAATCTTCAACCAAACTATGAACAGGCTTGGAAACTACAACTTAGAAATATTTATCCACTTGGTGGAAGAGAAATTAAGAAGGATGGTTTTACATTTGATATGCTTTATCAAATAGCTGGAGTAGAACCACAAAATAACATTGAAGGTAAAAAATTACTTAATCAATTTGGATTAGATTTATTAGATAATAGTGGACAAACAGTAGCAACTGGAGATGGATATTTTGATTTTAGAGAAGGAATTACAATAATTCCAGAAACAGGTGAAATTATTTTCCCAAATTTAGAGCCTTTTGGAAGAGATTTACCTCCAGAATTATCAAAAGATATTGCATATAGTAGTCTGTATTCTGAGTTGAAATCAAAAGCTTCGGAAGATATTGCAAAGAATAAATTTGATTTAACGGGTGAATATTCAGCAAGTGTTTCTTCTAATTTTCAAATTGGATTTAATGCTGTTGAAAACTCAGTTCGTGTTACACTTGATGGAAAAGTTTTAACAAATGGTGTTGATTATGTTGTGGATTACAATATTGGGCAGATTACAATAAGAAATGATGCAGCACTTGTACCAGGAGCAAATTTAAAAATTTCTTTTGAAGAGAACGATTTATTCCAACTTGCTTCCAAAACTTTGGTCGGTTTTAGAGGAATTTATTCTTTTAGCAAAGAAACTCAACTCGGATTTTCATTCCTTAACTTAAATCAGAAAACTTTAAGCGATAAAGTAAGAATTGGCGAAGAACCAATTAGCAATACAATTTATGGTGTTGATTTTAAGACAAAGCACGATTTACCATTTTTAACTACTGCTTTGGATAATGTTTTTTCAACAAGTGCAAAATCATCATTTGATTTTGCTGGTGAATTTGCATATATGGATCCTGACCCAAATACTAAAAAAAGTACAATTCCAAGTGATGATGGTAAAAGTATTGCTTATGTAGATGATTTTGAAGCCTCTAAAAGAACAATTCCAATCGGAATTTCTTACACCGGTTGGAAAGATTTATCAGTTCCAGACGCAATGCCTTACGATAACGGTGAAACAAAAAGTGAATTAATGCCATACAAAGGTAAAAGTTTTTGGTACAATGTTTTACCTTCAATTACAAGAACTGAAGATATTTGGCCAGATAAACAAGTTTCCACTAAGGATGAAGACGTTACAGTTTTGGATTTTGTCTTCAGACCAGATGAAAGAGGTATGTATAATCCATTTCCAAGTTTGGAAGGAAATAGCGACAAAGCTTGGGGTGGAATGATGAAATCACTTTCCTCAAGTGCAAGTAATCTTGTGGAAGAAAAGATTGAAGCAATTGAATTTTGGATTAATATTCAAAATGCTCCGCAAGGTGCAATATTAAATCTTGATTTAGGTCAAATTAGTGAAGATGTAATACCAAACCTAAAATTGGACACAGAAGATAGTGAGCCCTATAACGAAATTATAGATGAAGGTGAAGATAACGGTATTGACGGTTTAAAAAATGTTGATGAACCTGGATATGATGCAACCACAAATAAAGATCCAAATGGTGATGATTTTAAGCTTATTTCGGGTGGTGTTAATCCAGATGATTTTGTTAATATTAATGGAACTCAAGGTAATGCTTCGCTTTCAGATATTGGTCGATTTCCAGACAGCGAAGACTTAAATGGGAATAAAAAAGTTGATAAAATTAACAGTTATTTTAGATATGAAATTCCTTTAGATACTGCAAAAGCATTTAATCCTTTTGTATCTGGTGGTGGTGCAAAAAAAGACGATGGTAGTAAATCTAATTGGTATCAATTTAAAATTCCATTAAAAGATTATAATGAAAACAAAGTTATTGGTTCGCCAACATTTTCACTTGTTGAGTTTATTCGCTTGTGGGTAAGTGGTTCAGATCAAGATATACATTTCCAAATTACTGAATTTAATTTTGTTGGAAGTCAATGGCAAAAAATGTTAACCTCTGAAGTTACTGATCAAGATACTGTGTTAACAATTTCAAACGTTAGTATTGAAGATAATCCAGATTATTACAGTCCTCCTGGAATTACACGCGAAAAGGATAGAACAAATCCTGATGAAAATGTTCTAAAAAATGAGCAAGCTTTGGACTTAATTTTAACAAATCTTGATGATGGCGATTCACGAACAGTTGTAAAATATTTGCCAAAAGGACTAGATGTTTTTAACTATTCCGAAATGAAACTTTTTGTTCATGGTGATTTAAACGATTTCACGGGTTCAATATCGCATTATATTGATGAAAATAATTACGCAACTGATTTATATTTTAGATTTGGTTCCGATAGTACAAACTACTATGAGTATATTAGACCAACAAAAGCTGATTGGGAAGAAATAACAGTTAATTTTGACGATTTGGCAACAATTAAAGAAACCCGTCCAGCTGATTTAGTTACAAGCGCTTATCATGTTCCAGTTCCTGGTAAGCCCGGTCATTATTATGGAATTAGAGGTGCACCATCTTTAACAAAAATATCATTTCTCGCACTTGGTATTAATAATCCAAAAGATAAAGGAAATAAATTTGAAAAAGTTTCTGGTCATCTTTGGGTAAATGAACTTCGTGTAATTGGTGCAAACGACCATGATGGATGGGCTGTTAGTTCTTCATCTGCAATTAAATTTGCAGATATAGTAAGTGTTAGCGGTTCTTATAGAAAAACGGACCCGTATTTTCATAAGCTTTCTGAACGTTTTGGAAGTCGTGTTGAATCACAAAGTTGGAATGTGCAAAGTAATGTTGATGTTATTAAACTAATGCCAATAAACATGCCTGGAAGTAATTTAAATGTAAATTATTCGCATTCCGAGTCTATTGGAAAGCCATTATATAAACCAAGAACTGACGTTTTGGTTTCGAAAGCAGCAGCAAGTAGTTCAAATCCAGATAGCTTAATTAGGGAAACAGAAACCTTAACAATTTCGGATACTTGGGCGTTATCCAATATTCAGTTTAAAATTCCATCAAAGGAATGGTACATTCGTGAAACCGTAAACGGATTGAGTTTTACTTACACTTATAACAGCTCAAGTTCACGAAACCCAGCAACCGAAGCAGCAAATAGTTGGGGTTGGAATGGAAGTGGAAAATATCAAGCAAAGTTTAGCAACGATAATTTCATTTATCCTGCCAATATTCCAATAATTGGTGAATTATTTAAACTATTTTCCGATTACAGAAATGTTAAATTTTATTTTACTCCACAGAATTTTGATGCAAGTATTGCCGCTAAAAGAAGCTATACATTTACAAAATCACGAACTATTGGATTGGCTGCGAGTATTAGTCGCGATTTTTCAGCCTCACGAAATGCAGGGTTTAACTGGAATTTAACCGAAGGTGGATTTTTTAATCTTTCCACTAGTTATAAATTAAATATTGCTTCGTCGCTTTTGCATTTATTAACCGATTATAACGGTCAAGAACGTCCAGAAGGCGAAGTTTGGAGTGATATTTTTAATGGAAATTTATTTGGAAAAGATAATAATTACAGCCAATCTGTAAACTTAAATTTGAAACCTAAAATGCCATCAATATTAAGTTTGGATAAATTTTTCACAATTACAAGTAGTTATACTGTTACTTATAGCTGGCAAAATAATTTTTCACAAGTAGAGTTGGGAAGAAGTGCAGGCTGGGCAAATAGAATTAACGGTAATTTAACAGTTAAGCTAAAGTCAATAATGAATCCAATTTTTTCATCAATTATGGGTGAAGAAAAACCTGAGAATAATAGCAAAGCAAAAACTGGAGTTCCAAATACCACAAGGGGCAGGTTTACCAAAAAAGAAACGGAAAACCTTGATGACCAACTGAAAGACCAAGATGAGAAGAACAAAGCAAATAATTCAAATGATAGTCTTGCTGTTGATGATAATTCGCCATCACTTTTTACAAAAGGACTTGGATTGATGATGAGCTCAATTCAATATATTTTATTTGATTATGAGCAAATTTCACTTAATTTTAGCCAAAATAATTCGCAAGGAAATAGTGGTATTTTAGCTGAGGGAACTGGATTCTGGAATTTTTGGGGAACAGCACAAGAAGACATTAACGGTCCTAGCAGACTTTATCAATTAGGTTTTTCAAAAGACCCTGGTCAGAGAGCTATTTCAATTGGTGCACAATTATCGGATAAATCATCGCAAAAAAATGAAATATCTATTAAAACACGTCGCCCACTTTGGGAAGGTGCAAATGTTGATATTAATTGGGATATTGGTTGGGGAAATAATAAATCAGTTTCATTAAAATTTGATGAATTTACTGGTGAGTATATTATTTCAAGCACTTCAGCAAGTGGAACGCTTGATAGATCTTTTATGTCGCTACCGCTTTTAGGCGCCTCAGTTAAAGCGGTAAATGATAAATTTGATCCAAATGCAGAAAATGTGAATGAAAGTTTAACAAACGCTTTTATTGACGGACTCGAATCTGTTCCAATTTTTGCAAATCTTCCACTTTTGAGTAATATTTCAAAATATATTCCTCGTCCAAACTGGAGAATTAGTTGGACTGGATTGGAAAAATTGCCATTCGTTGGACTTGTATTTGAACGTGCTACACTAAATCATGGTTACACTTCAAGTTACACTGAAGGTTGGAAAATTAATACCGATGGAGTTGAAGAAATTCAAACACAAAAAATTTCTTACGGTTTTTCTCCACTTGTTGGATTGAACTTAACTTTTGCCGAATTATGGGGTGGAAATATTATTGGAAACGTTAAATATTCCACAAAAAAAGATTTTAATCTTGGTATTGGTACTAAAGCTACAACCGAAACTTCTTCCGACGATATTAATATTTCGCTAAGTTTTGCTAAATCTGGTTTCCAACTTCCGTTATTCGGACTTTCGTTAAAAAATGATATCGAAGTTTCTTTGGCTTATTCGCAAGGTAAAAATTCTGTTTTAATGTACTCAATGGGTGAAGATTTTAAAGAAGGTGGAACGCCTCAAGATGGAACAAAACGTGTAACTATTGAGCCTCGCGTTAAGTATGTTATGAGTGCCCGTGTTACGCTTTCAATATTCTATAAGCGAATGACCGTAGAGCCAGAAGGAGCTTCAAAAATTCCAGCAACAACTACAAATGAAGCTGGATTAGATGTTCATATTTCAATTCAATAATTAAAAATATATGATTTGGTGGTTAAAATTTATACTTTAACTTCACTGATTTGTAAATTATTTTAAAAAAATATAGAAAGAATTACGATGAATAAGCCAAAAATATTGTGGGTAGATGACGAAATTGAAATGCTAAAATCGCATGTTATTTTTCTTGAAGAAAAAGGCTACGATATTGAAACAGTTACAAATGGTGAAGATGCACTTCATCTTGTAAATCAAAAAAGCTTTTCTCTAATTTTTCTTGATGAAATGATGGCGGGAATGGGTGGTTTGGAAACACTTGTAAAAATAAAAGAGATTAAACCAAATATTCCAATTGTAATGGTTACAAAAAATGAAGAAGAATCGCTTATGCACGATGCAATTGGCAAAAAAATAAGCGATTATCTAATTAAACCAGTTGTTCCTTCGCAAATGTTAATGGTTTGTAAACGCATTTTGGATGGACAAAAAATTTCAGGAGAATATGTTCAAACCGATTACTTAAAAGATTTTAGCGAAATAAGCCGCTCATTATTGAGCGATTTAACTTTTGAAGAATGGGAAAAAATCTATCTCAAACTCATTAATTGGGATTTGGAATTAGACGCACATCCCGAAGTTGATTTACGCGAAACTCTCGATGCTCAACGTAAAGAAGCAAATCAAGAATTTAGCAAGTTTGTAGAAAATAATTACAAAAAGTGGATTAATAGCGTTGGAAGCGAAAACACACCAAAACTTACTACACAAATTGTAAATGATTATGTTTTTCCACATTTAAAAGATTCTGATGGACCAGTTTTCTTCTTCGTAATCGATTGTCTTCGTGCAGATCAGTGGTTGGTTATGGAAAAACATTTGAAGGATATGTTTGAAATAAGCAAAGATTATTATTATTCAATATTGCCAACAGCAACTCCTTATGCGCGTAATTCACTTTTTGCAGGATTATTTCCTTCCGAAATTGAAAAATATTATCCAAATTTGTGGGTTTCTGGTAACGATGACGAACATAGTATGAATAAATTTGAGAAAGAATTACTTCAAAAATTGGTGGAAAGAAAAAATATTTCCCTTAAAAACGATTTGAAGTATATGAAAATTATAGACCCAGAAGTTGGACGTAATTTTGAACAACATATTTCATCACACAAAAAAACTCATTTTATGGCTGTAGTTGTAAATTTTTTGGATATGATTGCTCACGGTCGCTCAGATTCTGATATTTTGAAAGAAATTGCTCCAGACGAAGCGGCATATCGTTCACTTACAAACAGTTGGTTTATGCATTCTTCGCTACTTGGAATGTTCAAAGAAATTTCCAAAATGAAAAATGCAAAAATTATTGTTACAACCGATCACGGAAGCATCCGCTCGCTTCGTGGTTCAAAGGTTTTGGGCGATAAAGAAGCATCGAGCAATCTACGATTTAAATACGGTCGCAATTTAAAAGCTGATGACAAACACGCAATTTATGTTCAAGACCCAATGGAGTATAAACTTCCAAGAAGAGGAATTACAACAAGTTATATTTTTGCAAAAGAGGATTATTACTTCATTTATCCAACAGATTACCATAAATATTTGTCGCATTATAAAGATTCTTTTCAACACGGCGGAATTTCGATGGAAGAAATGATTTTACCAGTTATTACTTTGGAGAGCAAAGTTTAATTGGAATTACCATTTAAAATAGTTGTAAATTCGGAAGAAGAAACCCAAAAAGTTGCTCAAGAATTTGCAAAAAGTATCTCAAATGGAGCTATTATTGCAATAACTGGCAATTTGGGAACTGGGAAAACTTATTTTGTGAAATCATTTGCAAAACATTTTGAAATTGAAAATGTAACAAGTCCTACTTTTGCAATTGTTAATTCATATTTTGGTAGAACAAAAATTCATCATTTTGATTTTTATAGAATAAAAAAAATGGGAGAATTATACGACATCGGATTTGAGGAATATTTGTGCGATAGTTCCGCAATTACAATTATTGAATGGGCAGAAATGTTTGAAGAAATTCTTCCACAAAATATATTTAGAATTGAAATTTCCCATTTAGGAAACTCCAAAAGAGAAATTATTATTAACAAGAAGTAAAATATGCAAGAATTTAGTCCAATTTTATCAATTGAAACTTCCGATGAACTGTGTAGCGCGGCAATTATGCTTTCGGAAGATAATTTTGCCGAAATAAATTTTCAGAAAAAGAACATTCATTCCGAAAAATTAATGGTTATGATTGCCGATTTGCTAAAAGTTTCCGACATAAAACTTGAAAATATCGGTACAATTGCGGTTTCAATAGGACCTGGTTCGTTTACTGGTCTTAGAATTGGATTAACTGTTGCCAAAGGTTTATCGGTTGGAAGTGACATTAAAATAATTCCAGTTCCAACTTTTGATGCTTTGGCTTTGCAATTAAGCGGAGTTTTGGCGGATAATTCCACTTTTGTTATAGCTAATAACGCAAATATTAACGAAGTTTATTACGCTAAGTATAAATCATCAAATAAAAATTACGAGCTAATTACAGAAACATGTCTTTTGGATAAAAGCGAGTTTAATGCAAATTTCAACAAAATGGATTTACATTTTGGCAATTTTCCTTTTGAAAAAAGCAATTTTAAAACAACTTCGCCAAATGCAATTTCAGTTGCAAAATGGGCTTATATTTTTGGAAATGATTTAGTAAATTTCGACCACGATTTATTAGAACCAAATTATTTGAAGAATTTTGTGGTGAAGAAAAAATGAAAAAATATTATCTTTTGTTAGCTTTGTTCCTATTTTCAACTTTTATTAATGGACAGTTGGTAGGACCAAAAATTAATAGTCTCGAAAAAGAATTTGATTTTGGAAATATTGTTGAAGGTGCTATTGTCTCTCACGATTTTGTGATTGTAAATAACGGTGATGCCGAACTTTATTTAACAAAAGTAAACTCAACTTGTGGATGCACGGTTGCTAAACCAAACAAAGAAAAATTGAAACCAGGCGAATCGACAAAACTTAAAGTTACTTTTAACGCCGAATCGCGTTCTGGAAAGCAAAAAAAATATATTAATGTTTACAACAATGACCCACAAAACACACATTACCGTCTTGCAATTTATGCTAATGTTGTTGAAAAAGGGGAATTAACAAATAAAAAAGCTGAAAATCCTAAAATTAGTTTGGATTATAACCAGAAAAATTTTGGAGTTGTAAAAGAAGGAACAGTTTTAACTTGGGAATTAGGATTTAAAAACGTTGGAAATGCACCATTAGAAATTAACGATGTGCAGAAATCGTGTGGATGTACCGCAACAATGTTAAGTAAAGATAATCTAAAACCTGGCGAAAAAGGAAGCGTTAAAGTTGAACTTGATACAAAAGGTATGAAAGGACAAAAAAGTAGAACAATTGCAATTACTTCAAACGACCCTTATAACCCAAGAATGGTTGTTACTTTATTTGTAGATGTTAAAAAATAGGAAAGGATAAAATGGGATTTTTTACTAGAAGTAAACAAAATATTTCTCCAGATAGCCAAAAACGCGAAACTCCGGATGGACAGTGGATTAAGTGTAGTTCATGCGATGAAATTATAAATGTTAAACAATTAGAACTTCACGCATGGGTTTGTCATAAATGTAATTATCATTTCCGAATTGGAAGTGAAGAATATATCTCGCTTTTAATGGATGAAGGTTCATTCAAAGAATTTGATAAAAAAATGCGTTCAGCCGATCCGCTAAATTTTCAAGATACCAAAAAATATAGCGATAGAATAAATTCTGCAATTAAAAAAACTGGACTAAATGACGCAGTTAGAGCCGGAATTGGCAAAATTGACGGTAAAAAAGTTTCGTTTGCCTGTATGGATTTTAAGTTTATTGGCGGCTCAATGGGTTCTGTTGTTGGCGAAAAAATTGCACGAGCAATTGATAGAGCTTATGAACAGAAAATTCCTATGATTTTAATTTCTCAAAGTGGCGGTGCAAGAATGATGGAAGCAGCACTTTCTTTGATGCAAATGGCTAAAACAAGTGCCCGACTTGCCCGACTAGCCGATGCAAAACTGCCTTATATTTCAATTCTTACCGACCCAACAACTGGTGGAACTACAGCAAGCTACGCAATGCTTGGCGATATAAATATTGCTGAACCAAATGCTTTAATTGGATTTGCTGGACCACGTGTAATTAAAGAAACTATTGGAAAGGATTTGCCACAAGGTTTCCAAAAATCAGAGTTTTTGTTGGAACACGGCTTTGTAGATTTAATTGTTGAAAGAAAAGACTTAAAAGGAAAGTTATCACAAATAATTGATTACGTAATTTAAGAAATAGAGTAGTGAACGATAATTATCGTTCACTACATTTCAAAATCTTTCCTCAAAAACATCATTTACGTAATTTAACTCATTTCAATTAGCATTTATCACTTCAATATTCCATAAATTTCGCCCCGAAAAAATTAAGTCTTTGGAATCATAATCAAAATCTTTTAATTTTACTCCTTAAAATAAACATAATGGTTATATAACTTTTAGCGAGAATTAAATGAATCTAAAAAATAGTCTTATTCTAATGTTTGTAATTGCAATAATAAGTTGCTCAGCATCCAATTATTATTTTACCGAGAAACAATCTGTTAATATTATTCCAAAACCGAATAAAATTACAGTAAATAAAGGCGAATTTGTAATTAACAGCGAAACAAAAATAGTCACCGATGATACTTCAGTAATAAATAAAAATGTAATAAACTCGCTAAATAATGTGCTTTTAAGAACAGTTGGATATAAACTTAAAATTGTAAGCAAAGTTAAAAGTGAAACTAATTTCATTAAATTGAATTTAGTAGAAAATGATTTTGGAAATGAAGGTTATCAATTAAAAATTGATGAAACTGGAATTACAATTTCTGGCAATTATGTGGGATTATTTTACGGAGTTCATACTCTTTTGCAACTTTTACCTCCTAAAATATTTGGAACCGAAAAAATTGATAATTTAGCTCTAAAAGTACCTTTTGTGGTTATTGAAGATGTTCCAAGATTTGCTTGGCGTGGAATGCATCTTGATGTTGGGCGTCATATGTTTCCAATCGATTTTATAAAAAAATACATCGATTATCTTGCTTTTCATAAACTAAATGTTTTTCATTGGCATTTAACCGAAGACCAAGGTTGGAGAATTGAAATTAAAAAATATCCAAAATTGACCGAAATAAGTGCTTTTAGAAATGAAACTATTGTTGGTCATCATAGCACTAATCCACAAAAATTTGATGGACAAAAATATGGCGGTTTTTATACTCAAGAAGAAATTAAAGAAGTTGTAAAATATGCAAGTGAACGATTTATAACGGTTGTCCCCGAAATTGAAATGCCCGGGCATGCAATTGCGGCATTAGCGGCTTATCCCGAGCTTTCGTGCACCGGCGGACCTTTTGATGTTAGAACTTCGTGGGGAATTTCGGATGATATTTTTTGTGCTGGAAATGAAAACACTTTTGAATTTCTCGAAAACGTACTTTCTGAAGTTGTTGAATTGTTTCCATCAAAGTATATTCACATTGGAGGTGACGAAGCTCCAAAAGAAAGATGGAATGAGTGTCCGAAATGCCAAAAAAGAATTTCTGACGAAAATTTAGCTGATGAACACGAATTGCAAAGTTATTTTGTTCAACGAATTGAAAAATTCCTAAATTCCAAAGGAAAAGAAATTATTGGTTGGGACGAAATTCTTGAAGGTGGTTTAGCTCCAAATGCGGCGGTTATGTCGTGGCGCGGAAATTCTGGTGGAATTGAAGCAGCTAAGCAAAAACATAATGTTGTTATGGCTCCAACAACACATTGCTATTTTGATTATTATCAAACTGAAAATAAGGAGAATGAACCACTTTCGATTGGCGGATTTTTACCACTCGAAAAAGTATATTCATTTAATCCAATTCCTTCGGAATTGACAAATGAAGAAGCAAAATTTATTATTGGTGCACAAGCAAATGTTTGGACTGAATATATGCCAAATCCAAAACAAGTTGAATATATGGCATTTCCACGAATGTCGGCTCTTGCAGAAGTTGTTTGGACAAATAATGAAAGCAAAAATTTTAACGATTTCCTTTCAAGATTGGAAATTCAATATAAGCGTTTTGATGCAATGAAAATAAATTATTTTAAGGCAAAAAAGTAAATTATGAGCAATAAATTAAATTGCAGACTAAAATCACTATATTTTCAGATGTTTTAATGGAAAAATTTTATTAAGGATTTTTTATGAAAGACGTAACACTTGGAATTGATATTGGCGGAACGAATACTGTTTTTGGAATTGTGAACAAAAAAGGAACAATTATTTTTAAAGATTCAATTTCGACAAATGCTTTAGAGCCAGCAGGAAATCTTTTTGAACGTCTGTTTGAGAAATTTGGGAACAGTTTTCAGCATTATTCCAAAGAATACAGAATTGTTGGAATTGGGATGGGAGCGCCAAATGCTAATTATTATACTGGAGCAATCGAAAATCCAATTAACTTAAATTGGGGTTATGTTGATGCTGCCTCATTAATAAAAAAATATTACGATGTACCGTTTGCCTTAACTAACGATGCAAACGCAGCAGCAATTGGAGAAATGGAATTTGGTTCTGCAAAGGGAATGAAAAATTTTGTTGAAATTACTCTCGGAACTGGACTTGGAAGCGGAATAATAATCGATGGCAAAATGCTTTATGGTCATAGTGGAGCTGCAGGCGAGTTGGGTCACACAAATATTGTTCGCGATGGTAGAAAATGTGGATGCGGAAGAAAAGGCTGTTTGGAAACCTACGTTTCGGCAACTGGAATTAAGCGAACAGTTTATGAATTGCTTGCAAACTCGCGTGATGAAAGCAGTTTACGAGATATTCCTTTTAACCAACTTACTGCAAAACAAATATTTGATGCAGCCAATTTGGGAGATAAAATAGCAATTAGTGCTTTCAAATATACTGGAAAAATGCTTGGCGATGCACTTGCAGATGTTGTTGCAATTCTTAGTCCAGAAGCAATTGTTATTTTTGGTGGACTTGCACAAGCTGGCGAAATGCTTTTTGAACCTACTCGTAAACAAATGGAAAATAGTTTGCTTCAGTTTTATAAAGGAAAAATAAAATTGGTGCAATCTGGACTTGAAGAAGGCGATGCAGCAATTCTCGGTGCTTCTGCGTTAATTTGGCACGAGTTGAGAAAATAGCAAATTTGAGATAATTATTTATTCTAAATCTATAACATATTTGAGTCAATCAAATTTAATCTCAATTTCATCCAACCTGGTTTGTTCGTTGCAATTCCATCAATTCCCGAATTCATTAAATATTTTGCCCTTTTGCAATTATCCACAGTCCAACAATAGCATTTTAATCCATTTTCTTTCGCTTTTTGGATAAAATTTGTATCCAATTGCTTTACATTTTCGATGTTAATTCCATCAATTTTATTTAGGACTGCAATTTCTATTATTTTATCCAGCAAAATTCTCTTTTTCTTTGGAGAGGCAAGTGGTTCAAATTCATATAGCCAAAGAACTTCAACATTTGGGAACATGCTTTTTGCTTTAAAAACAGTTTCAAAGTTGAAATCCATCAAAACCATTTGCGATTCGTCAATTTTTCCATCAACAATTAGCTTTTTTATTTCAAACAAACACTCGTGACCACTTTTAATTTCGACAAAAACGGATTTTTCTTTTGGAACAATGTTAAAAATCTCTTCCAAAGTTGGAATTTTTTCGCCATTCCACTTTTCATTTTTCCACGAGCCAAAATCGAGTTGTTTTAGCTCACTTAATGTTAAATTTTTAACCTTTTTATTAATTCCAGAAGTCCGTTTTGTGTTGGAATCATGAATTACAACAATTTGATTATCCTTTGTTAAATGAATATCCAATTCAAGTGCATCTGCGTTTTCTTGCATTGCTAATCTTGCTGAAGATATTGTATTTTCGGGGGCAACATAAGATGAGCCACGGTGAGCAATAATTTTGAATTTAGATGAGTCCATAATTTTATAATTTTCTTGAAAAATCGTAGTTAAAATTTGTTGAACAAATTTATGAATAATAAGCATTTGAAACCAATTTATGTTGAAACATTTTGGATAAAAAATTAGGAGTGTGCATCTTATTTAACTTAAGATTTACAAATAAAATATTTATATTAGAGCAAATAAAAATGAAAGTAAAACAATGAGAAAACCAGAAAATCAGATAATTGTAATCTTTGGAGCTTCGGGCGATTTAACAAAACGCAAGTTAGTTCCTTCGCTTTATGATTTGTTTACACAAAACTTGCTTCCAGAAAAATATGCAATTATTGGCGTAAGTCGCTCTAATTTGGACGATGCCAATTTCAGAAATCAAATGAAATTAGGAATTGAAAAATTTGCTCTTTCTGAAAACAAGACGCAGATTGACGAATTTCTTAAAACAATTTGCTATCAAAGTGTTGATGCAAAATCGGCGGATTCATTTTTAGAGTTAAAAAATAGAATTACAAAAATCAGTGCCGAGTTGAACATTCCAGAAAAAATTATTTTCTACCTATCAACTCCGCCAAATCTTTATTCTGTAATTCCAGAAAATTTGGCAAAAAGTGGATTAAATGATGAAAAAAACGGTTGGAAACGAATTATAATCGAAAAACCTTTTGGATATAATCTTAATAGTGCAAAAGAATTGAACGCATCATTAAAGCAAAATTGGAACGAAAATCAGATTTATAGAATTGACCATTATCTCGGAAAAGAAACCGTCCAAAATGTTTTGGTTACGCGATTTTCGAATGGAATTTTTGAACCACTTTGGAATCGCAATTACATTCATCACATCGAAATTACATCGGCGGAATCAATTGGCGTTGAAAAACGTGGCGGTTATTATGACGGTTCGGGAGCTTTACGCGATATGATTCAAAATCATCTTTTACAGTTAGTTGGATTAATTGCAATGGAACCGCCTTCTTCAATGGATTCTGAATCTATTAGAAATGAAACTGAAAAAGTTTTCCAATCTGTTAGAAAAATTGACGAAAAAAATGTTCAAAAATATGTTATTCGCGGACAATATTTAAACTCATCTGTTAAAGGTGAAAAAATGTTGGGTTATCGTGAAGAAGAGGGCGTTAATCCAGATTCCAAAACAGAAACTTACGCTGCAATTAAATTTTACATTGATAATTGGCGTTGGGGTGGAATTCCTTTTTATATCCGAACTGGAAAAAGGCTGCCAACACGCGTAACTGAAGCGGTGATTCATTTTAAGTCAACTCCGCATTTTCTTTTTAAGCAACAAGCATTTGAAAATGGCAACAATCAATTGATTATCAGAATTCAACCAGATGAGGGAATTTTGTTAAAAATTGGAATGAAAGTTCCTGGTGGCGGATTTAATGTACAAACTGTAAATATGGATTTCCATTATTCAAGTTTAACAAATCAACGCGTTCCATCGGCTTATGAGCGGCTACTTTTGGATTCAATGCTCGGAGATTCAACGCTTTTTGCTCGCGGAGATGCAGTTATGAGTGCTTGGGAATTTCTAAATCCAATCCTAAATGCTTGGGAAAATGACAAAACCATTCCAATTTACGGTTATCCTTGTGGAACTTGGGGACCAGAAGTTGCCGATGATTTAATTGAAGAAGACGGTACAACTTGGCGATATCCGTGCAAAAATTTAGCAGATGATGGAATTTACTGTGAACTTTAATATGAAAAATGAAATAAAAATATTTGAAAATGTAGATCAAATTGCAGATTTTCTTGGAAATTTTTGGATGAAGCAAATTGAGAATCTTGCCAAAGGAAAATTCTATTCAATAGCTCTTTCGGGTGGAAATACACCAATTAAAATATTCAATTATCTTAGCAAAAATTTTAACTCCAAAATTAATTGGAATAGAATTAAATTCTTTTGGGGTGATGAAAGATGCGTTTCACCAAATGATATTGATAGTAATTTTAAACTTGCTAATGACCATCTTTTTAAGAAAATGCACATTTTGGACGAAAATATTTTTAGAATTAAAGGCGAAATTAGTCCAAATGTTGAAGCTAAAAATTATTCCAAGATTTTGGAAGATAATTTGCCAACCGAAAATGGTTTTCCAAAATTTGATTTTATTTTGCTTGGATTGGGTGAAGATGGGCATACTGCGTCAATTTTTCCGCATGAAATTGAATTGTTTCACTCATCAAATCACTGCGAAGTTGCAAATCATCCAATTTCTGGACAAAAGAGAATTACACTTACTGGAAATGTAATAAACAATGCTGAATTTGTTGTTTTTATCGCGGTTGGAAAAAGTAAAGCAGAAAAAATCTCCGAAATTTTGGGAAACAAAGATTCTGCCAAAAATTATCCAGCAAATTTAGTAAAACCAAATAGCGGAAAGTTAATTTGGTTGTTGGATAAAGATTCAGTTGAAAAATATTTTGAAAATGAAGAAACAAAGCTAAAATTGACTTAAACACAGAAGTAAAAACGGCTGAAAATTCAATTAGAAAACTCGAAAAAATATATAATATAGTTACTTGCGAAAATCCAATGCTGTCAACTTAAGAAAAAAGGTAAATTAGCGCTTTCTAAATGTGGCTAAAGCCAATTCATTTTCTCCCTTTAAACCAGTTGCCTAAAGGCAACGGTAAAAAACAGAAATAATGGCTTTAGTTACAGTTATTTTTTAAAGTTGACAACATTGCAACTATAAGTTTGGGTCATTCCGCGATGCGCTTACGCGGAATCTTTATTTGCCAACCTATTTCACGATTATGCAGTACGAAATCTCACTATATTTAACTCTTAAAAGAGCAAAATGAAACCAAATAGGTAAAAAAATTAACTTGCCATAAAAAGTTAAAATTCCTATTTTGCCAACGTTAAAAAAATAACAAAGTATTTAATATTTATTGAAGGCAATTTGAAAATAGGCAGTTCAAATATAAATAATTTACAAAACGCAAAAATTCCACTTGACAAGAACAACAAAAGGTGT
>Ga0066601_10000009_pt1 | contig 119465 bp, 96 predicted proteins | sample Medcelwee11metaG_FD_59487 | JGI IMG/M metagenome (GOLD analysis project Ga0066601, IMG submission 59487) | Freshwater pond sediment microbial communities from the University of Edinburgh, under environmental carbon perturbations - Medium... | ecosystem: Environmental > Aquatic > Freshwater >... | reverse complement strand
CTTTAATGTATTTTACATTAAGATTAAATCCCACCCGAATAGAGTGGGATTTTTTTTATGCAGTTTAATAAACCCAAATTTTTAAATAGTTAGGCTTTTCTTTTTCCATTTGATAAAAGTTGGGCTTTTTAATTGTGAAGAACATATTATTGTATTCTCCTGTCATTTTCCCGTCAAAACAACAAAATAGCAAATTCAAAATTGCATATTAACTGAATAATTAGTGAATATTAAATAATCTTTAATTGGCTTCATCTTGTGCATATCTTGTGTATTGATTGGGTATCGACTAATTGAATAAAAAAATGCATTTATATTCAATTAAATCAAATTTATCTTTATCACAAAGTCATAACTATTTAACTATTACTTCCCTGTTGTAATTACCATTTGCAACTTCGAATGTTGTTAAATATACTAATTTCGTTATTTCTTCGTACAAGATTGGATTTAGTGTTTCTGGAGTATCGGTTAAACAATGCAAATGTGTATAGCTATTTTTTGTAACAAAATATAATGTTGGAATTCCCTTTTCGTGAAATGGAGATGCATCTGCTCCACCACCAGCCCACGTATTTCTAATTGTCAATTTTGCATTTTCGCTATCAATTTTCTTTGCAATTTGCCATAAATTTGGAGCCGAATTTCCACTTCCAAGCTGGATTGAATCACCATGTGCAATGCAATCCATATTTAACATTGCCGTAACTTTGCTGCTCTCTATTCCAAGATTGCTTGCAAGATATTCAGCTCCTTCCAAACCAGATTCCTCACTCGCAAAAAGTACAAACATAACGCTTCGTTTTGTCTGCAATTTGTTTTTTGCAAACATTTTAGCAACTTCCAAAACAGCAGATGATCCAGATGCATTATCATTTGCTCCTGGGAAATATATTTCTCCCGCCTGTCCGCCAACATGGTCAAGATGAGCACCCAAAATCACAAATTCATCTTTCAATTTTTCGTCTGTACCTGGATAAATTCCAATAATATTTACAGTTTCTTTTTCTTTTACATAATCTGTTTCTACAAATATTTTTGCTTCGGTTTTTAGAGCAAACGAAAGATTAATCTTTTCGGAATCTATTTTTGTCTGTAATTCTTTAAGCTTATAATCACTTCCTTCAAAAAAATCGTTTGCAACTGGCAAATCAATATGAATTTGCGGAATATTTACTTGCTCACCATTTCCGTGCATCACACTTCCAATCGGCTGTTGAGGATTTTCGTCATTTGGGAACGAAATAAACATAATTCCAACAGCACCGTGTTCGCGTGCAACTCGTGCTTTTTCGCGTGGCAAACTACTTTGCCAATTTACGCCATCCAAATTCCAGCTTGGATTATACTTAAAAGCTAAAACTATTTTACCTTTTACATCAACATTTTTGTAATCGTCATATTCTGGAATTGAAATTCCATATCCAACAAAAACAACTTGAGCATTAATATCACCAGCACCCGAAAAACCTCTAAAAACATAATCCTTTCCAAGATTATATTTTTCAACAAAATTTCCATCTTTGTAGAGAGAAAACTCAACTTTTGGTAATATTTGGTTGTATTCAACTTTTAATTTCTGGAAATAAGAATTTTGGCTAAATGGAAGCAATCCAATATCTGCAAACTCTTTTGCCATATAGTTTGCCGCAACAAAATACTCCTCACTTCCCGAAAGTCTGCCTTGTAAATCTTTACTTGATAAAAATGACACTGTTTTTATCAAATTTTCTGAAGTAATTTGATATTGTGCATTAACACTTTGGAACACCAAAATGAATAACACCAAAAGCAATAAATACGTTTTTTTCATTAAATACTCATTTTTTTGAAACAATACTGACTAAGATAATAATCATTTCTCTCAAATAACTTAGTTTTTTGTAAATTTGGATTCAGTTTTTGTAAAAATGGTATTTATGCAATCAACATTAAGTTATTCAAATATTCCAATATTTATTCCAGAATTGGCATGTCCACATCAATGCGTGTTTTGTGACCAGGCAAAAATAATTGGATTAAACACCATACCTAAACCAAATGAAATATCTAAAATAGTTGAAACTAATCTTGCAACTATGGATGAGAATAGAATTATTGATATAGCATTTTTTGGAGGAAGTTTTACTGGAATACCTTTTGAATTGCAAGAAGAATACTTAAAAGAAGCCTTTTCTTTTATCAAAACTAATAGAATTTCCGGCATCCGACTTTCAACAAGACCAGATTACATAGATGTAAAAAGATTAGCATTGCTTAAAAAATATGGAGTTACAACAATTGAACTTGGTGCTCAATCTACAAATGATACCGTTTTAATTAAATCTGGAAGAGGTCATAATTTTAAAGACATCCAAAATGCTTCAAAGTTAATCTTGGATTATGGCTTTCAACTTGGTTTACAAATGATGATTGGATTGCCTGGCGATACATTTGAAACGGCAATGCAAACGGCTAAAGATATTGTTGAACTTGGTGCAAATAACACGCGAATTTATCCAACTCTTGTTATAAAAGGAACTGCATTAGAAAAGCTTTACAATAATGGTATTTATCAACCACTTTCACTTGAAAGTGCTATTAGTTGGTCTAAAGAAATATTAAAAACTTTTGAAAAGAATAATATTACAATTCTTCGCGTAGGTTTGCACCCTTCTGAAGAATTAGTAGATGGAAAATCTCTTATTGCTGGTCCTTTTCATCCATCATTTAAAGAAATGGTTATGACAGAAATTTGGAATGAAATAATTTTTGAAAACCTCAATATAGCAGAATCAAAAAATTTGATTATAAAAGTTAATAACAAGCAGTTAAATTATGCTGTGGGCTATAAAGGGAAAAACAAGAATCAACTATTAGCAAAAGGCATTCATGTAAAATTTGTTGGTGATTCAAGTTTTGGAAAATATCAGATAAATGTTAGCAATAATTGATTATAGAGCTCCAAAAAGTGTTATCAATTCACTAAGTAATTTTGTGAATGATATTCTATTATTTAAATCTGAAGGTATAACTTACAATTCAATTTCGGGGCATCCTGATATTTTTATCTATCAAGATAAGTTAAATCTAATAATTGCACCCAACTCACCAACTATGCTTTTTGATTTTTTGAACAAACATAAAGTTAATTATCAAATTGGAAATTCAAATGTTGGCAATCAACTTAAAGATAGTGTGCAATACAATTGTTTAAGCACGGATAAGTATATAATTCATAAATCTGGATTTACAGATAAGCAAGCATTAAAAGCAAATATTGAAAAGGAATTTCTAAACATTCCACAAGCATATACTCGATGCAGCTTAACTCATCTTAAAGATAAATATTTTATTACTTCTGATAAAGGAATTGAAAAAGAACTGACTATTCGCGGATTTAATGTTTTCTTCTTTACTCCAGATGAAATTAAAATAGTTGATTATAAAAATGGCTTTATTGGTGGAACCAACGGAATTAAGAATAATAGAATATTTTTCATGGGAAACATTACTAAACACAAAGATGGCGAAAAACTCATCAAATATCTTGAACAACTTAAATTTGAAGTAATAAATTTGGGGAATGACTTTCTCTACGATGGCGGAGGCTTGTTTTTTGTATAAAAATTAGAATCACGAGAAGTTCGGGATACTGGAAATTTGTTCAATAATTACCTTTTATCTTCAAATTATTTCAAACCTTTGTTATCCAAATTTCTTAATTTCACACATAATATTTAATTGAGTTTATAATGAAATCTAAAAACAGAATGTTTCTGAAAAAAGACATTTTCAGAGCAATATTTTTTGCAGTATTTTTTTTCGCACTTGGCAATGTTAACGCACAAAGTCTATTTATAAATGAGTTTATGGCGTCAAATGTTACTTCAACACCTGAAATAATCGATTTTGATGCTTATTCCGATTGGATTGAAATTTATAACGATTCAACAGCATCAATAAATATTGGAGGTTATTACTTAACAGATAATCTTGGAAATCCTTCCAAATGGAGAATTCCAGATGGAACAATAATAGCAAGTAAAGGATTTTTAATGTTTTGGGCTGATGGATTTGATTCATCGCCTTCGGTTGGTAGCAATTATTATCATACAAATTTTAGTTTAAGCAAAGATGGCGAAGAACTTGGATTGTTTTCACCCGAACAAATTATGATTGATTCAGTCGTATTTGGCATTCAAATTTCAGATGTTTCTTTTGGAAGAAATCCAAATTCTGGTAATGATTGGAATTATTTTGGCGAACCAACACCAAATAAAAGTAATTTGACAAATGGGACATTAAATACCAATTTTTCAAGTAATCCAAATATTTCTTTAGCTTCTGGAATTTATTCTGGCGCTCAAAGTATTAGCATTACTGCAACTGTTGGAGCAGAAATTAGATACACTTTGGATGGTTCAATGCCAAAAAGTACATCTTTGAAATACGAAAATCCAATAAATATTACAAAAACAACTACTTTAAGAGTCAGAGTTTTTGAAAACGATAAGCTTCCAAGTAAAGTAATTACACGAGCATATTTTATTGATGAACCCCAAAATTTAGCTGTTTTGTCATTAACTGCATTTCCAGAAACATTATTTGACAATAAAATTGGAATTTATAATAACGAGATTAAATCGCGCGAGGTTCCAGTAAATGTTCAACTTTTTGAAAAAAATGGTGAAAAAGCATTTGAAGTCGATGCAGGATTAAGATTAACTGGTCAGGCTTCTTTCCAATATCCACAAAAACCGCTAACTATTGAAACCGATAATAAATTTGGTGACGAAGTAATAGATTATCCAATTTTTGCAAACAGACCTTTTGAAAATTATATTTCACTCTATTTACGTAATTCTGGAACGCAAGACAACCGTCACACAATGTTTCGCGATGCGCTTCAACATACAATTGTAATAAATCAAATGGATTTGGATTGCCAAGCTTATAGACCAGCCGCAACTTATATAAATGGCAAGTATTGGGGAATTTACAATTTACGCGAAAAATTGGATGATAATTATCTAATTGCTCATCATAATGTTGACCCAAGTAATGTAGATTATTTAGAATATGAGTTTAATCCAGAGCCAAATGTCGTTTCTGGAAACACGGATGAATATTATGCGCTTCAAAATTATTTATCAACACATAGTATGAATATTAAAGAAAATTGGGAATATGTAAAATCGCAGATTGATGTAAATGAAGTTATGAATTATCTAATAACCGAAATTTATTGCGATAATGTAAACTGGCCCTACACAAACTCAAAATGGTGGAAGGAAAAATCTGAAACTGGCAAATGGCGTTATATTTTCCTTGATTCTGATTATGGATTTGGTGCGCCGAGCTATTATTCGCATTATTCCAACAATACTATGGATTTTTTATATAATCAATCCGCTTTTTCAACTTTTGTTTTTAGAACATTACTTGAAAACAATGATTTTAAAAATGAGTTTATCCAACGTTTTGCAACTTACTTAAATACGATTTTCAAAAAAGAACGTGTTGTTGGAATTGTTGATAGTCTTCAAAACCAAATTTCTGCCGAAATGGTTTACCATATTGATAGATGGGATGATGATACCGCTCCAATTTATGGCTATCCACCAATTCCAGATATGGCAACTTGGAATATGGAAGTTGATATTATGCGCGAATTTGCAAATCTTCGTCCACAATATATGAAACAAAGTCTACTCGATTTTTATAGCTTAACTGGAGTAGAAACATTAACATTTAATCTTTCTACTCAAGATGCTGGTACAATTTATCTAGGCGATATAAAAGTAAATGACGGATTTTCTGGCGAATATTTTAGATATGTTCCATTAAAAATTGAAGCAATTCCACAAGTTGGTTTCAAATTTGTAAAATGGCTCGGTGTTGATGATAGCTTATCGCAAGTTGCAAATATAATTCCAACAAGGACTTCCGCAAAAATTATAACTGCTGTTTTTGAAGAAGATAATGCAAGTCTTTTGCCCGAAATTATTACTCAAAACACAACTTTAACAACATCTGGTTCGCCATATATTGCAAAAGGTAGTGTTACAGTTAATTCTGGAATTACTCTAACTTTTGAAGCTGGAGTTGAGCTTTTAATGCCAGCAGAAGCAAATTTGGTTGTAAACGGAATTTTACAAATGAATGGAACTTTGGAACAACCAATAATTATTAGACCCAATGAAACTTCTGGTTTTAGTAATTGGGGAATTATTTATCTCGAAAACGCTTCTGGACAGTGCTTAATTAGCAATGTTAAGTTACTCGGAGCAACAAATGGAAAAATTCTGCCAAATCAAATGGGCGCAATTTCGAGCTACAAATCTGATATAACTATCGAAAATACAACTATTTTGGACGCACCATTTCCTATATTTATTCAATTTGGAAATGCAATTGTCCGTAATTGCACACTTCATTCCGAAGAAATATCTGACTTGATTAACATAAAATATGCCGAATCTGCTTTAGTCGAAAATTGCGATTTTAGAGGAAATAATGCAATTGATTCTGACGCAATTGATTACGACCAAATTACAAACGGCATAATTAGAGGAAATAAAATCTACAATTTTTATGGTTTTAATAGTGATGGAATTGATATTGGCGAAGGTTCTAAAAATTTACTAATTGAAAACAACCAAATTTTTAATATTAACGACAAAGCAATTTCTGTGGGACAAGCTTCAACTGTGAACATTAAACGCAATATTATTGCAAATTGTACGCAAGGTGTTGGAATTAAAGATGATTCATCTTTTGCCTTAATTGATAGAAATACCTTTTCGGGATGCAATATTGGTGTTGCAAGTTTTGAAAAAAATGTTGGTGCTGGTGGTGGAAATGCTGAAATTGTAAATTCCATTTTTACAAATTCAATCACTTCCCCAGTTTTTGTTGATATTTTGTCAAAATTGACTGTTAATTACTCACTTTCAAATACATCAATTTTGGAAGGAACTGGAAATATTAATGCAAATCCACTTTTTACTAACAATTTTATTCTTAATACAAATTCGCCAGCAATAAATAGCGGAAATCCTGCAACCGAATTAGATGTTGATGGATCAATTGCTGATATGGGTGCAAAACAATTTACTGGCGTTTTTGAGCCATTAGTAATTAACGAAATTCACTACAATCCAGAAAATGGCGATAATTACGAATTTATTGAAATTTATAATACAAGCAATCAAATTATTATTACTTCTGGAATAATAATTAAAGGTGCTGTTGAGTTTGAATTTCCAGAAAACTCATTTATTGAACCAAAAGGATATCAAATTATTGCAAAAGATAAATCCACCTACGAAAGTTTAGGAATTATGGCTTATCAATGGAACGAAGCAACTTTACCAAATACTTGGGGAAATATTCAACTAATTGATGTTCTTGGAAAGGAAATTGATTTTGTATGCTACGGAAATAAATTTATTTGGCCAACTTCTGCTGATGGAAATGGAAAATCTTTAGAATTTAGAAATCCTTTGGATGAAAACTTAATTGCTACAAATTGGAAAGCAAGCGATAATTTTGGCGGCTCTCCCGCAAGTGTAAATAGACCAAATTTTGAAAATTTGCTATTTGTTAACGAATTCCAAGCAGATAATAATAGTACAATTAATGATGAATTTGGCGAAAATGACGATTGGATTGAAATTTATAACGCAAGCAATAATCCAATAAATATTGCTGGATTATATATTTCGGATAATCTTGCAAATCCATCAAAACATTTAATTGCAAGCACAAATGCAGAAAGAACAACAATTTCGGCAAAGGGTCATTTACTACTTTGGGCTGATGGAACTGTTGACCAAGGCGAAAATCACCTAAGTATAAAACTTAGCGATACTGGTGAAGATATTGGACTTTTTAGCATTTTTGAAAATGATACAACTATAATTAGCTCAATAACTTTTGGGAAACAAAATGAAGATTTTTCTTATGAAAGAATAAATGATGGTGATGAAAATTGGCAAGTTGCAAAAGTTCCAACTCCAGGTAAGCCAAATAGTAACCCAAATATTTTCAAAAAAGGAATTTTGTTAGTTAATGGATTTCCTTTTAGCATTGCAGATGTTGTTGATTCTTATCAAAATAAAGCTTTTTGGGGGAAATATAACATTTCATTTTGGGATGCTTTTGCAGAGCCAAACAACGGATACCCAGAAATTTTGCCAACACCAAATGGTCACGGAGCAATTCCCTTTGACACTTTATCAAATTATTCCACTGTTATTTGGACGAGCGAAAACAATGCACAAGAGCTTAATATTTGGCAATTAACACCAATTTTAGATTACGTTAAACAAGGTGGAAATTTAATTCTAATGGTTAAAAATGGAAGAAGTTATATTAATTCTGAAATGATTGAACGTTTAGGAATTACTTGGATTGACCCAGAAAGTGCAATTATCGCCAATTGTGTTCCTGTTTTTGCAAATATGGATTCAATTTCATTAAAATCAACTCAATACATAAATGCAATTTTTGATACAACTTTAACAAACGAAAACAGCAAATTATTGTTTGCTGAAACTTTAAGTCACGGTAAACCAGTCGGAATTGGAGTTTGGAACAAACCTCCTTATGGTGGATATTACAAAGAAAATGGTGGACAAATTATTTACTTAAGCGGAAGAGCTTATAGATACAATAATGACGATTTGAAAAATAATATTGAATATATGCTTGAAAATTTCCTCGAAGAATCAGAACCAGTTTCTGTTGATGATTTTGAGGATAATCAAATAATAACTGAATACAATTTAAGCCAAAATTACCCAAATCCGTTTAATCCAAGTACGGTTATAGAATTTTCAATACCAAGCAATGTAGAGACGTTGCTTGCAACGTCTTTAACGGTTTACAACGCTTTAGGTCAGAAAGTAGCAGAATTGCTGAACAAGCCTCTTAAAACTGGCAATTATGAAGTTATATTTGATGCTTCCAATTTAGCAAGTGGAATTTATTTCTATAAACTACAAAGTGGTAGCTTTGTAAATACTAAAAAAATGCTGCTTTTGAAGTAATAATATTATTATATCAGTTGACATAAAGCAATACTGCCAACTTAAGAATTTTGTCATTCCCGCTCAGCTATTTCGGTCATTCCCGCAATCTCTAAGCGGGAATCCATTTACAATTACTTGGATGCCCGACAGAAACATTCGGGCATGACGAATAAATAAACGACAATAAAGCTGTCATTCCCGCAATCTCTTAGCGGGAATCCATTTTTTTCATTTCTAGAGATTCCGACTAAGAGCATGTCGGAATGACAAAATTTGTAAATATTTTTAACCTAAACCTTTATCTTTACCTTTTTATAATAAGACATAATGTGTGTTTTTGTTTAATAAATTAACTTTTTTTAAAATCAAATAGGCATTTATTTCTTGACATTGTTTTATGGTATTCAGTATTTTTGTAAACAATTTTAATAAAGGTATTATGCTTACAGAATTCGGTAAAATTTTCATCTTCCTCTTAGTTGGAATCATATTTGTCGCAATTGCGATAATTATGGCATACTTAATCAGACCTAAAAGACCCACAGTAGAAAAAAGTAAAACTTACGAATGCGGCGAAAATCCAATTGGTTCATCATGGCAAAAATTTAACATTCGTTTTTATGTGGTTGCATTAATATTTTTAATTTTTGACGTTGAAGTTGTTATGCTCTTTCCTTGGGCATTAAATTATAGAGCTTTTGGGTTTTACGGATTTTCAGTTGGTGCCATATTTTTGATTGTACTTTTTATTGGAATGATTTACGAATGGCGAAAAGGCGATTTAGAATGGGAACGTTCTAAACCAATTATCCCAAATCTCAAGAATTTTTCAAAACCTAACGAAATTAAGGATATAAATAAATAATTATGGGTTTACTCGATAAAGAATTTAATGATAGCAATATTGTTGTAGCTAAAATGGAAGATGTAATGAATTGGGCACGACTTTCATCTTTATGGCAATTAAGTTTTGGTTTAGCTTGCTGTGCAATTGAAATGATGGCTGCATCTGCTTCTAATTATGATTTTGATAGATTTGGAGTAATGCCCCGCCCAACTCCAAGACAAGCCGATGTTATTATAATATCTGGGACTGTTACTTTAAAAATGGCTACTCGTATTAAAAGACTTTACGAACAAATGCCCGATCCAAAATACATTATTTCAATGGGAAGTTGTGCAAATACTGGCGGACCATATTGGGAACACGGATATCATGTTTTGAAAGGAATTGATAGAATTATTCCAGTTGATGTTTATGTACCAGGTTGCCCACCTCGTCCAGAAGCTTTATTTGAAGGACTTTTAAAATTACAAGAAAAAATAAGAACTGAAACTATTAGAACTAAAAATAAAAAGATTGCCTAATGAGTGCTGAACAAATTTATAATTTATTGAAAGAAAATTTTGGCGATGCAATATTAGAGATGGTTTCTAATGTGCCAACTGAACCAATTATTTCTGTTGAACCTTTACAAATTAATGTAATTTCACAGTTTTTGAGAGATTCTAACGAGTTGCAATTTGATAACTTGATGAATCTTTCTGGAGTTGATGATAATAACGCAACAAAAACCACAAATGAAGATGGCTCTGTTTCTTCAGAAGGTGGAACACTTTCTGTTTATTATCATTTGGATTCTTTTTCCCTTAAACACAAAATTGCATTAAAAACATCAACTAATCGAGATGTTCCAGAAGTTGAATCAGTTACTAACATTTGGTATTCAGCAAATTGGCACGAACGCGAAGCTTTTGATATGTTTGGAATTAACTTTCTTAATCATCCCGATTTAAGAAGAATTTTAATGCCAGATGATTGGGAAGGTTTCCCTTTACGAAAAGATTACGAAAATCCAGAATTCTATGATGGGATGAAAATTCCTTATTAGATTTAGATTTTATAGATGAAGAAACACTAAATAATTTAATTATTAATATTGAAGAAATTGAAAAAATGATTTACGGATTTAAGAAGACGTTAAAAGAAAGCGAATAGATTTTTATGATTGAAAGATTTGAGATATTCTCAAACCTTTTTAATCTTTCTATTTTTTGTCTTTTATCTCAAGTCTTGAATCTAATATCTTGATACTAAATATGAAAACTGAAGAAATGATATTAAATATGGGTCCTCAACACCCTTCTACTCACGGTGTGTTAAGATTGGAACTCGTATTAGATGGTGAAGTTGTTCACGATGTAAAACCACACATTGGCTATTTGCATCGTTGTATGGAAAAACATTCCGAAGCAATGACTTATTCGCAAGTTGTTCCTTATACAGATAGAATGGACTATTTGGCTTCAATGTATAACAATTTTGGCTACGTTACTGCAGTTGAAAAGTTAATGGATATCAAAGTTTCTGAACGAGTTGAGTATATTCGTGTTATTATGGGCGAACTTCAACGAATTGCTTCACACTTAGTTGCTCTTGGTACTTTTGGATTGGATTTAGGTGCATTTACTCCTTTTCTATATCTATTTCGTGACCGCGAAAAAATTCTTGATTTGTTTGAAATTACTTGTGGAGCAAGATTGCTTTACAATTATATGTGGGTTGGTGGACTTTCGCACGATATTCATCCAGATTTTATTCGAAAAACGAAAGAATTTATAAATTACTTCCGACCAACAATTGTTGAATTAAACAATCTTTTAACTTTTAATAAAATTTTTATTGAACGAACTGCAAATATTGGCATTTGTCCTGCCAAAGAAGCAATAAATCTTGGTCTTTCGGGTCCAAATCTTCGTGGAAGTGGTGTAAAGTTCGATTTACGAAAGGACGATACTTATTCAATTTATAACCGATTTGATTTTGATATTCCAGTTGGACAAGGTTTAGTAGGAACTGTTGGTGATTGTTGGGATAGATATTACGTTCGTGTTCAAGAAGTTGAACAAAGTTTAAGAATTATTGAACAAGCTATTGACCAAATTCCAGATGGTGATGTAAAAAAAGAAATTCCAAGAAGAGTAAAACCTCCTGTTGGAACAGTTTACCACCGAGTTGAAGCTCCAAAAGGTGAATTAGGATATTTTATTGTTAGCGACGGAAGTGTAAATCCAGCTCGCGTTAAAGTCCGCGCCCCTTCTTTTGTTTCTTTATCTGCACTTGGACAAATGGCAAAAGGTTATCTTGTTGCCGATGTTGTTGCAATTCTTGGTAGTTTAGATATTGTTTTAGGAGAAATAGACAGATAAATGCAAAATTATTTAATTGAAATATTTGGTAGTGAAATTGTGGCTTACATACTAAGCACAGTTCCCGTTTTAGCTTTTATTGTTATTTTTGTACTTTTTGCAGTTTGGTTAGAACGTAAAGTTTCTGCTCATATGCAAGATAGACTTGGACCAATGAGAGTTGGTTGGCACGGAGTTCTTCAAACAGTTGCAGATTTTATTAAATTATTGCAAAAAGAAGATATTATTGCCGATGCAAACGATAAAGCACTTTTTAATATTGCTCCTTATGTTGTTTTTGTTGCAACGTTAGTAACTTACACAATGCTTCCGTTTACAAGCATTTTTATTGGTTCTAATGCAGATGTTGGAATTTTCTTTGTTCTTGCATTTTCTGGAGCTGTTGTTGCTGGAATTTTAATGGCTGGTTGGGCGTCGAACAACAAATATTCACTTTATGGCTCGTTACGTTCGGCTGCTCAAATTGTTAGTTACGAAATTCCAACCGCACTTGTTGTTTTAACAATGATTATGGTTTATGGAACAATGAGTCTTGGCGAAATTACAATTGCTCAAACAAGTCAATTTTGGAATTGGGGAATTTTTGGCGGTCCAGTTTTAGGAATTGGGAAAATCCTTTTAGTCCCTTTTATGTTCGTAGCGTTTCTAATTTTATTTATTAGTACACTTGCAGAAAGTAACAGAACTCCTTTCGATTTACCAGAATCTGAATCAGAACTTGTTGCGGGATTTAACACTGAATATTCTGGAATTAAATTTTCAATGTTTTTCCTTTCAGAATTTGCAAATATGTTTTTAATTGGTTCAGTTCTTGTAATTTTCTTTTTTGGTGGCTACAACTCCCCTTTCGGCTATCTTGGAAATTTACTTGGTGTTGAATGGTTAGTTCCTATTGAGCAATTATTCTGGTTTCTTGCAAAAGGAATGTTTTTTGTATTTGTTGATATGTGGTTAAGATGGACTTTACCACGCGTTAGAGTTGATCAATTAATGACAATTTGTTGGAAATATTTAATTCCATACGCATTTTTTAATTTGTTAATCGTCGGTTTAATTTTATTGATATAAATAATAGATATGAGAAATTGGACACAAGATTTAAGACAAAATAATTCTTTTAATCTTGCATCTCAAATTTCAGATCTTAAAATCTAAAAGAAAATGATAAAAAATTACTTTAAAAATACTTGGGAAGGCTTATATACCATTCTTGTTGGAATGAAGATTACTTGGAAACATTTATTTGTTCCTGCCGTTACACTTCAATATCCCGAAGAAAGAGCAAAACTTCCAGAACGTGCAAGAAACAGATTATTTCTGAATTACAACGATTGTATAGGATGTATGCAATGTGCAACTGCATGCCCAGTAAATTGTATTGATATTGAAACTGTTAAAGGCATTCCAACAGATATGCCTAGTGAAACTTCAAAAGGACAAAAGAAAGCACTTTGGGTAACCAAATTTGATATTGATACTGCAAAATGCTGTTTCTGTCAATTATGCGTTTATCCTTGTCCAACAGAAGCAATTTATATGACGGATATTTACGAATATTCAGAATTTGATAGAGACAGTCTGGTTTATAATTTTGCAAGTTTAACTCAAGCAGAAGTTAAAGAAAAGCAAGAGAATTTTGATAAATTCCAAGCTGAAAAAGAAGCACAAAAAGAAGCTGCAGCAAAAGCCAAAGCGGAAGCTGACGCTAAAAAAGCCGCAGAAGATAAAGCAAAGTTAGAAGCCAAACCTTCTGATGATGAAATTAAAGAATAAAAAATAATAAGAATTTATGTCAATTTACGATTTCATATTTTATTTGTTTGCAACACTTACAATTGTTTCGGCTTTAATGGTTGTTTCATCCGATAACATTGTTCGTTCTGCATTTTATTTGTTAGCCACATTTTTTGGCGTAAGTGGAATTTATGTTCTTCTTGGTGCCGATTTTGTTGCCGTAACTCAAATTATGGTTTACATTGGTGGAATTTTAATATTACTTTTATTTGGTGTTATGTTTACATCAAATATTACCAACGTTGAAATTAAAAAAGGCACTGCCAAAATTCTTCCAGCAGTTATTGGAATTGGAGTTTTGCTTGGTGCTGTTATGTCAATAATGACACGCACTAAATGGAAATTACAATTAACCGAAATTCCACAAACCACATCTTTTGAACTTGGCAAACTTTTAATTACAGATTACGTTTTAATTTTTGAATTACTTGGAATACTTTTATTAATAGCTCTTATTGGTGCGGCTTCTATGGCACGCAGAGAGCAAGAATAGTTAGAGGAATGTTTTGGTTGAAGTTGGTTTAACACATTTTCTTGTTGTAAGTTCATTTTTGTTTGCTTTTGGGCTTTATGCAATTTTAACACGTAAAAATGCAATTTTAGTGTTAATGGGAGTTGAATTAGTACTTAATGCTGCAAACATTAATTTTGTTGCATTTTCTCGATATGGCAATTTTGGACTTAATGGTCAATTAATGGCGCTTTTCGTAATTGTTTTAGCTGCCGCAGAAGCTGCAATTGCTTTGGCAATTGTATTAAATATTTACAAAACATTCGGTCATGTGAATGTTGATGAAATCGATAATTTAAAAGAATAACTATATGTCAGAATCAAATTTAATAAGTTTAGCGGTTACTATTCTATTTCTTCCTCTTGTAGGATTTTTTATAGTTTTATTGTTTGGAAAACGTTTCAAGCATATGTATAAACTTGAAGTTGGAATTATTACTGTTGCTTTATTTTTATCTATTTATGTCGGATTTGTTAAGTTAACCAACTTTGTTAATGATACAATCATCTACCAATTTAAGTGGATTGACCTTGGGAATGTGCCATCTATTGGACCGTTATCCATCAATCTTGGAATTATGATTGATAATGTAACTGTAATTATGCTTTTTGTAGTTACTCTCATCAGTGCTTTAGTCCATTATTTTTCAATTGCTTATATGGAAAACGACCCAAGATTTTCTCGCTTTTTCTCATATCTTGGCATATTCACTTTTTCAATGCTTGGAATTGTAATTGCCGATAATTTATTGATGATTTATATTTTTTGGGAATTAGTTGGACTTTCATCCTATTTGCTAATCGGCTTTTGGTATGAAAAAAAATCTGCTTCCGATGCTTCAATGAAAGCGTTTTTAACAAACCGAATTGGTGATATTGGAATGTTTATTGGTATTTTGATCCTTTACACAAATTATCACACATTCAGTTTTCAAGAAATTTTTCAACATATTTCCAACGGTTTTGTCCCTTTTGGAAGTAACGGATGGTTAACTGCTGCTGGAATTCTTGTATTTATGGGAGCTGTTGGTAAATCAGCTCAAGTTCCATTACACGTTTGGCTTCCAGACGCTATGGAAGGTCCAACTCCAGTTTCGGCATTAATCCACGCTGCTACAATGGTTGCTGCTGGTGTTTATCTTGTTGCACGTATTTTTGCTCTTTTAACTGCCGATGCAATGTTAGTAATTGCTGTTATTGGTGCTTTAACTTCAATATTTGCTGCAACAATTGCTCTTACACAAAATGATATAAAAAAGGTACTCGCCTACTCAACAGTTAGTCAGCTTGGATATATGGTTATGGCTCTTGGAGTTGGTGCTTATACTTTTGCTTTCTTCCATCTTGTTACACATGCTTTCTTTAAAGGTTTAATGTTTCTTGGTTCTGGTTCAGTTATTCATTCAATGCATCACGAGCAAGATATGCGAAACATGGGTGGATTGAAAAAGAAAATGCCAATTACTTATGTTACCTTTTTAATTGGAACTTTAGCAATTTCTGGAGTTCCTTTAACATCTGGATTTTTGAGTAAAGATGGTTTGCTTGCAGGTACTTGGGCTTTTGGAAATTTAACTGGACATTATTTAATTCCAATTATTGGATTTACTGTTGCTTTAATGACTGCTTTTTATATGTTTAGATTAGTTATTATGACTTTCCACGGTGAACCTCGTAACCAACATAAATTTGACCATGCTCACGAATCGCCTAAATTAATGACAATTCCATTAATTATTTTGGCTTCGTTATCAATTTTTATATTTTATACTCCAAATCCAGCAGCACCTGCTGATGGTTGGTTTTATAATTGGGTAAAAACACCTCAAACTGTTGTTCCCGAAGATGCAAGATTTAATTTTATGAAGAGCGATGTTCATAATTCTGAAAGTTCTACATCAACAGAAGTTCATGGTTCTGGTTCCGAAAATGCTGTTATTACTCATTCAGAAATGTATGAACACGCAATGCATCATGTGCACTATCCAGCAATGATTTTGTCAATAGTTTTGGCATCACTTGGAATTCTGTTTGCCTTTTTAATGTATCATTGGAAGAAAATTAACCCAGATAAATTAGCTGAAAAACTTAAACCGCTTTATAATCTTTCTTATAATAAGTGGTATATTGATGAAATTTATAGCTTTTTATTTATAGAACGACTTTTAGATTTAAGTAGATTTATCTCTTGGTTTGACGCAACAGTTGTTGACGGAATTGTAAATTATTCTGCTACATTTACTCGTGGTGTTGCAAATGTTACTGGTTGGTTTGATACATATGTTGTTGACGGTTTGGTCAATTTTACTGCTTTTGTTAGTGGTTTTGTTGGTCTATCTTTAAGAAAAATGCAAACTGGAAAAGTTCAAACATACATTGTTTATGTTGTTTTCTCTGTAATTATCATTTTATTAATTTTAAGACCATTTTAATTAGAAATTAAACGTTAAGGATTAATTATATTATGCAAGGATTTCCATTATTAACTCTTCTCACTTTCATTCCAATAATAGGAATGATAATAGTACTACTTTTACCAAAAAGAGCAGAAAATAGTGTTAAATATACTACACTGGCTGTTACATTTATTCAGTTAGTATTAGCAGTAGTTATGCTACTAAATTTCGATTATTCTGCTGCTGGAATATTTGATGTTAATTCGTTCCAATTTATTGAAAAAGTACGCTGGATTCAAATTCCAGATGTGGCTTATCTTGGAACATTAAAAATCGATTATTTTCTTGGCGTAGATGGTTTAAGCGCTCCGCTTGTACTTCTTTCAACAATAATCTTCTTTGTTGCAACTTTCTCTTCTTGGACGATTAAAAAATCTCCAAAAGGTTATTTTGCAATGTACTTGCTACTTAATGCAGCAACTATGGGAGTTTTTGTATCTTTGGATTTCTTCCTTTTCTTCGTTTTTTGGGAAGTTATGCTTTTACCAATGTACTTCCTAATTGGTATTTGGGGTGGTCCTCGTAAAGAATATGCAGCAATCAAGTTCTTCATCTACACAATGCTCGGTGGCGTTTTCATGCTAATTACTATGATTGGTTTATATTTCAGTGCTACCGAAGTACTTGCAGATGGAACTCAAGCATATACATTTAATTTGTTAACTTTAATGGATCAAACCAATTATTTATCCGATGGAATTTTATCTCCATTAAATCCTAATAACTGGCGTTTTATGGCTTATATTGGATTATTTGTTGCATTTGCAGTTAAAATTCCAATGTTTCCTTTCCATACTTGGTTACCTGATGCACACGTTGAAGCTCCAACTCCTATTTCAGTTGTTCTTGCTGGTGTTCTTTTAAAACTTGGGACTTATGGAATTTTAAGAATCAGTTTTCCAATTTTTCCAGATATTACACGCGAATTAATGTGGTACATTGGACTTTTTGGTGTTATAAATATCGTTTATGGTGCACTTGCTGCAATGGCTCAAAAGGATTTCAAAAAACTTATTGCTTACTCTTCAATTTCGCACATGGGTTATGTTCTTTTAGGAATGGCTTCGCTTTCGAGCACTGGTTTTAACGGAGCAATTTTCCAAATGTTTAATCACGGAACTATTACCGCAATGCTATTCCTTATTGTTGGAATTATTTACGATAGAGCTCACACACGTGGTTTATATGAATTTGGCGGTCTCGCAAATCAAATGCCAATTTATACAGGATTTGTTACTGTTGCATTCTTTGCAGCTGTGGGACTTCCAGGATTAAGCGGCTGGGTTTCTGAAGCTTTTGTTTTTGTTGGTGCTTTTGGTGTTGAATCAATTAGAACTATTACAATGATTGGTATGCTCGGAATTTTACTCGGTGCTGGTTATATGCTTTGGACTCTACAAAGAGTTTATCTTGGAACTGTTCCAGAAAAATGGAAAGAATTAAAAGATGTTGATGGTCGCGAATTAGCGATGTTAGTTCCGTTAACAATTATTGTTGTTGTACTTGGTATTTTCCCTTCGTTAGTGTTAAATATCATGACAACTTCTGTTAATACATTAGTTAACTTTCTTTCAACAACACTAAATTAAAAATTAAGATTATTAAATAGACGACCAAATATGGATTTTGCAAATTTACATTTAAGCTTAAGTAACATACTACCAGAGATTTCTATCTCAGTTTTTCTCATGTTAGTTGTTATATTTGACTTAATTTCTCACGAAAATAAAAAACTTATTCCCTACATTTCCCTTTTGGGAATAATTGTAACTGGTTTTATTGTAGTTGCAAAAATGGGAATTACTGATACAGCATTTGTTGTAACTTCTATGAATTCTGGAGGAATGGTTGCTATTGACCCATTTTCAAGCTATTTCAAATTAGTTATTCTTCTTGCTTCAGTTATAATTATATTTTTCTCAATATCTTCTAAAGAAATTAAAGATATTTACAAACGTTCTGGCGAATATTATGCCTTAATTTTTGGAATGATTTTAGGAATGATGTTGATGGTTTCGGCGGTTGATTTGATATTAATTTATCTTTCTGTCGAGTTACTTTCACTTTCATCTTATGTTTTAGCTGGTTTTACTAAATTGAGAGATAGAAATAGCGAAGCATCATTAAAATATATAATTTATGGCTCTGCTGCTTCTGGAATTATGTTATTCGGAATTTCTGTTCTTTATGGTTTAACTGGAACAACAAACTTGTTTGAAATTAACTCAATTTTACAAACCACTCAAATCAATATCTTTACTCTTTCTTTTTCAGTAATTTTGATTTTTGTTGGATTGGGTTTCAAACTTTCTGCAGTTCCATTCCATTTTTGGACTCCAGATGTTTACGAAGGCGCTCCACTTCCTATTACAGCTTATCTTTCCGTTGCAAGTAAAGCTGCTGCTTTGGCATTGTTAATTAGATTTATCCACTCAACTTTTATTGGATATATCGATGACGATGGTTATTGGGATATGATTACCGTTTTTGATTGGGAAACTCTATTAATTGTAATTTCATTATTTACAATGACTTTAGGCAATTTAACCGCTTTGTGGCAAAAAAACTTGAAACGACTTTTGGCTTATAGCTCAATTGCTCACGCTGGTTATCTAATTCTTGGTCTTGCGGTTCTTTCAAATGCTGGAATGAGTGCTGTAATGCTTTATTTCTTTGCCTATCTTTTAATGAATTTAGGTGCATTTTATGTTATTATGTTGGTTTCTAATGATAATTACAAAGAAAATATTGACGATATAAATGGACTTGGATTTTCATCACCATTGCTTGCAGTTCCTTTGTCAATTTTCCTTGTCTCTTTAGCTGGAATTCCTCCAACATTTGGATTTATTGCAAAACTAAACCTTTTTGCAGCAGTTATTGATGCTAATTTAATTACTGCTGTTATTATTGCATTATTAAATACTGTAGTTTCGGTGTATTATTATTCAAGATTGCTAAAACATATGTATTTTAGTAAATCAGAAGATACTGTTGCTCCAATTAAAGTCGCAAAAATGGACTTAACTGTAGTTTTCTTACTTGCTGGATTTGTAATTTTCTTTGGCGTTTTCTTTAATGATATAATAGCATTTGTGAAAAATAGTGCTCAGCTTTTATAATTTTGGATAGATAAATGAATCAATTAAATGAACTTATAAATAATAAAGAAATTTTCTTCCGCTTTATTGCAGAACGTGCTCCAGTTTTTACAGGTGCTAATATCTTTTTACGTGATATTCAATATGGAATAAAGTTCTTTTTCGAAAAGAAAAATATCAAACTAAAATATGCCCAAACCGAAAAAATGGCTTTTGAATTCACAAGTGCTTTAGTTGCTAATAGTGATTTAATACAATATAAATCTAATACTTGGAAAGTTAATTTTAAGTTTACTGAGGATTTTCCAGAAAATAAAAACATAACTGATTAAAATATTTTTCTCCACTTTTTTACTTTAAATCCCATTCCATTGATTGGGATTTTTTGTTTTAAACACACTAATATTTGTAAATTATTAGTTAGTTAATCATTAATTAAATTAAAGTAGTTGTTTTTTAGATAATTTGGATATATATTTTTTCCAATATTTTTTAAGTTTTAAGTTATTTAGCTAAATATGATATCATGACTTATTTGTCTTGGTAAATCATTATTTTTATAAAAAAATGAACTCACACAAATCTAAAATATTACCAATTGTTTTTTTGATTTTGCTATCACAATTGCAAGCTCAAAATTATAATTTTAGAAATTTTTCGTTGAAAGAAGGTTTGCCTGATGCGATTATAACCTCAATTGTCCAGAATAAAGACGGATTTTTATATTTTACAACCCCAAATGGTCTTTCAAAATTTGATGGCATAAAATCTACTAATTACAATATAAGTAATGGATTGCCAAATAATTATATAGAATCTGCAACATTATACCAAAATAACAAACTACTTTTAGCAACTCATGGTGGGCTTTCAATTTTTCATGACGGCAAATTCAAAAATTTCACCAAAGAAAATGGTTTGTCAAATGATACAGTTTATACAATTTTTAAAGATAATAATCGCTTCTTAGTTGGAACAAAACTTGGTGTTTCAATTTTTGAAAATGGCTCAATTCTAAAGAGTTCTGAGTTCTATTTTTTAAAAAACCTTAAAATACTAGCATTTGAACATGGAAACAAGAATTCCCTTTTTATTGGTACTAACAGAGGACTGTTCAAGAAAAATGGTAAGAAAATAATTTACATTAAAAATAAATTTAAAATCTATGACTTAAAGCGAAATATTGATGGCTCACTTTTATGTGCTACAAATGATGGATTATATCATTATAAAAATAATAAACTAATAAAAGATAAAAATATTCAAGCAAAAAATGTTTATTCTATTAAAATTGATAATTTGAATCAAATTTGGTTAGGCACTGATGAAGGAATTGAGAAGCTAAGTAACAACTTACATCAAAAATATAATGTTACAAATTATTTCAAAGGTAGATATTGTAATGATGTTTTCCAAGATAAAGAGTTAAACCTTTGGTTTGCAACAAATCATGGAGTATATATTTTTGACGATGAAAAATTCACTTTATATGACAGAAGAAATGGAATTAGTTCATCGGTTTGGGGATTTTTAGAAAGGGAAAATGGTGAATTTTGGGTTGCTACAGATGGAAACAAAGTTCTAAAATTTGATAATAACAAGTTTGTTGAAATTCCATATTTATCAAAATTATCCAAAACTGTCTGGACTTTATTTGAGGACAAATATAATAATGTTTGGTTTTCTACTGCAAGCGGTGTTTCGCGTTTGGATTCCAACAACAAACTCACTCACTTTTCAAATAAAAATGGTTTTACCGATGATATGATTATTGGAATTACTGATGATAAAATGGGTAATTTGTGGTTTTCAAGCTTTAAAAGTGGTGTTTATAAATTTAATGGAAAATCATTCACAAATATTTCCTTAAAAAATGCTGGGCAATCTCCTATTTTTGGTGCAGTTACTGGATGTGAAAATTGTCTTTGGTTTATTTCTGGAACTGGAATTGACAGAATTGAAAATTCAAAACCACTGGATTTTCCAAAACAGGAAATTCTAAATTTATACGGCTATTATTCAATTTCAATTGATAGAATAAACAATATAATTCTCTTAGGCTCTATTGAAAGAGGTTTAATTGTATATAGTCCAAACGAGAAAGACGCAAATAAAATTGTTAAATTTATTTCAACTGAAAATGGATTGAGTGATAATGCCGTATTTTTCACTGAGTTTGATGATAACGATTCAACATTGTGGATTGGAACAACAAAAGGAATTAATAAATTAGATTACAAAAATTATATCAAAAGTGGCAAAATTGATATAATAACTTATAATTCATACGATGGTTTTCCAAGTAATGAATGCCACCAATTTGGTTCCTATATTGATTCGAAAGGTGATTTTTGGTTTGCAACATCACTTGGAGTTGTAAAATATGATAAAAGGAAAGAAATTTCGTCCAAATTTAGTTCTTCGCCATTTATTTCTTCAATTGAAATAAATTATAAAAATATAAATTTAGCCGAATTTGGAAACCGAAATGAACATATTCAGTTAAAATATGAAAATATTGAGTTTCCACATGATATGAATAATATCACAATTCATTTTTCATCTATTTATTTTACAAATCCTTTAGATATTTTATATAGCTATCGTTTAAAAGGTTCAAATGAAGCTTTTTCTCCATTAACAAGAAACCAAACAATCACGTTTTCAGCTTTGAATCCTGGCAAATATACATTTGAACTAATTTCTTATACCAATAATGGGAAAATTGCTTCTGAGCCAATAACGTTCACTTTCGAAGTTGAAACTCCATTTTGGCAGTCAAGTCTGTTTTATGGAATAATAATTTTAGTATTCTTGTTAATTGTGTACATTATTTACCGAATTAGAATTGCCACAATAAGGAAAAAAAATCTTGAATTAATGAAATTATATAGAGAAAATTTATCCTATCAAAAACAACTTTTAGAATCAGAGAAAGATTATAAAGGACTTTTTGAAAATGCTCACAACGCTATTTTAATAATTGATATCAGTACATTATCCATAATTGATGCAAATAGTAGTGCCAAAAATTTATATGGATACGAAAATGAAGAACTTATTAATTTATCGGCATCAATTCTTTGTGAAGATTCCAATAACATAACAGATTTAGTTGAAAAAGTAGTTACAAATAATGGAGTAAGAAAATATAAAGCAACTCATTTCAAAAAAGATGGAACTAAGATAATTTTAAGCATAAATGCTGGACTTACGAACTACAAAGGAAAACTTGCAATTGTTTCAATTCACAGAGATATTACTGAAGAAGAGGAAACAAAAGAATTACTATTAGTAGCAAAAGATGTTGCGGAAAAATCCAACAAACTTAAATCCGAGTTTTTAGCACAAATTTCTCACGAAATTAGAACTCCAATTAATACTATTTTGGGCTACGTAAGCTTAATAAAGGAAACTTACGCCGAAAATGACGAATCTGAAGCTAATTCGCTATTTCTACCAATTCAGCGTTCTACAAAAAGAATTATGCGTACAATAGATTTAATTCTTAACATGTCTGAAGTAAATTCTGGAACATTTGATTTAACTATTCAAGATTTAAATATTGCCGAAATAATCAATTTCATTGTAATTGAACAAAATAATGCTGCAAAAGAAAAAGGTCTTGAATTAACATTTTCCAATAATATTGAAGATGCCAACCTTTCAGTAGATGAATATACTTTTACTCAAATATTTGTAAATCTGATTGATAACGCAATAAAATATACAAATAATGGCTCGGTTAATGTAATCTTATCCAAAATAGAAAATAAAATTGTTATCGATATTAAAGATACAGGTATTGGAATTTCTAACGAATTTTTGCCAATTCTATTTGAAGCATTTTCACAAGAAGAGCACGGATATACACGCAAATATGATGGAAATGGACTTGGTCTTGCACTTGTAAAAAATTATGTTCAAATCAACAATGGTAGTATTTCCGTTGAAAGTACTAAAGGAAAAGGTACCACATTCAAAGTTGAATTTGATATTTAATTTACCTTAAAATCAATCATTTTGTTCTAATTTTGTAAAATATTTATTGACTTATTGTTATTAGAATTATTATAATTACTATGATAATTAAATGTTACATTAACCGTAACATTTAGCTTTTTTGTCAATATTTACTTTCATTTAAAGGATTATAAAATGGAAAAATCTATTTCAAGAATCATTTCCGAATTTGCGGTTAACTTAAAATATGAAGATTTACCAAAAGATGTAATTGAAACTGCTAAACGCTTTATATATGACTCAGTTGCTTGTGCTTATGGCGGTTACCTCACAAAAGATGTAAAAATTATTCGCGACTTATATAAAGATATGGCTGGAAAGGAAGAAGCCACTGTAATCGGCTTTGGCGAAAAAATTCCAGCAGTAAATGCTACTCTTGTTAACTCACTTATGATTAGGGCTTTGGATTTTAACGATATTTATTGGAAAGACGATCCATCACATCCATCAGATATAATTCCCGCAGCACTTTCTGCTGGTGAAATCGTTGGCGCTTCTATGGAAGATGTTATAGTTGCCATTGTTTTAGCTTACGAATTTGAAATGCGACTTTGCCTTTTTGCAAAACCTGGAGTTAGAGAACGAAAATGGCATCATGCTACTTTAACTCAATTTGTTTCACCAATTGTTGCTGGAAAAATGCTTGGATTAACAGTTGACCAAATGGTTAATGCAATCGGAATAAATGGCTCACATAATCACACAATTGGTTGCCCAACTGCTGGTAAACTTACAATGATGAAAAATACAGTTGACCCAATGGCAGTTCAATCAGGAGTTTTTGCTGCTCTTATGGCACAAAAAGGCTTTACAGGAACAGAAAAAGTCTTTGAAGGAAAAGAAGGTTTTATGGACGCATTTATTGGTTGGAATGCAAAAGAAGAAAAATTAAATCCAACCGAAATGATGGGTCGCGATGGAATTTCAAAATGGGCTTGGGATGTTGATGCTTTAGTTGGCAGACTTGGTGACAGTTTCAAAATTTTGGAATGCGGAATGAAAGCATTCCCAACCGAAGCTTTAACTCACACACACATTTCTTGCGCATTAAATGCAATGAAACACAATAACTTAAATTACACCGATATTGAAGAAGTTAGAGTTACGGCGTTTGCACAGGCTTATGATATATTATTCGATCCATCAAAATACCGCCCAGAATCGCGAGAAACTGCCGACCATTCACTTCCTTATTGTTTGGCTGCTGCAATTGTTGATAAAAAAATATCAACACAATCTTTTAGCGAAGAAAAATTAAATGACCCAAGAATTTTTGAAGTAATTGATAAAATTAAAGGCGAACCATCTATCGAATTTGAAAAGATGTTTCCTGCAAAGCAACCTTCAAAAGTTGTGATTAAAACTAAAGATGGAAAAGAGTTTTCAGAATATATGGAATATCCCAAAGGCGACCCACGCGAACCAATGACTATTGAAGATATTGATAACAAATTTTCGGGTCTTGCTGCTGGAACTCTTTCTGCTGAAAGACAAACTGCAATTAAAGATATGATTTTTAATTGTGAAGGAATGACAGTTAATAATTTTATGAATAAGTTAGTTATATAAGAAATAAGGAATTATGGAATATTTGATTTCATGAACAGTGGAATTGAGGAATGATGTACAATTATATTCCAACATTCCATTATTCCTCTATTCCTAGATTTTCTAATATTAATGGTATAAGTGAAAATTACTTAAAAACAAAATCAATTAAATAGAAGAAATATTATGGCAAAAGCAATTGCAGGTCAAAAAGGCGATAAAGTTCGCTCTGATTGTTACATTGAGCTAACTACTAATAATAACGGTGGAATAAAACTAAACCTCAAAAGCAAAGTAGATGTTATGTATGGTGAATCCATAAAATCCACTATTTTGGAAATGTGCGAGTTTTTTGGGATAAAAAATGCCGAAATTATTGTTGAAGATTATGGCGCTCTTCCTTCAATTTTAATGGCACGATTTGAATTGGCTGTAAAAAGATTAAATTTAGGTCTGGATAAGGAATATTTACCCGTTTTCAACAAGAAGAACAACTATAAAACTTCAAAAGAAAAACTTAGAAGAAGCCGACTTTATCTTCCTGGAAATGAACCTAAATTTTATCCAAATGCCGGTTTGCATAAACCAGATGCAATAATTTTGGATTTGGAAGACTCCGTTGCTCCTTCAGAAAAAGATGCTGCCCAACTAATTGTTAGAAATGCACTTAGAACTATTGATTTTTATGACGCTGAAAGAATGGTAAGAATAAATCAATTACCACTCGGTTTGGATGATTTAAAATATATTATTCCCCATAATGTTCACGTTATTTTAATTCCAAAAGTTGAAACTGCCGAGCAAATTTTACAAGCTGAAGAAAAAGTAAATGAGTTAAAAATGGCGTTCAAAATTAAAAATGACATATTTTTTATGCCGATTATCGAATCAGCACTTGGAGTTATAAATGCTTATTCAATTGCTTCTGCAAGTAAATTAAATTGTGCTTTGGCAATTGGACTTGAGGATTATACAGCAGATATTGGTGCTCAAAGAACAAATGAAGGCACTGAAAGCTTTTTTGCTCGCGCAATGCTTGTTAATGCTGCAAAAGCTGCTGGAATTCAAGCAATTGATACTGTTTTTTCAGATGTTAATGATATGGAAGGATTAAAAAATGCAGTTCTTGAAGCAAAAGGATTAGGATTTGAAGGAAAAGGTTGCATTCATCCACGACAAATTCAAGTGGTACACAATGCTTTTGCTCCAACCGAAATTGAAATTGAAAAAGCTCAAAAAATTGTCGCCGCTTTTGAAGAAGCTAAAGCAAAAGGACTTGGAGTTGTTTCAATTGGCAGCAAAATGATTGATGCTCCAATTGTAAAAAGAGCAGTTAATACATTAAAAATATCTAAACTTATTAGTGAACAAAAATAGTTTAATTGTTTAATTGTTTAATTGTTAAATTGCTAAAAAAGGATTGAGTATTTCTATGGAAGATAAAAAATATCTAAAATTAAATGATATAGATTCTTATAAAGTTGCATTTCAATTAAGTAACTATGTTTGGAATATTGTTATCAAATGGGATTACTTCGCACAGAAAACACTTGGTGCTCAGTTTGTTGATTCCACAGACTCAATTTCAGCCAATATTGCTGAAGGATTTGGAAGATATAGTAAAAAAGATAAAATTAAATTTTATAGAATAGCTTTTGGCTCAATGTATGAATCACTTGATTGGAACGAAAAAGCAATTAAAAGGAATCTGATTTCAAATGACGTTTACAAACATATTTTCTCAGAATTAGATAAACTGCCAAAATCAATTCACAGTTTAATAAAATATACAAACGAGAAACTAATAGACTAAAAAATAACAATATAACAATAGAGCAATAAAACAATGAAATTAGTTAAAAATGCAGCAGGAAGATTTGTCCCAACCGAAGTAAATGGTGAAGAAGTTATTCCTTATAAAGGAGTTAACAAACACAAACCAACTGGAAATAAATTTGGAGCGCCTATTAAAAGTTGCTCAAACTATCCACTTGACGGAAATAAAGTTGTTAAAAACTTACGTGAAGCACTTAAAAAATCGGGACTTAAAAACGGAATGACCATTTCAACGCATCATCATTTGCGTAATGGCGATGTGTTAACAAATATTCTGTTCGATACTATTAAATCAATGGGTATTAAAAACATCCGTTGGTATCCAAGCGCATCATTTCCCGTTCATGAACATTTAATTCAATATTTGAACGACGGCACAATTCATCATATTGAAGGTTCTATGAACGGTCCGCTTGGAAGATATACTTCCGAAGGTAAAATGAAAGGCATTGGCGTGCTTCGTTCGCATGGAGGAAGATATCAATCAATTCAAGATGGCGAAGTGCATGTTGATATTGCGGTTATTGCTGCTCCAACTGCCGATCCTTTTGGAAATGCAACCGGCGATAGAGGAAAATCTGCTTGTGGATTGCTTGGTTTTGCACTTGCTGATTCAGAATATGCCGATAATGTAATTGTCGTTACCGATAATTTAATCCCATTTCCATGCTCGCCTTGGCAAATTCAAGGAAATAATGTTGATTTTGTTGTGGAAATTGATTCGCTCGGCGACCCTTCCAAAATTGTTTCTGGAACTACCGAAGTTACTAAAAGTCCAGATAGACTTTTAATTGCAGAATATGTTGCACAATTTTTAGAAGATTCTGGAATTTTGAAAGATGGATTTTCATTCCAAGCTGGAGCTGGTGGAACTAATCTTGCATTTGCACTTTATCTAAAAGAAAAAATGATAAAGAAAAATATCAAAGCACGATTTATTCGCGGCGGAAGCACAAAATATCTTGTTGAAATGTTGGAAGAAGGTTTAACAGACTACATTCTTGACGGACAAACGTTTGATTTGGAAGGCGTTCGTTCTATGCGCGAAAATGTTGGTCATTTGAATACAAGTCCATTTACAAGCTACAATTTTCACGGAAAAGGCAACTTTGCTTCATTAATTGATGCTGTGGTTCTTGGTGCAACCGAAGTTGACTTAAATTTTAATGCAAATGTTGTAACTCACTCGGATGGTTATTTGCTTCATGGAATTGGTGGCTGGCAAAATTGTATGTTCGGGAAAACCGTAATTCTTGCAATTCCATCATTCAGAGATAGAATTCCAGTAATTGTTGACGAAGTTACAACTTTAGTTGCTCCTGGCGAACTTGTTGATGTAATTATTACAGAACGTGGAATTGCTATAAATCCTAAAAGAAAAGATTTATTAAATGCCGTTAAAGGTAGCAATTTGCCAATTAAAACAATTAAAGAGATTTATACCGAAGTAAATGAAATATGCGGTGGAAAACCAGCAAAGCCAAAAGTAAACAAAAACGAAGTTGTTGCTGTTATAAAATGGGTTGATGGAACTGTAATTGATTCTGTATTTAAGGTTGAAAAATAATTTAGTTTCTCCCAAATAAAAGAAATAGTGGAAAAACCTCCAAAAATTTATATTCTTGGAGGTTTTTTGTTATTTATGATTATTCTTGCTAATTATTTCTTGATTATATTTGCACATGAAAAAAATTGGAATTGCACTTGGTGCAGGCGGAGCACGCGGATTAGCTCATATAATAATTCTTGAAGCATTTGAAGAATTAGGAATTAAACCTCATATAATTTCTGGTAGTAGCATTGGTGCAATTGTTGGCGCTGCTTTTGCTTCTGGAATGACCACAAAAGAAATGAAAGCTTCTGTTGAGGAGTTGGTTTTATCAAAGGACTTTAAATTATCAGAATTTTACAAAAAATATGATGTTTTCAAAGTAATTGATATGCTTGATGTTTCATTATCAACTTCGGGCTTTTTTAAAGGTGATAAATTTATTTCATTCTACAAAAAAAAGATGACTGCAAATTTATTTTCCGACCTTGAAATTCCAATTAAAATTGTTGCTACCGAATATTGGGACAAAAAGGAACATCATTTTACATCGGGCAATTTAATTGAAGCAATTAGAGCAAGTTATTCTCTTCCAGCGCTTTTTACTCCAATGCAAATAGAAGATGGATTATATTTTGATGGTGGAATGGTAAATCCACTTCCTTACGATATTATTCAAAATGAATGCGATTATGTAATTGGAGTTGATGTTTCATCCAAAAAAGGAATAAATTCCAAAGAGATTCCACACGCTCTCGATTCCCTCTTTGCGGCATTTCAGATAATGCAAAATTCAATCCTAAAAGAGAAATTGAAATCAAATAAGCCGGATTTAATGTTAGAAATTGATATAAAAGACGTTAGAATGTTTGAATTTAACAAAGTTGAATCAATTTGGAATGAAGCTAAAAAGTACAAAAAAATATTAAAAAACGAACTCAAAAAGCTGATTGAATTAGGCTAATTATTCGCTTTGTGGATTAAATACGAAGTATTTAATTTATTTCAAAATAGATTACAATGGACAAAATAGACACAATAATTGAAAAATCTGAGTATCAATTTAAAGAGAAAGGCTCTCTTTTTATTGGATATATTTTTCCTATCCAAAATGCTGCCGACGCTGAATTATTTTTAGCAGAAATTCGGAAAAAGCACTACGATGCGACTCATAATTGCTACGCTTTTAAGTTTATTGAAAAAGAATCGTTCAAATATTCCGATGATGGCGAGCCAAATGGCACTGCTGGAATTAGAATTTTGAATGCAATAAATCACTTTAATCTATCAAACGTCTTGGTTATTTCTACTCGCTATTTTGGAGGAACAAAACTTGGAGTTGGACCGCTCGGAAAAGCGTATTACAATTCCGCAATTGGTGCAATTGAAAGTGCCAAAATTATAACAAAAACAAATCATTCAAAAATACTTATCACTTTTGGATATGAATATATTAGCGATGTTCATCATTTTATAACAAATTATAAAGTTCAAAGCATAAATAATTTGTTTAATCAAATTCCACAAATTGAATGCTTAATAAAACCAGAATTTATCCCAAAATTAAACGATAATTTAACATCTGTTTCAAACGGAAAAATTGAACTAAAGATTTTGGAAGAAAAAATTTATCTGTAAATTTCCGTTTCAATAAAAGCTAAAAGCCAGTTATTTTTATCAAAATGTGCGTTTTTTAATCTATTTTTCAATTTGTATTTCAAAGTTGTATTCCCTTTTATATAACTTGTCATATTTTTTATGTTGCCCGAAGAATCTTCAAGTTCAATATCGAGTGGAAAATGATAATTTTCGTAACCAGTTTGAATCTGCTTAATATCTATTTTTAGTTCAATTTCGTTTTTGGAAATCACCTTTTCGCTCAATTTAATTTCAAGTTCTAAAAATCCACTTCCTTCAAAAATCCACTGATTAAAGAATTTATCAAGATTTCGATTGGATATTTTTTCAAATACCTTCTTAAAATCCCTAATTTCGGCATTTTTGTATTTGAAATCATTGTAATATGCTTTTAATCCAACAAAAAACAGCGAATCGCCAACTTCTTTTCGCAACATGTGCAAAACCCACGCACCTTTGTTATAAACTGTTGCAGAAAACAAATTTGTTCCTGGATTAGATAAAATCTGTCCGCTTTCTGAATTAATTTTGGATTTGAAAGAACTCATTGTCGATTTTAACGCATCAAAACCACTTGTTTTTTCATAATAAAGTGCTTCGGAATAAGTTGCAAATCCCTCATTTAGCCAAATATCATTCCATGTTTTTGGAGTAACCGAATTTCCCCACCAATGATGAGCCAATTCGTGAATAATCATTGATTCGTAAAAATTCATTCCAGAAATAAAATTACTTCCAATTGCAGTTATTGTTTGACTTTCCATAGCCCCATTTTGCCAAAGCATTTCGGCAATTCCATATTTTTCCTTAATAAATGGATAATCGCCAAATAATTCGGACAGCGTTTTCAAATATTCGGGATGTTTTGCAAAATCTTTCTTCGCATTTTCTAAATTTTCTTCCAAAACATAATATTCGAGGCTAAGTGTATCACCTTTTGTGATATATTTTTGGTTAAAATTCTTATACTCAGCCGAATAAATAGATACTAAATAGGTCGCAACTGGATAATTAGATTCCCAAACATAAGTCCGACGCTTCCCTTTTGTGAACTTATAGACCAATTTTCCATTGGAAAGCGAAACAATGCTGGAATCGTTAGTAATTGAAATTTTTGTAAACGCCTTATCCCAAGGCGTATCGTTGCACGGAAACCAAGTTGAAGCAAAAACTGGTTCGTTTAAAGTAGCAATTAAATGCTTTCCATTTTTTTCATCAAACCAGAATGAACCAAATCCTAAATTTTGAGGTTTTCCATAAAAATCAATTTCAATTGTTAAAGTATCGCTATTAAAATCCTTTCGGGAAATTTCAATTTTATCATTTTCATACTCATAAAGTGCATTTTTGCCATCAATTTTAACATAATTTATTTCAAAATTGTCATAAAAATCCAACTCAATATTTTTTTCAGTTTTATCAAACGCAATTAGCTTAATTTTAGCATTTTCCTTAATACTTTTTTCATTTTGCGAAATATCCAGTTTTAGTTCATAACTTAGCACATCAATATTTCTTTTGGGAAGTTCGTAGCCATCGCTAATTGAGTATTTGATAATTGAGGAATAGTTGCGAAGAATGAAATCAGAATCATCATAAAATAAGAAAATAGTAAATAATATTGAAAATAATCCTAAAAGGACTATTGATATTAATGCAATTTTTCTTATTTTGTTCATTAAGTATATAATTTTTTTGTTAAGTAATTTAAGAACAAATTTAATAATTTTTTATTAGTTAAATAGAATTATTCACATTATTTTTTAATAAAACGGGGATAAAATGGCTTATTTAGGTTCTTCACTTTTGCGAAATACTGCAACAATGGTTTTGGCAGGCGGTCAGGGCGAAAGATTAATGCCTTTAACACAATTCAGGTCAAAACCTTCAGTTCCTTTTGGTGGAAAATATAGAATTATCGATTTTACTCTATCGAATTGCTTAAACTCTGGTTTAAGAAGAATTTACGTATTAACGCAATACAAATCAGATTCGCTAACTCAGCATATTTATGAAGCATGGAATATTTTTAATCCAGAACTTGGCGAGTTTATTTATTCAATTCCTCCTCAATTAAAAATGAGCAATAATTGGTACACTGGAACTTCGAACGCAATTTATCAAAATGCCAATCTTTTGGAAAGTAGAAGTGAATATGTGTTAATTCTTTCTGGTGACCATATTTATAAAATGGATTATTTGAAAATGCTTCAATATCATCTTGATAAAAAAGCGGATTTATCAATTTCTTCACTTTTTGTCCCTAAAAGTTTAGCTTCTGAATTTGGAGTTATAAAAATTGATAAAAATTATCGCGTAATTGATTTTGTTGAAAAGCCCAAAGATCCTCCAGAAATTCCAGATAGACCTGGCGAATCGTTTGTAAATATGGGTGTTTATGTTTTTAAAGTAAATATTTTGCTTAAAATTATAAAAGAAATGGGCGAAAAAAAATTAGATAACACCGATTTTGGAAAACACGTAATTCCTTATATGATTAAAGAAGGTTACGACGTTTTTTCATTTAGATATGAAGACGAAAACCAAAAAGATAAGCCTTATTGGGTTGATGTTGGTACTTTGGATAGTTATTATGCGGCAAGTATGGATTTGCTAAATGTTAATCCACATTTTAATATGTACGATTCAAACTGGCCACTTCGTTCACAACAGATTCAATCGCCACCAGCTAAAACTATTTCGCACGAAGGTGAACGTGTTGGAAGAGCTTATAATTCGCTTGTAACTGATGGAACAGTAATTTCTGGTGGACTTGTTGAACGCTCCATTTTAGGTCCACTAGTTCGCGTTAATAGCTACGCTTATATAACTGACTCCATTATTATGGATAGATGTAATATCGGTCGCCATGCACGTATTAGGCGTGCAATTATTGATAAAAATGTTAAAGTTCCAGAAGGAACTGAAATTGGATTTGACATTGAATCGGATAAAAAGCGATTTAAAGTTACAGAAACTGGAATTGTGGTAATTCCTAAGAATTATACATTTTAACGATTTTTGATTAACTAAAGTGTGTGTTTTGTGTGGTGAATTTGTGGATATGCGCAATGCGTGTATTGGTATATTAGCGGTCATTGTAAAAAGATATCCTACATAAATTAATATGACGACCCGAAACGATATTTGCACCTTATCTTGAGTTAGTATTTTACAGACAGACAAAAACTACAGAAACATCAATGTCTGAAACAAATGTAAAAGATTACATAGAAACAATTTAAATTTTTATGACATTAAACGACTTTAAAGAAGAACTTAAAAATTGGAAATTTACCAAGTACAGAGCAATAAATTTTGCAATTGGAATTTCGGCATTGCTCATTTACGAATTTTTTGGGAGACCAATCTACCGCCCTTATATCTACAATAATAAAATTAACGACTTTCATATTGCAGATACATTAGGTAATACATTTGGAACTTTGCCGACAATATTTTTCTTAATTGCCATTTTATCCAACGACACGACAAAAGGAAACTATTTAATAAAACTTGGAACATTTAGCGTTGTTATATTTGAACTTGTACACCCTTTACTAGGCAAGACAATTGACATTTGGGATATAATTGCAACAATTTTAGCTGGACTGGTAAGCTATTTAATTTATAATGGAATATTTAAAGACAATTCCAGTAAGCAGAAAACAACGAACCGCTAACAGCCGTTTTGCAAAAGCGGGAGGTGGGTGGTGCTTCTGTACTAAATTCAAGCTTTGTGCATCTAATGAAGTTTAGTGCTGAAAATCCTCGCCTTCGCAAAGCTGCAAAACGTTAGGTGCAAGCAAGAACATAAATGAGACGATTAGAACGATGAAATTAACGGAATCACAGAGTATTGCAATTAAAAATGTTTCTGAATATATCAGTGAGAAAAAAGACAAATACATTGATATGACAGAAATGATTCTAAATCAATCAAATATTGACTATAGTGTTTTCGAAGAGTATTGTTTAAACGTGTTTAAGTACTCACAAATTGCATTACATTTTCATCCTGACCGCATATTTTCAACGGGTAAAAACGTAATTGACGGAATGCTTCAATCTGGAATATATAAAAATCAGTTTGAGACAAATATTTCTGCTGGTAGCGTTTCGGCATTTAATGCCGGAAATCGTGACAACTGGGAAAAAGAAATTTTTAAAGGAGCATATCAGTTTTCAAAGCCATCGGAACGACCAAAGTATGGTTCCCTAAACTTGACATTGACAGAAGATGGCCCTTCACCCAGATTCGGCTCATGTTATTTTTTATTAAAACCAGAAGTTAAAAAAAGAGCAACTTTTACCTATGGAGACACATACGATTCTCCTAAAGAATTAGGAATAATTGACAGCTTTGAATTAATAAATGCAGGCTTATTAAAGGATTTGTTTATACGTGGAACTGCTCTGGGCGAGAAGGATACAAATGTCAATGATTTCTTGAGATTGGTGAACAGCCTCCTTCTTCAAACAACTGATTTAAGAACCTATAGAAAAAGTTCAAAAAATCTTGATTTTTATATAGAGGCACAGATTCATGGGGATATATCACTTGAGAGAGATATTGATAGCTTAACTGTTGATTTTTCATATTGGGGAACAGACATAGCAAATCAACTAGAAACTCTGTGTGAAAAATATGATATCGAATTAATATGGAATTCTGGACTAGAATTAGAAGTTTCCAAATTTCCAAATAATTTTAGAGGAGCAGAAGTCCCATATTATGCCAAGAAATACGCAATTGAAGGAAAGTTAAATGCATATTTGATTGGTAGAGCATCAAAGAAAATGAATAGAGAGCAGCATGATTTACAGATGTTGAAATATTTGTGGCATTGTATTGTAAGATTTGGAAAGGAAATAAAAATGCCAGTTCCTAACACATGGTCATAAAACATTGCGCGGATAGTGGTTTATTCGAGCAACAACATTAAATCAACGGTTTAGCGGGCTGATAAGTTTGTGTTTACTTTTCAAGCTGCAAACCGTTAGACAATCACTTCTAAAACCACACAATAATCCAAAAATCATTTTCCCCAATTTATTATCTTTGCTTTATGACAAAAATTAAAATAGAACAAAATTCAACTTGTCGGAAATTCCGACGAGTTCGTTTGTAAGGTTCTTTGTCTCCAATTAGTGCGTCAGTTTATCAATAAACTAATACAGATTTGACGCTTGCACCTCGCGATAATGCTGTGAAAGCGAAAAAATAAATGAAATTATGAATAAAAGGAACAAAATAATGATTGCTAAAACACCTACGGTTCCATATTATGCAGTAATATTTACATCTATAAGAACGGATGATGATAAAGATTATGTTGAGATGGCTGAAATAATGGTTGATTTAGCAAAACAGCAAGATGGATTTCTTGGAATTGAAAGTGCCAGAGATGAAATTGGGATTACAGTTTCATACTGGAAAGATTTGGAATCAATAAAAAACTGGAAAGAAAATTCGGAGCATATAATAGCACAAGATAAAGGAAGAGAGATTTGGTATAAGTCTTTCAAGACAAGAATAACAAAAGTTGAGAAAGATTATGAATTCCACAAAAGTGAGAATGAGAAAAAATAACTAGCAAAAACAATGTATATTGCAAATACACGAATATCATCTAAAACCACACAATAATCCAAAAATCATTTTCCCAAATTTATTATCTTTGCTTTATGACAAAAATTAAATCCGAACAAAATACCGAATTACAAGCTAAACTTGATTCACTTCCAACTTTACCTGGAATTTATCAATTTAAGGATAAAACTGACAAAGTAATTTATGTTGGAAAAGCAAAAAACTTAAGAAATAGAGTTCGTTCCTACTTTCGTTCAACTGTCGATTCGCCTAAAACTTTGGCTTTAGTTAATAAAATTATCGATTTTCAACTAATTGTAACAGATAGCGAAGTTGAGGCACTTGTATTAGAAAACAATTTAATTAAAGAATTAAAGCCAAGATATAATATAAATCTTAAAGACGATAAAACATTTCCCTACATTCGCGTTACAAATGAGCCGTTTCCACAAGTTTTTCCAACCAGAAATGTGATAAAAGATGGTTCAAAATATTTTGGACCTTACACAAATGTAAAGGACATGAAATCTTCTTTGAGGATGATAAATCAAACATTTAAAATCAGAAGTTGCAAGCATTTTATAGATAGTGATTCAATTGCAAAAGGCAAAATTAAAATCTGTTTGGATTATCACATAAAAAAATGCGATGGACCTTGCGAGGGATTTGTTAGTCAAGATGATTATAACAAAATGGTTTCCAACTTGATAAAAGTGCTTAAAGGAAAATCCGATATTTTGATTAAAGAGCTTTATCACGAAATGAAAATTGCTTCGGATAATTATCAATTTGAAAAAGCAGCCGAAATACGCGACACAATTAAAAAACTGGAAGTATATTCTTCCAAACAAAAAATTGTATCAACCGATTTTGGCGATAGAGACGTTATTAGCGTTGCGGTTGAAGGAAAAGATGTTGCTTCCACAATTTTAATTATCCGCGAAGGTCGTTTGGTTGGAAGAAAACAACTTACTTTAACAAGCAATTTGGATGAAAATTTAAGCCAAGTTTATTCTTCAGTTATAAAATTGTATTACACCGAGTTTGTCGAGGTTCCAAAAGAGATAATTATTGAAGTGCTTCCTTTTGAACATGAGTTAATTCTTGATTGGCTTAAAATTAAAGCTGAAAGAAATGTAAAATTTGTTGTTCCACAAATTAAAAGCGATGCAATGTCGCTAATTAAAATGTGCAAACAGAATTCCATTTTGCAATTAAAAGATATTCAGCTTCAAAAAATGAAAAAAGAAGGAAATTTACCTTATGTTTTGCAAGCATTAAAACGCGATTTACGGTTAAATGTGCTGCCTCGCAAGATTGAATGCTTTGATATTTCGCATATTCAAGGAAGTGAAACTGTTGCTTCGTTAGTCGTTTTTGTTGATGGAAAGCCTAAAAAATCGCTTTATAGACGATTTATTATAAAAGATGTTGAAGGAGTTGACGATTTTGCCTCAATGCGTGAAGTTGTTGAAAGACGCTATACAAGATTAAAAAATGAAAATGAACCACTTCCAGAATTAATAATGGTCGATGGCGGAAAAGGACAACTTTCCAGCGCAGTTTCAATTTTGGATAATCTCGGTTATGCAAATTACAGCATTATTGGATTGGCAAAAAGGTTGGAGGAAATATTCTTTCCTGGCGATTCTGAACCACAAACCATTCCAAAAACTTCTTCCAGTCTCAAATTATTGCAACATCTTAGAGACGAAGCGCATCGTTTTGCAATTACTTTTCATCGCGAACGACGCAGCAAAAGAACGTTCCAGACTGAATTAACAGAAATTGATGGTATTGGTGAAACAATTGCAAGCAAATTACTAATCGAATTCAAAAGCGTTTCCGAAATTAGAAATAAGTCACTTGAAGAGTTATCAAATTTTATTGGTGCAAGTAAGGGTAAGCTTGTTTTCGATTATTTTAACGAAAAAAGGGAAGATTAACTTCCCTTTTCAATTTTAATTACCATTTTTCAGCGTGAATTTGTCCAGTTACTTTTCCTTTATGTTCAACAAAACCTTCACTTTCAAGTAATTGAATTGTTTCATCAATCATATAAGGATTTCCGCACAAAAATACGTGTGTGTTTTCAGAAGTTAATTTAGTATTCCAAGTTGCATCTAATTTTTTTCGTTTCCAAATTTCTTGTACAAAACCTACTTCCCCACCCCATTTTACAACCTCTTTTTCTGTATCAGTAATAGTTGGTATATAAGTAAAATTTGGGAATAATGAATCAAGTAACGATAATTCTGAGGAATATCCTAAATCCCAAGTATTATAAGCTCCATGAAGTACTGCAATTTTTCTGTTAGGATTTTGAAGAGCATTTGAACGCAACATACTAATATAAGGGGCAACACCTGTACCAGTTGCAATCAAAACAAGATTAGCATCATGAGGCGCTTTATCCATTGTAAACATTCCAGTAAACTTACTTGTTAACCCTATACTATCTCCAGGTTTTAAAGCAAATATCCTTGGAGTAAGTTCTCCATCATGTACTAAAGTAATGTAGAATTCTATATATTCTTTGTTTTTTGACGAAGATGCAATAGAATATGCTCGTCTAATCATTTTTTCTGGGTCAACTTCTTGGTGTTCTGGAATTGAATTTTCACATCTTGGAGCAGAACCTGGTAAATATATCACAGCAAATTGTCCAGCTTCAAATTCTGGAACTTCCCACCCAACTGGAGATACTCTAATTATAATATTTACTGGGGATATACGTATCACTTGCGTTACTTTACTGTTCAGCTCTAGTCCTTTTGCCATTTACCTTTCCTAAATAATTATTATTAAACAAATTGGATTCAACTATAAATAAAAAGTTTCATAATTCAAATTTAATAAAATAGGATAAAACTATTTGGTTTTATTCAAATAATTTTATCCATTTTTGAAAATAATTTAATCAAACTATTTCTTTAACTGCATTTAGAAGTGCATCATAATCTGGCTCTGTTACTGTTTCAGCAACAATTTCGTTATAAACAACTTTACCATCTTTTGCAACTAACCAAACTGAACGAGCTAAAAGTTTCAATTCTTTAATTAAAACGCCATATTTGTTACCAAAATCTCTTTCTTGATAATCACTTAATGTTTGAACTTGGTCAGAACCAGTTGCTCCACACCATCTTGCTAAAGCAAATGGCAAATCGAGACTAATGTTTAATATTACAACTTCGTCAGAAACTTCAGAAACCATTTTGTTAAATCTTTTTGCTTGTAAATCGCAAACTGCTGTATCAAGCGAAGGTGCAACGCTAAGAATTACAACTTTTCCAGCATAATCACTAAGTTTTACTGGAGCTAAAGAATTGTTTACTACTGTAAAATCTGGAGCTGAATCACCAACATTTACAACTGAACCAGTCAAAGTTAGTGGATTTCCTTTGAATGTTACCATTCCTGTTCTTTCATTACTCATTTTATTTTCCTTTATTAATTGTTTTTTAATTATTTAAGCATTTATTACAAATGCCTTTTAAGTGAATATCTACTTTTTTTACTTGATGTCCATTTATTTCTTTTATTGAAAAAAGACTATCATTTATGTCAATATCGATAATACTCTTGCAAACTTCGCACAAAAAATGCGCATGCGGTTTTAATGATTGCTCGTAAAGAATTTCAGTATTATCTATAGTAATTGAGTTTATAATTCCCTTTTCAATAAAAAGTCCTAATGTGTTATAAACTGTTGTTTTTGATAATGTTGGAATTTCTGTCACTAATTCGTGATAAATTTTTTCAACTGAACTATGAACTACGTTTGAAAATATAAATTGCAAGATTTTAATCCTTTGAATAGAAGGACTAACTCCAGCATCTTGTAATATTTTGGTAATTTCGGCAACAGATTTTGTCACTTTTGGATTACTCTCAAACTGAATTTCATTATTTATATTATCTAATGTTATTGACACGTTTTCTTCCATCTATCTTTTTGAAATAAAATGGGAATTCATTTCAAATTCCCATTTTTCAAATTATATTTTTCCTACTAATTCCAATCCAGGATGTAAAGTTGCTTCACCTGGTTTCCAGTTTGCTGGACAAACTTCGCCATCAGCTTCTGAAACAAATTTAGATGCTTGTAATTTTCTTAATAATTCATCTGCACTTCTACCAATGCTATTGTCATTAATTTCGTAAGCTTTCAAAATTCCATCAGTATCAATTATAAAACTTCCTCTAAGTGACAAACCTTCTGCTTTTATGTATGTGCCAAATTTTTTGCTGATTTTGCCATTTGTATCAGCACCCATTGGATAATTAATTTTTTTAATTGCTTCTGATGTATCGTGCCATGCTTTATGAACAAAAACTGTATCTGTGCTAATGCTCAAAATTTCTGCATTACTTGCTTTAAATGAATCATATTTTTTTGCTAAATCTTCCAATTCAGTTGGACATACAAATGTGAAATCAGCTGGATAAAAAACCATAACCAACCATTTACCTCTAAAATCTTTCAAATTTAAATCTATTATATTTTCATTTTGAAATGCTTGCAATTTCATATCTGGTATTTTTTTTCCAATCTTAACCATCATAACTCCTTTTTTCTTGTAAATATGTTTTATATATATATTTGTAATGATTACAATTCTAAAATAACAACATTTTTATAGGATGTCAAGTCTTTTTTTATTTTAATAAATATTGGTTTTGAATATCTGTTTTTTAGCTACTATTTGAACTATTTAGTAGAAGGTGAATTGGAAATTTTTTAAGGAATAATTTGGTGTGATTTATATATTTTAGTAAAAAATGTACAAAAATATTTAAAATAAAAAAAGGAGTGCAAAACACTCCTTTGAACATTCACGTAACTCTTAAATTAGTTTCTAATTTGAGTTCTTCCAACTTTTTGTATTGCTGCTGTACCATCAGTGCAAATTCCGTCACCTAATTTTTTTCCAAAACCAGTTCCATCAAGTGGTTTAATTCCACTACCATCGCCAAGACCTTTTCCAGAATTTCCACCATTCAATTTACCTTTTTGGATTTTTGAGCCTTCTAAGTCTGTTCCAACATTATCACAAATTCCATCACCATCAGCATCAACCCAATTAAGACGTGGTGCATCTAAATTGCCAATACCTTGTTGTCCAAATACGCTTCCAGTTAATAAAGCTAATGCGAAAATTACGAGTGCTACATTCATTAAGTTTTTCATTTTTTTACCTTTTGTTTAGTTGATAATTGTTTTGTTGAATGTATTTATAAATAATCGTGCCAAATTGAATTTTAAAGTTTTTTGAACAATATTGGAAAATTTAACAGATATTCCTTTATAATTGTAACAGATTAGTCGTATAATTCGCCATTTATGTCGATATTATTTTGAAGATTAACAAAATACTATTAAAAGGAATTTGAGGATTGTGGTTTTAACAAAAAAAAGGCTCTCGATTGAGAGCCTTTAATTTATTAAGCATTTTCTGTTAATTTTTTCAATTCAATTGAATGTTTATAGAATTCATCCAAAGTAAGCTCTTTTAAGAAAATCATTCCTTTTGCAGCACATACGCGTTTATAATCGTGATTGAGGAAATAATCCTTTCCAAGAGAAGTTCGCATAATGTTATATTGGTCAACTTGAATGCGTTGAGCTAAACGATGAAACGGACCATCATATTCCCAACTTGGAAAACTTGCGTTACTTTGTGAGCCAAAACTCTTCATAAATGTGTTTTCCAAAATTGCAAATGAGCCGAGACTTACTGGTAAATAAATATTTGCTTCTGCTGGGTGGAATCGGAACCAAACGTTACGATAGCCCCAAACTTTAATATTTGAATTTCCAGTTTCTTTTTCATAAATCTTCAAAGCCTCAGATACAGCTTGGAGAACTTTGTAGTGAGTATCTGGACCACTTCCTTCTGGGTCTAAAGCGACTGTAACTATTGTGGGTTTTATTTTTTTCAAAAGATTTACAACTGGCAAAACATCTCGTCCCATTTCTGGATTTTCGGTAAAAATATCACCTTGATAAAATCCTAAACGCAAATGCGAAATATCCTCGACAGAAAAACCATAATATGCCCAAAGAATTTCTACTTCCCATTCACGTTGCATTCCTTTCAATTTTTGAACGTGTTGAATATCTTTTTTACCAGGATATTGAGTTTCAAAATAGTTTATTAACTCCTCAACTCTATCTTTAAGATAAACTGGATTATCTTCCTCATAAATTTCAATCATATTTCTGAGTAATCTTCTTGAAAGTGCTTCAGTTTTTATAGTTGCAGAATGAGCAGCAATTCCATCTAAATAACACGCAACATCTCTATTTTTACCTTCAATATTTGCAGGGTCAAAATAACCTTCTTCAAATTTTTGAATAAATAAGTCATTATTCAAATGCTCCAATAGATTTTTGAACAATTCCAACATATAAAAATTTGTAACCGCTGTAAACCCACTTGTTAAATATGTAAAATGGTGTGTGTTTGAGGGCGAACGTACTAAGTGATTGATATATGGCTCATAACCAAGCATAATATCATCGTGATGCGGTGCAGTATGCAAAATTGTTGCATTTTCAACTGGAGTTAAGCCTTTTTCAAATCGTTCTAATAAATTTTTGCGTATTAACTCACCCAATTCTTTTGGAGTTTTTTTGGTTTTAGTTAATATCAAACTTGTAATTTTGTTTGATTGATAATCTTCTTTTGTAAGTTCAAGAAGCGTTTTATGTTTTTCGACAACTAAATTGAAAACCCCGCGTTCAATTGTTGCTTGACTTAATGGCTCTTCAGCAAGCATATCGGTATAACGTCGTTCAACCAAACGTAAAGCAGCTCCATTTGTTAAATAAAAGCGTCCGTTTTCCAATTTTTGCAAAACAGTTGCTGGATATTTGTTTGAAGCACTATTTTGAATTGAATCGCGCACAATGTTTGATTTTGCTTCGCCAGCGGCAATAATTATTGCAGTTGCATCTTTGTTGTAAGTAATTGTATCTAAACCGATTGTAATTACAAGTCTATTTTTTGCAATTTCAATTCCACCCAAATCAGATGCCGCAGCGGCTTGAGTTTCATAATTTGTTTGAATTAAACGAGTTGTTGAATAGTGATCGCTTCCTTGAACATTAAATCCAATATGTCCATCGGGACCAATTCCGCCAAGGAAAAATCCAATTCCACCTAAATCGCGAATACTTTTTTCGTAATTTGTACAAAATTCATCAATTAGTTCAATAGTTCTTTTTTGCAAACGCTCTAATCTGTTACTTGCCCAACGAGTTCTTAAAGATAAATCAACAATATTATTTGGAAATATAGTTTCCAAAGGCAAATTATCAGCTGTTGGAATATCATTTATATTCATCATTAAGGCTTTATTTTTATCAAAACCTAAATTTTTGAAATAATATTTATTTATATAATAATAAAAACTATTGTGCTGAGCAGAATCAATTGGATAAAATTCATCTATTTGAACAAAAGTAATTTCAGCAAGTGATGGCTTTTTAGAACCATCAATTCCAACTTCTGCTAAAAGACTTTGAATCGGTTTTGTTTCCCATTGATTAATTATACGTGAAACCCATTTAATAAAATGTTCTGGAGTTTTTCCAGTTGGCAACGAAACTACACCTTTGGGATTACCTTGAATCCATTCCACAAAGCGAAGTGCGGTTAATTTACCCAACTCTGGAAAGTTATCAACTTGAATTATCGGAATTTTCTCGGTTGGTTTATATTGTAATTCTTTATTTGACTTAGTTAAATAATATTGCTCAACGCTTGAAGAAAGCTGTTTTTTTATTGGCTTAACATTCTTCTTTTTATCCATTGTATTTCCTAATTAAAAATTTATTTGATGACACAAATCTACAAAAATAATTTTAATATGTTATTAGTTTTAATATAATAACCTACCATTTTTATCATTTTTTTTATCATAATGTGATTTTCTTTTGGATTATATTTTAAATCTAAATCCTTTCATTGGTTCACGGATTGTTAGAACTGGACAAGGAGCTTTTCGAACAACTTTTTCTGCGGTACTTCCAAAAAGTAAATGCTCAACTCCAGTATGTCCGTGAGTTGAAATTATAATCAAATCGGCATCAATTTCGCTGGCTGTTTCAATAATTTCCATAAATGGTTTGCCGTTTTTAATAATTATTTCATATTTAAGAAGGCTTCCTATTTCGGTTTTGGCAAGTGATTCAAGTTCTTGTCGCGATTTTGTGCTTAAATCAATTTCTGTTTGGGGAATTACAACTTGTCCCATACTTAAATCGGCGGGATAAATTACTGGTTCAATTACATAAATTAAGCATAACTCAGCATTAAATTGCTTAGCAAACGTAACGGTATATTGAAGTGCTTTTTTGGAATAATCAGAGAAATCAATTGGCACCAATATTTTTTTAATCAGTTCCATAAAACCTCCTAAAATGATATTATTGATTTATTAAATAAACTAAAATATTCCAGATTCTGCTAATCGCCAAATTTTTTGACAAGCAAATTTATTTTCGTAAAGTGCACGACCAATAATAACTGAATCAATGCCGATACTTGTTAGAGCATCAAGTTCAAATAACTCTTCCCTTTTTGTAACTCCGCCAGAATGTGTTACTTTAAGATTAGTATTTTCGGCAATTAGCTTTGATAATTCGATATTTGCTCCATTTAACATTCCGTTCTTGGAAACATCTGTAACAACAACTCGTTTAATTCCAGCGTTTTCGAGCCTTTTTGCATATTCTAATGGCGATAAGTCAATTACTTCGCGTCTTCCGTGAATTGCTACTTTATTATTAATAATGTCAATTGCTGCAGAAAGTCGCGAAGTTCCAAATTGTTTAACAATTTTATCAAACTCGGTGGGATTTGTATATGCGAGTGAGCCAATTACTAATCTTGTAACACCCAAATCCATTGCTTCTTGGGCATCTTCAAAAGAGCTAATTCCGCCTCCAAACTCAACTGGAATAACAACTGATTCACAAATTTCTCGAACTATTTCATAGTTTTTTGTTGAATGGAATTGAGAATGATCAAAATCGACAACGTGAAGAAATTTTGCATTTTCTGTTCTCCAAATCATTGCCATTTCGACAGGGTCGTTTCCATATTCGTTGCAATTTAATTCAGGAATTCCTTGAACAATTCGCACTGTTCTTCCATCTTTAATATCAATTGAAGGAATAACTAATAATTTGGACATTAAAACACACTCAAAAAAAATGATTTAATTATTAACTAATATAAAAGAATAATCGAACAAATAAATATTTTTTTTACATTATTTAATTGCACAAGTGAATATTATATATTTTGGAAAACATTTTTAGGCAATGATGGAAAAGCATTTGCCGTTAAATCCGAAACAATATTATTTTCAAAAAGTTTGCCAGCACGATAAGCAATCATTGCAGCATTGTCGCCACAAAATTCAATATCTGGAATTACCAGCTTTTTGTTGTATTTTTTTGCCAACTGAGATAATTTATTTCTAATTGCTTTATTTGCAGCAACACCACCAACGAGTGAAATTGTCTTTATTTCAAAATTTGAAATTGCTTTTTCAACATTTTTAGCAAGTGCTTTAACAACTGCATTTTGAAAGGAAGCGGCAATATTTGGTTTATCGTCTTCTGGAATTTCATCTATATTTGAATATTCCTTTTGAATATAACGTAAAACAGAAGTTTTTAATCCACTAAAAGAAAAATCATATTCCCCTTTTAAGTTTGCAATAGGAAAATTTATCCAATTTGGATCTCCCTTTTCTGAATATTCTTGAACTTTTGGACCACCTGGATAACCAAGTCCAATCATTTTAGCAACTTTATCAAACGCTTCACCGGCTGCATCGTCAATTGTTGAGCCAAGTTTTACGATATTTAAATCATCCTTAACTAAAAGCAAAAGTGTATGTCCGCCAGAAACAACAAGAGTTAATATTGGAAATTCTGGCTTTTCATCCATCAAAAATCCAGAAAATATATGACCTTCTATATGGTTAATAGCAACAAATGGTTTGTTTAATGAATAAGAAAGTGCTTTCCCAAAATTTAATCCAACCAAAAGTGCTCCAATTAATCCAGGTCCGGCAGTTGCAGATACCAAATCTATCTCGTCTTTTGATATTTTTGCTGTCTCCAATGCTTTTTTGAATAAAGGAGCAATTAATTGTAAATGAGCTCTGCTTGAGAGCTCAGGTACAACTCCACCAAATTTAACGTGAAATAATTGCGAAGAAATAAGATTGGATAATATTTTACCATCCTTAATAATTGAAACTGAAGTTTCATCACACGAAGATTCAAGTCCAAGTATTGTCATTAATTCCTTTATTTAGTAAACGGTAAAAAGCTTTTAAACATAGTCCAAGCAACTTGTGGATTTTCTTGCAAGCGACGAATAGCATAAAAATACCATTGACTACCGAAAGGTACATAAACACGCATTTTATCGCCTTTATCAACTATTTCTTGTCGTAATTTTTCAGTTACACCAAAAAGCATTTGAAATTCGTATTTATCCTTTGAAATATTTTGTTTTTTAATAATTTCATAAGCTCGGTCAATAATTGGTTTATCGTGTGTTGCAATTCCAACATAACAACCATCGTTAAACATTTGATGCAAATTTTTAATAAAATTATCGCGAATTTCGGATTTAACTTTATAAGCAATTTCCTTTGGTTCGATATAAATTCCTTTGCAAAGTCTGTAATTTGTTTGAATTTTATCCAATTCGCAAACATCATTAAAAGTGCGATGTAAATAAGCTTGCACAACAATTCCAACATTTTTAGGATATTTTTCATGCAAAATAGTATATAGTTTAATAATACTATCTGTCGTAGAAGAATCTTCCATATCGATACGGACAAAATTATTATACTTTTTAGCTCTTTCAATAATTTTTTCGTATTGCTCAAGACAGAAATCAAAATCGATATTTAATCCAAATTGAGTAGGTTTCGTTGAAATGTTTGCATCAATTTTCTCATTTTCGATAGTGTCAAGAAGTTCTAAAAATTGTTTAACAAAATCGATTGCATCTTCTTTTTTTGTAACTGATTCGCCTAGAACGTCCATTGTTGCTTTAATTTTTTTTGCGTTTAATTCCTTTGCAACTTTTACTCCATCTGCGAGAGTTTTGCCAGCAATATACTTTTTAGCAAATAGATAAATAATGGATTTTGGCATTATTTTTACGGTTTCTACAATTAAATTGTGTAATGGGTTCAATTTTCCACCAAATTATTTTTCAATAGTCAAATTTAGTTTCAGTTAAATAATTATGCAAGATTATAAATAATATTCTAAAAATATTTTAGACATTCATATCAGAAATTGTGAATTTCATAAAATAAATGAAGAATAAATTATGAGATTACTCTTTTATTTCAATTTAGTGACCTTAAAATGATATAAACCAGCACCATGAGTTGCAATCCAAGCATCACCTTTTGAATCAAAAGCGACATCAAATATTCTATTTTCTTTTAGTGGTGTATTATATGAAGAGTAAAATGTTCTATTATTATAATTATCAAAAATAAATAAACCATCTCTTGTAGAGAGCCATTTTTCGTTGCCATTTTTTAATGAAATATTGTAAACGTCAATTCCCCATAAAGCTTTGTAACTACTTTTATCAAACTTTCCGTTAATGTAGGAGGATAAGCCAGTCATTGCGCTATAATATTCAATTTTATGTCCAAACCAAACTGCATCTTCTGCAATTGCTACACAATTATAATCTGTAACTTTATCATAATTCATAGGATAGTAAAAATACCAGTCCCATTCTCTATCTGTTCCCAAATGAAGAACGCCTTTATTTTTATGAGTTGCCCAAATTTCCTCGCCTTTTACTGCAACATCAGTTATCCAATTTGAATCAGCATAAGCAGAAAATCTTGAAACATTCCAGCCATTATCCAAGGATCTTCCTAAACCATTTTTTGTAGCAATGACTTTTCTACCATCATCTAAAATTTCAATATCTTCAACCCAATTATCGGGAAAAGTTGAACTATTTGCTTTAGATTCATTAACCCAAGTATAACCATCAAATTTACTTATTCCATTATCCGTTGCAAACCATTTATTATTGTATTTATCAACTTTTATACTGTTAATAATCATTCCACCCAAACCTGAATTATTAGTTGAATAATATTTCCAGTTTTTTCCATCAAAACTTGATACACCATTAAAAGAACCAACCCAAACAACATCATTTTGATCTACTGCAACTGAAAGAAGCACAAAATCGTGAATTTCTGAAGTTCTATCGGAATAATCGACCCAATATGTAGTGTCTGTTAATTCCATTTTTGCTGTTGATGTTCTGCTACTGTAAATCTGTACTAAAACGCTATCAGTTCTGTGATTATCTTTCTTAAAAACGTAATAAAATTCACCAGGTTTTACTTGTTTCATGGATAAAGGGGTATTTCCTAAATATTCATTTTTCAAATATACTTCTGTTACAGTTGGAGTTGATGAAATATTAATATTACCTAACATTGATGGATTTTTATAGTAATCGATGAAAATTTTTGCACTTGAATCCACAAGAGCAGTCATTACAAACGAAGTATCTTTATGGAATTTCTTTTTTAGTGTGAAATGATACTCTCGCTCTTCCAACCAATTAAGTGTATCGGGAGTAAGAATGCCTGAAATTCTTCCATCTTCATAAATCATTGCACCTTTAGGCTCAGATTGAATTATTACTGAACCCAACGGAACTGGTGTTGTTGGCGGAGTTACAGAAATATCCTGCTCACAACTATATGTAAGTAGTAAAATGAATAATAAAGCACTGATTGTTATAAATATATTTTTTTTCATTTTAATCTCTTTTACTCATAGAAAATATATCCAAAGCTATTAACATAGGGTTTAGATAATTCTATTTTAAATTTTTGAGTAAAATACGAACCAAATATTCCAAATCCGTTCTCAATATTGCTATAATCACCTTCATCAAGTCCAACTGCAAATGAATTATCGTCCAAACCTACAGTAAAATAATAAGTTGTAAGATTTTTGTCAAAAATGGATAATTCGAGAATTGCAGAAATAATTGTGAATTTATCATTTTCAGACTCATTTTCTGAAAGATTCTCCATTGCTTCATTTATAATATTTACTTCATATTCTATAAAATAATCCGCAGATGGCGATGGATAAAGGTATTTAACTGCATCATCAATTTTCAATTTCTTCCAAGGAATTATTTTCTCCTTCCTAATATTAACTCCATTTTCATTTTCTAAGTAGTCAATATAAAGTTTGGGTAAATAAATTTGATTTTGGTCTTTAATAAACCAACTAGTTTTTACATAACCCTTTGATGATCTTGTAATAATCATATCACTATTTGGTTCATTTCTTTTTACTCCATAAGGAATTTTAGTATGCGAACGTAATCTTCTTCCATTTGGTAATAAAGCTTCAATTTCAAGTGAGTCACCTTCATTTGGCACAAAACCATTTATGTAATAATATTTGATATCTGTATTAAATCTGGATTGATTAGTTCTTTCCATTATTGTGTCTTTGAAAATAGAAATCTCGTCATTTCCTCTCCACATCCTGATAAATGCACCATCAATAAAAGAGTATTCCTTGTTCTCGTAAGGATCAATTCCAGGAACGTCATAACTTATATAAGTAGTAGCAACTTGGAAAGATGTATCGCCACGGATAATGCAATTTAATGTATATCTTTCATCATAAGGTGCTTTTGGACTGAAATTATCATCGCAAGAAATAAACATTGAAGCAATGAGAATTACAAATAAAATGTATTTTATTCTCATATTTCAACCTTTACATTAACTGAAACAAAAAACGGCAGCATATTTATCCTTTCACCTGTACTTCTATCATAGTAGAAAAGATTTTTTCTGTTATAAAGATTTGTAATACTTGCATCCACAGTAGCTCGGAAGTAATTTAAATCAAATATTTTGGAAACTCCAATATCCATTCTGTGGTAAGCTGGCAATCGTGTACTATTTTTATCGCCTAAAACAGAATATGGGAAATAATTATCATATATATTTGTATTAAATGCACTTGGGTTAAAAAACAACTTATCATAATATCCAATTATTGGAGTATAAGGTAAGCCTGATTTATAAGTCCAAGTTAACATCGATTTCCAACCACCTCCAATATTTACTTCAAGTGCACAGTTTAGGGTATGACGCGAATCATATTTAGGATAATATTTCCAATTATTTACTGTTTTGTATGAGTATGCTAAAGTATATCCAACAGAAAAATGCATAAAATTATTTGAATAATTTAAGTCATTCTCAAAACCATATGATTCTGCTTCTCCACTAATAAGGTCATAATCAGATGCGTATTTCTTATCATAATTTATTTCAGTTATATTTTTAGATTTCTTGTAATAAACTTCACTAACCAAATTAATTTTATCAGTAAAATAGAACGTTATGCCTGCGTTATAATGTTCTGCTTCTGGAGTTTTAAGGTATTCTGGAACTAAAATGTATGGCTCAAAAACATTTATAACCTCATTTTCATTTGAAATTGTAGTTATTTCTTGTTGGAACCTTCCCCAGAAAACTTTAAATGCAATTACTGGATTTGGTGTATATGTAAGTGATACTCTTGGTTCAATGAAACCAGTTCCAGCTCTCGTTAAACCTGCAATATTATATCTTAAACCAAGGTCTAAACCAAATTCATCAAATTGTAATAACTTATATTTTGCGAATACACTAAGATTAATACCTTTTTCATTAATATCTGAATAAGCCCCTAAATAATTTTCCATAAAAAGCTGAGCTTTTAAAACTGTAACTTGAAGTCCACCACTTACTTCATTTTTGTTATCCAGTATATAATTATACTTCATATCAATTTTATGTTCATTTAATTTGCTTTCTTTTCCTCTTGCCGAACTTAAATTTGGATTAACTTTTCCAAGAAAGTTATTTGTAGTATAACTAATCTCTGAGTAAAGTGGAATATCATAAACCTGAAACCACGAAAAACCAAAAATGTTGTTTGACCAATTATAATCTTCTCGTAAGGGACTATTAAATTCCAGCTTGTCATTACTTAAGAAACCATGAAATATTATTTTTGAGCCAGAAATGAAATCTGGATTACTAAAATTTACTTTAAATGAAGCGTCATAAAAATTAAATGGTGCAGTTTGCTCATTGAAAAAATTTTTGAGTACACTTGTGCTATGACTTTCTCGCCCAGTAATAATAAATGAACCATTTGGGATTGGGCCTTCAACTACACCTTTTGCAGTAAGAAAACTTGATGCAGCTTTAGCAGAATATCGAGTTCTATTTCCATCTTTTGTAATTAAATTCAATACAGAAGACAATCTACCACCATACTCGGCTGTATAGCCTCCTTTATAAAACTCCATTGTGTTAATCATTTCGGGGTCAATAACACTAAAAAGTCCCATTGCATGAAAGGAATTGTAAACATTTGCACCATTCAACAAAACAAGATTTTGGTTGCTATCGCCACCTCTAACATAATATCTTGCTGACAAATCGGCAGTAAAATTAACTCCAGGCACATATTGCAAAGACCTGAAAACATCAGTTTCAACACCTTTTGGTATTGCTTCTAATTCCTTAACCGAAATTCTATCAAGACTTATATCAGTCGCATTTTTCTCGACAATTTTTTCACCAATTTTTTCAACAGTTTGCAAAACAACGCTTGATGACGATAATTGAATATCCAATTTATTAATTTTATCTGGATGTACAAAACAAACTATTTTTTTGCTTTCATAACCTACGTATGAAACAACTAAAGTTACATTCCTATTTATTGGAAGTGAAGATATATAATAATATCCTTTATCATTTGTTGTAACTCCGATATTTAGTTCTTCTATTAAAACATTACCGAATGCTAATACTTCTCCATTAGCTACATCAGTAATAGTTCCTCTAATTTTGCCCGTATTTTGGCTAAATATCAGAGAATTACCGATTATTATAAAAAGAAATATTATAACAACTATAAATTTATATATGCTTTTGAGCTTAATGTTATACCTACTTTACATTTTATAAAAGGACTTCCAAATATAATAAAATTATTTTTGGAACTCTTTTATTTGAATTTAGATTCCAAAATAAATAAAAAGCCTATCAAATAGTGATAGGCTTTTGTTAAACACCATAAATTTACAAAGGATTATTCTTCACACATAAAAGGATATTTATAATCCTTTGGAGGAATAAAATTTTCTTTAATCGTACGTGGCGAAACCCAGCGAATAAGATTGAGATAACTTCCTGCTTTATCGTTTGTTCCACTTGCACGCGCGCCACCAAATGGTTGTTGACCAACAACTGCACCAGTCGGTTTATCGTTTATGTAAAAATTACCAGCTGCGTTTGCTAATAATTTATTGGCAGTTTGAACTGCATTTCTATCTTTTGCAAAAATTGCTCCAGTTAGTGCATAAGGCGAAGTTTCGTTACAAATATTTAATGTTTCTTCATATTTTTCGTCTTCATAGACAAAAAGTGTAAAAACTGGACCAAATATTTCTTCTTCCATAGTTTTAAATTTTGGATTTGTAGTAACAACTAAAGTTGGTTCAATAAAATAACCAACTGAATCATCACAATTTCCACCAAAAACTATTTCGGCATCATTTGCATTTTTTATATAATCGATATAACCAGATATTGTTTCAAAAGCACCTTTATCAATTACTGCATTCATAAAGTTTGTAAAATCTTCTGGATTTCCAATTTTTACTGTTTTTAAGATTGAAATTAGTTTTTCTTTTAACTCATTCCACATCGATTTTGGAACATATCCGCGAGAAGCTGCTGAACATTTTTGTCCTTGAAATTCAAAAGCTCCACGAACAATTGCAGTGGCAACAACATCAATATCTGCACTTTTATGGACGAAAATAAAATCTTTTCCACCAGTTTCACCAACAATGCGTGGATATGATTTATATTTTTCAATATTATTTCCAATTGTTCTCCACATATTTTGAAAAACTGGAGTTGAACCCGTAAAGTGAATTCCTGCTAAATCTGATGAAGCCATTACTGGATTTCCTACTTGACTTCCTGAACCTGGAACAAAATTTATAACTCCATCAGGCACTCCGGCTTCTATAAATAATTTCATTAACCAATAACCCGAATAAACCGCACTTGAAGCTGGTTTCATAATTACAACATTTCCCATTAAAGCTGGCGAAGTTGGCAAATTTCCAGCAATTGATGTAAAATTAAATGGAGCTATTGCAAAAACAAATCCTTCGAGAGGACGATATTCCATTCTGTTCCACTGTCCTTCTGGAGAATGCAAAGGTTGTTCTTGATAAATTTGTTGTGCATAATATGCGTTAAATCTAAAAAAATCGACTAATTCGCAAGCTGAATCAATTTCCGCTTGAAACGCTGTTTTACTTTGTCCTAACATTGTTGCTGCATTTAAAGTTGAACGCCAATAATCGGTTGTTAACAAATCGGCAGCTTTTAAGAAAATGGCAGCTCGCTCATTCCAAGGCATTTCTGACCAAGATTCGCGCGCTTTTAACGCCGCTTCAATTGCTAAATCAACTTCAACTTTGCTTGCTTTATGATATTTTGCAAGAATATGAGAGTGATTATGTGGCATAACACATAATTCAGTATTGCCAGTTCTAACTTCCTTTCCACCAATTATTAACGGAATATCGAGAACTTCATTTTTTAATTCTTGCATCCTTTTTTTGAGAATTTCTTTATCCCGAGTTCCCGGCGCATAACTTCTAATTGGGTCATTTTGCGGGAATGGAACTGAAAAAATACCGTTTGACATAAATTTAACTCCTATTTACTTTATATTTTTTATGGTTTAAATTTCATTTTTTTTATATACAAATACAAGTAAATAACATTTTTTATCATTTTGGAATACTTACATTTGCACATTTCAACTAATATTTTAGGGAACTATAAATAAGATATAGTGTAGAATATTAGTTATTTTACTATTAAAAAATTATTTTGAAAGGTCGGTTATGAAAAATATATTTGGAATAATATTTTTATTATTTTCGTTACATTATTCAACAATTATTTCGCAGGATAAGATGAAATTAAATAAACTTACACCAGAAGAAGAAAAAGTTATAATCAAAAAAGGAACTGAAAGACCTTTTACTGGAAAATATACAGATTATAAAGAAACTGGAACTTACAATTGTAAGCAATGCGGAACTGCACTATATAAATCATCAGATAAATTTGAAAGTCATTGCGGTTGGCCCAGTTTTGATGATGAAATTAAAGGTGCAGTAAAACGTGTAACTGATGCAGATGGAAGTAGAACCGAAATTATGTGTGCCAAATGTGGCGGACATCTCGGTCATGTTTTTCTTGGTGAAGGATTTACGGACAAAAATACTCGACATTGTGTAAATTCAATATCATTAAATTTTGTTCCTGCTCAAATTAATAAGGAAACTAAAATGGAAAATGCAATTTTTGCTGGAGGATGTTTTTGGGGAATGGAATATCAATTCCAGAAAGTTGATGGCGTAAAATCTGTAATTTCGGGATATATTGGAGGTCACAAAGAAAATCCTAGTTATAAAGAAGTCTGCAATACAAATACTGGACACGCAGAAGCAGTTGAAATAACTTATAATCCCGAAAAAGTAAGTTATGAGGAATTGGCAAAACTATTTTTTGAAATTCACGACCCAACTCAACTAAATTATCAAGGTCCAGATGTTGGAGAGCAATATCGCTCGGAAGTGTTTTATTTTGATAGCAATCAAAAACAAATTGCCGAAAAATTGATTAAAATTCTAAAAGATAAAGGCTACAAAGTTGTTACAAAATTAACCAAAGCTACAAAATTTTATAACGCTGAAGATTATCACCAAAATTATTACAATAAAACTGGTGGAAGTCCTTATTGCCATATTTACAAGAAAAGATTTTAAATTTTTGAAGTGTTTTTAAGAATTTAATATAAATCAGTTTTAACATATTTAAAACAACAAAGCCATTCCGATAAATCGTAATGGCTTTGTTTTTATAATCGCATTATTTTGCGGCTTCATCTTCAGCTTTTTTGAGACTGAAATCACGAGCAGCCATATTGCTGTATTCACTCCAAACTGAATCAACACTTGCTTGAGCTAATTTTAATAGTTCAGCAGCGCGTTCTGGATGTGATTTTGTTAACATTTTGAATCTATTTTCTGTATATACATAATCAGAAATTGGAAGTTTTGGCTCTTTATAATCCAATTTTAATGGATTTTTGCCTAAAGCAACATTTTCTGGATTATATCTATAAATTGGCCAGTAACCAGTATCAACAGCTAATTTTTGATGTTTGAAGCCATATTTCATATCATAACCATGAGCAATACAAGGACTGTTAGCTATAATTATTGAAACACCTTCATAAGCTTCTGCTTCTTTCATTGCTTTAACAGTTTGCATATCGCTTGCACCCATAGCTATTTGAGCAACATAAACATCGCCATAACCCATTGCTATTTTGCCAAGGTCTTTCTTTGTTTTTGGCTTTCCAGCAGCAGCAAATTTAGCAACCGCACCTAGTCCAGTAGCTTTTGATTGCTGACCGCCTGTGTTGGAATAAACTTCTGTATCAAGTACAAGAATGTTTACATTTGCACCAGAAGCAAAAACGTGATCAAGACCACCAAAGCCTATATCATAAGCCCAGCCGTCGCCACCCATAATCCAAACTGATTTTACTAATAAGTAATCAACAACTGATAATAACTCTTCAGCTAATGGATTTTGAGAAGCTTCTAATTTAGCTTTGAGTTCGCTAACTCTTGCGCGTTGCTCTTGTATTTCCAATTCAGTTTTTTGTGATGCAGAAATAATTGAATCAGCAAATTCAGCACCAACTTCTTCTTTAAGTTTTGCTAACAACTCTTTTGCATAAGCTGTTTCTCTATCAACAGATAAACGCATTCCTAAACCAAACTCAGCATTATCTTCAAATAATGAGTTATTCCAAGCTGGACCGCGTCCTTCTTTGTTAGTTGCCCAAGGAGTTGTTGGTAAGTTACCACCATAAATGGATGAACAACCAGTTGCGTTTGCAATAATTGCTCTATCGCCAAATAATTGAGAAACTAATTTAACATAAGGTGTTTCACCACAACCTGGGCACGCACCAGAAAACTCGAATAATGGTTCTAAGAATTGACTTCCTACAACGGTATCAAGTTTTAATGATGTTCTATCAGCTTCTGGAATATTTAAGAAGAAATCAAAATTCTTTCTTTCAGTTTCTCTTAATGGAAGTTGTTGAGCCATATTAATTGCTTTTTTATTTGGATCAACTTTATCAACTGCTGGACAAACTTCAACGCAAAGATTACATCCTGTACAATCTTCAACAGCTACTTGAATTGTGTATGCAATTTCTTCGTTTCCTTTACCACGTAATTGAGTTGATTTATATGTTTCTGGAGCATTTGCTAATTCAGATACATTGTATTGTTTTGCTCTAATTGCAGCATGAGGACAGGCAAATGTACATTTGTTACATTGAATACATAAATCTGATTCCCAAACTGGAACTTCGAGTCCAACATTTCGTTTTTCCCATTTTGCAGTTGCTGTAGGAAATGTTCCATCAACAGGCATAAGGCTTACTGGAACTAAATCGCCATTTCCCGCTATAATCATTCCAAGTGTTTCTTTTACAAAATCTGGTGCAGCATCTGGAATTGGAGCAGAAATTGTAATTTGGCTTGTAACTTCTGAACCATAACTTACTTCGTACAAATGAGCAAGTGATTGATCAACAGCAACATAGTTTTTTTCAACAACAGCTTCACCTTTGCCAATGTATGTTTTGTAAATTGCACCTTTAATTTTTGCAATTGCTTCATCTTTTGGAAGAATTCCAGAAATTGCGAAGAAACAAGTTTGCATAATTGTGTTAATTCTTGCGCCCATTCCAGTTTCTTTTGCCACAGTTGCAGCATCAATAACATAAAATGAAAGTTTTTTCTCAATTATTTGTTTTTGAGCTCTTTTTGGAAGTTTATCCCAAACTTCTTCTTTTGTATATAAGGTGTTTAATAGGAATGTTCCACCAACTTTTAATTTAGCCAAAACATCAAATAAATCCATTAACTCAAATAAGTGAACGCCTACAAAATCGGCTTCTTGAATTAAATAAGTAGAAGTTATTGGATTTTTTCCAAAACGTAAGTGAGATATTGTTGTCGAACCAGATTTTTTAGAATCGTACACAAAATAACCTTGTGCATAGTTATCTGTTTCGCCACCAATAATTTTAATTGAGTTTTTATTTGCACCAACAGTTCCATCAGAACCTAAACCATAAAACATACATTTTGTAGCGTGTTTGTCTTCGGTTATAAATAATGGGTCAAATTCAAGCGATGTAAACGTAACATCGTCAATAATTCCAACAGTAAAATCATTTTTAGGAACATCTAATTTAAGATTATCATAAACAGCTTTTACCATTGCAGGAGTAAATTCTTTTGAAGATAAACCATAACGTCCACCAACAATAATTGGCATAGTAGCAAAAGGTTTTTCAGCAGAAGCCATAGCTTGTGCAATTGTTGTAACTACATCAAGATAAAGTGGTTCACCAGTTGAACCTGGTTCTTTTGTTCTATCTAAAACTGCAATTTTTTTAACTGATTTTGGTAAAGCAGCTATAAAATCTTTAGCAGAAAATGGTCTGTATAATCTAACAACTAAAACGCCAACTTTTTCTTCGCTTGCTTCAAGTGCTGCAATTGTTTCTTTAACTGCTTCACTTCCAGAACCCATAATAATTATAACTCGTGTTGCATCTGGAGCACCATAATAATCAAACAAATGATATTGGCGACCTGTAATTTCGGCAAATTTGTTCATTGCATTTTGAACAATTTCTGGAGTTGCATTGTAATATTTATTTACAGTTTCACGACCTTGGAAGTAAACATCTGGATTTTGAGCAGTTCCGCGTAATACTGGTTTTTCAGGATTCATTGAACGTTTTCTGTGTTCATAAACTGTTTTTTGATCAATCATTGCCTTCAAATCTTCATCAGTTATTTCTTCAACTTTTTGAATTTCGTGTGAAGTTCTAAATCCATCAAAAAAGTGAATAAAAGGAATTCTTGATTCAAGTGTTGCTTTGTGTGTTACAGCAGCAAGATCTTGAACTTCTTGAACTGAACCAGATGCGAGCAAACCAAATCCTGTTTGGCGAACTTGCATAACATCTTGATGATCGCCAAAAATTGATAAAGCTTGTGCAGCAAGTGAACGAGCTGAAACGTGGAAAACTGCAGGTGTTAATTCGCCAGCAATTTTATACATATTAGGAATCATTAACAACAAACCTTGCGATGCAGTAAATGTTGTTGTTAAAGAACCAGCTTGTAACGCACCGTGAACAGCACCAGCGGCACCACCTTCACTTTGCATTTCTGTTACAGATGGAACTGTATCCCAAATATTTTTCTTTCCTGCAGCTGCCCAAGCGTCAGAAAGTTCACCCATTCCAGAAGAAGGAGTGATTGGATAGATTGCAATAACTTCGCTTAACTTATACGCAACATGCGCAGCAGCATCGTTACCATCAATCATAATTTTTTTTCTAGCCATATAATTAGCCTCGATTCATATTAGTTATTAAATAAAATATTTATTTTATGCTAACAATTATCTTGCCAGCAATTTGTTGAAATTTATATTCGTTTTTTTCCTAAAAAAGAGCAAAATAGCCCTTCGTGTTTTGAATTTTCCTACTAAAGTTCGGAAATCTGTGTTTTTCTAATCTCAAAATAGAGAATAAATTATTTTTTGAAGTACAAAATTACTCATTTAGTTTTATAAAATAAAGCATCAAGTGGTAATTAATTGTTTAATTGTTTTTCTTGATGCATGATACTGGATGCTCGATTCTTGTTTCTTTTATCCAGAATCCAGAACCAGCATCCAGCATCTAGAATCTCGTTTCTTTTGATTTTCAATTATTAATCCTATTTTTCCACCTATAAAAAAAGGAATTTTGCACTGAATAGTTTGATTAAAATATTAAATAGACCTTTTCCAATTATTGAATCGGCAAAAGAAAAAATTGCAATTTCTGTCATATTTGGATTTTTCATCTTCCTTTTTCTATTGGTTTTTCAACCTTTTGGATTGGACAGATACTCCCATAATAAGCTTCTCTATTTTTCCGGTTATGGAATTATCACTTCGTTTGTTATTCTCTTTAACAGTTTTGTTTTAACAAACATTTTTAAGAACTTTTTCTTACCAGAAAATTGGACAATTGGAAAGAATTTTATTCATAGTTTTTTAATTATTGTTCCAATTGCTGTTTTAAATTGGCTCTATTCACTTCAATTTGAAATGCCTGATTATCTTGATTATTCTTTTGGACAGTTCCTTTTTATGACTGTTACAATTGGAATTTTTCCAAGTATATTTTTAGAATTTTATGCAGAAAGCAGATTACGCAAAAAAAACGAAAAACTTTCCGAAATTGTAAACAAACAGTTTGAGGCAAAACATTCCGAAATTTCCACAAAAGATGAAATAATCATAAATTTGCCAAATTCATCCATTTCAGTTATTTCCAACCAAATATTATGCGTTAAAGCTATGGGAAATTATAGCACAATTTATTTTATTGAAAACAACTTGCCTAAAAAAGAGATAATACGTGCGACAATGAAAAATATTGAATCGGAACTTAGCAAGGACAAAAATATTGTGCGTTGCCATAAATCATTTTTCGTTAATATTGATAAAATTACAACAACTTCTGGGAATGCTCGTGCTTTATATCTTTACTTAAATGAGTTAGATTTCTCAATTCCTGTCTCGCGTGGCTTTTCAAACAATATGCTTTTGTTACTTAATTAACTTCCCTTTTGTCACAAAAGTGACTTTTTATAGTCTTTTGTGACATTTTATCACAAAATGTTTGCCATTTATCACAATTGGAAAACTAAAATAATTTATTGCTTTATTTTTGGGAAAGTTATTTTTTAATTATTGGAGATAAAATGAAATCAAAAATTATGGTGTTACTTCTCATATTTTCCTCAATTGTCCTTGCTCAAAAAGGCGAAGTTAGTGGTAAAATTATAGATGCTTCAAACAAAAATACACTTCCTGGCGTAAATATTCTGGTTAAAGAATTAGAAAATGTTGGCGTTGCTTCAGATATGAATGGAAATTTTAATCTAAAATTGCCAGTTGGAGTTTATTCATTTTCTGTTAGCTTAATTGGTTATAAATCGGTTGTAAAAACTGATATTGTTGTTCGTTCAAAAAGCGATTATTTTATGGAAATTCAACTTATGCCAAGTGCTGTTGAAATAAACGAAGTTACAGTTTCTGCCGATTATTTTGATAAAACAATTAACGAAAACAATTTAAGCACTCTTTCACTTGCTGTTGAAGAAGTGCGTCGCTCGCCTGGTTCAATGGGCGATTTTCAAAGAATTTTGCAAGCAATGCCTGGCGTTTCATTTTCCAGCGATCAAACAAACGAGCTTCTTGTTCGCGGTGGTTCGCCAAATGAAAATTTAACTATTCTTGACGGAATGGAGCTACATTCTACTAATCATTATCCAAATCAGCTTAATTCCGGCGGACCAATTAATATGATAAACACCGATTTAATTCAAGACATTAAATTTTCTTCTGGTGGATTTATTGCCAAATATGGCGATAAACTTTCCTCTTTTACAAATATTGAAACTCGCGAAGGAACTCGTTCAAGCAATTTTGCTGGTCAAGTTGATTTAAATATGGCAGGAGTTGGAACAATTCTCGAAGGAAATATTGATAACGGAAAAGGTTCATGGTTAATTTCGGCTCGCAAAAGCTATATTGATTTAATTGCAAGCAGTTTTGGTTTAACTTCAACTCCTTTTTATTACGACGGACAGTTCAAAATAGTTTATGATTTTAATAATAATCACAAAATTAGTTGGTCCGGAATTTATGGAAACGACAGAATTGATGTGGTTGGTAAATCGGATGTTACTTATTCCGATAAAGCAAACCAAATTGACACAATAGATTATGAAGATATTTACGTTCACCAATCGCAATGGGCTTCGGGCATTACGTTAAAAAGTCTTTGGTCAAAAAATATGTATTCCGATATTACATTCTATTCCAACAGTTACTATCATAAATTTGATGTTCAAAGTGTTTTTACACAACGTTTTTTCGATTCTGTTGGAAAACTTTCAACAACCAATAATCTTGCAAGTCGCCAAATATTTTTTGAGGAATCCACAGTTACCGAAGCCGCACTAAAAGCGAATGTTGGCTATGTTTTTTCGCCAACTTACAAAATGGAGTTTGGAGCTTCGGTTAAATCAGCTTCAATTTCTAATAATTTTTCTGTGGATGCCGATACAGTTCGCTATGACACAAACCAAGATGGAATTTTCTTCCCAAATGATTTATCCGAACCGCTTGTTATTCTTGATAAATCATCATTCGATTTTAACCGAAATATTGGCGATGAAAACAAGAACTTTTTCTACTTAAATAATAATTTTAACATTTTTGACGAAAGACTAATAATAAATGTCGGTTTGCGTTACGATTATTTCAGTTTTAGCGAACAAGGCAATATTTCACCAAGAATTTCTGGAAGTTTCTTTATCCAACCAGAAATAACAAGCTTAAATTTTGCTTATGGCGAGTATTACCAAACTCAAGCTTATCCAATTTATTGGGATAGATTTAACTCTGGAATTAACCAATTTCTGAAAAACTCGCACACAAGACAATTTGTTGCTGGAATTGAGCACATTTTAGGCGAAGGTTTAAAGTTAACTACCGAAGGATATTATAAAAAATATGACAAACTTCCTATTTCCGAAAAGTTTATTCATTTTAACGATAGAACTTTCCGCTCAGAAAAGTACTTAAACGTTGGTGAACAAGAAATTTACGGATTGGACATTTTACTTCAACAAAAATTTGTAAACGATATTTACGCCACTGTTAGTTATTCAAAAATGTGGTCAAAAGTAAATGATTCGCGAATCGGATTTGAAGGTAAAACTTATATCTCCGAATATGATTTTCCAAATATCTTTAATATTGTTATCGGAAAAAGCTTCAAAAATGCACGAACTGAATTAGATAATATGAACTTTTTTGTCAAATATCTTAGTATGCTTTTGCCTTTTTCTGATGATATGGAAATAAGTCTTAGATGGCGATTTGCAACTGGCTCGCCTTATACCGAAAAAATCTATTCTCAATATGAGCAACACCGAACTGGTGGAACTAATTGGACTGACGGAAGTTGGATTGAATCAAGCGATATTAACGGAAAAAGATACCCTGATTATCATCGGTTGGATTTAGGAATGAACAGTCGTTTTAACTTTGATTGGGGTAATTTAGTTTTCGTTTTTTCAATCCAAAATATTTATAACCGACAAAATATTGCACAATATCGTTATAATTCCGATGGAACTGTTGATAAAATATACCAATTTGCAATTCTTCCAGTTGCTGGAATTGAATTGGAATTTTAGCTAGAATTTAATTGTTAAATTGCTGGATTGTTAAATTGTTCAATTGCCGTCGGTTTTAACCGACGGATAATTGAAAATAAAAAAGATTCATTTTCTCTTAAAATGGGGCTAAAGCCCAAGATTTGTGTTTTCTTTATCTTGTTCCGTTGGCTAAATAGTCATTCTGGGCTTGTTCCAGAATCTAATGATGCGAATTTAGACTATAAATAGATGCTGAAATAAATTCAGCATGACATTTGTTGAATTTTCACACAGCCTCTAAAGCCAACGGCAATTTGTATAACAAATATTACTTAATTAACCTCAGTATTTTCAATAATTGTTGTTTTCTTCCTCTTTTTAATTATAACATTCATATCATCTATAATTTGAGCAACAGTTCCTACAAAAGCACCGTATTTAGCATTATTTACCAAAACCATTGCTCGCAAATAAACTATTAGATTTTCGTTTATTAAAGCAAGTACTTCTTTTTTTATTTCGCTGGCACTTTCTTTATTTCCATCAGTCGCTTTTTCGGTTTGGAATGCAAGTTGTGCTTCTTCAAATGCTGCTTCTGCGGTTTTTAGCTCATCAATTACCACACTTAAGCCTGGCAATAATGCAATTGATGCTTGTAAATCTTCTTTTGCAAACTCTACCAATAGCGACCCAATTAAAGATGATTCTGTTGCATAACTTTCGTTTATTACATTCAATCCATAATGCTCAAATACTGCGTTAATTATTTTTGCGGCTGAACTTATTGCTGAATCTGGGTGATAAAGAAAGCCCATAACCAAATAGTTAATAGCTTTAATCTTATTATCCCTAATTTCATCTTTTTCTTCAAGATTGCTTTCAGCTTTTATGCGGTTCACTGCTTCTGTTAATCTTGCGTTTAGGGGTGTTAATTGTTCAAAAATGGTGGTTAAATGTGCATCGTCGCTTAAAACTTCTTTTCCATATTCGGCTATTATCCCACTTGTAACCGAATTGATTTCTGTTGTTCTGACATTGAATGCTAATTTGCTGATTTGTGACATTTTGCTACTCCTTTTTTATTTAATAAATTGTTTTTGAATTAAACACGTAAAACAAAAACATTACATCATTTTCCCATATCTGTTTTTTCTTGCTTCAAGCATTTGCTAGAAGCTCAACTTTTTGCTTTTTCTTGCTTCAAGCATTTGCTAGAAGCTCAACTTTTTACTTTTTCTTGCTTTGGGTATTTCCCCGAAGCTCCACCTTTCCAATTTCATCGGTTTACAAAAGTAAACGGCAATGTTTTTACTTAATACTGCATTCTTGCCTCTGCATTTTCAATTTTCTCTGTTAAAGGGACGAAAATATTCGCTCCCTACAGTTTTTGCTTATTCACTTCACTTTGCTGTCGAGGACCATTCCTCGACAGATTTTTTATATAACCATCTCAATTCCAGCCCAATCTGTATCAACCAAAAGAACTGTATTATCTTTATTTATGTAATTTATTGCACTTGAGTATTTATATTCTGTTGGTGTTGCAACCAAACCAGCTTTAACTGGATTATTATGGATATATTTTAATTTTGTCCACAACATTTTTTCGTCTCTTATTACTTGGTCATCAAATCGATGAATCCAAAATTGTTGTTTTTGTCCTATTTTTACTTCTTTTTGAAATTCATCAACTAATTTGGAATTTTCTTGCTTCAACAAATCTAAAACTTCCCATGCAGTGTATTTCTTTATATCACGCATTATGCTCGAAATATTTCCAAACTTTGGTTCTGTCTTTACTATCCAATGAAAATGATTCGGCATTATTACATATCCAAGTACTACAAACTCATATTTCTTCTGATAGTGTTTTATATTGTTGATTAAAATTGAACAATATTTCTCTTGAACAAATACTTTTATAAAATCCTTTACAGTCGTTGTTACAAAGAAAAATTGCTCTTCAATCAGGTTATTTCTGTTTCTTAAACCCATATTCACCCATTTCTGTCGAGGAATGGTCCTCGACAGCAGTAAAATAAAAATGAAAAAGAGCCTATTCTTTTGCGGAATAGGCTCTTTTATTTTATTTCAACAATAATGTTTTTTTAACTTGTGTAAAATTCTTTTTAGAACTTAATCCGTTTGCTGTTATGCTAATCAAATAAATTCCACTTGGTAAGTTTGTTGCATTCCAAGTTGTTTCATAATAACCAGCAGATTTATCACTGTTCACCAAAACACCAACACTTTGTCCAAGCATATTAAATATTTCTATTTTAACATTGCTTTGTTCTGGAATGCCGTATTTAATCATTGTACTTGGATTAAATGGATTTGGGTAGTTTTGATGTAAAACATATTCTTTTGGCAACAGATTTTCTTTATCAATGTCTGTAACCAATGCAGATACAGCATAAGTGTATTCACTTTGGTTTCCGGCATAATCAAAGGCTGAAATCTTGTAATAATATTTAACTCCATAGTTTACATCTGTATCAATATAACTACTATCAATAGTAGTAAATGTGTAAGTCTTCATTGTATCTGGATCAAAGTCAGAATCAGTTGATCGATAAATTGCAAAATACTGGAAATCCTTTTCTTTATTATTGTTCCATGCTATTTCTACTCTATCACCAAACCCTTCTGCATTTAATCCTTGAGGAACATTTGGGGCGATATTATCAATTGAATACCCACTATCTGAATCTGAATAATAGAAATCATCTGGATTTACCGCATGAGCCGATATTTTGAATACAGACCAGATTATTCCTTGTACCGTAGAATCTCCTAATGTAGAAGAAACAAAATTATACTTTTCAGATCTATCTGCATTGAACATCCCGATTGCATCCCATTCTGAGTTTGTATTTAATCTCCAAACTGAATATGAGGCAATACTATTACTTAAATCACCATTCTGATCATAACGACTTTTCTTGAATTCAATTCTTACGCTACTACCTTGGTCATCAGGAACATCAGTAACTGACAATATTGTAGGTGCTTCTGGAAGAACTCCACTGCCAGATAAGTGAATTATAATTTGCGGTTCATTATTAGCATTGCTATTAATAGTTAATTCATCTTGGAATTCACCTATTTCTAATGGTTTAAAATAAACTGGAAGTTGGACAGTTTCATTTGGGTTTATATTTAGTTCATCAATTTGATTAGTATAAAACTCATCGGTGGCAGTTTGGCTATTAAAAATGGTTAATACGTCTGTCCCATTATTAGTTATTTCTATATCAAAGGTAGTTTCTTTCTCAATAGTTATAGACCCAAAGTCAACTTCATTAACATTAATTGAAATTATTGGTGCTGGAGTAGTATTTGCTGATACAGTTTGAGAATACCAACTTTCATTTCCGTCTGTATCATAACACGTAACAGAAACGTAATATGTTTGACCTATCTGAAGATTCGACATTGTGTAATTAGTATCAAAGCCAACATCAATTGAGTTGGCAAATTCCCAATCTGTCGAGTCAGTATCATAATGGATTTTATATCCTGCCAAATCTCCAATAATACTTTTCCCCCATTCCAAATTTATCTCATTATCCGTAGTTGATGTTACAACTAAGTCTTGAACTGGAATTGGTGGTGCCTCAAGACTAGGCTCTGTTAACCATGGTGTAATATTTATATATTGATTTGTACTGTCTCCTATTCCATTTGGATTTTGAGATAAGTGAAAAGGGCCATTAGAATCACCCCAATAATTATTTGTTGCTTCAATAAGAATGGCGTTTGTATTGTTAAAAACAGCATATCTATTCTTAAGAAACACAGAACTATCAATTTTAGGTTTGCCATAATTACTAAAGATTCCACCACCTGATTCAACAGCAAAATTTTCCACAAACGTGCAATTTGATATGTCTGGCTCTGAAACATAACCCAAGCCATTGCCATCAAGATATATAGCCCCACCTTTATTTGCAACATTGTTATAAAAAAGCACATTCTTCAGTGTTGGGTTGTTTTTGTTATATAGATAAATACCACCACCCTTATAAGTCGTATGATTCCCACTTATGATTACATTATCAAGAGTAAAACTACTCCCAACAGCAGCTGAGTATATCCCAGCTCCTTGACCGCCATAATTATTTAAAATTTTAGAGTTTTTCAATGTAAAATTAGCACCTGCAATTCCATTAGGAAAGTTATCTGAAATCAAGCAGTTGTCCCCAGAGAAACTGCAATCATCTATAACATCAATCCCAATCCAAAGATTAGAGTTAACCTCAACATTTTGAAGTTGGGGGTGACATTGATATGTCAAATAAATTCCTTGTCTATTATTATTTGAAATTATAACATTTTGAAGTCGGGGACTGCAGTGATCTACTAAAATTATTCCAACTCCACTATTGTTGGTAATCTCACTTTCAATAATTCTTGGATTACAGTAAGCAAAGCAATATAATCCATTTCCAGTATTGTCACTTATTTCGATATTATTAAGCAATGGATTGCAACCACTATACATGTAAACTCCACCTCCCATCAGATTTCTTGCTATTACACAACTCTCGATAGTGGGAGATGCATTAAAAAGATATAAACCACCACCATTATTTACTTCACCACCATTTTGGATTCTAAATCCAGAAATCAATGTTGTTGAATCAATTAATTCGCTTGCATAAACGTAAATTACAGTCCCTTTGTTTTGGCCATCAATAATGCAATTTAATGACCCTTCTTCTGAAATAAGCTTAATTCCATTAATTGCTGGCCAAATAATATTTTCATAATAAGTACCTGTGGCAACAAGGACAGTATCGCCCTCTTGTGCAGCATTTAAGCCAGCTTGAATAGTTGAATAATCTGCTGGAATGTTGATTGTTGTTTGTGCAAATACACTTGTAGCCATTAATAAAAATAGAAAAATTAAAAACTTACGCATACTCCCTCCGAGAGTTATTTTTTCATAATAATTTGGTGATAAATGTAGTTTAATAAAGTTTATTTAATTTGATAAGACAATTCAAGTAAACATATAACTATCAGTTTAGTTCTATTCAAATTATATGCCAGAAAACGACCTTTGAAAATAGGTCAAATTCGCACTATTTTAATGTGAGAATTTACTGTTTTTAAAGTATACTTTAAAAAGCCTTTGAAGTTTACTTTAAAAGTTAAAGGATACTTTAAAATATTTTGGGGGTTTTGTGTTTGTCTGGATGCTGGGTGCTGGATTCTGGATGCTGGGATCTTGATATTTGATACTGGATTCTTGAATCTGCATTTTCGATTTGTTTTGTTAAAGGGACGAAAATATTCGTCCGCTACCAGAAATAAATGTTTTTTAATCTTCTATCGAGCATCCAGCATCCAGAATCTTGTTTCTATATTCTCACATCTTTTGTCTTGATACTAATTACTAGTTACTAAAACCTATATTCTTGTGCTAAATTCTTGTTTTTAATGGTTTTATAATTGGATATATTTGTGAGCAAAAAGTTTATAATTATGAAAAATCTTACTATTGAAAATAAAATATCGAGTCTTAACGAAATTGCTTCGTTTGTAGAACAATTTGGTGCTGAAAATAATCTTTTACAAAAGGATATTTTTGAACTAAATCTAATTCTGGATGAACTAATCACAAATACAATCAATTATGGTTATTCTGATTCTGAAATTCACACAATTGAAATTTCAATAGAGATTGAAAATGGCAGCTTTTTAATTAAAATAATTGATGATGGTAAAGAATTTAATCCAATTGAAAGAGAAAATGCTGATATTAACGCAGAATTAGCAGATAGAAAAATTGGTGGTTTAGGAATTTATTTAGTTAAACAAAAAATAGATAACATCACCTATCAAAGAATTTCCAACAAAAATGTGTTGAATATTCTTAAAAAAGTAAGCCAAAAGTAAATTTATAATTATTTCTATTTGAGTGTAACCACCATTAGAGTAATATCATCCGATTGCTCTGCCCCATTTGCAAACAAAATAATATCCTTCAAAATTAGTTCGGTACTTTCTTTAGCAGTCATATTTTGCAATTTTCCAAGCATATTTTCCAAACGAGAATAATCATAAATATTTCCATCCTTATCCATTGCTTCATTAACGCCGTCGGTATAAAGAATAAACTTATCACCTTTTTCCATTTGGTAAATACTTGAGGAATATGGTTGTAAATCAAACAATCCCAAAGCCATTCCATGTCTATCTTTTAAAGAAGTAATTTTTCCATCTTTTGTAACTATATAAGCAGGATTATGACCAGCGCTTGTATATTCCATAGTTCTGCTCTTTAGGTCAATAATGCATAAAAGCAGAGTTACAAAAAGCTGACTATCGTTATTTTGCATTAAATCGCGATTAATTTGGTCAACAATTACAGAACTTGTAATTCCTTTTGTTATTTTGGAACGGATTAAAGTTCTGGTAACTGCCATAAATAATGATGCTGGAACACCTTTTCCTGCAACATCGCCCACTAGCACAACAATTTTTTCATCATCAATAAAAAAGAAATCGTATAAATCACCTCCAACTTCTTTGGCGGAATCCAAAATTGCAAACAAATCCACGTCATCACGTTCAGGAAATGGTGGAAATATTTTTGGCACCATATCCATTTGAATTTTATGAGCAATTCGTAACTCGCTTTGCATTTTTTCTTTTTCGGCAGTAGTTTCTTTCAGATTTGCTATATAATTATTCAATTCAAACTGCATTTGCTTAAATGAAGTTAATAAATCTTGAATTTCATCTTTTGTATTTATTTCTGGCAGTTTTGAATTAAATTTGCCCGAACCAATCTCTTTTGCTGCCAAAGTAAAAAGATTAAGCGGTTTTGTCATTTTTTTTGAAACTGTAGTTATTGTTGCAATAATAAATATTAATCCAAAAAAGCCGAGAACGACAATTAGTAGCGAAATATTATTTAAATCGGCATAAAGTTCTCTATCAAGAAAAATAACTCCAAGTGACCACTTGTTTGAATTAAACGGAGTGTAGTAAATTCTTGAATCATCTTTTATAGTAACTCCGTTTAGCTTTTCAAATCCACTTTTTCTATCAATCATTTTGCGTCCAAATTCGCGTAATGAAGGAATATTGTGTTCTTCAGAAAGTGAAAATATAGTGTGGTTCATAATAAAATTTTTATTTGGATGCGTTACAAAAGTTCCTGCATAACTAATTACAAAGGCAAAACCAGTGTCATAAATTTTTATGGAAGAAACGAGTTTATTAAGCCAATTCAACTCAACATCAACCGTAATAATGCCCCAAAACTTACGAATGCCATTTTCAGTTTTATAAAAAGGAACGCTGTAAGTTGTCATTAAAGTGTTTCCACCGCCTTCATCAAAGTATGGTTCGCTCCAAAATGGTTTGGCAAGTTTTGCTGGAATTTGATACCAATCTTGATAAAAATACTCATATTTGGGGTCGTTTAAGTTAGTTGTAACAACTTTTTCACCATTTTTATAGACATAAATTGAGGAAAAATATTTATTATTATTAAAGCTAAAAGGCTCAAATGCAATTGCGCTTCCATAAACCTCATCGTTGTTTGAAACAATATTTTGAAGCATTTTGGTTATTTGTTGTTCATTTAACATTCCGTTTTCAATAACCATTGCAAAGTTGAAAGGAATTTTTGCAACTCTTCCAATTACTGCATCAATTTTATTAACGTATTTTTCAGTAATATTCTTTGCATTTTGCTCGGCACTTTTAAGAATTATGGAGCGAGAAATTAAATAAAATGAAATAAATATTATAGCCGCAATTATTGAAATAGACGAGACAACATAAAGATTAAGCCGAAAAGCAAACGTGTTTTTTTTGGGTAACATAATTTTTGTTTATTTAATTCCGAAATAGAAATCTGAAAAATTAAAGTTGTTTTTAATTCTACCTAAGTCAAAAAGTGTTTTATAAGCGTTATCAAAATCAGATTTCAAAAGCTGACCTTTTATATATTTTTTATCTTTAACGTAAAACAAATCGTGCAATCTGTTAAGCATCCAAACTTGATGAGGTTTATTAAATGCAATATTTTTGTATTTCATTTCTTGTTCAACTAATTTTATTGCTTCGTCTTTGTGATTAAATGTGTAATCCCACGCTTCAAAAGTGGCTTTAATGAACTTTTCAACTGTGGTTTTATCATAATTTTCTGAAAGCATATAAATACCATCTTCTGGAATATCTAAACCATAATCAGCAAAAAAGAATGTTTTTAGCTCGTTACTGTCAATTCCCGCATTTAGAATTGAATGATATTCATTAAACCACATTGTGTTCATTGCATCAATTCCACCAAAAAGGAAAAGATTTATAGTTGAATTTATAAGTATTAGTTCGATATTTATGTTATTATTTTTAAGGAATGAAATTAAAATCTCATCAAAACCTGACCTCCATATTCCAATTTTTTTACCATTTAAATCTGAAAGCGTTTTTATATTATTAGCCTTTGCAACTAGAACTTGTCCACATCTTTGCGATAATTGAGCCACATTTACTATTGGAGTGTTGTCTGCTTTTAACATAAGTGCCGTTGTTAAAAACATAGAGGCAAAATCAGCTTTACCATCAAGAAGCAGCTCTTGCGAAGTTATACTTGGTGAAGCATGAATAATTTCAACATCAAATCCATATTTTTTATAAATGCCTTTTTCAACACCAATATAATAACCAGAAAATTGAGCTTGTGGTAACCAATGAACGGCAAATCTTATTTTTTTGTTTTGTGCTGTAATGTTTGATAAAAACACAAAAGTAAATACAATAAATAAAAAAAGACTCTTTTTCATGATTATTCTTTTGGCAATTTAATTGTAAAAGTTGTTCCTTCGTTCAAAATACTATCTACTTCAATAATCCCACCATTTAGCTTGGCAAATTCGTTACAAAGCAATAAACCAATTCCAGTTCCCTTTTCTTTGTTTGTGCCTTGTCGCGAAGTGTGAACTTCATTATTGAACAAATTTGCGACGTAACTTTCTTCCATTCCAACACCTTCGTCGCTAACAGAAATGTACGAATAATTAGCGTCACTTTTTTCGTAAATAGTTATGTTTGAATAATTTAATGAAAATTTTATGCTATTTGAAACAAGATTTCGGATAATTGTGTTAATCATATCGTAATCCGCAAAAACCTTGCAATCTCCGTCAATACTGCTAATTAGCAAAATATTTTTCAATTGGGCGGATGGTTTAAGAATATTTATAATTTTGTTTACAATTTCGCTCAAATTAAAATACTCTTTCTGAGCTTCTATGTTTTTTGTTTGAATTCGCGACCAATTTAGAAGATTTTCTAAAAGCTCGTTTGTGCTTTGAGAAAGATTTTTTATCATCTCCAAATACTGATTTGCTTCTTCTTTATCAATATTTTCTTCTTTATCAGTAACAATTTCGGAAAGACCAATAATAGCAGAAATTGGATTTTTAAGATCGTGAGCAATAATTGAGAAAAATTTATCCTTGCTGGTGTTACTTTTCCGTAATTCGTCATTTATCGAAATAATTTTATTTTCATAACTAATTCTTTCACTAACATCTCTTAACGAAGTAAAAACATAATTGCCCGTTTCGTCACTAAAAGTGTTAATAATCATATCAACATGAATAATTTTACCCGTTTTGGTTCTAATTTTTTTATTTGAAAGCACGTCATCATACATAGTAAAATGATTAGGATTTACTTCAATTTCTGTTGGATTATCGCCTTCCAATATTTTTGTAAGATTTTGCCCAATTAATTCATTTTTTTCATATCCAAGAAGTGTAAAACCAGATTTATTTACGTCAATAATTTTACCCGAAATTCCATCTGTTATAAATAATCCATCAACTGTTTCATTAAATACTGCTTCATAACTAAAAATTTCTTTCACTTTCTTGTCCAAATAAATTACAAATAATCAATTAAATAAAATTAAAGTCTAAATAACATAAAATTGCTTTTAAAAATAAAATTCTATTTGCCACCTTTTATTAACATACTTAATATGTTTTTATCGTTCATTCTTGAAAACTCAATTTTTTCGGTTTTATTTTTGATAATCATTACGCCAATATCATCACTTTCTGCTTTTTCAATAATATTTGCTTCTTCACCAATGGTTTCAAAAATAATTTCAATATTATTGTGTTTTTCGGAATATGAAATTCGTAAATCAACCTTCATTATCTCGTTCTGCGATTTATAAAGCACTAAAAATTCTTCAATTAATAACAAAATGTCATTTACAATTTTATGCGAAAATACATGTTTCTCCGAAAATTGTTCAATTTCGGCATTCATTTTATATAAATCGTAATTTGGACTATCAATGTGATAATTAAAACTGCGAACTCGGTTAATAAATTGCTTTGTTTTTTCTTTTTGTGGATTTTCAAAAATCTGTTCTGGCGGACCATCTTCGTAAATTAGTCCTTCATCCATATAAAAAACACGATTTGACACATCACGTGCAAAATCCATTTCGTGAGTTACAATTGCCAAAGTCATTCCTTCGCGTGCTAAACGGCGAATAACTGCAAGAACTTCACTAACCATTGTTGGGTCAAGAGCCGAAGTTGGTTCATCGAACAGAATTATTTCAGGATCCATTGATAAACAGCGTGCAATTGCAACTCTTTGCTTTTGTCCACCAGAAAGTTCATCTGCATAACTATCGCTTTTTTCTGCCAATCCAACCATTTGGAGCAATTCTTTTGCTCTATTTTCCGCTTCTTCTTTGGTTTTATTTAATAATTTTATTGGTCCAATTGTTAAATTATCAATAACCGAAAGATGATTAAAAAGATTAAATGACTGAAAAACCATTCCCATTTTTTGACGCATTTTTGGAACATCTGTGTTTTTATTAAGCAAATCTATTTCGTCAATAAATATTTTTCCGCCAGTTGGATTTTCAAGTAAATTCAAACATCTTAAAAAAGTGCTTTTTCCAGTTCCAGACGGACCGATAATTGAGATAACTTCACCTTTTTTAATTTCTACATTTATATCTTTAAGAACCGTTAGGTTTCCAAATTTTTTCTCTAAATGCTCAACTCTAATCATTGTTAACCTCTATTCTCTTCAATTTTGGATTTGTAATTCGTTCAACATATCCGATTGAAACCATTAACAGCCACGAAATTAGAAAATATAAAACTGCAACCATTATTAAGGGAAAAAAGGCATCAAATGTTCGACTTCTGATAATATCGCTCGCTTTGGTTAAATCTTGAACTGCAATATATCCAACAATTGAGGTCATTTTTACAAGTGAAATCATTTCACCTTTGTAAACTGGTAAAATTCTTCTTATTGCTTGTGGAAGAACTATGTACATAAATGTTTTTACTTTTGTAAAACCGATTGCAATTCCAGCTTCTGTTTGACCTTTTTCAACGCCTTCAATTCCAGTTCTGAACATTTCGGAAACATAAGCTGCAAAGTTTAATCCAAACGCAATAACAGCAACAACAACTGGGTCAATATCAACTGAGGCAAAAACAACATAAAAAATAATCATTAAAACGACTAAAACTGGAGTTCCTCTTAAAACAGAAATAAATACTTTTGCGGTTACAAGAAGAATTTTTCGGCGCGACATTCGCATAAAACAAATCAATCCACCAAGTAAAGTTCCAAAAATAGTTGCAAAAATAGAAATTATTGCAGTTGTTTGAAGTCCATCCAAAATTAACAAATAGCGATTTTCTTGAATAATATTGCTTTTAAAACTTTCAACAACACCATTAATGAATGAATCTTCATTTATTGTCTTTGTGGTAATTTCTGTTCCTTCAACATTTTTTTTAAGGATAAACATACTTGCACCGAGTTGCATATACGCATCTGAAAAATCGATTTGCTTTGCGCGTTCTTTTGTTATCATTAAAGTGCTTGTAATCATATCAATTTTATTTGTGGCGGCAGCAACAATTAAACTTCCAAATTCCATGTCGGAATATTTACCTTCTTTGCCTAAAGATGCAGCAAACCTTTCGGCTAATTCAATATCAAAACCGATTAATTTATTATCCTTAACAATTGTAAATGGCAAACCTTTATCGCTTACAGTTCCAATTACTAAAACTCCATTTTGTTTGGAATTACTTATTTCTGGCATTTCAATTTTGCCGTCTGTAATCCAACGTTTTACCATTTCGTCAAAATCTCCGTTTTCCTTAATGGTTTTCAAAAATTGATTAAATTTTTCTTTTAATTCATCATTTTTTTGATTAAAACCCATTGCAATTGGAACAGAGAACAAAGTATCGCCTAAAATCTGCAAATCCTTTTCAATTCTTAAAATTTCGTAAAGAGTTTCGCTTGTGTACATTGCAGCATCAACTTTTCCAGATTTTACCGCTAAAATCAATTCAGATGGATTTTTATACTGCATTATTTTCGCATTTGGGAAATTTTTGATTGCATAAGTATCATGAACTGAACCGAGAAGTACGCCAATTTGCTTGTCTTTTAAATCTTCAATTGATTTAATTTTTTCACTTATATTTTCAATTTTGGATTCGTCAATTGATTTTTTAACAATGATAACTTGCGAATTTTTGAAATATGTTGTTGAAAAATTTATCGATTTTGCTCTTTCTTCCGTTGCAGTCATTCCAGCAACAATCATATCAACTTTGCCAGATTGAAGTGCGGGAATTAATGCAGAAAACTTCATGTCAACAAATTGGATTGGTCGTTTTAATTCGGCTGCAATTCTTAATGCAAACTCGCCATCGTGTCCAGTAACATTTTGATTTTCATCAACAAAGCAAAATGGTTCGCGTGTGGCACTTGTTCCAATTTTTATAACTTCGCCATCTTTAATTATTGGAATTTCTACTGTTTCGTATGGCAATAAATCTGTTTTAAGCCATCTTCGTTTTAAATCGTCAAATGTACCGTTTTGTTGAAATTTTTGAATAATTTCATTTACGGATTTTAATAACTCATCATTCCCTTTTTTTATTGCAATGGCAGTATTTTCAAAATCGACTTGTTCGGGAATTATCATCAATTCTTTATTGTGTTTTGTAACATTTAAAGCAGCAGGATAACCGGTTATTACAGCATCAATTTGTCCAGATTTTAATGCAGCAATTCCGTCCATAATATCATCAAAACTCTTCGTTTCAGCTTCCGAAAATCTTGTTTTTGCTAAATGTTCACCTGTTGAACCAGTCATTGCTCCAATTGAAACATTTTTTAAGTCTTCTAATTCTGTGATTGATTTTTTTGAATCGTCACATCCAGCAATTATTAAAACGAGCAATAAAATTGAAAATACATTTTGAATAATCTTTTTCATTAAATTTTCCATTATTCTTTAACTAAAGCTGCAATTCCACCAACATAATATGGCTCAGAAAATAGTACTTTTTGAGCTCTTTCTTCAGTAATTGTTATGCAGGCACCAATCATATCAACTTTTTGTGAAATAAGGGCTGGAATCATAGCACCGAAATCCATATTTATAATTTCAATCTTTTTGTTCAGTTTTTTTGCAACAAGCGAAGCTATTTCAATATCTAAACCGACAATTTTTTGAGAGCCATCAACAAATGAAAACGGCTCTGTAATTGCCGAAGTTCCAAACTTCAAAACACCATCAGTTCCTGTTTCAATTTGTGGCATTTCCATTGGTGAACCACTTTTGGGAAGCCAACGATTTAACATTTTTGCATATTCGCCATTCAATTTCAATTCAGTAATTACTGAATCGATAACATTTTTTAGATGTGTGGCTTCTTTATTAACTGCAAAACCGTAATTATCGGTGGTAATCATTTCGGAAATTACATTTAATCCAGCATTTTTACCCGCAATATTTTTAAGAATTGGTTCATCGTAAGCCGCAGCATCTGCTTTTCCACTTTGAACTGCCATACATGCATCCAAAACACTGTTGAAATACTTAAATTTTGCGTTCGGAAATTTTGATAAAACTAAAGCATCGGCAACAGTGCCTGTTGGAACTGCAAATTCTTTTCCATCAAGTTGACTTAAATCCGTGATTTTTTCTCGTTTACTGCATGCACCAAATGAGATTAAAATTGTTAATAAAACTAAACTTGCTAATAATTTCTTAAAATTGATTTTCATTTTTTTTTATCCTATTTATATTGTACTTTTAATTACAAATAATATGTTTTATATCCCTTTTATAACAACCAAAGTTAAATCATCCGATTGCTCACAACCAGCTGTAAATTTTTTAACATCATTCAAAATCAACTCTTTTGCTTCATCCGCCGATTGATTATTTAAATTTTTGCACAAACTCTCCAAACTTTCATCGCTATATTCTTCTTCAAGAGAATTCATTGCTTCCGTTACACCATCTGTAAATGCTATAATAAAATCACCAGTTTGGAGTTTTATTATTTCTGATTCATATGGAATCATCGTTTTCATCATTCCTAAAATCAAACCGCCTTTTTCAAGCTTTTTAATTTCACCATTTCTTATTAAAAGTGGTGGATTATGCCCAGCATTAACATATTTAAGTTCGCGATTTTCGTTTAACCTTCCCCAAAAAAACGTAATGTAAGTTCCAGTTACAGTGCTTTCTTCAACTAAATCGTTAAGCAGACTTGTTGCAAGCTCAATTTCAAGATTTTGCTTGCTAATCGATTTTAGATACGCTTGCGAATTTGCAACCAATAATGAAGCCGCAATTCCCTTTCCGCTTACATCGCCAATTGCAAAAATTGTTTCATCTGTGTTGGATTTTAGTAAATCGAAATAATCGCCACCAACTTGTTTAGCCGATTCGCTATACGTTGCAATTTCATATCCTTTTGGCTGCAATATTTTGTGTGGAAGTAGATTTTTTTGGATAATTCTCGCAGTTTCCAAATCACGTTCAATTGCATGTTTTTCCAACGCTTCTTTGAACAAAATTGAATTTTCTATTGAAATAATTGCAAGACTTCCAACAGAATTAATGTACTCAATATCATATTTTGAGTACTTTTCATCATTCTTTTTTCCACCAAGCAAAATTATGCCTTTAGTTTCATTTTTAATCTGCATTGGCAAAATTAACTTAAATCCAGCTTTATAAAGCTTTGGAAATTTTTCTTCTGTAAAACTAGCTTCATTAAGTTTTTTGAAGTCCAATTTTGAAACTAATTTATTTAATTCTTTTTCGTCCGTCTTTGATTCCAAAATTTTTAATTCTTTATCAAAATATAAAATGGCAAAATTGCTCACTAAAAACTGTCCAACAATGGAAAAAACGAGCAGCTTGCTCACATAATCAAGTTCAAGAATTCCACTAAATTCCTTGCTTAATTCATATAATTGACTTAATTGTTCAACTTTTGAATCAATTAACTTTTGAGATTCTCTGTTTTCTTTGTTGGATAAAACAATTTCGTTAAGCAGACTAAATAATACCAGATAGTTTTGAATTGTTTCTTCGTTTTTGGAATGAACTTCATTATCGATAAAACATAAAATATTTGTTTTGGAAATTGGTAAAACTGTACAGTTATTTACAGAAAAATCGGTTTGCGATGAATGAATTTGTGTTTCAATTGCGGCTTTTAAAATATTCGAATTTGTGATTATTTGCTCATTTAACAAAAATCCAAAATTTGAACTCTTAAACTCGTCTTCAAAAACAGCTAAAAAATGCTTTGCAACTAATTCCGAGTTCGTAAATTCATCTCTTTTGTTAAATATTTGATAAAACTTATCATTCATAAGGATTTTCTGGTACAATATTAAAAAGTCCTGTAAATCCAGAAATATCAAATACTTCTTTAATATGATCTTGCATTGAGGAAATTGTGAGTTTTCTTCCCTTTGTACTTAGTTTTTTGGCTGCAACAAGTAAAACTCGTAGACCAGAACTACTTATATATTTTAGCTCCTTAAAACAAACAACATTTTCCTTCTGTAAATCAATCAAGTTCATTAACGATTTTTCAAAATCGGTAGCTGTAGTAGAATCCAACCTTCCATTAACATTTAATAAAGTGTAGTTTCCTTTAACAATTTCATTGATTTCCATTTAACTCTCCAAGTATTATTGTGTTTTTTTTAATGGCATAAAATAAAGAATCAATATAAAAGAACAAAGACAAAAGAGATGAAAGTATAGAGTAATGCTGCTTTTAGAATAATTTTTTCTTCTCCATCAATTTTTATCCCCACGATTAAAATCGTGGGTTGTTTTTATTGTTTGAATTATTTTATCGAATTCCAAAAGTCGTAGCACGCTACGACTCTACGAAATTATTGTTTACTTTCAAATCTTCCTTTTTAAATCTCATTTTTCACTTCTTCATTATCATCATCATAAATTGCTTCAATTGTGTCGCGAACAACGCCTAATGCACGTTGACTTAACAAGTCAATTTTTATTAATCCCATATATTCTATTGGATACATATCAGGTTGAGTGATAATCAATCCAAGTCCCTTATTTTTTGCATATTCGAGAGCAACGTAGTTTGTAATTGGCTTTGGAGTTATTAAAATTCCACTTGGATGTATGCTGATATGTCGTGGAAATCCAGCTAATTTTGAGGCAATTTCGACAATAGATTTCCACGGTTCGTCAGAAAAATCCAAACTTTTTGATTCGGGAAATTCCTTATACAAAGTAGCAAGATTTTTGGCGCTGCTCCAAGGAATAAACTCGCTATATTTTGAAATTTCGTATTCAGAAATTCCAAACGCTTTTGCAGTTTCACGAAGTGCTGAACGAGCACGGAAAGTAACAGTTGTTGAAATCATTGCAACATGCGAATATCCATATTTTTCGAAAACATATTTTACAATTTCATCTCTTTCCTTCCACGAAAAATCCAAATCAATATCTGGCGGATCTTTGCGTTCATTGTTCAAAAATCGTTCAAAATAAAGATTATATTTTATTGGGTCGGCTTGCGAAATGCCCAAACAATACGAAACCAAACTTCCACCCGCCGAACCGCGACCCATGTGAATAATTCCTCGCCGTTTAGCTTCTTGCAAAATATCCCAAACAATTAAAAAATAGTCGTTAAAATTAGCTCTGTTTATAATTTCCATTTCTTTATTTAGCCTTTTAATTGCAATATCTGGAATTGGATTGTATTTTTCCTTTAATCCATCAAAAGCTAATTTCCACAACATTGAGTACGAAGTTTCGCCTTCAGGTAAACCAAATTTGGGATATTTGTAAACTCCAAATTTGAGATTGACAATGCAATTATCGGCTATATATTGAACATTTTGCAAAGCTTCGGGCAATTTTTTCCATATTTCATCCAATTCTTTTGGCGATTTGAAATAGAATTCTTCATCCACTAATTTACTTTTGTCAATGTTTTGAACCGTGCTGTTTAGTCTAATTGCCGAAACCGTTTTGTGAAGTATAAAATCCTCTCGCTTTTCAAAATATAGTGGATGTGAAGGAACAATTTTTAGATTGTGTTTTTTTGATAAATCGTACAATTTGCGAGTTTTTGATTTCAATTTTTCGGTAATTATCAATTCGGTATAAAAATTTGGAAGTCCAGCTATTTTTTCCAAATTGGCTTTAATAAACTCAATTGATGAACTGATAATAAATAAATCAGATAAATCCTCGTTCAACAAAGCAGAAAGAGTAAAACTCTCTTTCAAGTTGCGAGCAGTAATTATTTTACAAAGTGTTGAATATCCTTTATTGTTTTTTGCAAGAATAATTAGCGAATGCGTTTCATTTTTGGGGTCAATAAGCTCTGTTCCAAGAATTGGTTTAATTCCCTCTTCTTCGGCAAGTTTTGCAAATTGGATTAGACCATTCATTCTATTTGTATCGGTCAAAGCCACGTATTTTGAGTCATTTTCTTTTGCAAGCTCAATAATCCGCTCGTATGGAATTGTTCCAGTTAGCAATGAAAACGTTGAGTGTGCGTGAAGTGTAAACATATTGACATTTTGAGATTAAATTATTTGTTATCTTTGATTCACAATTTATATTTTTTACCGTTCAAAAACAGATTTTAGGAAACAGATGAATAAAAACATAGAATTTTTAAATCGTATAAATCAAATTGGAATTTCGTTTGAGCAATTTAACAAAAATGCTGACATAAATGCCAACAATTCTGAAAAACCATTTGAAAATGAGTTAGAAAAAAAATTGCACGAATATACAATACTAAATCAAAGAAGAACTCACAGAATTTTGAAAACTTATAAACCAAGCGATAAAATTATTGCAAAAATTAATTTAATTACGAGTAAACAAACTTGGTTGATTATTACCGAAGATTGGTGTGGTGATTCTGCTCAAAATATTCCTTTTCTTTATAAAATGACGCAAAATAATCCAAATATTGAGTTTAAAATAATTTACCGCGACCAACATCTTGATATTATTGACCAATTTTTAACTGATGGTGGACGTGCAATTCCTAAAATAATTGGATTTGATGAAGAAGGGAATCAACTTTTTGAGTGGGGTCCAAGACCAGAAGTTGCAAAACAGCTTGTAAAACAGTGGAAAGAAAGTGGTTTTTCAAAAGATGAGTTTAACGAAAAGCTTCATTTGTGGTACGGAAAAGATAGAGGCAAAACTCTTGAAGAAGAGTTTGTTAATTTTATTAGATAAAACTACTCGCAATGACTTTTATTTTTCATCGTCATTGCGAATCCATTTTTTTTATTGGAATTAATCAAGCATCACAAATTTTCTTGTTTATTAATCCTTTTCTTGAACAATTGGAACTCTAATTTTTACAGTTGAGCGGATTGGTTTGCCGTTTGAAATTGCTGGTTCAAATTTTGTTTGTAAAATTGCCACTTCAACTGCAATATCGCATCCATAACCAATTTTTTGTGTAACTTCTGTATCGCGGACGTTTCCGTATTGGTCAACAATGGCGTTAACAATAACTTCGCCTTCAATTCCCTTTCGTTTTACAATTGATGGCATAATAAAATTATCCATAATTCCTTTAATTCCATCTTTTGGTTTTGCACAAACTTCCAAATCACATTCAAAATTGCTTAAAATAGCCTTAATTTCTGGCTTTTCTGTTGATTCAGTTTCACTTTTCGAAGTTTCTTCTACAACTTTGTTTTCAGCAACCTCTTTGGTTTCATAATTATTTTCTGTTTGTGCTATTTGAGGAAGTTCCCTTTTTTCACTTTTTTCTGAAGATGCGGCATAAAGTATTTTTCCGTTCAAAATAAATGGAATTTTGAACAAAACTTTGCTCTTAACAACTTTTCCATTCTTTTCGCCTGGTAAAAATCTTGAGGCTTTTACAGCGTCAATTGCTGCTTCTTTTGTTCCAAGTCCTAAATCGCTAAGCACAGTAATATTTTCAACCAATCCAATAGTATCAATTTCAACAACAACTGTTACAAAACCTTCAAGTCTGTATAACTTTGCGTGTTCGGGATAAACAAGATGTTTAATTACCTCATTCATTCCGCCAACTGGTTTTGGACAAAAATCGGCACCTTCGCACAAAAACAAATCGTCGTTATCCGTAATTCTATCTTGAGTATTGGCGTATTTGTATGCCTCCAAAGGAGCAACGTAAAGCGGATCGTAATCAATATTAACTTGTTTTACCAATATTCCGTTTTCATAGCTCAAAATGGATTTCAAGGCGCCATTTGGATAAAAATACTTCGAAAGTCCGTCGCGAATTCCATTTTTAATGGAAATTTCCTCTTTCATCAAACCAGTTTCGTCAAATTCACGCGATAAACCATTTAATTTGCCATCACTATAAATTTTTTCAGCTTTCAGATTTCCATTTTCGTGATACCAATAGCTTCTTCCTTCGAGAACTTCGTTTGCGTAGAACAAAACTCCCTCAATTTTACCGCTTGAATAATATGTGTAAACAAATCCCCTTTGAGAAAATACTGAGTTTGCAAGCAGAAATAGCAGAATTAAGGATGTTTTTATTTTCATATTTTATATTGATTTTCAAATTTTTAGCAAAATAATTGTGCAAATATAATGAGAAAGTAGTTTAGTTTCTTTTATATTCATTTTTTGCAACAAAAGTGCAAATATTTATTTTGGAAGTTAATTTTTAATCCAATTTGGGAATAAATATTTTTATAAATTGCATTCAAAAAACGAATAAATATGGCAAAGAAAATAGGTTTTAAGTTAAGTTCAAAAAACAATAATGTGTTGGAATATTCAGTAATTTTATCATTTTTGATACTTTCCTTCTTCTTTTGGAATTCTTTTATAATATATCCTATAAAACTATTTGTCGTTTTAACTCACGAAATGAGTCACGGAATTGCAGCAATTTTAAGCGGTGGAAGGCTTGATTCTATTCTAATTACCGAATCACTTGGTGGCGAAAGCAGAACAATTGATGGGAATAAATTTATTATAGCTTCAGCTGGCTATCTTGGAAGTCTTTTATTTGGTGTTTTTCTTTACATTTCTGGTCATATTGTCAATTTTAGAAAATTATTTTCCATCATTTTAGCAGTTTTGCTAATTCTTTTTGCCGCCAACTATTTGGAAGGTAATTTAGGTAAAATTGCTTCTGTTCTTTTTGCATCGCTTTTTATTATTGCTCCGATTTACTTTCACCAAGTTGTAAACTCAATTTTATACAAATTACTTGGATTGATTAGTATGTTTTATGTTGCAATTGACATAAAAGAAGATATATTAACAAACATTTATCGTCCATCTGATGCGCAATTTATTGCTGCAATAACTTCTATTTCTGCAACTATTTGGGGTATTTTATGGTTGGCTATTTCCCTTTCGGTTATATTTTTTGTACTTCGCTGGAGTTTTAAAAAGGATTTTTAAGAATTTGCAATGATTCTATTCTATCTTTATGTCTTCAACAAATTTTAGTATAAACAATCCAACAATAAAAAACCCACTAATTGAAAGAATTGCATACGATTGACTTTCTGTTACAAAGCTAATTATTCCAAAAACAAGAGGACCAACAATTGCTGAGCTTTTTCCAAAAAGTGAATAAAAACCAAAAAACTCTGTCTTTTTCTCAATTGGAGTCAGTTTTGTCATCATGCTTCTACTTGTGGATTGGGTTGCTCCCATAACACTTCCAGCAAGCAAACCTACAATATAAAAACTATGTGATTGGAAATCGCGAGTTTCCAAATTGAAATATTTTGCCAAATAAATCAATATTCCGTTATTTTCATTGCTAATTATAAAAGCCAAAAGCATTGTAAAAATCCAAATGTAAAGCGAGATAATAATAGATTTTTTTTGTCCAATGGAATCGGATAAAATTCCAAACAAAAGTGAACCACCAATTGCAGTTGTTTGAACAATTAGGAAAAACAATGCCAATTCTGTAAGTGAAAATCCCAAAGATGTTCGTGCAAAATTTCCAGAAAAGAAAATTGTGGTGTTCACGCCTTCAATATAAAAGAAAAATGCAAGCAAATATAGAGCAAGATTTTTATAATTTCGTAAATGTGAAAAAGTGTTTTTAACGCGTCTAAAACCAATATTTATGAATGATGAATTTACTTTTAACTCTCTTCGGCTATCTTTTAGAAAAATAAAAAGCGGAATTGCAAAGATCAAAAAGAACAAAGCTGAAATTGGAAATGTTTCGCGAACCATATCAGCTTGAATAAATGGAAAAGCAATTGCTAAACTTGCAAGCGATCCAAAATATCCAAATGCAAATCCATATCCACTAACGCGACCATAATTTTTGGGTGAAGTTAATTCAGGTAAAAATGAGTCATAAAAAACCAAACCCGATTCAAAGCCAATATTTGAAAGAATGAAAAGTGTTAATCCCCAAAAAATCATTCCTTCTTGCACAAAATAAAGTAGCGAAGTTGAAATAATGCTTAAAAGTGTAAAAAACAGAAGAAATCGTTTTTTGCCTGCGGAATAATCGGCAATGGCACCAAGAATTGGAGCGATAATTCCACTAATTAACATCGAAATACTAATTCCAATGCTCCAATATAAATCACCAATTGGCTTGCCGAGAGTTACAACATCTTTAAAATAAACGGCATAAATAAAAGTTACGACAACAATTGAATATGAAGTATTGGCAAAATCGAATAACGACCAAATAAATATTCTAAATTTGTTGTCCTTTGCTTTCATTATTCTTCGTCGGCAATATTTTTATCAATCAATCCACGACCAATTTTTTTTAGTTTGCCTTCATTTTTTAATTCTGATAAAATTGCGTCGAGAATTCCATTTATAAATTTTCCACTATTTAGCGAACTATATTCCTTTGAAATATCAATAACTTCATTTATTGAGACTTTTGGAGGAATATCTTCAAAATACATCATTTCGGCAATGCCCATTTTTAGCAATAATTTATCAATTAATGCAATTCGTTCAACTTCCCAATTAGCAACTTTTTCTTCAATTTTTTTATCAAGTTCTGTACGATTTGCAACAACGTGGTTAATAAGCTTTCTCGCAAATGCTCTATCGGTTTCAGCACTAATATCGGCAAGAATTGCATCTGTGTGAACCGATAATCCTTCACCATTTATTTGAAAAGCATATAAAACTTGAAGTACTTTTTCGCGTGCAAATCTACGTTGCGATTTCTTTTTCATTTAATTCCTATATATTTTAATTCTTAATTTTTCAAAAATCAGAATTTACAATTGTTTAAATTGCAAATAGCCAAAAAAACAGAAGAGCAATACTTTCTCTAAGACGATAATATAACAACTTTTCCCAATTTACTGAATAATCCGACGCTACACCAATAGCTTTTACTTCAAAAAATTTACAAATTTCCAATGCTCGTGTTAAATGAAATTGATCGGAAATAATTACTATTTGCTCATATTTTGGTGAATTAGCAAACTTCTTTTTTATGTATCTAATTTGTTCTGTTGTTGAAGTTGTTTCTTCTTCAATTACCATTAAATGTTTTTTAATTCCTAATTTTAGTGCGTAATTATATGCGGCTTCTGCTTCGCTTATTTCTCCTGGAGCATTACTTCCTGTAAGTTGTATTTTGGATATTTTCTTCTCTTTTAACAAATCCCTACTTTTTTTAATTCTTCCAATAAGTAAAGTACTCGGTTTATCTGTCCAAACTGCCGCTCCAAGCACAACTCCAATTGTTGATTTTGAAGGCTTTAATTTGCTTGCGCTATATCCATTTTTTGTAGTTAGTACAAAAATTGTTAAAAAAGCTATTATTAGGACAAATAAAGTTGTAATAAGAGATTTCAAATAAACGTAAAAGGTGCCATTAAAAAGTAAATTTGTTAAAAGTGCAATTAGATACAATTTTAATGCAAAAGAAAGCATTAACGTTTCACCAGTGATAACCTTTTGATAGGGATAGTTAAAAATATACTCTTCTGGAAATTTATACCCAGTTTTATTTGCTAAATAGGTTAATAACAATAAAATAAACGAAGAAGTAATAACAAAAGAAGATGCAACTTTGTGATAAATATGAATTGATTTTTTAGTGTATAATTGTATAATTATTAAAGTGACTAAAATTATTTCAATAGAAAAAGGCAAAATATTTCCAATGAAAAAGAAATTAAAATCTCTAAAAGGGATTCCGTTTAAGTCATATTTAATTAAAAATGTTAAAATAATTTCCAACAAGGAGACAAAAAATATGTATATCAAAAATGTTGAATTGTTTTTGTTCATATATTTTAATTTAACAGTAAATCAGGTTCAATAAATATACTTCGCGAATCATTTGTATCTATTCTAATTTGAACATTTACTCCAAATACTTGTTTTATATTTTCTGGAGTTAGCGTCTCATTTGGATTTCCATTAATAACAATTTCACCATTTTTTAACATTGCAACTCGCGAACTATAAATGGATGTCAAATTTAAGTCGTGCATTACGGTTACAATTGTTAATCCACTATCAACATTTAGTTTTTTTAACAGATTAAATATAGAAATTTGATGTTTAATGTCTAAATGTGAATTTGGCTCATCAAGCAGAAGAATTTTTGGCTGCTGAACCAGAGCGCGACCGATAAATGCTCTTTGAGCTTCGCCGCCAGAAACTTCATTTATTCCTTTATCAGCCAAATGTGAAAGTTCCATTATTTCCAAAATGTTGTCAATTATAATTTTATCGCTTTCTTTTTCAAATCCCGTAAAATCCAAATATGGAAATCTTCCCATTGCAACTATTTCATAAACTGAAAAAGGGTAAATTGATGGTGGAATTTGTGGCACATACGCAATAATTTTAGCAATTTCTTTCTTTTTATAATCTTTTAGTTCTTTATTAAATATTTTGATATTTCCCTTTTGAGGTTTCAAAAATCCAGTAATTAACTTAATTAATGTTGATTTACCCGAGCCATTTGGACCAAGTATTGAAATAAATTCACCTTCATTAATGGAAATATTAAAATGGCTTAACGCAAATTTTGAATTGTTTCGCGAGCTTTTATATCTAAAATCAATATTTGATAAATGAACTAATGACAAATAATTTCTGAGTGGATAAATTCTAAAAAAAACCTCACAAATATAGTGAGAAATATATTTATTAAATGATTAATGTTTATGTTGGAAAGCCATTAATTGACTTGAATTACTAATTTAATTCATCCACTTTCATTTTTAAAGACTTGCCTCGTAAATTATAAATTTTTCATTTTCGGCTGTAATTTCAACTTTGGAAAATATTTTAGTAAGATGTGTTTTGTAATTTAAGTGCTTATTTGCAACAACTTGCAAATGTCCATCATTTTTTAACAATTTAACCGATTGCTCAAACAGATTTATTGCTATTTCAATATTTGTTTCGTGTTCAAAATGGAAAGGAGGATTTGAGACAATAAAATCGAAATAGTTTTCTTCAAATTCACCAAGATTATCTGTGTAATGAAAATGAAAATTACTGCCAATTAAATTTAGTTTGGATGATTCAATTGCCAAAAATGAATTATCGACTAAATGAATTTCGCAATTTTGCTTTTTTTTGTTCATTTCGTATGCAATAATTCCATTTCCAGAAGCTAAATCCATAATTTTTGAATCTGTTTCCCTCAAATTCATATTTTCGATTAAAAATTGTGTTGCATAATCAATATTTTTTGAGGAAAAAACTCCAGGATATTGTTTCAAACTTTCGGAATCGTTTAATTTAATTTCGTTAATGTTTGTGCTATTTAATCTCAATTTTGCTTTTTTGAGGATTAGTAATCGCGATTTCTTAACTGCTTTTGTTTGCTCAACTTCATAAAAATACTCATTTGCAACTTCCAATATTTGTGGTGTGAAATATTTTGTCATAAATCCACAAATTACTGCCGAATTTTCATCCAGTATTTCAGCTAATTGCTCAAGATAAAATCGAAATAAATCCAAAGATTTAGGAATTTTAATTATAACTAATTTGGAATGTAAATCTGATTTTTCAAAAGGAGTATAGAATTTGAGGTTATTTGAAGTAATTCCATTAAAATTTATATTTTTCAAAATAGCTTTTTCTTGAGAATTACTTTCTACAACTACTTTTGGATTAAATTCACTCAAAAATGTTGTAAGAAATCCAAAATGGTCATTATAAATAATAGAATTACTCGCATCAAGTTTATTTTCTGAAATGTAATTTAATATTAACTCATCAGCAGAATTCCACGCAATTAGTGATTTGTTTGTGCTACTTGGATAACGAGTTATTTCGTATTCATTTTCGCCATATTTGTATTTCATAATTTTTCCTAATTTTGATGCAAATATAACCAATCTTTAAGTTTTAATTCGTTTTGTTTATAAGCAAAAAAATGTAAATCCAATACGATTAGTTTCCGTCAATTTGAATGATGATAATCTTTGTTTAGATAAAAATATTCTGGAATGAAAATAATAAAAAAAAGCGTCTAAAAAGACGCTTAAAATTTTTATTGTAATTTGAAAAAAACTGGAATGGTTACCTGAACTTTTACAGGTTTTCCGCGTTGTTTACCAGGATTAAACATAGTATTTTTCACTGCTTCCATTGCTGCTTCGTCACAACCAGCACCAATTCCACGAACAAGTTCAACTTTGTAAACACTTCCCATTTGATTTACAAATGCTTTTACAAATACTCTTCCTTGAACGCCGGCACGTTTTGCAATCTCTGGATAAACAATTTTACTTTGAATTGCTCCAATTCCACCAATCGGATCTGGCATTTGCTCAACAATTTCAAATTCATAATCAAATTCATCATCAACAACAGCTTTTGGAGGTTGTGAATTTGTTTTTCCAACATTTGCATTAGCATCTAAATCTGTTGATAAAATTTCGTAATCTTTAAGAAACTCATCATCGGAAGGAGTTTCAATAGGAATTAAAGGTTTTGGAGGTGCAGGAATTATTTCGTCTTGAGTTGAATGAACAACATCTACCCCATCAATTAGAACTGGCGGAACAGCATTATCAATAATCTCTTTTTCAACATCAGGGAAAAACTTAAATGCTATAATTAGTAGAGAAAGAGATAAAATTAAGCTAATTTGAAATACTCTATAGTATTTAAGCTTAATATCATTTTTAGGATTCTTCGTTAAAGCCATTATAACCTCACTATTTTAATGATTAAATGATTATGAAAGTAGCTTTTTGAATCTTACAAGTGGGATTACTTTTTGTTCCTAAATAAAATTTGATAGTTAATTTTTCTTGAATGGTAAAAAAAAGGCGTCTTTGAAGACGCCTTAAATTTCTATTGTAATTTGAAAAGAACAGGTACGGTTACTTGCACTTTTACAGGCTTTCCGCGTTGCTTTCCAGGTTTGAACATAACACTTTTTACAGCATCCATAGCAGCTTCATCACAACCAGCTCCAATTCCACGGATTAATTCAACTTTACTAACTCGTCCGCCTTCATCAACATAAGCTTTTACATAAACTCTGCCTTGAACGCCAGCACGTTTTGCAATTTCTGGATAAACAATTTTGCTTTGAATTTCACCAATACCACCAATAGGTTCTGGCATTTCTTCAACAGCAACAAAAAACACTGGTTCTGCTTCTTCTTCCTCTTTCTCCGCTTTTGGAGGTGGAGGAGGTGCAGAAACTGAAGCTTCAACATCCAAATCAGTAGATGCAATTTCAACATCTTCCATAACATCATCTGTTGGTGATTCAATAGGAATTGGAGGTTTTGGCGGTGGCGGTGGAGCGGTCTCTTGCTTTGTGGCTTCAACATCTTCACTCTTAATTAACTCTTGAGGACCGTCTACTTTTCCAACCTCTTGTTCAAATTCTGGATAAAATTTAAATGCAAGGATTAACATTGTTAACGATATAATAAAACTAACTTCCCAATATCTTTGATACTTACGTTTTAAGTCAAATTTTGGGTTTTTATTTAACGCCATGACGAGCTCCTATTTTTACAATTATTAAGTCCAAAATTAAAAAATCATTATAGTATTGTCAACATCAATACTCAATTTTACACAAAATGTTTAAGAAAGTTCCGATAAATCTTGATTACTTTCATCAATAAAGTACATAAATATTTTTACTAGCACAATTCCAAGCAAACCACCAACTGCATCTGCGACTAAATCCCACCAATCAAAGTATCTTCCAGGAATAAATATTTGGTGAATTTCATCAAATATTCCATAAAATAATGTAATTAAGAAAGTGAATATTATTGATTTTTTTGCTAATAATGAATATTTCTTTTGGATTATAAGAGTAAAATTTAATAAAAATGCTAAAACAAAATAAGCACCAAAATGTTTAATCTTATCCGATACTCCAAATATTTTTGGAATTGATTTACCTGGAATACTTGTTAAGATAAATATTAGTAGCCAATAAAATGCTAACGGGAAATATAAAAATTTCCATTTATTTGATAAAAATAGTTTATATAATTGAATTGCGTAAGAAGCTAATCGCATTTGTAATGTTTTCCTCAATTTTTGTTGCTGTTATTCCAAATTCTGTTTCTTTTTCAAGTAGTAAATCTGCTGAGAGACTGTGCAAATATACTGCCGAAATAACAGCTTTTTCAATATCTGATGTGTTAGCTACCAATCCAGAAATTATTCCCGTTAAGACATCGCCAGAACCAAATTTAGCCATTCCAACATTACCTGCTGAATTGATTAAAGCTTCACCATTTGGTAAAAATATAATTGTCGGTGCACCTTTCAAAACCAAAATCGATTTTGTAGTTTGAGCAAATATTTTGCCATATTGAAGTATGTTTTTGTTCAATTCGTCGACTGAAATTCCAATAAGATGCGAAAACTCTGCGTAATGTGGAGTTAATATTTTATTTTTCAAATTAAATTTAGAAACACCAATTTCGGCAATTGCAAAAATTGCATCTGCATCAATCACCATTTTTTTGTTATTAAACTTTGTAATTATCTCTGAAACGGCAGTTATTGTTTCTTTTTCACGTCCAATTCCGCTACCAATTGCAATTAAATCACACCAATCAAGTTGGTTTTTTATATCCGAGATATTATTTGTTGTAAAATATTCCTTCCCTTCATCATTATATGAAGCAAAAACGGCTTCTCCAATATTTGTGGAAATAAGATTTCTGATTGATTTTGGAAAAGCAAGCAAAACTGCACCAGTTCCAATTTGAAACAATGAACGGACTAAAAGAGACGCTGCTCCAATATATTTTCCAGAGCCAGCAATTGCCAAAACTTTTCCATTTGAATATTTATTTGAAGTTTTATTTTTTTTAGGAAGTCCGATTAATGCATCTTCTGGTTCAATTAAGTAATTTTCGACATCTTGATTTTCGAAATACTCATCACCAATTCCTATTGAACCTTTTTCTATTTTACCCGAAAATTCGTAGCCATTTCCATAAAATAAACCTGCTTTAAATTCGGCAAGTGTTACTGTTAAATCCGCATTAAAAATTGGAAATCCAGTCGAAGTTTCCAGATTTAAACCACTTGGCAAATCGATTGCGACTCGAAAAGCGTTTATTCTGTTTGCAAAATTGATAATTGATTTATAAGGCTCTTTAATTTCACCTTTTGTACCAGTTCCAAGAAGTCCATCAATTAAAACAGCGGAATTTTTAATTTTAGCTAAATCATTTTTCGATTTATAGAAAATCAGATTTCCATTATTTACTTTTTTTGATAATTCTTTGAAAATAGTATAATTTATTAATGCATCGCCTTTTAGTTCTTTTTCAGTTCCAATAAATAGAACGTTTACTAAAAATCCAGCATTTACAAAATGGCGAGCCACAGCAAAAGCATCGCCACCATTATTTCCCTTTCCGGCAATAATTCCAATTTGAGAAATCCCATCAATTAGATTAAAATTCTGCTTAATTGAATTAAAAACGGATAATGATGCATTTTCCATTAGAACAATTCCAGGAATCTTTAATTGTTCAATAGCATATATATCAGCGTTTCTAATTTGCTCAGTTGTAAATAATGGTATCATAAATTATTCAAAAAATAGTAAATCAGCAGGAATTGGTTTAATTAACAATTTGTGCTTGCTTTCAATAACCAATTCAATTGGAATATGTTTATCAAAATCGAACACATCTTCGCCTTGTTGAACAACAACTAATTTAACAACTTCATATTTTGTTAGTTCTTCAGCAAGATTTTTGTAATCGTAAAAATATATTTCTGTGTAAAAATCAGTAACTCGAACGCTTGCTCCATCAAGATTTCTGCTAAAATTGGTGATGATTTTTGTTCCAATTACAATTTTTAATATTTCAGCTTTGAATGGGAGCAAAATACGACATCCGTAATGCAATCCAGTTATGTTTTCATTTAAAACTTCAGTTATACTTTTCATTATTTCTCCTAAAAATAAAATACCAACCAAACTAACGCAAAAATAGGGATTAATATTGGAAGCGAATATTTATAAACGTAAGCAAAGAAACTTGGCATTTCAATTCCCGCTCGTTCAACAATTGATTTAACCATAAAATTAGGACCATTTCCAATGTAAGTTAAAGAACCAAAGAAAACAGCACCAACTGAAATTGCTTGTAGAAAAATGTAATCGGTATTCATAAATTCTTTTACATCGGCGGCAACATTTATGTCAAAACCAAATTTTCCGAGTGCTGCACTAAGAAAATTAAGATAAGTTGGGGCATTATCCAAAACTCCAGAAAGTAGTCCAGTACTCCAGAAAAACATTCCAACAGTTAATTTATCGCCAAGAATATTTGCTTCGTGCGAAATTAGTTGCAAAGCTGGAATCATTGTGGCAAAAATTCCAATAAACAAATATGCAACTTCCTTTATTGGTTCGGCATTAAATTCGTTGTATTTAAGAATTTCATTATCAGATGTTTTCATTGCTAAAACCACAACGGATAATTGAATTATTTCTCTAAGTCCAATTGGAAAAGGAGCAAGATTTGGAACCCAACTCATTACATTTGGGTCAATAAATACTGCAACTAAAATAATTGCAAGATAAATTAGATTTTTAGCACCTTTAAACTCAATTTTACCTGAATATGCTTTCCCAGATTTTGAATCTTTATTTCGCGAATCGATAATATAAAATACGATTAAAATTAAGCTAATTGTTGGAAGCCAAATGTACCAAATATGTTCAATGAACCAAAAGAAATCAATTCCGCGCAAAAATCCTAAAAACAATGGTGGATCTCCAATTGGAGTTAATGCACCACCAATATTACTTACTATGAAAATAAAAAATATAATTAAGTATGGTTTAATTCTATCTTGATTTACTTTAATAAATGGTCTAATAAGCAACATTGATGCGCCAGTTGTTCCAATAACATTTGCAATAATTGCACCAAAAAGAAGAATTCCAACATTCAAAAGCGGAGTAGCTTTTTTATCCACTTTTATCATTATTCCACCAGAAGCAAAAAACAGCGAAGCCAAAAGTGCAATAAAAGAGAAATATTCGGTTAAAGTATGCAACAAACTATGAGTATCGTGCAAGAAAAACGAATAATAAAAGACTACAATTGCTCCCAATAGAACCGAAACTTTTGGATAATGATGTTCCCAAAAGTGCGAGTACAAAATTGGACCAGTTGCAATCATAATTAACAAAACTACAAATGGAATAACCATTGCAGTATTTGGAAGTTCGTGTTTTGCTTCATTTGTGGCTATTTCAACATTTGTAATTGAATCTTTTGTGTGATTTTCATCTTGCGCAAAAGTAGAATTAGCAACTGAAAACGAAATAAGCACAATGAAAAACAGCAATAATAAATTCTTGTTCATTAATTCTCCAATCTCAATTTAAGGTGTATTTCTATAAATCATTCGTGGAAATGGAATAGTTTCGCGCAAATGATCAATTCCACAAATCCATGTAACTGTTCGCTCAAGTCCAAGACCAAAACCAGAATGTGGCACTGAGCCATATTTTCTTAAATCCAAATACCATTTAAAAACACTTTCTGGAAGATTATGTTCTTTAATTCTTCCAAGTAAAAGGTCGTAATTATCTTCTCTTTGACTTCCGCCAATTATTTCGCCATAACCTTCTGGAGCTAAAACATCAACAGCAAGAGCAAGTTTTTCATTTTGTGGGTCTCGTTTCATATAAAAAGCTTTAATTTCTGCTGGGTATCTGTGAACCATAACTGGCTTATCAAATTTGCTCGAAATTATTGTTTCATCAGCTGCGCCAAGATCGTCGCCCCATTGAAATTCGTGACCTTCTGCTTTTAACATTTCAACTGCTTCATCGTAAGAAACGCGTGGAAAAGGTCGCTCAATTTTTTGCAATTTTGTAATATCACGTTCAAGTATCTCTAAATCGGATAAATTGTGTTTAAGCACAGATTTAACAATATATTCAAGAAATTCTTCTGCTAAATCCATATCATCATCTAAATTATAGAAAGCCATTTCAGGTTCAACCATCCAAAATTCGGTTAAATGGCGACGAGTTTTTGATTTTTCAGCACGGAAAGTTGGTCCAAAAGTATAAACTTTTCCAAGAGCCAAAGCGCCAGCTTCTGCATATAACTGTCCAGATTGTGTTAAATACGCTTTTCCTAAATCAAAATATTCCATTTCAAACAAAGTTGAAGTACCTTCGCTTGCGTTTGGAGTAATAATTGGTGGGTCAAACAAAGTAAAACCACGTTCATCAAAAAAATCGCGAATTGATTTTGCAATTCTATGTCTAATTTTCATAATAGCAACTTGTCGTTTAGAACGCAACCATAAATGACGATTATCGATTAAAAACTCAACTCCGTGATCTTTTGGAGTTATTGGATAGTCTTCAGAAGCGCCAATTAGTTTAACATCTGTTGCATCCAACTCAAATCCACCAACGGCACGTGGCTCTGATTTAACCATTCCAGTTACTTCAAAAGCAGCTTCTTGATGAAGTTGTTCCGCAATTTCAAAAACTTCTGGAGTAACATTACCCTTAAAAACTATACATTGTAAATATCCAGTTCCATCACGAAGTATTAAAAATTTCACTTTTCCACTTTCGCGTTTGTTGTAAAGCCAACCTTTTAGGGTAACTTCTTTGCCAGCATGTTCTGCTAAATCTTTGATATAAATTTCTGGTTTCATAATATTTTGTCTATTTAATTTGTAAATAAGTAATTGTGAAATATAAAGAATGGCGTTTGCAATAACAAAATTAAGATATATTTAGCACAAAATTTTTTAATAGCTGCAAACCTTGTTTTCCCGATTTTTCTGGCAGAAATTGAACTCCGTAGAAATTATCCTTTTGAACTGCGGCAGAAAATCCTTCTTTTCCATTTACCGTTGCAATTGTTGAGTTTGTAATTTCAACGTGATAATTATTAAGAAAATAGAACTCTTCCCCACTATTTATGTTTTCAAATAGTTTGTTTTCGCTTGATATTTCAACCTTTTCCATTGTTGGAATAGACTCAATTTGATTATTATTACAATCATTTACAACATCCGATTCAATAATTCCGAGACATGCAATTCCGTCGTTTGATTTAAGACAAAGTAAATCCATTCCGAGTGAAATTCCAAGAATCGGCTTTTTTAATAATCGAAGAAAGCTAAAAAGGTTATAAAGATGAATTTTTTTTATTGCTTTAGAAAGATTTTCGGCATCGCTTATTATAATTTTGTCGCATTTTAATAAATCTTTTTCGCTGTGTGAAACTATAAATTCTGTTCCAAGAAGTGTTAAGGCTTTGGTTAACTCTGTAGTTTGGTTAATTCCGTAATCGATAATTGCAATCATTTATTCTAATATTTAATTTTTTTAAGTCAAAAGATAAAACAAAATTTAATGAAGAAAACATTTTTTTCAATTTGCACTTACGAAATGGATATATTTGCCCTTTCAATTATTAAAAAAAGTCAAATTATGAAATATTTATTGTTTTTTCTATTGTTAACATTTTCGGTTTTTCCACAAAACAAAATCAATCAAGAACATCTTCAATCAAATTTTGCATTAAAAGAAAGCAAAAAAGCATTTAAGGAAGGATTATTAAACAAAATTGATAGAACATTTTCGTCACCTTTAAATAGCAATAGCGAAGAAAAGTGGATGGAACTGTTTGGCGAAGTTGGATTGCAACTTTACAAATCGGAAAAAGTTTATAATGCAATTTCTGTTGCTAGCAAATACGCACAAAATGGTAGTATAAAATTTAAGCGAGCTTTGGTTGAAGCAATAATTACGCTTTATCCAAACGATTTTGGAAAAACTATAACCACATTTTATGATAATACAAACGATCCAACTCTTTTTGCCTTTTGTGCATATCATTTAAGTAAAGGAAGTAAAACAAAAGATGAGTTACTTTCTGAGACAAAAAAGCGATTTAAGAAGCAAAATGGCAATTTTGAAAGCATTCCAGAAATAAATTTTTTGGTTTACTATTTAGAAAATGATTCAATTTTAACTCCTTCATTAAAAGAAATTCTTTCGCACGATTTTGTTAAAGGAAAAACAATTATATACTCCTTGCAACGCAAAAACAGAATTTATCCAGGAATTACAATAATCAAAAAACCAAATGGCGAATTTGTTAAAAGCAAGAATGATTCAATATTTTATGTGCAACAACTTGCACTTTCAGTTACAAATTTGCCAGGATATTTAAGTCAAGGCAACACTCCACAAGGAATTTTTTCGGTTGTTGGATTTTATAACTCGCCTACTCCAACTTTAGGACCAACAGCGGCAGTTTTAACAAGAATTCCATACGAAGTGCCTACAAAACTTTGGTATCACTCAACTGTTACAAATGGTTGGAATATTAAAGATTACAAAAACCTTTTGCCCAAAAGTTGGAAAAATTATCTTCCAATTTATGAATCATATTACGCAGGTTTAACTGGAAGAAGAAAAATTGTAATGCACGGCTCCGTTGATGATTTATCGTTTTACGATAATTTACCTTTTGCACCTTTAACTCCTTCAAAAGGCTGTTTAACAACTGTTGAACTTTGGTCAGAAACAAACGGAAAAAATTTGCGAAGTGACCAAGCTAAATTGATGAACGCTTTCTTTTCAACAGGCGAACTTAAAGGATTTTTAGTAGTAATTGATATTGATGATAAAAAAGAAGCAGTTAAAATTGATGAAGTTTTACATCTTTTAAAGTAATTTTCAACTTTTATTGGCTTGGAAAACTTTAAATATTAAGCCAATATTTTATATTTTACGAATTAAATAAAAAATATTAAGATTTTTGTAAATTATTCTTGATGTAAATAAAAAAGGTTATTATATTTGGGACTCAATTTTAGTTCTTGATTGTTTTGCGGGAGTAGCTCAGCTGGTAGAGCGCTACCTTGCCAAGGTAGTTGTCGCGGGTTCGAGTCCCGTCTCCCGCTCAAAAATCCACAAATTGTGGATTTTCTTTTTTATGGCTGTTCTTTTATTTGAAAAGTAAATTTATTGGCGACGTGGCCAAGTGGCTTAAGGCGTGGGTCTGCAAAACCTATATTCATCGGTTCGAATCCGATCGTCGCCTCAACATCTCTTTAACCCCTTATTTTATAAGGGGTTACGTTTTTTTATAAAAATATGTCCCCAAAGTGTGCCCATTTTGTATTATCCTTCTTTAGCTTGTTTTAAGGAAGTTGGAATAAACAAAATTATATTTAATACGATAATTTTATCGTGAATAGTGAATATCATGTTAATTAAAGAATAATATTGATTCGCTATGAAGACTGTTAATATTTATTTTTTTAATTAATTGGAGAATGCATGAAAAAGCTAACTATTTTTTTACTTTTACTTTTGTTTTTAACTACTGAAATTATTTCACAAGTTACTTTAGGGAACTCTAAGGATGGAACTGCACCCTTAATAACTGAAGCTTCAACATTAGTTAGTACTGACCATTTTAGTGTGAAATACTGTAGATTTATTCCACAAAACACAGCGACATATACAATTAGTTCTACCTCAACATCTGATCCTTATTGTACTTTATACGATCAAAATGGACAACAAATAAATTATAATGATGATAATTTAACTCTTGATTTCTATTTCACCCATGATTTAACAGCTGGTCTTACGTATTATTTAGGATTGGGCAACTATGATGGAGTGAATGACATTACATTAAACATTACCGGTGGTGTGTTGCCTGTTGAATTAATATCTTTTACTGCTATAAATTCTAGCGAAAATGTGCTGCTTAATTGGCAAACGGCAACGGAAATAAACAATTATGGATTTGAGGTAGAACGAAAACTTCTGAATCAAGTTCAGAATGATAAATGGGAAACCCTTGGATTTGTCCAAGGCAATGGAAATAGCAACTCGCCCAAAAACTATGAGTTTTTAGACGAATCACCATTAGTCGATTCAGCAGAATATAGATTAAAGCAAATAGATACAGATGGAAACTATACATATTACTCTGAAACAGTAAAAGTGGCTTATGGTGTAACTGATGTAAATAATGAAATATTACCAAGAGGATTTTCATTATCTGAGAACTATCCAAACCCATTTAATCCAAGTACAATGATTAAATATGGTATTCCAGAACAAAGCAATGTTAAAATAGAAATATTTAATATGCTTGGACAAAGCGTTGATGTTTTGGTGAATAGCGATAAATCTGCTGGTTATTACGAAACAACTTGGAATGCAACAAATTTACCAAGTGGAATATATTTAATAAGCATAAAAGCAAGTGGATTAAGTTCTAGTAAGAATTTTACACAAGTTAAAAAAGCACTTCTTTTGAAATAAAATTAAAGAGCCTATCAGAAATGGTAGGCTCAATATTTAGATTTTTGAAGTTACTTTGAATAATTGAAATAGAAGTTTTGCAAAAATGATTTCTTTTGCGACTATTCAAAAAATCAAAGATTTGTTTCCTCAAAACTTTTGGATGCCTTTTTGTTTTAAAGATAATTTATTCAAGTACTAACTTATCTCAATAACACTAATTTTTTTGTTTCAACAAAATTTCCACTTTGTAATCTGTAAAAATAAACTCCAGATGAAAGATTTGAAGCATCAAAAATCACTTCGTAATTCCCCACTTTTTGTTGTTTATTTACGAGAGTTGCAACTTCACGACCGAGTATATCAAAAACTTTTAATGTTGTATTTGAGGAACGAAAATATTCGTTCCCTACAAATGGAATTGAATATTTAATTGTCGTGCTTGGATTAAACGGATTTGGATAATTTTGCTCTAACGCAAATATTTGTGGTAAGGTAGAAATATCATCTTCAATATCTGTAATTAAATACTCACTTAAACTATAAACAATGGTTGATCCATGACCTGCCCACCAAATATTTGGTCTTTTATTATCAATAAATATTTCAATATCAAATAAAGGATAATTAGTATAGCTTACCATTTCTCTCACAAAATCAAATATTCCATCATCATAATAATATTTTACTATCGTTCCATCATAACCACATGCAATTGTTAACAATCCTTGGTAAGTTTCACCAATTATTTCAATATCATTTGTTTGGAATGAAAATGGATTATCAACATACTCCCATGTTTTGCATCCATCATTTGTAAAAGCCATTTGTTTATGGTCAACTGCAACCATTGCTGTTAACGAATCGTAAAAATCGAAGCCTGCCAAACAAGTAATATTGCTATCAATTATTTCCCAAGTTTTAGCTGTATCTCTTGATAGCCAAACACCCTGTTGGTTAACAAACCATAAGTGGTCTTTATCGGTAAATTGCATTTTAAAAAAAGAGGAAATATATTCTGTTTGCTTATTTTCTGCTTCAATTAAATAATCTTTCCAAGTTTTTCCGCCATCGGTAGTTACAACATTAAATACTGCATCAGAAGAATTATTCCGAAATTCAAAAATAACTCCAACATCTTTATTTAAAAAAGTTAGTCCGCGCATATGATTTATATCAGAAGTTAAATTGATTGTATTCCATGAAATTCCACCATTTTCTGTGTGGAATAGTTGTCTATCTAAAATAGCCCAACCATCCAATGAGTCAATCATTTCAACATGACTAATTCCATTTATTGTTTCCACTTTGTACTGTAAATTCCAACTTCTTCCTCCATCTGTAGTATTTAGAATTCCAAGACTACCAACACCCCAACCTAATTTTTCACTAACAAAATCAATTTTGGAAAAATTTAGATCTAATGATTTACAAACTTTTTCCCAGCTTTCACCATTATCATTTGTTTTAATCAAACCATTCCCAAAAACAAATGCTTCACCAATATTTTTGGGTTCAATTTTACAATCCCAACTGTTGGATAAATTGATATTCTTCTTTTCCCAACTTATTCCTCCATTATTTGAAATAATCACTTCTTTGTTATCATTTATCGCAAAAATATCATTTGAATCAACAGCACTAATGTTGTTAAAAACAGAATATGTTGGATTGGCATACTGAATATTCCAATTTTTGCCACCATCATTGGTATTATAAATATATGCGTTTTCACCAACCATCCAACCTAGCGAATCATTGGCAAAGGTAAAAGATTGCATTAAGTTTTCTAATCCAATCCATAATGTATCCCATGAATTTCCTTCGTCAATTGATTCCAAAATAAAGGATAATGAATCTTGAACTAAATTATCATTTGCAGCAAATCTGTTGTTGCACAGAGCAAGTATGCGTTTATTATCAAAATGATGAAATTGGACTATTTCACCATAAGGAAACAAAATACAACCACCTTGGAATTCTAACATTTCATATTTAACGTTCCATTCGCCGTAAAAATTATCCATCATCCATATCTTCCCAAAATTATCTGATTTTATAATTTTACTTTGAGAAATTGGCAAAAAAGTAAAGACATCGTTCATACTAATGTTTGCGGTGCTCCAAAAATTGTTAGTTTCTTCGGTATTATAAAGAAGACCAATATTATCGCCAATAAAGGAAAATGGAGAGTAAATAAAACCATGTGTTTTATCAATAAATTCTATTTGAGTTAATTCATTTCTTTGAAAATGATTCTGCAATTTCCAAGTTATTCCGCCATTGTTTGTAATATAAATGCTGCCTAAATTAGTTATAAAATATCCAGTGGAATCATCAACAAATGTTAAATCAGTAATTGAATAAGTAGGGAAATCGGGATAAATCAATTCTTGTGCTTTTTGTTTACCCGAAAACATAAGTAGAATAAATATAATAAATACAAAATATTTTTTTTTCATTTTTGACCTCATTATTTTTTTGGGTGAAATTATATTATTTTGAAAACGAACACATTACTTAAGAACAAAAAAGACAAAAATATTAAAAGAAATTTGGCTTTGAATACTCAAAACCAAATATTTCTTTTCAGATTTAAGCAAAAATACGAAATTTATTCAAAGTATCAAGTTGAAAAATTTTTACTTAATTTTTACAATCATTTCAATTTCTACTGGTGCGTTTAGCGGAAGTCCGTTTGCACCAACTGCACTTCTTGCATGTTTTCCAGCTTCACCAAATATTTTAACCAAAAACTCCGATGCTCCATTTGCAATTTGAGGTTGTGCAATAAATCCATCGGCACTATTAACAAAAACAGTTAATTTTACAATTTGCTCAATATTATCCAAACTTCCAACAACCGATTTAATAACACTTAAGCAATTTAACGCACAAATTTCAGCAGCTTTTACACCAATTTCGTTAGAAACTTCGGCTCCAAGTCTTCCAATTGCAAGCGGTTTTCCATCAACCATTGGCAACTGACCAGCCGTAAAAACGAGTTTATCAATCTTAATTGCGGGAATGTAAGCGGCTAAAGGTTTTGGAGCTTCTGGAACTGTAAAACCCAATTCATTAATTCTTTCTTCAATCATTTTATCCTCCAATTTTGAAATTATTTTAGTTCAAAGTTAATCAAAAAAGAAATTAGTTTGGAAGCGTTAAACAAAAAAACTAATTTAGCATACAAAATATTTTGAGGTTAGTTTTGACTGGAAACAAATTTAATGAACTTATGAACATAATGCGACAATTGCGTAACGATTGCTCGTGGGATAGCGTTCAAACACATGACTCAATTAAGGCAAATACGCTTGAAGAAGCTTATGAAGTTGTTGAGGCAATTGATAATAAAAATTATAATGAGCTAAAAACTGAACTTGGCGATTTACTTTTGCACATTGTTTTTCACTCGGTCATTGCCGAAGGAATGAACAATTTTAATATTAATGATGTTATTGATACAATTAGCCAAAAATTAATACGCCGACATCCGCATGTTTTTGGCGATGTAAAAGTTGAGAATAATGACGATATTACGCGAAATTGGGAAACAATTAAGCTAAAAGAAGGTCGCGATTCCGTTTTAGAAGGAGTTCCAAAACATCTTCCAGAATTGCACAAAGCTTTCCGTTTGCAAGAAAAAGCTTCAAAAGTTGGATTTGATTGGGAGAAAAAGGAAGACGTTTGGAGCAAAGTTCTTGACGAAATTGAGGAAATGAAAGAAGCCGAAACCAAAAACAATATTGAACATATTGAAGAAGAAATGGGCGATTTGCTTTTTTCACTCGTAAATTACTCGCGTTTTATTGGAATAAATCCAGCAAACGCTTTACGCCGAACTAACGAAAAATTTACCAAACGATTTCAATATATTGAAAGTGAATTAGCCAAAATTGGCAAAAAGATTTACGACGCTAATTTAACCGAAATGGACAAATATTGGGAAGAAAGCAAGAGTGGTTTATAATTTGGGATTATTAATTACTTCTTGTCTTTTCATATAGACTTAATTAGGTTTGTCATATATGAATAATCATGCTTGATATACGAAATACGTGTATTGAGATGTTAGTGACAACATTATAATGAAATTTTTATTTTAATAGACAAATGAAATATTACCACAAACTACAAATAGCTTTTGACCCGAGTATTGAAACATATAACAAGTTGACAGCTATTTTAGGTGGTCAACCAAATGATAATTACTCAAACTTTACTGACAACATTCCCTCGTTTTGGACTTATGAGGTCATTGAAGATAAAACTAACGAGTATTTTGATTTTATAAATGTTTTTCTTGACCTACTTGAGACAAAATATTCAGACCTTGAAAAACTCAACATTAAACGAAACGACATTTCAATTTGGTTGCTCTATGAATACGATCAACAATGTAATATGGAATTTGACCCTCAAAGATTAAAACGACTTGGTGAGAATGGAATAACCTTTTGTATCTCTTGTTGGGATAGTGGAAACGAATATGGTATTGAAAATGAATAAAATTGTCATTAATTCCAAATACTTCTAATCTTCAATCTTTACCCAAATTTTATTTGTGATAAATTTTTACCTAATATTTAGACTGTTTTAAGCGTTTTTTTTACTTGTCTTTACATTTATTCTTATTTAAGTTGCGAACAAATTAGAAATGTAATTGTAAAAGTATTTTATAATTATCAACTAATTTTAAATAACAATTAAATCACATCAAAACTATGAAAAACAGCATTAAAGAAAACATCGAAAATCCAGAAAAACTTGAACAAATTTATCAAAGAGACAAAAAGAGTTTTGAAAAGGAGTTTACTGAAATTTACTCCGAAATTAACAATAGCCAATTAATCGAGTTTTGGAAAATTCGTCTTGGGTTTGACAAAAAAAAGGTTGAAACCGCTACGTTTCAAAAAGAAGATATTTTGTATTTACTTTTAAGTTCCGTTTTGGCTCTTTTTCTGATAAAAATTCCACAAATCTTTGGAATTGATTTTAGCACTTACCTTTTTTATGAAAAAAATTCTGGTTTAATCGTCCTTTTTAGTTTATCTGTTTACCTCTTTCTTACTAAAAAAACTCTCGAATTTAATAAAATTGCCCTTTCGTTAGGTGTGTTTATCGTTTCTGCAATTTATATAAATTTGCTTCCAAACGACATAAACAGCAATTCAATAAACTTGGCTTTTATTCATCTTCCGTTAATGCTTTGGTGTTTGTACGGAATAATTTTTATTGATTTCAATTTAACCGATAAGCATAAAAGAATTGATTACATAAAATATAATGGCGATTTGGCGGTTCTTGGTGCCGTAATGGCAATTGCTGGCGTAATTTTAGCAGGTGTTACTATAGGACTTTTTGCAGCAATTGACATTAAAATTGAACGTTTTTACATGGAATATTTCGGAGTTTGGGGACTTGTTTCTTTGCCAATAGTTGCAACATTTATCATTAAAAATTACTCAATTGTAACAAACAAGATTGCCAATATTATTGCAAATATTTTTAGTCCGCTTGTGCTAATTACTTTGGTAGTTTACTTGATTAGCATTGTCATAACAGGCAAAGACCCATATAACGACCGTGAATTTCTGATAATTTTTAATTTAATGCTTTTGGGCGTAATGGCAATTATTGTCTTTTCTGTTTCCGAAATATCAAACAATAAAAAACAGCGTTTTAACGAAATTGTGCTTTTTATTCTTTCAATTGTAACTTTAATTATAGATTTTGTGGCAATTTCAGCAATATTTTACCGACTTGGTGAATATGGATTTACTCCAAATAGAGTTGCTGTTTTAGGCTCAAATCTGCTTATTTTTGGAAATTTATTGCTAATTATGATTGATTTGTTCAAAGTCAATTTCCGAAATATGGATTTAAGTAAAGTTGAAATTCAAATTGGTAAATATCTACCGATTTATGTGGTCTGGACAGTTTTTGTAGTGTTTGTTTTGCCTTTTGTTTTTGGATTAAAATAAATATTTTTATTATACAATAATTCGATAATAAATAAAGGATAAATAAATAGTGCAAAAGAAAGATATTTTTGATTTGACAGAAGAAAATATCAAAGTTTTATTTGAATCAATAAGACCACCAATAGAAGTAAGAAACCAAGTTGATTTTGGCTATATTTACGAAAATAAAACGCTTGAATTATTTGAAATAAGGCCCAGATGGGATAATCCAGAAATATTAATCAATATGAGTTTTGCTAAATTAAAATATATTAGCAACAAAAAGATTTGGAAAATTTATTGGAAAAGAGCCAGTGGAAAATGGGAAGAATATCAACCAGAACCAACAGTAAATGACTTATTTACAGCTTTCAAAATTATCCAAGAAGACAAATTTTACTGTTTTTTTGGATAAATAAAATCTTGATATTGGATTTTCAATGAATAAAAGTAGTATTTTTAGTTCCATACTACTTTTTTCCCAAACACTTTTAGAAAAATAAAAAGCACAATAAATATTAACCCAATTGCAAAAAATGGATTTAATCCATAAGCTACTGGAATGCTTCCAAATATCAGACTGATTATTCCAACAATAATTGCATATGGCAATTGACTATTTACGTGGTCAATATGATTGCATTTTGAAGCAAGCGAGCTTAAAATTGTTGTATCAGCAATTGGAGAACAATGGTCACCAAAAACAGAGCCGGCAAGAACCGAGCTAATAACCGCAAGCATTACGTTTTGCAGACTTTCACTTTCCAATCCAAAATTGTTTGAAACATGAAAAGTAAGTGGAATTACAATTGGCATTACAATAGCCATTGTTCCCCAACTTGTGCCAGTAGAAAAACCAATTGCAGCACAGATTAAAAAAACAAGTGCAGGAAGAAGTCGTGGATCAATGCTATCACTTAGCAGCGAAATTATGTAATCAGCCGTTTTCAAATCGTTTGTAACCGAGCTTATTGCCCACGCAAAAACGAGAATGATAACAGCAATTAACATTGATTGAATTCCCTTTTGCCATGCTTCAATTGCATTGTTAAGCGATAAAATACGTTGTGAAACTGACATCACAATTGCAACAATAGAAGCAGCGAAACTTGCCCATAAAAGAGATGAAAATGAATCGGAATTATTGATAATATTTTGAATTGAGTAATTTTCATTTCCCACCAACTGCATGTTATAAACTCCAGTTGCAACAAGACTAACAATAGTTCCAAAAAGAATTACAAATATTGGAATAGCTCCATTAAACCATTTTGAGTTCTCTGAATTTAACGACTCATTAATTTCCAAATCGGCAGCATCTATTTTAATCTTTCCACTGCGAGCATTTCTTTCAAATTTTAGCATTGACCCAAAATCGCGTTCCATAAACGAGGTTAAAAAGACAAAAAATATTGTTGCTATTGGATAAAAGCTATAAGGAATTGCACTTATAAAAACATCATAAGCATTTTGAGTTGAGCCAATTGCCAGTAATCCATCAGAAATTAGTCCAACTTCGTAACCAACCCAAGTGGAAATTATTACAATACTTGCAACTGGAGCAGCGGTTGAATCAACAATATAAGCCAATTTTTCGCGGGATATTCTTAATTTATCCGTAATTGGTCGCATCATATTTCCAATAATTAGAGAGTTTGCGTAATCGTCAAAAAATATCATAACGCCAAGTAACCAGCTCGAAATCATTCCACTACGAGGAGTTTTGGCAAATTTTGTAATTTGTTTTGCAAGTCCAGCAGTTCCGCCATTTGCGGAAATTACACCTACAACGCCACCAATTAACAAAGTAAAAACTATTATAAACATGTGGTCTTTGTCAATTAAAACGTTTATCATTAACGTATCGGCAAATCGCAAAAATGCTTTAATTGGGTCAAAATTATAATAAATAAGCGCCCCAGAAAAAATTCCAAGTGAAAGCGAAACGACAACTTGTCTAATTATTAATGCTAAAAAGATTGCAATTAGTGGTGGAATTATTGAAAGCCAGCCTGGAATTATATTAATATTGGCACGTCCATTAAAAGTTAAACTGCTATTTATTTCGTAAACACCAGGTGAATCAATCATTATTTTTTTGGAAATCGTGCCATTTATCGCTTCCCAATTATATACGATTGATTTGTTTTCGCCCACAATAGCTATTTCTACATTTTTGACTGAATCGGGAATATTGGTAATTTTTATTTCAAATGGAATTCCAACCAAACCAAGTTGTGTTAATTCCAAACTCGATGCCGAAAGTGACGACAGAAGCAGAAATAATATCGGAAGAATATATTTAATTTTAATCAACTTTAAATTCATTTATTGAAATTATTGTTTTAGTTGGTGCAATATATTGATGAATAAATTCAGAAACAAGACAACATTCATTTTTGGAGGGAATAAAAAAAGCCAAGCTAACTAACTACACAGATTAAAAACCGACCGCTGCTTCCTTCCGGACCTGACGGAGTTGAGCATTAACCTGTTAGTTAGCGCCTGGCAAACTTTTAAAAATCAAGAGTGAAAATATAGATAAAAGAATCGAGCTATTCAAAAATATGTCTAATTTTTTGATATTCACTTTGCCAATTTAGTTCATTTGATGCTAAAATTGTCTTTTGTTTATAATAATCGAGTTTATTTTTGTCTTCAATTAGAATTTTCAATTTATTTGCAACTTCATCCGAGTTTTCCAAATCGACAATTTCACCAACTTCATAATCCAAAACTACTTTTTTCATCTGTGGCAAATTACTGATTAGAACCGGCAAACCCGCCATAATGTATTCAAATAATTTATTTGGAAGTGCATAATAATAACTTTTGCTAATATTTTCAATTAATGCAATTCCAATATCGGCTGCTGATGTAAAGTTAATTAACTCGTTTTGCTTTATATTTCCGAGAAAATGAACACGATTTTCAATTCCTAATTCAACTGCAAACTTTTCATATTTTGATTGAAAAACGCCTGTTCCTAAAACAACCAAACTGCAATTATCTACTTTTTGCATCGCTTTTAAAAGTGGTTCAAATCCCCTTCCTTCAAGAATTACTCCTTGATAAAGCAAAATAGTATCTTTTTCGGGAATATTTAACATTTTATGGAAGTTCTTTTTTTCAAAAGCTTTTTGCTTAATTGGTAAGTTTCTAATTACAACCGTATTTTTAATGTTATAAAATTCCTCTAAAAATTCGGAATCACCATCGCCAGTTACTAAAACTTTATCTGCTTTTTGGATAAAAAACTTTTCCAAATTGCTGATAATTGATTGGACTACTGGTCTATTTCTCAAAACAGCTAAAAATGCATAAAATTCGCGACTGTTGTATAACAATTTGGCGTTTCGCTTTTTAGCAAAAAAAGTAGTTAAAGGAAGTGTAAAAATATCTTCAGCAATGTAAATTGACGAATTGGATTTAGATAATTCCTTAAAAAGGATTGAAATGAACTTTAAATAATAAGGAATTGAGTTTTTAGATTTTATCAGTTTGAAAATTGATATTTTACCCAAAACTGTTTCAAAATTTGGAGTTGTCCAATCAAACGAGATAACTTTTACATCAAATCCATCAGCAATTAAAGAATTTGTCAAATTTGTAACACGTGTGTCGTAATTGGCATTTCCTAGAAACGAAATTGTAACCGATTTCTTCGAAATTGCATTTGAATCAATCTTTTTACTTGTGTTTAACTTGCTTTCCATTGATTATAATTTAATACTAAGCGTATTTCTCATAACAGTTTTGGCATCAAATTTTTCCTTAAAATCGATTAGACCCATACTTGGTGTCATCGGATTTTCAGCTTTTGTATCTTGTGAAACGCCAATATCTACATAGCTGTAACCATTTTCGGTGGAATATTTAACAACTTCGTACATAATTCTGTGGATTGGTTTTATGTGTTCGTAGTTATAATCGAGCATATTATAGAAGCAAAGTGCGCAAGTTTTATTCACAAAAAACATTGATGAACCAGCAATTGGAATATCTTTGTAATAAAGCATAAACAATTTTAAGTGATTTGGCAATAAATCCCTTAATCTTAAAAGTTCTTCCAAAGAGTGAGTTGGTTTAACATTGTGGCGAGCTTTGTTGCTTAATAAAATTGGATAAAACTGGTCGTATCTTTCGTTAATTTCTATTCTAATATCAGAATCGCGGAAAGTTTTTCTAATATTTCGGCGGACAGTTGGTTGAAATCGTGAAATAATATCGGTTTCTTTATCAAGTTTAATTGCGCTACTTATGTAGTGAAGTGAATATTTAAAACCCAACCAAAGCATTGCAAAATCAAGATTTTGGTTTGGTTTATCTTCATAAACAACTGGAGCAGCAGTCAATTCAAATTCTGTAATTCCATTCTCTTTTGCATAATTAAGCAAAGTGGAAACAATTTCGAGTGCTTTTTCAAATTTGATATCTTTTGTAACAATTGAGCCATAACTTGCTCCAATTGGCGATTCAAACTTAGTCCCACGTAAAGAACCTGGTAAAAGTGCAACTATTTCACCATTTTCAATAAAAATTAGGTGATTAAAATTAAATTTACCAATTGCGTGATAATCAAAAAACTTCTGTAAATGAAATAATGTTCCGTTATTTGATTCGTCAACAAAATTATCCCATTTTTCTTTCCATTCTTCCGAGTATTTAATAATTTCCATAAATCCAACTTTTAATTGAATGAGTACATTAAAGATATTGTATGCCCAGAGTTAAATCCATAAGAATATGGCGTGTAAGCATAGTCAAAATTTATTCCTTGCCAAAATATTCCTAAACCAGTTGCAAATCCTTTAGAATCATATCCAGACATATAACCCAAACGGACTGCAATTAAACTATCGTAAATCACTTCGCCACCAGCGTGAATGTGAATATCATCAGTATCTAGATATTTTTGAATGCCACCAACAGCATTTACAACGGATTTCATGCTTTCCAAATTAAAATTGTAAGCTGCGCCAAATCTAAAATCGGTTGGAAGTTTTGTGGCTTCATTTCGTAATTCGGAAAGTGAACCAATATTTTTGAGCGATGCTCCCAAATTTAAGCCTTCAAAAATATTGTTATAACTTAATCCAAAATCAAATACATATCCACCAGCTTCATCCGAAAGTAGATTTTCATAAACATATTTTGCAGTTGCTCCAACAGAAATGTTATCAAAAACATTAAATCCAGTTGAAATTGAGCCAAAAGCATAATGAGCATTAAATTTAGATTGAGGAATATCAGAAGCAATAGTTCTTACTTCAATATCAGAAACTGTTGTGTTGTTAAATCCAACAGCAAATGGAATTCCCCAAAAACTAAAACTTGCACCAACTAATTGAGTTGACATATCTTGCAACGATTGAATATGAGTTAGAATAACTTGAGGATTTTGGTAATTAGCTAAAAGAGCTGGATTGTAATTCAACGCTGTTAAATCACTTACACCAACAACACCCAAATCGCCCATTGCAATATTGCGTGCACCAAAACCATTTTTCAAAAATGCGACTCCAGAATTACCAGCAGTTTGTGCAAATAAAACCGACGAGGTAATTAAAATTACTAATAATATATTTTTCATAAAAATTTCTCAAATTACAGTTTAAAAGTTAATATCTATTCCAATAATATGCTGGTCAAAAGATGAATATGGTTCAATTACAAAAGCATAATTTACGCCAACACTTAAAGAACTTATATCGTAAAAATACGAAAATCCTACCGAAGGACGCGATGGAATAGAAGTATTGCTTAAATCAAATTTATCCAAACCACTTCGTATAAAAAGTCCTTGATAAATACCATATTCAATACCAAAACGTAGATAATTGTTGCCGGCACTTGTGTTTTCAAACTCCAAAGCTGCAATAATGTTTTCTTCCGGCAAAAAGTAAGAAACACCAATTTTTCGCAAAGTTGGGAATTTATCATCAATTGAAAATCCTTCTTGACCATAAATTGGAGTTGTATCCCATTCATATTTGCTTAGTAAATCGGTAATCATTGCAGAAAGAGTAATTCTTTCGTTAACTCTGTAAATAGCGCCAATGTCAATTCCAAAAGTATTTGTGTTTACTTTTTCATACAATTGCGAATAATAGAATTTTGCATTAAAACCAATCGTAAATTTATCAGAAAATTGATTTGCGAGTGAAACAAAAAACTGATTTTCGTATGGATTTAATTCACCAACAACATTTCCTTGATTATCTCTTTCCTGAAAGTTGGAAACACCCGCATTTATAATTCCAGCACTTAAACCAGCAACACGAGGTTTTCCAATAAAATTGCCTTCTGCATCCTTCTTTCCAAATTGAAATTTACGCGTAAAACTAACAAAATTAAGATTTCTATCTAACGACAAAAAAGAATATGAAGTTTGAAACGAATTTCCCTCTTGATAAACTGAAAGTGCGGGATTATAATAAGCAACTTTATCGCCAGTTATGACAGACGACATTGCGTTCCCCATTCCCATTCCTCTGGCACCAAATCCCATTCTCGAAAACGAACCTGGCATGCTTGATATTTTGCTATATTGACTTGATTGGGCAAATAATGTAGCCGAAAAAGTTAAAGTTATAATCAAAAATAATTTTCTATTTATCATTTCAACACCATAATTTTGCCATAAAGTGGACTATTTAAAGATTCTGAATCAATACGGTAAAAATAGACGCCGTTTGTAACAGTTTGTCCTAACTCATCTTTGCCGTCCCAAAACTCAAATTGATCGCCAGTTCCTCGTGGAGTATTTTGGATAAGTGTTCGTACTAATTCCATTCCAAAATTCATGATTCTAATTGTAACATCAGCGTTTGAACTTAAGCCATATTTAATTTTAACAAACTCATAAGCGGGCGAAAAAGGATTTGGAAATGCGTATGATTCATCCGCTTTTATTGCATCCGAAGAAATATAAACTTTCCATTCACCTTCCCAAAAAACATTGGATTCTTTTAATCTTACCAATCCATTGTTTGAACCAATCCAAATTAAATAGTCAGTTGCACTAATTTTTTTAGAAGTAGCCGAGTAAAATATATTTGTGACTATTGGAAGTTTTGAATAAGTATCTTTGATTGAAGTTGGTTGAATCCAAGTATTTCCGTTATTATTTGTACGGAAAATTCCTTTATCAGTTGGAACTATTACATCAAAATCTGAAGCGTTATAATACTTAAATCCAAAATTGTGAGCGTGTTCATCTGGCAAAGTTGTTTCCCAATTTTCACCACCATCGGAAGAATGGGAAACAGCCCAAAATTCTTCCAAATCCTCTGCTTTCCAAGTTGCAGCCCAAATTGATTTATCAGCTTGGTTGAGTCCTAATCCAACAACAAAATTTCCACTAATTGGATTATCTTGATTTTTGTGGTTAAATTTTCTCCAACTAATTCCGTTATCTGTTGATTTATTAATTCCTCCAGCTGTTCCAACATAAAGTGTTGAATCATCAACGCCAATTACAGAAAAAACACGATGATTAAGCCACGATTCGCTTCCAAAAGCTCCAGCAACTGGTTGAAGTGTAAAATTAAGCATGTCATTAGGGCTTATTGAATCCAACGTATCTGGAGGCAAAACAACACGTTGCCAAGTTGTTCCCATATCGCTCGATTTCCTTAATCCACCAGCAAAAGAAGAAATCCAAATTGTATTTTTTGTAAAAGCAATATCATAACTAATATTATTAATTCTTGTTGTTACAGGCAAAGCGCGTAAAGTATTTATTCCATAAACAATTGAAGAATCGCCTGGCTCATCAACTGGTTGAGGAAGTGAAACCCAAGATGCACCTAAATCTGTGGAATATTTTATTCCAGTTCCTTCGGGTAAATAAGAACCGCCTTCAACTTCAGTAGTTTTGCCAGTTGTAACCCAAATTACACCATTGTTATATCCAATTGCAGTTGCACCATCAGTTCCAAAAGGTTCGGTTTGGTAAAAATTATTCCAACTTTCACCATTATCATCCGATAAACTAACTCCGCGAGAAGTACCAATAATTATCAAATCATCCTCTGCAATAATATCTTGTATAGAGTTGCTTGCAGGATTTACATCTTCTGCATTGTTACTGGAATTAACTTTTGAAAGCTTGTTCTTCTCAAGTGTGTAACTTTTTGGTGAATATTGCCCCAAAATAATTGTGGTAAAAGACATAATAATTAAGATATTTTTTATCATTTTACCACCACAATGTGAGTTATCATATTACTTAAAACCTTTCGTCTATCGCGAGCCCAAAATTCAAATTTCCTTTCACCAAATGCATCAGCTTGGAAAATATTTTTGAGTGAATAAATTCCATCACCAGCAGATAAATCGCCATGTTCTGCTTTTCCGTCATCAAATAAAATTACTCTAATTGCTGTTGGATTATTTGGGGAATAAAAATCAGTGTAAACAGAATCAATATCGCTAAGTCCATTTTCATCTTTTACTTTAATTGACAGAATAAAATCCCTTTCATTTTCTAAAGTGTCACGTAAAGTAGGCAATTCATCAGCATAATAAAAAAGTGGATTTTCAATAATTGGTGTTGCATTATTTTGCAAATTATCAAAACTAAAGTTATGCGATGCAATTTTCTTTTCTACTTGTGCATTTGTTGAGTAAAAATAATCGATTGAATAATCTGTACTTGGCATTAAACTATCCATGGGAATTGAAACTGAGTATTCATTTTCATCTGTTTTTGTCATATTCGTTTTATAAGTAACACTAAAACTAGCATCTTGCGAACCAACTTTAACCCAAACAGAAATTATTGATTTCGCATCGGAAAATGAGATTGAAGTGTTTAATTTTGTATTTAATCCAGAATATTCCAAACTACTTGGAGCTGTAATATTTGTAACTGAAAACTCACTAATACTCTGGTCAATTAGCGTATCCTCAATTCCATCGCAACTAATTAAAAAGAGTGCTAAAAGAAAAATGAATAATAATTTTTGCATTTTTTTCTCATTTGATTGAAATTAAATTACAGAAGTTTATTGAAGAAAATGGGATAAAGAAAACATTTCACAATAAAACTGCTCCGTAAAAGTTATTTATTATAATAAAATCCAAAATTTTTAACAATTATAGTAGCAATTTTTCTATAAAATTTTTCCTTTGATAATTACGAGGACAAAAGTTAAATATTGGCTACACATTTGTCAAGTGATTTATTTATCCACTTAAAGCGATATAACAAATGGAGTTGGTGTAAACGATATAATTAAAATAAATATGCTAAAATATCCTAAAATCATCCTTTTTGTGTCCAATGGTTTAAAGTTAAAAACTGGTGGATGTTTAACTTTAATCACAAAATTTAATAGTAACGCCCAAAACAGCCAACCTGTCCAACCAAAGTTAAAACCCAATTCTAAAAATGAATCTAAAGCACCAAAAACACCAAATATTATTAGAAAAATCATTGAAATAGAAGCAATAACTTCGTGCTTTCTTACTCCGAACATACTATAAACAACGTGTCCGCCATCCAACTGACCAACTGGAATCATATTCATTGCAGTAACAAATAATCCAAGCCAACCAGCTGTTAAATAAGGATAATGGTAAATTTCTGTCATTGGCGGAATAAAATTTGTCGGCGTTTTGAAAATTGTGTTAAACAATTCAAACAAAATTGAACTTCCAAATTGGAGACTAACAGCATCTTTTCCATAATTTGGCGAAAAATAATCTGGATGAATTGATAAAATATATTGTGGTTCTGGCAAATTTAAATATCCAAAAACAAGAATTATAATTGAAGCAATAAAACCCGCAATTGGACCAGAAACACCAATATCAAACATTGCTTTATTTGAAACAACAATTGAACGAGTTTTGATAACTGCTCCCATAGTTCCAAAATTTAAAAAACCAGCAATTGGAGGAAATGGAATAAAATAAGGATATGTAACATCAACTTTGTGATAACGAGCAGCAAAATAATGCCCAAACTCGTGAACTCCGATAATAAACAAAACCGAAAATGAATAAGGCAACGCAACGGCTAAATTAACAAAATCGTACGGACCAGGTTTTCCTGTAATCCATTCAGTTCCAGCAAGTAAAGTTGTTGCTATTGTTATAAAAAATAGGATAACATTAAGAATTGGAGAACGGCCGCTATTAAACATATTCTCTCTCTTTCCAAGTAACTTTTCTTGAAAACAATAGAATTATTGGAGTGATAACAACATAAAGTATAAAATATATTTCAAATAATAGAAAATGCTTTAGTTTTAACGTTAATCCTAATTTTTGATGAACGGGTGCAACAAAGAAATAATCTGTTACTATTTTAAACATAATTAACGAAATTATCGCTTTTGAGAACAGGAATGGTGAAATTAAAATTCCCAAATTGGCTAAAAAACCAGCCCCAATTACAATTAATCCATAAAGTCGGCTTTCTAAACCGCCAACTGCCCATCGCTTCTTTTGATGATATAGTTCCTTAACTGTGTTGCAAGCTTTTGATGTAACCAATGCTTCTTTATCTATTGGATAAAGTATTTTATACTTTTTTAGTGCATCAATTGCCATAAGCAGATTAAAATCTTCAGTTACCGAAAATTCGAGTCCTTCATAACCGCCAACTTCGTGGTAAGTTGATTTTCGATAAGACATATTATTTCCAATACAACTCATCGGTTTGTTCATATTAATTGCTCCACTTGCGGTTGTGAGCAAATAAATAAAATCGACAGATTGCATTGCAGTAAAATCATTAGTTTCTAATTGATTTGTCATTCCATTAACCAAAGCAACCGAATCATCAACATAATAGGAAGCAATAGTTTTTGCCCAAGTTGGCGAAACTTCGCAATCGGCATCAGTTGTTAAAATAATTTCGTTTGAAGCAATTCTAATTCCGTTTGCAATTGCCAAAGTTTTACCTTGCAATCGGCAATTTTCTCTGTTGGAAGTGATTATTTTGAATTTTGGTTTGTCAATTATAAATTCATTTACAATGTTGGCTGTTTTATCTGTGGAATTATCATCAACAATAATTATTTCCAATTTATCTTCAGGAAATTCCAATTTTTCAAGCGATTTTATGCAAGACAGAATATTTTTTTCTTCATTTCTGGCTGCAACAATAATTGTAGCGCTTGGAATTTTGTTCTCTTCCAATTTTGGAAATGTTTTGGATGCTCCAACAATTACTATTATTGTAAAAATAAAATAAATAGAAACAATGATTAAAAAGACTATTTCAAACATTTATTTGGTTCTCCAATTTCAAATCTATTTTCTTTAACTTTTTCTACTATATAATCGATTGATTTTGCAATTATACTCACGGATTTTAAGCTATCGTGCAATACAATTACAGAATTTTTTCTCAAATATTTATCAACAGCAAAAATAACAATATTAAAATTATTTTTATAATCATAAGTTAATAATGACCACATAATATTTTTCAGATTATTCTTTCGCATCAAATTTTCTGTTAAAAGTCCAATTCTTCCGTGCGGTGGTCTAAAATATTCGGGCTTTATTCCTACTGCATTTTCAATAATTTTTGAACATTCGGAAATTGACTGATTTGCATTTTTGTTAAATAAATTGATATTTTGATGCGAAATTGTGTGATTTGCTATTAAATGACCTTCGTCAATTATTTGTTTTGCCAAATTTGGATATTTTTGAACATTTTCGCCAACACAAAAGAATATTGCCTTTATTGAATGCTCTTTCAACTTTCCCAAAATAATTGGTGTCGATTCGGGATTTGGTCCGTCATCAAATGTTAGTAATATTTTGTCAATTTTTGATTCCCAAATTGTTTGCGGAAAGAAAAGACGAATTATTTTCGGTGGAACAAAAAGGAATTTTTTCATATCAATTATCTCTTTAATTCGCGGTCTTTCCACTTAAAATTGCCAAATGCGCCAGCAATTGCCGAATAAATTATATACGGAATATGCAAAACTTCCGCCAAAAGGAATTGTGGAAATGATATTTTTTCTACCAAAATGCCAACTCCCTTTTCCAAAACGGAATATTCAATTAGCATTTTAACAAAAAGTGAGCCTATAAGAATGGTAATAAATCGCGAATCTAAAAAGAATCCTAAAAATAGCTGAATTACAAGTCCTAAAAAGAAAAAGAATATCAAAAATAACTGAAAAACTATCATTTTGTTTTCATAAAACAAACCTTTGCTTGCCCAACGCTTTCTTTGTTGGTTAAATTCTTGAAGCGATTTATTTGGATTTGTTGTAACCAAAGCATCGTTTTCAAAACAGAATTTTACGTCATATTTTGTTTTATAGGCTATTTTTTGCATTAATAACTCGTCATCGCCAGATGAAAGATTCATCAAACCTTTATAACCGCCAACTTCATCAAAAACACTCTTTCGGAAAGCAAGATTTGCCGAACTTGCAATCATTGGAGTTTTGTTGCCAATTAATCCAGCTCCAGAAAGAATGAGTCCAGAAAATTCAAGTGCTTGCAATTTGCCAAATATATTATCCGATTCTGCAAAAGCAACTGGACCAGCAATTAACCCAGTATTTTTTTCAAATCCAGCAACCATAGTTGAAATCCAATTTGGCATATTTTTACAATCTGCATCCGTAAAAAGAATAATTGTGCCTTGCGATTTTGAAATTCCAAACTCAATTGCCTGCTTTTTATATGCTTTTGCAAAATTTGTATCTTTCATCGAATAGACTTTTATATTATCCTTTTTTATTCCATTTTTCAACTTTTGTAGCGAATTATCAGTGGAAAAATCGTCAATATAAATCACTTCAAACTTATCAATTGGATATTTTTGTGATTCCAGACTTGCTAAACTTTCCAATATTTTTTCACTTTCATTTCGGAAAGGTATAATTACGGAAATAAATTCGTCTTTTTGCGAATGAGTTTCAAAATAATTCAATTTTGTTATTCCAATCCTAATTTTTCTAATAAATAGAAAATAAAAAATAAGCAGACCAAGAAATGTAAAAGATAAAATATTTAGCAAGTTATTCCCTTTTGAGTAAAAGCGTTAATCCGATAATTGAAGGAATTAACAAATTAATAAAAAACAGACTTATTGCAGCGTTAAAACCAACTGCACCGATAAATCCAAGATTTTGTAAAAAATAAACCGCCGCACCTTCGCGCACCCCAACTTCACCAAGTGCAATTGGAGGAATTACAATTTGTGCGAATATTATCAAATTTGCAATAAAGAAAAACATCATAAAATTCGATTCGCCGCTAAAAGCTATTAAAAGAATTGACATTTGTGTGGTAAAAGTTAAATGATATAATAACGAAATGACAATTATCGTAAGCAAAGTTTTTGAACTTAATATTTTAACAAAAGCGACTCTTTTAATAATACTTTCAAAATAACGCTTTGTTTTAAGCCATTTTCGAATTTTTTGAGAAATTGAGCTACTTCCTAAAAGCAAAAATAGCGGAACTAAAACAATAATTTTATAAAGAATTATAAATCCAAAAGCAGATTCTGCAGAAAATCCGATTAAATTTTTGAGGAAAATGATAAAAAAAGTTCCTCCAATTAAAATTGCAAAAAATATTGGAATAAATTTATCGACAATTGTTGCGAGAATTACATCCAAAACTTTTACATTTTTATAAGGCAAAGCACGGGCAAAATACTCGCCAGATTTCATTGGCGTAAATATTCCGCCACTAATTCCATAAAATAGCGACAACCAGACTTTGTTTTTGTCATCAATTCCAAAATACTCTTTGCTTAAAATTTTCCACTTAAAAAATTGTAAGCCTAAATTTAGCGGCAAAAGCAAAAATGCGATTAAAAAATATATTTTATCGGCTTTTTCATAAGTTTCGTAAATTGATTTTGGTTCAACATAAAATGTTAAAAAAACGACTAATCCCAATCCAATTAAAATTTTGGCAAAGTTTGTTATGCGTTTTCTTGTTAATTTTTCCAAGCTATTTTCTATCTTAATAATAGTTAATTAAATTTATAATGCTGTTTAAAATAGTAAATTTTTTAATGCTATTTTGAATAAGATATTTTGTAAATTTTAGCGTTTAGAACTTTTAAGCAAAATTATTGTATTAAATTTCAAATTAGAATATCCCGAAAAAATGAAACAAAAAATTTTATTACTTATTTCAACCTTAATTTTCTTACTTATAATTTCGGAAATTACACTAACTTTTTTGGTGGATAAAGATTTGGACGGAAATTTGAGTCTAAATTACATTCATCTCAAACCTTTTCAACTTCCAATAAACGAAACCGCAAAAAAAATTGATGAACTTATTGCAAACAAACTCCCCTATTCGCTTTTAGCGAGCTACAAAAACAATAATTTTACACGCAATTATTTTAATATTAGACTAATCCCCGATACGCTTCTTGGTTGGAAGCCAAATCCAATTTTCAAAAGTAGCGATGGTTTGTACATTTATAATCGCGATGGAATTAGATGCGGCGATATTTTAACTGAAATTCCGACAAAAAATAAACTGCGAATTGCAATTTT